>Ga0302235_10000006_pt1 | contig 251381 bp, 236 predicted proteins | sample II_Palsa_N3_3_FD_193577 | JGI IMG/M metagenome (GOLD analysis project Ga0302235, IMG submission 193577) | Peat permafrost microbial communities from Stordalen Mire near Abisko, Sweden - II_Palsa_N3_3 | ecosystem: Environmental > Terrestrial > Soil > Palsa > Peat permafrost | place: Sweden...
GCGCGATCGCGTAGCCATGCAACGGACCATCGATCAGCGCCGCAAGCGCGAAATAACTCGGTGGGCGAAGCTCCACACCCACACGATACGTCGAGAGCCAACCTATTGTCAAGCCCGCCGCCCGGCGGTCCCTTGGGCTGTTGGACCGGGGGTGGAGCAGGCCGCCGTCCATGGCGCCTGAAGGTCCGCCGCCGTTGATGGCGGCCTAATCGTCCGCTGCCGTCCACCGTGCCTAAAGCATCGGAAAATCGGCGCCGATGGCAGGAGGTGGCAGATAGGTCAGGAAGACCTCGACCTCCTTCCGCTCCACTCCCTCAGGCGCAGGCACCGTCCCGACTGACGACGGCCATCCCGCCCGGAAACCCCTTATGAACGGACTCATGATGCCGCGCTCTTGCCGGACCCCGAACCACGTGCTTACCGCCATTGCGAGCGTCGTCGCCGCGCTGGGCCTCGCGCCGAGCGCCCTGACGAGCTCCGTACCCGTGCCCTTGGGCGCTTGGCGTCGCCGCCGTTGCGAGGGCTGCCCGGCCGATGCCGTCAGGTGGGCATGGTGGCGCTCAATGAGCTTGTCCTCCACTACCCGGTTTGTGAAAGTGCAGTGCCTGTCCGCACTCGTTGGCGGGCTGCTGGTGTGCGCGTTGGCTTCCGCCCCGTCGGCATTGGCCGCGTCTACGCCGACGGTCAACCTCGGCCAGGCGGCTGGTTACGCGGTCATCAGCGGAGCGTCGGTGACCAATACCAATACCGGTACGACCGGAGACTCGACGGTCCGCGGTGATATCGGCTCGCCCGTGGCACCCACAGGCTTTCCGCCGGGCGTGCTCGACGGCACGATGCAGGTCGGCTCCGCCGACACCACAGCGTATAGCGACTTTCTCACGGCGTACAACGAAGCGCAGTCCCGGCCGGCCGGCACCGCGCTTCCGGCGCTGGCCGGCGCGACGTTGACCCCGGGCTTGTACACGGACTCGGCCGCCGCGGGCATGGCCGCGTCGACCGACTTGACCCTTGACGGCGGAGGGAACCCAAGCTCCGTATTCGTTATCCAAGTCAACGGAGCGCTGTCTTTGGGCGCGGGGGCGCAGGTCAAGCTAACCGGGGACGCGCAGGCGGCCAATGTCTTCTGGCAGGTCAACGGCGCGTTCGCGCTCGGCGCGGACGCGCAGTTCGCCGGGACGGTGCTGGCCGCCACCTCGGGCGCCATCGGCGCCGACAGTCTCGTCAACGGCCGAGTGCTCGCCGAAACCGCGGTCACGATGAACTCCGACGCTTTCTACAGCGCCCCGCCCACGGTCACGCTCACCGGCGGCGCCGCGGTAGATATCAACGATGCCACCCCGACGATTTCTGGAACTACCGATGTCGGCTCGTCCGGAGTGGTCACCGTGACCGTCGCCGGGCAGACGCTGACCGCGACCCCGGCGCTGGACGGCAGCTGGTCGGTGACCCCCACGATTCTCGCCAACGGCACCTACCCGGTGCTAGCCTCCACCACCGACGGGGCGGGGAATGTCGGCAGCGCCACCCAGCAGCTGACCATCGACACCGTCCCGCCGCTGATCACCCTCGACGGCGCACCCACGGTCCTGACCAACGACCCGACAGCGGTCATTTCCGGGACCACCAACGCCGCGCCCGGGACCCTCATCACCGTCGACGTCGAAGCGCAAACGCTCTCAGCGGTCGTCAACGGCACGACCATCACCGAGAGCATCGGCGCGCAGACGCTGACCGCGGTGGTGCAGTCCAACGGTACGTGGAACGTCGCTCCGGGGGTGCCCATGGGCCTGGGCGTCCGCACGGTCACCGCCTCCGTCACCGACCCGGCCGGTAACACCAGCACCGCGACAGAGCAGCTGACCGTCGCTCCGGCGCCTGCCGCAGCACCGACTCCGCCCGTGCCCACCCCCACCCCGCCCATTTCGACGCCGAAGCCGGTCCCCGCTCCGCAGGCGCCCAAGCAGGTGAGCGTGAGCTCGCACACGCTCACCGCCCAGCACCCGGTCAAGGTCAGTTTCACGCTGACCAAGCCCGGCACCGTCCAGCTCAAGCTGGTTGAGATGGTGCACGGCAAGACGAAGGTTGTCGGCACGGTCACCATCAAGGACCGCAAGGCCGGCAAGGGCAGCTACAAGCTGACCGAGCGTTTCGCCGGCCACAAGCTCGGCAAGGGCAGCTACACGCTGAGCCTGCAGACCACCAGCGGCAAGCGCCATTCCAAGACGGTCACCCAGAAGGTCTCGGTCCAATAACCCCAGCAGGATTTCTCCGTACGCAGCGGGCGTCCCGGATTCGTTTCCGGGGCGCCCGTTTGTCTTCCAGTGGACTGCGGCCATAAGGTCTCCAGTCGCAGCAGGAGGTCAGTCCTCTGTGGGCTAATTTTGGTGGCATCGCGGACCGATTGCGGCGGCTGACGGAGCTGGGCGACGGTAGCTGGCGCTAACGAGGCCCCCCGCGATTGGGACGGGGTGAAGCGGGCGATGGCGTGATGCCAGCCCGCCCGATCGCCGTCCTGGCAAGATGGCGGCATGGAGCGTGTGCTTGGGATCGGTGGATACTTCATCCGGGCCGCCGACCCGGCGGCCCTGGGCGCGTGGTATCGCGATGGCCTAGGAGTGGACGCCGATGAGAACGGCCTGTGGCGTCAGGGGGCCGGGCTGACGGTGTTCGCCACGTTCGAGTCCGAGACCGACTACTTCGGGTCGCGCGTCCAGCAAACAATGCTCAACTTCCGGGTCCGCGACCTGGATGCGATGCTCGCGCAATTGCGCGCCAAGGGAGCGGACGTGGCTCAAGAGACGCAGGACATGGAGGGTGTCGGTCGATTCGGCTGGGTCACCGATCCTGAGGGCAATCGGGTCGAGCTGTGGCAGCCCGCCTGACCGCGTCTTCACGCAGGCGGTGACGTGCCGGTGGCCCACTCCCGGCGGCGGTCGAGGCACCGAAAGGATGTCCTATGAGCAATCATCCGCCCCCGAGGGCTCACAGGGCGAATGCGATCGTGCTCTGCCTCGAGGCGCGCGCATACCAGCCGCGACGATTCGGCCGGCTCAGGGTCTCGCAAGGAGTTTTGACGGAGGCTGGCGTCGATGAACTCGCTCGCTCTAGCGATCTCGTGTTCGACGACGCTGTCGCCAGGCTCGTAGATGCGGCCGTGCGCGAGGGCGTCTTTCAACCGACAACTGGTCCGAAAGAGCGTTCCACTCAGGCAGTGAGCGCGGCAACATTCATGGCGAGGCTGCCAGCGTTTCCGGACGCCAAGGTTGACGAGCTCCTGGACACCCAGACTCGGCGCATAGGGTTCCCCGTCGCTACGGCGACCGCAGAGAGCCCAACGTGATCGCTTTCGCCCCCGCGATAACGTCTGTGCCCCGTAATGTCGAGACAGTCAGAACTACACCACGCATACGGTCGCGCGCGTCGCCGCGCGACTGCCGGAGGCATCATCCTGGCCGTCGTCGTTCCGTGCGTTCTGTATATCTGTCTCCAGTTCATCGGTTTGGTGCTGCACCTCATCGGTGTCGCACGCAGTGGCCCGGCGGGGGCGGGACAGGCGAACCTGTTCGGAACGCTCGGCTCTGTGTGCTCGGTGGTTGCCTGGCTCGTCCTACTGGTCGGCTTGGTGCGCTTGGTGGTCAAGCTGTGCGCCTTAGCGGCGACGCGCTCACAGCGGCGGCTTGCCCGTAAGCAGTAATGCGACAGCGCTCAACTCCTCGCAACACTTAGCCACTCAGTGATCTCCCGATCCCTGACCTGGTGTCACCGCCGGACCTACATCTCGCGCCCCGAAGGCCGGCCCCGGTTGCGCGGAAAGCACGCTCGTCGCAGACGATTCGGTGGTCAGCACCCCGGCCGACCGGCGTTCTCTGCGGCCCCTTCGGCCAGGCGCTGCGCTTTGCGCACTGTGCGGCGCCGGCGTTCACGTTCGGCCGCTCGGTGCTCACCGAGTTCTCCGTCCATCCCGTGCGTAGCTCGTCATCAGCGTGGCGGCAGCGTGAGCGGACAGCGGACGATGCTCGCCAGACCTGCGAAGCTGCGGTCATGAACGGCTCAACTATTGACGTGCCGACCCCGGACGGGGTCGCCGACTGCTACCTCACGAAGCCGGCTGGCGAAGGGGCGCATCCTGGCGTCCTCTTCATGATCGATGCGATCGGGCTGCGGCCGCGGATCGAGGAGATGGCCGATCGGATTGCCGCCCACGGCTACGTCGTGCTCGCTCCGAATGTGTTTTACCGGGCCGGGCGCGCTCCGCTGTGGGAGACGCCGGATCTCCACGATCCTGATTCTCGCGGCAGGTTCCTTCAGTCGCTCGGTCCGCTGATGGGCGCGTTCACACCCGCCGCCGTTGCCGCGGACGGCGGCGCTTATCTGGACAAGCTCGGGGAGCTCACCGATGGCCCTGTCGGGGTCACCGGCTACTGCTTCGGCGGCCGGCTCGGCTGGATGATCGCTGCCGCGCACCCTGATCGCGTGGCCGTGCTGGGCGGCTTTCATACCGGTCGGATGGTCACCGACGAGGAGGGCAGCCCCCACCTACTCGCGTCCCGCGTCCGCGGGGAGGTCTACTGGGGTCACGCCGACCAGGACCAGAGCATGACTGCGGAGAACATCGCGACGCTCGAGGAGGCGATGGACGACGCCGGCGTGCGCCACACGACCGAGATCTACGAGGGTGCTCAGCACGGCTACACGATGTCCGACATGGGCGCCTACAACGAAGCGGCCGCCGAGCGGCACTTCGCGGCCCTATTCGAGCTCCTTCAACGAGCAATCCCGCGGTGAGAACAAACGCCGGCGCAACGCGCGCCCGCGTCTGGTGATCGCTTTTGACAACCAGGCCCGCCTCGTGCGGACTCACGCCTTGGCGACGCGGGAGTCGTGTTGCTCCGATCGGTCGCTTCGCGCCTGTATGTCCTGCCGCGGTCGGTGGCCAACACGTGGTGGTGGTTGGTGAGGCCACGACGGATCGCGGCCTCACCAAGCCGGCGGAGTTGTCTGCCGCCGCAACGAGGTCTCAGCTCCGGGCTGGGATTCGCGGGGGGCGGGGATCATGGGTGCGGGACGTTCGGGGACGGTGTGGATGATTTCGGCGTTATCGATCCCGCGCAGGTAAGCCGACGTGATCCCGAGGTCGGCATGCCCGAGCTGTCGCTGGATGACCGCAGCGAAATCACTTCACGCGACATCTCGACCGCGTGCGCATGGAGCAGCTGATGGGCGCAAACCGACGACGAACCCCAGCCGATTCGGCAACGGCGCGTAGCTGGGCACCGATCCCAGCCGGCGCGCACGGCCGACCACGCGTCGGTCCGCGCAACACGCAGAACAAGCAACCGACCGGCAGCGCCCCGCGGAGCTCCAGCCATGGCTGCAGACCCTCCCAGCCCCGACGGTCCATCCCGACCTCGCGTCGCCTGCCAAAGCACGACGATCACGGCGCGTAGCCGCACACCCTCGGGACTGTCACCAGCAGCGCGCATCACCGCGATGATCTCCTCCACCGTAGGCGGGTCCGCCGGGTACCGAAGGCCCTTATTGCGAAGCGAGCGGCCCTGGGGAAAGCTGGACAAGGTCGCGTGCGAACGGCGTTGCCCGGCGCAGTCCAGCAGCGACACAGAGTCCATGACGTCGTCCTCTGGACGACGATTGAATGCCATCGTCGCGGGCTCAGACGCCCGGGCGAGCCCCTCCCGTAGGCTCGAACCCCGATCCTCGCTTCAATCATGGAAACAATCGTCATCGCGCCTCGCGAGCCGCTCGGTCGTGTCCGCATGGCACGTCGCCATTCCGATCGTGAGGTCTGGGAGCGACTCGCGGCGAAGCGATCGCGCCCTACCAGCATGGCTGCGATTCTCGCACCGGGTCCTGCAGGCCGAAAAGACTAGGTGGCCCCCGGAAGCGAACTGCGTCTCTCGCGCCGTACGGTCGCACCTGTCAACCAACCGAGGGAGATGTTCAAAAATGGGCGCAACCACCGAATCCGTCCAGGTCGACGGCGACAAGCTGATGCAGTTCGTGTTCCGGGCAGTCGACGAGGTCGGCGCCACGCTGAACGCGGCGCTGGTCGTGATGGGCGACAAATTCGGCCACCCGCCGAGCAGACCGTGGCGCTGACCGACGAGTCGAGCCCCGCCTACCTGCCGGGGTTCTTCCAGATCGCCCTCGGCTCGGTGATCGACACTCCCCGGATCGTGGAGAAGGCGCGAGGCGGCGACGGGCTCGGGTGGCACGAGCACGTCAACGACGTGCACGAGGGCTGCGAGCGCTTCTTCCGGCCGGGCTACAGCGCGCACCTGGTGGCCGAGTGGCTGCCGGCACTCGAGGACGTCGTCGAACGGCTCGAGCGGGGCGCGGTGGTCGCCGACGTCGGTTGCGGCCACGGCGCGTCGACGATCTTGATGGCCCTGGCGTTCCCGAACTCGAGGTTCGTGGGCTCCGACTATCACGACGGCTCGATCGAAACCGCGCGGCGGCGGTCAGGAGAAGCCGGCGTCGCCGACCGCGTCAGCTTCCAGATCGCCTCGGCCGCGGGGTACAGTGGCTCAGGCTACGACCTGGTGACGATGTTCGACTGCCTGCACGACATGGGCGATCCGGTCGGCGCCGCGCGCCACGTGCGCTCGACGCTCAAGCGCGATGGCACCTGGATGATCGTTGAACCGAACGCCGGCGATCGCGTCGAGGACAACCTCAACCCGGTCGGCCGCGCCTACTACGGCTTTTCGACGCTGCTGTGCACGCCGGCGTCGCTGTCGCAGGAGGTCGGGCTGGCGCTCGGCGCTCAGGCCGGCGAAGCCCGGATCCGCGACGTCGTCGAGACGGGCGGCTTCGCCCGATTCCGCCGCGTGGCCGAGACACCGTTCAATCTCGTGTTCGAGGTGCGTCCGTGACGACGACCACCGACGAGACCGAGGCGCCCGCAAACGCTGCGGGCGCCCGGCGGGCCGAACAGACCCGCGCCCGATATCCGGATCAGACCGGTTACGTCGAGCGCGACGGCGTGCGCGTCTTCTACGAGGTCTACGGGACGGGCGAACGGACGGTGCTGCTGTTGCCGACCTGGTCGATCGTCCATTCGCGCTTCTGGAAGGCGCAGATCCCCTACCTGGCAAGGCACTTGCGGGTCGTGACGTTCGACGGCCGCGGCAACGGGCGCTCAGACCGGCCGGCCGGCGCCCACGCATACGGCGCGAGCGAGTTCGCGGACGACGCGCTCGGCGTCATGGATGCGACCGAGACGGAGCGTGCAGCGCTGGTGGCGCTGTCGTCCGGTGCGCTGTGGGCGACAATCCTCGCCGCCGATCACCCCGACCGGATCGACGCGATCGTGTACATCGGCCCCGGGGTGACGCTCATCACCAACCACCCCGAACGCGATGTCTCCCCGTTCGAGGACGCGATCGAAACCGACCCTGAGTGGGCCAAGGCCGCCGGGCGACTGGTCGACGACTACATCGGCTTCGTCGAGTTCTTCTTCTCCAGGTGCTTCACCGAGCCGCACTCGAGCAAGCAGATCGAGGACTGCATCGGCTGGGCGATGCAGACCACACCCGAAACGATCCGCGACACCGTGCTCGGCATCGGAATGCCCCGTCAGGAACTGTTCACCGAAACCTGCGCCCGCGTACGGTGCCCGACGCTCGTAATCCATGGCGACGAGGACCAGATCCGCCCCGTCGCACAGGGTGCGGCGCTCGCGGAGGCGACCGGCGGCCAGCTCGTGACACTCGAAGGCGCGGGGCACATCCCAAACGCGCGCGACCCGGTCAAGGTCAATCTGCTCTTGCGCGAGTTCGTCGGCGGACACCGAGCGGCCACATCGGCCTGGAAGCGTGCCCGAGCGCGTGGGCGCCGCGCCCTCTACATCTCCTCGCCGATCGGTCTCGGCCATGCGCAGCGCGACGTCGCGATCGCCGACGAACTGCGCAAGCTGCACCCCGACCTCACCATCGACTGGCTCGCTCAGCACCCGGTCACGAAGGTCCTCGAGACGCGCGGCGAGCGGATCCATCCCGCGAGCGCAGAGCTCGCGAACGAGTCCAGTCACATCGAGTCCGAGTCGGCCGAGCACGACCTGCACGCCTTCCAAGCGATCCGGCGGATGGACGAGCTGCTCGTCGCGAACTTCATGGTCTTCCACGACCTCGTCACCACCGAGCAGTACGACGTATGGATCGGCGACGAGGCCTGGGAGCTCGACTACTACCTCCATGAGAACCCCGAGCTCAAGACTGCCGCGTACGTGTGGCTGACCGACTTCGTCGGCTGGCTCCCGATGTCAGACGGCGGTGCGCGCGAGGAGTTCCTGACCGCCGACTACAACGCCGAGATGATCGAGCAGATCGCACGCTACCCGCGCGTTCGCGACCGGGCCATATTCGTCGGCGACCCCGACGACATCGTCCCGGAGCGCTTCGGGCCCGACATGCCCGCGATCCGGGAGTGGACCGAGCAGCACTACAGCTTCGCCGGCTACGTGACCGGCTTTGACCCACCGGGATCCGCCGACCGCGACGCCCTACGCGCCGAGCTCGGCTACCGCCCCGATGAGCGCGTGTGCATCGTGACGGTCGGCGGCTCGGGCGTCGGTGCCGACCTTCTGCGCCGGGTGATCGCGAGCTTCCCAGAGGCGAAGCGCCTCGTCCCCGAATTGCGGATGATCGCCGTCGCCGGCCCGCGGATCGACCCGGAATCGCTGCCCGCCTGTGATGGCCTCGAGGTCCGCGCGTATGTGCCCGGCCTCTACCAACACCTGGCGGCATGCGACCTCGCAGTCGTCCAGGGCGGGCTCACCACCGCGATGGAACTGACCGCCGGCCAGCGCCCGTTCATCTACTTCCCACTCAAGCACCACTTCGAGCAGAACTTCCACGTCCACCACCGGCTCAGCCGCTATGGCGCAGGGCGGCGCATGGATTTCGATCAGTCACCCCCGGACGCGATCGCGGCGGCGATCGCCTCCGAGCTCAGGCACCCGGTCGAGTACCGCCCGGTCGCGTCCGATGGAGCCGCGCGGGCGGCGGCGATAATCGCCGAGGCGCTCTGATCTTCGGTCTTTGCCGCATCCTCAAGTTGGACGAGCAGCACCCGGGCCCGCCGTTGCTGTGAGGTCCCGTCGCCGGCAGGACGGCGCGATCGCTTTCGCCGCGAGTCGCTCTCAGACCTCACGATCGGAATGGCGACTTGTGGCGGTTCCGGCTGTGTTCGCTCCTGCTGTCAAGCGTTGCCGGGCAGACGCCGGCACGCACGAGATGCTCGTCGCTGAGCCCCGCGGGGTCATGCCGCGAATATGCCGGTTGTTGTTTTCGGACCGGCGACGGTTGGTGTTGGCCGATGGCTACCAGCGACTTGCGGCGCGCGACATCGAGCGGCGCGGTTGGTCCGCGCCGACATTCGTGTGGGATCCCGGAGCGATGCCTGTGCTACGCACGCTGAGGTAGCGTACGGCTGAAGTAGCTGACCCATATCTTGGCGAATTCGGGAGTGCTTGATGCCCTACAGCGTGGATTTCAACAGCGTGTCGACGATCGGTTTGGAGACCTCGCCGGTCGCGGTCGCGCTCGCTGGCCTGCGAGCGAACGAGGCCCGCTACTTCAAGAACAAGTACGACCACGTCTTCACGGTCGAGGCCGCGAGCGACGCCAAGACGACCATCGACTGGGTGCACCGGATCCTCAAGAAGGAACGCGACATCGTCATCTCGTCGCGCCCTCTCGAGGCGACGGCCTTCCAGGTCGAGAACATCCGAATGGCCTACATCTTCTACGAGAGCGGCCTGTCGATCAACGTGATGTACACCATCGACGATGGTGGGAAGCGGGCGGTCGGGTTCAAGCTCTCTGACGGGATGGAAGTTCCCGCGGAGCTCGCTTCGCGATTCAAGTTCGCGAGGCAAAAGTCCAGGCTGGCCGGAACTATTCGAGGGTCCTTCTTCGTGCTCAAGAACGAGTACTGAGCCCGGAGCGGCTCTGCGAGGTGAGTCATCTCCACCCAGCCCGTCCGTGGAGCACCCTACGTCGCCGATCCGATCGTGCGCCTACATCGAGGACGTAGGCGATGCAATCGCCCGCGTTCTCGTCAGTCCGTACGGATCACCCCAAGAGGATTGACCTGCACCGTGGCTGAGCCCCGACCGTAGGCGGTTGACCGTTCCGCCAAGGTGGCGGACTGTCGCGCTCGCCGTAACTTCGGCCGCTCGCGGCTCCCCGCGCATGCCCAGCCTCGTGGTAGCTTGACGCTTGTGCCGCCTGCGAGCCGTTTCCGGTCCGGAGTGCGGTGGGTGCCAGCGGTGGCGGTTGGGTTCATCGTCGTTGTGGTGCTGCTGATCATCGCGATGAGCGGCAGCTCGTCGCCGACCACCGGCTACGACGTCTCCTATCCGCAGTGCTCGGGTTCCTACCCGTCCAATCCGCTGTTCGGGATCGTCGGGGTCAACGGCGGGCTGGCGAACAACGCGAACCGGTGTATCGGTAACGAGCTGCGCTGGGCACGCGACACGCCGGGTCAGAAGCGCCCGAAGCAGCCGCATCTGTCGCTGTACATCGACACCGCTAACCCCGGCGGGCACCACGTCGCGGACTGGCCTAGCGGCGGCACCGCACCGGCCTACGGTGCCTGCAACAGCCAGCTGACCAACGCTTGCTCCTACATCTACGGCGAGCAGCGCGCCGCCCACTCCTACCGCCTCGCCGCCGCCCTCGACCCGATCGGCGCCAACACTGCGCCATGGTGGCTGGACGTCGAACTGATGGCGAGCTGGGCCGGAACCTACCAGCTCAACATCGCCGCGCTGCAGGGCTTCATCGCCGGGCTGCACAACGCCGGCGCGACGGGACCGGTTGGGATCTACTCCACCAGCGCCCAATGGAAGGACATCACCGGGCTGACGGCGCAGAGGACACCGACGGCCTTCAACGGTCAACTGCCCGACTGGGTGGCCGGAACCGAGGCAACGCTCACGCAGGCGCAGCAGAACTGCACGAGCGGTGGCTTCACCGGCGTGGCGCCGACGCTCGCGCAGTACCGGACCGGCACGCTCGACGCCGACCTGCGCTGCACCAGCGCACGCTGACCACATCGTGAACTGCGGAAAGCCGTGGGTGAGATCGGGGTTGTGGACGTAAGTTAGGTCGTTGCCAGCCGCCGCTAGCTTACGCGCGTAGGCGAGCCCGACATCGCGGAGCGGATCAAATCCGTTGGTGACGAGGATGGCCGGCGGGAGATCACCGAGCGACTGACAGTTTTCGCGCAAACCCACGTGCGCTTCGCGAGCCGCCAGCCCGCGCTGCTCGACATCGTGTTCACGAGCCTCCACCGCCCCGGAGCAGACCCATCACTGCGCCAGGCCAACGACCGAGCGTTCGCAGCACCGATCGCCCTGATCGCAGACGCACAACGCGACGGCGAAATCGGCGGTGAAATCGTCGCCGGGGACCCGGACCGCGTCTCCATGACCGTGCTCGCGACGCCACAAGGTCTCGCCTGGCTGGCCAACAGCAGCGTCATCGGCGACCGCCCCATCGACACCTTCGTCGCCAAAACCATCGAGACGCTGACCAAACGGACCGCGGTCAGCACCCTCCTGAGCCCATCGCCGCGTCCATCAGGTCCACGATGCCAACGCCCAGACCGGCAACATCGTGATCTTTGGCGCCGATGCAACCACGCATCGCTGGCATTCCGCCGTTTGCAGGGATGTCTATTGCATCTCTGTCCCTCCAACTTTGGGTCTTTGTCCGGATGGGCCGGCTAAAGGTGTGATGAGGATCACTGTGCGCCGGCGTGTTCGACGGCGACGGTCGCCGCCAGCCACGGATAGCGGGTGGTGTCGTGACCGGCGTAATCGGGATCCAGATAGATGAAGCAGCGCTGGATCTGCCAGTCGCGAATCTCGAATACGTCGCACCAGCGTCCGGCACCCCACTCGGGCACGCCGGCCCGCCACGGGCCGTCCTGATGCTCGCCGTAGCTGGTGCCTTCGCACACGACGACGTCGCCGCCCGAGAAGATCCAGTTGAAGGTCGCGTAGTCGTGCCGGATCGAGTTGAGCGTCGCGCCGACGTCGCCGAACATCTTTCCGATCTCCTCGCGGCCGTTGGCCAGCCCCCACTTGGGGAACATCACTTGGGCGTCGGTGGCGAACAGCTCCAGGATGCTGTCGCCGGTCGAGGTAACGCCGCCGTTGTCGAAGGCCTTCAGATATTCAAGGGCGACCGATTTGCGCTGCTCGTCGCTCATGGTCTGCCGAGTGAGGGTCATGCGTGAACTCCTTGCGTGGCGGTCTGCTTGATGGGCTCTCCGTCAGCGGCCTGTGCCGCGCGGTACGCAAACGCGATCATCGGGCCGATCGTGGCGCCGCCCGCCCAGTAGGCCCGGCGAGACGCCGAGGCGACGCAGTTGCCGATGCCGTACAGGCCGGGGATCGGCTGATCGAGGTCATCGAGCACCTGGGCGTCAACGCTCGTCTTCGGACCTCCCTTTGTGTCGAGCGTTCCGCCGGTCACGAGTGCGGCGTAGTAGGGGCCGACGTCGCTCAGCGGCCACATCGTCGGGTTGGTGCGGCCCGGCTCCTCGCGGACGTCGCCGTTGAACAGTTGCTGCACCGCGCGTTCGCCGCGTCCGAAGTCGGCGTCGACACCTGTGCGCGCCAGCTCGTTGAAGCGGACGACGGACGCCTGGAGGTTGGCGGCGAGTCGGATGTCGACGCCGTCGCGCCGAGCCGCGGCGCTCATGGTGCGGATCCCGTTGATCCCGCCGTCCGACATCGACTCGCGCGCATCCCGGGGGACGAATACGCGGCCCTTGGGGGCGGCGTCCTCGGGCAGCTCTGACCAGTAGTCGGGGACGGCCTCGCAGTGGCGGTAGGGAAGCGCATCCCGCTTGGCCAGCAGCTCGGCGGCCGGCGAGGCGCTCTCGTAGATCGCCCGGCACGCGTCGTACTCCCACCGGGCCATCCCCAGCGTCGGGCTCTCCCGATCGTACGCGTGCGGCACCGACAGACGCGCGCAATAGCGCAAGAAGCCGCTCTCGTCGTCCTGCAGCCCGAGCTCGCGCATGCGCTCGTTGTTCGGGACCCAGTACCAGAAGGCCGCCTTGTTGGCCGTGCCTCCGAGCTCCGGCGCCTTCTCCAGGAGCAAGACCTGGTTATCGAGCCAGCGCGAGAACAAAGCGGCCGGCAGGCCGCTGGCGCCTCCGCCGACAACGATGATGTCGACCTCGACATCGAAGTCCTCGTCGGCACCGAGTTGCCGCGGAGCGGCACTCTCGCGTTTTGCCACATCGCTGCTCATCAGTTCGTCTCCTCGCCGTGCAGGGCCAGGACCTTGCGGTTGTCAGTCGGGTTGCGCTCGCGGTCCAGGATCGATTCGAGCGCCCCCCGTAGGTCACCCGCCGGGTCAGCGGTGAGCGTGGGTGCCCGCCACGCTATGTGCGCATCGGGCCTGACCAGCACGCAGCCGTCCTCGGCCACCTCGCGCAGCCGCGCCCAGTCGTCGTAGAGATCGGTGTGCTCGCGGCCCGGACCGATGACGTAGGCGGCGATTTCGATGCCGATCTGCCCGGCGACCTGTTGAGCAGCGGCTGCCCACGCCTGGCCGGAGATCCCGGTCAGCAGCGCGAAGCGGCCCTTCCCGGCGAGGTCGTGCGTGCTCACCTTGTGACCGCGCACCCCCAACCAGCAGTGCGGTAGCCGCGCTCCCGGCCACGTCGTCGGGTGGTAATAGAGCTCGGGGTCACGGGTGTAGGGCGGCTCGGGCGAGTCGTCGGGAACGACCGCGCAGGACCGGTAGCGCTGTCCGAGTTCGACGCCATGGGCGTTGAACTCATAGTCCTTGAGCTCCAGCGCCTCGCGCAGCTGCTGACGCTGGCGCGCTGCCTGCGGCGTGTCGTCGGCCCGAGCCCGCATGTGCTCATTCATCACCTCGGGATCGCTCGTGTTGGTGAACCCGAGCGCCTCGAAGATCGGCCCGAACTCCTCGATCGACTTGTTTGCGCGCAGGACGATCTGTCGACCGACCGGCGCGCGCTCCTCGTCGTAGCTGTCGAGCAGTCCTTCGCCCGCTTGCGCGCGCAGGACGTACGCCAGCTTCCAGGCAAGGTTGTAGGAGTCCTGCACCGACGTGTTGGACCCGAGCCCATTCGACGGCGGATGGCGGTGCACGGCGTCGCCCATGCAGAACACGCGGCCGGATCGGTACCGCGTCGCGTACATCTTGTTGTTGCCCCACAGCGAGGTCGAGCGGATCGTCACCGGAATCGAGTCGTCGCCGATCAGGTTATGGACGATGCGCGTCGCCTCGGAGTCGTCCAGTTGCGGGGGCGGCTCGTTGATGTCATATCCCCAGACGACCAGCCACTCGTCCCACGGGCGGACCATCCGCACGAGTCCCATCCCAATTCCCCCGATGTCTGACCCCGGCTGCAGGACCCAGTACAGCACGCTGGGGCGGTGCTCGACCTTCTCGCTGAGGTCAGCGTGGAACACGATGTTCATCGAACCGGCCAGATCCATCTCGCCCTCGAACGGCAAACCGACATCCTGCGCGATCTTGCTGCGCCCGCCGTCGGCGCCGATCACGTACTTGGCCTCGATCGCGTACGTCTTGCCCGCCACACGGTCCCGGACGCGGACGGTGACGCCGTCGGCGTGCTGCTTGAGCCCCAGGTACTCGGTGTCGAAGCGAATGTGCGAGCCGCGTGCGGCGGCATGGCCGATCAGGATCGGCTCCAGCAGCGTCTGCGGCAGATCGCAATGCTCCGACGGACTCGCCAGGGTGTAGTCGGCATGCCGCGCTGGATGGGTGCCCCACGTCCGCACGCGGCCGATCTCATCGCCCGACAGGCTTGTGCAGAACACCGTGTCGCCCATCAGGTGATTCGGGGTCCCGTTGTCCCTGATGTCGTCCTCGATCCCCAGGTCGCGGAAGATCTCGATCGTGCGCTGGTTGGTGATGTGGGCGCGCGGCGTATTCGCGGTCCACGAGTACTTGGTGACTACGACATGCTCCACGCCCAGGGTGGCCAGCGACAGCGCCGCGGCGCCGCCCGCCGGTCCGCTCCCCACGACGAGGACGTCGGTGTGCAGGATCTCAGTCATAGAACTTCCTCCCGGGCGAGGCGAACGTTGAACATGAGCTTCCACCAGCGGCCAGTCAGCGTGCGGCCGCCGGGTCCGGCACCAGGGGGCTGCTGGGTGAATGGTTCGATGAGAGACTCCTTGACGCCGAAGACGGCGTCGTCATCGAGGTGGTCGCCGCCGGCCAGAAACACGTGGGTGACCAGCGTTCGGTGGGCGGGGGCGCTGATCATGAAGTGAATGTGGGCGGGGCGCATCGGACTGCGACCAGCGGCCGTGAGCAGCTCACCCACTGGCCCATCGCCGGGGATGGGATAGGGGGCGGGCTTGACCGACCAGAACCCGTACCGGCCCTCCGGGTCGGCGGTCATCCGGGCACGTCCCGCGGTTCGCCCGTCGCTGTACTGGACGTCGTAGAAGCCGTCCTCGTCGGCCTCCCACACCTCTATCGTCGCACCGGCCACGGGTTCGCCCCGCGTGTCAGTGACCTGGCCCTCGACCCAGCACGGCTCGCCCTGGGCGCCCTGAGCGATGTCCCCGCCGTAGCCGATCTCAGGCGCGTCTCCAACGAAGAAGGGGCCGAACACGGTCGGCTCGGTCGCGTCCGGATCCGTCGGCGCGTTAATGGCGATCGTCAGCATCGACAGCCCGAGCACGTCCGAGAGCAGGATGAACTCCTGACGCCGCTCATCGGTTATGTGACCGGCGCGCGTCAGGAAATCAATGGCGTATCGCCACTCTGGCTCTGTGAGGCGGACCTCCCGGGCGTAGGCGTGCAGGTGACGCACGAGCCCCCGCAGCAGCTCGCCCACCCGCGGCGAGACGGTTCCATCAAAGCTCTGCACCACCTCGACGGTGAGCTCCTCCTCTCGCCGCGCCAGGAGCGACTGGTTCTGCGTCGCGTTCATCGCGTACTCACCTGCGGCATCGGAGCCGTCCCTTCATACGCCGCGCGCATCAGTGCCTCGGTATCGGCCCGTGAGACCGGCTCCGGGAGCTGCGACAGCGTCGCGTCGACCAGCTCGATAGCACCGTTCATCTCGCCCGCCCGCAGGCCCAGATCCCGCAGCGAGCGGGGGGCGTTTAGCCGGTCGGCCAAGGCGGCGATCGCCTCGGCTGCCGCTCCGTCTCCGGCGAGCGCGGCGGCGATGCGCTCATCGCTTCCGGGCGCACGCGGCGCCGCGAGCGCGGTGGAGTACGGCAGCACCACCGCGTGCGTCTCCGCATGGGGAAGGTCAAAGGCCCCGCCCAAGACATGGCAGATCTTGTGGTGCACGCTCGAACCGGCGGTCGCGAACGCCGTTCCGGCCAGCCAGGCGCCGTACAGCACGCGGGAGCGGGCGTCCAAATCGTGTCCGTCGGCGGCGAGGCGCGGAAGCCCTTGCGCCAGGGCGCGGATCCCTTCCTCGGCGATCAGTGACGTGATCGGATTGCGTCCGGGAGCCCAGAAGGCCTCAGCGCAGTGCGCCAGCGCGTTGAGTCCGCTGGTCACCGAGAGGCCGACCGGCAACGTGACCGTCAGCTCCGGGTCATACACGACGACGCGGGGCAGGACCTGCGGATCGGTCCCCGTCGTCTTGCGGGCCTTCTCGGTCAGCCCCCACACCGGCGTGACCTCAGAGCCCGCGTACGTCGTGGGCACAGCCAGAATCGGTAGGCCCGTCGTCAGCGCGATCGCCTTGGCCGTGCCAGTGGTCGAGGCGCCCCCGACGCTGATCACCGCATCGGCTCCCGTCTCGGCGGCCATAGCCCGTGCCGCCTGCGCAACCTCGATCGGGACGTGCTGCCGCACCTCGGAGAACCAGCCGACGATCCGGCCGCGGAGGGCCGCGGCGATCGGACCCGCAAGCTCCTGGTCGGCTTCCGCAGCCACCAACAGAACCCGGTGGGCGCCAAGGCGCGCGGCGGCGTCGACGAGACGCCCGTCGCGCGCTGCTCCGGCACCGAAAACGACGTGCGACGGCAGCGCGGTGTAGTCGAACTCAAGCACTGGCGGTCCCTCTCCTCGTGGAACACAACCTCTGGCGACAGCATGGCGGCCAGACGCGAGAAAAACAAATACGAATCGCTTTCCCGGTCCCATACGATCAGCGAATGGATATCCGAACGATGGAATGCTTTCTCGCCGTGGTCGAGGAGGGTGCGATCACGAGGGCTGCCGAGCGCCTCCACATGTCGCAGCCGCCGCTGACCGTGCGCCTCAAGACACTTGAAGCTGAACTCGGCGTCGAGCTCCTCCACCGCCACGGCCGAGGCGTCGAGCCCACCGCGGCGGGCCGGATCTTCGCCGAGCGGGCGCGCCGACTGCTCACCGAAGTTGACAGCACCGCGGAGGCTGTCCGATCCGTCGGCCACGGGATCTCAGGCCATCTCACGATCGCGGTTGGCGGTTCCGTCGCTCCAAACCTGCTGGCCAACCTCGTCGGCCGGTTGTCCTCAGAGGCCCCGGAGGTGTCGGTGGCCGTCACCGACCGACACGACGCTGCCGTCCTGGACCGGGTCCTTCACGGCGAGGCCGATGCCGGGCTCCTGCACTTGGTGCCGCTTGACCTCGCTGCGCGACCGAGAACCCTGGAGACCGCGGTGGCCGCCCGCGAGCCGCTGGTGGCCGTTCTACGCGAAGATCACCCTCGCGCCGCTGATGAGCGTGCCGACCTCTCACTGCTAACCAGGGAGCCCCTGATCGCACCGTCTCGCGCATCAGCGCCTGGCCTGCTCACCCAGCTCCTGGCCACGTGGCGAGCGAACGGTGGCGAGGACGACCAACTGCGGGAGACTGACTCCACCACCACCACGCTCGCGCTCGTGCAGGCCGGGCTCGGCGTGACGATGATGCCGGCCGCGCTGGCTGACGTGGCCTGGTCAGGATTGCGAAAGCTCCCACTGCGACAACACCATCCAGCAATCGAGACCGCAATCGCGTGGCGGACGGGCGAGACCTCGCCCGTCCTGCAACGACTCCTCCGCATCGCCCTCTCCACGCCCGAGCCGGACGTGCTTGGGCCGGACCACGCCCGGCCGTTGCCCGATCCGCAGACTGTGGCCGCGTCGCGATAAGCCTGCGCTGGGGAGCACCTGCCAAGGGAGATCCCGCCCGGCGACTCCCGACCCCCGTAAGACACGCAGTCAGGGTGGCCAGCTGCATCGAGCAGGACCAGGTGCATCGAGCACCTCCGTGGTGAGAGCAGGTCGCGCGGCCGTCACGACGGCCATCGCTGGTCAGTTCGCACGCTAGGTCGATCGCCAATGAAAGCTGGGTTCTAATCTGTCGGCGAGGTGCAGAATCCACTATTAAGGGAGGCGCTATGCGTAAGGGACTGGTCTCAGCGGGCGGAATCATCGGGCTGGTCATCGCGTCGGGGCTCTCGAGCTACGCGATGGCAGCGCCGAAGCCAGTCAGGAAGCGCCCATTTTCTGAGATTAACGTCGGGGCGATGATCAGCATGACCGGCAGCCGTTTCGAGTCGGTCTATCGGGTTATACGCTCGCCGGACGGTGCCGGAGCGGCGATCCAGGACGGCTCAGTGGCTGGCACGACGTTCCCGCTGAACGGCAGCGACAACGTCAGGACCTATTTCGCGGACGGTGTTCGGATCACCACGGACAAGTTCACGCTGGCCCCGCCGCACACGGATGGCATTGGCGCGATCACCGGCAGCGGCAAATGCGCCGGCGGAACCGGAGTCCATCAGAAGGAGCGCTGCACGTACACCTTCACAGGCACCTACGACTTACAGACGAACATTGTCAAGGTCAAGATCACCGGCACCGACACGCGCTGACCAGCTGAAGACCTCCCCGATCTCTGCGCACGATCCAGATCGGGCACATTGCCCGTTTCGTCTAGCGGTCCCGGCGAGCCGCTGGCCCGGAAACGGCCAGCGCCTCGCGCGAGCTGCGAGAGCCCGCACCAGCTCTGCTCACCCTCGCCCTCCCGGAGGATCAGCAACGCTGTGTGACCCGGATCTGACGCGTCACCCCGCGGCCGATGGCAGAGACTGCTCAATGTTGTCGCGGAGGAGCTCAGCGGCGGTGATCGGTGAGACGACTGCTCGGTCGAGGGAGGGGTTGTCGGGCCAACGCGTCGCGTCGCTGCTCGTCCTGACAGTCGTCTTTTGTCGCACCTGGGCGCCCAGCTCTTGCTCGAGGCGGCCGTGCCACCCTGGTCGAGCGGGAGTTCAGACCGGACGCCCGAACGTGGTGTGGGTCGCTGACATCACCTACCTGCGGACCGGCGAGGGCTGGCTGTACCTCGCCGCGGTGCAGGACGCGTACTCGCGGCAGATCGTCGGGTGGGCGATGGCGAGGCACATGCGGCCACGCTGGTCGTCGACGCGCTCAAGATGGCTCTCGTTCGCCGGCGCCCACCGCCCGGGCTGATCCACCACTCAGACCACGGCTCGCAATACGTCAGCCTGGCGTTCGGGCGCGCCGCCGGCGACGCCGGGATCGGGTCTCGATGGGCTCCCGCGGAGACGCCTACGACAACGCCGTCGCCGCGCAGGTCTGACGGGTAGAGCTTCGCCGCACGGGTTCGCCGCTGCGGCCACGTGCCGCTCCCAAGCGTCAGCGAACAGGTCGCCCGGCAGTCCGATCGCGCACACGCGCTCACGCTTCTCGATCTCGCCGAACAGCGTCTTAAGGCCCACCCGCACGGGATCGGCCTTCAGCTCAGCGAGGAACCCGGCGCCGCCGTCTGCGTTGTCCACGCTTTCGCCGCGGGTTGAGCACCGCCCCGACCTGCGATCACGGAACGCGCCAGCGGGCCGGTCCCCGTTCGCGCGCCCGCGCCCGAGCGCGAAGAAGTCAAAAACCGTCCATAGCCCTTCGGGTTACAAAAAGCACAACGGCTACGACAACTACAACCAGTAGGGTCCTGTCTTACCTAACCGAATCGTGTCCACCGAAGCGGGGGAGGTCCACAATGGAGACTGAGCATCCTGATTGCATCTTCTGCAATCCGGCCGCCGGTACGGAGATTTGTCGGAACGCGGACGGCATCGTCGTACTCGCTGGACCCGCTCGCCCAGGTCATGTCTTGGTGGGGATCCTCGACCACCGGCCGTCGCTCCACGAGGTGGAGCCGGCCGCGGCCGCAGGAATGATGAGGCTTGCTGCCCAGGTTTCCCGGAGCATCGTCAGACAGACGTCGGCCGAGAAGACTTACGTCGTCGCAATTGGCGACAGGGACAAGCACTTCCACGTTCATCTAATCCCGAAGATGAACGATGATCCCCCGCTCGGGCCTCACGTGTTCGGCGGTGACGGCTGGGCCGCGTTCTTGCCCCCCCACGCCGATGATGATGCCGTGCGCCGCATCTCTGAGAGCGTGCGTAGCGAGTGCGCATAGCACCTGAGCTTCATACAGCCATGCTGACGTACTTTTGATACGTGAATTCCTCGAGGCCCTCCTTACCACCCTCGACGCCGTATCCACTGAGCTTGACGCCACCTTGCGGCCCTTCGACCCCGGATCCAGCAGCTTGGTTGACCACGATCATCCCGGCTTGGATCTGCTCCGACAGGTTCGTCACCGCGCGCAAGCTCTCGGAAAACACGTATGCGGCGAGCCCGTATCGCAAGCCATTCACTGCGTCGACCACGTCCGCGACCTCTGAGAAGGGGACGATCGAAGCGACCGGTCCGAACGTTTCGTCGTTGAGAACGAGCATGTCGGGCCGGACTCCCGTCAGCAGTGCCGGACTCCTGAAATGTCCCCTGAGCCCGGGCCCGGGCTGAACGCGCTCGCCGCCGCACCTCAGTACCGCTCCCCTTCCGACCGCGTCACCAATGTGATTGTCGACTCTCCGAGCGGCTGCAGCATCGATCAGGGGCCCGATCGTCGATGCCGGACTGAAGCCATCACCGACGACGGTCTTCCCCAGATACGAGAGGCACACGTCTACGAATTCCTCATGCACTGCCTCGGCGACGTAGATCCGGTCTGGACATACACAGGTCTGCCCGCCATTTCGTAGCCGCGCGTGCATGGCCGCGTTCGCGGCCGCATCGATGTCACAGTCCTCGAGCGCGATGAACGCGTTCTGACCGCCTAGCTCGAGCGTGACCCGGATCAGGTTCTCGGTTGCGAGGCGGGCCAGCGCCTGTCCGGTCGCCACGGATCCCGTGAAGGACACCTGTGCAACACGCTCATCGCGCAGCAAGCGCCGGGAAGCTCGTTCAGGGTCGGCGACCGTCACGTGGTTTACCAACCCGCATGGCGCGTCTGCTTCACCGAAGAGGCGCATCAGATGCGCGGACGCGATCGGCGTCTGCTCCGACGGCTTGACGATCACCGTGTTTCCCGCCGCGATCGCGGCGAAGAGCTTCCGGCATAGGAGGACAAGCGGATAGTTCCAAGGAACGACCGCGAGGACGACTCCTAGCGGGTAGCGACTCACCGATAGTCTCACGCCGGCCTTTGTCCCCGATCGCAATGTGTAACCCATGATCCGCCGGCCCTCTTCCGCGTACCAATAAGCGAAATCACGTGCATAGGCGACTTCGCCGCGCGCCTCGGCAAGCGGCTTGCCAGTCTCAAGCGTTAGCAAAGCGGCAAGGTGCGCCTCGTCCCTCTCCATGAGCTCGCCGACACGCGTGAGTAAGCGATAGCGGTCAAGTGGAGTGGTCTCACGCCACTGCGCAAACGCCGTGCAGGCGGAACTGACGGCGGCATCGAGGTCCTGGTCCCCAGCGTCGGCGACAATGGCCGCGCGGTCAAGGGTCGCGGGATCCGTCACTTCAAACACGTCGTCATTCATCTGCCAGTTGCCGTTGATGAACAGCGGTATCCTGAGCTCGGCGCTGCGGATGGCAGTCGGGCGATCGTGATGGGTGGGAGCCTGTATGTCCATGTGTGCGTCCTGACCTCAGCTTGTGAGAACGTCAACGATCCACGCGCCCTCGCCGCCACTTCCGACGATCACCGGATTCAGCTCGATCTCGCGCAGACCGCTGGCAAGGAACACGTCCTGTAACTTGACCGCCGCGTCAACCAAGGCGTCTACATCCGCCCGGGGCCGGCCGCGATAGCCACTCAGCAGCACCCAGACCCGAGTGGTACGAAGCGCGCGGAGAATGGACTCTCGGTCGGTGGGTATCGGCAGCGACGTGAGATCTTTGAGCGCCTCCACCAGCGCTCCGCCAAAACCAAGGGTGAGGATCGGACCCCAGTCGACGTCGTGAGAAGCCGACAATAGTACCTCCACCCCTTCCGCCATCTCCTGAATCAGGATGGGGATTTCAGGACCGATCGTCCGGCAAACCTCATCGACCGCGCGCTCTGCCGCCGCGCTATCGCGGAGCCACAGGTGTACGAGTCCGCGATCACTCTTGTGCTGAACGAGCGCGGGAAGTGGCTTTACCACCACGGGGTATGTGAGATCGCTGAGCAGCGAACCCCAAGTCTGGCCATCAGCCACGACCGTACGGGGCGTGCGCAAGCCGAGCGAGTCCGCCAGCTCAGCTTGCTTCTCCCACGATTTGAGTTCGCTCGGGCTTGTCGGCTCCGCTGTTCTCAGCACCGTGGGGAAGCTTGGATGTCGAGATTTCGACTTCGCGGCTGCAGCAACGAGTTGCGCGTGATGCGTCCGGCAGACCCACCGCAGCACCTTCGCGACAGAGGATGGCTCGCTGACAACGACGATGCCGGCGCTGAGGAGCTTCCGCTCCATCTCCACGTCGCGCCGCTCGGGCGAGTCCCAAAGCACGAGAGCAATTGGCTTGCGCGAGGCCCGAGCGATCGCGAGGATCCAGCCGCCATCACCGATCCGCTCGTAGCCCTTGTTGTCGAGCCCCACGATAACCGCATCCACGAACGGGTCCGCCGCCACCAAGGATGCGCACTTTGCCAGAAGGTCGGCGCGCTCCAGTACGGCGCCTGTTACGTCGGCGGGATTTCCAGGTCGTGCGTAGCCCGGCAGGAGCGCCTGGAGGCCCGCCAGTGTGTCGGTCGAGAACTCTGCCAATGCGAGGTCCGCCTCATCGCACGCATCGGCGATACTCGCGAGCATCCCACCGGAGATCCCGAGGGCACCGAGAGTGGGGATTTGCGGCGTACCTCCCGGGCTGGAGTACCTGCACGCGTCGATCAGGTCCGCGGTCGTCTCAACCACCAGAGCGCCGCGATTGACCAGCACTGCCCGTGAGACGGCTTGGGAAGACAGGGCTTTGCCAGTGTGTGACACCGTTGTCCGGCGGGCAACCGCCGATCGACCCGACAACTGAACCACGACCTGGATGCCGCGCCTCGTCGCCGTGGCGATCGCGTCCAAAAGCATCTCCCCATGCTTGACGCCTTCCACGTAAGCGCCAATCACGCGGACCGCCGGGTCTCGCAGAAAGTACCCGACGAAGTCGCTCACCGAGAGATCCGCCTCGTTCCCGGAACTGACCAGGTAGCGGATCCCGATCTGCTCATCTTCGAGACGACGAGCGACGGCGCCACCGAGGCTGCCGCTGTGGCTCACGATCGCGACTGGCCCATCCTCGATGTGATCGCGCTCCGCCTCGCCTCCGAAGGATGCGATGAGACGGTGCTCCACGCTCCAGATCCCGTTTGAATTCGGACCGACAAAGCACGCGTCGTCGTAGGACTGAAGGATCCGTGAAATCTCATCGTTGATGTCTCCGCTCGCAAAGGCGACAAAGTTACGCGTTCCGGTGCTCAGCATGACGGGCAATACATCGAGAGTCAGCTGCGAGTTCACCGCGATGACAGCGAGATCGACCCGTCCGAGCGAATCGACGCTTCGAACAGCGCGCCTGCCCTGGACCGTTCGCGAGCGAGGGTTGACAGGTATGATCTCGCCGGCGTACCCGTGCTTGGTCAGGTTGCGTAGGACCCGTCCACCGATCCGCCCTGGGTCGGTTGATGCTCCCACGACAGCGACGGTTTCGGGCCGGAACAGACGACCGAGGTCCTTGCCAGCCGGTATCGTGACTGCCCCGCGGGTCATCTCGTGCATCATGGACCGTACCGCCTGGTAGCTGAAGTCAGGCCTTCCCAGGCGAGTCCCATCGAGCCCCGTCGAGAAGGCGCCTCAGATCAGCTACGGGCCCTAAGGTCATTGCGTCCCCGTCAGCAGAATTGCTCTACCCGTGATTTCACCTCGCTCTAGCCTCGCCAACGCCTCCTGCACCTCGTCGAGCGCAAAGCGGTCGCTCACCAGCGCGTCAAGTTCGAGATCACCGTCAGCTATCCACTCGGCGTAGATGCGAAAGTCCCGCGCCGGTTGCGCCGATCCACCGAGCGTCCCGAGGAAGCGCTTTTCGTTGACCAGCACGTCACGGACGTCGAGATTCAGCGGACTCTCCGGCGCGCCCACAAGCACGGCGGTTCCCCCGCGTCGAGCTCCGAACACCCCCCGACGCGCACACGCGACGGCTTGGCTCATCGTCGCCTGGAGGCCGATGCAGTCGAAGGCAAAGTCGACTCCTGCAGTGGGATCGCCCGAGTAGCTGACGTGCGTTGGGTGCCGAGTGAGGGCGAGGATCCGTTCGACCGGATCCTCCCGCGATGCGTTGATCACTTCGGTCGCACCGAATCTCTTGGCAAGATCGAGCTTCTCGTCGGAGAGATCGACGGCAATAATCGGCTCTGCTCCAACGATTCGGGCGGCTGCCACTGCCGAAAGCCCCACTCCGCCTACGCCAAAGACTGCTGCGCTCTCGCCTGCCCGCACGCCCGCCGTGTTACGCACGGCCCCCGCCCCAGTCATCACCGCGCACGCGACAATGCAGGACTCTGGAACCAGCGCTGCCGACGGTATCTTCACAACGTACTGCTCGTCGACGATCGTGGTGTCGGCCCAAGTGAACACCCCGTTCTGCGCCTCCGCAATTGCGCCGTCCTCAAGCTCAAGGCGAGCCGGCTCGGCGAGACGGGACGCAGAGCCGTCGCGAGGAATCCAGGTTACGAGCACTGCGTCTCCGGCGGTCAGGTCGGACACTGCGGACCCCGCCTCAATTACCGTCCCGGCCCCCTCATGGCCCAAGATAATCGGTGTCTCGTGGGGGCGCCTCAACTGCTGCAGCTGGCTGTGACAAACGCCGGTCGCAATCAGCTCGACCACGACCTGGTGGTGCCGTGGCGCCGGGAGGGCGATCTCACGCAACTCCAGCGTCTGCTCGTCCTGTCGAGCAATGACCACGCGAGCGAGCCTGTCGTCGCGAAGTGAGGCCTTGGACCCCACGAGGTCATGGCTTGTGGTCATCGGGTAATCGTCGCTGGCAGCCGCCACGGACCGCGCAGATCGCCGTGCGGAGTCATCTCGATCCGCTCGGTGTCGAGCTCGTAGTCGGGCACCCGTCGGAGGACCTCGGCGAGCGCTACCCGCATCTCAAGCCGAGCCAGGGGCGCTCCGATACAGGTGTGGGGACCGTAGCCGAACGCAATATGGTTGTTGTGCTGCCTGCCTAGTCGGCACTCATCGGGTGACTCGAACGCCGTCTCATCGCGATTCGCAGCCCCGTAGCAGACTGCCACAGTGGAACCTTGAGGAATTGGTGTTCCACTAACCGTTACGTCGCGGGTTGTCGACCGGCCGAGCAACTGGATCGGTGACAAGAACCGCAGTATTTCCTCGACCGCGTGGGGGATCAGTGACGGCTGGCGCCGTAGGCGATCGCGCTGATCGGGGTGAGACCCCAGGTACCAGATGCTGTTGCCGATCCCGTTGACCGTCGTCTCCTGGCCTGCGGTCATGGTGAGAACGCCGAAGCCTCGCATCTCCTTGTCGGTCAGGGATCGACCCTTGTAATCAGACGTCGCGAGCATGCTGAAGAAGTCATCCCCCGGGCGCTCCTTCGCTGCGGCGATCTTGCGGTCGACGTAGTCGATCAGCTTGCGTCCCGCTTCGTCAGCGCGCTGGCGATTAGCCATGCGACCATGGAAGATGTCCGACAGCCACCCGGGCCACGGCCGCGATTCCTCATCCGGTACGTTCAGAAACACGGCCAGTCCGCGCCCGACTAGTGGGACCGCGAGGTCCTGAACGAAGTCGATTTGGGTTTCGCCTGCCTTCGCGTCGAGGAGCTCGCGTGTGATGGTACGGACCTGCTCCTCCAACTGATCGACCCGGCTACGAGAGAACCAGGGTGTGATCAGCGCTCGGTACCGCCGCTGCTCGGGCGGATCTACTTCGAGCGGAATCTCCGGAAAGTCCCGTTTGACGCTCATCGGAATCGACGTGACTCCTAGTTCGGCGGAGGAGAACGTCTCCCAATCTGCGAGAGCGCGCCGGACGTCTTCGAATCTCGTTATGAGGTAGTAGCCACCATAGGCGGCGCTGTGATGCACCGGATCGTGGCGGCGCAACGCGTCGTAGATTGGGTACGGATCCCAAATAAACGCAGGGTCGTTGTGGTCCACATCGCTCGGATGTGCATATTCCTGTGTCGATGCCACCTCGCGCCCTCCCTTACGTCCAGGTCGACATGGCTGAGTCTCGATGAGTTCCTAGGTCCATGACGTCTTTGGTCAGACCTTACGCGCAGGTCCGCGCGCTGTCAAGCGGCGCTGGGTCGCGTCAAATTCTCAGCAGGATCTTCAAAGTAGCCCGCTGGGCGAACAGCTCATAGGCCTCGCCGGCGTCGTCCAGGCCCAGCGTTTGTGAGATCAGCGGTGTCACGTCCAGCGGTCCGAAGCGGACGAGACGGGTCAGTTCCTCGCGCGCGGAGATGGGATTCCCGATCACGAACCGAACCGCTACCTCCCGTTCGAAGAGACTGACGGGGTCGAGGGCCGCGCTCTGGCTGGGCGCACCGACCACTGCAAGCGTCCCGCGACCGCGGACCAGGTCCTGGGCGCGCGCGCGCCCGCCGGCGCTGCCACTAGCCTCGACCACCACGTCCGCGCCCCAACCGTCACTTAGCTCCCGCACGATGCTGACGCCGTCGTCTGTAGCCACCGCACCCAGGTCCATCGCTGTCTCCCGACGGGTTTGCAACTGATCGATGACGACGACCACGGCAGCGCCGCAAAGCTCCGCCACAAGCAGCGCCGCGAGGCCCACCGGGCCAGCGCCCACAATCGCGACGACGTCCCCAGCCTGCACCGCTCCTCGCGCCGCCACGTGGTATCCAGTAGCCAGCACGTCTGACAGCAGTACCGCGCTGGCTGTATCGATCCCGGCGGGTCGCGGCGACAGGACGATGTCGGCAAATGGCACGCGCACCCTTTCCGCCTGAGCGCCGTCGAGCGGCGGGCCGAACGCCGATCCTGTGCCCAGCATGCGGCGCTGCCGGCAGTGCCAATGGTCCCCGCGTCGGCATGCTCTACAGCTCCCGCAAGCGACGAAACTCGATCCGAGCACGGCCTGACCTGGGCTCAGGCAGCGCACCGCGCGACCCACCTCAAGCACCTTCCCGGTGTATTCGTGGCCAAGTCGAGTGCCGGGCGCAAGCGCGCCCTCGGTGTGGATCAGATGCAGATCGGTGCCGCAGATCGAAGCGGCCTCCACGTCGATTATCGCGTCACGGTCCTGCTCGATTTTGGGCTCGGGCACGTCTTCCAGGGTGACGCGCCCATCGCCTAGGTAGCAAACCGCTCTCATGCGCGAAACGCCGCAGGCAGTTCGGCGCATCGTTGCCTGATGGCTTCAGCTGCGTCGCGCAGGGCCTGGAGCTCGGGCGCCGAGAGCTCGAGCTCTAGGATCTCCTCGATTCCGCCGCGGCCGACCCGCACCGGCAATCCGAGATAGACGTCCTGGACTCCATACTGTCCGCTGGCCCGAGCACATGCTCCCATCAGCTGTCCGCTGTCATCAGCGATCGCCGACACCATCTGGTGGATCGAGGCGGCCGGGGCGAAGTACGCGCTGCCGTTGCCGAGCAGTCGCACGATCTCGGCTCCGGCGTCGCGGGTCTTGACGACAAGCCGCTCGAAGGCAGCCGCTCCCAGGACGTCCGCAAGCGGTTGGTCGCGAATGCGCGCAAGCGTCTGCGGGATCACCATCTCGGCACCGTGGCTCCCGAGCGCCAACACGTCAAGATCCCGCGCGGTCGATCCCAGCACCCTGGCGGCTGCCGCCCGCAGCCTGGCCGCGTCGAGGACGCCCGCCATCCCAAGCACGCGTGAGGAGGGCAGCCCCGACGCGCGCTGCGCGAGCTCCGTCATCTCGTCGACGGGATTACTGACGACGATTAGGATCGTGGCCGGGGCGACGCGACCTATCGTCTCGGCGATCGGACCGACGATTTCCGCGTTCTCACCGAGCAGGTCCGACCGGGACATGCCGGGACGGCGCGGGCGGCCCGCGGTCACCACGACGACGTCGGCGTCTCGGAGCTGGTCGACCGCATCAACGGCTACAACCTCGGTCGCGAAGCCCTTGATCCCGGCGACGTGCGAGATATCCAAAGCCGTGCCGGCTGCGAGCCCCCGGGCGACGTCAACGACGACGACCTCGTCCGCGAGATCCGAGCTCGCGATCATCGACGCAGTTGTTGCTCCCACGTGGCCGACCCCGACGATCCCCACGCGTCGCAGACGGCCGGGACCGGCCAGCCGGGACGATGCCTGCAACGGGAGAGCGCGGCGGTACAGGGCTCCGCTCGGAGGGCCGGTATGAGCTTGTCGACCTTCGTCGTGCTGACCGGACGGAATCGTTTCTTGGTCGCTGACGGTGATCCCAAGCTCATGCGCACGGTCGCGGGCAAGCGGGGTGATCTGGTCACCGGGTCGCAGCTCGAGGATGGCGCCGGGGCCGAGCTCAGCGATGTCACTTTCCGCCCAGATCGTCATGTTGCGGCTCCTTTGGTCAGTGCTGCGGCCGCAGCATCGCCAGCAGCCTGGGCGTCCGACTCGGTGCCGGAGACGAGCAGCCGGCCAAACCGGCCGACCGCGCGAATCTCGACGACGGTGATCGAGGCGGCTTTCTCGGCTTCGTTCGCCGCGAGGCACACGTACGCCGCGGGCGCACACTCGAGCACGAACAGGCTGCTTCCGGGCAGCAGGAGTGAGCCGCGCCTGAACTTGTTGATCAGCTGTGCCTGGTACGGATCGACGTTCGTGATGAGCTGAGTGGATGAGATCTGAGGTCGTGTGGCATCGGACTCGCTATGGCCAAGGTGATCGAGGATTGCCTGACCTGCGGCCAGTACCTCTGCTTGCTTTGAGGAGTGAAGCTCGAGCATCCCGAACTCCCGTTCGATCACCTGCGAGGCGGGGCGGACGTCAGCCGCCTTGAGCGCGACGTCGGCGACGCGGAGGATCTCGTTCCCAGGCGCCACTTCGACGTAGAGGTCGCTCATCCCCGCAACCGGGACGTCACCCTGCGCCTGCGCCGCAAGCACGGCTGAGAACTGCGGCTGCATGCGGTCGATGAACACGTATGCGCGTAGTTCAAACTCGGCCATCGGTCACGCTGCCCTCATCGAGAGGGCGATGCCGAGCGGTGTCACGAGCTCCGGGTGCTCGCGCATCCGGACCGGGATTCCCGTCAGTCCCTCCACGATTGCTGCCGCACCCGCGAGCTTTAGACCACCACCGACAAGCTCGAGCAGCGGGGGCCTACGCTCGCCGAGGATCGTGAGCACGCGGTCCGCGATCCGCTCGACGCCGGGGCGGAGTATTGCCAGCAGGCCTGGTACGTCGCCGAGCCGTTTGCGCCGCTCTGCTTCGGCTGTGTCTAATCCGAGTGCGCCTGCGAGAATCAGGTCGAGGTGGTGGCCACCGCCGGGAAGGTCGCCAACCTCGACGAGGCGGCTCTGGCTCAGGATTCCGACGCCGGTGGAGCCTCCGCCGACGTCGACAATCGCCCCCTCCGTCAGGTTCAGCAGACGATTTGCCGCGGACACCTCGTCGACGATCGCGGCGCAGTCGAGGCCGGCCCGCTCGACCACGTACCGACATGTGTCTCTGACCCCATCCGACGTCTGTGGCGGGTATGCCACGGCAGCGGCCTCGAGCGGATGACCGAGAGCTGCTTCTGCCTCTAAGCGCAGCGACTCGACCGCTGACGATGCCGCAACGAAGTCCACCACGACCCCGTCGCGAATCGCGCGCGACTCACGCTGGCCGACCCACATTGGACGACCATCGGAAGCCAGGACGGCGAGCACCGTCGTCGCGGTGCCCAGGTCGACGCCGACGCTCGCCGGCACGTCTCCCGCGGCTTGGGAGCTGCCGTTCAATGCCGCGGCCAGCGCGAGTTGCGAGTCGGGAGCGCTCACGATCCTGTCTCGAACAACGCTTGCCATGGGCGCCGCTCGGCGGCCACGCGCTTGATGTTGATGAGGTGCAGGGGAGTGACGTTGTCGGATACAACCGATCCTCCCCAGGTTCCCGTCCCGAGCATGAACGATGGATCGAGCGCCGCGGAGTAGCCCATGCCTGCGAACAACGCGGGGCAGTTGATCAGGATTCGAGAGGCGGGAAGCGCGGCGAAGCGCGCGACAACGTCAGGATCCTCGGCATGTATGGTCAAGGTGTGGCCCTCGCCACCATGCGCGAGCACCGAGCGACAGGTCCTCTCACCCTCCTCCACCGAAGCGGCCTTGTAAAAGGCGAGCACCGGGGCCAGCTTTTCGAGCGACAGGGGAACGTCCGGCCCGACCTCGTCGAGCCAGGCCGCGAGCATCTTCGTCCCGGTTGGAACTCTGAAGGAGCACATTTCGGCCAGCCGCTCAGCGCTCTGTCCCACGGCTCGAGGGTTGATTCTGCCGTCCGGGGTGAGCAGCAACCGGCCTAAAGCCAGCGCATCGGGTTCACCCAGGAAGGCAGTCCCCTCGCTGACGAATGCCGCCTCCACCTCTCCGGCGAGATCAGCGTCGACGACGACCGCCTGCTCTGCGACGCACGCCGTGCCGTTGTCGAACGATTTCGAGGCCACGATCATCGCCGCAGCCTGCGCGGCTGAACTGACAGATCGGTGGATGTAGGCAGGCGCGTTGCCGGGACCGACCGCCAGCGTCGGCTTGCCGCACGAATACGCCGCACGCACCATCTCCGAGCCACCGGTGGCGAGTACGACCGCGATGGCAGGGTGCTCCATCAGTTCGCGCGTGGCGGCAAGGACCGGTCGCGTCAGGCAGCTGATCATCCCCGGTGGCGCACCCGCTTCGGTCGCCGCTGCCGAGACTACCTCCGCCGCTCGCCGGCAGCACGCGACAGCCCGCGGATGGGGCGAGCACACGACCGAGTTCCCCGACTTGACGGCCGCGAGGCACTTGAAGAGGACGGTCGAGGTGGGGTTCGTCACCGGGATGATCGCTGCGATCGGGCCCATAGGCTCACCGATAGCGAGAACGCGCGCGCGCTCGTCCCGCCATAGCACGCCCTTGCACCGTAGTGTCGATATCCACTGCGCTACATGGACCGTGTTGAAGCGGTTCTTGATGACCTTGTGCTCGTAGACGCCATAGCCGGTCTCATCCACGGCGAGCCGGGCAAGCTCTTCGGCCGCAGCGGTCCCCGCTGCCGCCATGGCGGCAACCCAGCCGTCCAGCACCTCCTGCGGCTCGTGAAGAGCCTGCTCGAATGCGGCGCGAGCTTGGGTGGCTAGACCTCGGGCTTCGGCAATCGCCGTGAGATCGTCGTCGAGGGCCGGGTTCTCCACCAGGGCACGCTGCTCCGGCAGCGTCATGACGACTGGCCTCTCGTGTTAGGAGCCGGTCTTACCTGCGCGCGATGGCGACCTTGGAACGATGCCCTCGACCTCGTCGTGCGGACGCGGGATGACATGGACCGAGACCACCTCGCCGACCTTCCGCGCGGCCACGGCGCCGGCGTCGGTGGCCGCCTTCACAGCGCCGACATCGCCGCGCACGGCGATCGTGACGAGGCCGCCGCCGATCGATTCGCGACCTTCGAGCACCACGCGAGCGGCCTTCACCATCGCGTCGGCGGCCTCGATGGCGGCCACCAAGCCGCGCGTCTCGACCATGCCGAGGGCGCCGTCCTCACCTGTCGCGGTTGCCATTCCTCATGCCTCCTTTGACGTACGTGTGGGTGCCTTGCGTCGTCAGCGAGTCGACGATCGCGACCACAGCCCGATCGACGGGCGTGTGGACGGTCCGTTCGGTCTCGCGCGCCGCCCCTCCCAGTGCGACGAGGACGACCTCGTCCTCGCCGGCGCCGACGGTGTCGACTGCGACGTATGGCCGCTCGCCCGTGTCCTCATCGGGCTGCAGGGCGTCGATCCGTCGAACGAGCAGGAGCTTGAAGCCGTCGAGGGCTGGCTCCTTTGCGGTCGAGACCACGACGCCGACGACCTTCCCAATGTCCATTGGCGCATGATGTCCGTCCTGGTCGTCCGGCGCATGCTCCACGGTGGACGAAAAGTATTAGCCCGTAGGGATAATGCGAAGAGCTGGCGGGATCCGGATACTGCGCCTTGGTGAGCGATTCTCTCGAGTCCGGCATGAAGCCTGCGTCGTCGACGCCGGTCGCGGTGATCTTCGACTTCGACGGCACGCTCGCGAGTAGCCGCGAGGCGGCCTGGGCGGCGTTCCAACGAGTCGATAAACAGCTCGGACTCGGAATCGGCAGCGCCGAGGCTTTCTACGACCTTTTCGCCGATTCTTTCCATGCCGCCCTCGCGCGTGCGTGCGGCGACGAGCTCGCGGCGGAGGCCTGGAAGCAGTACGCGACGATACTGGAGGCCGAGTACGCACCTCAGTTGGTGCCGGGGATGGCCGAAGTGGTTCGCGATCTCGCGCAGGAGTCGCCGCTGGCAGTGATGTCGGCGAACACGATCGCGGTGATCAGACGCGCACTCGAGGATGCAGGTGTCGCCACCTGCTTCGGGCAGGCCTTCTGTGGCGAGAAGCTCAGCAAGCGTGACGCGCTGAAGCGTTTCCTGGCCGACCCCGGTTCCGCGTGCCGACGTGGGTGTGGTGACGCATACGAAGAGACGTGCTCCGCGGCGCCCGAGCGTCACCGCACCGTTCTGATCACCGACACCACTGGGGACATCCACCAAGCGCGTATGGTCGGAGTCCATACGATCGGGGTCTCGTGGGGGATGCACGCTCCCGCTGCGCTTCTCGGCGCCGGCGCCGAGACAGTCGTTGTCTGGCCGCAGGAGATCCCTGCCGCGGTGGGTCGCCTGCCCGCGAGCGTCCCCGATGCGGTGAATGCCGCCCGTGAGGCCGCCGACAGGCGCCGAGCTATCTTCCGCCACGGTCGAGGCGAAGCCGACGGTAGCCGGTGGCCGTCTATCGATAAGCGCCGGGCAACAAGGGCGCACCATCTTGCTGGTTCGATCGCACCGCTGATGCGGTCGTCCGGGGGAGTTGTACGTGGGGCCCGAGCCAAGACCGATGCCCAGCCCTCGACGCGGCTGGTCGAGGAATGGGTGGCGGCCGTCGAATCCGAGGTCGCCGTGTGAAGCTTCAGGGTCTGTGTCTCCGACTTCAGATTGGAGGTAGCGCTTCATGATCACCGATGCCGACGCGGAGTTTCACTCTCCCGAGTCCGGCGACTGGGCCGAGACGAACTATTTCGGGTTCTACGTTCCGGACGAGCAGCTCAATGTGGGGGTCTACGCGCTATTCCGCCCGCAGCTGGGGGTCGTGCTCTCCACCGTGTGTATCAACAGCCGCTTCAGCTACGAGCCATGGCATGCGGACTACGCGGACATGCAAGCCCACGTCGCAATACCATCGGCAGCCCGTCTCACCGACTACTCACTCGCGAACGGCCTGCACGTCCGGTCGGACAGGCCCAACATGCATTGGCTAATCGACTACACCGGTCGCTCAAGTGGTTGCGAGATACACGTCGACTACGAGTCGCTGATGCCGCCCTTCGACATCCACGATCCTGACCAGGATCCAATGTCGCGGCGCGCTGCCTCGGAGCATGGGGATGATTACGCTTGGGGCACTGCGTACAACGGACACTTCGATCAGACTGGACGGTTTCGAGGTGAGCTCAGCCTCCGAGGACGTCGATACGAAGTCGACTGCGTCTCGACCATGGATCACTCATGGGGCCCGAGGCCCGAACCGACTTCGCCGACCATGAGCTGGTTCCATGCACACTTTGGGCCGGACTTCAGCATCCACACGATCTTCAGCTTCGACGCGGCAAGCGGCGGGTCCGAGCTCGAACTCGGGCACGGCTATGTCCTGCGCGATGGCGAGGTTCACGGGGTCGAGCAGGCGAAGGCGACGACGGTTCGGCGCGGCTTCTATCCCGCCGGGATAACCGTCGAGCTTCGCGACACGAGCGGGCAGAACTACAGCTACGATGGCACCGCACTGACGTCATACCCGTGGCTGTCATGGCCGAACGTCTGTGGACACAACGCGCTCATGCACTGGCGCTGCGGAGATCGCGAGGGGTACGGCGAAGTAATGGACTTCGTCGGGTTTGAAGAACTGGACTCGCTGGGCCCGTCGCACCCAGCCTTGGTCGAGGCAAGCTGACCATCGAACCATCGCCAGGGATCAGCTTTCAGAGCTGGGCGCAGTGCTCCAGAGCTGACTGCTTGCCGACCGCGCCGGCCTGAAGGATTCCGATCGCGAGCTGCGCATCAAAGCGTCCTCGCTGCGAGCTGAGGTCCAAGCCGGTGAGAACCTCGATCTTGCTGAGCCGGTATCGCAGTGTCTTCGGATGCACGAACAGACGCTTGGCGGCGTGAGCCATCACGCAATTGGATTCCAAGTACGAACGAAGGCTGTTGAGAAGGTCGCCATTGCGCCGACGGTCGTGGTCGAGGAGGGGACCGAGCAGGTCTGCGGCGAACGCGCCCGGAGCGTCGTCGTCGCCTACCGGGAGTAGTACGCGAAGCAAGCCAAGCCCGTCATAGGCGGCCGCCCGCGCACCCGAGCTCTTCGCCACGCGAAGCGCGATCTCGGCCTCCTGACGCGCGTTCCGCAGGTCGTCCGGGCTGCGTGGACTCGACAGCCCGGCCGTTACGGCGCCAGCGGGGAGCCGGAGGCTTTGCTCGAGGAGTGCGGACACGGACTCCGCCGTGGCCCGGTCGGCGGAAGGGACCGCTAGGAGGGAGCCGTCTCGGAGCGTTGCAATGCAGCGGCCGAAGGCCTCGCCCATGAGCCCGCGAAGCGATGCCAAAGCCAGCTCGGGTCCGCGTACGAGGAGTGCCCGGCGGGTTCCGGTCAGTCCCAGCCTTAAGCAAGAGGGATCCGGCGGCGTCGCCGAGTTGCCCGTTAGATCCCAGAGAAGATCCTCAAGCCCCAAGGGGCCGGATCGGTCGGAAGTCTGGTCCGCGCGTATCCGAGCGACGGCCAGGGCGGTCCAGCCGGCTAGCGTGAGACCTTCGTCCTCCGGCAGTTCGTGGTGCAGCAGCACGACGGTCGAACCTGTCGCGCCGGATGAGGTTCGACAGGCGACTATGCCCGGCCCGAGACCAGACGGTGCGCTAGACACCAATCGCGGCGCTTGCTCAAGCAGCGCTCGATCCATGCGACTGAGCGGACCGCTCGCCGCCAACGCCGACCCGTCGTCATCGATCACGGCCACGATTCCTTTCGCCGTGCCGGCAAGGTCGCGGGCAAGCTCATCGATGTTTTCGGCCGCGAGCGCCGTCAACAGCAGCCTCGACTGGGCGGCGCGCGCCCGATCGTGTTCGGCGTCGCGCCGGAGCAGCGTTTTGAGCCTCAGGTCGAGTTCTGACACGAAGCCCGCCGCGCCCTCGAGCGCTTCCAAGTACCCCAGGATCTCGCTGGCGAGCTGGCCCAGCGAGTCTATGAGCTCGAAGTCTGCGCGCGCGAAGTGCGCATCGTCTCGCCGCCACACCTCCAGCACTCCCACGGTGCGGCCGCCGACATCATGCACGGGCGATGCCAGAGCCGCCCGAACCGCCTCCCTCCGGGCAAGCGGTCGAAAGTCGGGAGTGATCTCGGTCGCCTCCAGGTAGCGGTCGACCTTAACGGTTCGGTCTGCCTCGAATGCGAGACCGGCGAGTCCTTGTCCGGATCGCATCCGCAGGCGTGCCGTCTCCGCGGTGCGATTCCCGACGCACGATTGGATCGAGAGCTCTTCGGTATCAGGAGCGAGCATGAACACGCCGCCGAGCTGAGCGCGAAGAGCAGAGCGCGCCACCGCGGTGAACACTTGAAGTAACTGGTTCGACGAACGCAGGCGGGAGCGTTCGCCGAGGGCAGCTACAGCGGCACTGCCCTCTAACGACCACCCGCCGCGGGCGGTCAGTCCCCGCTGCTCCCTGGTATCTTGCCCGCGAGCCATCGCCCGTGCTCAGTCATCGAGAGATTACGGTTGGGCAATGGAGATCCGGGGTGAGCCCGAAGCCGCTCGGAAGACGAATATGTTCGCATCGTCGGCGGCAGATGCCGATCGGAATGGCCACGCCTCCTTGAACCCTGCAGCTGCCCGACGCGCCTCGAACTCGGACGGATAGTCGACGAAGATCGAGATCGTTCCATCCTCTTCCGAATACATCTGGTGGTCAAGCGCTCCCGCGTCATCAAGCCAGTCCGCCAGCTCAGCCCGGAACTCCGCGACATCCTCGCCTTGGACAAGCGCAGAGACCACGAACATGGTTAGACCTTATCAAGGGCAGCCACGCTTCGCTAGTAGACTCATCGTGCTTCGGCAAGGCGGCGTTTTGTCGAGAGCGGGGCGTGCCGTATCCGCCCGTGCAACTCTGAACGCAAGGACAGGCACGGCGAGCGCCGCTGCCAACCGGAGTAGCCACGCTGCCCTGAAGCTGTGGTACAAGTGCGGAGCGGACGCCCATGATCTACTTCCTTCGCCATGGCGAAAGCGTGGCGAACGTGCGCTACACGTTTGCAGGTCAGCGCGACGACTCTGCGCTCACGAGTCGGGGCGAGCGGCAAGCCTTCAGGGCAGCGCAGGAGCTTCTCGCTGCGCGTCGGCGCGTCGACCACATCGTCAGCTCACCACTTCGCCGCGCCAAGAGAACGGCCGAGATCGTGGCCGAGGTGCTCGGCTTCGATGTCGCGAGCGTCGTGGAGGATGACCGGATCAGCGAGTACGACATGGGCGGCTTGAGCGGCACGACCACCCGGCGCGTGACATCGGCGGAGCTCGTGGATGCCCACGGCGCGGAGAGTCCCAAAGCTTTCCAGCGGCGGGTGATGAGTCTTGTGCTCGAGTACGCCGAGCTCGACGTGGATACGCTGCTGGTCAGCCACATGGGCGTTGGTCAGGTCATAGAGACGCATCGCCGGCGTGCCGATCCGATCCACTTCTTCGACTATCCCGCCTATCCAAATGCGCACGTGGTCGAACTTCGGATCGACGGCCAACGACCAACTGGTCAATCGCGCGCGCCCCGATAAGCGACGTTTGGCCGCTCGCGAGCGTCAGAGCGCGTGCCCAGCATGGGCTGAAGAGGCTAAAGAAGCTGGCGTTTGGGCGGATGATGTCCACTTACGCTGAGCGTCTGCCGCTCACGAGCCGCCTCAGCGAGGTCCCATGTTGCCAGCGCTTGGCGCAGTGGAACCCGCGGTATTCCGCTCTTGAAGTCCGGCGACTCCGCGTCTCTAGTAACAAGCACGTCCAGAAGGGCGGGCGCGTTCGAGAATGCCCAGTCGATGGCGGCGGGAAGATCGTTAGGGTCATCGATCCGCCTACCCGAGACACCCAGCGACTGCGCAAGAAGGTCGTATCTGCAGCCAGGTAGCTCGACTCCGACCAGGTTCCCGCCGTAGCGGTCTGCCTGGTCCATCCGCTCGATGTTCCAGCCCTCGTTGTTGGCGACGACGAACACGGCCCGCGCGGCGTGCCGAACCGCCGTGTCGAGCTCCATCGCGGTGAATCCGAAGGCGCCATCGCCGATCACCGCGATGACTGGGCGCTCGGGATACGCGAGCGCCGCGGCGGTTGCAAATGGCACCCCCACGCCCAGGCAGCCGAGCGGACCGCAGTCGAGGAACGTCGTGCTCCTGAGCCCCACACGTGCGAATGAAAGGATGTCTCCACCGTCGGCGATGATGATCGTGTCATCATCGATTCGGTCGTTGAGCGCAGAGAGAAGCCGATCCGGGTGCATTCGACCGTCCGCGCCAGCCTGCCGGCTTCGCATCGCGCCAAGGTGTTGTTCGCGCCTGGCGGAGCTCTTGGCGCGGACCGAACGGAGCCAGTCCAGGTCGGGTGATCGCGGGCGCGCCGAGCGCTCGACAAGAGCCTCCAGCGCGGTCCGAAGATCGCACGTCAGCTCAACGTCTCCCATGCGGTTGTCGGCGGTCTCCGTCCGAGTCGCCCCGATTCGAAGGAATTGCGTGTGATCGGCGAATACGGCTGGCGAGCCGTACCCGAGCTGGAAGTTCAGCCGCCGGGCCAGGGTGATGACGAGATCGGCTTCGCGCATTGCCTGGCCACGGACAGCCGGTACGGCGCAGGGATGATCATCCCGCACCGCTCCACGGCTCTCCGCTGAGTCCAGGTAGAGCGCCCCCGACAGCTCTAGGAACGAGAGCAGGGGACGCCGGGCTCCGCGCACCCCGCGACCGGCGATCACGAGCGGCCTCCGCGAGGAGGCAATCAGCTCGCATGCGGCCTCGAGTGCTCGTGAATCAGGTGAAGCCCTCAATGCTCGGCCGTCATCCCTGAACGCGCTCGACACGCGTGACGTGGTCGCCTGCTCGTCAAAGATCTCGGTGGGGAACTCCACGCACGCCGGGCCTGGAGGCCCGTCGGCGCCGCGGGCGGCACGCATGGCAGATCGCAGGGTCTCCAAAGCATGGTCTTGGTGAAGCACAGAGCTGGCAAACCGGCAGAGCGGGCGCACGATCTCCATCTGCGGCACTTCTTGCATAGCGCCTCGCCCGGCCTGGGGAAGCGGCGGCCGGCCGGTAACGATCAGTACGGGAGCCTGCGAGGCGTCGGCGTTGGCGATCGCGGTAATCGTGTTGGTCAGGCCCGGACCGGCCGTCACCATCGCGACGGTCAGCTCGCCGGTAAGCTGGGCCTCGGCTTGTGCCATGAGCACGGCGGAGCCCTCATGGCGGACATCGACGATCTTTACTCCTGCCCGGGCTGTGGCGTCCCAGATCGGCTGGATGTGCCCACCGCATAGGCCGTAGATACGCGCGACCGGCTGGGCCTGCAGTTCGGCGGCTACCAGCTGTGCGACTGTGTGCTGATGCGGCATCGGGAGGTCTCCAGGGGCGCTAATACGATCCTCGTTCCACCTCAATCGTGGCGAGGTCCTCCGCCACAGTGGCGCCGTCTATCGTCGGCGGCTCGGCTCCGAAATGGGTGAGGATCAGACCGGTAGTTGGATGGCGGCCCGCAAGCTCGCGCACGTAGCCGTCGCTGAGGTGCGTCGGCCCCGGGTCAGGGCCGCTGCACTCGATGATGGCGACGTCACAGCGGTCGAGCAAGCCGTCGACCCACGGGCCGGGGGCCGTGTCTCCCGTGTAGCCGAGCTTCATCTGTCCATCATCGAGGACATAACCCACCGAGGGAGTGGCATCGTAATAGCCGTTGTCGTGCTGGATCTCGTGCATCTCGATCTCGTAGTCCTCTGCCTCGACCCGCTCACCGGCCTCGATGGTCACGTGCTTTAGGTCGAATCCACCGCGGCCCATGCTCCTCCACCCGTTCCCCCATAGCGCGCGACAGTACGTATCCAAGCGCTCCTCGGCGCCCGGTGGTCCTAATAGCATCAGGCTCGGACCGCGCGCCAGCACACGATCGATGAGAAACGTGCCAAGCCCTACGAAGTGATCGCCGTGACAGTGGGAGAGCAGCAGGCAGCGGATGCCATCAGGGTCAATGCCAGCCCGCGACAGGTTTACGAGTAGCGGCGCCCCTGCATCGAGCAAAAGACGTTCGTCGACGGCCACTGCCGAGTTGAAGCGGCCGCGAGCTGTGGCCCCGCCGGTGCCGAGGAACGTCAGCCTCATCAGACTCCCGCCAGCGCCTCGGCGTATAGCTGCCCGACAGACTCCTCGGGCACTGGTCGGGGATTGACCTCGTCGAAGAACCATCTGTTGCGCTGTGCCGCGATGACGAGCTCCGGGATGTGCTGCGACGTGACGCCGACCTCCGCCAACGTCGCCGGCAGCCCGAGACCCCAGGTGAGCTTAGTGATGGCCGTGGCGAGGGCCTCCGCCGGCGCCTCGACTCCGCGTACGAGACCCAACGCGTCCGCGAGGTCGGCGTATTCTTGCTCGGCCGCGACGCCGTTGTACCGCACGACCGTGGGTGCGAGCAGGATGTTGCACCGCCCGTGCGAGATGGGGAACGTCGAGCTGACCGGATAGGACAACCCGTGGATCGCCGCCGCTCGCGTGTTGCCAACCACTAGTCCCGCCTCTAAGCAGCCGAGGCACAGATCCTCTCGCGCTCTTCGGTCCGTCGCGTCAGCGTAGAGCACGGGCAGGGACCGGAAGATTTGAGCAGCTGCGTCGATTGCGAGATTTCGCGTTATAGGACTGGCCGTCCGAGCGGTCAACCCCTCGAGCGCATGAGTGAAGCTGTCGAGGGCTGCGTCGAGCAAGTGGTCCTTGGGTGCGGTTGTGGTGTTCGCGGGATCAAAAAAGGTCGCGCGGGGCATCATGTGTAACGACCAGCACGCGAACTTCGTGTGCGCGCCCGGGTCGGTTACCACGGCTGCCGACACTACGTCGGCGCCGGAGACCATCGTCGGTACCGTGAACAGCGGCAGCGATGGCCGCATCGGCCGCTCGTTGACAAAGCCCCGGCCGAACCACTCGACGACGTCACTCACCGACCCGTCGTTACTGCCCAGCAGCGCGGTGATCTTGGCAGCGTCGACAACGCTTCCACCGCCGACAGCCACGATCGCGACGCTACCGCGTTGGCGAACCCGATCCACCGCGCCCTGCACGCCGGCGATCGAGGGCTGGGCCTGGACGCCCTCGATCACGTCAAGGGCGAATCCTGCCACGGTAACGATCTTCTCGACCGGTGCCGTCAGTCCAGCACCCACCACGCCCTCATCTGTCATCAGGCACACCTCACCCTGATCAATCAGGGCGAGGTGCTCGGCGAGATCGTCGACGACGCCGCCACCGAAGCGCACGAAGCGCGGCATCCGCAGCGACCAGTCCGTGAGTTCGGTGGTGATCATTTAGAAGACCGGCGTCTCGCGATACCGTCCGAAGCCGGGTTCAAGCGCCCTGACGATCTCGCCCATCGACGCGTTAGCCTTGACTGCGTCGATTGTCGCTGGCATCAAATCCGCCGAGCTGTCTTCGGCCGTCCGGGCGAGTCGCTCGAGGCTCACTCGGACCTGCTCTTGGTCGCGCGAGGTCTTGACCTCACGCAAACGGTCGATCTTTCGTCTTTCGCTCGCCGGATCAACCTTGTGGACCTCGATCTCCTGATCGTCGTCTTCATCCACGTATTTGTTGACTCCAACTACCGCCCCCTCTCCGCTCCCTCGTCGCAAGGCGTAGGCGTAGGCGGAGTCTGCGATCTCGCGCTGGAAGTAGTTGAGCTCGATTGCGCGCAGTGTCCCGCCGAGCTCGTCGATCTTGGCGAGGTACTTGTAGATCCCTTCCTCTAGCTGCTTGGTCAGCGCCTCAAGGTAGTAGGAGCCGCCAAGTGGGTCGATGACTTGCGTTACGTTGGTTTCCTCGGCGATAATCTGCTGCGTCCGCAGCGCTAGCTTCATCGCAAACTCGGACGGGATCGCATATGCCTCATCCAGTCCGTTCGTGTGCAGTGACTGGGCGCCACCAAGCACCGCGGCGAGCGCCTGTATCCCTGTGCGGACGATATTGTTGAACGGCTGAGGTCGCGTGAGGGTGATCGCTGCAGTCTGACAGTGGAAGCGCAGGCGCATAGACTCCGGCTTCTTCGCACCGAACTCGTCCTTCATCATCCGAGCATAGACACGGCGGGCAGCGCGAAATTTTGCGATCTCCTCGAAGAAGTCCGCGTGACAGATGAAGAAGAACGACAGGCGCGGAGCGAAGCTGTCGACGTCGACGCCGGCCCTGACCACTTCTTGTACGTACGCCCGTGTCGTGGCGAGTGTGAAGGCGGCCTCCTGCAGCGATGTCGCTCCCGCCTCGGAGATGTGATAGCCGCTGATGTTGACGGGATTGAAGCGGGGCAGGTGCTCGGCACAATAGGTCACCGTGTCACGCACGAGTCGCATCGACGGCTCGGGCGGATAGATCCACTCCTTCTGCGCGATGTACTCCTTGAGAATGTCGTTCTGCGTTGTGCCGGACAGCCTGCGTAGGTCGCACCCGCGCTTTTCGGCCGCCGCGACATACATCGCGAGCACAATCCACGCCGTCGGGTTGATGGTCATCGACACGCTGATCCGCTCCAGATCGATGCCGTCGAAGAGCGTCACCATATCCTCGAGGACGTCCACAGCGACGCCTTCGCGCCCGACCTCGCCGACGCTGAGCGGATCGTCCGAGTCGTAGCCCATGAGTGTGGGCATGTCGAAGTCGACCGAGAGCCCAGTCTGGCCTTGCGCGATCAGGTACTTGAAACGGCCGTTGGTGTCCTCGGGGGTGCCGAAGCCGGCGATCTGGCGCATAGTCCACGTCTGGCCGCGGTACATCGTCGGATAGGGGCCGCGAGTAAAGGGATAGCGCCCTGGGAGGCCGATGTCCTCCCAGGGGATGTCCGCCACATCGGCGGGTGTGTATACGCGCTTTACGGCAAGGCCTGAAGCCGTCTGGTAGTCGGCTTTCTGCTCGGACCTGCGTCGTAGGAACGTCTCCAGCTCCTCTCGCTCCCAGCCCGCAAGATCCTCGTCGATGCGTTCCTTTACCGATTCGCTGACAACCTGCGTCAGGCCCGATTCAGATACTGTGCTCATCGCCTCTCCTCGGTCGATCTGGTCAAATCGCTGCCGCTGACGATCAGCCGTTGGGCCGCGGTGTGAGGGTCCAGTGTGCGGTCGACAACTTCGTGCACCAGAGAGACAAAGCCGCCTCTCTCCGCTGGACTCCCGAGTCGTGTCGAGATGAGATCCCGCGCGATCGCACTCACCCGTGCAATGGCTGCGGCTTCCTCCCGGCGCGCCAGTTCGCCGGATTCACGCAGCCACGTGGCATGCCTGTCGATATCGTCAGCCAGTTCTTCGATCCCGCTACCAGCCAGCGCGCTGGTGGAGATCAGCGGGATCCGCCAGCCAGTGCTGTTCGACGAACCGTCCAGTGTCAGGAGCATGCGCAGCTCGGCGAGCGTCTTGTCGGCATCGGGACGGTCAGCCTTGTTGACGACATGGATGTCGGCTACCTCCAGCAGCCCAGCCTTCAGGGTCTGGATGTCGTCCCCCAGCCCCGGCACCGAAACCACGACCACCGTCTGCGCGCACCTGACGATGTCTATCTCCGCCTGACCTACCCCGACGGTTTCGATGATCACGTAGTCGAATCCGGCAGCGTCCAGCACACAGGCTGCGTCGACGGTCGCTCGCGACAGCCCTCCCAACGCTCCCCGCGTTGACATCGACCGCACGAAGACACCGTCATCAAGCGCATGCTCCTGCATGCGGATCCGGTCGCCCAGAATCGCGCCGCCGCTGAGCGAGCTGGAGGGGTCGACCGCGATGATCGCAACCGTGCGCCCTCGCTTTCTCAGGCATCGCGCCAGACTCGCTACGAGCGTGCTCTTGCCGCTTCCGGGCGCTCCCGTGAGGCCAACGATGTGGGCACGGCCACCGAGCGGGTAGAGCTCGCGCAGCGCTGCCCGGCCGTCCTCACGATTGTTCTCCAGCGCCGTGATGAGGCGCGCGGTCGCGCTCGGCTTCCGGTCCAGCACCCCGGCGACGAGGTCGCTCCGTTCCCTCGGCGATGAGCCGGGGACGGACGCAGATGGCATCACCTTGCTGCGCGGTCCAGCGGGCATGGCAGACGGGGTCCGGGATGACGGGCTCTCATCAGGCCCGTATGCGCTGCGCGATCGCAAGCTCGCGAACGCGCTCGACGAGTGTGGCCGGCGGCGTGTCCTGGCCGAGAATCTCGTGCACTCCCATCTTCTTAAGCGCCGCCGCGTCCTCCTCGGGGATCACTCCGCCGCCCACCAGGACGTGTCGGTCCTGGGCATCGTGCCGCTTGAGCAGCTCGATGATTTGGGGAAAGAGAGTCATGTGAGCTCCAGACAGGAGACTGATCCCAATGACGTCGACATCCTCCTGGATGGCGGTTGCAACCACTTCTTCCGGGGTCCGGTGCAGCCCGGTGTAGATGACTTCCATGCCTGCATCGCGAAGCGCACGCGCAACGACCTTGACGCCGCGATCGTGACCGTCGAGGCCCACCTTTGCCACGAGAACACGGATCGGCTCCGACTCTCTGTTCACGACATCAACCATGCGCCCGTCCTGCCCCCCGGCCGCGCGCCCTCGGTCACCGTCCACGCGGCCCTCATCGCGTTGATGTCTGGCCGCTCGGCGACCTGGAGGTCAGGGCGAATATTGGTAAGACCATAGTGCAGAGGGTCGACGGCGTCAAGATGAACCGCTGACTCCGGCGCCGGCGGCGCCCGCGTCATACGTGTAGAACCCGCGGCCGGCCTTGCGGCCAACGCGTCCTTGGTCGACATATCGCCGGAGCAGCGGAGCGGGGGCGTACTTCGGATCACAACGCCTGGTTTGCAGGACCTCGAGAATGGCGACGCACGTGTCCAGGCCGATCAGGTCAGCAAGCTCGAGCGGCCCCATCGGATGCTTGAACCCGCGCCGCGCAACCTCGTCGATCGTCTCGGCGTCCGCGACCCCCTCCTCCAACGCTAGCGCAGCTTCGTTGATGAGGGGCATGAGAATGCGATTTGCGACGAACGCTGGATGATCACCGAGGAGGGCCGGCCACTTACCCAGCGCTTCAAGGAATGCCCGGGCAGACGCGATTGTCGTCTCTGAGGTTGCAGCACCCCTGATCAGCTCAACGACGCTGATCACAGGCGCGGGGTTGAAGAAGTGAATGCCAATCACGCGGTCCGGCCTCTCAGTGACATTCGCGAGCTCCGTGATCGAGATCGACGACGTGTTGGACGCCAGCACCGCGCTTGACGGGAAAACGGCATCCGCGCCTCTGAATATGCGCTCCTTTGCTTCTTGATCCTCGGCGACGGCTTCGATCATGAGGTCGGCGGGCACCAACGAGTCCGTGAACTCGATCCGACCAAGAACCGTCGGGGGCTCGATCTCCCGACGCTTGCGACTCATGCGCTCCAGCCCTGCGGCAATCGTGGCCGGTGCTCGGGCCAGAGCGTCGTGGCTTGAGTCGGTCAAGGTCACCGCACGTCCTGACACCGCCGTGATCTGAGCGATACCGAGACCCATTTGCCCAGCGCCAACGACGAGGACGTGCCGAAATGGCGTCGCTACCTCCTGAGGGGTCGCAGTCTCAGGCTGACTTCCGATCACGGTGCTCATCCAGCCGCGGCGACCGTCGGTGCCGGTGGAGCCGCGAGGGCCAAGAGGGTGTCCGCGTCGTGAGGCGGATCGTCCAGGATTCGCCGGGCCACGGTCACGGTTTCGGCGGTCGAGTCAACGCAGAAGTCCAGAATCAGGTCCCCGGCCACGCGCCCGAGGAGCATGACTGCGGCGTACTCTGCGCCTCGTCGCACGAATTCGGCGGTCACCGGACCATCAACGGCGGCATATCCCTCTTGGAATGCCTTTCCGGCCTGAAGGACTTCGGAGGCCCACCGGGGGCAGGCGAGGGCGTACAGCATGAAGTGACCTAACACGATCCCCACATCGAATGCCGGGTCGCCGAACTGCGCGCATTCGAAGTCCAGCTTGGTGATCCCAGCGGAATGGACGAGTACGTTCTTGGGCGTGATGTCGTAGTCGACGAGGGCCTCGCGCAGCGTGAGGTTTCGGTCAAGTAGAGCCTCGATACGACCCTTGAGATCCGGGCTGCCTGCCGTCGCGCTGCGAATGCTTTGGTCACGGAGCTTGAACCCGGGATTCGCCGCAAACTCGCTCGCGGCCGCTGCATCGCGGCGCGTCTTTCCATGAAGCTGCGCCGCATAGACGCCAAGCGCGCGTGCCGCGTCTGGGTGCGTGCGGCCCGCGAGAAGCTCGTCGTGATAGAGGCGGGCATCTCGCGGTGCCGCACTCATCACGCACACGAAGTTCTCGAAATCCTCGTCTATGACGACGGGTGTCGGCGCCTGGTTGTCGAGGTAGCGCTGGATTGCACGCATGGCAGCCACCTCTGCGTGTGCCCGAGCAATATCGGCCTGCAAGATCGTTCGGCGAGACCGCTCGAGGGTCTGCTTGACGACAATCTCGCCCGAAGGGCTGGTTACCCGGAAGACCTGATTGATGTATCCGCCAGCGAGTTGCTCAGCACCCGCGTCAGTCGCGCTGCTGATGACACCGCGCTCGACGAGATAGGGAATCAACGACTGGGCGTCGAGGATGACCAATTCTCAGCCTCTCCTTCTCTTTGGTCAGACCTTACTAGGCGCAAGGACCGGTGTCCAGCGCCGGCGTCTAGCGCCCGCTAAGCGTGCGGGTCAAGCGTTGTCGGGATGCCGCGCAATAAGAGTGCGGATCTCACCTGGAGGAACTACTCGATCGCGGACGCGATCGGCGTTGCGCGGCGCCTCGTTCCCGGGGGGACTCCGGCGGTGATGATGGTCCGTCCTCCTGGAGTACGCGACCGTAGAAGCCGCGGATGTGATCGCTGATGGCCTGAACCGCGGCCTCTTCGTCCCGTGAGCGAATCACCTCTGCAACACGTGCGTGCTCACCGATGAGCCACTGCCGTTCGGGTTCGAAGTCATCGAGGCGTTGGAAGGCCCTAAGCATCTCGCGTGCAACTGCCTCTCGCAGCTCGCCCATCAGCAGCGATAGCGCCGGATTACCGGACAGTTCCGCCACCATCAGGTGGAATGCGGTGTCGGCCTCCAGGAAACGCTCTGGTGTGGTCGCGTCCCTCATCCTGTCAATGATCGCGTCGAGCTTGTCGAAACCAGCGTCGGACGCCTTGGCGACCGTGGCTCTGATGGCAGTGGCCTCGAGCGCAACTCGGACCTCGATCAGGTCGGACAGCGGAATACGCAGAAGCGCCGCATACAGACGAAGCAGACCGCCGAGACCGTTTGTTTCCTCTCCAGAGATAAGCGTCGAGCCGGACTCCGAGCCGCTTCCGCGCCGGGCGATGATGACTCCGAATGCCTCCAGGACCCGCATGGCCTCGCGAACAGCCGGGCGGCTCACGCCGAAGATCTGGGCAAGCTCACGCTCAGGGGGTAGGCGATCCCCCGCCGACAGGCGTCCGTCAACGATTGCCTCCTCTACTTGAAGGATGATCTCCTCGAACGCCCGGCGTTGTCGAACACGGGCAAAAATCGGTTGCTCTGCATCCGCGTATTTGGCCAAACCTCTGTCATGGTACCGATTTAGTGACTCTTGGCTCCGGCAAGGTCATCGAACGTGACGGCGGCTCCCAGCTCGTGCGCCACGGCGTCGAGCTGTGCCAGCGTCGACACCGCGATCGGCAGCCCGTCTCGGCGGCGCTCCTCCGATAGGCGCCATTCCGGCTCGCCCGGAAGAAGGATCTCGTCGGTGTCGGCCGCCCGCTCGGTTGAGTGCACGGTGTCCACAAATTCGGCCACCCGCCCGAGGAAGTTGTCGCTGCCAAATGCCTCCGGATCCAGCGCCAGCAGTAAGTGTCCGCACCTCCAGCGGTCATGATCACCGCCCATGACGAGCGTGGTCGGGACCTCGTATGAGAAACGGGCTCCGGCCAGCGCCCCGCACAGCAGCTCGTTGGCAACGATAAGCGCCGAGCCTTTGTAGCCTCCGATCGGAAGCAATGCGCCCAGCAGTGCGGCTTCGGGATCAGTAGTTGGACGGCCAACCGAGTCGACGGCCCACCCGGCGGGGATCGCTTCACCACGTGCTGCGGCTAGGCGTATCTTCTCTTTGACGCCGGTGAGCGCCGTGTCGATGACGACCGGGGGGCCGTGGAGGGTCGGAAACGCCCACGCGATCGGATCGTTGGAGACAACTGGTCCTCTCGCGCCCCAGAGTACCGTGTGAGGCGGACCGTCGGTAGTGGCGTGCCCGATAAGCCCATATTCAGCGGCCTGCATGGCGTAGAAGCCGGCCATGCCGAAATGATTCGAGCGTCGCACCGTGACGGCACCGATGCCGTGCTTACGAGCGAGGGCAATCGCGGTCTCCATTCCTCGGCTGGCTGCGATGAAACCCAGGCCATCATCGGCGTCTATGACTGCGACGGCGCCACGGCCACCCACCTGCCTGACGTCGGGCCTTGGGTTGACGTCGCCGCGCGCGAGCCCGCGCAGGTATCGCGGCGCAAACTGCACGCCGTGGCTCTCGATGCCTCGCAGATCCGCAAGAACCAAGATCTCGGCAATGCACCGCGCTTGCTCCTCCGGCACCCCGACACGGCCGAAGAGTGCCGCGACACGAGCTCTCAGCTCGACACTGTCGATGATCACTGTCTCAGTCAACGGGTACCTACCTTCCGGTCATGGTTCGCTCGTGATCGCGGCCTCAGGGCAGGCCTCAACCGCCGATTGAGCGGATTCCTCGAGGCCATCGGGGACCTGTCCGTCGCCGTCGGTGTACGCGTAGCCCCAGTCGTCGAGTCTGAAGACCTCTGGGCAGTGTGTCGTACACTCCCCGTGTGCTTGACACTTGGCAGGATCCACTCTGACTTTCACGGCCGTCTCCTCAGTGCGCCACCACAGCGCGCAGCTCGTGGTGGTCCGATTGAGCTCCACAGATTTCGCAAGACGAACGGAGGTGCGCGTCAACGATGTCCGGAAATTCGCGCAGCAACGTCGCGGCAAGCGTGGCGGCGCCATCGAGCAGGGCACACGCGCCCCGGCCCGGTAGCGACTGGGACCACCTCTCGAGGTTCCGCAATTGTGCCTCGTCCGCATGCCCCACCGCAAGCGCTTGAAGCGCGTCCGCCATCGAGGCCGTGCCCCTCGTGCAGACCCCACACTGCCCGGACTGCTCATCTGAGAAATACGACATGACCTTGGCCGCGACGCATACGGCACAATCGTGGCCGCCGAGCGCCGTGACCGCGCCGCACCCCAGGGCGCTTCCCGCCTCGCGTAATTCGTCGTACGCAACCGGCAGCTCGGCCCCACGAGCGCCGAGCATCCCGCCGAAGTAACCACCCATGAGAAATCCTCGTGCAGGCTCCGACCACCCGCCGGCCAAAGCAAATACCTCCGACATCTGGAGCCCCAGCGGGATCTCGTACAAGCCCGGGGCTGCGCAACGGCCGCAGGCGGTGAACAAGATCGTCCCCGGTGATCGCTCGGTGCCGTAAGCGCGAAATCCTTCGGGTCCGTGGAGCGCGATAAACGGCACGTTCGCGAGTGTCTCGACGTTCTGGACGAGCGTCGATTCGCCGCGTACACCGATCTCGAAGGGCCGCGGAGGCTTCGTGGTCGGCTTCGCCGGCCCACCGTCGATCGCTCGCACGGCGGCGGTCTCCTCGCCGCCCACGTACGAGTGCACGACGGCGACAACCTCGATCTCGATCCCCGCGTCGCGACGAACGTCGGATTCGTCCAGTTCGCTGAGCGCCCGCCGAGCACTCCGCTCAGCCTCGGCGTCCGCGAGGTAGATGACGAGATGGGTCGCTCCCAGCGCGCGCGCGGTGCGCAGCATGCCGTCGATCACGAGGTGCGGTCGCACGCGAAGGAGATAGCGATCCTTCAACGATGCCGGCTCGCCTTCCTCCCCGTTGGCGACGACGTGGCGCGCGCCTCCTCGCCCGGCAACCGCGCGCCACTTGATTGCGGCCGGGAACGCAGCTCCGCCGCGCCCCCGCAGCCCCGATCGCTCGACCGCGTGCAGAAGCGCATCACCGTCGAGGCCCGCTGCATAGCCCCCCACCGCGCGGTAGGCGGCGATATCCTCTCGGCCCTCGCCGGCGGTGCGGAGCAGTCGCGGTTGGATCGACGGGTGCCAGCCGGTCCTCACGCCGCCCCCGCGAATTCCGGCGTATGCGAACTCCCCGGACCAAGGCGGCCGCCCGCTGTCTCGAGCAGTGGGAGCCGGCCGTTTAGCATCTCCAGCACGCCGTGCCCGTCCTCGTCAACCTCGACCAGGGTGACGGTAGCGTAGCCGAGGAGCAATCGGAAGTACTCGGTCGGCGGGCACCCCACGACGGAGCACAGCAACGGTTGGATCACCCAGCCGTGGGCGACGATGGCGACGTTTCCGCCCAGGTGCTGCTTGACAATCCGTCGGAACACCTGCCGCACCCGTTCGTGGATGTCGAGCACGCTCTCACCCGAAGGGAACCGAAGGTCGGCCGGGTGATGAAATTCCTCGGTTGGGAATGTTCCCGCGAAGGCGACCTCCAGCCATGGCGCGAAGCGCGGATGCTCGGCCCGAACACGTTCCAGCGTCATCCCTTCGAAGTCGCCGAGCGAAACCTCGCGCAAGCCGGGCTCGACCGTCGGCGCGACCTCACGCCCCGCCGCAACCGTCTCCGCAGTTTGCGACGCCCGCAGCAGGTCTGAGGTGTAGATGGCATCGAGCGGCACATCTGTTAGCACCCGAGCAAGCCGCCGAGCCTGCTCCTCGCCCGTATCCGTCAAAGGGACCGGCCTGTGGCTGTAGACCGGTTCGCCCTCTTCGACGCGCATCGCGTGACCGTGGCGGATTAGGAACAGCCTGCAGGTGGCCTTAGCGTCAGGATCGGGAGCGGCACGTGATGCACTTCGGCTCCGTACCACGCGACCTCCCGCCGCGTCCGTCAACCGCCGCCTTCCGTTGAGGACGTACAGCACGCCGCGGCCATCGGGCGCCACCTCGGCGAATGTGAGCGATGCCTGCGGGACGGCGAACCTGTCGTATCGATCCACGCCGGCCGCCACAATGTGACAGAGCAGCGCTTGCACAAGCCACTGGTGAGCGACCAGAACGACCGTCTGGCCCTGACGCTGTCGCGCGATCTCCAGGAACGACGGAAGCGCACGGTCAAGCATGTCCGTCACCGATTCACCACCCGGGAATCGCAATGAGGCCGGGATCCTGAATCCCGCCTGCGGGAACCGGGCTCCGAAGGCGATCTCGAGCCAGGGCACGAACTCGTGATGACGCTCTCTCAGGCGGGCGAGGGTCGTTCCCTCGTGCTCGCCGATGTCGACCTCCCTGAGGCGGCGATCCATCGCGATCGGAGCACCGGTCGCGCGTCCGATCACCTCGGAGGTCTGTCTGGCACGCAGAAGATCGGACGTGTAGATGGCGTCGACGTCCACCTCACGAAGTGCCTCGCCCAACTCGGTTGCCTGCGCGAGCCCAACCTCGGTCAGCTCGGCGTCCGAGTAGTTCCATATGCGGCCGTCGGCATCTGGCATTCTCGCCGACCCGTGCCGGGCCAGGAACACGCGCGCCGGATCACGACGCGCGCTCCCGACCGAGGATGCCGCAGTCCCTGATCCGGTCACTCCGGCTCCCGCTTGGGGATCTCGACGGAGATCTCGTCCCCGTCCTCGACCACCCGGTACACGGCCAACGGCCCGGTCTCGATGCTGGTGCCTTCAACGGGGAGGGACAGCACGCTGCCATCGCGGAGATCGAACTGCGCGAGGTGCGACAGGCAGGTCACCACGCAGCCGCGGATACGCGCTTCATGAAGCTTGTACCCAGTATGGGGACAAGAGTTCTTGAAGGCGTACACGGCTCCATCCACGAGGACGCAGACGATGTCGTACCCGTCTCGCTTGACGCGCACCGGCTTGCGCTCGGCAAACTCCGAGCGCTTCGCCACCGCTCGCAGAACCGTCATCTTGCTAGGGCCTGATGCGCCGGAGCCGCCGGCTTCACCGTCGACCTGGGCGCCCAGCGGCGCTGGGTTCACTGAGCCCATCAGCCCTCTGTGAGCCCGATCCGCTTGTGGTACGCCGGGAACGAGAGGTTGACCTTATGGTGCGCGACCAGCTGCTTGTCCAGGTACTCGACCGCGACGCGTTGCAGGTCGGCACGGTCACCGCAATGCTCGCGTAGTACTCGCTGGCCGATCGAGAAGTGGAACGTCTCGTCAGGCATCACGACTTCCTCATAGATGTCGGCCAGCGTCTCGTCGACTTGGCGCGCGATCTTCAGAAACAGGGGCTGGACGTAGAGGTGGTCCCAACCCTCGATTCCGAAGTTGAGCACCGTGGCGCGTGCGACGACCTCCCGGGCCGGATCAAGGAAGAATCGGTTATCCAGGCCCATGAACAAGGCAAACAGCTGATTCCATTCGGGAAAATCAGGCGTGTACTCATCGTTCCACTCGCCGCCAAGCTCGAGAAGGTGATCCCGGATCAGGCGGAAGTGACGTCCTTCCTCGTTCATCTGCCGCGCGTAGTCCATTTTGATCTCCTGCCAGGGGCAGATCTGCACGCTGACGTCCGGGGCGTGCACCGCGGCGAGCTCGGCATGCGTCTGCCGCCTCAGCGAGTTGAGCAGCTTGTCACGACTGATGCCGCTATATCCCTGATAGTGGCTCTTCTCCGCGTCCGGCTTGGAGTTCCAGAATGCCATTCTGCGCTGCTCGAGTAGTTCGAGGAGTGCCTCGCCGTCCATCGGATCCGTGATCGTGTACAGCTCATCGCCGGGCAACCCGTGCAGCACCGGCTTTGCGGTCCTCAGCTCCTCTGTTGCTTTGACTGCCATCCTCTTCTCCTCGTCGAGTTACGAAAGGTTCCACGGGCGCGCCCGTCCAACGAGGGCGCGGTCGTGGCATACGTGCTCAGAGCATTAGCTCCTCGGCCAGCGCCGCCTTCCCGAGGGCAAGCCTCGCTGTGTAAACCTCACGGCCGTCGACAGCGAAGGCACGAAAGCCGGCGCGCAGCAGTCCGACCGCCATGTCCTCCCCGACCGGTCCGGTCAGGCGAACTCCGACCCATGCCTTCTCGCCAACTATGCGTGCCGCGGCCAGGTCGGCGATCAGGCGCAACGTGGCCTCACCAATTGTCGTGCGTGGATCACTGGAGATCATTCCGCGTCGGAGGTAGCTATCGAGCGGTTCGCGCGTGAGCATCAGGCGCGGTGGATACCCGAACTGGGCGGCCTGCAGCGCCCGCACCTCGACCCAGGCGAACTCGACGGCGCTGAGAATCTGCTCCGCCAGCTGCACCCCACGCGGGCTGGTCAGCGTGGCGCCGACACGGATCGACGATCGATCGCCCGGGCTCAGCTGCTCGTCGGCGAGGCGCATGATCTCGCGCGCCTCGTTGGGGTCGTTGACGTGTCGGACGCTGAATTGGGGAGGGACCCGACATCCGGCGGCTCGGGCGGCCAGCGCCACGCCCCGCACCTGGGCGGCTATCAGCTCCGGAACGCCCAGAGGAACGGCGAGACGCGGGCTCTTGGCCAGCAGCGCCGGCGCATCGAGAAACTCCATCGCCTCGTCGCCAACGAGGTCGAGCGCTCTGATGGCAACGGGTACCTCATTCGCCGCCGTGAGCACCGGCTCCAGCAAGTCGGCGATCACCTGGTCGAGATCGGCGAGGTCGACGTCCTCAGAGCCGCCCTGCTTGACGAGGAGGCCGACGAACTCCTCGACGCGGCCGTGAGTTGCTAGCAGATCGCCAATACGTGTGGTTATGCCGGTGGCACCGTGTGCGACCACGTCCGCGACGTGCTCGGGTGTCGCGGCGCGTGCGAAGATCCGACAGCGTGCCGCGTCATCCGCGACGCGCAATAGGCGTTCGAGACTGGCGCTCGACGCCGCAACGCTCGAGAGCGGCAGGACACCGGCGTAGATCTGGCCGCTGGAGCCGTCCAACGAAATGGGATCTCCTTCGCCAAACCATCGATCACCGATGGCAAAGCGACGATTCGCCTCGTCGATCTGCAGCGAGCCGCAGCCCACCACGCAGGGCTTGTCCAACGCCCGCGCCACGACCGCGGCATGACTGGTTGCGCCGCCCAGGGCGGTGATAAAGCCACGAGCCGCGATCATCCCATGGAGATCCTGGGGGCTCGTGGTGGGGCGCACAAGGATGACGTCTTCGAGCGAGCCGTCGTTGCCGGCCAACTCGACGGCGCGTTCCGGGTCCAGCACAGCTTTGCCGCCGGCGTGGCCGGGGCACGCGCCGATCCCGCTTCCGAGCAGCGACCCTTCACTGATGGCGCGCTCCACAGCCGGCTGATCGAAACGCGGACGTTCAGCAAGTCGCACCTGCGCCGTCGACACCTTGCCCAGCGCCTGCGCCGCACTGAGCTTGCCTTCTCCTAGCAGGTCCGAAGCCACTCTGATCGCGGCTTCCGCCGTACGCTTCGCGCTGCGTACCTGCAAGAGATAGAGCTCGCCGCGTTCAATGGTGAACTCGATATCGAGGGCATCACGGTACACCTCCTCCAAGCGAGTCGCGACCTCCCGGAATCGATCGAAGATCGCCGGTAGGCGCGCTGCCGCAGCAGCCAGCTTCTCGGGCGTCTTGGTTCCGGCGACGACTTCCTCGCCTTGACCTCCTTCAAGGAACTCGCCATACAGCTCGTGCTCGCCGGTGAGTGGATTGCGGGTGAACGCGACTCCTGTCCCCGACGGCGCACCCAGGTTCCCAAACACCATCGCCTGCACGACGACGGCGGTGCCGAGGTCGTGGCTGATGCTGTTCAGTTCTCGATAGGTGACGGCACGCCGTGAATTCCAGGAAGCGAACACCGCCTGAATGGCGCCAGTCAACTGCTCGTAAGGATCATGTGGCACGACGGCATCGACATCTGCGCGCATCGCATCCTGGGTCGCCTTCTCCACGGCGGCAAGGACCTGCTCGTTGCCTTCGCCAACGGCCTCGACGGCTGCATCCTGTGCAGCATCCGCAATCAGATCGCCGTCCGCGCCAAGGACGATCTCCCCATACATGCGCGCGAAGCGCGTGTATATGTCGACCGCGAACGCCAGATCGTTCGTCTGGCGGGCGAGCGCCGCCGCCGATTCGACGTTCAGGCCCAGATTGAGAATCGTGTCCATCATCCCGGGCATCGAGACCTTAGCCCCGGATCGCACAGAGACAAGCAGGGGAGCGGGAGCCCCGCCAAAAGTGCGACCGATCTCCGCCTCCATGTTCGCGATCCGTGCCCTGACCTCGTCCATCAGCTCCGCCGGCACCGACCAAGCCTCTGCACTCGCGGGACAGGCATCCGTCATGATCACGAACCCCGGGGGCACCGGGAGCCCCGCCTGGCTCATGCGAACCAGGCCAGCTCCCTTGCCCCCGAGGAGATCGACCCGAGAGGGATCGCCCTCGCGGAAGGCGACCGTCACCTGACGGCGAAGGGGAGTGCTGTCCTTGAGATCGGCGACCGCCATGGCTACCGCTCTTCGCGCTCCTTGCCGAGCACGATCAGCACGGCCTCGTCCATCTCGAACCAGACCGTGTGAGTTGAGTCGACGCCGGAATCAGAGACGAAGCGCCGATCTCCCTGGTCGATTTTCTCCATCGCCGCTTCCAGCCGCTGCTCATAACGAGCCATCCTTGGCACCTTGTCCGAGAGCTCATCGAGGAGCTTTGTCATGCGCACGACCAGAGCTCCGATGCGGGAGATGACGCGCGTGTCGTAGTCGCCGTCTGAGTGGTTGTTCGGGACCTTCGCGTCCCCCACGGGAACCGAACGCCAAGCTGACACGGTCTCCAGGAATCGGTGGTTGATCGACTCGAATCTGGCATACCACCGTTCGACCGCTGGGTCTGCCCGCAGCGAACCGTAGCGCTTGTCGGCATACGAGCGCACGCGCGTCTCGCCCGCCACGGTAGGCAAGACGTGACCGCCGACACTCGCCACATCTCCCGACGCGGCGAGCTCCTCGATCGCTCCCTCCGCATCTCTCAGTGCCATGCCGCTGGCTCCGGCTATCGCCGGAACTGTCGTCATCTTCCTGAGGACCGCGACCTTGAGAGCCTCGAATCGAAGCTCCTCCTTGACCTCGGCGCGATTGACCGTGGTCATCCGCCCTCGGTCTTCACGCGAACGCTCCGCAGTCCACGACCAAGCAGTGACCGCTGATCGCTGAGGAATCATCTGACGCCAGGAACAACACAGCGTCGGCGATTTCCTCAACGGTCGCGAATCGCTTCATCGGGATCGATTCGATGATGTGCCGCTCGACCTCGGCACGATCCTTACCCTCGCTGAATCTGGTCAGCATGTGTTCCAACAGCGGAGTCTCGGTGGCGATCGGCGCCACGCAGTTGGCACGAATCCCGTCCGCGGCCGTCTCCTTCGCCAGCGACTTGACGAAGTTGATGATCCCGGCCTTCGCTGCAGCGTACGCCGCGATCCCGGCCCTCGGGCGGAATCCCGACCCTGAGGACATGCACACGATCGACCCGCCGCCGCTCTTGCGCATGCGTGGAATTGCATGCTTGGAACACAGAAACGCGCTCGTCAGATTCAGCGCGAGCATCCGGTTCCAGTCTTCGAGCGCGGTCTTCTCCGCCGTGTCGACGTACAGCACTCCGGTGTTAGCGACCAGCACGTCCAGCGCACCGAACCGGTCCACGACCGCCCCCAGAGACTGCTCGATGGACGCTTCGTCGGTCACGTCACAGCGCAGGAAGACGGCGTCCGCGCTGTCTTTGCGCAACAACTCCACCGTCTCCTGACCCGGGCCCTCCGCGATGTCGAGCACGGCCACCGCCGCGCCCTCGCCAGCGAACGCGAGCGCGTCCGCGCGCCCGATCCCCGAGGCAGCGCCCGTGACGACCACGGACTTGTTCTCGAACCGCCTTCTCCCTGGCTTCACAGAAGCACCTTTTACTTCTACCGCCATAGCGCCGTCCCTCCGTCGTCGTAGGGGTGTGTCATCGACTCTCCTTCCATTCAGCTCGAGCTTCTCTCAGGTCGCGACGTCATCACACGGCCTCCTTCTCGGAGGCGCCGGGCTGCCCCTCATGTTTGTCGCCTCTGACGGCGGCCATCTGACGCGCAATGTCGCGCCGATCCTCGACACGACGCGACTTAAACTCTGTCCGCTCGAGCGAACCGGCCTTGACCACCTCGACCTCCGCCCGCACGCCAATCTTCGTTTTCAACCGTGTGGCTACCGTACGTCTCAGTTGCACATCGTCGTCTTCGGGATCGCATTCGACGCGAACCGTCAGCTCGTCCAGCGATCCTTTTCTGGTGACTATGACCCGAAACTCGCCGTGACATCCGGCGCTGCGGATCGCCTCTTCAATGGCGGATGGATAGACGTTCTCACCACGAACGATGAGCATGTCGTCCGCGCGTCCGATTAGCCCCTCAGGCAAGCGGGCGTACGTGCGGCCGCATGGGCATGGCTCGGTCGTGTGGCGCGAAAGATCACCGGACCATAGGCGGATCATCGGTTGCGACTCACGCTCGAGGTGCGTGTAGACGGGCACGCCAATCTCGCCCGGCCGAACCGGCTCCTCGGTCTCAGGATCAAGCAGCTCGGTGTAGACGATGTCCTCCCACATATGCATCCCCTGGCGATGCTCGCACTCAGCGTTCGTCATCCATGGGGTCATTTCGGCCATCGAGCCTGTGTCGATGCAGATGCCGCCGAACGTCTCTTCAATCAGTCGCTTCGTTGATGGAATGCCCGCGCCGGGCTCCCCAGAGAAGAATAGGATTCTGAGTCCGAACTCGCGCGGGTCGATGCCGCTGTCGTGTGCCACCTCGGCGATCCGCAGCGCATAGGAAGGAGTGCCATAGAAGGCCGTCGGATGCATCTCGAGCAGCCACTGCACCGCCTGCTGCGTATGCCCGGAGACGCCGGCGCCGAACGGAAACGCGGTCGCTCCGAGACGTTCGGTGCCGATTAGGGCACCCCACCCACCCATGTAGAGTCCAAAGAACGAGCCCAGGAAGACGGTATCGTGGGGGCGAATGCCGGCGCTCCACATGATGCGCGCCTGGCTGGTGGCGATGCGTTGCCAGTCGGACCTGCTGATCGCGAATGCCGTCGGACGGCCGGTCGTTCCCGACGTCCCGTGTATGCGGGCCACGTCTTCCCTTCGCACGCAGAGATATCGCCCGAAAGGAGGATGGGCTGCCTGCTCGGCGCGAAGCTCTTCCTTGTGCAGGAGGGGCAGGCGCCGCAGGTCGGCGACACCGCGGATGTCCTCTGGCCTTACACCGGCAGCATCCCATTTCTCTTGGTAGAACAGGGAGTGATCGTAGGCGTAGCGGACTTGCGCTCGGAGCTTGGCGTCAACGATCGCGAGCCGCTCCTCAGGATCCATCGTCTCGAGCGTCGGCTCCCAGTGACGCTGGCTCGCGGGCGGCAGATGTGAATCGGCCGCCGACGCCGGCCAACCCGACGACGCCGGGTGCCTGTTCGCGACCCGCTTCACGGCCGCGCCTCCCGGCGAGCGGCCTCGTCGAGCCGAGTCAGCGAGACGTCGCCGTGGCTACCCCGGCTCACGCCCCGTGACCCTTCGCTATCGATTCGCTCGCTCAAGCCTCCTCCAGGCCCTTACCTCGGCGGATCTTTGGTAAGGCCAAACTACTCTCTGTCCATTGCACTGTCAAGCCGCTTCGGTTTGCTCGTATCCACGTTCACGAGACCGGCCCTAGGAGCGGCAACCTCCAGCCTGACGCCGAAGCCCAACCCTGAGCCCGTAGACCCGCCTCGTGTGCGCCTCAAGCTTCGCGCGGCCGGCCCAGCACCGCCAGAAAGTCCTCGTGGAACTCGAACCAGATGTTATGCAACGAATCGACTGTCGGAGTGCAAACGAAGTCTGCGTTTCCTCCGTCGACGGTGGTCACGCTTCGCTCGAACCGGCGAATGTAGGCAACGTACCGCGGGACGAGCTCCGTAATCTGCTGGATTAACTTCACAAGCCGCTCAACCGTCGCAATCACGCGGTCCTGAACCCTCGGATCGCCTTCCGTTTGCTGCCAGTCGCTGACAAATTTGATGAATTGGCTGTTAATGGACTCGAACCGGGTATACCATCGCGCCATCTCTTCCCGCTGCCCAAGGTCCGAATAGGTTTCGCGATAGTACGCCTCCACCTCGGCCATTCCCTCGGGCTGAATCAGGAGCTCTCCGCCCATGTCCAGCACCCAGCCTCGCTCTACGAAGCCACTCACCATCATCCCTACTTCGCCAGCAGGCAGACCCACCATGTCAGGCAAGTCTGCAGCCGAAGCCATCTTCTTGAGGTACAGCGCGTTCAACGCCAAGAATGCCTGTTGATCGAGCATAATCCCTACCGTCGCACCACACGCCGGCTAGGTGCCCGGTTGGCTTTCCTCTCTCTTCGTTGTCGCCTGCCGAGTCGTGACACGGGCCTCCTAGGTTGCCCGTCGCTCCCTTACGGTTTCTACCCGAGGACTGACGCGTCCCCTACGACGGGCCCAGCCGTTGACGGCTCCGCACCGGCGCCCGTCTCTTCCTTGACGAAGACTCGCCCAAGCTTGCCCTCGCACTCGAGCAGCAAGTGTGTGCCGTCGGGGATGCCATCCATCCCTTCCAGTTCGAGTGTCATGATGATTGGCACGCGAAAGTTGCGCCCCACAATCCCTAAGTGAGACTCCGGCGTCCCGGCAAAGGTTATGATGCCGGCCGGATTCTTGTAAAGCAGCGGAGCGACAAAGGTGGTCGTGCCACCGGGCGTGACCACCACCGTCTCCTTCACCTTCTGCGAGTTGGTCAACAGCTTAATCATTTGCTGCGGCGTCGCGATGTTCATGGCGACACCCTCGTGACTCCCTACCGGCACCACGCTATAGCCTTGGCCGACGAATCTGAAACCTTCGTGGTCGTTACCCATTTCTCCTCGTTCCTCTTCCTTTCTATAGCTCCATCTCCGCTAAGCCACTCTCCTCTGGCGACACGAAGAGCCACGGCATGACCGGCTCCTGCGGCGGGTAAAGGAAAATGACCTCCTTCAGCCGCAGCGGAAAGTCGCCTTTCCGCAAGGTAGTCCATTCCCAGTCCTCATCCCACTTGATCTTGGCCGGCTCCTTGCGAAGCTCGTCGATGTCAAGCGCCGCGAGCTCCCCCGCGGTGTACCAGGGTGGGAACTTACCCTTGTAACTGTCGACGTAGCAGAGGAACTCATCACCCTTCGACTCGATGCACACGATCACGCACTGGCCGTAGAAACCACAGTTGGCCCTGATGTAGTACTTGGTCTCCTTGTTCAGCCACTCCTCAAACTCATCCGCCGTCTTGAGGTCCACGCGTACCGCCCACTCCTCATGCGACCATGCAAACCGCTTCTCGCTTTCCTCCTTGACTCTTAGCCCGCCCGGGGGAACCTCACTCGGGGCTTGCAGGCCAGACTCGGCTTCGTCTTTGACTACCATTGTCGCTCCTTCCGTCTAGCCATTTGCCGACGTTTGCGCATTACAAAGCATTACGCGATCGCGTACCGACCGGACTTCGTCCCCCTGGAGCGGAACCCCGGGAGGAGCGGAGGCGGAGCCCCCAGACCGGCCATCGATTTGCGTTGCACCTCCCCGGCCTTGGTATAGCCCTTGAGGAGGTACTCCATGCTCTCAAGCGACATTTCCCAGAACCCCATCTCGGCCGCCTCCTCCTCGAGGTCATGGGCGCGAACGTAGGGAAGCGAAGCGGCCACATAGACCCAGTTACCCTCGAGGATCTTGTCGAACCACGGCTTCATGGCCAGGTAGGAGTACATCCGCTCCACGGCCGCCTCTATTTTCTCGCTGTGGGCGTCCAACTCGCTCAGCGGGATCCTCGTTGACTTGCCACGAGGATAATCCTCGTCTCTCATGTATGCCGCGACCCCGATCAGAGCCTGTTCCTCGTAATCAGGGGGGTCGCAGAACAGCGTGCCGGTGTTGTAGATGGAGAACATCTTCATCTTGCCGCTCTTGCGGTCTCGCATCATCTTCTTCTTGTCATAGGTCAACACGAGGCTGTAGGAGAACGGCAGGTCGCCAACCACGAAGGTCCATGGGAACGACTTCTCGTTCACGAAGCAGTCCCTGACGAGCATCAGCTTGTCACCCAAGTCATAGGGGCCGGTGTCGCCTAGACCCAGCCGGCAGTCGTAATGATCGAGGAAGCCCAGCAACTGGATCAGCGAGTTGAAACGCAGCACGTTGGTCCGCAGCTCAGGATCGTCCAGAGGTTCCACCTGCTCCCCCAGGTCCTCCACCACGTCCTGGTCGAGCACTTGCAGGACGTACCCCACGTCCATGACCGCCGGCTTCCCTTGCCGCATGTAGCCCTCGAACACGGTCCTCCAGAACGAGTAGATGATTCTGAGGTTGTCTACGTAGTCGTTGGGCCCGATCAGGCCTGCATTGACGAGAAACAGCCGGCCGAACAAGGCGATCCCGCAGCCCCACTGGATGTTGCACGGGGTGATCGTCTTGATCCCGAACTCTCGGTGGCCCGAGCTGCATGTCTCTCGTATCCCCTCCATACCCACCTTCTCCCCCAGCCAGACGTACAGCCAGGGATGCTGCAGGAAGGTTGTGAAGAACGACAGCATCTCGTACTCCGCCCTGGGGATGAGGGGATTTTCGCCCTCCGTGCCCCTCCGCGCGAGCAGGTCAGCCACGTACCAAGAATTGTGCTTTGCCCACTTGACGGTCTCTTCAAGGGGCATCACTTCCAGTTTCTTTATCTCCGACATTGCTGCACTCCTCTCCTCCTCCGATCACGAGCCCGGACGCGAGTATGCCCCTAGGACCGCGGTGTGCTTACACCCCTTCGTGCTCATCTCGCGATCCTCCGATCAATAGGCCGAACACACAGTTCGCCGTAGCGCACGCGGCGCTTGCCAACCCGGGCAAGCGACCGTAAGCAAAACTCCTCTCTCCTCTTTGGTCTGGCCAAACATATATCTGTTTAAGGTGGTGAAGTCAAGCCAAAGATGTCGGGGCCCCAGTCGAACCCGCCGCCAGTCGCTCGTTGGGCGGCGACCAGCGCCTTGTAGTCGGCCGGCGCCAGGAGAATCGACCGCGCCCTGCTTCACGCCGGTGCGCCGTCGCACCACGTGCGCAGTTGAACTCGGCCGGGGCCGTGGTCCGCAAGTGGCGCCAGTGACCCGTCAGAGAAGTCGTAGAACGCGATCTCGTCACGAAACTCCGCGATCGAAGCACGCGGGAATCCACCAACCGCATGCCCTGGTTTCTCCTTTCCCCCTAGGGAACATACTACGACGCAGGCGAACTATCTAGGTTCGCCGGAGACTCAGTTCGAGGATGCGCTAGACCGAGGTCGCGACCGACGCAGCGCAGCGCCGGCCGGCCGCGGAGCGGTTGGTGGCAAGGTTGGCTCGTCCTCCAAGACCCGGCTGTAGAAGTCGCGAATGTGATCGCTAATCGCTCGAACCGCGGCGTCCTCATCCTTCGAGCGGATGACCTCGACGAGGTGTGCATGCTCGTCAACGAGCCACTGGCGCTCCCGCTCGAAGTCGTCGAGGCGATGGAATGCCCTGAGCATTTGACGGCCGACGGCCTCGCGCAGCTCTCCCATCAGCAGAGCGAGGGCAGAGTTACCGGACAGCTCGGCGAGCATCAGGTGAAAGGCAGTGTCGAGCTCCAGGAATCGTTCGGGCGTCGACCCTGCGCGCATCTTCCGCACGATTTCATCGAGCCGGTCGAACTCGGCATCGGATGCTCGGCCGATCGTGGCTCGCACGGCGGTCTCCTCGAGCGCCACCCGCACATCGATCAAATCAGACAGGGGGATGCGGAGGAGAGCGGAGTAGAGCCGCAGCATGCCTCCGAGGCCGTTCGTCTCCTCCCCCGAGACGATGGTCGAGCCGGACTCCGAACCGCTACCACGCCGCGCGACGAGTACGCCGAACGCCTCGAGTACGCGCATCGCCTCGCGCACGGCCGGCCGACTGACTCCGAAGATCTCGGCCAGCTCCCGCTCCGGCGGCAGCCGGGTCCCCGCCGACAAGCGACCATCGAGAATCGCCTCCTCAACCTGAAGAATGATCTCCTCGAACGCGCGGCGTTGCCGCACGGGCGCGAATATGGACTGCTCTTTATCCACGTATTTGGCCAAACCTCAGTCATCGTATCGCTCAGTTCGGCTTTGGTTCGCGAATTGCCCCCTCACGGGGCGCCGAGGGCTTAGGTTCCGCCGGATGCGTGATCGAGCCTAACGGCGACTACGTCGGACCCGCGTGGACCCGTAGCCGCCAAACGCGACCGTGTACCACAGCAGCACGAGGATCAACCAGTCCATAAAGGTCAGCGGTGCGCCACCGTAGTTGCCCTTTAGCGCGGGGAAGTGGAGAACCTTCGTGCCGAGAAAGCGCATAAACACGACGTACGTGAGGATCGAAAGGACTGTGACGATCACCGTTCGGATCACCCTGTTCGCCGCGGCTGAATACTGAGTCGGCCAGGCGCCGCAAACCAGACCCCACGTCAGTCCCCAGAAACTGAAGCACACGCCGAGCTCCGCTGTCTCCTGACTTGCAGAGAACGTCGGCAGCGCCTTTATGTCGCCGGGAACTACCGCCTTGACGACAAGGCTGAGCAGCCAGTAGACCAGCAAGCCGCCGCCAAGCGTGGCCACCACTGCCGCAATCGCACGGAGATGGCGGTTGCCAATCCCGGCCCACGGCCAGTTTTCCCAGAGCATTGCGGCGACAATCAGGACGACGATTGAGCAGTACACCCAGCCGAGGGCGTCCACGAGCTTCAGGGGAGCATTCGCCGCCAGGTGGGCGTTGAAGTTCGGATAGATAAAGATGACCACGCCGATAACGGTGATGAATGCGGCCATGAACCACTGCGCAACGCCGGAGGTGGGACCTTCCACCTTTTCGAAGGGATACCCACCCCAGCTGGCGGAGGCAAACGCGAATGCGTAGAAGCCGACCAACACGATGAACGCGGAGGCAGTGTCTCCGGCGCCGGCCGCTGTCTTGTGCGAGAACGTTGGGTCCCACGATCCCATGACGTACGTTGTCAGCCACACGCACAGGAAACCAATCGCAAGGTTCGCCGCCACCTGGAGCACCCCTGAGAGCGGCTGAGACACCTTGCTAAACGGCCAGTTGCCAAATGTAAACCCGGTCCAGATCGCCGCCAGGATGACCCAGAAGAGATCAGCGCCGATGGCCGGCTGCGACGTATTGGTGAAGCTCCACTTCGGATCGCCGAGCAACCACCAGGTGACAAGGCTGACCACAATGATGCCTACGATCACCACGAGTGGCGTGGCGGCGCCGAAGCGAGGTTCCGGCTCGGGAGTCGGAGCGGCTTCGGTCGGGCTCTCGCCCAGAACACCTGCGGAGCTCATGTCGCCTCCTCCCCATAAAGAGCGTAGTCGCAGGACACGCTGGCGCAGGCGCAGCTAGCCAGCTCGACAATGCGTAGCATCACCAAACTCCTCTCCTCTTTGGTCTGGCCAAAGATAGGCAGTGTGAAGACCAAAGTCAAGCCAAAATGACGACAGGCCACCGCGCCGCGATGCGGCGCGACGGCGCCAACTGTCGACCAGTGCCCGCTACCACCGATGGCAGGAGCTACCCTCGTCAGTCACTCGCTCCTTTCCCCGCATGCCCCCGTCAGCCACAACACGCCAAGAGAACCGCCTGATCGATCTCGAGTGGATCGGCCGGCCATCCCGGATCGGCGCGTGGCTAGTTGACGACGTGCTCATCGACTGCGGGCCGAGTACCACCGCCCACACGCTCCTCGACCGGTTAGGAGCGCATCCGCCCCGGGCCCTCCTCCTGACCCACATCCATCTCGACCATGCCGGCGCGGCCGGCGCGGTCGTGGCACGCTGGCCAGATGTTCCGGTGTTCGTGCATCGCAAGGGGGCACGACATCTCGTAAGTCCAGAGCGCTTGGTCGCGAGCGCGCGGCGCGTGTTCGGCCGTGACTTCGATTTGTACGGCGAAATGGTGGCCATCCCGCCCGAGAACGTGCGACCACTAGAAGGCGGAGAGTCCGTTCAGGGATTCCGGGTAGCCGCTACGCCCGGCCACGCCTCACATCACGTCAGCTACCTGCACGAAGCGAGCGGTAGGGCTTTCGTCGGCGACGTCGCAGCCGTGCGCCTCGGAGAAGGACTCCCGGTTCTGCCACCCACCCCGCCGCCCGACATCGACCTCGCCCAGTGGCTGGAATCGATTGAGATCGTCCGGTCCTGGCGACCCTCGAGTCTCGCCTTGACCCATTTCGGAGCCGTTTCGGCCGTTGATCAACACTTGTCGACCGTGATCGAGACGCTCCATCGACACGCGGACCTCGCCGGCCGGCTGGACGAGCGCGCATACGTCGATGCCGTCAGCTCCGAACTTGCGGCTGCTCTCGCGTCGTCGGACTGGCTCGAGGACTACCGCCGCGTCGTTCCTCTTGAGAGCAACTACGCGGGCTTGCGGCGCGCGCTCGGTGACGGCTGATCCGCCCTAGCCGCTTGAAATCGCCGCCCCGGCCGCAGGTCCACCGCAAGCCCAGGCCCGCGCGTAAGCGCGGAGAACTACGGAAGGCTCGACGGGAGACGAACAATGGACCGAGCGCTGGCGTGGCGCTCAGATGTAGGCGCTTCACGAGACCGCTGTTCGGACGCCGGTGGCAGAGGCCCTGGCTGTTTGGAGTCGATGAAGGTCGGCAGCCTCCTGCCTGGACGAGCAGGATGCGCGTTTGTTCGCCGGTGAGGTTCATCTCGAAAGCTCGCTCGACTTGACATCGTCATGACCGTGGATTGATCTGTCCCAGGCGACAGCGGACCGGGCCTGCTGCGGTCAGCCGTGGCTACGAAGACCTCCTCGATCATGGAGCCCGGCCTGCCCATCCGCACCCGCCGGGCACTGCTCATCGAACGAAGCAGGGTCGAGAGGACCGCTAGCTGCGATCCGATGGCTGCAAGCAGGAGCGCAGAAAGCAACACTCGCTCCCGGCTCGCAGGCGTCGGACCGCGGCTGGTGCAATCGCGCGTGCGAGCAGCAGGAGCACCGATCGGCGCCGGTACCGCGCCCTCGCTTCTGCATTCGCCCCATGGAGCGGCCACGTCGGGGGGCCCGCGCCAGATGGCTCCTCCTGTCCGGAGACGTCCCAGAACTGCCGTGAAGGGAGTCGGCTTTCCGGGGCCGCAGAGCGCTAGGTCGCCCGAACCGCGGCCGGATGACATGTCATGCGGGCCTCGGTGATCTCACCACGCCCACCATGCAGCGAATCCTACACCGATCCGGGACATATCCGGGACACGCTTTCCCGCCCCTGCGATCCCGCCAACTGCGAAACCCCTGTTCTACATGGCTCCCCTAAGCCGACGCCCGGACTCGAACCGGGGACCCCTTCATTACGAGGCATGCGCACGTGCGGTTCGGTGTTGGTCCGACGTGGGCATCTCCTGGTAGGACGGGCGATCTTCAGCACGTCGTCTGGACGCTGCCGGGCAGCGCTGGCGCTCTGAAGCTTCCACCAGGCTTCCATGCGCCCGCGCCCAGCAGGTCAGACATGGCCTGGTCACACGCAACCGCGCTGCTATCGCGTCGTCGTAGCTCGGCTGGCCGGTCCGATCACGATCAGCCGGTCGGTGATCGACTTGGTCGGATCGTGAATGTTCAGATCAGAGTGCTCCCGATCAACCCGTAGGTCATCCACTCCCGATTTGCGACGGTCATGACCGACGCCGACGCGCCGCTCCCGCCCGACTTGGGGCCGGTCATGGCCGTGGTCAAATCGGGAGTACCCGCGCCGGAGGCGACCGTCGAAGCACTGCAGTCTCTCGCGAGTGGCCGTAGGGCGTCGGCTCTTGCCCGGGGCCGGACGAGGCTCCTGGATGCCGCGCCAGAGACCCGAAGGGTTGCCAGCCGACCCGACCTCGCACCTCGGCTTCCGCAACCTTCGGTTGATGTTGCATCGGGTGTCTCGCTAGCCGACGATCGCCTCGTCGCCGACGGACTCGTCCGCCAGGCGCGCGAGCCAACGATCGCCTTCGCGGCATGGCCTCGTCCGCTACTCGGAGCCTCGAGGAGTGCTTCGTCGCTGTGGCAGTCGTGCGATCGGAGACGCACGGACGGGAAAGCAATCGTTCGGGCGACGGGGTTCTACCTCGTCTTGGACAGAAAGCACCACTCTCGAGCACGTACCGCGCGGCATCGCCGAGACCCGTGATCCTCGCCTCATTCGCTCAGGTGCTCCCCGGAACCCCGATCCCACGTGATTTTGCGCGGAGGGTCATGCAGCGAGATTCGGCCGGAGCGATTCCTCGGCCTCGATCATGCCCTCGAGTCGTTGAAGCGCGGTCAGCCCGTTTCCAGTCCATAGCCGCCGCACACCCTCCGGGTCGTCGTCACGTTCAAGTGGCGGGATGACTTGGGTGAGGTCAGGACCACCTAGAGCTTTCAGGATGCGAACTTCGATTCTGAGCCGGGTCTGAAGCGCAGGAATCGGGGTTGCTCCGAGCAAGCGGCGGTTTCCGAGGTCAACGCGTTCAGAGGGATGTACCGACTCCTCGCGCGGCACCAATGAGGTCGAACAGGACCTCGGCAACACGCTGCATCTGGACAAGCCGCCGAACAATCAAGTCGTGCCGAAACACTTCCTTCTGTGCCGCCATTTGTTCCTCGTGGCCCGCGTACGCTGCTGACGCCGCGAACTGGAGTTCGCTGATCTGCTGCTTGTGCTGCTCGGCCGCAAGCGTGGTCGCTTGCTCCATCGCCGCGATTTCGGCGTCGTGCGCGGCGTGACTCTCGGTGCGCGTCAAATGAGCTTCACCCACCGTTCGCCTGGCGTAGATGACCGCCGCGACCGTTGCCACGGCGACGACAGCCGTGAAGGCCGCACTGACGACGACGACGATCGTCGTGGCTGAGATCGCCGCTACGCAAATGTCGAGCACACGCACATGCTGCTCGCCGTGCCGGACAGCTGTGAAGGGCTACCGCCGCCCGCAACAAGTCCCGCCAGACACGGAAGCGCGCGTAGGGATGACCGGGCGGATGCCACAGGTGCAACCGCTCGTCGTCGCCATAGGAGGAATCACCTGCGCCGTACTCGGCACGATCGCTCCTGAGGAAAGCGATCACCACGCTGCCGAGCGCAAAACCGCGGAGCCGCTCCGCTGGCTGTGAGCGAAACGGCATGACCGAAGGTCGATGGCCGGGTGATGGCGATCCGTTACGCACAACCCCAACGGCGTCGAGCATCCCTGCCGGGACAATGCGCGACATGCAGCTTCCAGAAGTCGCGTTCCAGCCAGGCTCTCAGCTCAAGTGTGCGATTTCGAATGCCGCGGCGCTCTACTCTGAGTTGCGCGGGGTTCGCGGGGCTTTGGCCTCGAGCTGACGCCGGTAACCGTGCTCCCGGCTCGGGGTCTGTGCGTCGCTCGGGACGCGGCTTGAGTGCTACACTCGCTCCCGTAGATAGGAGTGTAGCCATGTCCACGACGAGCAGAACACGACGCCAGCGGGCCACGCCATCCGTCGGGGTGACTAGCCCGCGTGGGTCAACCGATGCTCGTCGGCGCTCGCCACAGGCGAGTCAGGCTCTCGACCTCTTCGACAGGGTTCGCAGATTCTTCGCGCATGACTCCCAGCTCGCGCAGGCGCTCGGCTGGGACGAGAGCACGACCGCCAAGTGGCGTGACCACTCCGTCACCCGTCCACACGCGGCCAAGGTCGCGCAAGTCTTGCTGTTACAGGAGCTCTGCGAGGAGGCTCGTGCATACATGCTCGATGACTTCGATGTCGGCACTTGGCTCAATGCTCCATTGCCGAATCTGCATGGCAGCTCGCCGGCGAGCTGGTTGCGAGAGCGGCGCGGGGTCGGGCTTGCGGAATTGACCCGCGGCCTTGTCGACTGGACGCCCCGCGTGCCGGAAACCGACCTGGAGGCCATCAGGGGCGCGCAAGGGAGTGCTCGCTTGGTTGCTGATGACGCTGGGACTCAGGAGTTCAGACGCATGCTGGACGGCTTGGACTAGAACTGCCGAGCCACCGCCCAGTGACCGGTGAGCCATTTCGGGGGCCGGCGCAGCGTCCCGAAGCCGGCGGCTCTGGCGCGCGACTGGATCGCGCGGCGGACACGCTCGCGCTCGCGTCGATCTCCGATTCGCTCGGCGGCAAGATCAGTCCACCGCAGGCTGGTCGTGTCGCGCTCGATTCTCGGCGTCGCCGCGATCTGGCGCAGACAGAGCATCAGGGCAGTGATTAACCGCTTCGCATCATCGTCATGAAGGTCGTTACGAGCGATGAGGTCGAAGATGACCGGTGGACCCGATTCGTGGAGATGCCACGGACACGCGGCGACTACTTGATTGCCTTGCCAGACCGCGAGGACGCGTCCCTTTCTAGCCCCGTCGTGTCGGAGCCGATCATCGATCGACCACCTCGCCCCCACCGGCCAGCGTTCGCCCACGATTATCGGCGCGCGCCTATCGCTGGAACGCAGCACCATCGCCGGGAGCTCAAAACGTCCCAGCTCCTCTTCGACGCTGATTTTGATGTGGGAAGGTTCCGCAACATCACCGGTCGCGATCTTGAATCCAAAGTCGGCGAGCCGCCGGACCGGGGTGGTGCGCCTTCGCTCCGTCATGTCTACAACTCTACAACATGGTCTCTAATAGCCACTTGACGCTATGATGGCAATATGATCTCAGGGAGTTCGGCAGAGGAGTTGCTTACCCTCCGAGAGGCCGCCCGGCGGCTGGATGTGCACGAGAACACTCTGCGCAACTGGGTCAAGCGGGGCGTTCTTGAGCCGGTCAAGGTCCCTGGCACGCGTTATCGGCGGTTCCGGGCCGACGACATTGATCGCGTTGTACGGCAGCAGGATCGATCGTTGGCAGCGAGCCCCCGCGTCGAGGCTGCGACCGAGTTCGTAGATGCCGCGTACTTGGACACGTGGGCGATCACTCGGGACGCACAGGCGCTTCTCCCGGGCGTCGTTCGCCGCCTCATTGCCGGCACGGCAGGAGTCATCGGTCTGTCGATGCGGGCAGGTGACGGCGTTGGCGATGCTGGCTGGGACGGGCTGATCGAGGACAGCCCAGGAAGCCCGTGGGTGCCTGTCGGCTCGTCTGCCTGGGAGCTCGGCACGGGAGGAGATCCCGCAAGAAAGGCTCAGGCCGAGTACACAAAGCGAACAGCCGAACCGCTCGGCGTGGACCCCGGGGTCACGACCTTCGTCTTCGTCACCCCACGTCGGTGGCCTCGCGCGCGCGATTGGGAGCGCGAACGGCGAGACGAGAAGACGTGGAAGCACATCCGTGTGATCGACGGTGATGATCTCCAGGGGTGGCTCGAGTCACAACCCGCCGTACACCTTTGGCTATCCGAGCGCCTCGGGCTGCGGCCACGGGACGTCCAAACGCTGGAGGATTGGTGGGCCCAATTCAGCGCTAAAACCCGGCCACAGCTGCCACGCGAGCTGCTGCTTGCTGGTCGCCAACACTCCGCAACGCAGCTCCGCGCCGCCGCTACGAGTAAAGCCCCAACAGCAATTTATGTGCGGGGCGGCTCAAGAGAGGAAGCGGCCGCTTTTGTCGCGGCAGTCTTATTTTCGGCGGAGGAGCGCGGAGGCCCTGCCATGGTTGGTCTGACGCCTCAAGGTTGGGAGCGACTCACGATGGGATCAGAGGCGGCTGTTCTGATTCCGGATTTCGACGACCCGAACATTGCGCCCGCCGTCGGACGAGGCCACCTCGTCGTCGTACCGCTTCAAGAGCGTGGAAGCGTCCAGGGACTTAACGTGATCGAGCTCGGCACTCTAGAGCGGACCGAAGCCCGGGACACGCTCGTTGAGAAGGCCGGCCTTCCGTTCCGGGAAGCCGATCGCCTCGCGGGTCTAGCGCGCCGCAGCTTGGCTGCGTTCATGCGTGATCCGGCACTCGCCTCGGCGCCCAGAAGCAGCCCGGCTTGGGCCCGGGGCAATCACGCACGACTACTTGGCCGCTTGACTCTCGTCGGGGAATGGTCGCCTAGCGACCGGGACCACGACGCCATTGCGGAAGCCGTCGGACGAGATTGGGAAGCGGTTGAGGATGAGCTGGTGTCATGGCACACATCGAGCGATCCGCCGTTCGTACTTGCAGGCGATCGATGGCAGGTGACCTCGGCGGACGGGGCATGGTCGCTCTTGCATGACGCCGTTCAGGCGGGCGATATCCAGCGTATCTGCAACGTCGCGGCCGCCGTTCTGTCCGAGACTGACCCGCTGCTTGATCTCGTCCCGGATGAGCGATCACTTGCCAGCGTTCGCGGCATCCGCCCTATCTATTCGGGCACCATCAGAGCGGGCCTCGCTCAGGGCCTCGCGCTCCTTGGCGCGTTCAACGAACCCCTCCCCGGTGGCGCAGCCGGGCGAGACTACGCTGACGCCACGGTCCGCGAACTACTTCGCCGCGCGAACCACGATCCTTCAGCACGGTTGTGGGCCTCGCTGTCGCCGCAACTCCAGCTGCTCGCGGAAGCCGCTCCCGAAGAATTCCTCAATGGGGTCGAGGCCGGACTAGTTGGCAACCAACCGGTCCTCGCGCTCATGTTCACTGACCACGAAAAGACCGAAGCTTTCGGCAGCACATCGCCGCATACCGGTTTACTCTGGGCGCTCGAGCTTCTGTGTTGGTCTCCGGAGTTCTCGCGGGCGGCCGGTGCTCTTGCGCGTCTTGCCGAGGTAGATCCGGGCGGACGGTCGGGAAACAGGCCAATCGGATCGCTGCGAAGCGTCTTTCTTCCATGGATTCCCCAAACGGCCGCCTCACTAGAGAGTCGGATCCGAGTACTTGACCGACTCAGGAGCGATCACTCGGACGTCGCCTGGGATCTAGAGCTGGCGATCATGCCGGCCGGGCACGACTTCTCGACGTACACCCCTCGTCCGCGCTTTCGCGGCTGGGACACGAATGACGAGCGTCCTCCACTACACGAGTGGTTGGCTGCGATCACCGAGATCACGAGCCGAGCAATCGAGGATGCAGGGACGAATCCCATCCGTTGGACTGCTCTCCTACAACATATTGGCGACCTGCCAGATGCGCAGCGCGATGCGGTCATCGCCGGGCTTGACTCGGTGTCGCCACTGGCCATGGAGTCAGCCGGGCGATCGCGGCTCTGGGAAACCATGATCGAATTCATCGAACGACACCGCCAGTTCCCGGACGCCCGCTGGGCACTGGCAGACGCCCCACTTGCAAGGCTCGAAGACATTGTCGGCCGCTTGGCGCCGGGTGACCTCGTGACGAGGCATGTGCGACTGTTCGACTGGCACCCCCACCTGGCCGGCATCGATCCAGCGGACTACGAAGGTCACCAGATAGCGTTGACAGAACTCAGAGCCGAAGCAGTGCGCGGGATCCTCGAAGCATCGGGTATGCGAGGCATCGAGCGACTGGCGTTAGAGAGCAAGATGCCGGAAGAGGTTGGTTCTCAGCTCGCTGGTGTGTCACGAGACCGCGAGTTCCCTCGGGTTCGCGAGTTGCTCGGGCAGCCGGACTCCTCGGGACGACTAGCTGACGGTTGGGTCGCTCGGATGGCTCATGACGCTGAACCGGGTTGGTGGCTGCGAATGGCGGCCGAAATGCCTGGCTGGCCGGAAGAGACTCAAGTCGCGTTTCTGAGGGGCCTAGGAGCCCCGACGCCCCGCCTTCTCGAATTTCTCAACCAGTTGGATGGGAACGTTCAGGAGAAATACTGGAGGACAACCAGGCCGTTCGCTATCGATCGCAGCGTGCTCGCAACCGTCGTCGACAAGCTGCTGGTCCACGATCGTCCGTGGGCGGCCATCGACGTGCTCGCCACATCGCGACATCGCGCGTCAGACGATGGGCTGCCGAAGCAGCCGATGGTGGACGCCGTCGTCGCGGCGCTCAAGGCGGCCGTCGCGAACCCGGGAGACCGGCCTCAGGCCGCATCTGCGGGGTACGAGGTCGGTCAGCTGCTGGACTATCTCGACCGCCAGGCGGTGCAAGAGGACACCGTCGCTGAACTCGAATGGAGCTTCTTCAGGCTCCTCGAATACACGCGAGAGCCTCGGGCGCTCTATGCCAGGCTTGCCCGCAACCCAGAATTCTTTGTCGAACTGATCTCAGTCCTGTATCGGCCAAAGAACGGACCATCCGAGCGGGAGAGCGATGACACAGCAACCGCCGTCGCTAGCAACGCGTGGTCAGTACTGACCCATTGGCGCGAGCCCCCTGGTCTCACCAGCGAGAGGAAAATCGACAGTCAGCAGCTACGGGGATGGGTGCGGCGAGCGCGCCTTCTCCTTATGGATGCTGACCGTGCCGATGTGGGCGACCATCACATCGGACAACTCCTGTCAGGAGCTCCGCCGGGAACGGACGGCATCCGACCTGCCGAGGAGGTTCGCGAGCTTATCGAGGACCTTGCTAGTACGGCCATCGAAACGGGATTCGTGATCGGTGTGCTCAAGTCCAGAGGAATTACCAGCCGAGGAATGTATGACGGCGGCACCCAAGAATGGGGGATCGCCAAGGAGTACCGGAACTCAGCAGCCGAGATCATCGACCAATGGCCCAGAACCGGGCGACTGCTCAACGAACTGGCGGCAGACTTCGAGCGAACAGCTCGGCGAGAAGACGCAGAAGAACAGGCACGAGCGGGCAACGTCTAGATCCGCGCGTCCGGCTGGCGGAAATTCCGTCGCCCGCGCTCCCTAAGACGCACGCACCTCGCTGGCGTGCCCGATCGTCAGCCCTTCGCGCTCGGTGCCTCGTCCGGCCCCGGGCAAGAGCCGACCCCCTACGGCCACTCGCGAGAGACTGCAGTGCTTCGACGGTCGCCTCCGGCGCGGGTACTCCCGATTTGACCACGGCCATGACCGGCCCCAAGTCGGCGGGAGCGGCGCGTCGGCGTCGGTCATGACCGTCGCCAAATCGGGAGTGGATGACCTACGGGTTGATCGGGAGCACTCTGATCTGAACATTCACGATCCAACACCACCAGGCCGGCGACGAGTCGGACCTCGTCAGGGCAGATCAACGAGACGGCGACGGCCACGACCATCGGCACGCCCTCGATGAGTCTCCGCCCACGGCTGGATCTCCGAGCGCAGCCAGAGCTTTGAACGACCGCCTCCGAGGTCGACGACGGGACGCGGCATATCGTCGTAGCGGGCCAGGTAGTCGCTCACCGTGTTGCGATGCGCCAGGCCGAGAATCTCGGCGACGGACCGTGTGTCGATGAGGTCGTCGACGTCGACCTTGCGTCCCATGCGAGAACCGTAGCTCCGCCGACGGCCGAACCTTACGGACGGAACTTTCTGTCCGAACCATTCGATACCTTACATCCGTAATAAAAAAGGAGCCCCGGCGGTGCTGGAACACCCCGGGGCCTGGCCGAGACCTAAAGAGGAGGTCCCGACAATGCAAGCGTACGCCCACGCGGAACGGCTACCCCAGGGCACCCAGTTCCGAACTCCCGACCCGGCCATCGCCACTGGCGCCTCGGTAATTCGAGCGGGCGCGGCCGAGAACCTCATCGATCAGCTTGTGGGCCACCTAGCCGATCTCGTGGTCGATCGGCTCATGGAGCGCACAGCCGCAGACGTGACCGATCGCGTCGCCGAGTGGCTCAATGCTCGCGGCGCCGCGGACTACCTCGGCGTTCATCCGGACACACTGCGCAAGCTCGCAGCCCAGCGTGCCGTGCCCACGCACCAAGACGGACCGCGATGCAAGCTCTACTTCCGTCGCGATGAGTTGGACGAATGGCGTCGTTCCACCAAGTCGGCTGCTGGCTCCGTCGCCCGCTTGAGGGCCGTCTGATGTCCGCCACGGCAGCGGCACCCCGACGCGTCAGGATCGAGAGGAACATCTACCGTCGCCCCACTGGCGTGCTTGAGGTGGGCTTCAAGGACGCCTCAGGGGTCCAGCGGTGGCGGACAGTCGACGGCGGGGTCATGGCGGCACGCAAGCTCCGCGATGACCTGCTCGCTCGCCGCGGACGAGGCGATACGGTGGTGCCGGACCCGCGGCTGGGCTTCACCGAGGCAGCCACATTCTGGCTTGAGGGACCGGTGCAAGATCTGCGCCCGGCCACGCAAATTGGCTATCGCAGCGCGGTTGAACAACACCTTCGCCCGCGCTACCGCAACCGCCGCCTTGAGGCCATCACGGCCGACGATCTCGCGGCCCTAGTCCGCGAGCTCCGGCAGCTGGGCAAGAGCGAGGCGACGATCGCTGCCGTGCTCGGTGCGGTGGGTCGGATCTATAAGTTCGCTGCACGGCGATTGGGCTTCACAGGGACCAATCCGACGACCTTGATGTTGTCGTCGGAGCGGCCGAAGGTCTCGCGGGCGAACCGGCGGCCAATCTTCACGCCGGAGCAGATCGAGCAGACGCTCGCGGCGTCCAACGAGCCGTATCGCACGCTGTTCATCGTCGCCGCGCTAACCGGAGCACGCGTTTCCGAGCTGTGCGGGCTCACGTGGGCCGACGTCCGACTCGACGACCTCGATGATGCTGACGTCACGTTCGCATCGCAGGTCGACCGGCGAGGGAACCGCCAACCGACCAAGACTGACGGCTCCGCACGCACCGTCCCGATTCCGCGCGAGCTGGCACTCGTCCTGGAGCGGCACAAACGTACGTCGCCGATGACGACTCCTGAGACGTTCGTGTTCGCCACCTGTACCGGTCGAGCCTTATTTCAGCGGAACGTCGCTCGAGCGCTCCGGAAGGCGCAGGAGCGAGCCACCGATGACCACGGCCGACCGGTGTTCCCTGCCTTGCAAGAGCGAGACGTACCCGCGAACACGGTGCCGTCCATGCACTCGTTTCGGCATACGGTCGCGTCGCGCGCACTGCTCGCCGGTGAGAGCGTCGACGAGGTCGCCTTCCTGCTCGGCCACCGCGATGCGACCGTCACTCGCGTCGTCTACGTCCACGAGATCGCCGACGCGCGCCGCCGCCAGATGCGCCGGTCACGCATGACCGCCGAGTACGCCGGCGCGCTCCGCGTCGTCCTCGATGCCGACATCAAGGACGCGCCGCGGTAGCGCCCTCGCCAACCTGGATCGGCAGCCGGATCAGCGCCTCCGCCCCACCCAGGGGCGGGGGCGTTTCTACGTCAGGCTTCCAAATGGCTTCCATCCGCCCGGGGAACCAGCCGAATCCTCAGAGCCGACGCCCGGACTCGAACCGGGGACCCCTTCATTACGAGTGAAGTGCTCTACCAGCTGAGCTACGTCGGCGTTAGCAGGGCTTTCGCGGTATTTGAGGGGCCGCCGCGGCGTTTGGTGCCGCATTGGTGCCGCAAAGTCGCTGCGGGGCGCTGCGAATCGCAAGCGTAGCTCACGCTTCCGGGGCCCGTTCACTTGATGTGCTCGCCGGGATGCCATCGGTTCAGGCGGCCCTGAGCCGACGGGCTTCGGCGAGGGCGATCTGTCTTGCATGGAGGCGCTCCTCTTCCGCGGGTTTTGGTCCCTCGTCCTCGAGATCCTCGATGACGAACGAGTAGTTGCGCTCGAGCATCTCGACGCTCGTACCGCACTGCTTGGCGATCGCTTGGCGGTCCTCCCCGGCACGGATCCGCAGGGAGATCAATCCGCGCCGGAGCGAGTAAGGCGTCGCGCCGAGGATGTCGGCGTGCTCCTCGGGCCAGCGCTCCGCCACCTTCTTGACGGCCGGCGTGAAGAACTTGCCCGGCCATTTGTGGGCTTGGCTTCCGGTCATGTGCCCGTCGGGCGCCCCGTGGCCGCCAAGGTCGCCGCGGAGCAGAAAGTCGTCGTCGGCGGTCGGGTAGCCGTGCGCCTGGAGGGCGGCCTGCCAGGCGGTGAGGTCGTCGGCCAGTAGGGCGTCGATCGGCGGCCTGCGCGAGGGTCCCGTTGCGCCCTCTGTCTTGCCGGCGTCCAGGGCTCCGTAGCTCAGCACCTCCCGGACGGTTGCCCGGCGGCCGGCGACGTCGCCGAGCGTAAGCGCCCATATCTCCTGGTTGCGCATTCCGAGGCCGTACTGGACGGAGACGACCGTGGCGTCGCGGAGGGCCAGCAGCGGAGAGCGGTGATCGCGACGTTCCAGCATGACGAGGCGGATGCGCTCGATCGCGAGCGGCGACAGCGCCCAGGATGCGAGATCGTTGCGACGCTTACCCGAGGCAGGTTGGCGGACGGCCCCCGTACCGGCCCGGCGCGACGCGCGTCGCATGCCGCGGCGACGTTGCATCGTCAGGCAGCCGTTGGCGGACAGTGGCCAGCTGTCGTCGTCCACTCCCCAGGACAGCGCGCTGGAGAGGACCTTCCATGCCCGGGCCTCGCTCGCGGGGCTGACGCCGGCCTTGCGCATCCCCTGTACCCACCGCTTGAGAACGTCTGCGGTCTCGAACTGCACGGCGGGTAGATGCCCGATCGCGTAGCCCCCGGCGGTGCCGATCTCGCCGACGGCCGGCGCAACCTCGATCATCTCCCCCGTCTTCTTCAGCTCGCACTTGATCGGGTTGCCGATGATGTGGCGTGAGGCGACCGACCGGTAGCTGTCCCAGGTGCTCCGCGCGAGACCTCCCGGCGAGTCAGGGTGACAGTCGGTCGCGAGCCAGTCGAGGATCAATTCGGCCAGCGGCGTGGCGTCTGCTTTGACAGCCTGCCCATCAGGTCCAAGCAGGAACTCGCTGAGACGGTCCTGGCGGTCGGCCCTCACGTACGCCTTGGACCAGGCGGCGGCGTCGGCCTTGGTCGCGAAGCTCTTGGCGCGGCTCCGGCCCTCGTGGTCGCGGTAGCCGAGGTGCCAGGTGGTGCCACGCGGGCCCACGTACGGCCAACCTCCTCGCTTCTTCCAAGGTGCCTGCATCGCTCGTCTCCCTACGTGAGGGTTTCGGTCCTGGCTCTGCGGCGCTCTCGCAGCGCCGCCACCGACAGATCAAAGCGGACCTGGCCGGCGGGTCGAGCCGCTGACATCGAGTCGCTGGCTCGCCCGCCGGTCGTACGAGCCCTCGCTCCGAAATGCTCTCCTTCCGAGGGCAGACTCGACGTCGGCTCGATGATCTCCCCGCGGGCCCACGCGAGCACGTCGTCGTTGTCCAGCAGGATCGCTCGCGAGCCTCGTCTGCGGTACGCGGTCAGCGCTCCGGTGGCGTATGCGCGCCGGACGGTCGTGATCGAACAGCGGGCGATTTCCGCCGCCTCTTCGGCCGTCAACATGGTCGGGCTGGTGCTCATCGTCGGAGCACCCCCACTCGATCCGCTTCGAGCAGCCAATCGGTGAGGTCGTAGCCGTCGTTCCGATCGGGTGCAAGATCCAGCACGGTGGCCTCTGCGGTTCCGGCAAGGTCGGAGGCGATCGCGCTCGCGAGCTTCCGGCCCTGACGGTCGGCGTCGGTAATGATCGTGACCTCGCGTCCGACGAACAGTTGTGCCCACTCGCCTCGCCAGCTGTCCACGCCCGGGACCGCGATGGCTGGCAGGCCCTGGGAGCGGGCCGCGATCATGTCCGGTTCACCTTCGACGAGCAGGACTCGTGTGAAGGGTTCGGCGGCGGGGTGCGGGAGCAACGCTCGGCGCGAGCCGGCGGTGGCGACCATCTTGGGCTCGCCGGGGTTCGACCAGGGCTGGTAGCGAAGCATGCCGATGAGCTGGCGTTCGGCGTCGCGGACGGGGATCGTGATCCGTCCGCGATCGAAGCCAAGGCCGAGCTCCAGCATGGTGCTGTAGAGCCAGCTGCGGTCGCGGGTGAGCCGCGCGATCAGCTCCGGTCGCCTGGTGAGCGCGTCGCGCCATGTGGCGATCGCGTCCTCGGTGATCGATGCGCTCAGACGGGTTGGTTTGGCCGGCGCCTGGCGAGTGGGTGTGGAGGCGCGTCTCGCCGGGATCGTGGTCGAGCGGTAGGTGTGGTATTCGGTCAGGCCGTACGCGACCATCAGATCGATCGCCTGGCGGTCGGAATAGCCGCGTTTGGTGGCGGCGTCGAAGGCGCCGCCGCTGGCGCCGCAGGCGTGGCAGTGCCAGGCGCCGTGCTCGAGGTTGACAGAGCAAGAGGGGTCGCGGTCGCCGCGTTGGTGGGCGTCGGCGCCGGCGAAGCATCTGATGGACGCTTCGGTGCGCGCCCAGCCGGGGATCTGGATGCCGAGCGCGGCGTAGTAGCCGCGGATGTCGGCGCAGGCGAGTGTCTGGGTCATCGCGCAGCCTCGCTGGTGTCCTCGTGGGCGGGCGGCATGTGCTTATAGAGGTGGCAGGCCGTGATCCAGCGACGGAAATTGCCGTCGTCGAAGGAGTACGGGAAGCTGACCTCGGAGAGACCGACGTCCCAGAAGTGCGCGGCCCAGCGGAGCAGCATGAGTTCGCTCGATGACCATCCGCGGTGCCTGTGGTCAAGCTCGTGGACTACGGGCGCGATCGAGCGGCTCGCGAGGATCTCGGGGCCGAGCGCCGTCCATGCTTTAAGACAGCCGGTGAGCAGGTAGACGGCAGCTTGCCATTCACCCCAGTCGTCGTCGTGGAGCAGGGATGCTTGGGCGAAGGTCGGATCGTTGTCGCAGAGGCCGTCGATCCAGACCAGGAACTGCTGGTCGCGGCTGCGCAGGCGGGTGAGGATCGCCTGGATGCGTTGATCGTCATGCGGCTGCACGGTCGCCCTGCCTTTCGGTGAGATAGATGACGTTGTCGGAGAGGTCGTCGGGCGCCTCGGCCCATTCGGGCGTCCGCATAACGATCCATGCAAACTCGCCGCCGAGCAGGGGCACCTCGTGCTGCGCCCGCGAGCTCCAGCGGGACAGCTGGTAGAGCGTCAGATCGCCACGCCACATAGCCGCGACGCGTTCTGTTGAACTCATCGCCCATAACGCGTCGAGCTGCTGCTCGCGCGCGTCGTCGATAGGGATGTTCAGGGCCAGGGCGGCGCGGTGGCCTACCTGTGTCGTCTGCCGGGGCATCGGTGCTCCTTGCGGGTCGGGGACTCGATCGGCCCCCCGCGCCGGCGCGCAGCGGCGGCAATCATCCGGGGCGTCGAGACCCCGGCCCGCCGGAATGGCGGCGGCCGTCATGGCTGCCTCCCGGCGCGGTCGGCGGCGATCTCGGCGAGACAGGCGCGGCAGGTGTCCTCGCCCTCAGCGGCAAAGACGGTGTTGCGCCCGCAGCTGGCGCACCATCCCCAGTCCTCGCCGGGCTCCATCATTCCGGCGCGCTGCGCGTACAGGGTGTGCAGGTGGCGCTCGAGCGCGTCGATTCTGTTGCTGAGCGATACCGGCGCCTGGCTACGGCTGCCGTGATGACCCAGCATCCGGTCGACGTCGGAGCGACGGACCAGCAGCTTTCGTTGCCCCGGGCGAGTGGCGGGCAGCCGTCCCCGAGCGATCCAGAGCCGGACCGTCGCGGGATTGACGCGCAACTCGGCGGCGATCTCGGCGAGCGTAAGCCAGTAATCCTCCGGCGCGTCGAGATCGTGCTGGGCCGGCAAGTCCACGGCGGCGATCGCTTGTGGCGTGGTAGTTGTGTCGTGTCGCATGTCGCTCTCCTTCGGGTTGAGCGGGCTGGCGGGACGCCCGTGGCCGGGCGTCCCGCCTTCGCTCGCCGTGTTACGCGGCCGCCTCGACAGGCTCGGGCTCCGAGTCCTCGTCGCGCTTGCGCGGGTCGAGGAACTCGACGCTGTCGGCGTTGACCTCGAGCTTCTGCCGGCGGCCGTTCTCGCCGTCCCACTCGGAGTGGTGCAGCCTGCCCTGGACGGCGATCTTGCGGCCCTTGGCGAGGTACTCCTTGCAGATCTCGGCCTGCCGTCCGAAGACGGTGACGTCGACGTAGTCGGCGCCCTGGTCCTCGCCGTCCTTGCGGGGGCGCTGCACTGCGAGCCGGAGGTTTCCGACCTGGATTCCCTTGCGCTCGTTGAGCGTGGGGTCGGCCGTGAGCCGGCCGATGAGGTTGATTACTTGGAATGGAGGGCTGGCGTGTTCAGAGCGGTTCATGAGTGGGGCTCCTTGGCGTAATCGGCGAGGTAGTCGTCGTCCCAGCCGACGGTGCCGCGCACGAGTTGTCGGACGAGGTCTGCCTCCCAGCTGGCGGGGCGGCCGGCGGTCAGCGCGGCGCTGGCGCCCAGCTCGGCTGCTGCCCTCGCGAGGACCTGGGCGAGCCAACCGCTGAAGTCGTGCTCCTCGCGAACAGCGTCGAGGATGGCGGTGGTGGCTTGGTCGGTGTAGCTCTGTTCGGGGGTAGTCACGAAGGCCTGCCTTGGAGGTTGGAGGTAATGCTGGGGCGCCGGCGGCGGGTGTTGCCGCCGGCGCCGCGTGGTCTTAGAAGGCGGCGACCTCCTCGGCGCTGTCCGCGGTTTCGGTGGCATCGGGCTCGTCGGGCTTGCCGCCGAACTGGACGCGGCCGATGATGTGGTGGCGGCTGCGGCGGGTGCCGTTGTCGTCCCACTCGCGGTAGACCAGGCGGCCGGTAACGGCGACGGCGCGGCCCTTGGTGAGGTACTTGGCGCAGGCGTCGGCCTGGGCGCCGAAGGTGGCGACGTCGATGAACATGGGCGGCTGACCCTTCTGGTCGTTGACGGCGATCCGCAGGTTGCAGACCTTGCGGTCGTCGTCGAGCTGCTTGAGGACCGGGTCGGCAGTGAGATTTCCGACCAACGTGACCGAGTTGACGGCGGGAGCTGATGCGCTCATCTTTGGTTCCCTCCTTGTGGGGATCCGGTGGTTGACAGAGCCCAAAACGCCGGCCGACGGCCGGACGCGGAACTGAGCCTGTGGGCGAGGGGAAGGGAGCGGAGCGACCTTGAAGCCGTCCGGCCGGCGGTCGGCGACACTGGGCGCCGGCAACCCACTGGCTTCCCGCGCCGGCGAGGGACCAAAGACACATTGCGACAGCCGGGAGCCGGAATCAGTGCTGGTCTGCAGGTGGCGGGCGTGTCCGACGTGTGGTGGCGATGCTGCTTGCCGAGCACCGGTCGGGATGGGATGCTTTGGCCTCTGTTCGAGCGATTCACCGAAGAGGCGCGTGCCGTTTTGTCGGCCGCCGATGGTGAGGCCAGGCGGCTTCGTCATCGTCATCTCGGGGTTGAGCACATCCTCCTCGGACTGCTGCAGCAGCAGGACACGCCGGCCGTTGGTGTGCTGAGCGCTCTGGGTGTCGACAGCGATCGGTTTCGCGCGCGAGTCATCGAGATCGTTCCGGCGCACGAGGATGGTTCGCCGCCGGGAGGGCAGCTGCCGGGGCAGCTGCTGCCGTTCTCGCCGCGCGCGAAGAAGGTGCTCGAGTTCGCGCTTCGCGAGACGCTGAGCTTGGGGATGAATCACATCAGCACAGAGATGCTGTTGCTCGGGCTCGCGCGGGACGACGGGGGTGTGGCGTTGGAGATCCTGGTCGAGTGGGATGTGTCCTCTGAGCAGATCCGCAATGGCGTGCTGAAGGTCCTGCCAGATCATCGGCCGGTGGCACCCGGTTCGCCCGCTCCCCCGCCCCCGGCTCCAGGAGATGTTGCCGGGATGCTCAAGCGATTCACGGAGAGAGCTCGCGAGGCTGTTGTCGCCGCCCAGCAGGAGGCGCGCGTGCTGCGAACCGGGTACGTCGGGTCTGAGGCGCTTCTGCTTGGGCTCTTGCGCGTCGAGGAGGGTCTGGCCGCTCAGGCTCTCGCGTCGTTTGACGTGACACTCGTGCGTGCTCGCGCGCAGGTCGTGCAGCGCGTCAGAGCTGGCGAGAACGTTGCGCCAGAGGAGATTCCGTTCACTCCGCGCGCGAAGGAGGTGCTGGAACGCGCCCTGGAAGTGGCGCTGGAGATGGGACACAACTATGTGGGCACGGAGCACGTCCTGCTCGGTATCGCCGAGGTCGATGAGGGCGTAGCGATCGCGGTGCTGCGAGCCCTCGACGTCGACAGTCAGAAGCTCCGCGCCGCGGTCATCGGCCTCAGCAGCCGGCCGTTGAGCCGGCGCTGGCCCGCCCGGCGAGGCGTGGGTCATGCCACGGCCGGCCCGGGACCGGGGCCGGAAGCGGGCTTCCGGGTCCAGCCAGGGGACGACGTGCGGAGAATCTTGATGAACGCGTCCGCGCGAGCGCTGGAGGACGGGCGGACAGAGATGATCCCGGCCGACCTCTTGATCGCGCTCTCGCGAGCTGAACAGACAGGGCCCTTGCTGGCCAGGCTTGGTGCCGGGGAAGCCGCCATCCGTGCAGCCTTCAAGGACCAGGTCACCTCTGAGGAGCCCCCTGAAGCGGCCGCCGGAAGCTGACGAAAACCTGCCGTAGGTGATCCGGCCAAGGACCAAGCCCAGGTCGCTGACGACGCGGTCTGACACAGCCGCGCTCATGGTTGAGACCGCCGTGCAGCGACGGACGTCTGTTCGACGCGATCGTGGTCCTGGCTGAGTTCTCGAGGTGTCGGGCCGGCAGGCGTGGGCGAGTCAACGAGCAGGTCGATCAGGCGGCCGACCGCGGCCTGGTCGCCCTCGACGGCGGCGCGCTCGTTGTCGGTGAGCGGGATCTCCACCAGCATCCGCTGCAAGCCGTCCTTAGCTTCGAGCAGCTGCGCCTCGCTGGACGGCTTTGGGAGGTAGAAGTCGCAGCGCGCGCACGCCATTCGGTGCGGGCATTGCTCGAAGAAGCTGTAGGAGCAGTAGCCGTGGCCGAGGTCGTAGAACTCGAACGGGCCGCCTTGAACGGCCTGGCCGTTGGTGATCGCGTCGCGGTCGAGCAGCACCTCGATCGTGCGGACGTTCCGTGCGAAGTACCCGGCGTCGGTGTAGGCCTTGGTCAGGGTGAGCGGCGTGATCCGTGCGTAGTGCTGGGTCGAGCTGGGGTTGGAGTGCCCGAGCCACGCCTGCAGCTCGAACAGCGACATCGGGTCTTTCGCGTTGTAGAGCTGGGTGGCGATCGTCGCCCGGGCGCGGTGGCTGGTGATCGCCCCGCGCACGTCCTCACCGGGGACGCCGGCCTTGCGGCACAGCAGCGGGACGAGCACCCGGTTGATGTACTTCTCGCCCAGCCGCGCGCCGCGGTAGGCGAGCAGCATGTCGACCAGTTGGCCGGTCTTGCGATCCGGGAACCTCGGCTGGGCGGGCCGGACGGCCTGCCACGCTTCGATCGCGTCGCCGACGATCCGGTCAACGGGCTTGGTGAACGCGCTGGTGGTCTTGTTCGTCGGAACGTCCAGCAGACACACCCGCTCGCTCGCATCGGCGTCGGCGTCGGGTGTGGTCTGCCAGCGGATCGCGCCGACCCGGAGCCTGAGGATCTCGTCGACGCGGAGCCCGGCGAACAGCCACAACAGCGCGACGGCGCGGACGAGCTCAAGCGGATACCACGCGGCGCCGGTTGCGCCCGGGGTGCCGTGCTTGGGCAGGTCGTCCTCGCCGAGGTTCAGCCCGGCCCACATCAGTTTGGCCCAGACCTCCTCGGCGATCACGCGCGGGTCGGGGCCGATCAGCGCCGCAATCGACCGGGGGATCCCGAGCGCGCGGCGCGGGTCAAACCGTCGCTCGATCCACTCCCATTCCTGCAGGTCGCAGAAGAACACACGGATCGATCCGAGCAGTGACGCCTTCGATCGCGGCGAGAGCACCTCGCCGCAGCGGGCGCGCATCGCGTTCGCGTTCAGTGACTTGGACAGCTCGCCGACCTTGAGCCGCTGGACGGTCGCGACCCATTCCGCGGCGAGCTCGCGATCCCAGCTCGCCGGGTCAGCCCGGTCAGGATGCTCGGCGTGCAGCCACCGACCGACCTTGATCAGCGCGTAGTACGTGTGCCGACGGGAGCTGAGCGCCAGCGTGGAGGTCTCAAACCACCGCCGCGTCCACGCGAGCCACACCGGCGGGACGTCGATCTCGCCCGCCTGGCTGCGGGCCAGCCACTCCTCCCGTGACGGCTGGGTCTGGAACGGCATCCGCCCAAACACCCCCATCTCAAACAGGGTGCGCGCCAGCTGCTCAACGCCGTGGCGGCGCGCGTTGTTGACCTCCCGGGCGCGCAGCCATCCCAGCAGCTCGCTCTGCTGCGCGAGGTCCTCGAGCAACGGGCTGCCAGCGAGCAGCATCCATTCATAGAGCGCGTGCTGGAGATTGGGACGCTGCAGCATCGTGGCCTGCCCGAGCCCGTCCAGATAGCCCTGCACGCGAGCGACCGCCCGGTCAACCGGCCCGCTCCCGAACACGCGATCGGTGAGCCGCCGCAGCTTCCACCGGCCGAACACGTCGTGCAGATCCCGCTGATCACACAGCAGGTAGCCGACCGCCGCGACCGCTTGGCGATAGTTGTTGTGCGCACCGCGCAGGGTCTGCGCCCACTGGTCGCGATCCCACCCCCAGAACGCCAGCTGGTGATCACAGGCGCCGCGCAACAGCAGCGACCGGGTCGTTGAGCGCCCCCACCACGCCGGGTGGGATTCGATCACGTCCAGCGCGTCATCCACCGGAGCGATCAGCCGCTCAAGCGCGCCCGCCACACCAGACGGCCACCGATACCGATGCTCATCCAGCAGCGCCAGCGCCCGCCGCTCACCGGCCGTCAGCGCCGCGGTCCGGTCATAGCACGACGGGTCGATCAGCGGGCGCCAACGCCGCTCAGGCTCCCGCACCGCAGCCAGAGCACTCATGCGAGCACCTCGCCCAGCTGCGCGACCCGCGCCTGATGGATCTGGCTCATCCCGCGCTGCAGCCGATCTGCGAGATCACGCCCCGACAAGTGGATGTAGTGCTGCGTGGTGTCCGTCGAGCGGTGCCCGGCGAACGTCGCGATCTGGTGCAGCTCCCACCCCGATCTGGCGAGATCCGTCAGACACAGATGCCGCAAGGTGTGCGTGCTGAACGCCGGCACATCGGCACGAACCGCGATCGAGCGCACGACTTTTGACCACGTCCACGGGGAAACCCCGACACCCCGATTGCGCGGCGACTCGGACACGAACAGTGCGCCGCGGGCCGTCGTGATCGCCCGGCGATGGCGCAGGAAGCCAGCCAGCAGCTGGCCGGACACGGCCGAGTACGGCACGACGCGGCTGCGGCGACTCTTCGTCGTCTCCGCGCGGACCGTGATCGTCCGGTGCGCCGGATCGAGATCATCGGTCTCCAGCAGACACAGCTCCTCGCGGCGCAGCCCGGCGTCGTAGGCCAGGGCGAGCATCAGCCGGTTTCGCAATGACTCCCCGGCCGCGACGTCCATGATCGCGCGCCACTGCGCGTCGGTCGGGATCCACGGCAACGGATCGAACCGGGCGACCAGACCACGCCGGCCGGCGCGGCCATCCGCTGAGCGGTACCCCCGAGCGACCGGATTGCGGTCCCGCACGCGCTCCTCGACGAGGAAGTCGTAGAACAACCGCACGACCGTGACCCGCAACTGCAGCGTCGCGTTCGCCAGCCCGGCGCCCGAGTCCAGCGCGACCACGTTCGCGCCGCGCCTGCTCGGTCGCTGACGCAGGTCGGCGACATACCCCGCGATCTCCGCTCGGCCCGCGGCCAGAACGTCGACATCCGCGCGCTCGCAGTACCCCAGGAAGTCAACCAGTGACCGGGCGTACGCCTCGACGGTCCGCGGCGAGCGGCCCACGTTCCCCAGCACCGCCAGCCATCGCACCGCCGACGGGCACGACCCCAGCACCGGCCACCGCTCCACCAACTCGCCGGGGGAGTCATCGGTGGCGCGCCCGCGCCACCGCGCGGCGCTCCTCGCCTCCGGCTCGTCGCTTCGCGCGATGGCGCGGCCCTCAGGACCCAGGCCCATTCCAACCTCCTCGATAGATGCCGTCATCAGCGTCGGCATCTATCCGCTCCCCCGGACGAGATGAGCAGCCCGCACCCCACGACGTGCGTTACCTGGAGCCAATTCCAAGAAACACACACAGAGTTCATGCGATCCCTCCTTGTGGGGGTCTGTTGGTTGATGAAGCCGTGTAGCGCCGGGTCGGCCGAGCGGAACCGAGCGGCAGCGAGGGGAAGGGAGCGTGCGACCTTGAAGCGGCCTGGCCGACCCGGCGCATGATCAGGCGAAGGCAACCAGCGGGCACCCACAAGCCGGGGGGTTCACGCACTGTCTGCCGCCTTTGACTCGGCGCTCGGCACTTGTGGCGCGCGGTGTGGTGTGGCCCAGGTCTCGAGGCTCGCGGCCGCGATCAGCAGCGCCAGCGTGAGGACGGCGAGGACCATGAGCCGATGCGTCGGGCCGCGGCCGCTGCGGCCGCTGATCCAGACATGGACAGCGACGGCGAGCGCCGCCCATTCGAGTGGCAGCTGCGGGAGGTATGGCAGCAGTCGGCCTTGCCAGCGTCCCAGCTCGATCCCGACCGGAATGGCGCTCGCGGCGGTGAGGGCGGCGACGATGAGGTCGCCGGCACGGCGACCGAGGCGGTTGTGCGGGAAGTCGAGGACGACGAGGAGGAACGGGGCGGCGAGCACACGCGCGTTGTTCTGAAGGATCCCGGCCGCGTCGCCGAGGCTGCCCGTGAGAGTCGGGTGCGGACGGGTCGATCCGGCCAGCCCCGGGTCAACGAGCGCGAGCCCGACCCCAAGTGCGGTCAGGCCGATGACCGCGCCCGCGCTTAGCGTCGGATGCCAGGCGTGGCGCCTCTGGGTCAGCTCTGTGGCGACCATGCGCTCACAACGAATCCGTGCGGGGTGTGCTCGACTTGAGCGTCGGTGACGTGGTCGGTGGGCGGCAGCCCGGCGTAGTCGCCCTCGCCCGTGGTGGTCTCGCGGGTGACGATCACCCACAAGCCGGCCGCAGACCCTTGACCGGGCGCGATCGCGATGACGGTGCCGGTGTTGGCGACCTGGCTGGCTTGCAGGGTCCTGTCGTGCCCGTAGCTGGCGGCGGCTTGGAGCGCCTGCGCGCGGGCCTCGCCGACTGAGATCGCGGCGAGACGGTCCTGGATGCACCAGCCGAGCGACCTGTTTGGGCCTTTGCGAATCCGTCGGCGTCGCGACTTCGAGGTCGAGGGCGTCGGGTTCTTCGAGGCCAGCGACGACTCTCTGCTGGCGCCGCTGGCTGTCGTCAAGGACGCATCGCTGACCTCGCTGCGGCACGCCATCGGCCGCTACAACCACCACTACGGCACCGACCAGGATCCGTTGACCTTGCTGATCAGCGAAGACCGCCCGGAGAGCTTCGACTCCGAGATGACGGCCTACCTGAACACCAGCTTCCGCGTTTCTCCCACTTCGATCCGGATCGTCGTCGAGCGCATCACAGAAGACCTGCTCACGCGCGAGCCAGTCGCGCGCCTGCTTCGGCCACTGCTGGCCAAATGCGGCTGCACGCTCGCTCGTGTGACTCCGATTGACACCTCGAACTACAGCGCCATCCAGGTCGAGATCGCGACAACGACCCGCGGACGCACGATCGGCTACGCGCTCGAGATCGGCGCCGACGTTGAGCGCCTGCTCGATGCCGCGTTTGCGACGGGGCCTCTGCGCCCAGCGACCGTTGGGGAGCTGCTACGCACCGGCCATCACGGGGTCCTGGTGGGACAGCCCGAGACCGACTGGCTCGACGTCAAGGATCGCCCATACCAGCTCGACGAGCACGGCCGCTTCAAACTCGCGTGCGACATTGCCGCATTCGCGAACGCCGCCGGCGGACTCATCGCGATCGGCCTGCGAACCGCAAAGGAGCGCGGCCAGGACATCATCAGCAAGGCCCGGCCGATCCCGCTAGACGGCGTGAACCTCGCCAAGCACCATGCGGTCGTGCGCGACTGGATCTACCCGCGCCCGACCGGCGTGCGCTTCGATCTCGCAGTCACGCAGCGCGATCCCGACCACGGACTGCTCGTGATCGAGACCCCCAAGCAGCCCGAGGCGCTCAAGCCGTTCTTCGTCCGCCGCGCGCAGGTCGCCGGCCGTCTGCGAACCGAGCATCTCGCGCTCCCCGTCCGCCACGGTGCCGACACCTCGCATTGGGACCTCGCCGAGCTCCACTCCCTGATCATCGCCGGGCGCGCCGCGCTCGCCCAACCCTCGCCGCCCGACACTGCCGGCAACGGCGATCAGACGAAGTGACGCCCGTGGGTCAGCCGCTGTGCCGGGCGGCCCATCACCGACCAGACGTCGACCAGGGCGTTTCGGCTTAGGGTCCTCACGCCGCCGCGTCCATTCCTCAGGCCGCTTGCGTCTCCGAGGAATCGCGCCGGCGCACGCGGCCGCCGGCGCGCCGGCGCCGAAGCGCTGCTGAACTCGCGATCAACGGCGAGAACCAAAGCGATCGCTTAGCTGACCTACGGAAGCCGCTCCATCGCGCGGTCGGCACCGAAATGCGCCTCGATCGCGTGCTGCATAACGTTGGCTGACGCGCTCTCAGCCCCGTCAGCATCGCCGCGTGCCGCCGCCTCTCGTGCTTCCGGGATCGCCGCAAATGCCTCTGCGACTGCTGTGTCGGCCTCCGCGAGGAGTTTGGCGACGCTGCGAAGCTCTTCGCAGTCGGCGCCGGCGGCCAGTCTGCGAGTCAAATGGCTCATCACGGCTCGAACGTCGCCGTCTGCGCTGTGCGCTGCCTGCGCAGCCCCCTCAACCATCCGTCGAATCCGGTCGGGATCGGCGCTCTCCCATGTACGGACGTGTATTCCCACGCACCCATGGTCGCAGCCCACGTCGACGTTTGGCAACGTCCGCTTCATTGGCCCCGGACCGGGTTCCGCGCCGGCACGGGAAGCGAACCCCCGATGTCATCTATCACGTGTTTCTCATTGCTGTCGTTCGCGGCATCGCTGCCGATACTCCGTCGCCGGAGCGGACGTCGAGCTGATCGCCGCTCGCGCGCGACAGCGATCGTCAGTCGCCCGTCGCGACGGACTGGGATGACGACCTTGACGACCGATGTGGAAAGGGGTACTTTCCACATCATGCCCGAATCGATCTTGCCGGAGGCACTGGCGTCTCTAATAAGAGCTCAGGCCGATTACGCGGCAGTCCAAGCCAATGTCGAAACCGCGCTTGCGACGGCGCAGCAACGACGTGAAAGCGCCATGCGTCGGGTCGCGGCGTTGGGACTTTCCCATCGTCGCATCGGCGAGCTGACGGGCCTCAGTCATACGCGGGTCAACCAAATACTTGGCACCGGCACGAAAAGGCCACCCCAGGACGTCCACTTTCCTCCAGGCTTCTTGCCGCCGCCGACAACAGTGGCCCTTGGAGCACTCCGGGTCATCGGAGAAGAGGGGCCGCGGGCATGGCGGGCTGCGGAGATCACCGCCGAACTCAAGGCTCGGGACTGGCCGTCGGTCGACGTGAGGGCTGTTCTCGTTGAGCTGGTGGCCGAAGGTGTCCTGCTCTCCGTGGATGGCGGCTATTTCACTTTGCATGGCTACGGTTATCCAGGTCAACAAGCTCCGACTCCCATCAGGTCATGAACGCGTCTCACCAGTGGGAGCACACGGACTGATGGCGACGGTTCAACGGATCTCGGCAAACGCGATCTCAGCACTCAAGGACGCCTTGACCGCAGCCTTTTGGTTCAAGCGCGATCTGTACGGCTACGCGAAGGCCGCCGTCGGTGGAGAGCCTTTATTCCTAGCCGGCATCGAGTGGACTAGCCCAGATCAGTACAAGCGCGACAGTGTCAACCTGTTCGTCGATCGCTTGGTTCGCGCGCAGGATGAGCATCAGGATCTGCTGCTCGCTCTACTCGTCGACGTTGCCGCCATGGAGGATTTCCCGCAGCTGCAACGTGTTGATGATCCTGAGCCCAAGATTGCTGCCGCGCGAGCCGCCGTGGCCCGGCTCCGTGCAGTAGTTCAGCCTTACGAGCAGGCGCTAATGGAACGCCAAGCAACCCGAGAACGCTTCGAGGTGTCGCGAACAGCCGCTAAAGAACGGCGCGCCACCACCGAGCGGTTACTGGAGTTGAAGGCTCGATATCTGGAGATGATGGCGTTACCGGCTCAGGCACGAGGCTTCGCGCTGGAGAAACTCCTACACGACACTTTCGAGGCGTTCGACCTCGACCCGAAAGCATCCTTCCGCGTGGCCGGTGAGCAGATCGATGGCGGGCTGACATTTGGTGGCGAGTACTTCTTGCTTGAAGCCAAGTGGCAGCAGCAGCCAACCGCTCGAGACGACCTCGACGTGTTCTCAGCGAAGGTCCGCCGACGCGGAGAGAACACGTTGGGTCTGGTTATCGCCATCAACGGGTTTGAACCATCCGCCGTCGAGATCCACTCTGGGAACCGGTCCCCAATCGTGCTCATGGATGGGGGAGATCTCTACGCGGTGCTCGACGAACGAATCGACTTGAACGATCTGCTCAGGCGTAAACGCCGAGAGACGTCGATGACCGGGCGAGTGCTGTTGACCGCCGCCGCGATCTTGGGCGGCCATTGAGCCCTGCGATCACTCGCTCGGTCGCCGTTGCAATAGTGCGCCGTGGATGGCGCGGCAAGGCGATCGCCCGGGATCCGCGCCGCGAACGCCCTAGTCGCCGATTCCAGGGCCAGCAGGGAGGCGTGCAAGATCGGTGTGTTGCATGGGCTGTGTCGATCGTGCTTATGGGTCGGCTTTCCCAGGGCGTCGGCAGCGCGGCCAATGGTATTGCCGGCCGGCCAGGATGATCAGATGAGGAGTTGGTTCGCCGTCGCCCCCGATATCGGCCATCTATCAAGCTCGACATGAACTGCACCGCATCGCTGACGAAGTCGCTGCAGCGCCTCGTATCGCGCATCCGCATGTGGAGAGCCGGGATACCCGAGCACGCAGCGCTCGTGAGCGTTCTGCCTGGCCGGCTCGCCGTAGCGCCGACCAGGCCGCTGCCACTGTCGGTCAGGGACGACGACCACGAACGCGTCACCATCCAGGCCGAGCGCTGGCAACAGACGGCGGGCGAGGCGAGCCTGTGGGAGGCCGGGTCGGCCCCAGGGAGCGGTAACGCCTACGCGCTCGCAGGGCAGATGGCCTCGGCCGGGGAGCAACTCGCGCTCGCCCGCGCGGCGGGAATCGAGGCGGCGATGTGGCGCGAGTTCCGCGAGAACCGGGAGTTCGACACAGCAGATGAGATGAGCATGCGGGCGATGGCGGAGGCCCAGCTCCTCTTCGTCATCGGGACCGGACATGCGCTCGCCAACGTCGCGGTGCGAGCCCTCGTGCTTGACCCGAAGCTCAAAACCGACCTGATTACACGCTTCACGACGAGACGGGCGACACCGACCTTCGACCCAACCTCTGACGCGCCCGCGGATTGGGTGTCAATGAACCGCCCGACGTGCGAGAGGATTCGAGCCGTCGCCAGTGCGGCAGCACAGGAGGTCATCGACCTGGTCGCGCCGGTCGTCGCCATCGGCACGGGGCGGTGCTGGAAAGACCTCGTGGCCCGACGGGGAGAGGACTTCCACCGATGGCGTCCACAGAGCCACGGAATGGAGGGTGTGCCGCGGACGCAGCCGTGGACCGTGCAGGGCAACGTCTGGTCCATCGACGTCGGGCACCCGAACTATGCGGACGCCCGGGGGCTGGCCAATGAGGCGGCGCGTCTGGCCGATGCCGGCATGTTTGAACTCGCCCGGTCCATGGAGGCGTTCATCGACAGGTGGCCCTCGGCAAGCTGCCGGCTCGGCGGTCCCAGGTTCGCGGCTCCCCCGGGCGAGTAGAGGCGGCGCAGGCCTTGCTCCACATCGCCGTCAGCCCGATGGCGCTCTCGCTCTGCCACACGCAGTCGGTCGCGCCGTCCCGGGGACTGAACGCGACCTCCCCGGAGGGCGCCATGCTGTCCACGCGAGCGACGTGCGGAGTACGGTCCGCATGTGACCGACTTTGAGCCTCAGTTCCACCCCCGTCTCATTCCAGGGTTGGCGGCGCGCTACGAGTACGAGGACGACGAAGAGGTCATAACCATCGGCGCCGCCGCCAGCCAGCGGGGCTATTACACGCTGGAGGAGTTCCGCACCGTGTGCCGCTGGAAGACGAAGCGCAGCCAGCGGCACGTCCTGAACAACTCGCGGGAGACCGTAGAAGAACAGACGCGGATAGCCCTCAGCGAGGAGAGTACTGAGCGTGAGCGCATGCGCGCGTTGCGTTCGCTGAACGGCGTCGGACTGCGCACGGCCAGCGCGCTGCTTCATCTTGCCGACGCAGAGCGCTGGCCAATCCTGGACGTCCGCGCCTTGCACGCGCTGGGGGTCAAGGGCATCACGTCGTACAGCTTCAAACTCTGGTCCGAGTACGTTCCGGTGTGGCTCGACCTCAAGGAGCAAGCGGCGGTTGGTGGGCGTATTCTCGACCGCTCGCTGTGGCAGTGGTCACGCGACAACCGCCACCATGAGTGCTGAGCCAGCGACGGCCATAGCGCCGCCGATGAGCGCGACCGTCATTGACCACCCGAGGGGGTCAAATCTCAACCGGCGTGAGTGGCCAAGTTCTCGAGCGGCCTTGACAACCCGGGCAGTGTCGGCCATCACCGCAGATCTTGCGTCCCCCGTGCAGCCGCGTCATCCTCTCGGTCGATTGGCACCGAACCACTCGGTCTCCCAGACCGACGCATGACCGACACCTTCCCGAACATGCCCGCGCGGCTCGAACGCGTCGAGGGCCTTCCCGCCGGCAACAAGCGCGGCAAAGCGCTCGAGAGGCTCGTTTCGGAGATGCTCGCTGCCGTCCCAGGCGTAACGATCGCAGCTAGCAACGTCATACCGGGCACCGGTCAAGCCGAATTCGACATCGTCCTGACCAACAAAACTCCGCCTGACGGTCTCGACGGTCTCGACGGTTTTGGCCGTGACGTGCTCGTGGAGTGCAAGTCCTCTGATGCGCCGCTCGGTTCCCGCGATGTCACGCATTTCCTGAACCAGGCCAGGACTCGTCATAGCGACTGGTCGATCCTCGTGTCTCTTGCCGGCATAACCGGGGACGGCGACGATGTCGCCGCTGCCAATTCAGTCGTGCACGATTTCGCGAACCGCGACAACGTCCACATCGTGCTCATCAGTCGCGTTGAGCTCGCGGCCATACGGTCAGCTAACCACTTCGCGAACGTGCTTGTGACCAAGCGGTCACAAGCATGGCTCGATCTTCGTGCGGCCATCCTTCCCATCGATCACATCGCTGCGCTCGATCCCGATCCACCTCACGGTGGCGGGGTGAAGGTAGAGCGCGGTTTGGAAGCGTTCAGACGGGCAGTCAGACGCATGCACGACGAGCGGCTCATCGAAGTTCTCGACCGCGCGGACGAGCTCGCAGCGGACGCCACGGATGAGACCCTCCGCGAAAACGTCAAGCACGCGTTGGACCTTCTCGAGCGCGAGAACCTGAAACGAGGCAGCGAAGAGGACCCCGATCCGTTCTTCCGCGATGTCCGTGCTCGGATCGTCGATGTGGGGGCCGCATTCGCCAATTTGCTCGACGACGAACTCATCGACAAATCCAGGCGCCGAGAGCTCCTTTTTGACGTTCGCGAGACCGCACCGCAACGCCTGCGCGCCCACAGTGCAACCGAGCTGTGGGATCTGATGAGCGACTATCGCTTCCGCAAGGTCAGCCAAACCAACGGGTGGGAGCGTTACTCCCACGTGACCGCCATGCTCGCGATGGTCGTCGAGGAGATGCTCGCGATCGACGACATCGACCCAGCCGACATCTACGGTCACGAGACCATCGGCCCCTAGGTCGTGCTAACAGGCTCCGGGCAGACGATCCCTTTCGTCCCATCGGCGGCTCGCGGCGCGTGATCGGAATGGCGACGCCTCGATCGCGCCGATTCGCCGGCGCCGAGCGAGCGCTTCGCCACGATCCCGATGGCCCGCACGACAGCACGTGCTTCCAGGTGGGGACGGGCCTCCGGTCCTACTCGTCGCACGACCCGCTTGGCGCGGATTTGGGGGGGACTGCGCCGCCAGCCCGTCGCGGCGACCGCCGCAAACGTGCCGTCCCAATGACCGCGGCTTGGGCGCGGAACCTGGCGAGTTCGAGCCCGACCGGTGCTTTAGGACTGCAGCCAGTCGCGATCTCTGCGGAAATGAAGTGAGCGGATTTCGGCTCGCGTCCTGCCAGCGAGGTCGCCTTCGCACACGAGGATCTCGTCGCCGTACCAAGTCATCGGGGCATCTTCGGTCCCATCGCTCCAGCGAACGACCGCACGGCGGGTTCCGGCCGATCCGACCGGTAGGTCTTCGAATCGAACGACCTCTTCGACGATCGGCTCGGACGCGCGGTTGTCCATGGCTCCCAGCCTACCTTCGCCGCGGGGCGGATCAAGCGCAGACTCTTCGATCAGCGCGTAGAGAACACCGTCCGGCGCGCGGTAGCGGTCGCCGACGCTCACCAGCGCGGCAGTCATCTCTCCGACGAGTCGATGGCGCAGGGCGTTGCGATGAGCCTGATCCGACAAGTGGAGCAGATCGGATCCGGCATAGCTCGCACTCCTCTCGGCTTCGGCGTGGATCGCGTCCACGAGCGACTCCTGCCAGATCTCGTCTCCGACGTCACGCGTCGCCGCCCCGTCCAGGTGAACCTTGAGGATCATCGTTCGCCACCGTCGAGGTTCTCGCTCCGAGTGCCGGTCAGCGGGGATACGGCCATGGGCACGTCTTCGAGCAGTTTCGCCTGGTCCAGATAGTCGGAGACCAGCGCTTTGAGCGCGTCGTAGCCGTCTTGCTCGAGCTCACGCTCGACGAGGTAGGCCCGCCCGCCGCCACACTCGGGCACGTCCGTTACTCGGACGACGCCGCTAACGCGCTGGCCGTACAGAACGCGCTCGCCGACGGGCACGCTGTAGCGAGCGAGTTCGATCCGCTCGCCGACGGGGTTGCCGTTCCGCCGGATCTCGGTGACAGTCGGCGTGGTCATGACCGTCGGCTCCAGGTCGCGGTTGAGCCGTACCCCTCGATTTCGCTGAGGTCGATGCGAACGTCGCAGTTGGCCTCGCGCGCGGCCTGCTCGGCGGCGACGTCGAGGCGCTCGAGCTCGAGCTCGATGCGGCTGGTGGGGCGCACGGCCTTGAGCCGCTGGATCTCGCGGCTCGCGGCGAGGCTGGTCTTGGGGTAGGGGAACGTCTGGCCGGTGCGGTTGGCGAGCGCCTTGAGGTAGTTAACCTGGCGCGCGCTCGGGGGCTTGGGGGTCATGCTGGCCTCCTGGTGTGGGGTGGTGGGCATGCCCCAGCGAGGGCCGCGGCCGACGCCGCGCCGTCAAGCATCTGAACCGGACTCCCGCCGTACGCCGTTCCCCGGGATCTCTCCGTTATCAGTTGGATTCCCCGTGATCCCGGGGGGACGGTGGGCCATTCAGATGCTTGACAGCCAAGCCGGTTGTGGCCTGCTGAGGGGGCCTGCCCGCCGCCCTACCGCAGGCGGCCTCGTTGCCCGACCCTTCCCCCTGATGCGAACATCTGTTCGCCCGTGCCTCTGTTCGCTCTCCTCCGCCGTCGATGACCTCCCAGGGCCATCCGTACACCCGTCTAAGGCGGGCGCTGGAGACGCGATCGAGCGCTCTGCTGATCCGCGCGGCGGCCGCCGAGCTCCCATCCGTACCGCTCGAGGACGCGCTCGACATCTGCCTGGCGCTCCTGGAACTCGAGCCTGACAGCTACCCGCGGATCGCGACCCGATGGGGCAGCCGGCTGGCGATCGAGCAAAAGCTTGACCTGGTCGACGCGCAACTCGCGTTCGCCGCGCTCGCCGCGCTCCCGAGCCCCGGTGCCCGGGCGGGTGCCGAGGCGCTGATCGAGATCTCGACCCGCTACGGCCTGCGCCGTGGCGAACAGTTGCTGTCCGCGTGGCTCGATCGCCGAGGCCTCACCGACTAGGTGCGCCGGATCGGTCGACAGCCGTGATCATCGATCAGGAACGCCTCGAACTGGCACCGGTCGCGGTCCGGGTGGAACGGTTCGTTCCCGTTGCGCAGCAGTCCGGCAACCCGCTCGATCTCGTACAGAAGGGAGAGCTTGCCGGGCGGGTCATCCCAGTCCCCAGAGTCGTAGCGATCGACCCAAGCCGCCAGAGCAGCGAGGGCCTCAATCTGCAACTCGGACTCCCACCAACCTGAGCGGACGGGAAGCCCATAACGGGTCCGCAGCGCGCACACCGACTGCCAGAGTCGGTCAAACCACGCCCAGCGCTCGGAGAGCATCAGACCGCTCCAGTGAAGCGGCCATCGCAGAGGCTCGTCGATCGTTACGTCGTCGTAATCCATGAGATCGCTCCTGTCAGGCTGCGATCGTCGCCGGCGACTCTGTGTCGGCGGCGATCGCGTTCTCGACCGTGCGGGCGAGTCGGTCGATCAGCTCAGCGTGCTCGGTGACCGCCTCTAACGCGCCAGTTTCGCCCCAGCCGGCCACGTAGGGGATCGTCTCCCCCGAGGTATCGAGACCGGCTCCGCTCAGGATGATCAGGGTCGCCGTGTCGACGATTACCTCCGCCTGTGGGCGCGTGTGGGTCTGGTAGTTGACCCCGAGCGCGTGGACGAGCTCGTGCACGAGCGTGCGGACCTGGCCGTTCACGGCCTGGCTTGAGTCGACGACGATTCGTTTGGCGTGCGCGTCGCACCAGCCGCCGGTCGCGCCGGCGATCTCCTCGAAGGTGACGGTGTACCCGAGCTCTGTGGCGAGCTTGCCGAGCGGCTCGAGGAGATGGGCGTGCGAATCGCCGGTCAGCGGCTCACACGGCGGCTCGAGCGGCAGCTGCTCGACGCCAGGCAGCGGATCCGTCTGCGAGAGCCCGAAGAGCGAGACGGTCGTGAATCTCAGGGGTCGCTTGTCGAGCGGCGGCTCGGTCTGCTCGACGCCAGGCTCGGCCTTCTTGGGCGTCACGCGGGCGGCGACCCGGATGCCGTGCTCGCCCTTGCGCACGCACCGGCCGAGCTTCAGCCAGACACGGAACCCCGCGACCGGCTCCGGCTCGATCCCGCGCAGATGAAAATCCAGCGCCAGCAGCATGGTGTTGTGCGCCGAGTAGCGGCGGAACATCGATCGCGCACGAACCCACCGCTGCCACCCCTCGGAGGTGAGCAGCTGCTCGGCAGCTTGCTTGACGCGCTCGCGCTCGGCGTTGCGGCGCTCGTCCCGCTCGGGCTCGCTCAGGCGGCGACGTCGGTACGTGGTGCTCATGTGCCCTTCCCTTTCGGGTTCTTGGCCCGCCCGGGTGGCGGGACCGTTCCCGACCCCCACGCACCCGCCAGGGTGCGAAACTTGGGAGGGGACGGACCGACCGCCCGGTACGCGCTCACGCCGGCGTCCCGCGCCCCGCCGAGCGCTCGTTGCGGGTGGCAGCCGGGACGCTCGTCCAGGCGATCTCGCCGAGCAGCCACGTCTTCGATACCCGTCCGTGCAGCGCGAGCAGCTCGAGCCGGCCATGGACGCTTCCGATCCGCTTTCCGCGGCGGCGCAGCTGGGCCTGAAGCGCGGTCAGCGTCGCCGGCTGGGCGATCCCGCCAAGCACGTTCAGCAACAGCTCGTCGACGAGATCGACCATCGCCCCGCCCGCCGCTGGCTCGCTGCCGATGCAGAGCGGGCACAGCCTCGCTCGGGTGTTCTTCTGCTTGTGCAGACGCCGCTCGTCGTGCCGATCCCCCTCCCAGATCGCGGCGAGCTGAAAGTCGATCCCGTCGGCAATCGCCGCGGCGACCAGCGGGCTACCGCGCCCAGCGCGATGTTCCTCGAGGCGCTGCTTGAGGTTCTGCGTGAAGCCGATGTAGTGCCGTGCATGCTGGTAGGAGCGGTCGAAGTGCAGCAAGTAGACGATTCCGTTGTGGGCCATCGCCAACCTCCAGAGCTCGAGGCCTCGCCCCGATGGCGGGGCCGTTCCCCGACCCCCACGCGCCCGCCAGGGCGCGACAATCAGGGAGGGGACGACCCCGCGACTACTCGATCGGGTCTATTAGGCGGAAGCCGACCCCCCAGACATTCCGCAGCAGCCCGTCCGCGCCGGCGTCGGCGAGCCGCCGGCGCAGCCGGCTCGCATGGCTGTCGAGCGTGCGAGCCCGGCCGCCGTGCGCATGACCCCACACATCGCGCAGCAGCTCTTCCCGCGTGAATACCCGCGTCGGCTCGCGGGCGAGCGTGCGAAGCAGCTCGTACTCCTTGGCTGGGAGCTCAAGCCGGTTCTCCTTGATCTCCACGATCCGCGCGGCGAGGTCGATCGTCAACTGGCCGACCCGCAGCATCCGGGGCGCCCGCCGCGCCCTGGCGCGGCGAAGCAGCGCGACGATTCGGGCCCGAAGCTCGGGGTAGGAGTACGGCTTGGCCAACACGTCGTCGCCGCCGCGGTCGAGCACGCGGACCCGGTGAAGCTCATCGACTCGGGTGGTGAGCACGATCAGCGGTGTGTCAGGGTCAACGCGGCCGGCGAGCCCGTCGCCATCGCGGATCGCGTCGATCAGATCGAGCGTCTTGCCGTTCACGTCAACCACGATCACGTCGGGCTGCTGGACCGAAAGGATCGCAAGCGCTTTCTCGCGTGAGTCCGCAGTCCGGACTCGGTAGCGGTCGGCCTCCAGGTTGTCGGCTAGGAAGGACCGGGCAACGTCGTCCTCCTCGACCACGAGCACGGTTGGATCGCGGTCACCATGGCTGGGGGCGCTGGGGGTAGCTGCAGAGATCATCGCCTCGGACCTCCTTTAGTCGTGGCCCGCCAGGGCGGCGGGCCGATCCCCGACCCCAAGGCGCCCGTCAGGGCGCGACAGTCAGGAGGGGTCGACCCGGCGCCCTCTCGACCCGAGCGCCATTTCAGGCGTCATCCCCAGCCTGGGTGCCCCCGCGTCCGGAGCCTGACCGAGCGAGCGTGGTCCGGCGCCGCTCTATGCGCAAGAATCAACCGATCGCGCGCTCCGGCAGGACATCCAACGGCCGCAACGGCCGAAAAGCAGGGCTCGACCCCGTGACCGGTGCCCCGCCGAGGCCGGCGGGGCCGGGGATGTACCTCCATTGGGAGGGTCGGCGCGGCTACAGGACCCGGATGCCGGCGCCTCGAGTCCTCGATCCGCTGCCGGAGCTCTCCTATGGGGAGCCCGGCGGCAACCGTGTCATCGAGGGGGACAACCTGCAGGTGATGATCTCGCTTCGCTCCCACTACCAGGGAACCATCGACATCGCCTACCTGGACCCACCGTACAACACGGGCCGCAACGACTTCGCGTACTCCGACAGCCGCTACAACGACCCAAACGCCGACGCAGACGACATGGTCTACGTTGGCAACGAGGACGGCGGACGACATACGAAATGGCTCAACTACATGGGGCCGCGGCTGTGGCTTGTCTGGCAACTGCTCGCGGACCACGGCGTTTGCTTCGTATCGATCAGCGACGTCGAGCTCTTCCGCCTAGGTCTGCTCATGGACGAGATCTTCGGCGAACAAAATCGGCTAGGCGTGCTCGTATGGAAAGGATCGATCGAGAACAACGCGACCCAGATAGCAAGCGAGCACGAGTACGTGCTGTGCTACGCCAAGCGCAAGGAGCGCGCTACGCGCGTCTGGAAGGGACAAAGTGAGGCGAAGGAATGGCTGCTTGCCACCTACCGCGACCTCACCAAAGGCAGACGCCGCGTCAACGTGGCGAGCATCGAGAAGGAGTACCGCGCGGCGATCCGCGCGCATGTTGAGCAGCGCAAGCAGGAGATCGCCGAGAACGGCGAATCGGATCTAGTCGACCTTGGGCGCGCCGCGCGGTATCGCCACGTCGACAAGCGAGGCGTGTACGCAGCGGAAGATCACACCGACAAGCCCACCGGCGGCTACTTCTACGACGTCATTCACCCGGTCACGGAAAAGCCCTGCAAGAAGCCAGAGAGCGGATACCGCTTCACGGAGGAGACGATGGACCGGCTCCTCGCCGAAGATCGCATTGTCTTCGGGAAGGACCACCAGCGGCAGGTACAGGTCAAGAAGTACCTCGCCGACGTGGCTGAACCGTTGCGCAGCGTCTTGACGACGCCCGCCAAACTGGGTACCGGGTCGCTGCGAAAACTTCTCGGTCCTCCCGCCGTTGCCCAGTTTCCGCACCCCAAACCGGTGGAGCTGATCGAGCAACTGCTCTGGTCCACCGGTTACGACGACGCGCTCGTTCTTGACCCGTTTGCCGGGTCGGGCACCACTGCGCACGCGGTCATGCGACTGAATGCGAGCGACGGGGGATCGCGCCGTTTCATCATGATCGAAGAAGGAACCCGCGACGATCGCTACTGCCGGACGCTGCTGGCGCCACGTCTGTCGACGGCTATCGAGCAGGAGGAGTTGCCTGGCGGATTCACATTCGAGGTCAAAGGCCGACGTCTCAACCGCGGCGCGATTCTCGATCTAGAGCGCGAGGCAATCGCGAACCTCATCATCCACACCGATGCGACGGGCAAAGGTCGTGGCATTGCGCGCGTTGGCGGTGAGTACGTCATCGGCCAGAACCCTCGTCAGGAGGCGATCTGCCTCTGCTGGAACGGCCGCTCAAACAGCACGATCACTCGCGACATCCTCGTCGCGATGTTCGAAGAAACCAGCGAACGCGGTTTGCGTCGCCCCATCCGCGCGTACGGCGCTACGTGCGACGTCGGCGAGACGGATTCCTTCCGCTTTTGCCAGATCCCTGATGAGATCCTTGCCGCGCTGCAAATCGACGAAGACGACGGGGCGCTCTCCGGTGATCCGGACGCAGTTGAACTGTTGGAGACGGCTGCTCTAACCGCCGATGACGGCGGATAGCTTCAGGCTCTTTCCCTTTCAGGAAGAAGCGTCGCAAGCAATGCGCGACGCTGCTCTCGCTTGGGTCGCCTATGCCGCGCAGAACGGACCACCGAAGTACGGCCCGGTCGCGATTCCGTTCCTCGGTCAGCTAAAGGCGGTCACCGGATCAGGCAAGACACCCGTGCTTGCACAGGTGGTCGCAGGAATCGGTGATGGCGTCGTGCTCTGGACCACACGCTCCAGCGCCGTCGTGGAGCAGACCTTCGCCAATCTGAACGGCAAGTACCGGTCCCTCTTGCCCGCCAAGGTCACGATCCTGCGCGACATCCCGAGCCAGATGGTCTGGCGAGAACTCATTGAGAGTGAGACCGGGCTGACCATCTGGGTCCTCACCGTTGCGTCCTGGAACGAGGCCGAGGCCGGCGGCAATGGTGATGCACGTTTGCGGCTGAGACGCGAACACCAGGACTGGGCCGGCGACGGCTCTCCGTGGGAGCAGTTGCGCAGCGGACTCAAACGCCCGCTTTGGGTGGTATCGGACGAGAGTCACAACCAAAGCGAGGTGCAGCTCGACCAACTCGCAGCGCTGCGACCCAAGGGCTTCTTCATGGCCTCTGCCACGCCGCTGGTCAACGATCTGTTCAGCAAGTGGGCCGAGGCGCTCAACCAGGACGAGACAACCAAAGAGCTTCTTCAACGCGCGCAAATACCCATCGGCACGCGCGACGTCGTCGACGCCAACCTGCTCAAGACAACCATCGAACTCATCGACTACCGCAGCGGCGCGGAGGAATCCTTGGATGGTGCTCTCGACGCCCTGGAGAAGGTGCAAGACGCGGCAGACACGGAAGGCGTGACGGTTACTCCGCGCGCTATCTACGTTGTCGAAAAGAGCAATCCTCCGCGCGGTTCTAAGGACGAAGCAAGGCCGGTCTCGATCTGGCGCCACCTGCGCGCGCGAGGCATTCCTGCCGACGAGATCGCGATCTTCACCGACACCAAAGTGCTTCCCGATGATGCCGAGCGCGTGACCAGCCTCACGCAGCTCGAACCCCGGTACCGGCACATCATCTTCAACCAAACCTTGCAAGAGGGCTGGGACGATCCCGAGGCGTACGTCTGCTACTTCGACGGCGTCACCAAGAGCTTCGTACGCATTCGCCAGATCGTCGGAAGGGTGCTACGGCAGCCGGGCGCGCGGCGCTTCTCGTCAGAAGCGCTCAACACAGCAACGCTGATTCTGCAGACGCCGGCATCGGCATACGAGACCGTCGTTTCAGAGCTACGCGCAGAGCTTCGTCTGTACGCGCCCGAAGACGAGCCCGCCTTCGCAACCGTGCGCCTGAAGACGCGCAAAGAGCCACTAGACCCTGTGCCAATCAAGCGCGGCGCGAAGAAACTCAGTCTTCCACGTCGCGCGTTGAAAGCTCCGCCAATGGCAAAGGTCGAGCGCGATCTCAAGAGCGCGGGAAATCGCCTTTGGCAACAAGAGGACCTCGATGCCGGCGGAACGGGACGCAAGGCCACGGTCTCGCTCGAACAAGGCAACGAGGAATACGCCTACCTCAACGTGTTGCGAAGTGCTCGCGCGCAAAACGGCGCCTTCCTCCGCCGCCGGCTTCTGCAGCGAAACCGTGCGTGTGTAAACGCGATCCACCCGGATCGTTTTCGCGGTCCCGCTTTCGAGCAAATGAGTTGCCACGGGTCGCAGGCCCAAGACGACCTGGCCAGCCTGGCCGCCTCGATCGTCGACTACTTCGAAGACCGCGTCGGATATCAGGAAGACCCCGACCCCGACCGGGCCACGTGGAATATCGACGAGTACCGGCCGCGTGGCAAGGAGATGATTCCGTTCGATCACGCTGCCCATGCCGAGTATTCGAAGGCGGACTTCAACGCAGACGAGCTGGCGTTCGCGCGATCCATCGACCGCGTGAAAGGCATCGTCTGGTACCGCAACCCGTCCAACGAAAGCCAGGGTTTCGGCATCCCGTTGCCGAAGAAGGTCGGCGATTCAGCGACGTTCTATCCAGACTTCCTCATCTGGAAGAAGGACGTCTGCTGGGCCGTGGACACCACGGGTCGACACCTGCTCGACGAAAAGGTCCGCGGCAAACTCGTCGCGCTGGAGACGCCGCGTCTCGCGCTGGTCGTTCGCGGAGCCGTGGACCTCGGCACTGGTTCTAGAGAAGGCAAGGATGGCTGGAGCCTCGTCATCGGACGCGCGACGCAGAAGCCAATCGTCGAGCATTCAGACGACCTCGACGTCCTCGTGAAGCAACTTCTCGCCGGGTAGGAGGGAGAGCTCTCCGCTAGCTCCCCGCTGCCAACCCCTCATCCCAGGCTTCGACGTCGACTACATAAGGACCTCGCCTGCCTCGGAGCCGACGTCTCGCACCTGATCGTCGAGATTCTCGTCCCCGCGCTCGTCGACGCCGAGCTCGTCGTCAAGGGCGTCGGCATCGCCCAGCTCCGCCACCGCCTGCTCGTCGACCCCGCCGGCGGCGCGACTGGTCGATCTGCCACCACTTGTCGCCTTCTGGTGCTCTGAGTGGGCCTTGGCGACGGCCTTCTCGACCTGCTTGAGCGTGGCGGGGAGGTGCGGGCCAGCCAGCTTGGCGAGAGCCTTGCGGGCGTGATCCTTGTGCGACGGCCACCGCATCGGCGAGTGCTGCTGGCTGCTCGGGACGACCAACCGGCTGGCGTACTGCTCGGCGGCGATCACCACGAGCGCGCGGCCGTACAGCTCGCCGGCAGTCTTGGCGGCGTCGATGAACTTCCACAGCCACGCGATCGGCTTCTCCGGGTTCCGCGGGTCGCCGTAATCCGTCCGCAGCGCACCGCGGCTGCCGTCCTTGCGCGTCCTGGTGACGTCAGTGCGGAACTCCTCGATCACGAGCCGGACCCCGCGACCAGCGAGCTCGGCGACGCGATCGCCGGTCTGCGTATAAGGGCTCTGGTCGTACTCCGCCCCCAACACGGCGAAGACAAAGAACTTCGCCACGGCCATATCCGCGGGGTCGACCGCCGCCAGGCCGTTCATCAGCCCCCAGCCGAGATCGAGGTTCGCTCCGTGCGCCTGCTCGGCAATCGCGCGCAGCTGGCGGCCGCGCTCGCGCCGCGCCTCGGCCTCCGGATCGACCGACCGGCCGGAGACCTTGGCGGCCTTGCGCTCCTGGGCGACCTCGGCCACCCGAGCGCGGAGGTCCTCGACGGTCCGCTTGATCGCCTGCCTGGACAGCTCGCGGTAGAGCGACCGGTCCACGATGATCGGTCTCGCATTCTCGAACTCCACGAGCACGCCGGCAGCGCGAGCCTGGTCAACGTCGCTATCGCTGAAGCGGATGTTCAGCGCCCCATACGCGTAGCGGTCAACCTGCTTGTGCAGCGTGCCGGCTTCGTCGAGCAGGGCCTCGATCTTCTTCCCGAGTCGCAGATCGGCGATCTCGTAACTATCGAGCTGGGTCAGATGGGCGGCGAACACCTTGCTTGAGCCATTGCGGAGCGCGGAGTCGATGACCCACCCCGGCTCGCGCGAGAGGCGCTCAGCTGCCCACTCGTTGCCGTCGCCCAGGTAGGCGATCACGACTTTGAGCAGCTCCGGGCTGACTTGGCCAATGCTGCGCAGCTGCTCGACGGCGGACAGCGGGATCACGCCCTGGCCGGTGAGCTGCTGCGCCTGCTCGGGGAGCTCGAGCAGCTTCACACGCGCGGTGACACGCTGCTTGGGCCAGCCGAGCGCCTGCGCGGCGCCGTCCTCGGTCAGCCCGCGGTCGAGCATCGACTTGACGGCGATCGCTTCCTCGTAAGGGTTCAGTGAAGAGCGAACGATGTTCTCGGCCGCCCTCTCGGACGCCTCGCTCTCACCATCCGGGCGAATCTCCGCGCGGATCTCCGTGTGGCCGAGACGTACGAGCGCGGCATAGCGCTTATGCCCGGCGATCAACACATACCCGCCGTTCTCGATGTCGGGCCGTACGCTCACAGGCGTCAGCTGCCCGAGCAGCGCCATCGATTGTGCGAGCGCGTCGACCTCCTCGGCCAGGACCTCCTGTCGGACGTCTTGGTCGTGGCGGATTTCGGTGAGCGCGATCATCTGGACGCCGGCGACCGGGTTCGTGGTGGTAGCCATTTGGCCCTCCTTCGGTTGGTCGGCCTCCGCCGGGTGCGGGGGCCGGATTCCCCGACCCCATGCGGCCGCTAGGCCGCCATCATCGGGAGGGGTCCGGACCTCGCGCCCACGCGCCCATGCGCTCGCTCTTTACTCGGACTCGCCGTCCTCGGACTCGCAGTCGCCGTCTTGAGCTGCGTTGTTTGCGATCTGGGTCTCGGCCTCGCCGGCCCCGTCGGCCGCCAAGCGCGTGACTTGCCGGCCCTGAGGAGCACAGCCTTCCGGATCGCTTCGGCGGCGGTGGGTCCGCTCGCGATGGGCGGAAGCAATCCGCAATTACCTCGACGTCAAGTTCGCGGGTCATCTCTGGCTTGCCTGCGAAGCAACCGCTGGCCCCGTGTCCCACGCGTACTGTGAGGACCATCGGAACCAGCGCGTTCCTCAATCCACTTGTCGGGCGCGACGTCGCGTGGACCCTCGTGCCCGTCTACGTAGATCGACCCGGAGGGATGCTGCTCGCAAGTGCCAGGTCGATTTCCCTGGCGCCTCGGCGATCGGTCGACGCCATGAGCGCCCGATCGAGAGGCGGGCCGACGCATCCCACCCTACGCGGCGCGATTTACCTGGTGGGCGTCGTCGAGGCGGCGCATAAGCATGCTGGCGAACGCGAGAGTCTCAAGGGCCTCCTCGGCGTCCAGGGCGTTGAACAGCTCGTGCGCGTCCGGGTTGCGGATCCCCGTGACGGCGCCCATGAACATGAACCGAAACCCGGCCTGGATGTTCCGGCCGGTCTCGGTCGAGATATCGGCGAGGACGATCGCCGCGTCGGCGTCCTTGAACGCCTCGCCCATCAAGCCGGCGCCGTCGCGGTCGAGACCCGTCATCGCCTTGACGCGATTGTTGATCGCCTTGAACACCTCGAAGATCGCCACCTCGGGGTGGCCGCTCTCCATATAGCGGTCGGCGACTTGGCGGACGTCCGGATGAAGGGCGGCGATTCGCGCATCCTGGCCGAGCGGCGTGAGAGCGCCGACCTGCTCACTTGTCCGCTCGCCGATCACGACTCGGCCGTCCGTGACGTGCCAGCCTTGCGCCGCGAGTAGCGCGGCGATCCGCTTGCGGATCTCGGGGCGTGGCGGGGTGTGGTATCGGCCCTCGAGCCAGCCACCGATGAACTGCCGCAGAGCCCTGCGCGCCGCCGAGCCACCGTCGTGCAGGGCCTCGAAGACGGCGAACACCCACTCCCACTTGCTGCCAGCGATCTCGTCCTGCAGGAAATCGTCTGGGACGCCGGACTCACGGAGGTAACGGGGAAGCTGCGCGCCGGTGTAGGTGTCGCCGATCGCGCGCGCGATCTCCTCCAGTGTCATGCCGGTGATCGGGCGATCGTCGTCCTCATCTGGGTCAGGGAGAGGACGCCGGATCTCAAGCCCGCGGGCGCGGTCGCGACCGTCGAGCGTGAGTCTGATGTCGTTGATGTGTTGGAGCCAACGCTGGGGGTCGTTCAACGGGTCGACTTGGCCGAGGCCGGGGATGGTGGGGTCCTTCCACTCCAGGTAGCCGGCGCGGTGGGCGAGTAGGAGCTCGCGCGCGAACGTCCTGTGGTCCTGGCTTATGTCGATCTGCTGGCCCTCGCTCGCGGCCTGCATGAGGTTGTTGCCGCTCAGCAGATGGCCGGTCTGGCCAGTCGTCTCGAACTCGTAGATCCGCCTGAGTAAATGAAGGTCGTCCCAGCGCAATTCAAGCTCCGCCTTGGATGCGGTCGACGTGGCGGCGTACGGGCGAGGTGTCGGGAACGCCATCGAGGCTGATCTCCTCGCCTCGCGCGGCCTTGAACGACGGCGCCGCTTCGACGCCGGCGGAGAACAGCTTGTTCTGAAGTGCGACGTTGTCGATGAGGGTGAATTGCTGCGTACGCCCTGTGGAGGTGTTCTGACCGGACCGCGTTTCCATCGCGATCGACTTGGCGGCCATGATGCAGCCCGACCACAACGTGAGCGCCACGGCGACCCGGTCCAGCTCGGAGGACAGCTTGGCCATCTGAGAGGCGCTTGCCTCAGCGATTGCGCGGAGCTGGGAGCCGAAGTCCTCCCATTGCGCGACGCCGTTGACATCCACGAGCAGCGGCTTGTCGATCTGGAGCATGAGCGCGACGCGAGCTTCGACAGGGACCAGCGCGGAGGGCAGCTCAAGCGATCCGTGCGTAAGCCCGTTGGCAAGGCACAGCGCGATCGCCATGTTTGGATCGACGGCCGGCGTCACTCCTCCAGTTCCCTGATCGAGCGGGTGCGGAGGTCGAGACGAACCTTCAGGCGAAGGCGGCGGCTGCCCTCCATGGCGAGCTGCAGCGCGTCCCCGCGGGTGTCGCCGCGTGCGCTGGCGAGCATGAAGATCTCCCAACCGAGCGGATCGAGCCTCTCATCGATAGCGATGTCGGCCTCGTCCCAGCGCCGCGATTCGACGGCCTCGGCATCCCCGGGGAACCGGTAGATCCGCATGCGCCGAGCGAGCGGCGCGAGCGCCTGGGCCTCGCGACGACCCAGAAGGTATGCGGCTGGTTTGTCCCGCGCGCTCCACGGCTCGACCGGTTGCTCGAGCGGTGAGGATCCGACGTTGGCGATCTGGAGGCCGTAGATGAATCCGTCGGTCGCCGCGCGGCTCCACGAGCGGTCGTCCCACCAGACATCGTCGCGCAGGGCAGTTGCTGCGCTTACGGCGGCGGCAAGTCGTCGGAGGGCCAACAGCACGTAGCGGAGCCGGATGCGCGGCGACATCGCGGCGTGGGTGAGCAGTGGCTGAATCTGCCGGAGCGCGTCAACGAGCTCCTCGTCTCGCCAGTCGACGAATTCGGGGAACCGCTCTGCGTAGCGGCCGCCGGGGCGGCACTGCGCTGCGACCTGTTCCGGCACGTCGGCGTCCGTCAGCATGGCGATCTCATGCTGGACGCTCGGATAGTCGTCGAGGTCGGGCGCCAGCCAGGACAGGGAATACGCGATGGTGTCCCGGTCGTAGGCATCGAGTGATCCCGCATCCCAACGGCTCTTGATTTCGTGCCAACACGCCCCGAGGGGGAACGAGTCGCCGACCTGGGCGGGCACTTCACTCAGCAGTTCCCAGCGCCCGAGCGTGGAGATGTTGTTGATCGCGATTGCGATCAACTCATCCTCGGACGGAGGCACAGCCTCGGGAAGCAGTCGGGGCTCTTGATGCTGCCCGCGTCGCCGCGTCGGCCGTTGTGACGCGAGTCCGAGCGCGCCGGTGAGGGCGATGTCGACGGCCGCGGCGAACTCCTCGCCGACCTGTAGCGGAGCGTCGATCAGAAACCGGCCGTGCTTTGCGGGCGTTCGATCGTTGGGACCGGCGTTGTAGCGGAGATCGTCCAGTGACTTCACGATGTCCGGGTCGTGGCTGCGCAGCGCTCCGAGGATGTCGACGATGGTCCGGTGCTCCGAGCGAGCGAGCGCTGCGTCGAAGGACTCGCCGGCGCGCAGGACAACCGGGAGCACGATCGTGCCGGACTCCTTTCCGGGCGCGGTGCGCACCGCTCTGCCGACGGCCTGGATGATCGACCCATGGCCGCGGCGGGTGTCGATGAACGCGATCGCGTCGATCCCGGGGATGTCGACACCTTCGGTCAGCAACCTCACGTTGGAGAGGAGGCGATATTCCTCGGGCTGCTCGGCCTGGAAGCGGTCGAGGAGTCGCGTTCGGGTCGCGTGCGGCATCCCGGCGCCGTCGACGTGCTGCGACCAGATGGCGCCCTCGGGGCGGTCGTCGTCGCTCAAAAGCCCGACCGCGACGGGGAAGTGATCACCGAAGCGGCGGGACTCGGCGATCGTTGGGTGGAAGGCGACGATTCGTCGGCAGCCGAACCGGCGCATCGCCCGGGCGCACGCGATCTGTGTGGCGAGGCCGGCGGCCTCCAGGTTCTGGGCGCCGTCAGCGGTCACGATCCGGCGGCGCTTGATCAGGTCGTGTACCTCGTCGTCGTCGACCGGGATCACTGCGACCTGGTACGGGCAGAGCAGGCCTTGCTCGATCGCCTCCGCAAACGAAAGGTGGTGGACGACGGGTCCGAAGAGCGCGCGGTCGTCCATCGAGGCAAGTCTCACGTTCTTGTTGGCGGCCCGGGACTTGTCGCGCGTGCCGTAGACGGTTGGGGTCGCGGTGAAGAACAGGCGACGGTGAGCGCGGATCGCCTTTTCATTGAGGATCGTCTTGTGCCGAGACGTCTCGAGACCCGCGCAACGATGCGCCTCGTCTGCAATCGCAAGATCGAACGAGAACCCCGGTGCATCGCGCATGGCGTCAGCGAGAGCGGGTGAGGAGTCGTATGTACATAGTGCGAGCACCGGGGTACCGCTGCGCAGGGCAGCGGCGATTTCACCCGGATCGGTCGTCCGGGCGCCGGTCAATTCATCTCCACGAACAATGTCCTCGGCGTCGGGGGCGGTCTTGTCGCTACAGATGCGCAGCAGGCGGCGTTCGATGGTTGACTGCCTCGGCCAGTCTCGGGCGAACTGACGCAGAAGCGGGATCGTCGGTACGAGCACCAGGACGTTCTGTGCTTCGAGTCGCTCGGCGGCCCAGATCTCCACCAACGTCTTTCCGGTCGCGCACGCCATGATGACCTGGCCCCGTACGCCGTTAGCACGGGCCCAGCGCTGAATGGCGTCAAGCGCGAGGATCTGATGATCCCGCGGCGTCGCCGAGGGCGGCTCGCCCGGGGCGAGCTCCTGGAGAGTCGCTGGCCAATCGACCGGGCTCTGACGCATCCGAGAGAGCAGACATGTGGAGACCGGCTTCTCCTGCTCGGCCATGACCTGGCGCGCCGACGCGGCGACCAGGTCAGTGGAAGCGACCAGCACGCGGGCGGCGATCTCGACGCGATTAGATTCGCTCAGGAACGTGTCGATATCTCGCTTCGTCACGCTGTGCGCGGCCCCGTAGTTCTTCGCCTGCACAGCAACGAGCTGGCCGGACCGGGTCAGCGCCACCAGGTCGATCCCGCGATCAGGGCCCCAGCGATCAGGCCAGTCCGACCAGAGCCACACCTTCTCGTAGTCGGCCTGGAACTCGGGGTCGTTCTCCAAGAACCAACGACACAGCAATTCAAACTCGCGGCCGTCGGGACGGAAGGAGGCCAGCAGTCCGTCTAAGCGCGAAATGGAAACGACCGCGGGCATGCGTCGAACGTTAGTTCGTCTGGGAGACGCCACGGCGATGGCGATAGGCGACGCGAGATACACGCGGGACCGATGAGTCCGCTCCCGCAGAGCGCCGGAAGTCCGACAGTTCGGGAGGGTCCAAACCCTCGCACGCCGGGTTGCGCCATTCGCTCTCTCGGCTGCCGGCCGCCAACGCTCCACTGCTCGCGGTTGGTGCCGCACGGTACGATCAGGCCATGTCTGGCGTACCTGCGGACCTTCCACCTGGCTCGGCTGTCGTGCTCACCAATCCGGACGAGGACGCCTCGCCCGAGGCGTTCCGTGCGTTCATTGACGAGCTGCTCGCGGGCCCCGAGCCTAAGCTTGAAAGCGTCGATGCCGCCGCGACGCTGCGCGCGCTGCGCGTCGACGCCCAGGCGTGACCCTCGTTGTCATCGACGCGTCCGCCGGCGTCGAGATCGTCTGCGATACGCGGCGCGGCCGGGCGCTCGCGAGGCTGCTCCCGGCTGGGGCTGAGGGCTGGGTGCCGGAGCACTTCTATTCCGAGGTCCTCGGCGTGTTGCGCTGGCAGCTCCTCGGTCAAAAGCTCTCCGAATCGCAGGCGAGCGTCGCCGTCTGTCGGCTTGGCGGTTGGCATCTTCGTCACGCGTCTGTCCCGCCGCTGGTGCAGGCCGCCTGGAGCTACCGGCACAATCTCACAGCCGCCGATGCCCTCTATGTAGTGCTGGCCGAGCAGCTCGGCGCCAGCCTGCTGACTGACGACCATCGCCTCACCCGGGCGCCGACGTTTCCCTTGCACGTGACGGTGCTACAGCTTCCGGCTAGTCTCTGACCGCCGGTCTCAAGCCGGCGGGAACGCCGCGGCCAGAGTCTCCGCGAGCCACGCGACCTCGTCGACGCTGAGCAGTCCGGCGCGTTTGACGAGCTTGGCGATGTGGGCGGGATCATCGACGGTGATCAGCCCGTCCCGTGCGCGGCTGCAGTGAAGCCACTCGCGGCGCATGAACGGGAAGCACAAAGCTCCGAACACCGAGACATCACCAGCGTCGTTGTCCACGAGCACCCTGGCGACGCGTTCCATCTGGCGCTGTAGCGAGTCGAGCTGGCTGGTCCGGTCGCGCCCGTTGACGAGCAGCTGCTCGCGCCGGTTGATGATGCCGACAGTCGCGAGCTGGACGCGACCGCGGCTGCTCTTGGTGTCGATCACCGTGACTCCGGCAAGGCCGATGGCGATGTGGTCGATGTTCGCCCGCCCGCGGCCGGGGACGCGCCGGTCGTGCATCAGGACGACGTCGCTGCGGTGCAGGCGCCACTCGAGCGCGCGGGCGGTCGCGGCTTCGCCCTCGGCGCCCTGGCGCCAGGCGTCGACATTTCGTGGCTCGCCGGCCAGCGCCGCGACGAGTGAGCCGACCGGTCCGTATCTGGCTCGGACGCGCTGGCGCCGCGCTTGTTGGCGGCGCGCGTACTCGCGCTGGGCGCTTGCGCCCGGTGCACTGTCAGAGTTGTCGTGGATCTGGCTCATCGCTGTCGTCATTGACGGTAGCTCTGGGTCCGGCGGATCACGCCGACTTCCCGGGGCCTGTCCGCTGGGCTATTGGCGTCCCGTCTGACGACCGTGTGCTCGGCAGCGTCTGCTCGGGGTACACCGGAACCTCGCAGCGGGTGCGTGGGCCGGCCGGGTCGATGCGCTCAGGCTCCGCTTGAGGCAGGTGAACGGGCAGGATGCTCGCGCGGATGGGCTCGCCGGCGATCGGCGTGTAGATCACCGCTTCGCCTCGGTTGAGCGAGCCGAACGTGTCCGAAGAGATACGGAACTCGCGCACGCGTCGGGCGCTCCCGCGCCCCGTATGCGTGTGTCCGTGCGCACCCGTCTGGCTGGTCATCTGCCATAGCGAGCGGGTCCCCATCAGTTTCGCGAGCCAGTCACGGGACTCTGGACTGGTCTGTCGGTGCGCGACGACGCCGGCGAAGTTGTCGGTCAAGCTCGCGAGCAAGCCGGGCTGTTGCGTGAGCGCATCGATGTCGGCGGCCGATTGGGTGATCACGATCACCTGTCCGCCGTGGGAGCGGCCACGTTGCAGGATCGCGACCCCCCGTTGGGCGGCCATCTTGATCACGGCGCCGAACTCGTCCAGCAGCAGCGTCCACGGCGCGCCGGCCTGTTCGGCGGCGTCGTGCAGGTCTGCGAGCGCGAGCACCGAGAGCGCGGCGGCTTCGTCGGGCATCCTGTCGGCGTGTGTTCGCCACATCACGACCGCCCGCTGCCGGAGGGCTTCCACAAGGCGCACGGCGACGGTCTCCCCGTCCGGGACGACGCGCGGGGTGACGAGCGTCCGCCCGGCTAGCGCGAGCGCGACCTCGAGCCGGAACACCCCGCCGGAGAGGTCCTGAACCCCGCGGGCGGAGCTGACATACGTGCCGTGCGCGCTCGCGCGTCGCTTCAGCACGGCATCGCTGTCGTCGAGGGGCTGGGCGAGCTTTACCAGCTGCTCGTAGTTCCCCGGAAGGCAGGCGTCGATCAGGAGCGGGATCGACGGGGGCCACATGCCCGCGGCGTGCAGAACCTTGCAGACGACGTCGAGGTGGCGACGTAGCACGTCGTAGTAGTAGGGCTCGGACTGCTTGATCGCCTCGACCGCCCGGGCGGCCACTCCGTCCGGAGAGCCCCAGAGCGGCTGCCAACGGTCGGTCGCAGGGTCCTGAGAGTCGAACAGAATGAACGGCACGCCGGCCTCGGCGGCGAGCTGCTTCATGTGCTCGACGTCCTCGGGGTCGCCCTTCTGGTCGAGCACCAACAGAGCCGAGTGGTCGTGGAGCGTCCGCGCCGCGATCAACCGCCGCGCGGTCGTAGTCTTGCCCGCACCGGTCGCGCCGAACAGCACCACGTGCTGTCCTGCCCCCAGCGGCAGCCGCGGCCCCTCCTTCTCCATCGCAGTCATCGACACGTAGGCGAGCGAGCGCGGCCATGGCCGTTCGCGTACCAGCTCGCCCTGCGAGCGCAGGTACAGCCGCTCGCCGTCACGGTCCTCAGCCGCGGGTTGCCAGATCCAGCGGCGTCCGAGCTCGTGGTTACGAAGCTCCTCGCCTGCTCCCAGGTCGCTCGATCGCCATCTCGCTCCCACGATCGCGCCGGCCACCCACGGCGACACCAGCGGCAACAGCACGAGCGCCACGTTCCATGCACTCAGACCAATCGCGCCAGCGAGCGAGAGCGCACCGGCGGCCGCCGGCGGATACAGATTCCGCGCCGACAAAGTTGTTCTCCGGCGAAGCACCCAAGCGCCAACCGCGCCAGCGAACCCGAGGAGCATCGTGAGGGCGAGGTCGGCAACGACCGTCTCCGGGTGCAACATCACGCTGCCTCTCTTCCGGCCAAGTGCCACTCCGTCGCCCCCAGCGTCGAGCATGCCTCAACGGCCTGGCGCTGGATCGTCGCGACCAGCTCGATCCGCATCGTTCCGCGGTCAACGCTCAGACCGGCCTGCCCGCCGTCGGCGAGGACCCGCCCGGCGATCTCCTCATCCCCACACACATAGATCACGGCCGCGCTCTTGCCCGCCGAGATCCACTCGGCGTGCAGCTCGAGCACGGCCTTCAGCCGGGCGGAAGACTTCTCGGTCAGCTCGACCTCGATCGGCAGTAGCTGCCCGTCTGGGAGCCGCCCGACGAGGTCAGGTCGGTGGCCGCGGCGTCGCAGCTCGCCCCGCTCACGGAAGCAAAGCTCGCCCCGCCAATCGGTTCGCACCAGCAGTTCGCGTGGGCCGACCATCCCGCGACCGCGTGCGGTCAGCCACGTGGCCGTCCACGCACACGCCTCGCAGTGCGCCCAGGTGACCGGCGAGGGACGCTTCTCGACCGCCGCTGCCGTGACGCCGCTGAACCGCAGGCCGGCCCGCGAGGCATACACCAGCGAACCCTCGCCATGAGTCCGCGAACACGTCTCCAACCAGCGCGCCTTAAGCAGCCGATGAGTATGCGAATACACCGCCGTTCGCCCCCAACCCATCGCTATCCCCCAAGCCCCCAACGGAGCCGGACCCACCCTCGCCAACCACTCCAGCCCAGCCACCGACCCTACGCCTGGCCTTACCTTTCCCATCCCAAATTCCTCCCCTCAACAATCCACCAACTGATCACTGCCTGTGCCTGCATCACCAGACTTTTAGAGCCCGCCCCCGCCAGCACTTGAACAGAGAAGACCCCGAGTCCGACTACCCGCACCCACCCCACCAATCTTCTACGTGGGGGGCGGGTAGTCGGACTCGGGGGACCAGCGAAAACCCAGTGCTGGCGGGGGCGGGCGGCCGTCCAGGGGTGGACTCCAAGTCCACCCATCCGTCCACCCTTCTGTCCACCCCTGCTCGCCTGCCGGACACGGTCCACCGCCGCCACCGTCATACGTCCGTCGGTCATTTCACGCCCTCCGCCCCATGCTCAGCGGCGCGCTTGCGGCGGATCAGCTCCGCGACCTCATCGGCGGTCTGTGGACCCTCTTCCAACAGCGCGATCACGAGCTCGGTCAGGCTCGGCCGCCGCAGCCTGGGATGGTCGATTTCGGCCTCGCGGACGAGCCCGCGGAACCGGTCGTGGAGGTCCACCGGAATCCGGAAGTTGACCAGCCGGGTGCTCGCGTAATCGGCCGCCGGTCGCCGCTCGATCACAGGCTCCCGAACGCGCCGGCGCCCGTCCGAGCGGACGGGCGCCACGTCGCTGGCTTCGGTCCGCGCCGTCGTCGAGGCCTGGGCCTCAGACACCGGCCAGTCATCGTCGACGGGGTGGTGGGCTTCGCCCGGCGCCGGCGCTGGCGACGGGGACGGCGGCGTGCTCGGTTGGCTGGCCATGCCGGGGATCGGCCGCCGTCGGACGGACGGCATCGGCTGTGCTTCGCTCATCGCCCGAGCTCGCCGAGGAGGTGATGTGCGAGTTGCCGGTAGGCGTGGCTGACCATCGAGTCCGGCTCGAGCACCACGGTCGGCGCGCGATGGCGCGGCGCTGAGGCGACCCGTACGGCGCGCGGGACCTGGACGGGAAGCACCCGCATCTCATCGGCGGTCATCCGGTCGGTCGCGTCGCGGGTGACCCGCCACCGCCGCCCGCTCGCGGCGAGCAGAACTCCGAGGATCCGTAGCCCCGGGATCTCGCCCTCGACGAGGTCATAGAGCTTGCCCGCGCCGCGGACGTCCAGGTCTGCGGCGAGCGCCGGGATCAGCAGCCCGTCCGCGGCCAGGACGGCCATCCCCGACAGCGTGCCCAGCCCCGGTGGGGTGTCCAGCAGCACTAGGTCGAACTGCTCCCGCAGCGGCTCGAGCACCTCCCGTAGCCGCAGCTCATAGCCCGGACCGCCCGTCACCGGCAGGTCGGCTGCGACGTCGGCGAGCGCGTCGGTCGATGGGATGATCCGCAGCCGCTCCCGCCACGCAAGCCCCGGCGCGACGTCCGGCCGAAGCGCCGCCGGCGGGGTGTACCGACCGGCGGCCGCCGGGTTCGCGAGCAGGTCCTCAAGCCTCTCCCCTGGGAGCTCCTCCACCCACCCGAACGCTTCGGAGAGGTTCGCCTGGGGATCGCAGTCGACGATCAGCACCCGCCGCCCGGCCTCGGCGAGCGTGGCGCCCAGGTTCGCGGTCGAGGTCGTCTTCGTGACCCCGCCCTTGTGGTTGGCGAGCACGATCACGAACGCGCCGGCCGGCGGCAGTCCGCCGCTCTCTTTGCCGACGGCTTTAAGTCCGTCTGTCTGTACGTCTACATGTCTGTCTACCTGCTCGTCTTTACGTACGTCTTGGTGGAACGGTGTGGTGATGTTCATACGGCCTCCTTGTGTTGGATGGGATGTGGCAAGCGCGGCAAGACGTCCGGCGCGGGAGCGGCGGCGGGGCTGGCGGAGCTGGCGAGCGCCTCGAGCAGGCGGAGCTCGCGCTCGTCCGCGAGGCGCACGCTTCGATCGACCGCCGCTCCGGCGTGTGCGAACGCGCCGGCGAACCGGTGAGCGACCCAGCTGCGGGTGGACGCCGGGGCGGCGAGCACCAGGCGCCCACCGGGATCCGTGGCAGCGAGCTCGAGTTGAGCCAGCCAGATCTCGAAAGTCGACTCGCCGACCAGGACCCTCAGTTCGCTTCGGGTCCGCTCCCAATCAGCGAGATCGCCGTCAGTCGCGGCTCGGAGCTGCTCGCGGATCGCGTCGAGCTCGACGATGACGGTGCGCTGTCGCTTGCGGCCGCGATCGGTGACGTAGTCCTCGACGATCGAGACCTGGCCACTGCTGCTCCCCCCATCGGGGGGTTGGGGGGGAAAGGTTCGAGGGTTCTGGGGTTCCCTTCCCTCGCGCACGCAGAGCGGCGGGGTTTGTGGCGGGGTTTCCGGCGTGGTTTGCCGTGAAACCGTCCGACATTGAGCGGGGTTCCTCACCGATACCCCGCTCAATCCCGGACTGTTCCCAGCCGGAACGGTCTGGTTCTCGGCGGGGTTTGCACCCGATACACCGCTCGATCCCGGACCGTTTGCGACCGCCGCCGGCGCGACCGCCGGCTCGCTGCGATCGGCTGCGTCCGGCTCGGTGACGGTGGCGAGCAGCGGCCTCGCCGTCCTGCTCGGCGCGACCCGCCCGCGCGGGGCCAGTACCGGCCCGGGGTTGCCTGAGCGCGGGTCGCGAAGCACCCATCGGTTCGTCTTCGCGCGCCCGCCGCCGGCGGCCTCGAGCGCGACCTCGCCGCTCTCCAGCAACGCCGCCCTCGCTCGGCGATACGTGCTGTCGGCCATCCCCGCGGCCGCGCGCAGCTCCTCGGTCGACAGGCGGCTCACCGCCAGCTGCTGGTCGGCGAGCGCCGCCAATGCCCCCAGCAGCAGCCGCGCCGAACCCCGCGCGCGGCTCCAAGACAACGCCGCCTCGAACAACGGGGCGTTGATCTCGCCGTCGAACCACGGCCCCGCCTGCGCGAACGTCACCGCGACCACCGGCGAGTTCCCACGGCCATGCCCCGCATGCTCGACCACGACCAGCCCGCGCCGCACGAGCCCGTCGCGTGCGGCGAGATACTGGCTGCGGCTCAACCCCGCCCGGGCGGCAGCGACGCGCGTCCCCGGCCAGGCGCGGTGCTCGCGGTTGGCGAAGCTCGCCAGCGAGAACGCCGCCATCCGCCCGCCCGCGGACACGTCCGGAAGCGCGAGCGCCGCTGCGATCGCGACGTGACTCACCGCACGCCCTCGAAGCGCAGGCGCGAGACGGAGTGGTTGTGATGGCTGAAGGCCATCGCCAGCTGCCCGAGCCGGGCAGCTCGCGGAGACCTCAGATATCCAGGCGGCCGCAGATCCCCGTCGCCGACGGGATAGCCCGCCGGGGCGGGCGTGAGGAGCGGCACAAGCGTCTTGTCCGGCGCGGAACGCGCCTATGCGGTCAAAGAGCGGTGAACCCGCCCGGTCTTGCTGTCCCAGGGCGGGCCGCGGACCACGGCGGCGAGAATGGAAACAACCTGCGTCGCGGATTTCCAGCACCGCCCACTCACCCCGCCGTCTCCTCGAACTTCCGGTCCCCGCGCCTACCGACGATCACGACCTGCCGATCGTCAGCGGTCCAGATGACCTCGCCATGGATACGTGGATGACCGTTGAAGGTTCCGAAGCGGTCCCACACGGGCGCCTCCAGCGCGTGGCAGAGCTCGTCGCGGCCCGTCCAGCGCTCGACGTCGACGAGCGCTTCGCCGTCATCCCGCAGGAGTTGGATGACCTCTGTTCTGCCACCCCGCCCGGCCTGGCCCGAGAACGGGACCACCGCGACCATGGCGCCACGCTGCTGAAGCTCGTCCCACACAGCCGCACCGACCAGCTCCCAGCGCGCGGGACGCAACCGAGCTGCATGGACTCGCGCAGCCGGCCGACCCGTAGGAGTGACGCAGTGCTCGCCGGCCGGCGCCTTGCACATCGGACAGGGTCGCTCGAACCAGCCACGCGCGACGTGCAAGTGCGGCGCGGGCAGGCTCTGAACGCAGCCGCTGCGGCGACCCCAGCGGCGTGTCTGGCACCTGCCTCCCGGCCCCGCGCCGCACACCGGACACCACTGCGCGAGCCATGCCGAACGGGCGCTCATGGCCGCCACCCGACGCCGGGCGAGCAACACGACGACGAGCAAGTCGGCTCGAAACTATGCCGCAATGGTGCCGCAAACTGAGCGGCGTCCATGCCTATCGCCGACGTTCGCCGCCCACTCGTGGGCTGAGCCAGTCCGGACCAAATCGCCTGCAACGGCACGGTATTCCCGGGCTTAGCGGGGCCTTCGGAGCCTGAGCCAAAACCCGCGAGAAGGTCCTTACGAGTGAAGTGCTCTACCAGCTGAGCTACGTCGGCGACCGGGCGTCGAGTCTACCGGCGCTCTGTGGCGTCCTCGGCAGCGCGCCGGCGTGGCCGCGCTCGCCATTCCTCGGCGAGGATCGCCCAGCGTTCGTGGTCCCGCCAGCGACCACCGATCTTGAGGTAGCGCGGCGAGAAGCCCTCGCGGCGGAATCCGGCCCCGCGGGCGAGTGCGAGCGAGGCCTCGTTGCCGGGCTGAATGTTGGCCTCGAGGCGATGAAGTGACAGCACAACGAACGCGTGCCGGAGCACGAGCTCGATCCCCGCGCTCATGTACCTGTGGCCCGCGAAGCGACTACCGACCGCGTACCCCAGGTAGGCACTCTGAAAGAAGCCGTGGGTGATCTGTGAGATGTTGAAGAAGCCGACGATCGCGTCGTCGCCGCATCGGCGCACGAGGAGCGCCTCATAGTCCTGTCGGCGAGAGTCGGCGAGATAGGCGTCGAAGCGGGCGTCGTCGACCGGCGCCGCAGCCCACGGTCGGTGGAACGCACGACTGTCACGCATCAGGCGGAGGAATTCCTCCCGGTCACCTTCGACGGGCGGACTCAGTCGGACGGGCGACGTCACCGGCGCTTCTCCTGCGGACCGAGGACGCGTTCGAGCCGGTAACCGAGCGCTTCGCATGCCAGCTCGGCCGAAACGTTGAACTGGAGGCGCTCACGAGTGCCCTGGACCAGCTCCACGGCCTCGCGGAGACGATCTGGGGAGCGGTCGGCGTCGGCCGCCAGTTCGGTTGACCGGTCGACGTTGTGTACGAGGTCCGGCGCGCCCCAGGCAAGGCACATGAGATCGCGATACCACAGCGCAACGAGCGTCAGCGCGAGGTCGAGCGCGGCGGTCTCGGCGCGGCGGCGCATGCGCCGGATGCGTTCGGAGAAGTCCGTCTCGATGCGCCTGCGGTCCTTGCGTGGAGAGAGCTCGAGCTCGTCGACGAGGCGCGCCTCGATCTCGGCACCGGCCGACTCGCCACGCGCCCTCACCGCCGACAACAGCTCGATCCACGGACGGCGGGCCGAGAGATCGCCGGCGATCGCGCCACGGGCGAAACGCTCGGCGCCGGCACGGAGCGCAGCACCCTCCGCGCCCGCGAGCTCGCGCGACCGTTCGCCGTCCCCGAGCGCCAGGCGGGCGCAGGCGAGCGCAGCGTCGCTCGGGACTCCCGTCGACTCGAGCCGAGCGGCAATCTCCTCGACCGAAGGAGCGTCGAAACGCACGAGCTGGCATCGCGACACGATCGTCGGCAGCACCTCGACGATCCTGTCAGTGAGCAGGATCAGATGGACGAAGGACGCCGGCTCTTCAAGCGTCTTCAACAGTCTGTTGGCGCCTTCGTCGTTGAGCGTGTGAACACGCTCGATCACGAACACGCGACATCCGGATTCGAATGGCGTCCTGCTGGCAGCGCCGATCACGGGACCGTCGATGTCCGCGACCAGCATCTCGTGCGCGCCGCTCGGCGTGACCCAGGTCAGATCCGGATGCGCACCCGAACGCGCCCGCGCCCGCGCGTTCATGGCATCGGTTGACCCCGCGGCCAGCAGCTCGGCTGCCAGGGCCCGAGCAGCCGCGCGCTTGCCGGCGCCGGCCGGCCCATGGAACAGATACGCGTGGGAAGCGCGACCTCCGGGAGCAAGCACGGGTCCGACCACGGCGCGGGCGTGAGGATGACGGTCGAGCTCGGCGAGCACGACTTCGATGCTAGTGATAGCGACGGCAGGTGCAGGCACCAGGGCGGATGGCTATCGTCGCGGCTCTTGCGCGGACGGTTGATCACGATCGAAGGTATCGACGGAGCTGGCAAGACGACGCTTGCGGCAGCCCTGCTGAATTCCCTCCAGATGCGCGGCCTGGACGTGCGTCTGCTCCGCGAGCCCGGGGGCGTCGAGGTCTCCGAGCGCGTACGCGACCTGGTGAAGGACCCGGCGGTGCGAATCGGCGCGCGCGCCGAGGCGCTTCTCTACGCCGCGGCCAGGGCCCAGCTCGTCGAGCAAGCCGTGCGGCCGCTGCTGGACGCTGGTTCGTGGGTCCTGCTCGACCGGTTCGTGGACTCCTCGCTCGCCTATCAGGGCGCGGGCCGCCACCTCGGCGTCGAGCAGGTCCGAACGATCAACCGGTTTGCGACCGGAGACCTCGATCCCGACCGTACGCTGCTGCTCGAGATCGACCCGGCGCGCGCTCGTGCACGCTCGCGCGCCAGGCCGGAAGGGTTCGACCGGCTCGAAGGCGAGGCTGAGGAGTTCTTCATCCGAACCAACCGCGCGTACCGCGAGCTGGCCGCCGCGGAGCCTGCGCGCATCCGCGTGATCGACGCCGAAGCGCCGCCGGAGTCGGTGCTCGAGGCCGCGCTCGCGGCCCTCGATGGGCTTGTTCAATAGCGCGGCCCGAAGCGTCGCGCTTACCGGTAACCGTGCGGGCGCGCGGTCGCGAACGCCCAGGCGTCGGCGACCATGTTCGCCAACGCCGGCTTGCGCGGGGCCCAGTTGAGCTCGCGACGAATCTTGTCGCTGGCCGACACGAGCCGCGGAGCGTCACCGGGCCGGCGCGGCGCCTCGCGCGTCGCGATCTGGCGCCCGGTCACCTGCTCGGCGGTGGCGATCACCTCGCGCACGGAGAAGCCGCTGCCGTTGCCGAGATTGAAGATCCGGTGCTCACCTTCATGGGTACCGTCGAGCGCGAGCAGGTGGGCGACGGCGAGATCGTCGATGTGGATGTAATCGCGGATCGCGGTCCCGTCCGGCGTCGGATAGTCGGTGCCGAAGACCTCCACGAACCTCGCAGTGCCCCGCGCGGCCCGCAGAACATTGGGAATCAGGTGTGTTTCGGGTTGGTGATCCTCGCCGAGCCCGTGACTGGCGCCGGCCACGTTGAAATAGCGCAGGCTGACCGCGCCGAGGCGGTGGGCGAGGCAGACGTCGCCGATCATCCGATCGACCGCCAGCTTCGAGGCACCATATGCGTTCGCGGGCCGGGCGGGGGCGGTTTCGGCGATCGGAATCTCGTCCGGCTGCCCGTATACGGCGCAGGTGGACGAGAACACGAGACGCGGGACCTCGGCGGCGCGCATCGCGTCCAGGAGGTTCAGCGTTCCCCCCACGTTCGTGCGGTAATACCGTTCCGGATGGGCGACGGATTCGCTCACCAGCGACAACGCAGCGAAGTGCAGGACGCCGTCGAAGCCCTCACTCACCACCGCCGCCACGGCTGCCTGATCCCTCAGATCGGCGAGGACGAAGCGTGCTCGCGCCGGAATTGCGGCGCGGTGGCCGCGCTCGAGATTATCGAGCACGACCACCTCGTGACCGGCCTCGAGCAGCTGAGCGGCGATGATCGAGCCGATATAACCGGCGCCGCCGGTGACCAGGAGCTTCATGACGCCGGACGCGGCGGGCTGGTGATTTCGGGGCAGACGCACGCAGACCCGTACTGTCTGACGTCAAATCCCATCAGCGCCGGAGATATCACAGACCTACAATTTCTCATCATCCTTCGGCATCCGCGGATCGGTGAAGGGAGCAGGTGAAAACGTTGTGCCATTTTGACAGTCTGATCGGGGCGACAAGGCTTGGCCGCTCGCTGCCTCGGGAACTCCGCGCAGCCGGGTGGCCGAAGTCGTGAGCGTCATCGAGCTACAGGAGTTCGAGCGAGTCGAGGTCGGACCCGACACGGCGCTGCTGCGCGTGGCCATCCGCCAGCCCGACGATGCCCCGCGCACCAACCCGCCCACGCTGCTCGTCGACGACGGTCACGCGACGCACCGGCTCGCGCCGCTGCCTGCGCCCCCGGATCCGGAGGGGCTGATGCGGGCCGCGTATACGGTGCCCAGTGCACTGCTCGACGCGGGGCCCGCCACGTTCGCGCTCGAGCTGTCCGACGGCGGCGTCATCGATCTTCCTTCGCCGACAAGCCGAAAGCGGCCACCCGCCGCGCGGGCTCGAGGCGAGCCACCGACTCGGCAGCGACCGCTTGCGCCGCGGGAGCCGCGGAGCGGTGCGGACACGGACGAGCTGGTGGCGGAGCGCCGGACGCGCGCCGAGGCGGATCGCAGTGCGGAGCGCCTCCGCTCGGCGATCAGGGAGCTGGAGCAGCGGCTCGAGGCGGAGCGAGACCAGCGGGCCCAAGCAGAGACCAGGGCCGAGGAGCGAGTCTCGGCGATCAGGGCCGCCGAGGCGAGGTTAGCCGAGGCCGATCGTGCCCTCGCCGATCAACGCTGGCGCGCCGCAGCCGAGCTCGACCAAGCCCGGGCCGAGGCGGCCGCCCACGAACGCGAGTCGCGCGAGAACGCGGTCGCGCTGGACCACACCCGCGCCACAGCGAGCGAGCTCGACAACCGCCTCGCCGAGGTACAGGCCCAGCTCGACAATCGTTTCGCCCAGACAGAGGCGGAGCTCGCCGACGCTCAAGCAGTCCGCGACGCGGCCGCCGCGCAAGCCACCCAGCGCGAGCAAGAGCTCGCGGCCGACCGCGACCGTACCGTCGCCGAGCTCGAAGCGAACGCCGCGGCAGCCATCGCCCGCGCCGAGAAAGCCGAGGACCGCGCGACAAAGCTCCAAGAGCAGCTCGGACTCGCCGAGGTCTCGGCGCGGAAGCTCGAGTCGAGAATCAAGCGGACCCGTGCACAGTCCGAGCAGCACGAACGTCGTGCCGCGGAGCTCGACGGCGCCAAGGCGACGGAGACCCGACGCGCACGCCAGGCCGAAGCGCGAGCCGATGAGGCTGAGGGACGAAAGGCGAAGCTCGAGCAGACGGTCGGGAAGCTGCGAACGCGAACGATCCAGGCCGAGGGTCACGCGGGCGAGCTCGAGCGCCGCGCGGCCGCATTGGCGGTCGAGACGGCCGAGGCCAAAGAGCGTGCCGCAGCAGCGGCCCCGCGGACGATCGAGCTCGAGGCCTCGGTGCTCGAGGCCGGGCGTTCAGCGGCCCAGATGCAGCTGGAGCTGACTCGGATGGTCGGCCGTGTTCACAAGCTCGAGCTCGAAGGCGCCGAGGCTGCCGAACGAGTTCGGGAATCGGAGTCCGCCGCCGCCGCCGCCGAGCAGCGTGCGCAATCCGTCGAGGAACGTACGGCCGGCTCGGTTGCGCGGTCCGCCGAGCTGGAGCGACGAATCATGGACCTCACAGCCGCGCTCGCGGAGGCCCGCGAGGAGCTCGTCGCGACGACGTTGCGGGCGGGCGATGCCGAGAGCGAGAAGGCCAAGGCGGGGCAGGAGCTGCTGAGCGCCGAGCAGGCGCGCGCCGAAGCGATCGTGCGCGCCGAAACGGCCGAGGGGCGCGCCGCAGCACTCGAGGCTGCGCTGCCCGAGGAGACACGCCGCACCGAAGCCTTGCGGGCGAGAGCAGCGGAGGCAGAGCGGATCCACGCCGTGGCCGCCGAGCGGGCCGCGGCATTCGAGCGCGAGGCGGCTTCGGTGCGAGAGCAGCTGGTCGCAGCGGGCGCCGTCGCGACCGGGCTCGAACGTGAGCTCAAGCACGCGCGGAGCGCCGTCGCCACGCTTGCGGCAGGGCGCGGCGAGCTCTCGTCGCTGATCGCCGAACGCGACAACGAGTTGGCCGAGGCTCGTGCCGACACCTCCCGAGCGCTGGACTCGAGTGCGGAGCTCGAGTCCGAGCTGGTCATGATGCGGCAGACCCTCGCCGAGTCCGAGCGGGTCGCGACGGGCGCGGAGGCCACGGCCGAGGAGAACGCCCGCCGTACGGTCGAGCTCGAACACCGGCTCGAGGCCGAGCAGAACGGTGCGCGCGAGCTCGAGCGAGAACGCGATCAGGCTCGCATCGCGCTCGACGACGCCACGGCGACGCGCGACCGGCTCGCAGACGAGGCGGCCGAGTCAGTCAGGGAGCTCGAGCGCGCGCGTGGCCGAATCGCGGCACTCGAGCAGGACCTCGCCTCCGCGCCGACCGTCGCCGTCGAGACCGAAGCACGAGCCGCCGTGAACGCCGAGCGTGACAAGCTCGAGCGAGGGCTCGCCGACGCGATCGTAGAACTCAGCGCGGTGACGGCTGCCAGGCTCGACGCGGAGGCAGTCCAGGTCGTGCTCCAGGCGGACCTGACGGCTGCCGGCGCCAGGCTGGCGGACGTCGATCGGCGCTACGAGCAGCTCGCCTCGGAGCTTGCGGCGGCTCGCGCCGAGCTCGAGGGCCGCGCAGCCGCGCTGTCGAAGATGAGCGCGACATCAGAGCGCAGTTCGACCGAGTTCGCGGAGCTGACCTTGGCGCGCGACCGCGTCGCCGCCGAGCTCGCACAGGCGCGAGTCGAGCTTGAAGCGGCCCGAGGCCAGGCGCGTGATCGGACCGCGCGGCTCGACGCCGAACGCACACGGCTCCGCGCCGAGCTGAAGACGGCCAGCGAGGCGCGAATCACCGCAGAGCGCGAGGCCCGCGAGCGCGCGGAGGCGGTGGCCGCCGCGGCCAGCCAAGAGATGGCCGAAGCCAAGGCCCGCGCCGAGGTGGCGTTCAGAGAGGCCGCGCAGGCGAGGTCTAAGGCGGAGGCCGCGGTGCGCGAAGCGCAAGCGGCCAGGGCGGCGGCAGAAACGCGACCACCCGTAGCGGACCAGGCGCTCGAGGCCGCGGCTCGCGCCCGTGCGATCCGGCTCATCACAGCGCGCACGACATCGACGCAGACCCCGGTGCGCCAGCGCGCCAGGTCGCGCTGGCTCCCGTCCGAGTCGATGATCGGGATGATCCTGCTCGGGTTCGGAACGCTCCTTGCCTTGCTCGTACTGGCAGGCACGATCAAGATCGGAGTCGCGCCGTAGGCTCAGCGATCGTGATCCTCGTGGTGCTCGGCGGCCTGCTTGTGCTCAGCGGAGCAGTCGGGGGTGTGGCACGGCTGAGGGGATGGGATCCCCCGTGGGTGGCCCGGGTGGGCCACTCGTGGAGCGAGGCCGGGTATCGGGTATCCGGCATCTGTTCGGAGTTCAGCGACTGGCTACGGTTGGGTCGCTAGCGCCGCTGGTCCCCTGGGGATCCGGTACCGGAAGGAGAGCGGGCGAACGCGGGATTCGGCTGGCGGAAAGTGCCGGGGATTCGGCGGGCGCAGAGTGCCGGGATCCGGCACGCGCAGAGTGCGGGAATTCCCCGGGAGACCGCGTTCAGAACACGGAAATACGCTGCGGACGCGATAAAATGAGGTTCGCTTCTCATGCTTCCCGTTGACGGCGCGAGGCCGCCCTCGACGTAACCGTTCCGTCCGGGACCCGCGCCAAGATCCTTTGCCCACCGTGGCTGTAGAGGAGACGAGGCCAGGCGCGCGGAATCAGCGATAACAGAGGAGCAGGTCGGATTATGGAGCACACCCCGCAGACCCCACTCACCCCCGTCGACCAGCTCCGCGAGCGGAGTCCGAAGCCGGATGCCGGCCTCGCGATTGAGCGCTACTTCACGGAGCCCGGGGTGCATCCGTTCGACACGGTCGGGTGGGAACTGCGCGATGCGCGCATCGGCCACGGAGACAAGGTCTCCTTCGAGCAGCGGGGGGTTGAATTCCCGAAAACCTGGTCGCAGAACGCGACCAACATCGTTACCCAGAAGTACTTCCGCGGTCAGCCCGACACGCCCGCCAGAGAGCGCTCCGTCAAGCAGATGGTCGGGCGTGTCGCCGGCACGATCGCACGCTGGGGACGTGAGCGCGGCTACTTCGCGACCGAAGCGGACGGAGATGTCTTCGAGGCCGAGCTGACGCACATCCTGCTCCAGCAGATGGCGGCGTTCAACTCGCCGGTGTGGTTCAACGTCGGCTGGCACCCTGAGGGCAGCCCGAAGATGCAGGCCTCAGCCTGCTTCATCCTCTCCGTCGAGGACGAGATGGAGTCGATCCTCGAGTGGAACACGAAGGAGGGGATCATCTTCCGGGGCGGCTCGGGTTCGGGCATCAACCTGTCGCGGATCCGCGGCTCAATGGAGCCCCTGAGTCGCGGCGGCACGGCGTCGGGACCGGTCAGCTTCATGCGCGGCGCCGACGCCTGGGCCGGGTCGATCAAGTCCGGCGGCGGCACCCGCCGTGCGGCGAAGATGGTCGTCCTCGATGTCGACCATCCCGACATCCGCGACTTCATCTGGTGCAAAGCCAAGGAGGAGGACAAGGCCGCGGCGCTCCGTGACGCTGGCTTCGACATGTCGATCGATGGCGAGGGCTTCTACTCGATCCAGTACCAGAACGCGAACAATTCCGTGCGGGTCACCGATGAGTTCATGAACGCGGTGGAGAACGACGACGAATGGCATCTGATCGCCCGCGCGACGGGAGAGCCGGTCGGCGAGCCGGTCTCCGCGCGCGAGCTGATGAGGGAGATCGCCCAGGCTGCGTGGCGATGCGCGGACCCCGGGGTCCAGTACGACACGGTGATCAACGAGTGGCATACGTGCCCGGTATCGGGCCGGATCAACGCGTCTAATCCGTGCTCGGAATACATGCACGTCGACGACAGCGCCTGCAACCTCGCCTCGCTGAACCTGATGAAGTTCCGCCGCGCCGATGGCATGCTCGACGTCGAGTCGTTCGAGCACGCCGTCGACATCATGCTCCTCGCGCAGGAGATCGTCGTCTCGCCGTCGAGCTATCCGACCCCCGAGATTACGCAGAATGCCCGTGCATTCCGGCAGCTCGGGCTCGGCTACGCGAACCTCGGCGCGTACCTGATGTCGAATGGGATGCCGTACGACTCCGACGCGGGACGCGGCGCAGCGGCGGCGATCACCGCGCTGATGACGGGCCGCGCATACCTGCAGTCCGCACGGATCGCCGAGGCGATCGGTCCTTACGAGCGCTACGCGGAGAACCTCGAGCCGCATAACGCGGTGATGCGGATGCATCGCGATGCGACGTATTCGATTCTCGACTCGACGTGCGTCGACGGGGAACTGCTGGCCGCCGCTCGAGCCACGTGGGAGGAAGCGGTCACCGCAGGCGAGGAGCACGGCTATCGCAACGCGCAGGCCACTGTCTTGGCCCCCACAGGCACGATTTCCTTTCTCATGGACTGTGACACCACCGGCGTCGAGCCCGACTTCTCGCTGGTCAAGTACAAGGAGCTCGTCGGCGGCGGTCAGATGACGATCGTCAATCGCACGGTGCCGCTCGCGCTGCAAACGCTCGGCTATAGCGAGGATCAGGTCGAGCAGATCGAGGCCTACATCAACGACCACGGGACGATCGTCGGCGCGCCGAGCCTGACCGAGGACCACCTGGCCGTATTCGACGTGGCCGTCGGCGAGCGCGCGATCTCTCACATGGGCCACATCAAGATGATGGGCGCCGTCCAACCCTTCATCAGCGGCGCGATCTCGAAGACCGTGAACCTGCCCCAGACCGCCACTGCTGAGGACATCGCTGACGCGTACCTCCAGGCCTGGCACCTCGGCATCAAGGCGCTCGCCATCTACCGCGACGGTTCCAAGACCGCGCAGGCGCTGCGCACCGATGCTCAACACGACGCGCCCGTCGCCGTCGAGGCCGACATCGAGGCAGCGGTCGCCGCGGCGCTCGCGCAGGCGCCGCCGAAGCGCCGCCGGATGCCGCGGGAGCGCAAGTCGCTCACACACAAGTTCTCGATCGGCGGACACGAGGGCTACATCACCGCCGGGATGTACGACGACGGGTCGGTGGGCGAGATCTTCCTGACCGATATCGGCAAGGAAGGCTCGACGCTGCGGGGGATGATGAACTCCTACGCGACCGCGATCTCAATCGCGCTCCAGTACGGAGTGCCGCTGGAGACGCTCGTGCGCAAGTTCAGCTACATGCGCTTTGAGCCCGAGGGAATGACCACCAACCCGGAGATCCCGTTCGCAAAGTCGATGCCCGACTACATCATGCGCTGGCTTGCGTCACGCTTCTTGGACGTCGACCTGCAGGAGGAGCTCGGGATCCTCACGCCCGAGGTGCGGGCGAGGAAGGCCGCCGAGGACGCGGCGACCTCGCACGGGAGCGACACGGCGGGGCCGACCCGCGATACCAACGGCAGCTCGAAGGTCGAGCGCAACAGCGGCGCGACCGTCGGCCCCCAGCCCGCGACAGCAGCGCTGACCGACTCGCCGCCGGTGCGCCCAGTCGTGGGCCACGGACTCGACCTGGGGCCCGCGTGCCAGCAGTGCGGCGGCATGATGCAGCGGACAGGTAGCTGCTACACGTGCTCTAGCTGCGGGTTCAATACGGGCTGCGGTTGATCTGCGAGCAAGGTTCGTCCCGGCGTCCCGCCTGGGAAGCCGAGCCGCACCTAAGGGCTTAGGGAGTGGCGGGCCGGATGAATGTGTCGGGGTCCGGTCCGGTGCGCTCGCCGGCGTCGAGCGCCTCGATCGCCGTCATCTCGTCGTCGGTGAGGCCGAAGTCGAACACGTCGAAGTTCGCGACCATCCGCTCCGGCGTGACCGACTTCGGGATGACGACATTGCCGAGCTGAAGATGCCAGCGGATCACGACTTGCGCGGGAGTCTTCGCGTGGGCGTCGGCGATCCGCGCGACCGTCGGATCGTCGAGCACTCGACCCTGCGCGAGCGGGCTCCATGCCTCGGTGACGATCCCTAGCTCTTCGTGCTCGTGGCGCAGTCCGGTCTGCTGAAAGAGCGGATGGAGCTCGATCTGGTTGATGGTCGGGGTCACCCCCGTCTCGTCAATCAGCCGCTCGAGGTGTGCCGGCTGGAAGTTCGACACGCCGATCGAACGAGCGAGCCCCTGACTCTGCAGATCGATGAAGGCCTTCCACGTCTCGACGTACTTGTCGTGCGCAGGGACCGGCCAATGGATCAGATAGAGGTCCACGTGCTCGAGCTCGAGGCGACCGAGGCTCGCCTTCAAGGCACGCGTCGCCTGCTCGTAGCCATGGTCGTCGTTGGCGCACTTCGTGGTGATGAACACGTCGTCGCGGCCCAACCCTGCGGCGTGAATCGCCTGGCCAACACCCGCCTCGTTGCCGTAGGCGGCCGCGGTGTCGATGTGCCGATAGCCGGCGAGAAGTGCGCGAGTGGCGACCTCCGCCGTGTCCGCGGGCGGGACCTGGAAGACGCCAAAGCCGAGCTGAGGGATCAGCTCATCGTTGTTCAGAGTGATGTTGGGAACGTTGCTTGTGGAAGAAGTCATGCTCTCATCATGCCCAGTTCGCCGCCGCTCACACACGGCTGAGGACCGCGAGGCCTACGAGCCGAGCGCTGGAAGCCCGAGAAGGTCTGGCTCGGTCCAACGTGCGCGGGCAGCGTCGCTCCACAACACGTCGGAGCCGTAGTGACGATCGAGGAGATGCCGATCGAGAAGGCCGGGGCTCTCGCTGATGAACTGATCGAACGAGGAGGCACTGCTGGCGCTCATGTGGACCGCGACCAGGTGAACCCAGGTCTGGGTGATCGTCTCGTGGTAGCGATCGGGTGCGCCGTGCAGTTCAGCGACGTGTCGGATCGAGGAGGCCATCAGCCGTCTTGCCCGATCGATCGGATGGGAAGCGAGCAGCGTCCACGCCAGCTCGAGATGCTCCGAATGACCGAAACCACCCCTGACCGCGAGGATCTCCTCCAGGGCTCCGAGATCACGATCTGTCATCACTACGATCGTACCGCCGGCCGCCGGCGGCGGACACCCGCGTTTGGGCAGATGCGCGGATTGCGAGCCCGTGGTGCATCCGTTTCCGCGGCGCCGACGTAGACAGATCATGACCGGTCTGCTGATTCTGCTCGCAGTGTTCATGATCCCGTACCTTGCGCTCAACGTGCGTCGTCTGCGCCGCGGCCGCCGATGGGCCTTCACGGTCTGCCAAGTCGCCAAGGAATGGGAGGAGCGCGAACGCGCGAAGCAGCTCGCCGCGCGCTCGGGGGCACGTCAGCGGTGAGCTGATGCGGCTATGCCGTGCAGCACGGCGTCGACCATGCGCGCGGCCGTGCGGCGCGGGTCACCGAGAATGGGCGTGTCTTCGAGGGCGTTCATGACCACGGCCGCGAACGGCATCATCGCGGCTTGGGTGGGGTCGCCTTGCGACGTGAGCTCGCCTCGCGCGATCCCAGCGCGGACGAGTTCGCGGACTCGCTCGCGTCGCTGCTCGATGACCTGTTCGTGGTAGCGCTGGTTGAGCTTGGGGAACTCGTCCCCCGCCCCGTGGAGGCTGCGCAGGATGCGGCGGTTGCGCTCCCCTTGCAGGCGCTCGATGAGATCAGCGAGCGGCGCGATGAGTCCCTCGCGGACGGGAGCGTCGGGTGGGATGTCGATCGGTCGTTGCTGGGATGCGAGCGCGTCGAGGAGCAGATCCTCCTTGCATGGCCAGCGCCGGTAGATCGTGTCCTTGCCGGCGCCCGCGCGGCGGGCGATTGCGGTGATGCTGATCGTTGCGGGGCCGTGACCCTCGGCGAGGAGATCGAGCGTCGCCGCGAGGATCGCGTGCTCGGAAACGAGGCTGCGGGGCCGACCGCGCGGCTGGCGGACCTCGTCGTCGAGCGCGGCCGGGCTCTGAGGATCGTCCGGTGCGAGATTTGTGACGTGAGACGGCACGCTACGCCTCGACCAGAACGGGCGTGTCATCGTGTGCCCCCGCGGGCTCGCTGTCATTCGGCTCCCGGCGAGGGCTGGGACGATTGGGTAGCCAGCAGAGCGCGACGACGATGCCGAGGATTCCGGCGAGCACCGAAGCTCCGGCTGCCTCATGCATCGCGCTGATGAAGGCACTCGTGGCGTGTACGGCGAGTGCATTGCCCGCGGGTCCTGCGTGAGCCGCGAAGCTGAGCGTGGCGGTGATCGACGCAGAGATATCGTGGAGGGTCGATGGGTGCTGGGCGAGCGCAGGGATGCGTTCGAGCTGCGGCGTGATCGTCCCACGGTAGGAGGAGCTGAGGATCGAGCCGAGGATCGCCACGCCGAGGGCACCGCCGAGCTGGCGCATCGTGTTGCCGATCGCCGAGCCCTGTCCGGCCTTCTCGCGCGGGACCGACGCCATGATCGCCGAAGTCGACGGCGGCATCACGTTGGCGATCCCGGCGCCCTCGAGGAACAGCATCAGCTCGAGCAGCCAGATCGGTGAGTGCGCCGTGGCGATCGTGTAGTAGCCGAACGCGATCGTCATCAGCACGAGGCCGCCGGCGGTCATCCTCCGAGCACCGAAGCGCTGAACGTATCCGGCGCTGCGCGAGGAGAAGAACAGCTGACCGGCCGCGAGCGGGAGCAGCAAGAGCCCGGTTCCCAGCGGCGAGAAGCCGCGCGCGGATTGCAGGTAGAAGGAGAGGAAGAAGACGAGGCCCATGAAGGCGAGGAACACAAGTGCGATCACCGCTACCGCGGCTGAGAAGGGCGGGCTGCGGAAGAGGCTGACGTCGAGGATCGGGCTCGGTGCACGCCGCTCCCAGGCGATGAACGCGCCGATCAGCGCGATCCCGCCGACGAGCGCCACCCAGACCTGGGGTGAGCCCCAGCCAATGTCTCCGCCGCGCACGATCCCGAAGACGAACGCGGTGATACCGACGATCGACAGGCCGACGCCGGGGGGATCGAAGCGACCGGGATTGGGGTTGCGGGAGTCGGGGACCAGGACGATCATCAGCCCGAAGGCGACGATCACGATTGGGACGTTGACTAGGAATACCGAGCCCCACCAGAAGTGCGCGAGGAGGATACCCCCGGTGATCGGGCCGATCGCGAGGGCGAGGCCGACCGCTCCGGCCCAGATCCCGATCGCCTTCGCGCGTTCGTGGGGCTGGAAGACGTTGGAGATGATCGAGAGCGTGGACGGCAACACGGCGGCGCCGCTGATGCCCATCAGCACCCGGGCGAAGATCAGCTCGGTCGCGGTCTGGGAGTACGCCGACAGCAGCGAGCTCAGCCCGAAGGCAATGATCCCGCCGAGCAGAACCCGCTTGCGCCCGATGCGATCGCCGAGGACGCCCCAGGTGAAGAGCAGCCCGGCGAACGCGAGCGTGTAGGCGTTCGTCGCCCATTCGAGGTCGCTCTGCGTGGCGCCGAGTCCGGTCGGCTTGGGCTCGGCGAGCGTCTTCAGCGCGACGTTGAGGATGCTGGTGTCGAGCACCACCACGAGCAGGCTGAGGACGAGCACCCCGAGGATCATCCATCGCCGCTGCTGAATCAGTTCGTCGCTCATCGTGCATCCCACCCGGGTCGTTCGACGCGCCGAAGGGCGCCGCGCCTTATCGGGACTCAGCGGTCCCGAAACGGAGAATAGCACGATTCCGGGACGACGTAGACCCGAAATGATAGCTTGGTGAAGTGGCCCGGCCTCAGTTCGAGCGGGCCCGGGGCGCCAGGGTCGCCGGTCGTGGTCGATACTCCCCCAGTCGACGGGCCGATAGCTTTCGTCGATGCTGCTGGACGTGCCGATTCGCGGTCAGATGATCAGACTCGGCCAGCTCCTGAAGCTCGCCGCGGTGATCGACAGCGGCGCCGAGGTCAAGGCATTCCTCTCGACCCACCCGGTGTGGGTGAACGGAGAACGAGAGGCGCGCCGCGGGCGCCAGCTGCACCCGGGCGATGTCGTTCGCGTCGGCCAGCGCGAGCTGCGCTTGACCTCCACGGTCTCTGAGGCTCCTTGACCGTCCGTCGCGCAGGTGCAGAATGTCATGTGTGCTCGCTTCCTACGGCGCTGCCGCAGCGGTGCTCGCGCTGCTCACCGTCGTGCCCGGCCCAGACGTGGCGGTGGTAACGCGCTTCGCGTTGACGAGTGGTCGACGCCCGGCCACTCGTGCCGCTCTCGGCGTTGTGACCGGGTTGATCGTCTGGGGCGTGCTGACTGTGCTCGGGCTCGCGGCCGCGCTCGCTGCATCCGCCGCGGCCTACACGGCGGTCAAGCTCGTCGGAGCCGCCTATCTAGTCGCTCTCGGTCTCCGAGCCGTGTGGCGAAGCCGCCGCTCGGCAGAGCCGGCCGGGCCGGCGCGTCCGGAGGGGCCGGAATCTCAGGGACTGCCGCTACGGACCGGGCTGATGACCAACCTTCTCAATCCGAAGATCGCCGTGTTCTATACGAGCCTGCTGCCCTCGCTGGTGCCGCACGGTGGGTCACCACGGGTCTGGCTGCCGGTTCTCGTGCTGACGCACGTGGCGTTGTCACTAGGCTGGCTGACGGGATGCGCCGTCGTGCTCTCCCGATCGCGCTCCGTTCTTGATCGCAGAGAGATACGCCGGCTGCTCGACGGCGTGACGGGCACCTTTCTCATCGGTTTCGGGGTGCGGATCGCCGCAGAAACGCGATGATCCGCCCGCTGAGGTCGACGCCTACTCCCAGTGTCCGGCGCGCGTTGCTTGCTGTCGAGGATGTCGGGGCGAGCGGATCGCCGGCTCATCGGGTTGGATGAGGACGCCGGCGGGTGGATCGCCGAGACCGTCGCGGCCGCCCGGGCGACCGCGGTCCGACGCACTCGGACGTGAAGGCGAGCGCAGCGATGAATGCTTCCCCGGCGGTACGGTCCGCGCCGACTCGCGACCTCGGCAGACCGAGCAGTGATACCGACGATCCGCGGCCTACAGAGCCGATCGTTCCCCCGCGTCCTCGGCCCTGAACGAGGACCGCTGTGGCGTCGCGCGCTAGACTGCAGTGACGGGTCGGGCGTCCGCTCGACCAAAGAAGTGCCTCGCGTTTCCGCAGTCGTTGCCTAGCAGCACCCTCCGCGTCTCGCAGTGCACATACCGGAGGCGAACAAAGATGGCTACAGGAACCGTGAAGTGGTTCAACGACGACAAGGGGTTCGGATTCATCACACCGGACGACCCGGGCAAGGATCTGTTCGTGCACCACAGCGCGATCCAGGGCAGCGGCTTCAAGTCGCTCGCCGAGGGCGCGAAGGTGAGCTACGACGCCGAGCAAGGCCCCAAGGGCCCGGCGGCCGCGAACGTCGAGACAGTCTAAGCCCGCTTCGACCGGCGGTGGAGGGCCCGTGCGCGGGCCCTCCATCCCCCATCGCCCGCCCGTGAGAAGCGGGCTGGTGTGCGGCTGTTCCGGAGCCCGACAGCGCCGCTGCGCATCGCTCGCGACCGCGGCATGCAGGTATCCGCACAGCTCTGCGGACAGAAGCTACTCCCGGGCCTCACCCCAACTGGCGTGCTCGTCATCGACGTGCTCGGAATTCCACGACTAGGGACGGATTCGCATGGCCTCAAGCGGCAAGAAGAAGACAACGATGGCAAAGCTCACGCGTGAAAGTAGGCTTCGTGAGCGTCGGCTGGACAAGAAGGCCAGGAAGGACGCGCGGAGGTATGCAGCGGCGAATCCCCCCGACGAGTCCGTCGAAACATCGAGCGATACGGCCGACGAAACGTCGGGCGAAACGTCGACCGACACCGACCGACAGGAACCCGTGAGTCAGCCTGATCTCCTGTCATGAGGAGAGCAAGATGAACTACCGCAACCTGGGCGCTACGGGACTGCGGGTCTCGCGTGTCTGCCTGGGGATGATGAGCTACGGAAAGCACGAGAGCCGGGCTTGGACGCTCGACGAGACGGACGCGGAGCCGATCGCTCGGCGCGCCGTCGAGGGCGGGATTACCTTCTTCGACACCGCCGACGTCTACAACGGCGGGCAGAGCGAGGTCGTGACCGGGCGCCTGCTGCGCAAGCTGTTCGGGACGCGCGAGGAATACGTGGTCGCGACCAAGGTGCACGGTCAGACGATGCCGGGCGAGAACGGACGGGGTCTTTCGCGCAAGCACATCATCGCGTCGATCGACGCTTCGCTTCAGCGGCTCGAGCTCGATTACGTCGATCTCTATCAGATCCACCGCTGGGATCCGCAGACGCCGATCGAGGAGACGATGGAGGCGCTGCACGACGTCGTGAAGGCGGGCAAGGCGCGCTACATCGGTGCCAGCAGCATGTATGCGTGGCAGTTCGCGAAGGCCCAATCGGTCGCCGGGACGCGCTTCGTCTCGATGCAGAACCACTACAACCTCCTCTACCGCGAGGAGGAGCGGGAGATGATTCCGCAGTGCGTCGATCAGGGCGTCGGGGTCATCCCGTGGAGCCCGCTTGCGCGTGGGCTGCTCGCCGGCAACCGCACGCGCCAAGGAGAGCGCCTGACCACGCGCGCGCGGACCGACGCATTCGCCGACTCGCTCTATCAGCCCGAGATCGATTTCGCGGTGGTTGACCGTACCGGCGAGGTGGCCGCGGAGCGGGGTGTCCCCAGTGCGCAGGTTGCGCTGTCCTGGCTGCTCCACAAGCCGGGCGTGACGGCGCCGATCGTGGGCGCCACGAAGCTCGCGCAGCTCGAGGACGCGCTCGCCGCAGAGCAGTTGTCGCTGAGCGAAGCGGAGATCGCCCAGCTCGAGGCGCCATACGTGCCGCACGCGATCGCCGGACACCAGTAGCCAGGCTTGCTAGACGGTGGCGGCCTCGGCAGGTGCGGAGGCAGGCGGCACGATGTGCTCGAGGCGATCGACGTGCGCGAGTGTCGGAAAGATCCGGCTCCAGCCGAGCGCGATGAGCATGGTGATCACACCGCCCCCCACCACGGCGGGGATCGTGCCCACGAGCGACGCCGCGAACCCGGATTCGAAGGCGCCGAGCTGGTTCGAAGCGCCGATGAACACCATCTCGACCGCCATCACGCGTCCTCTCAGCCAGTCGGGGGTCGCGAGTGCCACCGTGGTGGAGCGGATGTTCATGCTGAACAGATCGACGAACCCGCTGACGCCGAGTGCGAGGAGCGAGAGCGGATAGGAGCGGGAGAGACCGAAGACGACGATGCTCGCGCCGTAGAGGGCGACGACGGTGAGCAGCGTGCGCCCTGCGCGGCCGGCGATCGGCCGGCGGGTGATCACCGTGGCGGCGACCAGCGCGCCGACCGCGGGCGCCGCTCGGAGGATCCCGAGCCCGGCGGGACCGACGTGCAGGACCGAGCGCGCGAATACCGGGAGCAGCGCGACGGCGCCGCCGAAGAGCACCGCGAGCAGGTCGAGCAGGATCGCCCCGAGCAGGATCTGGGTGCGCCCCACGAACCGCAGGCCCTCGAGCACGCTCTCGAGACCGGGCGCGACCGAGCCGCCGCCATCCACCTCGACGGCGGGGCGTGCGCGCATCGCGATCACACACGCCGATGCCGACAGGCACACCCCTGCCGAGAGCAGGTACACGAGCGTGGGCGAGGTTGCATAGAGCAAGCCGCCCAGCGCGGGCCCCACCACCTGTGACATCTGAGTTGCGATCGAGCGCAGCGTCATCGCGCTCTGGAGCAGATCTGGGGAGACGAGCGTCGTCGACATCGCCCGTGCCGCCGGGCTACCGATCGCCATGGCGATGCCCGCGCCCACCGCGAGGGCAAGATACGGCGAGACCGAGGTGTCGCCCGAGGCGGTCACCAGCGCGAGTCCGACGCCCACGCCGGCGCCGAGCAGGAGTGAGAAGGCGAACACGAGCCGGCGCGGCAGCCGATCGGCGAGCTGCCCGGCCGGAAGGGCGAGAACGAACATCGGAACGAACTCGGCGAGGCCGATCCAGCCGAGGTCGAGCGGGCTGCGATGCTGGGCGTAGACCTCCCAACCGATCGCCACCTCGAGCATCTGGAGGCTGACGCCCATCCCGAGCAGCGCGAGCCACCACAGCCGGAACTCGCGCTCCTCGAACGCCGGGCCGATGCGTCTCAAATGGTCCGTTGGTGAGTGATCACGGTTTTCGGCGCGACCCGACCTGGCGCGGCCGACTTCGACCTCCGGCCGAGGACCGCGGCGAACGAGATCGCACAATCAGGCTAGCTACCGCCCTCCCCAGGCGCGCGGCCAGCTAAGGTGTCGTCCATGGACGAAGGCCTTCCGATCGCCTATCTCGTGCTCGAAAAGGGAGTGCCCGTGTACGCCTCCGGGGGAGAGCAAGTCGGGACCGTCGATCACGTCGTCTCGGCACCGGAGAAGGACATCTTCCACGGCATCGTCCTGCGCGGCCAGAACCACCAGCAGTTCGTGCCCGCAGACCAGATCGAGTCGCTGCACGAGCTCGGCGTCGACCTGCTGATCGACGCCGAGGAGGCGGCACGCCTTCCGAACCCGCACGGCGCAGCGCCAGTCTGGCGCGACCACGAGCCCGGCACGAAGCCCAGCGCGTGGTCGCATTGGACCGCACTGCTGGGCCCCAACGGGCCCAAGCGGCATGGTTGGAAGCAGGACCGCTGAGGGACGGCCGGGCGACGATCCGCGAGCTGTGCGAGTCGACGCTGCGCCAGAACTGGCGCGAAGGGGTGCGCGAGGCTGACGGAGTGCCGTTCGCATACACCTGCCCGAGTCCCGGCCACTACCCGTGGCAGTGGTACTGGGACTCGTGCTTCACGGCGATCGCCTGGCGCCATTTTGATCCCGCCCGCTCGCGCCGCGAGCTCGAGTCGCTGCTCTCCGCACAGCGCCAAGACGGGTTCATCGGCCACACAATCTTCTGGAACACCCCACTCACCGGTCGCCGCCGGTTCACCTACAACGTCACCTCCCCGGACGCCACGATGACCTCGAGCATCCAGCCGCCGGGGCTCGCCTGGGCGTGGCGGATCGCGGTCGGGGATCCAGCGGAGGTCCCGGCGATCCTTCGTCACCACGACTGGCTGGAAGAGCACCGCGATCTCGACGGCGGCGGGCTGATCTGGATCGTCCAGCCCGACGAGTCGGGGCTCGACGCCTCGACGCAATTCGACGCGATTTGGGGCAACCGGGCGCACGGGCTGCCTGGTTTCGTCCTGCTCGTGTGGCGCAATCGGTATCTGGGGTACGAGCTGGCGCGCATTGTCGACGCCGGCGGTCCTGTCTGCTGCGAGGTCATGACCAACGTGCTCTACAACCTCTCGCGGATCGCGCTCGGGAGGCCGTCGCTGACGCCGGTGATCGTTGAGCGGATGTACGACGACGACGTGGGGCTCTTCCGCCCGATCGCACGACCCGCGCCGAGCGAGAGAGTGGCGCTCACCTGGGCGGCACTTTCGCCGCTCGCGCTTCCGGACCTGCCGGAGGCGATCGGGCGCCGCCTCGTCGAGGAGCACCTGCTCGACACCGAGAGCTTCTGGCTTCCCGTGCCCCCGCCGTCGGTCGCGGCGAGCGACCCGACGTTCTCGATGGACGACGCGAGCGCGTTCGGATTCAGGCGCTATTGGCGTGGGCCCACCTGGGTCAACGCCGCGTGGCTGCTGTGGCTGGGCCTTGTGCGGCTCGGATACGCCGAGCACTCCACCGAGCTCGTGCGGCGGCTCACCGGCGCGATCGAAGTCGAGCGTCTGCGCGAGTACTACGACCCGTTCACCGGCCGCGGGATGGGCGCTGTCGATTTCGGGTGGTCGGCACTGGTCATGGAGATGGTCGATGAGGACGACCGGGCGGCTCGGAGCTATGTCTAGCCCGCAGCCGGCGACAGTCCCGCCGCCAGTGTCTCGATCAGCCGCTCGAATGAGCGGTCACGGTCGAGCGGCAGGGCAAAGCCACCGCCGGCTTCAAGCGATACGAACCCGTGGAGGGCACTTCTGATCACGCGAACGGCGTGGAGCATCTCCTCGCCCTCGAGACGCCACCCGCGCAGGACCGCCGACAGCACCTGCACGGCGGCCAGGGCGGCTTCCTCGTGCTCTGAGTCCCCTGGGGCCGGACCACGCTGTAGTGCCGCATAGCGCCCCGGGTGGGCGCGGGCGTACTCACGGTAGGCGACCGCGGTCGCCGCCAGCGCCTCGGGGCCAGCGCGTCCGAGCGCGGCGGCTTGCAGGCAGGCCGTCAGCTCGCCAAGACCACGCAGCGCGATCGCGCGCAGCACGGCGTCGTGGCCCGCAACGTGGTGATACAGAGACGGGGGGCGTACCCCGAGTGAGTGAGCGAGACGGGCAAGCGTGACGGCCTCGAGGCCGTCACGATCCGCGATCGAGGCCGCTGCATCGATCACCTGCCGGCTGTCCAGGCCGCGCCGCGGCACCCGCTACGCCGCCGCCGCGATTGCGCGCTCCATCGCCGCACCCGGAGACTCGACGATCCGGCCGTGTCCGGGCGCCAGGCGGGCCGGGTCGAGGTCACGCAGAGCCCGCGCGCTCGCAAGCGCAGTCGGCCGGTGCCAGGTCGCGAGCGCCGGCAGCGGAAAGCGCGGGTTCGGCTTGGACGAGGTCGCGACGCCGCCGAGCGTCGAGTACGCGTCGCCGCAGAACAGCGTGCCATCTCGACGGTCAAGAAACGCGACGTGCCCCGGTGTGTGTCCCGGCGCCGCGATGACCTCGAGCGAGCCGACGCGATCGCCGGCTTGGAAGGTAATCGTGGGCGCCGTCTTCGTGCCCGGGTAGCTGCCACGGAGCTTGGCGTCCGGCTCACCGGGATCCATCGACTTGTCCTCAGCCAGGAAGCGGGCGTCGCGGGACGAGATCAGAACCTCCACCCCGGGAAGGGCCTCAGCGAGCTCGTCGAGCGAGCCGACGTGGTCGCCGTGGGCGTGAGTCAGGGCGATCCGGACGATCGGAGCGCCGGCGTCGCGCGCGGCCGCGAGGATCGGCTTCGAGCTCCGCGCGATCATCGTGTCGATGAGCGTGAAGCCGTCGTCCTCCTGGACGAGGTAGGCGTTCACGAAGCCGAAGCGGGAGATGCGGAACGGTGCGGCCATGTCAGCTCCTTAATCAAGCTAATTATCATAGGCGTCTACCTAATAGGCTTAGGCTAAGCAGACACGCGGCGTCACCATCCGTTCACCGTCCAGGCGCTACCGTAGGGGCATGGCCAAACGAGAACCGCAGTCACGCGAAGTCGAGCTCACCGACGGTGAGTGGAAGGAGCGGTTGACGCCGGACCAATACGAGATCCTGCGCCGCCACGGCACCGAACGTCCGTTCGCGGGCGAGTACGTCCACATAAAGTCCGACGGGACCTATCGTTGCGCCGGATGCGGCGCCGAGCTCTTCAACTCGGACACGAAGTTCGACTCGGGCACCGGCTGGCCGAGCTTCTACGAGCCCGCGGTCGCTGAGAACGTCGAGCTGCGGACGGACAAGAGCCTGTTCATGACGCGCACCGAGGTGGTGTGCCGGAGGTGCGGCGGGCACCTCGGTCACGTCTTCGACGACGGACCGGCCCCCACGGGCCAGCGGTACTGCATCAACTCGTGCGCGCTCGACCTCGACACGTCGGCCCCCCAGGCTTCCGAGCCCTCCGGCGAATGACCTCGAGCTGAGCGCGGGCGCTCCGGCGTTGCGGAGCGCGCCGGCCGGCGCGGTCGCGCCGGTTCCGCGCCGGGGCCGCCGTTTGCGCAAAAATCCTCAGGTGACCTTCTCGACGCCGGTCGCATTGCGCCGCTCGTTGGCGGGATGGTGGACGCGGGGCGGCGCGATCACGATCGATCTCATGATCACCGCCGCGATCGAGCTCGCACTGCTCCTGATCGTGTGGACGGCCAAGGGCAGTCCCAGGCTGACCTTGGCGCACGAGGAGACCCTGCTGTTCGAGGTCGGCCTGCCGGTCGCGATCCTCTACGCGCCCATTTTGCTCGCGCGGCGCGGTGAACGCAACGGGCAGACGGTCGGGAAGCAGGCGCTGGGGATCCGCGTCGTTCGCGAGGACGGCCTGCCGCTCACGCTCGCCACGGCATTCGTACGCGAGGCGCTCGGGCGACAGTTCCTGGTCTTCCTGACCTCCGGTCTGTACCTGCCGATCGACTACCTGTGGCCACTGTGGGATGCCCGCAATCAAGCCCTGCACGACAAGATCGGCCGCACATTCGTGGTCGCCGCCGACGGGTCGGCTCCCGTCCTGCCAGGGCACGCGGCCGACCCTTGCGCTCGGGGGTGGGCCGAGCATCACGAGAGGAACCTGGCGGGCTCGTCGGACACCGTACGCGGCGACTGGCTGCCGCCGGTCGCGCCCTCACCCGACGAAGCCGAGTGAAGCCGCTTGAGGCCCGCTGAACCCGGAGCTCACTCGCTCGAGTGGCGCCGCTCCCGGAGCTTGATCATGATCAGGCCGACCACGATGGCGGCGGCGACGGCGATCGCGCCGATGACGCCAACGCGTGAGATCACCTTCGTCGCACCCTTTCCCCCGTAGAAGGCCACAAGCCCGACCGTCGTCGCCCACGTGAGGCCGCCCATCGCGTTCCAGAAGAAGAAGCGGCGGAACGGCATCTCGTTGATCCCGGCCATCCACGCCACCACAACCCGAACCAGCGAGACCCAGCGCCCGAGGAACACAGCCTTGCTGCCGTGACGGCCGAAGAAGCGGTCGCCGACGCTGATCAGCTTCATCCGGCGCGCCTCGAACGGGCCGGGAGCCTCGAGGATCTCACGGCCGAGCTGACGTCCGATCGCATAACCGATGTTGTCGCCGACGATCGCGGCCGCGACGGCGATGACGATGACAAGCCAGATCTGGAGCTTGCCCTCGCTCGCGAGCACCGCGGACAGCACCAGCGCCGTCTCGCCGGGTGACGGAATGCCGATCGACTCGACGGCCACGAGCGCGGGAAGGAGGTAGCCGAGCTTGCCGGAGACGCTGATGATCGCCGCGAGCTCGGTCATCCGCCTCCAGTGCCCAGCGGCGCTGCCCCGTTTTCGAGCACGGCGAGGAGCGACAAGCCGGCGTACAGCACGTGCCCGCGGCGCAGGAGCGCAGCCTCGATCCGCAGCGGACGCTCGAGGGCACCGTTCAGCCAACGGGGGCCGACCCGCAGCTCGGAGACGTGATCGCCCGAGTCGCGGTTGCGGTAGCGCTGCGAGATGCGCACGGCCGCCGCTGCCGGCAGCAGCAGGCTATTGAACGAGGTCAGTCGAGCCACGCGCCATCCGGCGTCGTTGGCGGCGCGTCGCAGCGCCGTGCGCGTATAACGGCGGTAGTGGTGGTTGACCTCGTCGTGCGTGGACCAGAGCGCGGGATAGGCAGGGACCGTCAGAAGCAGCCACCCGCCGGGCTTGGTCACGCGTCGGAGCTCCTGCAAGGCGACCCGGTCCTCCGGCGTGTGCTCGAGAACGTCGAGGCAGGTGACGAGGTCGAACGAACCGTCGTCCCAAGGCAAGGTCTCGACCCTGCCCACGCGGACCTCGCCGAGCGCGCGTCCACGCGCGTGTTCGGCGGCGAGCGGGCTGAGCTCGATCCCCGACACCTCGCCGTAGGCGCGCAGATCCTGCAGCGTCCGTCCCGATCCGCACCCCGCGTCGAGCACGCGTGCGCCGGCCGGCAGCGCAAGCCGATCGAGCTCGGCGCGGATGACCAGCCGGCGCCCCCGATACCACCAGTGGTGCTCGTCAGCCGCCAGCAGGGCCCTCAGCTCGCGCTCCTCCATGGCGGTGATGCTGTCAGTTACCGCTCGACGGTGGCGGGCCGAGCTCGCCCGCCGACGGCCTTCAGTTGATCGTCACCGCGCCCTCGTCCAGCGCGCGGGCGGCCGGCAGGCGCAGGGTGAACGTCGCTCCTGGTCCCTCCCCATCCTCGAGGACCAGCTCGCCCCCCATCCGCTCGGCGAGCTCGCGACCGATCGCGAGGCCGAGGCCGAATCCTGCCGAGCCGCCGCTCTCGCGACCGCGCTGGAAGCGCTTGAAGATGAGTTCGCGCTCCTGCGCGGCCACGCCCGGCCCATGATCGGAGACGCTCACCACGACCGGGCCGTCGCCCTCGTGCAGCTCGACTACGATCTCCGACCCGGGCGGGCTTAGCTGAACCGCGTTATCGAGCAGGATGCGGAGGATCTGGGCGACGCTGCCGGGGTCGCCGAGCGCCCAGCACGGCGCCGCCGAGTCCTCTAACCGCGCACTGATCCCGCGCTCGGCGTTGCGGGGCTCGAACTCGGCGAGCACCGCACGGCTGAGCTCGCCCAGCTCGACGGGCTCGCTGCGGAGCTCAACCTCGGCGTCGAGGCGGCTGAGGTCGAGCAGATCACCCGCCAGCCGACCGAGACGGCGTGACTGCGCTCGGGCCCGCTCGAGCAGGCGCCGAGCGTCGGGGAGATCCGGGCTCGGCCCGCGAAGATCGTCGTCGATCAGCTCGAGCATTCCGTGGAGCGACGCGAGCGGCGTTCTCAGCTCGTGCGAAGCTGTCGAGACGAACGACCGGCGCGCCTGCTCTTGTTGCGCCAGCCGGCGCTGCATGATCGCGAACGTGCGCGTGAGGTCGCCGACCTCATCGTTGGCGCGGTCGAACGGGACATCGACCGTGGGCCCGCCCTCGGCGAGCCTGAGCGCCGCCATGCGCAGGCGCTGCAGGCGTCGTAGCAACGTGGCCGATAGCGGGATGCCGAGGATCAGCGTCAACGCGAGCCCTGCCAGCATCGCCTTGATGAACGCGGTACGGACAACGTGGGTGGCTTGGGTGATGTCCGAGATGGGGGTGCTGGCAGCGAGGACATAGCTGTTACCTGCGATCTCGATCGGAACCGCCACTCGAGCCACCTCGCCTCCGGGGCCCGAGCCGAGGCTCTGGACGAAGTCGCGCGTCTGAAACGCCGTCGCCACGTCACTGGTGTTGTCCGCCGATCCGCCTCCCGGCCGCGACGACGCGATCACGAGCTGGGGGTAGGCGAACAGGCTGACCGGCCCTCCGACGCGTACGTCCAACGCGACCGCGTCTCTGTAGACCAGCCCAGTCGACGCCGGCGGCCCGCCCCCCGGCCCGTTCCCCGCGACCCGAACGGGCGCATTGACGGCCGCCGCGATGTCGGCCTGAGTGAGCTGGGTAAAGCTCGACGTCCCGGTCTTGACCTCTTTATAGAGCGTCTTCTGCGCCTCCGTGCGGAGCTGGCGCTCCAGGGGCGAGAGCAGCGCGAGCGCGGCCACCGCCAGCGTCGCCGCGGTACTGACGAGCAGCGCGCCGACGATCCTGCCGCGCAGCCCGAGAGCACCGTGGCGCCTGAGCACTATGGCCCCCGGAGGCGGTACCCGGCGCCGCGGACGGTGAGGATGTAACGGGGATTGTCCGGCTCTGGCTCGAGCTTCTCACGCAGGTGGCGGATGTGCACGTCGATCGCCCGGGGATCGCGGTAGGCGCTGTCGCCCCAGATCGCGCGCAGCAGCTCCTGGCGGTTGAGCAGCCGCCCGGGGTCGGCCATCAGGGCGTCGAGGAGCTCGAACTCGGAGAACGTCAGCCGCACCTGCTCGCCGTCCATGATCACTTCGCGCTGGGCGCGGTCGAGCGCGATAGGCCCGACGATGAGCACCTCGTCGCCCATCGCCCGGGTGCCGGCGCGCCGGAGCACGGCGCGGATGCGGCTGCGCAGCTCGGCGAGCCCGAACGGCTTGGTCACGTAGTCGTCGGCGCCGGCCTCGAGCCCCAGCACGGCGTCCGCCTCGGAGTCGAGCGCCGTGAGCATAATGATCGGCACGACGTTGCGCCGGCCGCGGAGCGTCCGGCAGACCTCGTACCCGTCCGGGCCGGGGCCGAGGGCGACGTCGAGCAGGACGACGTCGAAGTGGTCGGTGCTGGCGCGATCGATCGCCGAGCGCCCGTCCGCCACGGCCATCACGCGGTGGCCCTCGCGCGAGAACGAGCGCGTGAGCATCTCGCGCAGATCGGATTCGTCGTCGACGACGAGGATGCTGAGCGATGGGTCCGCGCTACGGGTAGCCGCGGGGAGCGGTCCAGCGGTTACGGGACGATCTGCGGGCACGGAGGTGTCGATCGTAGCGGGAGGCGGCGCGGCGACCGGCCACCTCCCGGTGCTAGCCGGGGTCGGGGCTGTAGGGCCCGAGCTCGCCGTTCTTGCCGTATGTGGTGAAGAAGTAGTTCGCGAACGAGGTCTCTCCGCCCACGATCGAGTACATGCCGAGCGCCGATGGAAGGCTCCTGGGGCTGTGCAAGAAGCCGTTCAGGACCTTGCCCCGGGGGTCCCTGACGCGGGGCCCGTGCGCGTACAGAGCGTCGAGCACGCCGCTCATCGCGACGTAGCCGAAGATCGCGCTCGCCCACGGCACTTGGCCTCCGTACGCGGCCGAGAGGTCGGCGACGAACTGACTGCCGGCGCGCGGCAGCCCTGCCCGCGGGAGGCCGGGAGCGCTCAAGTAAGAGTTCTCGCGGGCGGAAGCAGTCGTCTGAGCCCAGGACGGCGACTCGGTGATGGCAGCAGACGCGAACTTCTTGATTCCGTGGTCGGCGGCCGACAGCGCGTTCCAGAACGCTGCCACCCCGTCCCCGGGCATCCCGGCGTAGAGGAGTGCGCCCGCTTTCGAGCGCCGAATCGCCGTGAGGAGCCCATGGCTGGCGCTTCCCGGGTAGCGCCCGCCGGGATCGACCACCTCGATGCCATAAGCCAAGGCATCGCCGGCGGCCACGGTGGCGATGTCGCGCCCATACGTGCTCCTGTCCTTGATCAGATAGAGACGCTTGACGCCCAGCTTGTGCATCGACGCCAGCTGAGCGACGGCTTCCTCGGAATCCGGAGGCACGACCCGAGCGAAGGTCCGGCCGGTGAGATTGGTGGCGCTATCCCCAGGGCTCACCTGGAGGATGCCCGCGTGGCCCAGGATCGGGATCGAGTCCAGCGAGGAGCCCGGCGTCAACTCGCCGATGTAGGCGATCGTCGTTTGATCGCCGGCCGCGATCCGGGCATTTGTTTGCACCAGCGTCGGATCGGAGCCCCCGGCGGCGGAGCTCGCGTCATCGAGCCGTCTGAGCACGACCTTGAAGCCGTCGACCACCCCGCCCGCCTGATTGAGGGCGAGCTCCTCGGCGTCGTAAATGGAGCGTGCGTCGGCGGCGTAGGGCCCTTCGAAGGGCAGGCTCGTATAGATCGACAGCGTCTCGGCGCGCGTCTGCACGTGTCGGCTGTGGCCGCCACAGCCGCTGAGCGCGACAGCGAGCCCGATGCACAGCACTGCCGGCACCGCGAATCTCAGGCTTCGCACGGTCTCGGGGCTACGACGCCCTGCCCGCGGCCGGGACCCGCATCCCGTCCCCACGCGGCTCGGCGGCCGGTTCCCGCGCGGGCGCGGTTCGCGGCACGAGCCGTCCCGCCGCCGCGACCGACCACAGGATCGCCAGCCATGACGCGGTCGCGAGGCCGACGTGTACCCAGACCATGTCCGTCGGGAGCTGGAGCTCGTACTGGGCGCTTCCCACCAGCCCCTGCGCGGCGATGAGCACGCCCAGCGTAGTCAGCGGCTCCATCATCGCCGCCGCGGCGCCGCGCCGACGGTGCAGCAGCCAGACCGCGATCACCGCGACTCCAAGCAGCGCGGCCACTGTCCCATGCTGTTGCACAACCCACTTGAGCGTGTCTGCGCCTTTGAAATCGAGCCGCTTGATGTCCTGGCCCGTGGTTCCGCCGGAATGCGGCCCGGCCGCCGTGGTCGCGGTACCGGCGAAGATGGTCAGCGCGCCGAGGAGGGCGAGACCGCGCACGGACCAGACGGCGAGGCGATCGGTCGAACGCGGGCGCGCCCCGGGCTCGAACGTCGCCCGCCACGCCAGCGCCACGGCGAAGATGAGGATGACCATCGACAGGAGGAAGTGGGACATCACGAACCCCGGCGCGAGATGCTCCCGCACCGTGAAGCCACCGAGCACGGCCTGCGCGACGACGCCGAGCGGAAGGCTCACAGCGAGCCAGGCGAGGTCGCGCCGGAACGGGCGGCGCGTGAACGCGAGCACCGCGACGACGCCGGTGGCGATGCCCACGAGCCCGGACAGCGCCCGGTTACCGAACTCGATCAGTGCGTGGGTGGTCAGCGGCGGGTAGATCTTGCCGTAGCACCTGGGCCAGGTCGGACAGCCGAGGCCCGACCCGCTCAGCCGAACGGCTGCGCCGGTGAGGACGATCAGGCTCAGCGCGACGAGCGCGATGTAGGTGACGCGGCGGAACTGAGCGGGCGTGACGGCGAGGCGGCGGCGCATCGGCCAGGCAATGATGCCGGATGTGCGAGCGGCAGGCGCCGCGAAGCGGAAAGCCTAGGGCGCGTAATCGAACGGCAGCGACGCCGCGATCTCCGCCAGCGCGGGGGCGTCGGCGTCGCGAGCGGACGCGATCAGCTCCAAGCCTTGGGGCCACTCGATTCCCACCTGGGGATCGTCGTAGGCGAAGCCGCGCTCGAGCTCTGCGGCGTAGTAGGCCGAGGTCTTATAGACGACGTCCGCCCCCTCGCTCAGCACGCAGAAGCCGTGCGCGAACCCGTCGGGGCAGTAGAGCTGGTAGTGGTTAGAGTCGCTGAGCTCAAATCCCTCCCACTCCCCGAACGTCGGCGAGCCGCGCCGGACGTCGACGAGCACGTCGAGGATCGCGCCGTGTGCGCAGCGCACGAGCTTCGCCATCCCCGGCTGGACGTGCATCCCGCGGACGATCCCACGCCCGGAGCGAGAGTGGTTATCTTGGACGAAGTCATCGGCGATACCGAGATCGGCGAAGGCGCTGCGGCGGTAGGTCTCCTGGAAGAAGCCACGGTGGTCGCCATGGACGACCGATTCGATCAGGACCGGACCGGGCAGTGTGATGGGAAGGGCGCGCATCAGCGACCGGGCCTCGGCAGTCGGTGGCGAAGGTCGGCGAGCACCAGCCCGATGCGCACCACGTTGCGCGAGCGCAGCTCACGATAGTGAGCCCATGCCCCGCGTGCCTCGGTCTCGAGCACGAGCACGGCCTCGCGCAGCTGTTGCGCGGTCTCCCGTAAGAGAGCCAGTTCCAGGACCCGGTCGGCAAGCGCTTGGCCGTTCTGCTCGAGCAGCAGCTTCTGATCAGCGAGCGTTCGCTCGCTCTGCTCGACCTGGAGTCGAAGCCGCTCGATGGCATCGATGTTCGCGGCCTCCGCCGCGCGGATGAGCTGCAATCCGCAGTCGGCCAGTGTCGAGCTCGCCGACACGACGGGGAGGTCGGCGTTGGAGGCCAGCGCAACCAGGTAGAGCGGCGATAGCGCCCCCGCGCCCCGCCACTCGTCACCACAGCGCTCGACAAAGAAGCTCTGCGCGGGAGTGCCGTCCGGTCCAACCGAGGGCCCCAAGGCGGACAGCACTGATCCGGTAATCGGTCGCTGACCCCAGATCGCGGCATGAGCGAACTGCGTCGCGAGCAGCCGCTCGAATTCAGCGAGCTCGAGCTCGTGAACGTGAAACGGGTTGCGATGACCGGTCGCATCGGTGTAGGCACGGCGGTCCGGTGTCGACATGATGAGCAGGCCGCCCGGCGCCAGGATACGCTCGAGCTCCTCGAGCACGCGCTCCTGGTCGTCGACGTGCTCGATCATCTCGAAGGCGACCACCGCATCGAACGAGTCGTCGCCGAATCTCGAGAGATCGTTGGCGTTGGCGACGAAGAAGCCGATGTTTGGTTCGGCGTAGTTCAGCCGGCTGTGCTCCACCGTCCGCTCGTCGATGTCGACACCGACGACCGACGCCGCGGACTCGGCGAGGATCGCAGCCCCGAAGCCCTCGCCGCTGGCGAGGTCGAGCACTCGCCGACCCGTGACGAGCGAGGCTGCCCACAGGTACCTGTGCAGGTGCTCGTAGACGACCTGAACGTCCGGCGCCCACGGAACACAGCGCTCTCCGGTCCAGTCGATCAGGCGTGGCGCGCCGGCGCGTCGATGCAGGTTCACCCTGACGCCCCGTGATCGAGGACCTGGGGAATAAGGTCACTAGAGATCGCCCGCGGAACCATGGGCTTCATCCGCGAGGCGCCGCGAACGTGTCGTCCTGGAGACACATCGCGCGCCACACGCCCTCAATCTGATCCTCCCAGCGAAACCGCCGCACCTCGGCCAGCCCAGCCGCGACGATCCGCGCGCGCAGCCCCTCGTCGTCGACCAGGCGTCCGAGCCGGTCCGCGGTGGGCGTCGGCAGCGGCGAGGTGAGCAGGCAGTTCTCACCGTCGCGCAAGAGCCATTCGGTCGCCGGATTGACGTTGGAGACGGTGGCCATGCCCGAGGCCATGAACTCGAGCGGCTGGTAGCTCGGATGCTTGGTGTGCATGAATACGAGGCCGATGTCGCAGCTGCGGTAGAGCGCGGCGACCTCGTCGGGGGAGGCGAGGACGCCGAGATTGCGTATCCGTCCCGCCAGCCCGAACTGGCTCGGATTCCAGTTCTCCCCGGCACAGACGATCTCGACGCGGCCACGATGGACGCGCTCGAGCTCAGCGAGCGCGGCGAGCCCGAGCCCGAAGGCGTTGCGCGAGGACTTCGGGCGCCCGTAGAAGAACACCCGAACCGGCGCTGCCGGATCACGCGGCGTCGTGGACGGGTGATAGCGCTCGAGGTCGACCGCGGGGACGAACGACACGGCGGGATTGCCGTACGCGCGATAGACCTCGGCCAGCCCGGGCGTGTTGACGATCCCGGGCAGTCCGAACTTGTACGTCTCCTCGGCGAGCGCCGAAGCCGACCCGGCCGGATAGAACTGGGGCTCGTTGTCCTGCACGAAGTAGAACTTCGCCCGCGCACTGCGCAGGTGAAGGAGCGGATAGGCACTCGTCCACAGGGTCGCGATCGCGGCGTCGCACGGCGGCAGGTCACGCAGGGCGACGCGAGCCGGCGAGGTGAACGCCGCGCCGGCGAGCGCCGGGAAGGCGGCGGCAACCTTGGCCGCCATCACACTGACGGCGTCCGGACGGACGTCATAGCAGTAGAAGCGGTTCTCCACTGCGTGCTCCCGCGCGAAGTGGTCGGCGAAGCGCAGCAGCGTGTGGACGCCGCCGAAGTAGACGTGGTGGAAGAAGGGTAGGAACCACTGAACCGTGCGAATATCGACTGGAGCAGAGTGCCGGTAGCGATCCACGAGCTCCCTGTTCTCAGCCCGCGCGGCGTCGGTGACATCGAACGCACAGGAGAGCGCGAGCTGGTCGGATTCGCTCAGCTCGGGCTCGTCGTCGGCGATGTTCCGCCGCCGCCGGCGGGCGCGGAAGTACGCGTAGCCGACCTCCGTCGGCCCGCGCTTGACGATGGTCAAGATGTGGTCTCGACGGACAGCGGTGAACCTCCCCATCGGCCCCGCGGGCTCGTTCACCCGACGACCTCGTCGGGTGTCCGGACCGCGCAATCGGTCGATTGCAGCGTCAGATTAGGGTTGTAGAAGGGGTCACCCACCGTGCGGAACTCGCCGTAGCTTCGCTCAGATGCTACGAAGTCGCCCGGGTCGATGTGGCTGCCGCGCGAGCGCGACTCGTCGTGCGCCACGATCGCGTGCGGCACGCAGAGGGTGTGGTGACCCGCCGCGGTGAGCCGCAAACAGAGGTCAACATCGTTGCCGGCGACGACAAAGGACTCGGCAAAGCCGCCCACGCCGGTGAACTTGACGCGTTCGATCATCGTGCAGGCGGCCGTCACGGCGAGCCAGTTGCGCGTGCCGCCGGCGGCGTAGCCGAATGGCGTGACGGTATCCGGGGACAGGCCGGCGAACGGGTGCCCGGCATAGCCGTGCAGCCCGAGCGCGGCACCGGCGTGCTGGACGGTGCCGTCGGGGTACAGGAGCAACGGCCCGACCGCCCCGACCTCGGGGCGCAGAGCCTCCTCGAGCAGCGTCTCGATCCAACCGGGATCGATGATCTCGGTGTCGTTGTTGAGGAAGACGAGCACGTCCGCGTCAGAGCTGGCCGCAGCAAGGTTGTTCAACGCCGCGAAGTTGAACGGGCGCTCGTCGCGCAAGATGCGCACACGGGGATGTCGGGCCAAGCCTCCGAGCAGAGCCGACGTCTCGGCGGACGCCGAGTCGTTGTCGACGAGCGCGAGCGTGAGGCGCTGGTAGGCGGTCCGAGCGAGCAGCGAGACGACGCAGCGCGCGAGCAGCTCCGGCCGATCGCGGAAGCAGACGATGACCTCGACGCTCGGCTCACCGGCAGGCGCTCGGCGCACCCTGCGGACCGCACCTGCCGGCTCGACCCGGGCGCCGGGCTCTCGGCGTGCGAGCAGGCTCTCCACCGCCTGGGGCGCCAGGGCCACCGTCTGTGCGGGGCCAGCATCGGGTGCGCCGTGACAGAGGAGCAGGGGAACGTGGGCGTGGCGTTCGGACGCCGGGCCCGCCAGCTCGAGCGCGAGCAGGTGACGCCACGCCGCGCCGCCGGCCGGCTCGCGCCCCAGCGCGACGGCGCGCTCGCGCGCGACCACGAGCAGTGGACCGCTGTCGTCACACGCGAGCCAGCGGTCCGGCGAGGGCCCGGGACGGAAGCGTGGAGCGCGACGGGACCCGTCCGGTCCGAGCTCGTCAGCGTCGCACGTGATCACGGCAGCGTCGGGTGCGAGCGTCGCGGCCTGGCCAAGACGCTCGAGCGCGAGCTCATCGAGCACATCGCCGGCGCGTACGAGCAGGACGCGGGCCGCGCTGCACCCCGCGAGCGCCGGCTGGAGGTCGCCCTCGATCAGCGCGGCGGGCTGGGCGCTGCCGGCCGCCAGCGACGCGCGCGTGTGCGCGACCGCGTCTTCCTCACCCGGCTCGATCCACACGGCCAGCGGGGCGGGCGGGGTCGCCGAGTCGCCCAGCACAGGGACCCGGGCGAACCGGTGCACGCGCGCCGTCGCCGCGAGCATGGGCTCGACGGCGGCGAGATACTCAGCCCACCGGTCGACCGGATCGCCATGCGAGCGCAGCCGTCTCCATGCAGAGAGCGCCGTGCGCTGGGTTATGCGTGAGCTGCGCGAGAAAATCGGGGCCAGCCTACGGGATTTCAATACAGGCCGGCGGTGGCCGCGAAGGCGGTGTTGCCGGGTTCCCTCGGCGGTCGCAGCGAGGTCGTCGAGCGGGCTACGAGTCCGCTGCCGCACCCACCGCCCGTATCCTCACTCCATGGCGTCGAGCCAAGTCGCGATCCGGGTGCATCAGCTGGACAAGAGCTTCCGCTTGCCCAAATATCGTATGCACACGCTCAAGGAGCGCGCGATCCACCCGTTTCGACGCCACCGCTTCGACGAGTTCCACGTTCTCCACGGGATCGACTTCGAGGTGCTCGAGGGCGAGTTCTTCGGCATCGTCGGTCGCAACGGCTCGGGCAAGAGCACGTTGCTCAAGTGCATCGCCGGCATCTACCGGATTGACTCGGGCACGATCCATATGGCCGGGCGCCTGTCGCCGTTCATCGAGCTCGGCGTCGGCTTCAACCCCGACCTCCCTGCGCGCGACAACGTCACGATCAACGCCGTCATGATGGGGCTCACGCCCCGCGAAGCCCGCGACCGGTTCGACGAGATCATGGCCTTCGGGGAGCTCGAGCGCTTCGCCGACACGAAGCTGAAGAACTACTCCTCGGGGATGCAGGTCCGACTCGCGTTCTCGGTGATGGTCCATTCCGACCCTGACGTGATGCTGATCGACGAGGTGCTCGCCGTCGGCGATGCCGCCTTCCAGCAGAAGTGCCTCGACGTCTTCTACCGCCTCCGTGCCGAGGGCAAGACGATCGTGCTCGTCACCCACGCGATGGGGCTCGTGCAGCAGTTCTGCCACCGCGCGATGATGCTCAGCGGCGGCGAGATCACCCACATCGGCCTCCCGGGCGAGGTGGCGCGCGCGTACATGTCGGAGAACTTCCGCGACTTGACCAGTGATGTGCGCGTCGGCATCACGGCCGAGGAGGTCCGCCTGACCGCCGCCTGGATGACCAACGCCACCGGGGAGCGCGTCGACACGGTTGCCTATGGCGACATGATGCGCCTGCACGTCGCCGTCGAGGCGCTCGGGCCGATCAAGACGCCCGGGATCGCCATGTGGCTGAGCAGCGAGGACGGCGTGCGGGTGTTTTCGGCCGGAGCACGGGAGGATGGCGGCGGGCTCGGGGACTTCGAGCGCGGAGAGCGCATGGAGTTCTCGATCGAGGCGGAGAACCGGCTGTCAGCCGGCCGGTACTACCTCGGATGCACCGTCGTACGGGGGACGGCCGGCCTGGAGGCGCTGCTGTTTCAGGATCGGGCCGCCGACATCGTGTCCTACGGGGTGAGCCTCGACTCGCTCATCGGGATCGATCACACCGTGTCCGTCACGCGGTTGCGCGCTGGGGAGCCCGTACGTTGAGCACGGTGGAGCTGGAGCTCAAGGAGGTTCGCGGTCCCGCGGCGGTGAGCGGCAGCCCGCGCCGATTCGTGAACCTGACCTGGCTACTCGCGACGACCGACTTCAAGCTTTCCTACTTCGGTTCGGTGCTCGGCTATCTGTGGACGTTGATGCAGCCGCTGATGTTCTTCGGTGTCCTGTACTTCGTCTTTGCCTTCCTCCTCCATCTCAACAACGCCCTGGATTACCCGGTCCTGCTGCTCATGAACATCGTCCTCTTCGGGTTCTTCCAACAGGCGACCGGCGCGGCGATCCCCTCGGTGGTCGTGCGCGAGGGCGTGGTGCGCAAGATGCAGTTTCCGCGACTCGTGATCCCGCTCGCCGCCGTGACGACCGCGGCGATCAACCTTTTCTTCAACCTCGTCGTCGTGATGATCTTCATGCTCAGCTACGGCGTCCAGCCGCGGCTCACGTGGCTGCTGTTGCCGTTCCTCGTGCTCGTGTTGTTCGTCTTCACGACCGGCGTCGCAATGCTCCTGTCGGCGCTGTTCGTGCGCTATCGCGATATCGCGCCGATCTGGGGCGCGATCAGCCAGGCGCTGTATTTCGCCAGCCCCGTCTTCATCTTGATCAACCAGGTCCTGAAGGGCCATCCATCGCTGGGGCGCTACTACCTCTTCAACCCGATCTCCACGATCCTGCAGCAAGCCCGCCACTGGATGATCGGGGGCACACCGCCCGGCGGCTCGGGGGTCCCCGTGATCATGGGAGGCTACGTCTGGCTGCTCGTACCTGGGGGCATCATCGTCGGAGTCTTTCTCCTCGGCTACTGGGTCTTCGGCCGCGAAGCCCCGCGCGTCGCCGAAGAGCTCTGAACGGCAGCTACGAAGACGGCGTCAGCGGCGCTGCAGCGCGAAGACGTCCTGGTTGCCCGCAGCCCGTCCGATCGCGTAATCGACGAGAGCCCAACCAGGCATGGCGTTCTCCAACAGCCACTCGGGCGTGAAGAAGGCGAGTCCCCAGTCCTGGTCGAGCACTCCCCAGTCGCCGCCCTGACCGAAGACGTCCCAGAAGCAGTGGCCCGCTCGCTCGAGCTGGTGCGCGGTGTGGGCGATCCAGTGCCCGCCGAGCCGTGCTTCGATCCACTGGTCGCGGTTCTGGGTGAACCACACACACGCCTGCAGACCGTGCGTGGTGAGGATCAAGTGGCCGCCGGGACGAATCACTCGGCGCATCTCCGCGAGCCACCGCAGGGCTGCCGCCTCGCTGTAGTGAGACCAGACCGAGATCGCGAACACGAGGTCAAGGGCGCGATCATCGAAGGGCAGCGGTGGCGACGTGTCCGAGACGAAGAACTCGATCCCGGGGGCGTGCTCGCGTGCCCAGCCGATCGCGCCGGCGTTGGGATCGCAGCCGTGCCACTGGACATCGGAGAGCGCCGCGGCCAGGGGACGGACGACCCGTCCTGAGGAGCAGCTGAAATCGAGTCCGTGGCTGCCCGGCGCCAGCGCGGATCCCGCCCGCTCCAGGGACTCGAGCACGAGATCCGAGTAGTAGTAGGAGCCGCCGGTCTCAGTCGGGTCGTTACGCACCATCGAGTGGATCTCGGCCGGCGGCACGTCGGAGCGCAACCCGGTCCGCTCGGGAACCCCGGCGATCCCGTACAACAGTGCGAAGGCGAGGGCGAGCCGCTTCTTCTGCTCCGCCGTCGCGCCGTCCCACATCCCGCGCTGGGCACCGTCGAGCCGAGCCTCGAGCACTCCGAGATCCTCCGGCGTCAGTCGCGCGAAGAGGATCTCCGTGGCCGGCCCGACCGGCGCCGGCTGGCGGGGAACGAGCTTGCGCTGCGGGATTCCGAGTAGCTCTACGGGCGTAGGCGGCGCAGTCTGCGCGGCACGCTGTCTACGTCCGAATTGGCTCACCGTGCTGTCGATCTTAACCGAGGCCGCGAGGAAGGGTGCAACGACACGGCGGGATCGGCGCGGATATCTTGCAATTGGATGGCATTGCCCCCGAAGGCGCGGGACGGGCAGCGCGGAGGCGTATTCCGGCGAGCCTTCGCAACCGTTCCGCGTCCACTCGCAGCAATCCTGACCGTCGTTCTCATCGTCGGCCTGGCCTGGGCCCTGCTCGTCCCTCCCTGGCAGGCGCCCGACGCGCCCCAGCATTTCGCCTACGCGCAATCGCTCGCCGAGCGCTTTGCGCTGCCCGTCGATCAGCGACGGCGCGCGCTCTCCAGCGCTCAGAGCGCAGCCGATCTCGCCGTCGGAGCGAGCAATGAAGCGTTCTATCCAGATGTCGTGAAACCCGATTGGAGCGCCGCCGGCTATGCGCGCTACCTCGCGAGTGCACGAAGCGATCCGTCGAGATCAAACGGCGGAGGAACGACGAACGCCTCGGCCAACCCGCCCCTGTATTACCTCTATGCCGACCTCGCCTACTGGCCAACGGAGAGCAGCAACGCGTTCGACAGCCTGTACGCGATCCAGATCTGGGGGATCGCGCTGCTGCTGCTGACGGCGACCGGGGCATGGCTCCTGGCCGGCGAGGTGCTCGGCCACCGCCGACTCGCCCAGCTCGCCTGCGCCGCCGTCGCCGGCCTCATTCCCCAGGAGACGTTCATCTCCACGAGCGTGAACCCGGACGCGCTGCTCGTGGCGCTGTGGACCCTCGCGCTCTGGCTGGGCGCTCGGGTGATCGTGCGCGGCGCGCAGCGACGCGATGCCGTCGCCCTGTGCGCCGTGACGGCGGCGGCGATCCTCACCAAGGCGACCGCGTACGCCCTGGTTCCCCCGGTGCTGCTCGCTCTCCTGATCGGCTGGCGCCGCCGTCCAGCGGCGGAGCGCCGCGCCATGCTCCGCCCACTCGGGTTCGCCCTCCTCGCGCTGATCGTGCCGGTCCTCGCCTGGGTGGGCTACGCGAAGGCGACCGGACACTCGGTTGTCAACGGGATCGGTGCATCGCCGGGCGCCCACGCCCAGCCGTTCAACGTTCGCCAGTTCGTTGACTACGTGTGGCAGTTCTACCTGCCGCGGCTGCCATTCATGACGCGGTTTCCCGAGGATGTCTCGCTTTCGCTACCCCTGCCCGTGTACTACTTCTGGATCCGCGAAGGCTGGGGGGTCTTCGGCTGGCTCGATGTTGTGATGCCGGCGTGGGTCTACGGGGTCCTCGTCGCCATCTCCGCGCTCATCGTCTTCCCGGCGCTCGCGCTGCTCGCGCGCTTCCGGGACCGCCTGCGACTCGAGCTCGCCGCCTTCTTTGCCCTCGCGCTCGTGGCGCTCCTGGGACTACTGCATGTGAGCGACTACCGATCGATCATCGCGGGCGACGGGCCCCTGGTCCAGGGGCGCTATCTGCTGCCGCTGGTCGCGCTACTCGGTCTCGCCGTCGGACTGCTTCTCAGCCGCCTACCGGCACGCTGGCGACCCGCCGCCGGCGGAATCGTGCTGGCGGCGTTGCTCGTCCTGCAAGTGCTCGCGCTGGGAACGATCGCGCGGACGTACTACACGTGAGGGCCCGACTGGGATTGGCCGCGTTCGTGCTCGTCGCCGCGCTCGGGCTCGCGGCTCTGCTCTTGGCTTCGGCGACGGACCGGCGCTCGATCGCGTTCTCGCTCGATGTTCCCGACATCGAGCCGGTCCTGTCCGTCGAGCCTGGCCAAGCGGTATGCGAGAGCCCGATCGAGACCACGGTCGCGTTTGCCGGGATCCGTGCTTGGCCCGTTCCCGCGGCCCCGCCGGGAGCGGGGTTTGCCGTGACCGTGCGCGACGCGCGCAGCGAACGGATCCTTGCCACCGGGCGGATGACGCCCGGGTACGCCACGACCACCCCTCGCACCGCCGCGCTCGACGCGACCGTGCCAGTGGGACGGCGGGTCGAGGTGTGCCTGCGCAGCACGGGCCCGCAGCGCGCCGGGCTGCTCGGGGCAGCCCCTTCCCCCGAGCCCGTAACCGTGACCGTGGCCGGTAAGCGATCCGCGATCGGGGTGTCGCTGATCTTCCTGCGACGCCACCCACCGTCGCTGCTCTCGCTCGTGCCGACGATCTTCCGGCGAGCGGCGCTGTTTCGCCCAGGCTGGGTGGGAGCGTGGACCTTCTGGATTCTCACCGGAGCGCTGCTCGGCGCCTTCGTCCTCGGCGCGCGAGCGCTGATCGATGCCATCCGCGAAGACGGGGACGACCGTGAGGACACGGGCCCCTAGGGTTCGCGACGAGATTAGTGGCGGAATTGGACGGTCGACCCGTGGATGCTGGGCGTCGAACGCGAGCGCAGGCGTGCCTCTGGCACGTTGAGCATCGCGGGTGGCGTCCAGCGCCGCGAGGTGGCCGGACAAGCCGTCAATAATTTCGTCGTGGGCCCCTAGGTTTGGAACACTGGCGCGGTGAGCCGCTTTGCGACTGCCCCGCCCTGGTACCGGCTCGTCCTCTGCGCCCAGAATGCCGTGCTCAAACCAATGCTGCGGTCCTCCGTTGCGTCGCCGGCCACGCCAGCCGCTCCCGAGCTGGGTCTCGCTCCGAGTTCCCTGACCGGCGCGCTCATCGCAGAGCGGATGATGCCCGGCACCGATGTCGACGCCATTAGCCTGGCGTATCACCTCTATCGCTACGTCTGGGCTCTCCCCCGCGTCAGCGGCAAGCGCGTCGTGGACCTCGGTTGTGGCACCGGCTACGGCTCCTACCTGCTGTCTTGGGCGGCGGCCGAGGTGACCGGCGTCGACCTGTCCGAGCAAGCGCTGACGTTCGCACGCAGCCACTACGCGGGCGTCAGGTACGAGAAGGCGGACCTCACCGAGGTTGCCACGCTGCCACCCGGGGACATCGCAGTGTGCTTCGAGGTTCTCGAACACCTCTCAGACCCGCAGCGGGTGATCGAGACTGCGCTCACGGCTTATCCTCGGGCGCTGTTCTCCTTCCCGAACCCTGTGTGGCACAACTCGGAGCTCAATCCGCATCACATCCAGGATTGGCCGCTGGGCGAATGTCGACGGCGATTCCGGCAGGCGGGTGCAACATCAGTCGAGTTGCTCTCACAGCGTCAGCGCACCGGGACCGTCGCCGGCGGTTACCGGCCGTTCGCATCGAGCTGGATCTTCGACGTGACTCGCTAGCGCAACGCTCAGCGGCTCTACTGACCCGCTTCGTCGTCGGACCGGCGCCGCAAGCCGAGGATCGAGAGCAGGAAGGAAGAGAAGAACACCTGCGTGCCGATGATGACCAGGGTCGCGCCGACGAGCGCGAGGCTTTCCTCGGACAGGGCACCGAACCCTCGATTGATCCAGTGGATGACAATGATCACGCACACGACGAGCCCGGCGAGGATGAGCCCAGCGCCGAGCATCAGCCCGTGCTCGAGGCGGAAGCGCCGGCGCATCGCGTCGAACCACGGATCCCGCTCACCCATGAAATAGGTGCCGTAGGCGTGGGCTAGGAGCCCCATCCCGAGGACCTGGACGCCGACGATCATCAGCAGCACGCCGGCGATCAGGGTATGGAGGTTCCAATAGCGCCCGAGGACGTTGATGTTCGCGAGCACTGTCACCGAGGCGAAGAAGCCGATCCCGGCGAGCGCGGCGCCGGGAACGATGAACAGGTATGTCGGGCTGTGGACGAGCAGGAAGCGGAGGTGGCGCCAGCCGTCGCGGAAGCTCGACAGCTTGGAGGAGCCGCCCCGCGGGCGGTACTCGATCGCCAGCTCGTCGATCACCAGACTCCGCTTGCTGGCGCGGATCACCATCTCCGAGGCGAACTCCATCCCGGTCGTGCGGAGGTCGAGCAGGGGCAGCACGTCGCGCCGAAGGGCGCGCATGCCGCAGTGGGCGTCGCCGACGCCGGTGCGAAAGAACAGATTGAGGACACCCGTGAGCATTGGGTTACCGACGTATCGGTGCAGCCACGGCATCGCCCCGGGATGGATGTTGCCCATGCGGTTGCCCATCACGAGCTGGGCGCCTGCGTCAAGCCGCCCGACGAACCGCGGGATGTCGTGGAAGTCATAGGTGAGGTCGGCGTCGGCCATCACGACATAGTCGCCGGTGGCCGCCGCAAATCCGGCCATGTAGGCGCTGCCGTAGCCCCGCCGCCGCTCGTGAATGACCCGTGCGCCAGCGGCCTCGGCGAGCTCAGCGCTGCGGTCATCGGAGTCGTTGTCGACGACGATCACCTCGCCGGCAAGGCCACCGGCGTCGAGCGCGGCGACCGCGGCGCGGACGCATTGCTCGATGTTTTCCTCCTCATTCAGACACGGGATGACGACCGACACCGGTGGGGTCGCGCATGCGGTCTCGATGACCGCGGAGGATGAGTGCTCGGTAATGCTCACTACACGGACGGGCCGATCCTCGCTCCGAGGGGGTCGGTCCTTTCAACGCTCAGCGGAGAGGAAAGTTTCGCGTTGGACCACAAGGCTACTGGGGGTGAGGGGCAACCGCAACGGCTGGTGTCTCGGCGCGAACCCCTCAGAGGGAGTCCTGAGCCGTCGTCCACGCGGCTAATCCCAGAACCCCGGCATCGCGCTGAGCCGCCGCTTGAGGCGGATCGAGAGGCGCCGATGATTGGCGCCGAGCACGAGTCCGAGCATCTTCGTCCCCTCGTACAACGCCGTGTAGGGGAGCCAGCGCCGCTGGCGTGTGCGCCAGAGCCACGCGGCCTCGGCCCGGGCGTATCTGATCGCCGCGTTGCGCAGGACGCGGGCCGACTGGCGCTCCCCCGCCAGGTAGGCGCGATCGGCCGACGCACCCGAGTCGAAGAAGCGGCGGAAGGCGGCCGCGAGCGTGTAGTCGTGCGAGTGGCGCACGGCCGCCTCCGGCTCGTAGGCCACGCTGTAGCCCGCGAGCAGCACGCGCCGGCTCCACTCCTGATCCTCGCTCATGACGATGTCCTCGACGAACGGGAAGCGCTCCCAGATCGCACGCGGCATCGCGGCGTTGACGTTGGAGAACAGTGTCGTCTCCATGCTCAGCTCCTCGACCCGAAGGGCCCGCTGGCGCCTCGGCGTCGGACCGTAGAGAAAACCGAGGAAGTAGCGCTCCGGGGGTCGCGCGCCGGGGTGCGGGAGCTGCCCGCCGTAGACACCAGCGACGTTGGGCTCCTCGCGCAGCGGCCGCGTCAGGCGCTCGAGCCAGCGCTCGCCCACCGGGATCGCGTCCTGGCTGATGAACACAAGTAACTCGCCGCGTGAGCGCCTCGCGCCGAGATTGCGCGAGGCGCCATGGCTGAACTCGTGCGATGCGATCTCCTGCACAAGCGCGCCGCGTGAGCGCGCCATCGCCACGCTGCCGTCACTCGAGCCCGAGTCGACGACGACGATCTCGATCTGCTCGGCGCTCTCCTGTCCGCGGATGGCGTCGAGGCAGCGGACGAGGCCATCGCCACCGTCCTTGACCGGGATCACGATCGAGATCATTCACCGAACACGATATGTGGCCGCTAGTCTGGCGCGCCGTGACGGTCTCGATCATCGTCGTCGCCTACCGGCAGCGCGAGTCGCTGATCGCGTGCCTCGAGGCGTGCTCGGTCGCGGCCGCGGAGCTGCCGGGGGAAGCCGAGCTGATCGTCGTCGACAACGGCGATCTCGCCGGTCTCGTGCGCGGGCGCTGCCCGCACGCGCGGCTGCTCGAGCCCGGCGCCAACGTCGGGTTCGCCGGCGGCGTCCGTCGCGCCGTGGACGTAGCGGCGGGAAGGTGGGTCGCGCTGGTCAACGACGACGCGTTGATCGAGCCCGAAGCGCTCGCGCGGATGCTCGCCGCGGGCGAGCGCTCCGAGCAGATTGGCGCGGTCGCGGCACAGATCCGCTTCGCAGGCGCCCGCGAGCGCGTCAACTCGGCAGGCATCGAGGTCGACGCGCTCGGGATCGCCACCGAGCGTCTCGCAGGGCGCGCGATCGCCGAGGCGGAGACCCCGGCGGAGGTGTTCGGCGCGAGCGCGTGCTGCGCGCTGTACCGCGCGAGCATGCTGACGCAGATCGGCGGCTTCGACGAGCGCTTCTTCGCCTATCAGGAGGACGTCGACGTCGCCTGGCGCGCCCGCGCCTCGGGCTGGCGCGCCGTGTACGAGCCGACCGCGATCGTCTACCACCGAGGCTCGGCGAGCACCGGCGAGGGCTCCGCGGGCAAGTACTTCCTCGTCGGACGTAACCGCGTCTGGCTGCTCGCGCGCAACGCGACCGGGACACAGCTCGTCCGGGCGCTACCGGCGATCCTGCTCTATGACTGCGCCTACATCGCCTACGTCGCGCTCACCGACCATACGCTCGCGCCGCTGCGCGGGCGCCTCATCGGACTCCGCCGCTGGCGCGCGCTGCGTCGCGAGAGCCGCGCCTGGCGGCGTCCGGTGGACCTGGCTCCGGCGCGCGAGGGCTGGGCGATGGCACTACGCCAGCACCGGGCCTATCGCGCCGCCTCCTCAGCGCAACGGCCACCGGCCTAGCGCCGCGCGCGATCTCCTCCACGCACACGCGATCGGCCTAGCGCCGCGCGCGGCCGCGTCCCAGGACGAACCACTCGTAGGCGATGCTCATGCCGCTCTGCAGGAGCGGCTCGAGCTCACGGCGACCGCTTCGACGCGTGATCGCGCCACGCTTGGAGAGCGCCTCGGGAAGCCCGCGCGCCGCATCGCTCCACGCCCGCACGAGCACTCGGAGGCAGTGCCGGCGAAGCGCGACCGCAACCGAGGCGAGCAGACCGAGGATCAGGTCGTGAGCGTGGCGCAGGAACGCCGACGCCGGGTAGTTCTTCGCCACGAGCCAGATCTCGTTGCGCCAGTTCTGGTAGAGCGTGAACTCGCTAAAGCGCGGACCGAGCGACGCGCTGCCGATGTGGTACGCGATTGCGGCCGGCGCGTAGCGGCAGCCGTAGCCGGCGAGCCGAGCGCGGAACGACCAATCGATGTCCTCGCACAACGCGAAGAACTGCTCGTCGAACAGGCCGACGTCCGCGAACGCCGCCGTCCGGTAGAGCGCCGCCGCTGCGCACGCGCCGAACACCTCCTGCTCGTCGTCGTACTGTTCGCGGTCGATCTCGCCCTGGCCGCGCCGGTGTGCGATCGCCGCCCACGAGTAGACGTCTCCGGTCCCGTCGAGGAGGTCGCGCCGCGAGTAGTCGAGCAGCTTCGCGCCGGCCACGGCGGCTTCGGGATGTGCGCTTAGCGCAGCGATGAGCTCCTGGACGCAGTGTGGGTCGAGCTCGACGTCGTTGTTGAGCAGGAGCACGAACTCGCTCCCGGCGCCGGCGCGCACACAGCTGTTGAGCGCCGCCGTGACACCTCGGTTCTCGGGGTGAACCACCACCCCCACGGCCGGCCACTGCTCGCGCAGCCACTCCACGGTGCCGTCATCCGAAGCGTCGTCGACCACGACGACGCGCAGATCATCGTGGGTCTGTCGCGCGAGCGAGGAGAGCACGACCTCGAGCAGGCCGCGCCCGTTATAGGTGGCGATCGCGGCGGTGACCGTGGGCGCAGAGTCGCTCATCCCGTGGCGCTCATCTCATCAGCGGCCGTGCACGGGCGACCAGCAGCTCTCGCGCCTCGGGGGGAAAGCGGCCGAACAGGCGCAGCAGCACCGCGTAGGCACCGCACGCCGCCAGCGCCCCGAGTATCGGTCCGATGGGGAGCACCAGACCGAGAGCGGTAGCAGCCGCGCCGGCCAACACGATCAGCGGCACGCTGCCGAGCGGCAACCGAGCACCCGAGCGGGCCAGCATGGCCGCACTCAGCGCGCCGAGCACCAGCTCGGCGGACAACGCCGAGATCGCCGCCCCCCGTGCGCCGAGCGCGTCGGCGAGCGGAACCGTCGCCGATGCGACGATCACGATCGCCACGAGGTTCACGAGCAGTACTCGCCGATAATGGCCGATGGTGAGCAGCGGGAAGGCGCAGGCGACGCTCACGAAGGTCGCCGCGACGGCCGGCCCCTGAATGCGCAGCACGGCGACGGCCGGGTCGGCATGGTGGCCGGCGAGGACATGGACCGCGAACCGGGCGCCGACCTCGATGCAGATGACCATCAACACACCGCCGACGAGCGCCAGCTCGAACATCCGGCCGGCGGCGCGCACAAACCGTTCGCGGTCCTCACGCGCTGAGCGCAGGAGGATCGGATACGCCGCACTCACCGCCACGGCGGGAATGCCGATCAGGACCTCGATGATGCGGTAGGAGAGCGCGAAGTAGCCGGTCTCGATCGCCGTGGCCGAGACCGACATGATCACGAGCGCGAGGCGGAAGTAGACGACGTTGAGCGCGACGGCCGCCGCCCAGGGCACGCTCTCACGCAGCAGCGGCCATAACACACCGAGCTCGAACGCCGGCCGCAGCGGCATGCGGCCACGGACGAGCGCCAACGTGAGCAGCAGCGACGCCGCCGACGCCGGGATCGCCGCGGCGAGCAGCGGCACGATGCCCGCGCCCACCAGCACCAGCACCACGATCGCGACCACGCTGACGAACTGCTGCAGCAGCTCGGCGGCCGCGACCCAACCGAAGCGCAGCTCCACTTGGAGCGAGACGCCGAGCAGGCTGCTCACCGCCTGGAGCACGAGCGCAACCGCAGCGAGGGCTGTGCCCAGGACGAGCTTTGAGCCATAGCCGGCGACCGCAGCAAAGCCGATGGCGGCAACGGCGCCCGCGGTCGTCAGCGCCAGGCGCGCGCCGAGCGCATCGCGCATCAGCCGCGCGCGCTCGCCACCTCCCGCGGAGGCGTAGGCGCGCAGGGCGATCGCGTTCAGACCGCCTTCGGTGACGCCGGCCACGATCATCATCAGGGCAACGACCGTGACGTACCGTCCATAGCCGGCGGTGCCGAGATGGCGCACCAGGAGCGGCACCGCGACGAGCGAGAGGAGGATCCCGAGCGCGTAGCCGGCGGCGCGGAGCGCCCCGCCACGCAGAGCGACCGGTCCCGCACGCCGCGAGTCGAGCAAGTCGCCGGCGCGCGCCGGCGATTCGGCGGACGTCATCGTCGGGATCGTAGGCGACGCAGTACCGTGTCCGGGTCCGCTAGCGGCTCTGTTCGCCGCTTCCCTGTGGACCGGTTGGAGTCGCTACGCGTTGCAAGAAACCGTGGGGATGACACGAGAGCCCGTAGATCTCGAGGTCCGGTCGAGCCTTGAACTGCGCCCCGGCGGGCGTCTCGAGCCATTCCGTCAGCGCGGGAAGGACGCCTCGCGGCCAGTCTCGCTTGAGCCTCATCGCCTCGATGTCGACGCAGCCGTCCTCGACGACAAAGAAGCCATCCGGCGGGACGAACTGAGCAAAGCCGCGGAGCGCGGCCATGGTGGTTTCGTACACGTGGGCCGCGTCTTCCACGACGAGGCATCTCGAGCCCGCCGGGATCAGGCCGGCCACCTTGGCAGGTAGGTCCGGATCGCAAACATCAGCGCTGATCAAGGTGATCGTTTGCGCATACGCGGGATCAGCGTCGGCGATCGCCGCCCTCGCCGGCTCGATGTCGATGTCGATCGACACGACGAGCAGCCGATCGATCCTCCCATAGGTGCTCATCGCGCGAAGACGATCCCGGAACCACAGCGCGCTGCCACCGAATTGAGCTCCGATCTCGATCACGACGTCTGCTCTGGAGGTCCACAACAGATGCTCGTACACCCGCAGATCCTCGGGGAACTTCGACATCCGAATCCCGGCGTACGAGTCGTCGGTGTGCTGCCGCACGCGGTCGAACCAATACGTCTGCAGAGACTCGGATAAGTCGATCGACACCGGCGCGGGAGGACCCTCGAGGTGGGCGGTCAACGTCGTCTGCTTCCCGAACGCGGAGCGGGTTCCCCAACCTCCGCGTCGCCGGCTTCGTCGCTCGAAGGGCCTCATGATGCGGTGATGGTTCCAGAACAATCGCTCCGACGCAGCCTGGTCGGCCTGGGCACCGCGAAGGGAGGCGGGCCCGCACCGCTACCGGGGAGGCGGCGATGCGGGCCCTACCTAAGGACGACCCTGGTAGGGCTGGGGGGTCGTCCGTGGTCCGCGATACAGGGGGCATTGTTCGCGAACCGGGGCGACATCCGTGTCGGCTGTCAGGATAGCGACAAGCGGGGCCGAAGTCATGGTCAGTCTCTACCCGAGCCTGACTGTCTGCGTCCGTGCTCCGGTCGAGCCGAGATAGGAGTTCCCGCGGAAACGGACCTCGACCCGAAGCTGGGTCTTCGTGTGATCGATCAGATGGCGGAACAGCACCTGAGTAGAGAAGGTGCAATTCGTCCCCAACGACGGCCTGCGCAGCGCGACTGATTTGCGGCCGAGCAAGAAGCGGACGTCGACGACTCCGGTGCAGGCGACGCCCGCGGGGAGCGACGCCGGCGGCGCCACCTTGCCGATCGTCGTGAAGCGGTAGGGCTTGTGGCGTGCATGGAATGGTGTCGTGTGCGCGGTCACCCGCGAGTGCAATCGCGTCAGCGGGATCGTCGTGAACGTCTCGTCGATTCCGTCTTCGACAACGATGCCGTCGTGCTCGGCGACCAGCCGGTAATGGAAGGTCGTGCCCGGCGAGAGCCCCGTGAGGGTGAACGCGACGGGGGTCGGCGTGGGCGAGGCCGTCGCGAGGCCCATGGTGCTCTGCAGCCCGTAAGCGGTGGTGGTGCCGTACTGGAAGATCCAGCCTGTGGTCTCGCTCTGTGTGACGACGGTTCCGGTCAATGTCGCGGTCGTCTTGCCGACCGCGGACGCGACGCCGGTGACCGCCCCGGGAGGCGGATGGCCGGTGGTGGTGAAGGTGCGATCGAGGCCGGCCGCGGTGCCCAGCTTGTTGGTCGCGATGATCCGGTAGTGGTAGACAGTGCCGGGCGTCAGGTTCGCGAGCGTCGCCTTGACCGAGACTGCCTTCGTGCCCCGGCCCGCCTGGTGGGTCGTGGTCGCGGACCCGTACGCGGCGGTGAGCCCGTACTCGAACGCGTAGGCCGTGTAGCCGCCCTGCGGATTGACGGTCCCATGCAGCAGCGCGCCGATGTTCGTGACCGAGGTCGCAGAGCCGCTCACGACTCCTGGGGTCGTCTCCGCCCACGCCGTCGCTGCCCACGCGATCGAGACCACGAACGACATCAGGACGATCTTCCGCATCAGTACCCTCCTCTACGAGACAACCGGCCGTGGCTCGGTAACAGCGGCCGAGCGTTGAAGTTGCGCACGGTAGCTCGCATGTGGACGCCGAGCAGCCCGAACGCGCGCGGACACTAGCGGAAACCGCTGCGTCATTAACGGTCTGCAACGTCGCGACCATCACGCTCGAGGTCGCCTCGTCGCGAGCACCGAGCCCGGGGGTCAGGCCTTGGCCGTCAACCGGGCACGATTGCGCGCGGCTCGCACCGCGTCGGTGAGCGTCGCGACGTCGTAGGCGCCGTAGTGGCGTCGCCCGTTGATGAAGAAGGTCGGGGTCCCCGAGACACCGCTCTCGTCGGCGCTGGCAACGTCCTCGCTCACCCGCGCTGCGTACTCGCGTCTGCGCAATTCGTCCACGAAGCGCTTCGTGTCGAGGCCGAGCTGGTCGGCGTAGCTCGCGAGGTCGCGTAACGCGAGCTCGCCTTGGTGGTCCAGCAGCAGGTCGTGCATCTCCCAGAACTTGCCCTGGGCGGCCGCCGCCTCCGAAGCCTCGGCGGCGAGCTGCGCGCTGGGGTGGACGTCGTTCAACGGGAGCTGGCGCCAGACATAACGCACGTCGTCGCCCATCGAGCTCAACAGCTCGCGGATCACTCCCTCCGCCTGGCCGCAATACGTACATTCGAAATCGCCGTACTCGACCAGCGTCACCGGTGCGTCCTCCGGCCCGCGCACCTGATCGCGGTCCGGTTTGATGTCCTGGGAGAGGTCGAGGATGTCCTCGGCGGTTCTCGCGATCTGCCGCGCACGAGTCGTCGTCGGCAAGCGTCTCACCGCGCGCAGCGCGACCCAGCCGACCAGTGGGGCCAGGACAACGGAGCCCAACGCGCCCAGCTTCGCCTCGGCCAGTCGCTGCCCAGTGAAGGCCAGGCTCGATATCAGCAGCGAGACGGTGAAGCCGATTCCCGCGACCGCGCCGGCGGCGGCGAGCAGCGGTCCACTGACCGGCGGGCGCGGCCCGTGCAACGACGGGCGCGATGCGATCCACGAGGCCCCGGTGATACCGAGCGGCTTGCCCACGATGTATCCGAGGAGGATGCCGAGCGTGATCGGAGACCTGAGAGCGTCGCCGATCAGCGTTCCGGTGATGTGCACGCCCCCGTTCGCGAGCGCGAACAGTGGCACGATCACGTAGCTCGTCCACGGATGCAGGCTGTACTGGAGGCGCTCGTTAGGTGAGATCGCGGACCCGACGCCCTCCTGGACCGACCTCGCCAGTTCGGGCGTCGGCTGTTCGCGGAAGGAACGTGCGAGAGCGGTCGCCCGCTCGAGGTCCTCACGCGACGGCGGGTAGGCGCTCGTTGCCAGTCCGACTGCGAGGCCCGAGATCACGGGGTCGACGCCCGACTTGAACATCGCGACCCAGAGGCCGATCGCGACAACGACCGATAGCGGGCGAGACCAAGCCGGTGCGTAGCGGAGCGCCAGCAGCGCCCCAAACAGGGCGACCGCGATCGCCAACGCGAGGAGCGATAGATGCGTCGTGTAGGCGGTCGCGATCACCAGCAGCGCGCACAGGTCATCGACGACGGCCAGGGTGAGGAGGAAGACACGCAGCCGCGTGGCAGCGCGGGGCGTGAGCAGCGCCAGCGCCCCCAGGGCGAACGCGGTGTCGGTCGACATCGCGGCTCCCCAACCGTGCCCGCCCGGACCACCGGCATTGAATGCGAGGTAGATCCCGATCGGGACGATCATCCCGCCGATCGCGGCGAACACGGGAACCGCCAGTCGCTGGCGATCGCGCAGCTCGCCGAGGTCGAGCTCACGCTTGGCCTCGAGTCCGACGACGAGGAAGAAGAACGTCATCAGCCCCTCGTTGACCCAGTGGCGCAGGTCAGCCGAGATCCCGGCGCTGCCGATCCGGATCACGAGCTTCGTCGTCCACACCGCGTCATAGGAGTGCGACCACGGGGAGTTCTCCCACAGCAGCGCGACGATCGTCGCCGCCAACACGACGACGGCGCTACCGGTCTCAGCGCTGAGAAAGTCGCGAACCGGCGCCGCGAGGTTCCGCGCCCAAGCCGTGCGACCGGAGTAGGTCGTGGCTGGGGCGGCGACGCTCATCGCGGAGCGATTATCACGGCCGGCGTGCGCTCGTGGAATCTGGCTAGGGCGCGCGGGCGCTGTTGGTGATCTCGACCGTCGACCTATAGATCGACGCGATGACCGCGGCCGCCGGCTTGAAGTTCCCGTACTGGTCGATGACGCCCTTTTGGTTCAGCGGCGGGTTGGCCAGGGGATCTCCGCCGCTGTAGTTCGGATACGCGAAGTAGTCCTGAAGGACGAAGTAGATCGCGCCCGACAGCCACGGCTTCGTCGCGAACACGTCCAGGTGGTAGGCGATCGAATCCGACTGGAACGCGTATGTGCCGTACTCCTCGACGGGCCCCACCCGATCGGCGTCGAACCCGAACTCGCTCACGAACAGTGCCTTGGTCGGGTAACAGGCGCGGAAGGCGTCGAGGAAGGGTCCGAGCCCCTGGCGGTCTGCGGTCCCGCCGTCACCCGCGTCGAACCACCCGAAGTAGTCGTTGAAGCCGATCACGTCGAGCGGCGCGTATGCGGCCTGGCACGCGACTCCGGGCCAGTCGCTGACCGCCATGCCGACCGGGCGCGTGGGGTCGAGCTGGCGGGCCAGCGCGGTGGCGCCGGCGATATATCTCGCCTCGGCGCCGGTGACCGGTGTGGGGAGCTCATTCCCAATGCTCCACAGCAGCACCGAGGGATGGTTCTGGTTTGTGAGGATGTTTTCCTTGAGCAGCGCATACGCCCGTGCGAGCCATCCCGGCTGGGCTATGTACCGGTTCTTCGCCTGGTAGACGGGGATCTCCGACCACAGCAGGATCCCGTCCTCGTCGGCCATCTCCTCCATCGCAGGAGGGAGCGGGTAATGCGCGCGAATCACGTCGCCGCCGAGCTCTTTGGTCCAATCGATGAGCTGGCGCATCTGCGTCGTGCTGAGCGCCGCTCCGCTCGCCACGTTCTGCTGGTGCACATTGAAGCCACGCAGGTCGAGCAGCCGGCCGTTGAGCTCGAGGCGACCGCCCTTGGTGACCGCGATGCTCCGGATTCCGCTGTAGTCGACGTATCCGCCGAGGCTCCTGCCTTTGGCATCCGACAGCGTCAAGGTCGCGCGGTAGAGCGTGGGGTGGCCGGGCGCCCACAGATGAGGGCGCGCGATGAAGGCGCGGGCGCGGGCGGTCCAGGTCGCGTGCGGGGCGATCGTGGCGGTACCGAAGTCCAGGGGAACCCCTCCGTAGAAGCCCCTGAGCTGCACGGTCTGTGACGCCCCGGTCACGTTGCGAATCAGTGCTCGCTCGTCGATCGTCGACCCGCACGTCGGGCACGGGAGCAGCGGCCGGACCTCGACCTGCGAGATGTCGGCGCGCGCCACCGCGCGCAGGTACACCTCCTGGAGCAGGCCGCCGTAGTTCCACCATTGGCCGCCGGGGCCCGGCGGGAAGTCAGCGGCCGTGCGCTGGTCGTCGACGCGCACGATCAGTCGGTTGACTCCCGTGCGTACCCTGGTCAGGTCGAACTCGAACGGCAGATAGGCGCCGGCGTGACTGCCGATCTCACGTCCGTTCAGCCACACCGTGGCCGTGTAGTTGACCGACTGGAAGTCGATGATCCAGTGCCGATCGCTCGCCGGGACGTACTTCGGGAAGGCTCCCCTGGGGATGGTGAAGTCTCTGCGGTACCAGCCGACGTAGCCGGACATGCTCTGGGAGGACAGATCGCCCGCGTTGTATGCGTTCGGGACCGTGACCGCGGACCAGCCGGTGGTGGAGGAAATGTTCCGCCACCACCCCTGCGCCTCGCCGACTTCGGCGATGTCCGCGCGATAGAGCCACGTGCCCCCGAGCAGGTAGCGGTCGCTCTGCCCGTCGCGGTACAACGCCCCCTTGGTGGGGGGCTGTGCTGTGGACAGGGAACCTTGGGCGCTCGCCGCCGCGCTCGCCACCGCGCTCGCGGCCAGCGCGAGGAGAATCGACACGACAAGCGAACGAACGAACAAGAGAGAATCGGCTCCTCGCGTGCGCGCCGGCCGTCGCGCTTGGCAGATGGATGCTAATCGCTTCACCGGCCCCGACGCGCCACCGCGTGTAACGTCGCAGCTGCAACCAGCGATCAGGAGGTGACTGAAGTGGCGAATCTCACTGGGTCATCGACGGCGGAAATCGATGCGCCGATCGACCGGGTGTGGGCCCTTGTCGAGGATGTCGAGGCCGCGCCCACATGGCAGGGCGGCCTCAACGGGATGGAAGCGCTGGAGCGTGACGGGGAGGGGCGGGCGACCCTGTGCGAAGCCGCCGCCGACATCAAGGTCCGGACCGTCAAATCGAAGGTCCGCTTCACCTATGCCGGCCCGACACTGCTCAGCTGGAGCCAGGAGAAGGGCGAGCTCAAGTCGGTCGACGGCCGCTGGGAGCTCGAGGACCTCGGCGGCGAGCGCACCCGCGCCACCTATGCGATCGAGGTCGACTTCGGCCGCGTCCTCGGCATGCTCGTCCGCGGGCCCGTTGAGGGAGCGATCCGTGCCATGCTCGTCAACGCCCGTGCGGGCGAGCTGCAGCGCCAGGTGGAGGCGGGCTGAAGGGCCCACCGCCCACGCACGTCCCCCACGCCCGCCGGCCACCGCGAGACCCTGGCCCGGCGCTACGCTGATCATCGAGCATGTCCGCGATCGGCAACGCAACCCGTCCCCTGCGCGTCGCGATCGTCGGATCGGGCCCGGCGGGGTTCTACGCCGCCGGGCACTTGCTGGCCCCGAAGGGCCGCCCGGACCTGGTCGTCGAGGTCGACGTGTTCGAGAGGCTGCCCACTCCATGGGGACTCGTGCGTGGCGGCGTGGCGCCCGATCATCCGAATATCAAGGCGGTGTCGCGCGTGTTCGACAAGACCGCCGCCCGACCCGGCTTTCGCTTCTTCGGGAACGTCGAGCTGGGACGTGACATCTCGCACGAGGATCTCCTGTCGCGCTACCACGCGGTCATCTACGCGGTCGGCGCCGAAACGGACAAGCGGATCGGGATACCGGGCGAGGACCTCGCCGGCAGCACCACGGCCACCGAGTTCGTCGCCTGGTACAACGGCCACCCCGACTACCGCCACCGCGAGTTCGATCTCTCGTGCAGGCGAGCGGTCGTGGTCGGCAACGGGAACGTCGCAATGGACGTCGCGCGGATGCTCGCGATCACGCCGGCGGAGCTCGAGCGGACGGACGTCGCCGATCACGCGCTGGAGGTGTTGAGAAGTGCCGCGATCGAGGAGATCGTCGTGCTCGGGCGCCGCGGCCCGGCGCAGGCGGCGTTCACCAACCCCGAGCTCCTCGAGCTCGGCGAGATGGCCGATGCTGATGTGCTCGTCGACCCGCGTGACGTCGCTCTCGACGCCCACAGCGCACGATCGATCGAGAGCGAGGGAGACCTCACGGCGAGAAGGAACGTCGAGATCCTCGCCGGCTACTCGGAGCGCCGCCCCACCGGCAAGCGCAAGCGGATCATTCTGCGCTTCCTCGTCTCGCCGGTGGCGATCATCGGCAACGGGCGGGTGGAGGCAGTACAGCTCGCACACAATGAGATCGCTGCGGACACCGATGGCATCCTGCGCGCCGTGAGGACCGAGCGCCGCGAGACGCTCAAGGCGGGAATCGTGCTGCGCTCGATCGGCTACCGGGGGGTCGCGCTCCCAGGGGTACCGTTCGACGAGCGACGCGGGACGATCCCCAACCAGGCGGGGCGGGTGACCGATCCGCAGGCGCGGGAGCCCCTCCGCGGGGTGTACGCCGTCGGATGGATCAAGCGCGGGCCGAGCGGCGTGATCGGCACCAACAAGAAGGACGCCCACGAGACCGTCGATAACCTGCTCGCCGACCTCGACCGCGGGGCGCTGCTCGAACCGGCGGATCCCACGTCCGAAGCGCTCGACGCGCTGCTTGCCGAGCGCCGTCCGGACTACGTGTCCTACGCCGGCTGGCAGGCGATCGAGCGCGCGGAACGCGCCGCCGGCGAGCCCCACGACCGGCCGCACGTGAAGCTCTGCACTTTCGAGGAGCTGCTCGCGGCCGCCTTCGACAGCGCCGCTTCGTAGCTCCTGGCGGCCTCGCGCGACCTCATCGCCGCGCTCACCGCATCGCCCAGGACCGGACGACGCCGGCGGTGCCGCCGTCGGGCGAGAAGCGAACCATGCGCGGCTCCTCCCCGCGGGGGATCGCGAAAGCCACGCAGCCGGTTCGGCCCTGGCCAGGGGCGATCTCGTTCATGAAATCCTGCAGGTACGTCTGGCACGTTCCCGACGGGACGAAGACGGGCGACGCGGGACCGGCGGCGGTGAGCAGCGAGAAGTCGCTGGTGGCGGAGCTGTCGTAACCGGCGGGACCGGCGTTGCGTGCGGCCACGAGGACGCCGACCGCCTCCATGCCCGGCGGGACCTTCGCTCCCGAGCCCCGCAGCGGATCGATGACCCTGGTCACGGTTATGACCAAGGTGGTGCCCCGCGCCGGCACCCGCTGAGCATGGCCGACGGGCGTCCCGGCCGATGTCCCGTGCCGGCCGGCGCGGGGTGTGGTGGGCCCGGTGGGCGGGCGCCCCGCGTGTTCGTGCGCGCGGGTTGTGGACGTCCTACGGATGCTCGTGCCACACGACGACAGGATGATCAGCCAAGCAGCGACGAACAGCAGCGCGAGGACCCCAGTCATGCCGCGCAAGCGCACGGGAGCTAGCGTAGCTCGGGCCCGGGGTCAACGGGCGGACGCCGGCGCGCCGCCGAGGCACAGCACGGCGTTGTGACCGCCGAAGCCAAACGAGTTCGAGATCGCGATTGACGGCTTCGAGCCGCCCCCGTTCTGGCGCACCCGCAGCGGGCGTGGCCCGTCGGGCACGTAGTCGAGGTCGAGCCCCTCCTCCTGCTCCTCGTACCCGAGCGTTGGTGGCGCGACGCGATCGGCAAGCGCGAGGATCGTGGCGATCGCCTCCACGGCGCCGGCGGCGCCGAGCGAGTGGCCGATCGCGGACTTCGTCGAGGACACGGGCACGTGCCGTGCATAGTTGCCGAGAGCAAGCTTGAGCGCGTCGGTCTCGGAGCGATCGTTGAGTGGCGTGGAGGTCCCGTGGGCGTTGACGTAGTCGACGTCGTCCGGCCGCATGCCGGCGTCCGCAAGTGCGCGCAGGATCGCCCGTGCCGCGCTTGTCCCGCTCGGGTCGGGTGCGGTGAGGTGATAAGCGTCCGCGGTCGCGCCGTAGCCGAGAACCTCGCCCAGCACACGCGCGCCGCGCGCGTGTGCGAGCTCGGCCGACTCGAGCACGAGCACGCCCGCGGCCTCACCCATGACGAAGCCGTCACGCCGCGCGTCGAACGGTCTCGATATACCCGAAGGCGATGTCGCATCCATCGCCGCGAAGGCAGCCTTCGCGAGGGGTGTCAGGGTGGCCTCGGCGCCGCCGGCGATCACGGCGTCGGCGTCGCCGGCCTGGATCATCCGGGCCGCGACTCCGATCGCGTGGGTGCCCGAGGCGCACGCCGACATCACACCGAAGACCGGGCCTCGGAGGCCGTGACGCATCGCCAGCAGCCCCGACGCCGCGTTGCCCATGATCAGCGGGATCGAGAGCGGCGACACGCGTTCGGGCCCGCGCTCGCGGAGCACTTGGCACTGATTCTCGAACGTCTCCATGCCGCCGATCCCGCTGCCGATCACGCACCCGACCATGTCGGACTCGCACGGGGGCTGCTGGGGCTCCCATCCGGCGTCGGCGATCGCCTCGGCGCACGCGGCGATGGCGAGCTGGGCAAAGCGATCGCTGCGGCGCGCCTCCTTGGTCGACATGACCGCCTTGGGATCAAAATCGCGGCACGCCCCGACGCCGTCCTCGATCCCCGATCGGCGGGCCAGCCAGCCGTCGTACAGGGCGTGAGCCCCGACGCCCAGCGGCGTCACCGCGCCAACGCCGGTGATGACCACACGCCGCGTCACGGCGTCCCCCACTCCACGACGGTCGCGCCCCACGTGAATCCGGCGCCGAAGGCGGCGATCAGCACCCGATCCCCAGGCCGCAGGCCCCCTTCGCTCTCGCTGAACGCCAGTGCAAGGGGCAGCGTCGCGGCGGAAGTGTTGCCATACTCGCCGATGCAATCGACCACGCGCTCGACGGGAAGGTCGAGTCGCTCACCGACCGCACGAAGGATGCGGCCGTTGGCCTGGTGGTAGACGAAGCGGTGGATCTGGTCGAGCTCGACTCCGGCCGCGTCCGCCGCCCTGGTCGTGGCTTTCGCGAGCGAGCTCACTGCCTCGCGAAAGGTCTCGTGGCCGCGCATCCGGATCAGGCCCTCGACGCGCTCGACGAAGATGAAATCGGCCCCGGCGCCGTCCGCGCCGAGGATGATCGGGCCGATGCGGCTCGGCTCGTCGGTCCCCGTGAGCACCACGGCACCCGCGCCGTCGCCGAACACGGCGGCCGTGGCCCGATCGTCCGGGTCGGTGACCCTGGACATGAAGTCCGCACCCACGACGACGACGCTGGCCGCGCGCCGGGCCTCGATCTGCGCGCACCCCAGCGCCATCGCCGACAGGAAGCCCGTGCACGCGGATCCGATGTCGATCGCGCCTGCCCGCGTCGCCCCGAGCGCGTGTGCCACGAGCGGCGCCGCATTGGGCATCACATCATCCGCTGTCGTCGTCGCAACGAGCACCAGGTCGACCTCCGCGGGGGACACGCCGGCCCGCTCGAGCGCGCGCTGCGCCGCGAGCGTGGCGTGAGCGTCCAGTCGCTCATCGGCTGTGGCGATCCGCCGCGCGCGGATACCCGTCCGGCGTTCGATCCAGTCCTCGCTGACCCCCAGCCGACCGGAGATCTCGGCGTTCGAAACGATCCGGGCGGGCAGGCTGACGCCCACCGACGCGATCGCCGCGCCGCGCAGCCGGCCCGGTCGGCCAGCGGCGCGCGCGACGGTTTCACGGGTACGCCCAACCGTCTCGCGAGGGGTCCTCGTTGTGGCGCGCGTGGTCACAGTGCTAGCCATTGATGAGACGGTCGAGCAACGGCAGCCGGTAAGCGAGCCTTCGGGGACGCGAACCAGACATCCGGGGGGTGAGGGCTCACCGCTACCGTGGCGTGGCGGAGATTCGACCCGGCGCCCGCACAAGCGTACGATTGACCGTGCGGTGACTGAGCTCGGGATTGCGCTTCTGCTGGTAGGAGCCACGCTAGTGGCGATCGAGACCCATGTCGCGTCGCTCGGAATGCTGGCAACCCCGGGAGCGCTCGCCCTCGGCGCCGGCGCCGTGCTCGCCGTCAGCGGCCTCGGCGGAGGCATCGTCATCGCTCTCATCATGGCGGTGCTGCTGACGATCGGGGGATTGGCGTTCGCCAGCGTCGCGGTGCGTGAGGGCAAGGTGGCGCGCCGGCGCCGGGTCCGAACGGGCGCCGAGGGTCTCGTCGGTAGGATCGGCGTCGTGCAGAGTTGGGGCGAACCGAGCGGGCGCGTGCGCGTCGACGGAGCGCTGTGGCACGCCCGGCGCTCGTTGGCCGATGATGAAGCGGGCGACCTGCACGCCGGCGACGCGATCGTCGTCGAGCGCCTCAGCGGCCTGACGCTCGCGGTTCGCCGCGCGGACGAGTGGGAGCTGGCGCCGTGATCACCGCGATCGTCGTGATCTTGATCATCCTGCTCGTGGTGGCGGCGACCGCAGCCGCCTCCTCGGTCCGTGTGCTGCGCGAGTACGAGCGCGGCGTCGTCTTCCGGCTCGGGCGGCTGATGGACCAGCGTGGCCCCGGCATCGTTCTCCTCGTGCCCGGAATCGACCGCATGGAGCGCGTCAGCCTGCGCACGATCACGCTCAAGGTCCCGCCACAGGAGATCATCACGCGCGACAACGTCCCAGCCCGAGTGACGGCGGTCGCGTATTACCGCGTGATCGATCCCAACCGTGCGATCGTCGAGGTTCAGCACTTCGGCGAGGCGACGCTGCAGGTCGCGCAGACGACGCTGCGCTCGGTGCTCGGCGGCGCCGATCTCGACACCCTGCTCGCCGAGCGCGACAGCCTCAACGAGAACCTCCAGCAAATCATCGACACGCACACCGAACCATGGGGAATCAAGGTCACGGCCGTCGAGATCAAGGACGTCGAGATCCCCGAGCGAATGCAGCACGCGATCGCCGCGCAGGCAGAAGCCGAACGCGAGCGCCGGGCGAAGATCATTAACGCCGAGGGCGAGGCACAGGCGGCGGCGAAGCTCGCCGAGGCCGCCGACGTGATCGCGGTGAACCCGGTGACGATCCAGCTGCGCTATCTGCAGACGCTGCGCGAGATCGGCGTCAACCAGAACTCGACCGTGGTCTTCCCGCTCCCGATCGACCTGATCAAGCCGCTGCTCGAGACGGCCGGGCGACCCCATGCGCCAACCGACGCCGGCAATCACGCAGGCAACAGCACCGAGCCGCCGGCGGCGATCGAGCGCGGACCACAACACGAGCTCAGCGCCGGCCTCACCGAGGCGATACTGCCCGACGAGGTGGCCGACCCACCGCCGCCGTCTCGGCGTAACTGACGAGCGCGCGCCGGCCTGACGGCGGCGGGCGAGGCCTCACGGCGTTCTCATCCGACCAGACCGAGTCGCTGTGCGCGCTGGACCGCTTCGGTCCGGTTGCGGACACCTAGCTTCCGGTATACCGCGCTCGTGTGCTCCTTGACGGTGTGGCGGGAGAGGTGGAGCTCCTCGGCGATCTCGGGGTTGGTGGCGCCCGAGGACATGAGCTCGAGCACGGTTCGCTCGCGGTCCGATAGTCGCATGACGACGGTGCGGTCCTGCGGCTCGAACACTGTCTTGCCGCGTCCGACCGTCAGGATCGCCGACGCGATGCGGCGCGCGGACCAGTCCTTAAAGGCGAACCCCGACGCCCCCGCCGCCCGCGCCGCCTGAGCCGAGATCGCGCCGGCGCCCGAGAACAAGAGCACCCGCGTCGCCGGTTCGGCCGCCCGGAGCTGCTCGCAGATCTCGGCGCCGGACTCCTCGCCGATGAACAGGTCGACGAGCGCCACGTGCGGCTTGTAACGGGACACGAGCGATAACGCCTCCGCGCCCGTGGTGGCGCTCAGGCATCGCTCGACCCAGGGCTGCTCGGTGAGCATGAGGCGAAATCCCCAGTGGACGACATCGTGATCATCGACGACGAGGACACGCAGGCGCTGCGGGCTCCGCGGGGCGTCCGCCGGCGTGTCAGTCATCGCCAGGGACAACAAGCCGGACCTGCCACGTGCCCGGTTCACGCTCGCCGAACTCGACGATCCCGCCACTCTGGAGCGCCTCGAGCGCGGCCAGACGCAAGCCCATGCCGGCGCGCCGCCCACGACCAAGGACGCCGTCGTTCGCGATCTCGAGCACGAACGCGTCGTCGACCTGGGCGAGGCGCACGCTGACGCGGGTGGGAGTCGCGTGCTTGTGGGCGTTCCGGATCGCCTCGGCGAGCACTGACTGCGCCAGCGGTTCGAGCCCCGCAGGGACTCGAGCCTGGCTGCCGGGCTCGAGCGTGACACCAAGGTCGGGATGCATCCGACGGAGGCGCTCGACCTCGGCCAGGAAGGTGGTTCGGGTGGCGCGCGGCGTGCGCCCGAGCGGGCGCTGGATCGCGGTGCGCAGGTCGCCGAGGGCGGCCTGAGTCTCGGCCGCGCAGCGGTGTCGTGCGACCTCAGGCAGGTCGCCGTTCCCGTCGAGCGCCATCGAGACCCCGAACAGCCGCTGCATCACGCCCTCGTGGATCTCGCGCGCGAGGTCGATTCGCTGCTCGAGCTGCTCGGCCTTCTCCGCCTGGGTGGAGACGATCCGCGCCACCGAGGCGAGCGCCGCCGCCTTGCCGAGCGTCCACAGCAGATGGCGGTCGGCGTCGTCGAGCGGGGGATCCTCGAGCCGGCGGTCGGCGAGGATCACCCCCACGGCCCGCCCGGCGGCCGCCATCGGGGCGCACACGAGCCGCACGGTCTCGGTCACCATCGCCGCGTACTCCCGCGGCAGCTGCCCGGCGACGTCGCCCACCACCTCGACCACTCTGTCCTCGCGCAGCGCCCGTGCCGCGATCGGCGCCGACTCGACGGTCACGTGAGCGCCGGCGAACTGGTCCAGGTCGAGCCCATGCGCCCCGGCCGCGCGCACCATCCGGCTCGCGCTGTCGTAGCGAAAGATGATCGCCCGGCGCATCCCGGCGAGCCGGCAGACCGCCTCGCACAGCCGTCCGTAGAAGGCATCGGGCGTGGAGACCTCCTCGGCCTGAGAGAGCACCTCGACAAACAGCTCGAGCGCGTCGACGTTCGACGTGGATCGGACATCCGTCGACTCAGGGACGCTCATGGGCAGCGACGACGCGCGAAGGCGGGATGCGCCGCGGCGGCTTCTACGCGGCGTGAGCGGCCATCAGCCCGATGCGCAGCTCCTGCTGTGGCGCGAGATAGACGCGCCAGCGCTCGTTGCACGGTCGGCACAGGCATTGCACCGACGGATCGTAGCCGTCGTCGGCGTCGAGCCGCCACGCGACGTCCTCACTGCGCAGGCAGAGCGGGCAGGCCAGCGACGCCGTGACAAGGATGTCGGGATCGTCGGCCCGGAAGCGTGCGGTGTCGGCGCGCGTGGACACACCGCTCACGCAGCCAGGGCCTCGGCGCGCCCGATCGGCCGCTTCCCCCACCGGCTCGCGGTGGCGAAGTCGAGCAAGCGCACAAGGTAGTCCCGCAGCGGGGACACAAGTATTCCCGGTGGATCCAGGCAGGCCCGTGCGCGAGCGTCGTCGAATGTCGTCCCGATCGCGAAGTAGGGGAAATAAGCCAGACTTCCTTCGAGCGCCGCGCGCTGGCTCTCGGTGGCGTCACGGGCGGCGAGCGCGAAATCCGCCGGCGAGAGCACCGCCGGCGGCGGCTTATCGAAGTAGCGACTCGCGAGCTCGGCGACCTCGCCGATCGTGCTCGCGTTGGCCCCGGCCGTCAGGTGATATGTCTCTCCGATGCCACCGGACATCTCGCACAGCGCGTGGATGGCATCCGCCACGTAGTCGATCGAGACGACGTCCAAGGGCGCTGAGGAGACCGCGGGAACCGCCGCGTAGAGGCCGCGCGCGAAGGCGCGCAACGGCCAGTACATGACGTTGAAGGCGGCGGTCCAGCCACTGTGGCGGTCGCCGACGACGATCGACGGGCGCATGATCGTCGACGGGACGGAGGTCCGCGCCTGCACGAGCTGCTCGGACTCGAACTTCGACTGCTCGTACGAGTTGTGGAATTCCTGACCCACGTCGAGGTCGTGCTCCGAGAAGCGACCGGCGTGTGTGCCCGCGACATATGCGGTGGATACGTGGGCGTAGCGCTCGAGCCCGCCGCGCGCGCATGCGAGCTCGGCGAAGTCGAGCATCCGGCGCGTTCCCTCGACGTTGATCTCCCGCGCTTGCGCGAGGGGCAGGGTGAACGACACTGATGCGGCGGCGTGCACGATCGTCGTCACGCGCCGGGCGAGCTCCTCGCGCCGCAGCGGCGCGAGTCCGAGCGAGGGCGCGGTCAGCTCGGCGGCGACCGCATCCACGCGGCCGGCGTAGCGGCGCGCGAGGACGCCGAAGAGGTTGCGTAGGGTCGCGTCGACGCGGGTCCGGGCGGCGGCGTCATCCGCGGCGCGCACGAGCATGACGACACGGCGATCCCCGTGCTCGAGATAGCGCGCCAGCACCTCCATCCCGACGAAGCCGGTCCCCCCGGTGAGCAGGACATCGCCGCGAGACCCCATGATCAGGCCGCCGCCTCGAGCGAGCGCAGAGACCAGGCGAGCCGCGAGCGCGTCTCGCTCGGAGCGATGAGCTCATCCACGAAGCCGGCTCGCACCGCGACCTCCGAGCGGAGGTGCGTTTGTGCGTACTCGGCGGCGAGGCGCTCGCGGGCGGAGTCGGGATCCTGCGCGGCCGCGAGCTCGCGCCGGTGGACGATGCCCACGGCGGGCTGCGCGCCCATCACGCCGATCTCCGCCTGCGGCCAGGCATAAACGCAGTCGGCGCCGAGATCCTTCGAGTTCATCGTGATGAAGGCGCCGCCGAACGCCTTGCGCAGGATCACCGTCACGCGCGGCACCGTCGCCGCGGCGAACGCATGCACGAGCGAGGCACCGAAACGGATCACGCCGGCGGACTCCTGCTTGCGGCCGGGCATGAAGCCGGGCGTGTCGACGAGCACCACGAGCGGGATCCGGAACGCGTCGCACTTGGACACGAAGTGCGCCCCTTTCTGGGAGCTTGCAGCATCGAGCACCCCACCCAGATATCGAGGCTGGTTGGCGATCACGCCGACGGGCCGGCCGTCGATCCGGGCGAACCCGGTCACCAGGTTCCGCGCCCAGCCGGAGGACACCTCGAGGAGCTTGCCATCGTCAGTCAGGCGGGCGATCACATCGCGCACGTCGTAGACGCGGCGCGCCTGCGTCGGTACGCATGCCTCGGGGTCACCGCCGAGGGCAGGGCGCGATGCGCGCTTTGGCACTGCCGCGTCGCGGTGACTCGGCAGATAGCCGAGCAGGTCGCGAGCGAGCAAGGCCGCGTCGAGCGCGCTGGGCTCGACGAAATGGCAGACACCGTTGCGCTGGTGAATCCGGGTGCCCCCGAGCTCGTTCGTCGTCACGTCCTCGCCCAGCGCTTCGCGAACGACGCCGGGGCCGGTCAGGAACATGCTCGACTCGTCGGTCATCATGATCCAGTCGGTCAGCGCCGGCGAGTACGCGCCACCACCGGCCGACAGCCCGGTGATGATCGAAATCTGGGGAACCCGACCCGACAACGCGACGGTGCGGCTGAAGACTCGCCCGTAACCGCCGAGCGCCGCCACCCCCTCCTGCATGCGCGCGCCACCGGAGGAGACGAACCCAACCACCGGGGAGCGCGCGCGAGCGGCCAGTTCGAGCACGCGCACGATCGTGTTGGCGTGCGCCTCGCCCAGCGACCCGCCCGCATAGCTCGAATCCTGGGCGTAGCAGAACACGGGGCGACCGTCGACCAGCCCGGCTCCGCCGACCACTCCGTCCCCGGGGACCGCTTTCTCGCCCATCCTCTCCGAGTGGACCTCGGAGCGGATCACCTGCAGCGAGCCGTGATCGCACAGGACTTCCAGGCGCTCAATCGGCGTCAGAACGGTGTCGAGGCGGGATGCGAGGGCAACGCTCATCGCGTGCCTCCGTCACTCGTGATCGTGCAGTTCGACATGGCTATCACGGTCGCCGAGGTGGGCCACGCAACCAAGCTTCCGCCGAGGTGAACCCGACATTCGGGGGGGGTTCCGCGCGGAGGCCGCTGCACTACATTGGGGGGCGTGGAATCGAGCGTCATCCGGCACGAGTCGGAGCTCGGCCGCCTGGAGCGCGTCGAGTGCAGGGCCGATCCGCGCCTGTACGGCATCGTCCATCGATACTGCGGGTACTTCCACGAGACCGACGGGCAGGTGGTGCGGCGACGCGAGATCGCGCAAGCCCAGGTGACGATCATCCTCGGCTTCGGCCCGCCACTGCGAGTCGGGGGATCGAGGTTCGAGCTCGCCGAGCAGCACAGCTTCGTCGCGCCGCTGAGCGACAGCTACGCCATCACCGAGCACCAGGCTTTGCACGGGATCCAGATCGACCTCTCGCCGCTCGGCGCCCACATGCTCTTCGGCGTGAGCATGCACGAGCTCTCACAGCACCTCGTGGTGCCGCTCGAGGATGTGCTGGGGCGAGGGGCACGGGAGCTGGTGGGGCGACTGTACGACGCGCCCGGGTGGGAGGCACGGTTCGCGCTCCTGGACCGGTACATCGGCAGGCGTGCCCAGGAGGCCCGCCGGCCGTCGCCCGACGTCGCGCGCGCATGGCAGCGGCTGATCGACACGGGCGGGCGGCTGCGGATCGGAGACCTGGCTTGCGAGCTGGGGTGCAGCCGCCGCCATCTCGCCGCCCGCTTCGCCGAGCAGATCGGCCCGCCGCCGAAGACGGCGGCCCGCCTGGTGCGCTTTCGGCAGGCGGTGCGACGGCTCGAGCGAGATGACGGCAGCCGCTTCGCCGAGATCGCACAGGACTGCGGCTACTACGACCAGGCGCATCTCAATCGCGACTTCCGCGAACTCGGGGGCACGACGCCAGGTGAGCTCATCGCGAGCATGCTGCCCGAGGGGTTCGGAGTGGCCGCCGAGTAGCTTCGTCAGGTCACATTTATCCAAGACCTTCCCCGGTCGCAGCCGTACCGTTCCCGCCATGACAACCGACATCTATCCATCGATGCGCTACCACGACGCCCATGCAGCGATCGAGTGGCTCGAGCAGGCGTTCGGGTTCGAGCGCCACGTCGTCTACGAAGGCACCGGCGAGACCATCGACCACGCCGAGCTCCGTTACGGCGAAGGGCTCGTGATGCTCGGCTCGGTTCGGGGGGACGACGATCACCGTCGCCCCGGCCAGGGCTGGGCCTACGTGGTCGTCGACGATCTCTCCGCGCACCACGACCGGGCGAAGGCCGCCGGCGCCGAGATCGTCGAACCCCCCCAGGTCCACGACTACGGCTCGTTCTACGGGGCGCGAGACCCCGAGGGCAACCTGTGGAGCTTCGGCACCTACCGCCCGGGCGTGCCGCCCGGGTAGGCCGTCAGAGCTCGACGCGCTCGAGCGCCTTGCGGAACCCCTCGGTATACGTCGGGAACTGGGCCACCATGTCGCGCAACGTGTCGATCGACGCCTCGGTCTTGATCGCCAGCGCCGCGTAATGGATCCACTCTCCGGCGAGCGGGGCGAACGCCCAGGCGCCCACGAGAACCCTCCGCGACCGATCCACCATCACCGCCAGCTCCCCCCGAGGATCGGTCTCATAGGTCCACGGGCGCGAGATCACCTCGGGCAGCTCGACGCGCGCGATCGCCACCTCGAGCTCCTGGGCCGCCGCCTCGTCCTCCGTGACACCCACCGCCGCGATCTCGGGATCGCAGAAGACCACGCGGGGGACGGCAGCGTAGTCAGCGGCGACAGCCTCGCCGGCGATGTCGGCGCAGGCGATCCGCGCCTGATACATCGCCACGTGGGTGAACGGCATCACGCCGGTGGCGTCGCCGATCGCCCACACCTGGTCGCCCGCCCGGCATCGCTCATCGATCTTGATGCCATCGCCGTAGGGGTGGATGCCGACGGTCTCGAGGCCGAGGTCGGCGACGCGCGGCGCCCGGCCGACCGCGACCAGCAGCTCCTGAGTCAGAATCCGTCCGGCGTCACCGAGATCGATCTCGCGGCGACCCGAGCTTGCGTTCACCGTCCGGATCTCCGCGCCGAGGTGGACGTCGATCCCCTCCTCGCGGAGCGCATCGGCGACGAGCTCGCCGACCCGGGGATCCTCCCGCGCGATCAGCCGGTCGGCCGCCTCCACCAGGTGGACCTCGGCGCCGAAGCGTCGCATCAGCTGTGCGAGCTCGATCCCCACCGGGCCGCCGCCGAGCACCGTCAGGCTCTCGGGGATCTCGCGCAGCGTCGTCGCCTCGCGATTGGTCCAGTAGCCCGATTGCTCGAGTCCGGGGATGTCGGGGATCCGCGGCTCGCTGCCCGTCGCGATCACGACGCGTCCGGCGACCAGCAGCGTCTCCTCGTCGATCTCCACATGCCCGGGGCCGCGCAGCTTCGCCTGGCCCTTATAGACGCGTATCCCGTCACGTTCGTAGTCCTCGACCTGGCGCGTGTCGTCGAGGTTGCGGATCATGTAGTCGCGGTACGCCACGGCCTCTTTCCACTGGCGCTCGGGCGTGGCGACGCCCGCTGCGCGAGTGGCCTCAGCGCGCGCCTCGGCGGGGCGCAGCAGCGTCTTCGATGGGATGCAGGCCCAGTAGGCGCACTCGCCGCCGACGAGCTCGCGCTCCACCAGCGCGGTCCGCAGGCCCTGGTCGTGGAGGAGCGAGGCGGCAGATTCGCCCGCCGGTCCGGCGCCGATCACGACGGCATCGAACCGCTCCTCGTCAGGCATCGTGGAGCAGAGCTCGCATGCCCGCCGTCTCGATCGGCCGAACCGGCGCCATGCCTACTTCTTCTCGGCGGTGGCGTCGAAGCGGACGTCGATCTGCTCGCCCTCGATGCTCTCCTCGACCTTCGCGAGCGCGGTGAGCGTTTCCTCATCTCCGATCGTCGGCGGGTCGTGCAACAGGCTGCGGGGCCACAGCCGCCGGGCGCGCACGACGTTGATCTCGGCAGCGTAGAGGGTCGTCTGGGCACCGAGGTAGAGCCACGAGATCAGGCCGATCACGACCCCGAAGACACCGTACGCGGCGCTCGCGTGACGAAGCACATGTCCGACGTAGTAGCCACCGACGATCTGCAGGATCTCCCACAGGACGCTCGCGATGATGACACCGGTCATCAGGGAGCGAGTTTCGATCTGGGCCGCGGTCAGCAGGCGGAACGCCGCCAGGAACAGGATCACGTTCACGGCGAGTGACAGGGCGATTCCCGCGACCACGAGTAGCGGCCCACCGAGACCGCCGGTGACGAGGCCGGAGGCGAGCGAGGAGACCATGAACAGGACGCCGAGGAGAGCGAGGACCGCGAGCCCGCGCAGCCGCGTCTGCACGAATCCGGGACGGTGCTTGATCGGCACCGCCCAGACCTTGTTGAATGCGTTCTGGGTTGCGCTCGTCACGCTGAGGCCTCCCCAGAGCGATCCGGCGATCCCGATCACGAGCGTGATCGCCTTGCCGTGGAGGGCTTGGATATTACTTTGGATCTGCGGGCCGACGATCGGAAACTGGGCGAGGACGCCGTGCTTGACACTGGCCTGCGCGCTTGGGTCGCCGTGGAGCACGAACCCGAGCACCGTCAGCAATACGAGGAGCAGGGGAAACAGCGAGAAGAACCCGTAGTAGGCGATCAGAGCGGCAAGCGAGCCCGCCTGATCGTTGGAGAACTTCCTCAGCACCGCGACCGGAATCGCGAGCCAGCGGTGTCTCTGCTGGTAGCTGTCAAACGCTTCGATGCGGCGGCGGACATTCATGCCGGTGTTCTACCCGCAATCCGCGATGCCACGCGCGCCGGAGAATGGCGCACGGTCAGCGGCGGCCGGAGCGCGACGGCCGCAGAGCGGGGGCCGCGAAGCTCGCTCACCCATGCAGCGAGCTGTACACGGCCCGGGCGACCTGCTCGCGGGAGCGGGCCCTGACCGCGCTACTCAGCGCAGCCTGCCAGCGCTCTGGGGTGACCGACTCCGCCTCGAGTCCCAGGTCCGCGAGCACCGCCACGGGATCGACGTGACCGGCGATCTCCTCGGCACGGCGCTGCGCGGCGATGTGCTGGACGCGGGCCAGCTGGGTGTGGCCGCGCGCGCCGGACAGGCGCAACAGGTCCTCGGTTACCAGCGGGACAGCCCGACGCGCGCACTTCTCCCACGGAGCGTCGGCTGCCGAGTCCACCACCACCTGACGGACGACTCGCCAGCCCGCGTGGTGTGAGTCACAGCGGGCCACGAGGAAGCGCGCGAGCGCCTCGGCGACACCGACCGCCCCCCGTTCCGAGCCGTAGGAGTCGAGGTGACGCAATGCGTCGCGCACGTGGCGCCCATCCCCGACCGCTCTGGCCAGCTGAAGCGACGTCCGCCGGGGATTACGTGTCGCGGTATCGATTCCTCCACCGTACTCCCGAGGCAGTGCGGCCCGTTTACACGCCCGTGCCGCGGCCGTGTCTGCTCGAGCGCGATCCGCCCGCCGCGCCCGCCACCGCGCGCAGATGCTGGAACGGGCGGCCGTCGCGGAGCTCGCGGACGACCGCCTCGACGAGCCCGTCGCTGTGGAGGACCCGACCGTCCGTAACGGCCGCGACGACCTGGCGCTTGCTCTGGATCAGGCGGGCCATCGTCTCGTCGATCGTGTCCGCCGCGAGCAGGTACCAGGCCGTGACCGCGTCGCGCTGTCCGATCCGGTGACAGCGGTCCTCCGCCTGGTCGTGCATCGCCGGCGTCCATTCGAGCTCGAGGAAGGCGACGTTGGACGCGCGCGTAAGCGTGATGCCCTGGGCCGCCACCCGCGTGGCGCCGACGATCAGCGACGGACCGTCGGGATCCTGGAAGGCCGCGATCGACCCCTCGCGATCCCGCAGCGAGTCGGCGCCGAGGAGGTGCAACGCGGCGGGGAACCGCGCGAGCACGGCCTGCTGAACCTCGACGTGGCGAGCGAACACGACTAGCGGCTCGCCCGAGGCGAGGAAGTCCTCGATCCATGCCAGCGCTGAGGCGAGCTTCCCGCGAGCGGCCAGGCGCTGGAGTGTCCCCAGCTGGGCCAGGCGCTCGGCGCGCAGGGTGGCCGCAATCCTGGCGTTGAGCTCGGATAGGTCGAGCGGCTGCGCGCGCAGCCAGGCGATCACGTCGTGCTCGGCGAGACGGTATTCCTGCTCGTTGGTGAGCGCGACGGGCACCACGACCTGTCGCTTGGCCGGCAGCTGAGGGAGCACGTCGGCTTTCAGCCGGCGCACGAAGCAGCGGCGGCGCAGGTGCCAGTGCAGGCGCTCCTCGCTCAAGTGGCCGCGGAACTGTCGCGAGAAGCGAGCGCCCGATCCGAAGTCCTCGAGCCGGCCGATCACCCGCAGCTGCGCGATCAGCTCGTCGGCGTGGTTGAGCACCGGTGTCCCGGTCAGGGCGAGGCGCAGGCCGTCGGGGGCGACGGCGCCCGCGAGCCGGCGGACCGCTTGGGTGCGCTTGGCGCGAGGGTTCTTGCAGTAGTGGGACTCGTCGACGATCAGCGCCCGCGGACGACGGAGGCTGAGCGCCGCGCGGTGGGCAGCGACGATCTCGTAATTGAGGATCGTGATCTCGCCGGTGGGTGGGACCGGTGGACGACCCTCCACGACCACGACGGTCCGGTGGGGTAGCCACCGCGCGGCCTCGCGCTGCCAGCCGAGCTTCATCGATGCCGGGCAGACAACGATCGCCGGGTAAGCCGCATCGGCCTCCAATGCCGCGAGCGCCTCCACTGTCTTGCCGAGGCCCTGCTCGTCGGCCAGAAACGCCCGACGAGCATCGAGGACGTAGCGAACTCCGGCCCATTGAAACGGCGCCAGCTCGCCACCGAGCACGGCGGCGGTGGCGGCGATCGGATCTCCATGGTCAGCGCGCGAATTGCGGACCGCTTCGGCCGCCCGCGCTCGCTCGGCGAGCAGCTCGTCGAGCGCCTGCACCGCGGCTCCCGTGACCTCAACGTCGTGGCGGGCGAGGAACTCATCCAAGGCCTCCGCGAGCCAGGGGTCGAGCGCCACCGAGCGGCCGCGGTCGGCGCCCGGAAGACGCGCGAACGCCGAGCCGACGTCGGGATCCCACAGAACCTCCAGCCGCAGCTGCTCTCCCTCCACCCCCCGGACCAGAGTCAAGCGGGCCGGGGGCGGGACATCGCCGAGCTCGACGATCGACAGGCACCGTTCGGCAGCGATATCCAGGCGCGCCGACGGCTGCGCCCGCAACACTCGTGCCACAGCCTCTGTGAGCGGCACGAGCAGCCTGTCTTCGTGCTCGAGGGCGCTCGCGCGCAGCGCCTCGGGGACGGGACCAGCCCGGGTGTCGAGGACCCACCATCCGCGTCCGTCGTGGCGCATCGTTCGCACGTGGCCGATCCACCGCTGCTCGACGCCGGAGAGCCAGTCCACCACTTCATCCTCGACCGTGAGCTCGGGATACCGGTCGAGCACCTCGGCGACCTTGATCGCGGCCCAGTCATCAGCGGGCGCCGACCACTCGCGCCTGTCCCAGTCGAAGCGCCGGTGCGGGATCGTCCGCACGAGCTCGACCAGAGCTCGCTCGTAGGGAAACGCCAGCACCACGATCGGTTCACCCTCGCGGTCACGGCGCAGCTCGACGTTGGGGCGCTCAGGGGCCATCTCCATCAGTGCTCGAAAGCTAGCGGTCCGCGGCCCCTCGCTCGGCGCGAGCAGCTAGCGTGTCGGCGGTGGCTCCGATCTTCCGCATGGTGTGCACCGCCGCGGCGCTCGTCGGCGCGCCCGACGGCTGGGCGACCGAGACGCTGCGCGACGGAGAGCTTGCATTGCTCGTCGACGATGGCGGGCTCGAAGCGATCAACGCGGCGGCTCACGCGCTCGATCTGGTGACCGTCTCGATCGTGCGCAGCGAGGAGGGTGCGGCACTTCAGGCACAGACGGTGATCGCCTTCGCCGGCTCGTCCCCCTTCGTCTGGGTGGGGGCGGGCGTGAGCGACTCGGTGAAGACCTGGGCGCACGAGCGCCGACCGATGACCTTGCTCGTCGAGTTCGACGGCGCACTCCCCGACGACCAGCGCGGCCGGATCGAACGATTCCTCTCGCTGCTCGCGCGACAGACGGAATAGCCGGGGCGGGGCCGTGCGCTGCGGGACACCGACCCGGTCCGACGGCCAGCCAAGGAGATCCCCGATCGAGACCTGCCTCACGCCGACCGAGTACGCCAGCTTCGGGTGGGCGCGCGGGGCTCCCGAAGGAGTGATCCTGTGGCCGGTCGGGTAGCGTGCCTGCGGTGGCTGAGACGATCCGCATCGGGCGTCGGACGATCGAGATCACCCACCCGGAGAAGGCGCTCTTCGCGCGCCCGACGATCATCAAGCTCGACCTCGCGCGTCACTACCACGCCGTCGCGGCGGCGATGCTCCCGCACATCCGCGGCCGCCCGCTGGCGCTGCAGATCTTCCCGCAGGGGATCGAAGGCCACGGCTTCTTCATGAAGGAGGTCCCCAAGTACTTCCCCGACTGGATCGCAACCGCCACGGTGCCCAAGAAGGGAGGCACGGTGACCCACGTGCTCGCCCAGGATGCCGCCACCCTCGTTTACCTCGCCGGCCAGAACATGATCACGCCGCATGCCTGGCTCTCGCGCTTCGACGAGCCACACGAGCCCGACCGCCTGACCCTCGATTTCGACCCGTCTCCGGGGGTCGGCTTTGGCGCGGTCCGCGAGGCGGCACGCGAAGCGGGTCAGAGACTGCGCGACGCGGGGCTGGTCCCGTACGCGATGGTCACGGGCTCACGCGGGGTGCATGTGGTGTGCCCGCTCCGCCGAGGCCCGTCGTTCGGCGAGGTGCACGGGTACGCGCGGTCGCTCGCCGAAGCGATGGTGGCCGACGATCCCGGGCACCTCACGCTCGAGTGGCGCCGCGCCGATCGCGGCGCGCGGATCTACGTCGACGTCAATCGCATCAACTACGCCCAGCATGCCGTCGCGCCATACGGCGTGCGCCCCAAGCCCGGAGGACCGGTAGCGATGCCGATCGAGTGGGAAGAGCTGTCGAACCCGCGCCTGACGCCCGTGAGCTGGACGGTGAGGAACGCCGCGGACCGCGTCGCTTCCCACGGCGACGCATGGAAGGGCATGTCGAGCCGGGCTCGAAAGCTGCCCCGCGCGGCCTGACGGGGGCCCACCGCGTCGATCAGACCCCTCCCCGCTGGCGCGGCCGAGATCGGGACGCAGGGTCGCAAGGGAATCCCGAACTTGAAGTTTGCAGGATTTATTGCACGACCAGGGTCAGCTCCCCTGATCGCGACGAGGCTTGTTAGGGTCCCCGCGAGCTTCATCTCCATCTGCCGCCGGAGGTTGCTTTGGATCGTGACGGGACGGCCACGCGGGACCGGCCGTCCGCGCGCAGTGCCGCGTGCGATCACGTCCGGCGAGCCCGTCCTCAATGTCCATAAGCCATCGTCATCCCTGGGCCATCCGCGCCGCCGGCGCGGCCGGCGCCGTCGCCGCCTCCGCTGTCTTGCTCGTGGGCGGCACGCCCTCGAGCGGCGCCGCCGATCTCCAGAACCAGATTCAGGCCGCCCAGTCGGCGGCAACCTCACTGCAGTCGTCGATCGCCGCCGACTCGACCAAGATCCGTCAGACGACGGGCGGCGTCCAGGCCGCGGAGGAGCACCTGTCCGCGCTGCAGTCCGACCTCGCGAGCCGCGAGTCACAGCTCGGGAGCGTCCAGACGCAGCTCCTCGACGCGCGCACGCACCTGCTCGACCTCGAGAACCTGCTCGCGCGCGCGGCACGAGCGCTGTCAGCCAACCTGGTCGCCAACTACGAGGGCACCGAGCCGAACGTGGTCAGCGTCGTACTCGAGTCGCATGGGTTCCCCGATCTCCTGGAACGGCTCTCGTTCCTGAGGACAATCGGCCGCCAGGACGCGGACATCGTTCACAGCACCCGCGTCGCTCGCGAGCAGGTGGCCCATCAGGCCGATGCGCTCGGGAAGCTCGAGTTGCGCGACCAGCGGCTCACCGCGGTCGTCCTCGCGCAGCGCAATCAGGTAGCCGCGCTTCAGGACGCGCTCCTGAGCGAGCGGATCACCGAGCTCGGAAACCGAGCGAGCGACGCAGCGAAGCTGAGCTCGCTCAGCGCGCACCTGCATTCGCTCGAGAGCCGGGCCGAACAGCAGGCCGCCGCCGCAGCGGAGACGGGCAACGCCGGTATCGGCGGCATCGCGGTCGACACCGGAGGGATGGTGCAGCCACCTCCCGGGGCGCCCGCGGCCGTCGACGAGGTGATCGCCGCCGGCAACGCGATCGCCACGCTGCCCTACATCTGGGGAGGCGGTCACTCCTCCTTCCACGCCGACGGCTACGACTGCTCGGGCTCGGTCAGCTATGCGCTGGCGGCCGCCGGCCTGGTGAGCGCTCCGATGGTCTCCGGCGACTTCGAGAACTGGGGCGATCCCGGCCCCGGCCGCTGGATCACTGTCTACGCCACCAACGGCCACGTCTGGATGGACGTCGCAGGGTGGCGCTTCGACACCGTCGCGCTCGCGGAGACCGGAACCCGCTGGTCGCAGGGCGGTGGGGAGTTCGCGGGGTTCGTCGAGAGGCACCCGCCAGGATTGTGAGTCGGGCGGTTTCGGCAGGCCCCGACCGAGTTTGCGGAGCTTTCCCCGTTAGGCGAATCGTTTGACGAACGCCAGTGCGGTGTCGGCCACCTCGCGCCAACCGTCGTCGATCGTGAGAGCGTGGCCGCGATTCGGGACCTCGACGATCTCCGTGACAGCGCTGTTGTGGTGCTGCTTCTTGAAGGATGCGTTGGTGATCGCCCACGGGACGGTGTGGTCCTGACCTCCGGAGATGAGCAACAGCGGCCCGCGCTGTGAGTTCCTCGTGTCGACCTTCGCCTCCGTCCATGGGTTCAGGTTGGCGGTCGCGGCCTGGAACAGCGGGGCGCCAGATGCCGCCACATGGAACCTGTCATAGAGCTCCTTCGCCTCCGTCTCGCTCACCGCGTTGGCCCACCCGTATCGAAACTGATCGAACGTGAGCGTGACCGCGCGGCCATAATTGGCAGGATTCCCAAGCACCGGCATCGCCGACCGCAGTGAGGAAATGGGTAGCGGCAGGACACCGCGGAACGGTGCGGGGTCGATTGCCACCGACGCCGCCGACAGTCCGCGTCCCGCGATGATCTGCGCCAGCAGCCCGCCAAAGGAGTGGCCGATCACCACCGGCTTGCCGGTCACCCGCGCGACCACCTGTTCGACATGATCAGCGACCTGCCCGATGGTCTTCTTGGCAAAGACCTGAGGATTCGCCCGCGCCTCTTCAACCGTCTCGGGGTCATCCGGCCACGACGGAGTGAGCGTCGCGAACCCCGCCTCCGCGAAGCGCTGGCGCCAGGCGTCCCAGCTGCTCGGCAGGAGCCACAGACCATGGATGAAAACGACCGTCGTGCCGGTCGCTGCGTTCGCTTCTTTGATCTGCTCGTTCTCGCGCTCAGTGATCGCCATACCCGTGCGACCCCCCTCGGCTATCAGCCAGTCGATGACGGACGCGATCCTCCACCCGGGACCGCGTGAGCGCGAGCATATTTCAATTGTGCCGCCGCGCGAACGCGGTAGTCGGTCATTTCTACCCCTACCCGTTTGCCAATGCCAGGCAGCTCGGATACTTCGCCGTCACCGTCAACGCCTTCTGGACCGGGCTCCTGTTCGTCGGCTTGGCCGTCGGCGCCACGGCTCTGGACAAGCGGCTGGCCTCCGTAGCCACGCCCACGCCGTAGCTACGCCTGCGCCGCAGCTGGGGCGCCGAGCGGGAACCGGACGCCGGTCAGTTCCTCCGAGACATCCCACAGGCGGCAGGCCACGTCGGTGTCCATGGCGGCGTTCGAGCGCCCGACGAGCCTGGGCGCGCCGCGCTGCTCCATGAAGCGCCCGGGGCCCGCGTAGCTGCCGCCGGGGATGCCCGCGACCGCTGCGTAGAGAGTCGGCAGCGCGCCGCCGTTCTCGTCCTGGGCGATCAGGCGGTTGCCGACGACGCTCATGAGCTCCAGCAATCGGCGGCCGCTGTGGAACTGCAGGTTGGTCGACGCATAGCCAGGGTGGGCCGCGGTGGCCAGAACTGCGGAACCCGCCGCGCTCAGCCGTCGCTGCAGTTCGGCGGTGAACAGCAGGTTGGCGAGCTTGGACTGCCCGTAGGCGCGCCAGGCCTGATAGGGCTTGCGCTCCCAGTTGAGGTCGTCGAAGTCGATGCTGCCGAAGCGGTGCCCGACAGACGACACGCTCACCACGCGTCCGGTGACGTGCTCGAGCAGGAGATTGGTGAGCGCGAAATGGCCGAGGTGGTTGGTGCCGAACTGCAGCTCGAAGCCGTCGGCGGTCCGGGTCAGCGGCGGCACCATCACGCCGGCGTTGTTGATCAGCAGGTCGATGTCGCCCTCCCACGCCGCAGCGAACTCGCGTACGGAGGCGAGGCTGGCGAGGTCGAGCCGGCGGACCTCCGTCTCGCCCGGCATCGCCGCGGCAGCGGTCTGGCCCTTGTCGGTGTTGCGCACAGCGAGGACCACACGGGCTCCGGCGCCTGCAAGCGCACGAGCTGTGGCGCGGCCGATGCCGCTGTTGGCGCCGGTAACGATTACGGTGCGGCCGGTCATGTCAGGGATGTCTGCGATGCTCCAAGCTGAAGTAGTCATGAGCAACAATGTAGACTATGGCAACAATGATGTCAACAACAACTTAGTCAGCTAGGCTGCCACGCCAGTGAATGAGCGCCCCTATCACCACGGCAACCTGCGCACGGCGCTGCTCGCGCAGGCCGAGCGCACCGTCCGCGAGCGTGGTGCGCAGGACCTGTCGCTGCGTGAGCTCGCGCGTGAGGTCGGCGTCAGCCACGGCGCGCCACGCCGACACTTCCCCGACCGGCAAGCGCTGCTCAACGCCCTCGCCGAGGCTGGGTTCGTGCGCCTCGGCGCCGAGCTCCGCAGCGCAGTCGAGCGCACCGGCGAGGACTTCCCGGCGCGACTGCGTGCGACGGCGGTGGCTTACGTCCGCTTCGCGACGCGCGACGCCGCGCTGCTCGAGCTGATGTTCGCGGGCAAGCACCAAGAGGAGTCCGGAGCGCTCGGGGAGGCCGCGGATCGTGCCTTCTCGGTCATGCTCGAGCTGATCGAGCAGGGCCAAACCGACGGGATCCTCGAACACGGCGAGCCCGAGCGCGTCGGCCTCGTCCTCTTCGCCACGATCCAAGGCATCGCGGCGCTGGTCACCGGTGGCATGATCCGGGCCGAACAGACCGACGAGCTCGTCGCCGACGCGATCGCCCACTTCCTGCGCGGCTCGCGCGCAGCCGCGTGAGTTTGCAGATGACTACGCTCTTCGAGCACGCCGGCGGCGAGGAGGGTCTCCATCACCTCGAGCAGCTGTTCTACGACAGCGTGCTCCGAGACCCACTGCTGCAGCCGCTGTTCGGCGAAGGTCAACCCCAGCACGTCGATCACCTGACGATGTTCACGGCCGAGACGTTCGGCGGTCCCGACCGCTTCACGCGCGAGCTCGGCTTTCAACACCTGATCGACGTGCACCGCGGCTTGGAGATCAGCGAGGAGCAGCGCGAGCGCTTCGTCGAGCTCTACATGACGGCGCTCGATGCGGCCGGCATGCCCGACGACGAGCCGTTCCGCACCGCTGTCCGCGAGCACGCTGAATTCGGCACCCGCGTCGCGATGCAGAACTCCCACGCGAACACCGACTCCGAGCTGCACCCGCTGCGTGAGGTTCCGCACTGGACGTGGGCCGGCGAGCGCCCGCCTGCCTGAGCCGTGGGACTCGTCGCTCATGTCGTTCGGGGCGACCGACGAACGGAAGAAGTCAGTGACGCACCGTCAGTAGCGTACGACTGAGAGCGCGCTCTCGGTCAAGACATGAACGCCGCGTATCCTGGAGAGGTGCCGGACAAGCAGGCTTCCTCGCTGGGTGAGTTCATTCGTCGTCAGCGCGAGCTCTCAGATGTGTCGATGCGTCAGTTCGCAGCGCTGGCGGGAATCTCGAATCCTTATCTGTCACAGATCGAGCGAGGGCTGCGTGCGCCTTCGGAGCAGGTGTTGAAAGCGATCGCGGATGTGCTCGACGTCTCGGCGGACACGCTCTACGATCAGGCGGGCGTTCGGCGCGAGCAGGACGGACCGCCGAAGGTCGTTCAGGCGGTCCGCGAGGACCCGAAGCTGACCGGGCGCCAGCGGCAAGCCCTGATCGAGGTCTACGAGGCGTTTGTCGGCGTCGGGGCGCGACCGCGGCGAAGCTGAGGGCGGTCGTGGGAACGAGGCCGCTCAGACGTTTACCAGCCCGCGCTCGAGCGCGTACCGGACGAGCTCCGAGCGCGTGCCCAGCCGCAGCTTCTGCTGGATGTGCGAGCGGTGGGTTTCGACCGTCCGCACGGATAGGTAGAGCTGCTCCGCGATCTCAGCGTTGGTGTGACCAAGCGCGATCAGGCGCAGAACTTCGAGCTCGCGCGGGGAGAGATCGTCCGGTGGACCTTTTGGCTGCGCTGCTACGCGAGCGCCGAGACTAGGATTCAGATAGCCCTCGCCGACGGCAGCGCGGCGCACCGCCTCAACCAGTTCGGTGTCAGCTGCGTCCTTGAGCACGTATCCGATCGCACCGCCGGCAAGCGCCTCACGGGCGAACTCCGGCTCGTCCTGCATCGTCAAGACCACGATCTGGGTGTCGGGTGCCTCGGTGCGGATCCTCGGGATCGCCTTGAGGCTCGAGCCACCTGGCATGTTCAGATCGAGCACCAGCACCTCCGGGTGGTGACCTCGAACGTAGCGCTGCGCGCTCTCGACATCACCGGCCTCGGCGACCACCTCGAAGTCCGGCTGACCGTCGAGCAGCAGCCTCAGTCCACGCCGCACGACCCGGTGATCGTCGGCGAGCACGATCCGGATACTCGCCGCCTGATCGCTACTTGACGTCTCGGCCTCGGCGGGGATCGCATCCGGATCGGCCATGCTCGGCAAAGGTAGCGCGTCACACGGACGCGCCAGTACACACTTTTCCGCCCCATCGGAGAGGCATCGCGGGGCCGCCGTCGGCGCCGACGCGGCGTAACGTCTACGCCATGATCGACGGCGATTCTCCACGAGAGCGGTTCGACGTTGCAATCACCCTCGGCGCTCGCTCGTACCCGTGCGACAAGCCCGTGCGACGATCGATGACGCTCGCGTGGTAAGCGGGGAGATGTGACGCGACTCGAGCACGTTCCGGTTGGAGTGATGGACCCGCATCAGTTCGAGTCGGTGATCCCCCGCTCCGAGTACCGAGATTTTCTCGATCTCGCCGACCGCGGTGCACGGCAGCTCCACGGCCGCGTGATCTGGAACGTGAACTCGACCGCTCAGGGAGGAGGGGTGGTCGAGCTGCTGCGGCCCCTGCTCGGGTACGCCCGAGGCAGCGGGGTCGACGCGCGCTGGGTCGTGATCTCCGGTAACCCCGAGTTCTTCGTGATCACCAAGCGGCTGCACAACCATCTGCACGGAGCCGACGGCGACGGCGGCGCGCTGACCCGGGAAGAGCAGAGGGTCTACGAGGGGGCGCTCGCTGGAAACGCAGCCGAGCTCGTCGGGCTCGTGCAACCGAACGACGTCGTGATCCTCCACGATCCCCAGACGGCAGGGTTGATCGACGCCGTCCGGACGACCGGCGCCGCTGTGATCTGGCGCTGCCACGTCGGCCTCGATCACGGAAACGCGTTGGCTCGCGTCGCCTGGGACTTCCTGCGCCCGTACGTGCTCGACGCCGACGGGTATGTGTTCTCGCGGGCTGCGTACGTCTGGGACGGCCTCGCGCAGGAGCGCATCGCGGTGATCCAGCCCTCGATCGACGTCTTCTCCCCCAAGAACGCAGAGCAGAGTGTCGCGCAGAGACTCTCGATCCTCTCGCGGGCAGGCATCGTGCCACAGCGAGCGACCGTCGCCCCGACGTTCACCCGCTGCGACGGCACGCCTGGGCGCGTCGACCGCACCGCGGAGATGCGGCAACTCGCACCGCTGTCTCCGGAGGACCGCGTGATCACCCAGGTCTCGCGCTGGGACGCGCTGAAGGACCCAATCGGCGTCATGAGCGGATTCGCGGACCACGTCGCCGGTCGGTCAGGCGCACATCTGCTCCTCGCCGGCCCCGCAACCGCTGCGGTGTCCGACGACCCGGAGGGCGCAGCCGTGTACGCCGAGGTGGACGCCGCCTGGCAGCGGCTGCCTGCCGAGGTGCGGCGACGCGTTCACCTGGCCTCGCTGCCGATGGCCGACACCGACGAGAACGCGGCGATCGTCGATGCCCTGCAGCGCTACGCCGACGTCGTCGTGCAGAAGAGCATTGCCGAGGGGTTCGGCCTCACCGTCGCCGAGGCCATGTGGAAGGAGCGCCCGGTCGTCGCCAGCCGCGTCGGCGGCATTCAGGACCAGATCGTCGATGGTGAATCCGGCGTGCTGATCTCGGATCCGCACGACCTGCGGGCGTTCGGCACAGCGGTGGCGGAGCTGCTCGTGGACGGAGATCGTGCTCGGCGAATCGGCGCCGCGGCCCGCGAACGGGTACGCGAGCACTTCCTCGGCCCACGCCACCTCGCACAGTACTTGAAGCTGATCCAGCGACTGGACACGCGAGATCGGGAGTCGCTCACCAGGCGCCGTAGTCGCTCGCCTCGGCCGCCCGGAGCGCACTGACGTACCCCACGCGCTCGTAGGCTGACTCGTCGCTGTCCAACGGAACAGCGAGCATGCCCCGGAAGTCGTCCACGGCCGTGAAGCCCTTGCGAGTCATCCAGGCCGCGAGCCCGTCGAGCAGAACGCCCGCGTGCTCCGGGCCGTGGCGCAGCAATGCCGAGGCGGTCATCACGACATCGGCGCCCGCGAGGAGGTATTTGGCAACGTCGAGGGGACCCTCGACGCCGGTCGTGGCCGCGAGCGCCGCGCCCACCCGCGCGTACAGGAGCGCGATCCACGTCCGCGGCAACCGCGCCTCAGCCGGGCTCGAGAGCCCCACGGTGGGCACGACGGCAAGGCTCTCGGCATCGATGTCCGGCTGCAGGAAGCGGTTGAACAAGACGAGCGCATCGGCGCCGGCATTGTCCAGCGCCAGCGCGATCTCGCCCGTCGAAGAGAAGTGCGGGCCGAGCTTCACCGCCACCGGCACGGTCACCGCTCCCTTGACCCGCGCCAGCACGTCGAGGTGGCGCTGCTCGACGTCGCGACTGGAAACGCGCAGGTCGCCCGGAAGGTAGTAGATGTTCAGCTCGATCGCGGCCGCGCCGGAGTCCTGCATCGCCCGCGCGTAGTCGGCCCAGCCACCGGGGGTCACGCCGTTGATACTGCCGATCACCGGCACATCGATCGCGGCCGCGGAGCGCTCGAGGAGGCTCAGGTAGCGACGTGGCCCGGCGTCCTCCTCCGCGGCGGCGGGAAAGTACGACAGCGCTTCGGCGAAGCTCTCGGCGCCCGCTTCGGCGAGCCGTGCATTGAGCTCGGCCTCCCGGCGCAGCTGCTCCTCAAACAGCGAGTACAGCACCACCGCGCCGACGCCCGCATCGGCCAGGCGGCGAACGCCGTCCACGGTCTTCGACAGCGGCGAGGGCGACGCGACGAGGGGGTTGCGCAGGGCGAGGCCCATGTAGTTGGTCGAGAGCTCCATCAGGGGCGCTTCCGTCCGTCAGCCGGGAACCGCGCAGCGTCATGGGCCGCCATCTCCTCGTAGACCGCCCAGCGCTGCGCGACGGCCTGCTCGGCCAGTCCGTGCAACCGCTCGGCCTCGGCCGGGTGCGTGTTCGCGAGCGTGCGGTAGCGCAGCTCACGGTCGGTGTAGTCGGCCAGCGGGATCCGTGGCCGCGACGAGTCGAGCAGGAACGGGTTGGCCTCCGCGGCGCGCGCCATCGGGTCATAGCGGATCAGCGGCCAATACCCGCTGGCCACCGCGCGGTACTGCTGGTCAAGCCCGCTCCGCATCTCGATTCCATGCGCGATGCAGTGGCTGTAGGCGATCAGCAGGGAGGGGCCGTCGTACGCCTCGGCTTCGCGGAATGCCGTCAGCGTCTGCTGGGGATCGGCGCCTATCGCGACTCGAGCGACGTACACGTTGCCGTAGGCGATCGCCTGCAGCGCGAGGTCCTTCTTCGGCACGTTCTTGCCGGCGGCGGCGAACTTGGCGACGGCGCCGAGCGGGGTCGCCTTAGACATCTGCCCGCCGGTGTTCGAGTAGACCTCGGTGTCGAGCACCAGGACGTTGACATTGCGCCCGCTGGCGAGGACGTGGTCGAGTCCGCCGGCGCCGATGTCATACGCCCAGCCGTCGCCGCCGACGAGCCACACGCTTCGCCGGACCAGGTGATCGACGACGCTCACAAGATCGCTGACGGCGGACTCTTCGAGGCCGTCGAGCCGCTTCCGCAGCTCGGTGACGCGCTCGCGCTGGGCCCGCAGCTCTGACTCCCTCAACTGCGGCGCCGCGAGGATCTCGTCGACCAGCTCGGCGCCGATCCGGTCGCGCAGCTCCTCCAGGCGTCGGCGGGCCAGCTCGGTGTGGCCGTCGGCGGCGAGCCGGAAGCCGAGCCCGAACTCGGCGTTGTCCTCGAACAGCGAGTTCGACCACGCCGGGCCCCGCCCGTCGGCGTCGGTCGTCCACGGCGTCGTGGGCAGGTTCCCGCCGTAGATCGACGAGCACCCGGTCGCGTTGGCGACCATCAGCCGATCGCCGAAGAGCTGCGAGAGGAGCTTGATGTACGGGGTCTCGCCGCAGCCCGCGCACGCGCCGGAGAACTCGAACAGCGGCTCGAGGAACTGCGTCCCGCGCACTGTTCCGAAGTCAACCCGCGAGCGGTCGCTCGCGGGCAGCGACTCGAAGAATGCGATGTTCGTCCGCTCGGCGCCCAGCAGTGGCTCGCGCGCAGTCAGGTTGATCGCTTTACTGATCGGGTCGCCGGGCGACGTGACCGGGCAGGCCTCGACGCACAGCCCGCAGCCGGTGCAGTCCTCGACGTAGACCTGCAGGGTGTAACGCGCGTCGGGGAGCCCGGGGGCTTCCAGCGCAGCCGAGTGGAACCCCTCGGGCGCACCGTCCAGGCGGGCCGGGTCGTAGTAGCGGGAGCGGATCACGCTGTGTGGGCAGACGAAGCTGCAGTTGCCGCACTGGATGCAGAGGTCGGAGTCCCAGGCCGCGACCAGCTCGGAGATGTTGCGCTTCTCGTACGCCGTCGTGCCGCTCGGGTACGTGCCGTCGATCGGCAGCGCGCTGACCGGGAGCTCGTCGCCCCGACCAGCCATCATCGTCGCGGTGACCGTGCGGACAAACTCCGGCGCGTACGCCGGCACCATCGGTTCGGGCTCGCGCGTCGAGGTCACCCGGTCGGGAACCTCGATCCTGTGCAACCCCGCGAGCGCGCTATCGACGGCCGCTCGGTTGCGTCTCACCACCTCGTCGCCGCGGCGGCCGTACGTCTTCGTGATCGTGGCCTTGATCCGCTCGATCGCCTGCTCGCGTGGCAGCACGCCGGAGATAGCGAAGAAGCACGTCTGAAGGACGGTGTTGATTCGCCCTGCGAGGCCGGCATCACGGGCGATCCGGGCGGCGTCAATCACGTACAGCTCAATGCCCTTGGCGACGATCTGCTCCTGAACCGGGCGGGCCAGCGCCTCCCAGACCTCGTCGGCCGCGTGCCGGCAGTTGAGCAGCAGCTTGGCGCCGGGGGCAGCCCGCCCGAGCACTTCCGCTCGCTCGAGCAGCCCGAAGTGATGGCAGCCGACGAAGCTCGCCTGTCCGACGAGGTATGGCGCTCGGATCGGCTCCGGGCCGAAACGCAGGTGCGACACGGTCTGCGATCCCGACTTCTTCGAGTCATAGACGAAGTAACCCTGGGCGTGCACACCCTCCTCGGACCCGAGGATCTTGATCGTGTTCTTGTTCGCGCCGACGGTCCCGTCCGAGCCGAGGCCGAAGAAAACCGAGCGAACGGTGGTCGGCGACTCGATCTCGAGCGAGGAGTCGTAGGGCAAGCTGGTTTGAGCGACGTCGTCGATGATGCCGATCGTGAACCGCCGTCGCGGCCGCTCAGCCGCCAGCTCCTCGAACACCCCGGTGACCATGCCTGGGCTGAATTCCTTGGACGACAGGCCGTAGCGCCCGCCGGTCACCCGAGGCATCACGGCTATCTCCCCGTCCGCCTGCGCCGCGCTCAGCGCGGCGTTCACGTCGAGGTACAGTGGCTCGCCGATCGAACCTGGCTCCTTGGTCCGGTCGAGCACGGCGATCTGGCGGACGGCGGGCGGCAGTGCCCGGATCAGTGCCTGGGCCGGGAACGGCCGGAACAGCCGGACCTGCGCTACGCCGACTCGCTCGCCTCGCGCCTCGAGGAATGCGACGGTCTCGCCGGCCGTTTCGCCGCCCGAGCCCATCATGACCAGCACGCGCTCGGCTTCGGGGTGTCCGGTGTAGTCGACGAGGCCGTAGCGGCGACCGGTGCGGTCCCCCAGGTGCTCCATTGCGTCCTCCACGACCTCTGGGATGCGGGCGTAGAACGGGTTCACGGTCTCGCGCGCCTGGAAGTAGACGTCGGGGTTTTGCGCGGTGCCGCGGATGAACGGCCGCTCCGGCGATAGGGCCCGCTCGCGGTGTGCGCGGACGAGGTCCGCTCCCACCAGAGCGCGGAGGTCGTCGTCGGAGAGCAGCTCGACGGTGTTCAGCTCGTGCGAGGTGCGGAAGCCGTCGAAGAAATGTACGAACGGCACCCGCGTCCGGAGCGTGGCGGCCTGCGCCACCAACGCCAGGTCGTGGGCCTCCTGCACCGACGCCGAGGCGAGCAGCGCGAAGCCCGTCTGGCGCACCGCCATCACATCCGAGTGATCGCCGAAGATCGATAGTCCCTGCGCCGCCAGCGAGCGTGAGGCGACGTGGAGCACGGCTGCGGTCAGCTCACCGGCGATCTTGTACATGTTCGGAATCATCAGCAGCAGGCCCTGGGAGGCCGTGAACGTGGTCGCGAGCGCCCCGCCCTGTAGCGCACCGTGGAGCGCCCCGGCCGCGCCGCCCTCGCTCTGCATCTCGACCACGGTCGGCACCGTGTCCCAGACGTTGGGCCGCCCCTGGCTCGACCACTCGTCGGCCAGTTCAGCCATCGGCGAGGACGGCGTGATCGGATAAATGCAGCAGACCTCGTTGAGTCGGTAGGCGACCGAGGCCGCAGCCTCGTTGCCGTCGATCGTCACCCGCATCACACGGGCTCCGGGAACATCTCGATCGCGTGCACCGGGCACTGCTCGAAGCACGCCCCGCAGCCGGTGCAGCGGTCGTACTCGAACCGGTAGCGGTGCCCGGGGCCGAGCTTGATCACCGCGTCCTCGGGGCATGCGCCCACGCATCCGTCGCACTCGCAGCAGTTGCCGCACGACAGGCATCGACCTGCCTCGAAGCCGGCCTGCTCGACCGACAGCCCGCCCACCACCTCGGCAAACCCGGTGACGCGCCGCTGCGGTGCAAGCTCAGGCTGCTGACGGCGGTCGGCGTCACCGAAGAACCACGGGTGCAGCTTGTCGAAGCTCGCCGTGTCGTGCTTGCGTGCGCCGACGATGTCGCTGCCGCGCAGCCAGGCGTCGATGTGGCGCGCCGCCTTCTTGCCGTGACCCACGCCGACCGTGACCGTGCGCTCGCTCGGCACCATGTCCCCGCCCGCGAACACCCCCGGGCATCCGGTCATCAGCGACGCCGACACCTGAACGGTGCCGTCGGGATCGAACTCGATCCCCGGCACGCCACGCATGAAGGCGGTGTCGGTCTCCTGGCCGAGCGCCAGGATCACCGTGTCCGCGGCGAGTGTCTCGAACCGGCCGGTCGGCTGCGGGAAGCCCGCCTCGTCGAGGTCCATCACCTCGACCTGCAGCTCGGGACCTTCGAAGGCGGTGATCGTCCGCAGCCAGTTGATCCGTACCCCTTCGCGCTCGGCGTCCTGCGCCTCCTCTTCGTGGGCCGGCATCTGCTCGCGGGTGCGGCGGTAGACGATCAGCGTCTCTTCCGCCCCGAGCCGCCGGGCCACCCGGGCGGCGTCCATCGCAGTATTGCCCCCGCCGTAGACCGCAACCCGGCGCCCGATCACCGGTCGCTCGCCGGAGGCAACGCTGCGCAGGAACGAGACCGCGTCGACGATCGGCCCGGCATCCCGGGCCGGGATCTCGACGCGCTTTGAGAGGTGGGCGCCAACCGCGACGAAGACCGCCCCGAAGCCGCCCTCATCACGTTCGGCGACGAGATCCTCGACCCGGTGCCCGCAGGTGACGAGCACGCCCAGCGCCACGATCCGCGCCACCTCGCCGTCGAGGACGTCGCGCGGCATCCGGTAGGCGGGGATCCCATAGCGCATCATCCCGCCCGGCTCGGCGCCGGCGTCGCGGATCTCGACCTCGTGGCCGAGCCGAGCCAGGTGGTAGGCGGCCGACAGGCCACTCGGTCCGGACCCGATCACCAGCACCCGCTGTCCGCTGCGCGCCGGCGGCGGATCGCATTGCCATCCTCGCTCGAGCGCGAGGTCGCCGAGGAACCGCTCGACGGAGTGCACGGAGACCGCGCTGTCGAGGTTGGCGCGGTTACACACGCTTTCGCACGGGTGGTAACAGACACGCCCATGGATCGCGGGCAGCGGGTTGTCGGCGACCAGCTGACGCCACGCCAGCTCGTGATCACCGGCCTGGGTGTGCGACAGCCAGGCCTGGATGTTCTCACCAGCCGGGCAGCCCGCGTTACACGGCGGCAGCAGATCCACGTAGACGGGGCGCCGGTCGCGGACCGGCCCGGCGCGGGAGCGCCCGTGCACGAGATCGGGCAACGGCGTGATGTCAGGATGCGAACCGGTCATCTCGCCACACCGCCCTCACTCGCCGCGCCGCGCGATCGTCGTTGTGCTTGGTCTGAGTGCTCGGCATCGGCAGCCAGTCAGATCGCCGCGACCCCGGAGCGGCCCGCGTAGCGCGCGCGGTCCCCGAGCTCCTCCTCGATCCGGAGCAGCTGGTTGTACTTTGCCACCCGCTCAGAGCGCGCCGGGGCGCCCGTCTTGATCTGGCCGACTCCGGTGGCGACGGCCAGGTCTGCGATGAACGTATCCTCGGTCTCGCCCGAGCGGTGTGAGATCACGCACCGGTAGCCGGCATCCCGCGCGAGGGCAATCGTGTCGAGAGTCTCGGTGAGCGTGCCGATCTGATTGAGCTTGATCAGGACGCTGTTGGCGATCCCACGCTCGATGCCCGCGCGCAGGATGACGGGGTTGGTGACGAAGATGTCGTCGCCGACGAGTTGGAGGCGGTCGCCAAGCCGGTCGGTGAGCTGCTTCCACCCTTCCCAGTCGCCCTCGGCCAGCCCGTCCTCGAGGAACAGCAGTGGGTAGCGCTCCGAGATATCAGCCCAGAGCTCGATCATCTCCGCGCTCGAGAGCGACCGGTCCTCACACGCGAGCTCATAGCGGCCGTCGTGGAAGAACTCGCTCGTCGCCGGATCGAGGCAGATCGCGATGTCGTGTCCGGGCCGGTAGCCGGCCCCCTCGATCCCCGCGACCAGGAGCTCGAGGGGTGCCTCGTTCGTGTGAAGCGTCGGCGCGAAGCCGCCTTCGTCGCCGACGCCGCTGGACAGCCCGCGCTCCCTCAGCGTCCCTTTCAGATGCTGGTAGACCTCGGCGCCCATCCGCAGGGCTTGCGCAAACGAGCCGGCGCCGACCGGAGCGATCATGAACTCCTGGAAGTCGACCGGGTTGTCCGCGTGCATGCCGCCGTTGAGGATGTTCATCGCCGGGACGGGTAGCAGGCACGCCTGATCTCCGCCGAGGTATCGCCACAGCGGCTCGCCGGCCGCGGCGGCGCCGGCGCGAGCCGCGGCCATCGACACGCCAAGGAGGGCGTTGGCGCCCAGCCGGGACTTGCCTTCGGTCCCGTCGAGCGCGATCAGTGCTTCGTCGAGCGCCCGCTGATCTGTGACCTCGAGACCGCGGACCGCAGCGGCCACCTCGCCGTTGACGTTGGCGACCGCGTGCGTGACGCCCTTGCCGCCGAACGCGTCGCCACCGTCACGCAATTCGAGCGCCTCACGCGTCCCGGTTGACGCACCCGACGGGACGGCCGCCCGGCCGGTCACGCCGCTGGTGAGTCGCAGATCTACCTCGACGGTTGGGTTGCCGCGGCTATCAAGGATCTGTCGCGCGCGGACGGCTTCGATCACGTTCATGGTTATTCCCTAGTCTGGGCGGTGGGACCTGGGGTCGGTCACGGTGATCCAGCTTTTGGATCTTGGGAGTCGGCTGTCCGTAGAGGCTAGCCCTCTGCCGTGCGCCCGCGTCCGTCGGCTCCCGCGTTCGATTACGGAGGACTACGGAGACGCTCCCCGGTCGAGCCCCGATGCCGGGTCGCGCACCGTCCGGGAGTATCCGGTGAGTGACCATCGAACTCACCCCACGCATCGCAACCAAGTGGATCTACGACTTCAGCGAGGGCTCGCGCGAGCTCCGCGAGCTGTTGGGCGGCAAGGGCGCCGGCATCGCGGAGATGACCCGTGTGCTCGGCTCCGACCTGGTGCCCGCCGGGTTCACGATCACCACCGCGGCCTGCGTCGAATACATGCGCGCCGGCCGCACCGCTCCCTCCGGACTTCCCGAGCAGGTCGAGCAGGCGCTCATGCGCCTCGAGGAAGAGTCCGGCAAGCGTCTGGGCGATCCCGAGAATCCGCTCCTGGTCTCGGTGCGCTCGGGCGCGCGCGAGTCGATGCCGGGGATGCTGGACACGGTGCTGAATCTCGGCTTGAACGACGAGACGGTCGCCGGCCTGGCCCGGCGCGCGGGGAGCGAACGCTTCGCCTGGGACTCCTACCGGCGCCTCGTGCAGATGTTCGGCAACGTCGTACGCGGCATCCCGGGCGAGCGCTGGGAGGAGGAGATCGCGCGCATCAAGGACGAACGGCACGCCAGGCTCGACACCGACCTCGACACCGCGGACCTGCGCGAGCTGACGAGTCGCTTCCAGGCCCTGTACGACTTCCCCAGCGACCCCCGCGAGCAACTCGAGCAGGCGATCGGCGCCGTCTTCGACTCGTGGCTGGGCGAGCGGGCGGTGTCCTACCGTCGCATAAACGCAATCCCTGACGAGTGGGGCACGGCGGTCAACGTCCAGCAGATGGTCTACGGCAACATGGGCGAGACCTCCGGATCCGGTGTGGCCTTCAGCCGCCACGAGCTGACGGGCGCCCCCGAGTGCTCCGGCGATTTCCTGTCCAACGCGCAGGGAGAGGATGTCGTCTCGGGTGTGCGCACTCCGCGCGATATCTCCGAACTGCACGACTGGATGCCCCAGGCCGCCGACCAGCTGGTCGACATCCTGCGCGAGCTCGAGGGTCACTACAAGGACATGCAGGACACCGAGTTCACGATCGAGGAGGGGCGCCTCTACATGCTGCAGACCCGCAGTGCGAAGCGACCCGCCCAGGCCGCGGTGCGCTTCGCCTGCGACGCCGTCGAGGAGGGCTTGCTCACCAAGGCCGAGGCGATCGCGACGATCGACACAGGGTCGCTCGACGCGCTGTTGCATCCCACCTTCGATCCCGATGCGGCCTATGAGGTACTGACGCGCGGAGTCGCCGCGTCGCCCGGCGCCGCCAAGGGAGCAATCGTCTTCACCGCCCAGGAGGCGGTGGACGCAGCTGATCGCGGTACCGACGTGGTCCTGGTCCGGCCCTTCACGGAGGCCGAGGACGTGGCCGGCTTCCATGCCGCCAAGGGGATCCTCACCTCCGAGGGGGGCAAGGCCTCCCACGCGGCATTGGTCGCGCGCGGCATGGGCCGGCCCGCGGTCACCGGGGCAGCCGAGCTGGAGGTCGACGTCAGCGCCGGCGAGGTGCGGGTGGGCCAGGTCGTCCTGCGCCGAGGCGATCTGATCGCGATCGACGGAAGCACAGGCGCGATCACCACCGAGGACGTTCCGCTCGTCGAGGCCCAGGTGGACCAGCGCTTCGAGACGGTCCTGGAGTGGTGCGACGAGCTGCGGGCGCTCGGCGTCCGGGCCAATGCCGACACGCCAGAGGACGCCCGGCGTGCCCATCGCTACGGCGCTCAGGGCATCGGGCTGTGCCGGACCGAGCACATGTTCATGGCGCCCGAGCGCCAGACCCTGATGCGGGCGATGATCATGGCCGAGGATGACGCCGGCCGCCGCGCCGCCCTGGACCAACTGCTGCCGCTCCAGCAGCGCGACTTCGAGGGACTGTTCGCGGAGATGACGGGCCTCCCGGTCACCATCCGACTGCTCGATCCCCCGCTGCACGAGTTCTTGCCCGACCGCTACGAGCTGCACGAGGAGATCGTGCGCGCCCGCGTGCAGGACAGCCCGCGCCTGGCCGAGCTCGAGCACCAGCTCGAAATCGTGCGCAGCCTCGAGGAGACGAACCCGATGCTCGGGACGCGTGGCGTGCGCCTCGGGGTGCTTCATCCGGAGATCTACGCCATGCAGGTGCGCGCGATCGTCCGCGCGGCGCGTGCGGTGCGCGAGCGCAGCGGGAAGGCGCCCAAGGTCGAGATCATGATCCCGCTCGTGGCCTACGAGCGTGAGCTCGAACTGGCTCGCACCCGGGTACTGGAGGTCGCTGAAGAGGAGGGCTTCGCCTACGGCCGCGACTTCGGCGTCGGGACGATGATCGAGCTCCCCCGCGCCTGCTTCATCGCCGACCGGATCGCGCGCTATGCCGACTTCTTCTCCTTCGGCACCAACGACCTCACTCAGACCGCGATCGGCTTCTCTCGCGACGACGTCGAAGGGCGGATCATCCCGAGCTACGTCGCCGAGCGGATCCTCGACATCTCGCCCTTCGCGACGATCGATGAGACCGGTGTGGGCGAGCTCGTGCGGACGGCCGTTCGCCTCGGTCGCCTGGGGCGCCCCGAGATCGAGCTCGGCATCTGCGGCGAGCACGGCGGCGACCCCGACTCGATCCGGTTCTTCCACCTCGTGGGCCTGGACTACGTCAGCTGCTCGCCCTTCCGACTGCCGATCGCGCGCGTCGCCGCCGCCCAGGCGGCGATCGCCGCCCCGCGCATCGCCGCGCGCGAGACACGTGCTCTCGAACCGTCAGCGCTGGCCGGCTGACTCGGGCGGCGGTGTCGAGGACTGCTCGCCGTCGGGGGCCGCCACCGTGGGCTTCTCGCTCACGGGGACGCGGCCGGCGAGCGTCTTCGCCGGGATCAGCCTGCCAGCGGCCGCTGCTCGCAGCGCTGCCGCGACCCTGGTCCCGATCCCGCGCTGGCGCGGCAGCTCGATCACGAGCTCGACCTCGCCCGTGTCCCATCGTTGGCCGGCGTCGCCGGTGGTGGCGGCCAGCCCGAGGGCGCCAGGATTGTCGCTTTGCACGAGCGCGCTGTACCGGCGCACGCCCTCCCGGCGGGCGCGATAGGTGAGGCGCTCGACCAGCGCACGGCCAACGCCGCGCCGCTGCCAGTCGTCGGCGACCGCCACCGCGACCTCGGCGACCTCCGGGTCCTCGCGAGAGCGGATGTAACGCGCAACACCGAGCGCCTCTCCGCTCGCGGGTTCGATCGCGATGATCGCCTCGTGGTCTGAGTGATCGATGTCGACGAGATAGTCGAGCTCCGCTGCCGTCAGCTCCGGATGTACCGTGAAGAACCGCCGGTAGCGCGACTCGTCGCTCAGGCGCGCGACCATGGCGGCGAGGAGCGCCCTGTCCTGCGCCGCGATCGGGCGCAGCGTCACTCGGGTGCCGTCGCGCAGGGTGATCGTCCGGCGCCTCACTCGCGCTGGTCCGCTGCGGTTCGGCCGCTTCCGCGCGCCGAGCACAGAGCCGACCGGCTCCCACGGGAACGCGACCGTGACGCAGAATGCCCGCTGAGCAGGCCGAGCGCTTCGCGGCGCACGGCATCGGCGGCGAGGTCAATCGCCGGGGCGACATGTTCGCTCAGGGAGCTGCCAGTCTCGTATAAGGATCCTTCCAGGCCATACACAATTACTGTCGATGGCAAGGTTTCCATCGCGCGGGCGAGCTCGATCGCCTCCGCGACGCCAAGCGCGTGGGTCGAGGCTGGGCGCAGCGGTACCGGAACCCGGGCCGAGCTGGCGTCGATGCGGTGAATCGTCCCTGGCACCGCGCCCGAACACGCACTGTCGACGAGCACGATGGCCTCTGCGCCATCCCAGAGCTCCAGCAGCCCCACGCCGTCCCCTTCGTGCGCGCGCACCTCGATCCCGCTCTCGCGGTCAAGATCCGCGAGACGACGCGCCACCTCGAGGCCGGCGGCGTCGTCGCCCCGCACGGCATTTCCGACGCCGATCACGAGCACCGAGCGCGAGCGCGGCATCCGCTCAGCGCCGTTCGATCGTGAGGTCGAGAAAGTGGGTGGCGCACGAGATGCAGGGGTCGTGGTTGCGGATCGCCTGCTCGCAGCGCAGCTTCAGCTCCTCGTCGGAAAGATCGAAGTGACGTCCCGCGACCGCGCGCAGGTCCTCCTCGATCGCGAGCTGGTTCTGCGAGGTCGGCGGGACGATCGTCGCGGCGAGGATCGTGCCGTCGTCATCGATCTCATAGCGGTGGTAGAGCATTCCCCGCGGGGCTTCGGTCGCGCCGTGGCCGACGCCGCGGCGCGGTGCGACCTCGACCGCCGGTCGGTCGGGCTGCTCGTAGCGGGAAATGATCGCCAGCGCGTCGTCGCACGCCTGGACGAGCTCGACCGCCCGAACGATGATGCTCTGGAATGGGTTGCGGCAGGTCGGACCCACCCCGGCCTCGTGGGCTGCCGCTTGGGCAAGCGGCCGCAGCTGCCCAAACGCCAGGTTGTAGCGAGCGAGCGGCCCAGTGAGGTAGCTGCCACGCGCACGGATCCGCGCGTGGAGGGCGTTCGAGTGCTCGACGTGCTCCTCGACCACGTGCGCGTCGAAATCGGCCGGAGCGATGTCCAGCCCGCGGTCGGAGACGATGCGCCCGAGGTCAATCGGGTACCCGCCGCCCGGGTCGGCGAGCGCGACGAGCTCGGGCTCATGCGTCGCGTCGGGGAAGTGCAGCCCGGCGGCCCAGCGGACTGTCGCGAGCGCAGTCTCCCTCGCCTGTTCGAGAGGGTCGACGAGCGTTCGCAGCTCGCGACGGCTCGGAGCCCGGTAGAAGCCGCCCACGCGGACGTTGATCGGATGGATCTCCCGACCGCCGACGAGGGTCATCACGGTGTTCCCCGCCTTCTTCATCTGCAAGCCCTGCTCGGCTACTTTGGGATGGTCGCGGGCCATTTCGACGAACCCCGGATAGCCGAGGAAGTCAGGGGCGTGGAGGAGGTAGACGTGCAGGCTGTGGCTCTCGATCCACTCGCCGCAGTAGATCAGGCGACGCAGGTCTCGGATCGGCCCTGAGTCGATCGCGACCCCGCACGCGTCCTCCATCGCTCGCACCGCGCTCATCTGGTAGGCGATCGGACAGATGCCGCAGATCCGCGAGGTGATGTCGGGTGCTTCGGTGAAGGCGCGCCCGCGGAGCAGCGCCTCGAAGAACCGCGGCGGCTCGTAGATCCGCAGCTTGACCTCGCGCACCTGATCGCCCTCGAGCTCGACGTACATCGCGCCCTCGCCCTCGACGCGCGCGAGGTAATCGGTCCGGATCGTCCGCGTCGGAACCTCACTCATGCGCTTCGCTCGCGTTCCGGAAGGGACCCGCAGCGGCGTTGTACGTGCGGTACACCCGCACCAGGTCGCGGTCCTCGAGCCCGGACCAATGATCCAGCGACGCGGGGTTGGGCGTCTCCTTCGGCCCGAAGCAGCCGTAGCAACCGCGGTCGTAAGCGGGGCAGATGGCGCCGCACCCCGCGTGGGTGACGGGCCCGAGGCATGGCGTGCCGTGCGCCACCATCACGCACACCGTTCCCCGCCGCTTGCATTCGACGCAGACGCTGTGGGCACGCACCCGCGGGCGGCGGGCGTTGAGGTAGGCGTTGATCACCTCGAGCAGCTGCCGCTTGTTGATCGGGCACCCGTTGAGCTCGAAGTCGACGGGAACGTGGGCGCTGATCGGAGTCGAAGTCGCAAGCGTCGAGATGTAGTCCGGCGACGCGTACACGGCCCGGGTGAACTCTTCGACATCGGCGAAGTTGCGCAGCGCCTGGATGCCCCCCGCGGTGGCGCAGGCGCCGATCGTGATCAGCGCGCGCGAGCAGGCGCGCACAGCGCGGATCCGCTCGGCGTCGTGGGGAGTCGTGATCGATCCCTCGACCAGCGAGACGTCGTAGGGGCCCGCGACGGTCGCGCTCGAGGCCTCGAGGAACTGCGCGATCTCGAGTCGGTCGGCGAGCGTCAGCAGCTCGTCCTCGAGGTCCAGGAGGCTGAGCTGGCAGCCGTCGCACGAGGAGAACTTCCACACCGCCAAGGTCTTCTTGGCCGCCGCCGCCATCACAGCTCCCTGATCGCCAGCCACGGCGCGAGCTCTGACCAGCAGTACACGGGACCGTCGCGGCAGACGAGCGTCGGGCCGAGCTGGCAGTGCCCGCAATGACCGATCCCGCACTGCATGTTTCGCTCCATCGAGGCGTAGATGTTCTCGCCCTGGGCACCCTGGTCGACGAGCGCCGCGACCATGAAGCGCATCATCACCTCGGGGCCGCAGAGCATCGCGGCAGTGGCGGTCCAGTCGAGCTCGGCGCGCCGCACAAGGCGCGTCACCACGCCGACGTGTCCGAGCCACTCGGGACCGGCGCTGTCGACCGTCACGAGCACTTCGAACCCGCGGTCTGCCCAATCGGCGAGCTCGTCGGGATAGAGCAGCTGGTCGGGCGAGCGTCCGCCGTACATGAGCACGAGCCGCCCGTACCCCTCGCGGCGTGCGAGCAGACTCATCAGCGCTGGGCGCAGCGGCGCGAGGCCGATGCCACCCGCGCCGATGACGACGTCCATGCCGCGCACCTCATCGACGGGCCACGCCGTCCCGAACGGTCCCCTGACGCCGAGCACGCGGCCGGGGTCGGCGTCGCAGATCGCCCGCGTCGCGAGGCCGACCGCGCGGACGGTATGCACGAGTCGCTCCGGCCGGTCCGGATCGCCGCTGATCGAGATCGGCACCTCCCCCGCGCCGCCGGCCGAGAGCATCGTGAACTGGCCGGCGGCGAATTGCAGCGGCTCGCCGGAGCGCGGCTCGAGCTCGAACGTCCAGGTGTCGGTGGTGTCTCGACGCTTTACGACGATCTCGAACGGCTCGGGCACCATCGGCCCCCGCTCAGTGGGTGAGAGCTCACGCCGAGGCGCGCGCATTGCCGTACACATCGAGCAGCTGTAGCCGCGTCGCCTGCAGACGCTCGAGCATCGCCGACGCGAAGCGCTCCATGAGCTGGTAGCCGAGCTCGTGATCGGCATCGCACTTGCCGCGCAGGCAGGCACCGTCGAACGCAACCAGCCGCGTCGGTGCGGTCGCCCGCGCGTCGAACTGCCAGCGGAAGGGCTTGAACAGCCACGACCAGCCGACAACCTCGCCCTCGCCCAGCGTCTCGATCACACGCGAGCCCGCCGCTGGGGCGTGCACCTCGAGCGACACCGCGCCGTGGCGGATCAGGTAAAACCGATCGGCCTGCTCTCCCTCCTGAAAGAGGAAGGTCCCAGCGCGGACGTGCTCGTTGCCGGCGCAGCCCGCGATCAGGGACAGTGACGCCGAGTCCAATCCCGCGAACACCGACGCATCGGCGATCAGCTCCTCGAGCCCCTTCACTTCGGGCCTTCCTCGCTCTCGCGGATCGCCGCCGCCTCCTCGGTGAGGTCGATCCCCACCGGGCACCAGGTGATACAGCGCCCGCAGCCGACGCAGCCCGAGGTGCCGAACTGGTCGTGCCAGGTCGCCAGCTTGTGGGTCATCCACTGCCGGTAGCGAGACTTCGCCGAGCCGCGCACCGCGCCGTCATGGATACCCGAGTAGTCGACCGTGAAGCACGAGTCCCAGCGCTGGTGGCGCTCGACGTGCTCGCCGGCGAGATCGGTCACATCCTCGACGGTCGTGCAGAAGCAGGTTGGGCAGACCATCGTGCAGTTGCCGCACGTGAGGCAGCGCTCGGCGACCTCTTCCCAGCGCGGGTGGTCGTAGTTGCGGTACAGCAGCTCCTTGATCTCGGTCACGTCGAGCTCGCGGCCCATCTGCGACGCGGTCCGGGCGTGAACGGCGCCTGCGGCGGTGCGATCTTCCTCGACGGCCTCGCCATGCGGCACATCCGCCAGCACGTCGGCGCCACGCTCGGACCCGACCTCGACGACGAAGTAGTGCCTGTGCTCCTCGAGCACCTCGGTCAACGCGAGGTCGAAGCCGCGCTCGGCGACCGGGCCGGTCTTCATCGAGACGCAGAAGCACGTTCCGCCCGCCTCGCCGCACTGCACCGCGACGATGAACAGATCCTTCGTGCGCCCTGCGTCCGCCGGGTCCGGATGCGATCCCCCGAGCAGGACCCGATCAAGGATCCCAACCGCGTGGAGCTCGCACGACCGAGCGCCAAGGAACGCGTACCGGGGAGACTCACGGGGGGGCTCGGTCACGTTACTTAGTCCGCCGTCCTGATCCACACGCGCGCGCCACAGCTTCACCTCCGCCGGCAGTTGGTATTGCTTCCACGAGTGCGGGCCGACCGCGTAGCCGAACAAGGCCTCGTCCTCGCGGCGCCGCAGGCGGTAGTGCCCAGCCTCCTGCTCGTCCGTCCAGCCCGCCGGCAGATCAGCCGACGAGGCGATCTCGTCGTAGACGATCGCCTGATCGCGGACAGTCGGACCAACAATCGCGTAACCGCGGCGGGTCAGCGCATCGAGCAGCGCGTCGAAGTCGTTGCGCTCGATGACGTGGACACCGTCCATCCGCGAAATCGAACTCTACGGCGCCAGCCGTGTTCAGGTCGTCGCGAGATCGCGGGACTCTCGAACGAGACTCACGGCTCAAGCAGCGAGCGGCCGCTCATCGCGAGCGGTTGCGGGATGCGCAGCAGCGCCAAGACGGTCGGCGCGACGTCGGCGAGCGTTCCCTCGCCGCGCAGGCCGATCCCGCTCGCGGTGACGATCAGCGGCACCGGGTTCAGCGAGTGGGCGGTGCTCGGGCTTAGATCGGGCTCGAGCATCTGCTCGGCGTTGCCATGGTCGGCCGTGATCACGCATGCTCCGCCCGCCGCGTACAGCGTCGAGACGACCCGTTCCAGGCACTCGTCGACGGTCTGAACCGCAGTGACGGTCGCCGGGATGACGCCGGTGTGGCCGACCATGTCGGCGTTCGCGAAGTTGATCACGGTGAACCGAGGCTGCTCGTCGGCGAACGCCCGCTCGAACGCGTCCGCCACCCCACGCGCACTCATCTCAGGCTTCAGGTCGTAGGTGGCGACATCGCGTTGGGAGGGCACCAGCTCACGACGCTCCCCAGGCAGCACGTGCTCCTGGCCCCCGTTGAAGAAGTAGGTGACGTGGGCGTACTTCTCGGTCTCGGCCACATGCAGCTGGGTCGCCCCGGCGCGCGCTACCACCGCGCCGAGCGTGTCGGCCGCGCGCGCTGACCGGAACGCCACCGGATACGGCCACCCCTGCTGATACTCGGTCATCGTCGCTAATCGGCCCACCGGCGACGCCCCGCCGCGCCCGCGCCACCCGGGAAGCTCCTCGGTGCCCTCACCGAAGCCCGGCTCGGCCAGCGCGCGTACGATCTCGCGCATCCGGTCGGGGCGGAAGTTGAAGCACAGCACACTGTCCTGTGCGCGGATCCGGCCCTCGGGGCCGACCGCCGTCGCGGTGATGAACTCGTCGGTCTCGCCGCGGGCGTAGGCCGCGTGAGCGGCGGCGGGCGCGTCCGGCGCGTGGTGCTCGCCACGTCCGTGGACGAGCAGGTCGTATGCCGCCTGCGTGCGCTCCCAGCGCCGGTCACGATCCATCGCCCAGTAGCGACCGGTCACGCTGGCGATACGGCCCACCGCTGCGTGGCGACACCAGTCCTCGAGCGTGCGCAGATAGCCCTCACCCGCGGTCGGCGAGGTGTCGCGCCCGTCGGTGAAGCAGTGGAGAACGAGATCGGGGACGCCCAGGCCGCCGGCGAGCTCGATCAGGGCGTGCAGATGCTCAAACCCGGAGTGAACGCCCCCATCAGAGACCATGCCCAGCAGGTGAACACGCTCGCCGCTCAGCGCCGCGCGGACGACCTCGTTGCTCGCGAGCTCTCCCGCTGACACGGCGTCGTTGATCAACGTCAGCGTCTGCGCCACCACCGCTCCCGCCCCCAGCGTCAGGTGGCCGACCTCGGAGTTGCCCATCTGGCCCTCGGGCAACCCGACGCTCCGGCCGCTCGCGCTGAGCGCCGTGTGGGGACATTCGCTCCACAGCTCGTCGAACACCGGCGTCTTCGCCAGCGCGATCGCGTTGCCCGGATCCGGGGGGGCGATCCCCCAGCCGTCCATGACGATCAGGCACACGCAAGTGATGTCTGAGCGCTCCGGCCCGGGCGGGAGGCTCACCGAACACCAGCCGGCGCCAGCAGCGCCCGCACGCCTGGGAGCGAGCGTCCTTCGAGCAGTTCAAGCGTGGCGCCGCCGCCGGTCGACACGTGGGTAACGGAGTCCCCCAGCCCGAAGCGCCGCAGCGCCGCGACGGTCTCGCCGCCGCCGACCACCGTGGTCGCCGACACCGCGGCGAGCGCATCGGCGACGGCGCGCGTTCCGGCCGCGAACGGATCGAGCTCGAAGCGACCCATCGGCCCGTTCCAGAACGCCGTATGCGCGCGTGCGATCTCGCGGGCGTAACGCTCGGCCGTACGTGGTCCGATGTCAAGTCCGGTCCATCCGTCTGGCACGTCGACGCCGTCGAGCGCTCGCGGCTCGGGGACGTCGTCCGTCATCTGCGCGAGGACGAGATCCTGTGGCAACTCGAGGCGGCAGTGCGTCTCGAGAGCCGCCGCCAGGGCGCGCCGCGCGGGGTCGAGGTCGCCCTCAGCGCACAGCGATGCGCCGACGGAGTGCCCCTGCGCTGCCAGAAACGGAAAGCACATCGCGCCGCCGATGCAGAGCACGTCGGCGATCTGCAGGAAGCGATCGACGACGCCGATCTTGTCGCTCACCTTGGCACCGCCGAGAACCGCGACGAGCGGCCGCCGGGGCCGCTCGATGATCGCGCTCAGGATCCGCACCTCTTGCTCCATCAGCCGACCGGCGGCGCTGGGTAGGCGGTGGGCAATCCCCTCGGTGCTGGCGTGCGCACGGTGCGCGGTGCCGAAGGCATCGTTGACGTACACATCCGCCAGCTCGGCGAGCGCGGACACGAGCGCCGGGTCGTTGTGCTTCTCCCCCGGCTCGTAGCGCACGTTCTCGAGCACGAGGATCTCCCCTGGGGCGAGCCGCTCACTGAGCTCGCGCACCTGCGGGCCGATCACCGCCGGAGCGAGCGTGACCCGGGCGCCGGTCAGCTCCGCCACCCGATCGGCCACCGGACGCATCGACAGCTGCGGATCACAGCCGGCGGGACGTCCAAGATGCGAGACGAGCACCAGGCGCGCTCCACGCCGACGCAGCTCCTCGATCGTCCTCAGCGCCGCGCGGATGCGTGTGTCATCGGCGATCCGCGCCGGCGTCCCGGGCGCGCCCTGCTCGAGCGGCACGTTGAGATCGCAGCGCAGCAGCACGCGCCGGCCTTCTACGTCCAGGTCGTCGAGCGTCGGCAAAGCGTCGTCGGGAACGCCTCGAGCGTCAGCCGATTGCATCGGGTCGTGGCTGGTGACGTCGCTTGGTGTGGCCGTCATCGTGGTTCGATGGGAGCTCATCCGCACTCGCCCCCTATGCCGGCTGGGCGACCGGCACGACGACACGCTGAGCGAGATCGACGAGCCGGCTCGAGTATCCCCACTCATTGTCATACCACGCGACGACCTTCACCTGGGTGCCGTCGATCACGGCTGTGAGCGAGGCATCGAAGGTCGACGAGTAGGAGGACTTGACGATGTCCGAGGAGACGATCAGATCCTCGGTGTAGGCGAGGATGCCCACGAGCGCCGCATGATCGGCGAGCCGCTCGAATGCCGCGTTGATCTCCTCCTTGCTCGTCTCCCGCTCGGCTTCGATCGTCAGGTCGACGAGCGATCCTGTCGGCATCGGCACGCGGACGGCGTAGCCGTGCAGTCGCCCGGCGAGCTCGGGGATCACGAGACCGAGCGCCTTCGCGGCGCCGGTCGTCGTGGGGATGATGTTGATCGCCGCGGCGCGCGCACGGCGCAGGTCCGTGTGGGGTCCGTCGAGCAGGTTCTGGTCAGAGGTGTACGCGTGCACCGTCGTCATCAGCCCGTGCTTGATCCCGACTGTCTCGTGCAGCACCTTGGCGACCGGGGCGAGGCAGTTGGTCGTGCATGACGCGTTCGAGACGACGTGGTGCGCTTCGGGGTCGTAGACCTCGTCGAAGTTCACACCGAGCACGAGCGTCGCGTCCGCCGGTTGGGAGCCCTTCGCGGGAGCCGAGATGATCACCTTCCGGGCACCGGCCTCGAGATGCTGGGCGGCGCCGGCGCGGGTGCGAAGCCGCCCGGTTGACTCGATCACGACGTCGACCCCGAGCTCCTCCCAGGGCAGGGCGAGGGGATCGGTCTCTGCCAGCGTGCGGACGGAGACGCCGTCGACGACGATGTTCCCCGCCGCGTCGGCCGTGACGTGACCCTGGAACCGACCGTACACGGAGTCGTACTTCAACAGGTGGGCGAGCGTGGTCGCGTCGACGAGGTCATTGACAGCAACGATCTCGACATCCGCGCCCTGTTCGTGGGCGGCGCGAAACACGCTACGGCCGACGCGACCAAAACCGTTGATGGCTACTCGTACGGACATCAGAACCTCGGTTCGTTGGAGATTTGCTCGACCGGCGCGACGAGCGCAGTCTGCGTTTCGTTCATGTGCCGACCGTACGCTTCAGTCGCAGCCGCCGAATCGTGGGTGAGTGCGCTACCGGGTCCGTATTTGCCCGCGAAACGTCTAGCGCTCGGAGGCGCGACGCATTGGCGGCAAGAACGACACGACGCGTGCTGAGTAGTTCTCCACACCCACCCGGCACGTTTGTGCGGCTGCTGCGCGGCGGCGCGCGAAGTACTGTGGTCTCATGAACGAGGCGATCAATCCCGAGCCGAGCGGCATCGTCCGCGGCCCGAATCAAATGCTGGAGCTCGATCGAAGCGAATGCCTGGATCTGCTCGCTTCGGCGTCGATCGGAAGGATCGCGGTCACCGTGCCTGATTGGGCACAACCGGTGATTCGCCCCGTCAACTATCTCTTTGACAAGTCCTCACAGTCTGTCCTCATTCGCTCGGGAATCGACTCCAAGCTCCATGCGGTCATGCGCTCAGCCAACGCCGCATTTGAAGTCGACGAGACGGATCCGGCCAATCGGATCGGCTGGAGCGTGATCATCCACGGCGTGTGCGAGGAGATCACGACCCCCTCCGAGCTGAGGCGCATCGAGGCTCTCGGCCTCGCGCCGTGGGCGCCTGGACACAAGGGTCGGTGGATTCGCATCCGTACGAACACGGTCTCCGGCCGACGGCTCGTAGCTGTCCGCCACGGCCGCGCCTGAGCACCCGCGCCGTGTTACATGTCCCACGAAGGGGACGACAGACCGGCTCTGAGACGCGGAATCGGCCGCACACCGACGACGTAGTTTGTACGCATGGCGCGCCCTCGGCCCGGCTTCGAGGCAAGCTATCCTTGCCCCGCGGACGATGGATGATTCGCTCGATCAGCTTCAGATTCGTCGTTTGCTCGACATCGGTCGTGGGCTGGTAGCCAAGCTGGACTTGGAGGAGGTACTCGATGAGATCCTCGAGGCCTCTCGGGAGCTCACCGGTGCCCGCTATGCGGCGCTCGGGGTACTGAACGAGCGACGGACCGAGCTCGAGCGATTCATCACCGCGGGGATTGACGCGACGACTCGGCGCGCGATCGGGGTTCTGCCGCGTGGGCGCGGTGTCCTCGGCGTTCTGATCGACGATCCGCGGCCTCTGCGTACGGGGAAGGTGGGCGACCATCCAGAGAGCTACGGGTTTCCCGACGGACACCCGCCGATGGATAGCTTCCTCGGCGTACCGATCGTGATCCGCGGTGAATCGTGGGGCAACCTCTACCTGACCGAGAAGGACGGCGGCGAGTTCACAGAGTCCGACGAAGAAGCGGCCGTGATCTTGGCCGACTGGGCGGCGACGGCGATCAACAACGCGCGACTCTATGAGACCAGCGAGAAGCGCCGCACGGAGCTCGAGCGAGCCGTGCGCGGGCTCGAGGCGACCCGCGATGTCGCGACGGCGATCGGTATGGCAACGGGGATCGACCGTGTGCTCGAGTTGATCGTCAAACGCGGCCGCGCGCTCGTCGACGCGAACACGATCCTCATCATGCTGCGAGAAGGCGACGCGCTGGTGGTCACTGCGAGCGCGGGACACGCGGTCAGCACTCACGGCCTACGGCTACCAATTGACAAGTCGACCTCCGGCCAGGTGCTGGCACGCGGACGGCCGGAGCGGATCAGCGACGTCAGCAGTCATCTGAGGATCTCGCCGGCACAGCTCGGGGTTCCAGATGCGCACACAGCATTGCTGGTACCGATGAGCAGTCGTGGCGAGGCTATCGGCGTCCTCGCTGCGTTCGATCATGGCCCCGAACATGACACCTTTTCCGAGGAGGACGAACAGCTGCTGCGGACTTTCGCCGCGACGGCTGCCAATGCCGTCGCGATGACGCGGAGCGTCGAGGAGGACCGGCTCCGCAGCGCCATGGCGGCAGGGGACGCAGAGCGGCAGCGCTGGGCGCGGGAGCTGCACGACGAAACGCTTCAGGGACTCGGCGGACTGAAGGTGCTCCTCGCCTCGGTGCTCCAGCGCGGCGACCCAGAGGAGAACGAAGCGGCGATGAGGGAGGCGATCGAGGAGATCGAGACGGCGATTGGCAACTTGCGTGCGATCATCACCGACCTGCGCCCGGCCGCGCTCGACGACCTGGGGCTCCGCGCGGCGTTGAGCGCCCTCATCGAACGGCGCGGACAGGACGACCTCGAAATCACATCCGAGCTACGGCTCCCAGATCCGCGGGCCGGCGACGAGCGACTGAGCCCAGAGTTCGAGACGACCATCTACCGCCTCGTCCAGGAGGCGCTGACGAATGTCGTCAAGCACGCGCGAGCGCGCAAAGTGCGAGTGGCCGTCACCGCGAGCGACGGTACCGTCACCGTCGAGGTGCAGGACGATGGTGTCGGCTTCGCGGTGGAGGAGCCCAAGTCGGGCTTCGGCCTCGCGGGAATACGCGAGCGCGTGTTTCTGGCCGGCGGCGTGCTGGGGGTCGAGTCGGGACCCGAGGGCACTCTGTTGCGCGGGCACCTGCCGGTGCGGGAGGGCCTGGATGTTGCCGGGCGCTCACGCGCTCAGCAGACCGCGTCCTAGCGCGTAGCGCACCAGCTCGGCCCGCGTAGCCACCCCGAGCTTCCGATACAGGCGCGTGCGATAGGTCTCCACGGTTCGCCTCGAAAGATGTAGCTTGGCCGCGATCTCAGCGCTCGTATGACCGAGTCCGATCAACCGCAGAACGTCGGTCTCCCGTAGGGTCAAGTTGTCGTCCGCGACGGATCGCCTGAGCGACTGGAGACGCGCCGCGACGCGTGGGCTGAGGTACTCCTCGCCTCGGGCGGTGCTTCGCACTGCCCGCGGCAGCTCGGTGTCGGCGTAGTCCTTGAGCACGAACCCGATCGCGCCGGCGTCGAGCGCCTGCTGCGCGAACCCGGGGCCGTCCTCCATGGTCAGCACGACGATCTCGGTGTCGGGCACCTGCTTGCGCAGGCGCCGGATGACTTCGATGCTCGATCCGTTGGGCATTCCGAGGTCGAGCACGAGCACGTGCGGCCGGTGCCCGTGAACGTGGTGCGTGACCTCAGCCAAATCGCTGGCCTCGTCGACGACCTCGATTCCTTCCGCGCTGTCGAGCAGTAGTCGCAGACTCCGGCGCATGAGGGCGTGGTCGTCTGCGAGGACGACGCGAATCGACCCATCGGTCGACGAGGATCCGCGTGGCTTAGGCGCGAGCTGGAGGTGGGCTGCCATGGCTTTCACGCTACCCGCTGCGGTCCGCCTCCATAAGGGGGGAAAGGCGCCGAGCTGGTGCGGAAAACCCGCAGTCGCACGGGTTTCACGCCCTCGCATCACGCCCTCACGTCAGCCTCGCAACACGAACGGAGGTCGGCGAGACGGGGGCGCCTGGACCCGGACGCGCGCGTCGAGGATCAGCGCGCCGTCGCCGCGCGCAATCACCGGGTTGAAGTCGAGCTCGGCGATCGCCGGGTGTGCCTCGACGAGCGCGCTCAGTCGCAGCAGCACGTCCTCGATCGCGTTGAGGTCGCACCGAGGCGCGCCACGATAGCCGTCAAGCAACGGGAACGTGCGCAGCGACCGCACCATCTCCTTGGCATCGAGGTCGGTCAGGGGGGTGATGCGCACCGCGACGTCCCCCAGGAGCTCTGCGCTGGTCCCGCCTGCGCCACAGGCGATCACCGCTCCGAAGCTCTCATCGTGCACGACACCGACGAGGAGCTCGACGCCGGCGGCCGCCATCGGCTGAACGATCAACCCCTCGAGCGCATGCCCGGCCTTCGAGACCGCTGCTTCGATCCGCCGCGCGCTGCGGCGTACCGCGGTGGGACCCTCAAGGCCGAGCGCCACGCCACCGGCGTCGGTCTTGTGGATCAGATCCTGCGCGATGGCCTTGAGGGCCACCGGAACGCCGAGCTCGGCCGCCGCCGCTACCGCTTCGCTCGCGTCGCTGACGATCCGGCTCGGGATCAGCGGCAGCCCATAGCAGTGCAGTAACGCGGCGACTTCGCGTGGGCCGAGCCATTCCTCGCCGTCGGTGAGTGCGGCGGCGATGATCGCCGCTGCTTCGTCTGGCCGGCAGTCGCTCGGCGGTGCGACGACGCCCGCGGGCCGCGCCCGCCAGCGCGCGTAGCGAGCGGCGTGCGCCAGCGCCCTGGCGGCATCTTCGGGAAAGTCGAACCTCGGGACGCGCGCTGCTGTCCCGCCTTCCTTCGCGGGCGCGGCGGCGGATCCACCCATGAACACCGAAGCCAGCGTCACCTCACCGGCCCCTTGCGCCGCGGACGTGATCGCCTCGGCTACGTCGCGCTCGGCGGTGACGAGCGGCGCGACGAAGATCGTGATGATCGCGTCGCACGCCTGCCGTGCGACGAGCAGTTCGATCACACGACGGTAGTCGTCCGCCGACGCAGTCGCGATCATGTCGATCGGGTTGCCGAGCGAAGCCTCGGGTGGGAGGGACCCCGCCAACTCGCTTCGAACGTCGTCTGAGAGCTCGACGACCTCGAGTCCGTTCGCCTGGCAGGCGTCGGCGCACAAGATCGCGGGACCGCCCGCGTTCGTGACGATCGCGACGCGGTCCCCGCGCGGCACCGGCTGAGCGGACAGCAGCGTCGCGACGTCGAATAGTTCGTGCATCGTGTCGGCGCGGATCACGCCCGCCTGCTGAAACAGTGCGTCGACGGTCACGTCCGACGCGGAGATCAGCGCGCCGGTGTGCGATGAGGTCGCCCGCGCACCCGCAGGCGAGCGACCGCTCTTGACCGCGACGATCGGCTTCGACGCGCTGACACGCCGGGCGATCCGCGCGAACCGGCGCGGGTTGCCGAACGACTCGAGGTAGAGCAGGACGACATCGGTCGCCGGATCTTCCTCCCAGTACTCGAGCAGATCATTGCCTGACACGTCGGCCTTGTCGCCGACGGACACGAACGACGAGATCCCCAGACCGAGACGTCCGGCGGCCTCGATCATCGCGATCCCCAGGCCACCGCTCTGGGAGAAGAAGCCGACGTTGCCGGGCGGCGGGGCGTGGGCCGCGAACGTCGCGTCGAGGCGCACGTCCTGCGCTGTGTTGAGCACACCGAAGCAGTTCGGGCCGATCAGCCGCATGCCGGCGTCACGACAGATCGCGAGCAGCTCGTGCTGGCGCCGGGCGCCTTCGGCCCCGGCTTCGCCGAACCCCGCCGAGATCACGAGCAACGCACGCACACCCGCCGCTCCGCATTCGCGCGCAACCTCGTTGACCGCAGCGCCGGGAACCACGATCACCGCGAGCTCGACCGGCGCGGGGACGTCGGTGATCGTCGCGTACGCCGGGCGGTCCTGGATTGCGTGCGCGTAGCGATTGACTGCATACACCGAGCCGGTGAAAGCGCCGCTCGTCAGGTTGTGAAGAATTTCCGCCCCGACCGTCTTGCGCCGCCGCGACGCACCGATCACGGCGACTGAGCCGGGGTTCAGGAAGCTTCGCACGGCAGCGACCGCGGCTAAGCGCTCGCGGTCCTCGAACCGCCTCCGAGCGTCATCGGAGAGTGACGTCGGGAGCTCGATCTCGATCGTTCCACCCCTGGCGCGCACGGCGACGGGAAAGCCGCTGTCGCGGAACACCTGGATCATGCGATGGTTGGCCGGCATGACTTCGGCGGTGAACGTCGAGATCCCGTGGTACTCAGCCGCAGTGGCCAGATGGGCGAGCATGATCGTCGCGATCCCCAGCCGCTGCCATGCGTCGGCGACGACGAACGCCACCTCGGCATGGGCGGCGTCGATCCGAGCGTAGACGCCGTGAGCAACGATCGCGTGCTCGGGTCCGGCGGTCGCGACAAGTGCGTAACGGGTGGCGTCGTCGAACTCGACCGACCATTTCGTCGCCCACTCGATGTTCGCCTGCCCGAAGAAGCGAAAGCAAATCGCGTCGCCTGACAGCCCCTCGAAGAACGCCCGCATCGCGTCGAGATCGGTGCCCTGAACCGGACGGATGTGGATGCTCGAGCCGTCGCGGACCGCGACGTCCACGGCCTCGCCCGCGGGGTAGGACGTGTACGGCAGCTGCCTCTTCTCAGCACGAGTGGAATCGACGTTCGGGCGAACGAGCATGGGCACACACCGTACGGCGCACCCGCGGCTCTGGCATCCGTAGCCGCCCGCCAGACCACGCGTTGAAACTGCGTAGCCAAGCTCGCGGGCCGGGGCGAGGCGACTTAACCGCTACATCTCCTGGCCACCATTGACATTGAAGACCTGACCGGTGATGAAGGAGGAATGGTCCGAAACGAGGAAGTGCACCGTGCGCGCGACCTCGTCGGGGCGTCCGAGCCGTCCCACGGGGATCTGCGCCTTGATCCGGTCGAGCACCTTCTCGGGGACGTGCTCGAGCATCTCGGTAGCGATGAAGCCCGGTGCGACGGTGTTGATCGTGACCCCGATCGAGTCCTCACCAAGCTTTCCCTCCTTGGCCAGCTGATAGCACGCCTCGCGCGCGAGCGTCTTAGTGAGCCCGAATAGGCCCGACTTCGAGGCCGCGTAGTTGGCCTGGCCGATGTTGCCGATCTCACCGACGATCGAGGAGATGTTCACGATCCGCCCGGAGCCCCGCTCGATCATGTGCGGCAAGACCGCCTGCGACATGAAGAACGCGCCCGAGAGATTGACCGCGATCACCTTGTACCAGTCCTCGTCGGACATCTTCAGAACGGTCTTATCGATCGTGATACCAGCGTTATTGATCCCTTGCGCAGCGCCGAAGCCGGCGATTCAAGCCGATGTGACCACGCCGCACCTGCTGGAGCGTGTCTCGAGCAACGGAACTAGCGCTCGTCCGCCTGGGCGGTCGACCTAGCGCTAGTCCGCCTGGCGGTCGACCTAGCGCTCGTCCGCCTGGGCGGTGACGATCTTCTGTTCGAGCGCCGCCATGACCGTCGGGTCCCGCAGCGTGGTCACATCTCCGAGCGCGCGTCCTTCGGCGATGTCTCTGAGGAGGCGACGCATGATCTTCCCCGAGCGGGTCTTGGGCAGGTCGTCACTCCAAAGGATGCGCTTGGGTCGTGCGAGCTTGCCGATCTGCGCGGCCACGTGATCGCGAATCTGGCCCTCGATCTCGGGGGTGCCCTCGAGCTCGCCCTGGAGCGTCACGAACGCGACGATCGCCTGCCCGGTGAGCTCATCTGACTGGGCCACGACGGCCGCCTCGGCGACCTTCTCGTGCGCGACGATCGCCGACTCCACCTCGGCTGTGGAGAGACGATGACCGGAGACGTTGATCACGTCGTCAATCCTGCCGACGATCCACAGGTAGCCCTCCTTGTCGCGAATTGCCGCATCGCCGACGAGGTAGGTGTCGTTGCCGAAGCGCGAGAAGTACGTCTCGACATAGCGCTCGTCGTCGCCGTACAGGGTCCGCAGCATTCCCGGCCATGGACGCTTGAGCACGAGCAGCCCCTGGCCCTGCTCGATGCTCTCGCCCGTCGTCTCGTCGACGACATCGGCGACCACTCCCGGCAGCGGAAACGTCGCCGAGCCCGGCTTGGTCTCGGTCAGCCCGGGGAGCGGCGAGATCATGATCTGACCGGTCTCCGTCTGCCACCACGTGTCGACGATCGGGCAGCGCTCGCGGCCGACCACGACGTGGTACCACAGCCACGCCTTCGGGTTGATCGGCTCACCGACCGACCCCAACACCCGCAACGATGAGAGATCGTGAGCGTTCGGGTGCTCGGCGCCCCATTTCATGCACGCGCGGATCGCCGTTGGGGCCGTGTAGAAGATGCTCACGCCGTAGCGCTCGATCAGCTCCCACCAGATGCCCTTGTGCGGGTAGTCGGGGGCGCCCTCGTACATCACGCTCGTCGCGCCGTTGCAGAGCGGCCCGTAGACAATGTACGAGTGCCCGGTGACCCAGCCGACGTCGGCCGAGCAGAAGTAGACGTCGCGTTCGGGGTCGAGGTCGAACACGTGCCGGTGGGTCGAGCTGACGCCCGTCAGATACCCGCCGGTGGTATGGACGATCCCCTTCGGCTTGGCAGTCGAGCCCGAGGAGTAGAGGATGAACAGCGGATGCTCGGCCTCCATCGGCTCGGGGGCACAGATCGGGTCGGCGTTCGCGACGATCTCGTCGAAGAACACGTCTCGTCCGGCGGTCATCGGGACGTCGATGCCCGCGTGGCGCACGACGACGATCGTCTCGAGCGACTCGAGATCGCCCATGACCTCGTCAACCGCGGCCTTCACCGGCGCGGTCTTGCCCTTGCGCCGTGCGCCGTCGACCGTGATCAGCGCCTTCGCGTTCGAGACCTCCATGCGCTCCTTGACCGCCTCTGGCGCAAACCCACCGAAGACGACGTTGTGCGGCGCGCCGATGCGGGCGCACGCGAGCATCGCGACGACGACCTCAGGAATCATCGGCAGGTAGATCCCGACCACATCGCCCTTGCCGATGTCGGCATCCTTGAGGGCATTCGCCAGCCTCTGTACGTCGCGGTGGAGATCGGCGTAGGTGATCGCGAGGCGCTCGCCCTCCTCGCCGGCCCAATGGAAGGCGACGCGGTCTCCGCGGCCTGCCTCGACATGGCGGTCCAGGCAGTTGTATGACACGTTCAGCTTGCCATCGACGAACCACTTGTAGAAGGGCGGGTTCGAGTCGTCGAGCACGGTCGTGAACGGCACGTCCCAATCCAGCGTTCGTGCCTGCTCGGCCCAGAACGCGTCCGGGTCGTGCTCGGCACGGGCGTGCAGCGACGCCTCGTTGACGCTCTCGGCGGTGACGATACGCGTGGGCGGTGCGAAGCGGTCCTGGTGCATGAGCGCCTCGAGCCGCCGCTCGAGCGCCTCGCCGGACAAGAGCCCAGGCGCCGCACCCGCCTCCCGGACGGGTGCGGCGCTGGTGGACGAGCTCGCGTCATGATCGATCGTGGCCTTCATCGTGATTCCCTCTCCATAGGCGTTACGGGGCGATTGCTCGGTCGCCCGCTACGCGAGCTGAGCGACGACGGACTTCGTCTCGAGGTAGTTCTCGAGCGCGTTGTGGCCCATCTCGCGGCCCCAGCCCGACTCCTTGTAGCCGCCGAACGGCATCGCGGCGTCAAACACGCTGTAGCAGTTGATCCACACGGTGCCGGCGCGCAGGCGGTGGGCGGTCCGGTGCGCCTTGTTGATGTCGCGCGTCCAGATCCCCGACGCGAGGCCGTAGTTCGTGTCGTTGCCGCTGCGGATCACGTCGTCGTCTCCGGAGTCGAACGGAATCGCGCAGACCACGGGGCCGAAGATCTCCTCGCGCACCACCTTCATATCGGGGGTGGTGTCAGTGAGCACGGTCGGCTCCACGAAGTACCCGTGCACACCCGCCCTGCCACCGCCGGTCGGGGCATGTGCGCCCGCGCCGAGGCCCGAGGACAGGTAGCCGAGCACCTTCTCGTGCTGCTCTTGGGAGATCAGCGGTCCCATCTGGGTGTCGGCGTTGATCCCTGGGCCGATCGTGATCTTCTTGGCCTCGTTCGCAACGCCCTCGACCACCTCGTCGTAGACGTCGCGCTCGATGTACAGGCGCGACCCGGCGTTGCAGCACTGGCCCTGGTTGAAGAAGATGCCGTTGGCCGCACCGGGGATCGCCACGTCCATGTCGGCATCCTTGTAGAGCACCTGCGGGCTCTTGCCGCCGAGCTCGAGCGAGACCTTCTTGAGATTGCCCGCCGCCGCGTGGACGATCAGGCGGCCGACCTCGGTCGAGCCGGTGAAGGCGACCTTGTCGACGCCGTCGTGGGCCGCGATCGCCGCGCCGGCGTCACCAAACCCGGTCACGATGTTGACCACGCCGGCGGGCAGCCCGGCCTCCAGCATCAGCTCACCCAGTCGCAGTGCCGAGAGCGGCGTCTGCTCGGCGGGCTTCAGCACCACCGTCACACCGGCCGCCAGGGCCGGGCCGAGCTTCCAGGCCGCCATCAGCAACGGGAAATTCCACGGGATGATCTGCCCGACGACGCCCACCGGCTCCTTGCGCGTATAGGCCAGGAACTCCGACCCGGGTGCGGTGATCGCGGAGATCGGGATCGTGCCGCCCTCGATCTTCGTCGCCCAGCCCGACATGTAGTGGAAGAGGTCGGCGGACAGCGCGACGTCAGCGACCTTCGCGATCGTCAGCGGCTTGCCATTGTCGAGCGTCTCGAGCAGGGCGAGCTCGTCCGCATGCTGCTCGATGAGATCGCCGATGCGATAGATCAGCTTGCCACGCTCGGACGGTGTCATCCGGCGCCAGTCCGAATGCTCGTCGTCGAAGCAGCGACGAGCCGCCGCGACGGCGAGCTCGATGTCCTCGGCCGCGCCGTGCGCTACCGACCCGAGGCTCTCCTCGGTAGCCGGGTTGAACGTCTCAAAGGTCTTCCCGCTCACCGCGTCGACCCATTCGCCGTCGATCAGCAGGCGCCCGGGGTTACGGACAAAGTTCTGGAAGCGCTCGGCCGAGCCCTCGGGCAGGCCGGCGAAAGAATGGCTGGAATCCGCAGCGCTGGGCGCGTGGGTCGGTGTCGAGATCGACATACTGGCTCCTGACGTTGGCGTTCGGCGTTGACCTCGATGAGGTGGAAAACGCCATGACGGCCGAGAGCTGGAGCCGGAGAGTGCCGCCCGCCGGGGTTTGAGGCGGGGCTGCTTCGACCGTACCACAAACCGAGTCGAGAGGTCGACGGCCAGCGATCGCCTACCGCGAGCTAGACTCGTCCGGCCGGAACTGCGATGAGCCACGACGAGACCGAGCATCTGCGCGTGCTGATCGCCAACGAGCGCAAGGACCACTTGGCTCTCGTCGCGCCGATCGTCGCCGCCCTCGGGCACGAGGTGATCGCGCGTGAGATCGCCGTTGCCGACGTCGGAGCCGTGACGGCGCGTGAGCGCCCCGACGTCGCTCTGGTCGGGCTCGGGGAGAGCTCCCGCCGCGCGCTGCGCATGATTGAGAAGATCGTCAAGGAGGCGGCCTGCCCGGTGATCGTCCTGCTCCACGAGCCCGACGCGGCCTTCGTCAAGGAGGCGTCCAAGCGGGGCGCCTTCGCCTACATCACCGACGCCGACTCCACCGAGTGGCAGAGCTCGATCGACATCGTGCTGCGGCGCTTCGCGGAGTACCACGAGCTCGAAGGCGCCTTCGGGCGTCGTGCGCTCACCGAGCGTGCCAAGGGCATCCTGATGGAGCGTCACTCGGTGGACGAGGCACGCGCGTTCGAGATGCTCCGCGAGCATTCGCGAACAGCCAACCTCAAGCTCGTCGACGTCGCTACCGCCGTCGTCGACGGCCACCGTCTCCTGCCCAAGCAACCGCGGGTGCCTTCGTAGCGGGACGCGGGGGGCGCGTGCCCGCTGGGGGCGCGGCGGGCGGGGCGGGCGGGGCGGGCGCGGCGGGCGCGATGGGCGCGATGGGCGCGGCGGGCGCGGCGGCGCGGCGGGCGGGGCGGCGCGGCGGGCGGGGCGGGCGGAGCGGGCGCGATGGGCGCGGCGGCGCGGCGGCGCGGGGCCGACATTGGAGCGTATGCTCGGTTATGAGGACGCGGATCAAGTCCGACGTCCAATCGAGGGAGGCTGTGATGGAGGACGCGGTAATCGTCAGTGCAGTGCGGACGCCGGTGGGCAGCTTCGGCGGGCAGTTCAAGGACGTCCCGGCCACGGAGCTCGGCGCGCACGCCGTGCGTGCCGCCCTCGAGCGGGCCGGGATCGCCGGCGACGACGTCGACGAGGTCGTGCTCGGCTGTGTGCTGACGGCCGGGCTCGGGCAGAACCCCGCGCGCCAGGTCGCAATTGCTGCTGGGATCCCAAAGGAGGTGCCCGCGACGACGATCAACATGGTCTGCGGCTCCGGCCTGAAAGCGGTTGCCATCGCCGCGCAGATGATCCGCGCGGGCGACGTAGAGATCGTCGTGGCGGGCGGTATGGAGAACATGACGCGCGCTCCGTATCTGATTCCCACCGGGCGCTTCGGCGCGCGGATGGGCGATGCCGAGCTGATCGACTCGATGGTCCACGACGGCCTGTGGGATGCCTTCAACGACATCCACATGGGAATCACCGCCGAGAACCTCGCCGAGCAGTACGGCATCAGCCGCGAGCAACAGGACGAGTTCGCTGCCGCAAGCCAGCAGAAGGCCGAGCGCGCTGTCGCCGAGGGCATCTTCGCGGACGAGATCGTGCCGGTCGAGGTACCCGTGAAGGGCGGTACGCGCACCGTGGACAGCGACGAGGCGCCGCGGGCGGGAACGACCGCCGGGACGCTGGCGAAGCTGCGACCGGCGTTCCGCCGCGACGACGGCACGGTGACCGCGGGCAACGCCTCCGGGATCAACGACGGGGCCTCAGCGATCGTCCTGATGTCGGCGAGCAAGGCCAGCGAGCGCGGCCTACAGACGTTCGGGACAGTCGAGAGCTACGCCTCCGTGGGGGTCGAGCCGAAGATCATGGGCATCGGCCCAGTGCCCGCCGTGCGCAAGGCGCTGGCCAGGGCAGGACTCCAGCTGGGCGACATCGACCTGTTCGAGCTCAACGAGGCGTTCGCCGCGCAGTCGCTCGCCGTGCTCAGGGAGCTCGACATCGACCCCGAACGGATCAACCCGCGCGGCGGGGCGATCGCGCTCGGACACCCGATCGGGGCCAGCGGCGGCCGGATCCTCGTCACCCTCGTGCATGAGATGCGCCGCCGGAACGCTGGGCGCGGCCTTGCCACGCTCTGCATCGGCGGCGGTCAAGGGCAGGCCGCGATCATCCGCAACGGCGCGGCGCACTAGAGCCAGGGCGGGCGCCGCCCCGGCGGGAGGCGACGGGCGTTGCCCCGGCTAGGCGACGTCGCGGTCGCGCGGCGGGACCTGGTCGCGCGTTGGCCGGCGGGGCGGCGCTGCGGTCGCGGGGCGGGACCTGGTCGCGCGTTGGCCGGCGGGGCGGCGCTGCGGTCGCGGGGCGGGACGCGGCCGCGCGTTGGCCCGGCGGGGCGGCGCTGCGGTCGCGGGGCGGGACGCGGCCGCGCGTTGGCCCGGCGGGGCGGCCGCGGAGGGACCTGGTCGAGTAACGCTACTCACAGTAGCGTTACTCGACCAGGTCCCCCACACACGCAACGTTGGGGCGGCTAGGCGCTTGCCCGCAGTGGTCGCAGCGCGGCCTCGACGCGGAGAAGCTCGTCGAGCATCGCAGTCGCGGCGCCGGTCATGATCTCGTTCGGCTGGATCCGACCGTCGTCGTCGAGAAACTGCTGCACGAACGGGATCGCGACGGCCTCGGGTACGGCGAACATCTTTAGCGTCGTGACGATCTGCTTCGCAACCTGGACACCGCGCGTGCCGGCCGAGACGCCTCCGTAGCTGACGAACCCGGCCGGCTTGTACTGCCACTCCTGATTGAGATAGGACAGCGCATTGATCAGCACGGCGGTCGGTCCGTAGTTGTATTCGGGGGTGACGAACGCGAACGCGTCGGCCCTGGCGACACGAGCGCTCCATTCAACCGTGTGCGCCCGGGTGTACGTGCGGAGCCGCGGGTGGTTGGGCTCGTCGAGCAGCGGCAGATCGATCTCGGCGAGATCCGCCACGTCAACCTCAAAGCCACCGTGCGCCGTCGCGTGGGCGATGAACCACTCAGCGACCGGCAGGCCGACGCGGCCCGGGCGGGTACTGGCGATGACGACCTGAAGCGTGGGCACTGGAACCTCCGTGGGCGAGGTCTGACGGGGTCGAGGACGGACAGCATATGTGCCCGACCACCTTCGACCTGCCCCGTCGACGCGCGCCGCAGCTCGGGCGGAGGCTGGCGCGCGTCCCGCCGGCTACGCCGCCCCGCGTCCCGCGGCGAGGCGCGCCCGCGCGCCCGCGCGGTCGACGCCGAGTGCCGAGATGAGCTCGGCGGCGGGATCTGGCGGCTCGAGCTCGAGGACGGTCAGGAGGACCTGTTGCGGCGGGATGTGGTGGCCGCGGCGGAGCTCTTTGCTCGATTCCTGCAAAGCAGTCTTGGCTGCGGGCGTCATCGGCAGGCGGTCCCGGAGAACCGCCTTGAGCGTCGGCCTCCGCGCAAGCTTGACCGTCTCGTCGATCGGTATGGGTGGCGCGTTGAACGCGGCGCCGATGCCGACTGCCGCGAGCGCATCCTGGTCCATGGCATCGAGCGTGTCGCGCGCGGTCTGTACGTCGCGTCCGAGAGCCTGCGCCAGAGCGGGCTCCCTGATCAGTCCGAGCACAAGGTGCTCGGTGCCGACCCTGCGGTCACCGCGGCGCCGTGCTTCCTCGCGAGCGTAGATGTACGTGCTCCAGGGGTGATACGCGTCGGCTGGTTTCGAATGCTTGGTCATGGGAGTCGCTTTCCGTATTTGGCGTGGACTGATTGGCGGGTAACGCCGAGCGCGTCACCGATCTGCTGCCAAGACCACCCCTGCTGGCGGGCGGTCGCGACGTGGTCCGCCTCGACCCGTTCCGCGAGCCGGTGCAGAGCTAGAGCGGCGCGGAGCCCCAGTGACGGGTCGTTCGACGCGATCGCGGAGGTGATGTCTTCGGCGTTCATATCTGTCAGTTTACCTTGACAAGGGGTAGATTTGTCAAGCTCAACTGACAAGGTCGCGGCACGCTCGACTAGCCGGATCGCGGCAAGCCGCCGACGCCCGGCCCAGCCCAGCCCACCGCCCAGCCCACCCTTTCACATGTCAGCTCTCGGGCCGAGGCGACGACAAGCCTCCCGATGTGGGTTCCGATGAGCGCCGCGCTACGGTTCCCGCAAGGCTGGCGGATGATGGTGACGGTGCCGGTCGAACGACGTACCACTGACCGGCTCTGCGGACGAAGCTGCCGGTCAAACCCCTACGCCGCGTGTGTGGAGCCCATGTTGGGGCAGTTGCCGCTATGGCGCGCCGTTTGAGACCGCGGCGCGGCCGACCTCGTCGGCGCCGCCTTCGACCCGCTCGCGGCGCCCGCAGCGCCCGCGCCAATGGCGACCGCAGCGGTCGTGCCCACCAGCGCGACTAGATATCTCCGTTTGCTCATCGATTCCCTCGTTCGATTCGGATACCGGGCGATACGGTCCCCGTTGACTCGACTGTACCGCGCCCTTGTGAGAAAAGCGCAAGACAGGATAAGTGACGATCGCCTGCTGGGCCGCGGCTCAGCGTCGTGCGCCGCCGGGCTGGAGCCCGGCAACCGAGCTTGCGCTGGCGCTCGAGCTCGAGCTCGGGGAGGAGGAGATCTTCGCTTCTTCGGCCGGAGTCCCGCCCGACGCGGGCGCGATCGCGGCATACGTGACCTTGAACGAGGCACCGCAGTCCGTCAGCGACGACGGCGCCGATTCGCCCCCGTTGTCACTTCCGTAGCCCAGGAACCGACGTCCGGCCGGAGCGAGCTTGATCGCGCTCGTTCCCCAGAGCTTGCTCGAGATCGAGCCGACGCGCCCGCTTGTCGTCTCCGCCATGGCCCGAGCGAACGTCTCCGAACCGAAGTCGGCCAGCGGGAGCGTCTGGCATTGGGAGCTGTTGTCATTGCACTCGGACGGCGCCTCGACGATCCAGTCGGCCGAGGTCACGTCGAGCGAAGAGTCGTTGACCGTCTTACTGAACGACTTGTGCCGGGTCCTGTCCGTCAGGGTGAGCGTCACGCGGTCGCCAACCACCACCACGCGCCCGGCCATCACGTCACCTGGGTTCACGGTCATCCGGATGCCCCTCGAGGGCGCGGGCACAAGCTCGTACCACGCCGAGGAGACCGCTTTCCCGGACGTGCGGCAGTCGGCCTCGGTGCCGATCTGCTCGAGGGCTTTTGAGGTCAGGCTATATCCGCCGAGCCCGACCCAGACGGCCGAGTACGTCGGGTCGCCCGCCGTGCACGTCGTGGATGGCTGAGTCCACAGCGCGGTCACCCGGCGGAAGTTCACACCGCCCCGGTGGGCGACGTAGCCCGACCAGTTCGTGCTCGTGCTCGAGTCGGCCCGTGCGACGGGCGCACCGAACAATGCGAGCACGCCTGCGATGAACAGCGAGGAGAGGGTGGTTGATCTGGTCACGGCGTGTCTGGCGTCATAGGGCCATCGGTCGTGGAAGTAAAACCCTTGACCGGAGGATTCGGATCGACGCTCAGATCTGAACCGTGCTCACGCCTGTCGTCGTCTTGTCCTTCGCCGCCTGCAGGATCGCGGATGCCCGACCCTGACAGTCGTACAGGGTCACGCTCGTTCCACTCGTCCCTGTGACTGTGTCTGCGCGACAAGCCCGCTCGACGACGTCGATCGCGGCCTGACTGCCCGTTCTCGTGTCGCCCGGGGAAGCGAAGCCACCTGTGCCGTCAGGAAGCACCCAGCGCAGACGGCCGGCGGCAACCTCCATGGCAACCCAGCTCGCGGTCACCGAGCTCTCGCGCCCGGAGAAGCCGCCGATCCCCGCTACGTTCGCGTCCGAGGAGAGGATCACACTCGCGGCCGTGCTTTGGCTGGAGACCGCGATGGTGCCGCCACCGTGGGCCTTGGCGTAGGCGATCGCGGTCTGGAGCGAGGCGGTGTCGCCACCGAACGCGCCGGCTCCGCCGAAGCCGCCAGGGCGACCGCCGAAGCCGCCGCTGCTGGGGGCCGTGCCGGAGCCGCCGCCGCTCCCTGAGGCGCCAGGAGGCGAGCCGAACGTGCCACGGCCGCCGAACCCGCCCGCTCCGCGCGAGCCGAAGCCCCGCGCGCCGCCGAACCCGCCCGCTCCGCGCGAGCCGAAGCCCCGCGCGCCGCCGAACCCGCCCGCTCCGCCGGGTCCGCCCGCCTCGAGCGCACTCGCCGGGCCGCCAGTCGGGAACGTCCCGTTGGTGGCATGGCCGAGTGTCTCCGCGGCCCAGATCGCCGGCGCGGCAAACAGTGCGGCCAGCGCGACTCCGAGCACAACGGCGCGCACGCGCCCGCTCGCGCCGACCGCGAGCACGACGGCGCACGCGCCGCCGACCGCGATCACGAGCGGAGTTGCCCACGACAGCTGCCCGCTCCATTCGTGGAGCACGATCAGCTCGGTGACGGCACCACCGGCGATCGCGAGCGGCGCGATCACCCGCGAGCTGCGGCCGCCCGTGAGGATCAGCCCGACGCCGGCACCGATCAGCCCGGCGGTTAAGGGGGCGAGCAGCGAGACGTAGTACGGATGGAAGATCCCGCTCGCGAAGCTGAACACGACCGCGGTCGTCACGAACGCGCCACCGACGGCGATCAGCCAGCCCGTATTCGGGTCCCGTCGGCGCAGTCGCGACCTGACGAGCAGCGCCAGTCCAGCCACAACGGCGAAGCCGATCAGCCACCCGGCCTGGTCGCCGAGCGCCGAATTCAGCAGCCGGAACGGACCCGTTGACTCGCCGAACATAGCGCCGCCCCCGATCGTGCCCGGCCCACCGGCTTGACCGGACAATCGTCCGAGGCCGTTATAGCCGAAGATCAGCGACCAGATGCTGTTGTCGGCCGTGCCCGAGATCCAGGGGCGATCCGCCGCCGGCGTCAGCATCACGAGGACCGGCCAGGCGAGACCGACGACCAGCATCGCTGCTCCGCCGGCGAGCAGCTGGCGCGCAGCGGCGACGCGCCCACGCGGCGCGATCCAGAACCACGCGAGCGCGATGCCAGGCACGACCGCGAGCGCCACGAGCATCTTCGTTTCGAAGCCGAGCCCGACACAGACTCCACTGAGGACCAGCCAGCGCGTGCGACCGTCCTCGAGCGCCCGGACGAAGAACCACAGCGCCGCGACGCAGAGGAGGACGAGGAGGGCATCGGGGTTGTTATGGCGCGAGATGGCGACCGTCGTCGGCGTGGTCGCAAGCGCCAAGCCGGCCGCGAAGCCCGCGACGCGGCCGAAGCGCCGGCGAACGAGGTCGTACAGGAGCCCGACGGCCAGCATGCCCATCAGCGCCTCCGGGATGAGCAGGCTCAACGGATGAAAGCCGAAGATCCGGGCCGACAGCGCCTCGATCCAGAGCGCCAGCGGCGGCTTGTCGACAGTCATCAGCCCGGACTTGTCCATCGAGGCAAATAGGAAGTCGTGCCAGCTCGTGCTCATCGAGCGGACAGCCGCGGCGTAGTAGGTGTTCGCCCAGCCGTTGATGCTGAGCCCCCACAGGTTGAGGACGCCGGCGACGGCAAGGACACCGATCAGCTCGGGATGGGAGAGCGCGCGCTGCGCCACGACGGGCAGCGAGCGCCTGCGGCGCTGGGCACGAGCGCGCAGGCGGGTGGCCCAGGGTGCGGGATATGAGTCGGTTGTCATCTCAGGAGAGGTGAGGGGTTGGGTCGAGGTTGGACAAGGAAACGCAGAGGAAACTAAGAAAGCGACTGCTCTGTGGCCGAACGCTTACGTGGAGCGAACACCCAGAAGCGCAGGCCGATGTAGCGGACGACGGTCGCGAGCGTGCTCGCGACGACGAGGACGGCGACCTCCAGCACGCGCGCCGGACGGCGGTCGATGAGGTCGAGGATGAGCAACGCCCCACTCGTGATCGCCACGGTCGCGAGGAAGACGAAAGCCCCCTGAGCCTGATCGCGCACCACCCCGGCTCTGCCCTTGCGCCCGAACGTGATCCGCCGATTGGCGGCGGTGTTCGCGACGGCGGTCAGCGCGAGCGCCACCACGTTGGCGGCCCCGGCGGGAAGCGGTCCCAGCAGCAGCAGGTAGAGGAGGGCGTAGGCCGCGGTTGAGGCGAGCCCAATCGCGGCGAAGCAAGCGATCCGGCTGCTGCGCAGAAGGCGTGCGACGCCCCGGAGATCAGCGACCGCCGTCGACAGGATCGCGACGCGCGAGTCGGTGTCCTCGACCCAGTCCACCGGAACCTCGTGGATCCGCAGCCGCTCGCGTTGGGCGAGCACGAGCAGCTCTGTGTCGAAGAACCAGCCCTCGTCACGGATCCGTGGAACCAGCTCGCGGGCGACGTCGGCTCGGACCGCCTTGAACCCACACTGGGCATCGCTGAAGCGCGCGCCGAGAGTGACTCGGAGAATGCCGTTATAGACCCGCGAGATCAGCTCCCGCTTCGGGCTGCGGGTGACGCGGGAGCCCCGGCCGAGACGCGTCCCGATGGCCACGTCGCTGTGCCCGGAGATCAGCGGAGCGAGCAGTGGCAAGAGCGCCCGCAGATCGGTCGAGAGATCGACGTCCATGTAGCACAGGACGCCGGCGTCACTGGCGCCCCAGGCGGCGCGGAGGGCTCGGCCGCGGCCACGCTCGGGCACGTGCATCGCGGTCACGCCGTCGAGCTGATCGGAGAGCCCGAGGGCGATCTCGAGCGTCCTGTCAGTGCTCGCGTTATCTGCGATCACGATCCGCCAGGGGAACGGCAGGTTGGACTGCACGAACGCGTGGAGCCGGGATATCGAAACCTCGAGGGTGTCCTGCTCGTTATAGACAGGGACGACGATCTCAACTTCAGGGCGCATTCCGTGACGCGGGCCGCGGACGGGGCGCGGGCGAGTTCCCTGCGCCCCGTCCGGCCCGTGGTGCGTGGGATTGCTCAGCGCGCTCACGAGGTAGGGCTGGTCGGGGGCGGATTGCTCGGTGAGCTCACGGGTTCAGGGCTGGTCGGGGGCGGATTGCTCGGGTGAGCTCACGGGTTCAGGGCTGGTCGGGGGCGGATTGCTCGGTGAGCTCACGGGTTCAGGGCTGGTCGGGGGCGGATTGCTCAGTGAGCTCACGGGTTCAGGGCTGGTCGGGGGCGCGCATCGCCTCGGTGTAGAGGCCGGCGGCGGCGAGCGCGCCGATTGCCCCGATCGCGAGGCCGGCGAGGGCGCGCCGAGATACGGTCGCCGCAGCGGCGAGCCGATGCGCTGTGTGAGGAAGCAGAGTTGGCATTACGTCGTTCTCCAGGTACGCGTCGGAGGGTGGTGTCGAACAGAATCGGGGACTCGATTAAGGGCGGCGCAAGAGGTGTGTAAGGCGCAGGTAGGAAGGGTTTGGGCGAGCAGGCGGCTGGGGCGGGCTGACGCCGGTGGCGGGCAGCGGGGTGCCGGAGGCGGTGGCTCGGGCGGGGTGCCGGGTGCGAAGCAAGGGGCCGGGTGCGTGGCCGCTTGCTCGCCTCCGACCTTGGTGCGGCCTCGTCGGGGTGCGGCTGGGTGATCCCGGGGTGATCCGGGCCTCGTCGGGGTGCGGCTGGGTGATCCCGGGGTGATCCGGGGTGCGTCAGGGTGCAGCTGGGTGATCCCGCGGTGCGTCGGGGTGCGGTGGCGGGGTGATCCGGGGTGCGACGGGTGGTCGAAGGGGTCCGCGCAGAGACGAGGCAGCCACGGACCGAACCGTCGGGCTGACAGGTCCGCGGACGCAACCTGGTCGAGTAACGCTACTCACAGTCGCGTTACTCGACCAGGTTCCCGCGCAACCACACGCCGGGCAAGAGCGGCTCGAGAAAGTCCGGTCGCCGGCGGACCACGAGGCGCCCGGACCACAACACGACGGCGGACCACAACACGCCGGCGGACCACAAAGGCGGCCGGACCATAACACGCCGGCGGACCACAAAGGCGGCCGGACCACAACACGACGCCGGAGACCACAAGGCGCCTGGACCACAGCACGCCCGCGGACCACGACGCGTCACGCAGACCGCCTCGTCGCGCCGGGCCGACACCGCGTCGCCGGACGCACGCTGCGAGCCGCGCCCCATGAGATAGTCACGCCCCACGCAACCACACTCGACCGAGGAGACGCCGTGAGCAGCTTGGATGGGAAGGTGGCGCTCGTCACCGGGGGCGCTAGCGGCATCGGTCGCGCCACGTGCCTGGCGCTGGCCGAAGCGGGCGCGCGCGTCGTCGTCGCCGACATTGACGAGGCCGGCGGGCGTGAGGTGGCGGCGAGCGTCCGCGGCGATTTCGTCAGCTGCGACGTCTCGAATCTCGAAGACAACCTCGCGGCTGTCGACACCGCACTTCAGCTCCACGGCCACCTCGACCTCGTCCACTTGAATGCCGGGATTCTGAGCGGCTGTGGGATCGGAAAGGACTTCGACCCCGCCCGCTACCGGCGCGTGATCGGGGTCAACCTCGACGGCGTGGTGCTCGGAACCCACGCCGCACTCCCGGCGTTGACGCCGCGCGGCGGGGCGATCGTCGCGACCGCGTCGCTCGCAGGACTGACCTCCGTCCCCTTGGACCCGTTCTACGCGGCGACCAAGCACGCGGTCGTCGGCCTCGTACGCGCGCTCGGCCCGGCTCTGGCGCCCGGAGGAGTCCGCTTGAATGCGGTCTGCCCGAGCTTCGCGGAGTCGAAGATGACCGTTGGGCTGCGCGCCGATCTCGCGGCATTCGGGATCCCGATCATCGCCGCCGAGACGGTCGCCGAGGCGGTGCTCGAGCTGTTCCGCGGCGACACCGCGGGCGAGTGCTGGTTCGTCCAGTACGGCCGCCCGGCCGCGCCATTCGAGTTTCGCGGCATCCCGGGCCCGCGCGGCGCGCCGGCCCGCTAAGGCATCCCGGGCCCGCGGGGCGCGCCGGCCCGCTAAGACATCCCGGGCCCGCCGGGCGCGCCGGCCCGTTAAGACAGCCTAGGCCCGCGGGGCGCGCCGGCCCGTTAGAGCCCGGCCGCCAGACTACGCCGCTCCCTGCTCCAGCCGCCCCTTGGCTCGCAACAGTTGGCGCTCGACCGTACGCCGGGTGTCGCCGGTGCGGTCCGCGATCTCGACGTAGGTCAGCCCCGCAGCGTGCATCCAGATCAGGCGCTGCTGGCGCTCGGGCAAGCGTCCGACCTCGGCGAGGCGGTCGCGCAGCTCGAGGAGCTCAGCCGGGCCGGGCGCGTGCGAGGGGAATGACAGCTCGCCCGTTCGTTCGAGCTCGGCGTCGAGCGAGAGCTCTCGCCCATCGCGCCGAGCCAACTTGAATGCCTCTCGCACCGCTGTAGTGGCGAGCCAGGACAGGACCGCGTCGCTGCGTACCCGCTCGGAGTGACGGATCAGCCGGCTCCACGCGATCTGGCAGGCGTCCTCGATCACCGGCTCGGAGGCGCGCACGTCGGACCGAACAATCTGCCTCAGACGCGGCGACAGCAGTCGGTAGAGCTCGTCGAGGTCACCGACCACGGACGGCGCCGTGAAAGCGTGACAGGAACTGGAATCTAATTGAGACTAACTTGATACGATCAAACCTAGCAAGTTTCTTTTTGTATTGCTAGGCTCAAATTATCTCAATTGGATTTATTTCGCCAAAAGGAGCAGCCGTGCCTCTCGTACCCGGCGTCACCGCCACGCCCGATCTGACCGCCCTGCCCGGCAGCAATGTCCTGCAACAGCTCGTCAACGGCGCCGAGGCATGGGCACTCGCAATCGCACTGCTCGGCGCGTTCATCGGCGCCGCCCTGTGGGCGGTCGCCTCGCATACGCACAACCATCAGTACGCTGCGCGCGGGCGCATGGCCGCCCTGATCTCGGCGGCCTCGGCGCTCATGGTTGGCGCAGCGCCCGGCCTGGTGAACTTCTTCCAGCACCTGGGGACCACTGCGAAGTAGCGCCACGATGGCCTGGCGAGCATTCGACAGTTACGCGCCGCGGCGGGCCGCGGCGAAGCTCACGGCGGCGTTCGCACTCGGCTGCGCGGTTGCGCTGATCGCCACCGCCGGCGGCAGATCGCCGGCGAAGGTCACGCGCGCCACGCCCGCGTCCTCCAATCCCGGCGCGGGGACGCCCAGCGCGACGCCCGCGTCCTCCCATCCCGGCGCGGGGACGCCCAGCGCGACGCCCGCGTCCTCCCATCCCAGCTCCCCGCCCAGTGCGACACCCGCGTCCTCGCATCCCGGCGCCCCGAGCGAGGACTTCTCCCACACCCCGGCGGGCGCCGCGTCCGCGGCCGCCGCCTGGTGTCAGACCACGGCCGAGGCGTTCGTCGAGGGCGGTTGGGACAGCGCGGTGAACGCGATGGCGACCGGGGCGTTTCGGGCGCTCGCGGTGCGCTACGAGCCGGCCGCCGCCCTCGTGCACCGGCGCCTCGCGGCGTTGCACACGCCGTTCGCCCTACGCCTCTGGCCGCTCGGATACGCCGTCCAGCAGTACTCGCGTACGACCGCGCGCGTGCGCGTGTGGCAGCTCTCGGTGCTCGCGATCTCGGCCCCCGCGGCCGACACGACATTCCAGAGCTCGACGGTCGCGCTCCGGTGGGCGGACGGCGATTGGAAGGTCACAGCGTCGCCGCCGGGCCCCGACCTCACGCCACCCGGCAAGGATGCCGCCGCGAGCCAGGTCGCAGCCTGGGTCGCCGCTGTGAATCGGCTCGAGGGGTACCAATATGTGCCGTAGGGCCATCGCCGCCATCGCACTGGTGCTCGCCGTCTGCGCGTTCGCGCCAGCTCCCGCGTTCGCATTCGGACTCAATCCGTTCAAGGCCATCTGCACCCTCGGCGGGGACACCGTCCTGCCCAAGGATGAAACGTTCCTCTGCAAGGCGGCCGCAAGCCCGGGCAAGGTCTTGAGCGTGGGCAAGAAGCTCCTCTCCGGCCATCTCGGCAGCGCGCTGCACGAGATCACCGGGGCCGCGAGCACAGCCGCTCCGGCGCTCGGTCTTGCTGCAATCGTCACCTGGGTGCTCGGCGGCGCCGGGTTCGCGCTGCACGAGACGGCAACCCTGCTCGGCAAGACGACGAGCCCGGAGCTTGGCGAGGCCTGGTTCTCATCGACGTACCTGCATATGGCCGCGATCGCGACCCTGCTCACGCTCCCGTTCCTGTTCGCGGCCGCAATGCAGGCGATGATGCGCTCGGACGTCTCGCTACTCGCCCGCGCTTCCCTCGGCTACCTGCCGCTGGCGATGATCGCGATCGCGATCGCGGCACCGCTGACGATGCTCTTGCTCGCCGCATCGGACAGCCTCTCGAACATCATCGAGCAGGCCGCAGGCGGCGGGGGCACGACGTTCCTGACCAGAGTGAGCCTCCGCCTCGGAACCCTCGCCGTGATCGCCCGCTCTCCGTTCGTGGCCTTCCTGATTGGGTTCTTCGTCGCCGCGGGGGGGCTCGTCCTGTGGCTTGAGCTGCTGCTCCGCGAGGTTGCCGTCTACGTGATCGTGCTGATGCTGCCGCTCGTGTTTGCAGCCTTCGTGTGGCCCGCGCGCCGGGTCTGGGCGATCCGGGCGGTCGAGCTGCTGGTGGCGCTGATCCTGGCGAAGCTCGCGATTGTCGCGGTGCTCGCGCTCGGCGCCGGCGCACTCGAGCACGCCGCCGCCGGCGCCAGCATCGTCAGCCTGATGGCGGGCGTGGCGCTCGTGACGCTCGGGGCGTTCGCCCCGTGGGCGCTCGTGAAACTGATGCCGCTCGGCGAGCTCGCAGCCGCCGCGGCGGGGCCACTACGCGGGCAGCTGGGCGCCGCGAAGCACTCCGGCGAAGCGATCGCGAGCCCCTGGGCCCACGCGAGCAGCGAATGGGCCGGGAACCTCAGCGCCGGAATGCGCCGCCAGGCGATGGCGGCAGATCCGAGGCACGCGCAAGGCGCTGAGGCCGAAGCGGGGCGCCTAGCCGACCTCAACCGCGAGCCCGGCGGGACGAGCTCCCGTGAGCCCGACAGCAGCCCGGACGCGCTTTCCGGGGTGGCGGGTGGCGGCGATCAGGACCCGTTTCGGGTCACAGCACATCCGCCGGGTGGCCTCATTGCCGGCGCGACCGCCGCCCCACCGGCGCCCGGCACGCCACCGACAGCCACGCCAGTCACGCCCCTCATGCCAGACACGACCGGCACGCCTGCCACGCCCGGCATGCCAACGCCGCCTGGCACGCCATCGGGGCCCGGCGCGCCACCCGACCCGGCCGAAGAGGGTCCGGAGCACCACCAAACAAGCAGCGCGGAGCGCGGCCCCTCTCCCCGATTCGAGGGCTTCGACGGGCCCGAGCCGATGTGGCAGGCACGTGAGGGGGAGTGGAACGCGCTCGAGCTCGGCCCCGAGATGTGCGCGCCCGACGCTTTCTGGCCGCCCCGGGACGATAATCCGCGACCGCCCGCGCAGGAGCCGGAGGACGGGCACCAATGAGCAGGCTGGGCTACCGCTTCGGGCCGCTCGAGCGGCGAGGGATCCTCGGGCCGGTGCGCGGCGGGCAGGCGGCGATCCTCGGCGGCGGGGCACTGGTCGCGATCCTCGTGCTCGACCGTGCGCCGTCGGCGGGCGGCGTGATTGCCGCGACGGTGCTGTTCTCGGCGGCGGTCGTGCTGACGGTCGCGCCGGTCGGCACCCGTACGCTCGAGGAATGGCTGCCGGTGGTGGCCACGTTCGCTCTGCGCCGGCTGGGCGGCCGCACGCGCTGGCGCTCGAGGGTCCCACTCCAAGGCTTCGCCGCGCGGCGCCGACCCGGGGTCGCGGTCCCGCCCGCGCTCCGCGGTGTCGAGATTTGCGAGATTGACTATCGCGATCGTGCCGTCGGGGCGATCAGTGAGCGGGGTGGGAGATTGTTGACGGCGGCGCTTGCGTGCCGTGTGGTTGCGTTCTCGCTGCTCGACGCCGAGGCGCAGGAGCGCCGGCTCGCGCGTTGGGGGCTCGTGCTGTCGGGCGCCGCCGGCACCGCGATCAGACGGATCCAATGGATCGAGCGGACCGCGCCCGCGCAGGGCGATGAGCTCGCGCGCTGGCTCCATGCCGAGCGCGACCCGTCGGTGCCGCTGCGCGGCACGCCGATGATCGAGTCCTATCTCGAGCTGATCGGGACCACCGCGCGGGTCACTCAGGAGCACGAGATCCTGCTCGCGGTGCAGGTCGATGCACGGGGCGCGGGTGAGCGGGCGCTGCTCGAGGAGACCGAGCGGATTGCCCAAGGACTCGAGGCCGCCGAGGTCAACGTCCTCGGCGCGCTGACTCCGGGCCAGCTCTCGCGCGCGCTGCGGACCGCGTTCGATCCCTACGCACGAGCCGAGCTCGCCGCCCTCGAGACCGCCGACCCGGACCGCGACGGCCTCGCTGAGTGCAACGCATGGCCGCTCGGCGCCCGCGAGGCATGGGACCACTACCAGTCTGACGGGGCAGTCCACGCAAGCTATTGGATCGGAGCATGGCCGAGGATCGATGTCTCGCCGATGTTCATGGACGCCCTGCTCGGCCGCTCCAGCTCGGTGCGCACGGTGTCCGTCTGCTTCGAGCCAATCCGGCCCGATCGCTCGACCAGGGAGGTCGAGGCGGCGGTCACGAGGGACCGAGCCGACCGCGACCTGCGGCGCCGCTTCGGGCAGACCGACACCGCGCGCCAGCGCCAGGCCGAGGAGGCGACCATGCTCCGCGAGAGCGAGCTCGCGGCTGGTCACGGCGAGGTCCGACTCGCCGGGTTCGTGACGGTTTCAGGACGCGATCCCGACGACCTGCGTCGCAGCTGCGCCGAGATGCTCGAGCACGCCGCACGTGCTCGCCTCGAGCTCCACCGTCTGTACGGACAGCAGGCCGATGCGTTCACGTTCACGCTGCCGCTGTGCCGGGGGCTGCGGTGAGCCTCCGCGCCGCCCATCGCCCCGGGCACCGCTGCACGACCCGTCACGCCCAGGCGATCTATCCCTTCATGGCCGCGGGCGGGATCGACGGTCGTGGCGTCTTCATCGGACGCGACTCGAGCGGCGGCGCGTTCTGCTACGACCCCTGGGTCCTGTACGGCGACGGCCGGCTCGACGACCCGAACACGATCGTGCTCGGCAAGCTCGGCCAGGGCAAGAGCGCGCTCGTCAAGACCCTGCTGTGGCGGATGCTGCTGTTCGGGCGTCGCGCGTTCGTGCTCGACGTCAAGCGCGAGTACGGGCCATTGTGCCGAGCGGTCGGGGTCCAGCCGATCTCGCTCGTGCCCGGGGGCGGCGTGCGGCTCAATCCGCTTGCGTCGCGGCCCGAGGAGCACGCCCAGCTCGAGCTGCTGCGCGCCGTGGCGGTCACGGCCCTGGGTGGTCCGGTAACCCAGATCGAGGCGGGCGCGCTACGGGAGGCGCTGCGGGTGGTGCGCGACGGCTCGGACGGCGAACCGACGCTGCCGCAGATCGCCGCGGTCCTGTTCAGCCCAACGGGGTCGATGGCCGCCCGCTTGCGGACGTCGTGCGACGCGCTGGCGTCCGACGTGCGACGCTGCGCGCTGGCATTGCAGGATCTGTGCGAGGGGCCGCTGCGGGGGATGTTCGACGGGCCGACGACTCCTGGACTCGATCTCGACTCGAAGCTGGTGGTACTCGATCTGCATGCGGTCAAGGACTCGCCCGCGGTCGGGATCCTGATGGCGTGCGCGTCGGCGTGGATGAGCGCGCTGCTGGCACGGATGGCCGAGCGGCCGGGGCGCGAGCGGCTGATCAACGTTGCCGACGAATCGTGGAAGATCGTCCAGCACACCGGGCTCGGGGAGTGGTTCCAGTCCAACTTCAAGCTCGCACGCCAGTTCGGCGTGATGAACCTCGTCGTGCTCCACAAGCTCGCCGACCTGCAGGCAGCCGGCGACGCCGGGTCGCGCGCGGCGCGGATCGCCGAAGGGCTGATCGCCGACGCCTCGACGCGGATCGTCTACCACCAGGACGAGAGCCAGGTGCCGCTGACGCGGACACTGCTCGGGCTCTCCGAAGCCGAGGCGCAGCTGATCTCGATGCTGTCGGCCGGGCAGGCGCTGTGGCGCGTCGGCTCGCGTTCGTTCATCGTGCAGCACTATCGCTCACGGCTCGAGGCGTCCTTGACGAACACCGACACCGGGATGCGGGCTACCGGGGAGCAGGTGGTGCGGGGATGAGCTCGCGGTCAGGGTCGGGGTCCTCGGGGGACGTGTTCGTGGTCGCCGTGGCGGGGCTGGTGCTCGGGTTGGGAGTGCTTGTGTGGGCGTGGGGTGGCGTCGCGGGTCTGCTCTTCGGCGACGGCTGGCCGCGGCTGAACGGCGGCCAGCTCTTCGGGGTGCTGATACGGCTGCCCGGCTCGCTGGCGCACCCCGGTTTGGCTTGGCCACACGCGGTGCGGTCTGGGCTGCCCGGGACGGGTGGGCTCTATGCCGCGCTGGCGCTCGTTGGCCTCGGGTGTGGCGGACTGGCGATAGCGGTCTCCCGGGTGGCCGGCACGCGGGCGTTCGCCGACCGGACTTCCGGGGCGCGCTGGGCGCGAGGGCGAGAGCTAACGGTGCTGAGGCGGCGAGTCGGTGTCGGGCGGGCAGGGTCAGGCGCGAGCGCGGAGGCGGCTGGGGCCTGCCGGCTGGCGCTCGGGCGCCACGGCGGGCGGCTGCTGCGCGCCGAGGATCGCCACGCCCTCGTCGCCTTCGGGCCGCCGCAGTCGGGAAAGTCCGCCGGACTCGCGGTCCCGGCGCTGCTCGAGTGGGAAGGGCCCGCTGTCGCATCCTCGATCAAGACGGACCTGCTCGATGCGACGCTCGCGCGCCGGCGCTCGCTCGGCCCGGTGTTCGTCTTCGACCCGTTCCGTCTCGACGGGACGCCGTCGCATACCTGGTCCCCGCTGCGCGGAGCACGGACGTGGGACGGAGCCGTCGAGTCCGCATGGCGCTTGACCACCGCGGGCGAGCTCGATCAGGGTCGCGTGGAGGGAGGCGACTTCTGGGGCGTCGCCGCCGAGCAGAGGCTGGCGCCGCTGCTCTACGCCGCGGCGGCCGCCGGCGCGGGGATGGACAGCGTCGTGCGGTGGGCCTATGGATTCGACGGGCGCGACCTGCACCAGACGCTCCAGGTCCTGTCCGACGGCGCCGTGGACGACGCCGCGATGGCCGATGCCCGCGCGGCCTACGACTCCGCTCGCGCGTTCGATTCCCAGGCCGACCGCACCCGCGCGTCGATCGAGGGCACCGTGCAGGCGCTCCTGCGCGCATACCGGATCGCGCGCGTCGCCCAGTCCGCCGCCTCGTGCGAGATCACGCCGTCCGCCGTGCTCGACGCCCGCGCGACGCTCTACCTGGTTGGGGACGCGAAGGCGTCGAAGCTGCTGCGGCCGATCTTCCTGGCGCTGCTGTCGGAGATCGTTGACTGCGCATACGAACGCGCCACCCTCCGTGGAGGTCGACTCGAGCTGCCGCTGCTGCTGTGCCTCGACGAGGCGGGGAACGTCGCGCCGCTGCCGAGTCTCGCCGAGATCGCCTCAACCGCCCCGAGCCACAACATTCAGCTCGTCTCGATCTTCCACGACCTCGCGCAGGCGCGCAGCCGCTACGGGCAGCAGGCGGAGACGGTGATCAACAGCCACCGCGCGCGGATGCTCCTCCCCGGCGTCGCCGACCTCGAAACGCTCCGCTACTTCTCCGGGCTCGTCGGGGACGAGGAGGCACGCGATCAGACGCGCACGACCGGCGACGGCGGGCGGACGCGATCAGAGGCGCGTCGGCGGCGTCCGCTCGCGTCGCCCGAGTCGCTGCGTCAGCTTCCCGAAGGCGAGGCGTTGCTGCTCTATGGCCGCCTGCCGCCGGTGAAGGTTCGGCTGCGGATGTGGTTCGCGGATCGGCGGCTGCGCCGGCTGGCGGAGGACGGCGGGATGCAGCGGTCGCCGGAGGCGGGGGTGCCGTTACCGGCGGCCAGCGCGGAGACGGGACCGAGGGCGAGCGCGGCGGCGGAGCCGTGAACCCCGACACCATGGAAGGCGGGCGCTGGCCCCTGAACTGGCGGTCGCTGTACCCGCGCGAACGATGGCTGTGGTGGGAGCAGCTGTGGATGGACGTGTGCGCGCTGCGCGAGCGCTACCGGCTGGCGATCCGCTCGGGGTGGTGGGAGGACTCGATCCAGGTCGAAGCGCTCGCTGCCCTCGCCGCCTGGGCTGATCGTTACGACACCGGTGAGTGGGATGACCCACCGGGCAAGCTGGCGCTGCTGTTCGAGCTCGAGCGGGTCGACGGGCTGCTGCGCGAAGGCGGCGAGCCGTTTCATCCCAGCCGTGATCGCGAGGCCTTCCTCGCGCACGTGGTCAAGGTCGGCAGCCAGCGGCCCACGGGACCTGATGGGGAGGCTGGAGGGTAAGGCGACCATGCATATCGATGTGGCTGTCCCGTCCAGCCACCGAGCGGTAGCGAACGCGACCGGCGGGCGCCTTTAGCGCAGCGGTACTGCCGCTGGGATGATGTGCTCAACCGGCCGTGAACAAATGAAGGAGAACCCGAGATGGGACTGACCCGCCAATCCGAGCATGGTAGGCACGCGCACCGACTCCCAAGCCCCGTGCACCATCCGGAGGCCGCCGGTACCGAGGTTCCTTGCCATCACCTGCCTGACGACGGCATGGGCAGCGATGCGGCGTACGACTTCATTACGGCCGAGCTCCTGCTCGACGGGCAAGCGCGACTGAATCTGGCGACATTTGTGACCACGTGGATGCCGCCGATCGCAGCGCAACTGATGTCCGAGACCGCAGACAAGAACATGATCGACAAGGACGAGTACCCGCAGACGGCAGAGATCGAGGCGCGATGCGTGCGAATCCTCGCCAAGCTGTGGAACTCGCCCGAGAGTGCAGACGCGACCGGATGCTCGACCACCGGTTCGAGCGAGGCGGCGATGCTCGGCGGCATGGCGCTCAAGTGGCGCTGGCGTGAGCGGACGCGGGCCGCGGGCAAGCCGACCGATAAGCCAAACCTGGTCATGGGCGCGAACACCCAGGTGTGCTGGGAGAAGTTCTGCCGCTACTGGGAAGTCGAGCCACGCCAGGTCCCGCTGGAGGCAGACCGTTACCACATGAACGCGCCGGAGGCCGTCGGACAATGCGATGAGAACACGATCGGCGTCGTCGCGATCCTCGGCTCGACGTTCGACGGCAGCTACGAACCCGTCGCCGAGATCGCCGATGCACTCGACGATCTGGAGCAGGACCGTGGCTTCGACGTGCCGATCCACGTGGACGGTGCTTCCGGCGGGTTCGTCGCGCCGTTCATCCAGCCCGATCTCGAGTGGGACTTTCGAATTCCGCGTGTGCAGTCGATCAACGCCTCAGGACACAAGTACGGCCTCGTCTACCCGGGCGTCGGCTGGGCGATCTGGCGCGATCAAGCGGCATTGCCCCGAGAGCTGGTCTTCGACGTGAACTACCTCGGCGGGCACATGCCGACGTTCGCGCTCAACTTCTCGCGTCCCGGCAGCGAGGTCATCGCGCAGTACTTCATGTTCGCGAGCCTCGGGCTCGACGGATACAAGAGGGTGATGCACCGCTGCCAGGAGGTCGCCATGCATCTCTCCGCGAACATCGCAAAGATGGGGCCGTATCAGCTGCTGAGCGACGGATCCGAGCTTCCCGTATTCGCCTTTACGCTGAGGGACAGTGTGAAGAACTACACGGTGTTCGATGTGTCCGATCGGCTGCGCCAGCATGGCTGGCTCGTTCCCGCCTACTCGTTCCCGAAGAACCTGCAGGATCTCTCGGTGCTGCGGATCGTCGTACGCGCCGGGATGAGCCTCGACATGGCGGACATGCTGCTGACCGATCTGCGCCAGCAGACTGATTACCTCGAGTCGCTGGAAAGCCCGTTGCCCGGTCAGGCGCCGGAGATCAGACAGGCGTTCGCCCACTGACAGAAGCGCGCCGCGTACCGGCTCTGGCTGGTCGCAGAACGCCGAGCAGGTCCGGCCTCACGCGGCGCCACGGCGGCGCACGCGGTCCGCTGCGCGGGCGGCGTCCTCGTCCTCGCGGGCAACGGCCCCTGCGAGCTCGGCCGCGACGTCGGCCAGGCCACCGAAGGCAGCCGCGACGTTCTCGGCGCTCGAGCCGGTGATCGCCCGATTGAGCTCCGCGACCGCAGCATCGAACCGCTCCCACAGCTCCTCGGGTCCGCGCCGACCGGTCCCCGGAAGAAGCTCGTACGGCGGCTCGGCAGTCTCGGCGCCCGGTACCGGGCGCCACAGTAGACCTGCGGCGTGCGCGTGCTCCCACGTAACCTGCTCGCGCACGGCCGCTTCGGCAAGGCCACGCAGACGCTCAGCGAACCCGGCGTCCGGTGGCGCGAGCTTGTGCGCACGCATGGCCTGCGCCCAGCCCGCGCTCGCGTCGCGAACGGCGCGCATGACACGCGCACGCTCTTGGTCGAGATCGTCGCCGAAACTCATTGTGTGATGAGTCCTCGGGCGTTAGGTCCGTCTGCCCGTGCCGCTGGCTCGAGTCACGGGGCCGGATTTGCTGACGTGGAACGCGCGGCCGGTTCGGCGACTGCGGCCGGCTCTGCGTGGCCAACCGGCTCACCTCCCCAGAAGTCCTCCGCGCTCGGCCCCGCGTCGGAACCGTCGCCGTGCGATCCAGCGCTGTAGCCCTCGGCGAGCACCCGATCAAGGTCGGACCGCTTGATCCGCACACGGCGCCCCACCCGTAGCGCCGGTAGAGAGCCCTGGTCGATCCAGTTGCGGACGGTCTGCTGGTTGAGCCGCAACATCTCGGCGACCTCCGCCACCGTCAGGTAGTACTCGTCAGCTTGGTCACGATTCAACCTTCGTGCCTCCAATTGAGTCCAAATAAGACGAAGTAGCGCTATAGTAGCGCACCGACCGGAGGCGACCACTTTGGCAGGGAAGGATCAACGAACCGGAGGCAGGACCGGCTCGACGCGGGCGAGCAACGTGGTGCACATGCGTCCACGCCAGTGGCTCGAGACCGACGAGGAGCTCGTGCCGATCGGGCGGGAGCCGAGCGGGCCGGAGCCGAGCGGGCGGGAGCCGAGCGGGAGCGACCTTCATGGCCGCGCGGGCTCGAAACCCCGGGGTGCACCGTGGGCTGCGTCGGACTTCTGGAGCGAGGAGGCCGCATACGTGCAAGACGCACTCGAGGCCCCGGTCCCGGCGCCCGGTCGCGAGGGTACCGCCGCTGAGCGCGAGAACCAACGTACGTCAGGCCCGCAAGGGCCCAGCGGAGGCTCTACACCGCGGGGGCGACGCGCGCATGTGCCACGAGAGCTATTGGCGTTCGTTCACCGGGCGCCTGCCCTTGCCGTCGTGGCGCTCGCGGGAAGCCTTGTCGTCCTGGTCGCGTTCATCGCGTTCTCGGCCCTCGGCGGCGCCCCCGCTGTGCGATCGGCTTCGAGCCGCCGGTCAGCATCAGCGTCGCGCAGCGTCAACCGAAGCGAGGTGAGCCATCACGCCGCACACGCCCCCGCGATCGCGGCGCCGGTTCACACACGGTCGCCGGCCCGGCGTCGAGGGCGTGCGACCACGACGAGTTCGGCCAAGAAGCACGCCGTCGCGGCGCGATCAACCGGAACGCATTTCTACCCAGCTTCTTCGTCGGCAAGCGACGCCTCTACAGCAAAGCAGGCCGTTACGCCGACGTATGCACAGTCCGCAAGCACGAGTCGGAGCTCGCCCGCGCCTAGCAAACCCACAGGACCCTCCGGTCCCATATCGCTCATCGGCGCGGGAACGACCCCGAGCGGGTAGCCACGAGAACAGGGAGGTAGGGGAGGATGAAAACAGTTATCGGCCATATCCGCGCGAATCTGATCGCGTACCTCGCGCTCTTCGTCGCGCTCGGCGGCACCAGCTACGCAGCGATCACCATCCCGCGTAACAGCGTCGGCACCCGACAGCTCCGTAATGGCGCCGTCACCGCCGGGAAGCTCGCGAAGGGCTCGATCACTTCCGCGAAGCTCGACGGGCGGTCGATCGCGGGGTATGTGGCGTTCTGGGCGCGGATCGACCAGGGCGGGC
>Ga0302235_10000011_pt1 | contig 216990 bp, 189 predicted proteins | sample II_Palsa_N3_3_FD_193577 | JGI IMG/M metagenome (GOLD analysis project Ga0302235, IMG submission 193577) | Peat permafrost microbial communities from Stordalen Mire near Abisko, Sweden - II_Palsa_N3_3 | ecosystem: Environmental > Terrestrial > Soil > Palsa > Peat permafrost | place: Sweden...
AACGGTGGGGGTTTTTCTTTTGGGTTGCCGTTACCGCGGCTGGTGCTGCTGCGCCCATCGGGCGCGACCCGCAACAGGTCACCGCCAGGGGCTTTATCCTGAAACACCCTCACCGGAAACGGTGGGGGTTTTTCTTTTGGGTTGCCGTTACCGCGGCTGGTGCTGCTGCGCCTGTCGACTCCCCGTAATCTTGATCCAGGCATAACTGGAGGTCTCCGGGCAAACTAACCCCAAGGAGACCAAAGATGCGCAAGAGCAAGTTCACCGAGAGTCAGATCGTCGCGACGCTGAAGCAGGTCGAGAGCGGTCGACAGGTCAAGGATGTGTGCCGCGAGCTGGGTATTTCAGACGCCACCTATTACGTCTGGAAGTCCAAGTACGGCGGTATGGAGGCTTCGGACGTGCAGCGACTGCGTGACGTCGAGGCAGAGCACGCCAAGCTCAAGCGGATGTATGCGGAACTGGCGATGGAGAACCACGCGTTGAAGGATCTCATCGCAAAAAAGCTGTAGACCCGGCGCACAAGCGCCCGTTGCTGGCGTGGTTGATGAATCACCACGGCTGGAGCGAGCGTCGGGCCTGTTTGGCGATGGGACTGTCTCGGTCAACGGCGAGCTACCGGCGCCGGCCGGATCGGGACGAGAAAGTGATCGCACTGCTCGCCGAGTTGGCTGAGCGGTTTCCTGAGCGCGGCTTCGACAAGCTTTTTCAGCTGATTCGGCGTCGCGGTTTGGTATGGAATCATAAGAGGGTGTGGCGCGTGTATTGCCTGATGCAACTCAACCGCCGCCGCCGCGGCAAGAAACGCGTGCCTAACCGGCATCCCATGCCTTTGGTGGCCGGCGAGCAGATCAACAGCAGTTGGTCGATCGATTTCATGTCCGATGCCTTGTGGGACGGACGGCGCTTTCGGACGTTCAATGTGATCGACGATTTCAGCCGCGAAGCACTGGCGATCGAAATCGATCTCAACCTGCCTGCCACGCGCGTCATTCGCACGTTGGAACGTATCGCGGCCTGGCGTGGCTATCCCACCAAGTTGCGCTTGGACAATGGCCCAGAGTTTGTTGCGTTGGCGTTGGCCGAGTGGGCAGAACGCAAAAGCATCACGTTGGACTTCATCGAGCCGGGCCGGCCGATGCAGAACGGCTTCATCGAACGCTTCAATGGCAGCTTCCGGCGCGGCGTCCTCGATATGCACGTCTTCCGCAATCTCACCGAAGTACGTGAGCATGCCGAGCAGTGGCTGGCCGACTACAACACCGAGATTCCCCACGACAGCCTTGGCGGGCTGCCGCCCGCCGAATTCCGCCTTCAGAACGACCCGGCAACCTCTAATTTAGCGTGGCACTGATTTATGGGGAGTCGACACGCCCATCGGGCGCGACCCGCAACAGGTCACCGCCAGGGGCTTTATCCTGAAACACCCTCACCGGGAACGGTGGGGGTTTTTTCTTTGTGTTATTCCTGTCGCGGGGTTGCAGTTGCGATCGTAGATCGCGACCCGCAACAGGTCACCAGGGAGTCACAACGCGTCATCGCGGGCCTCCTCGCTCGTCATTCCTGCGGCAGGCAGAAGGCGCTTTTCAACAGCGAAGCTGGTCAATCGAGCGCCCTTGCTTTGACTGCCGCCAGCAGCTTTATTCGCTTCCTGACGGCGGGAATGTACGGCTAACGTTGAGCACTGGGCCCCTGCCTTCGCAGGGGTGACGGCAGGGAGTTACGACGCCTCATCGCGGCGGCCGCTCTTCGCTCGACCATAAAGGCTCGACCATAAACTTTTAGCCCAACCGCACCCAATCGATGGCTTCGAGCACATACGGAGCGAACAGGAAATCCCGGATCTCGATGATCTGGCTTTCCGACCAGTCGATCAGGACAAAGTGCGCGGGTTTTTCCATCGGGCCGGTGCTGTCGAAGACCAGCATGGCTGGCTGTCCTTCAACCGCGCCGAGGGCGAACCGCCATTTCGTTACTTCCGCATAGCGCGTGAAATAGAGACCAATCTTGTCGCGCCCTTGCAGTTGAAGCCGGTTCACAAGATCGAGCTTCACGTCGTCGGCGAGCATGGTGCGGATGGCGTCGAAATCGCCGCTCTGAAAAAGATGGACGTAAGCAGTGATCTTGCGTCGGTCCAAGTCGGACATCAGTGGCAGCCGGGTGTCTTCGGGCGCCTGCGCAAGTAGCCGCAGCGCAACGCGGCCGCGTTGAAGCGCCGATTTGGCGGCTGCAGGAGAGCACTCGGCGATGCTTGCGATCTCGTCGACCGAATGACCCAGAACATCCTTGAGGATCACCGCGCAGCGCTGAAGTTCAGGCAGTCGCAGAAACGTCTGAAAGCTGATCTCGACGATGTCCGCCTCGGGTACGGGCGCCGCTTCGATGTCTTCGGTGAGCGGAACGACCGTGTTGCGGGATCTGTCGCGCAGGAAATCGAGGCTCGCGTTGTGGGCGATGCGAAACAGCCAACCCTCAAGGTTGTCCACCACGGCACCCTGGGCTTGCGCTTGAAAGGCCTTGACGAGGGAGTCCTGCAATACATCCTCGCCATTGACCGCCGATCCCGTCATGCGCGCGCAGTAGCGATGAAGGCGTGGCCGCAGCGTCTTCAGGCTCTCCTCGAATGCTTCCGTGTTCATGGTTCGAGACCTACGGCGCTTCCGCGCTCTGCTCCGCCAAGGATTGGATACCAATGTCGGTGAGAATCTTCGACAGGGTGGCCGGTTGTGACAGGAATGGCGAGTGGCTGCTTTCCAATGTGTGGGTCGTTGTCTTGCCGCCGATGGCATCGTCAACCGTCGCAATCATGTGATCCTGACCCGTCAACGGAACTGCGTGATCCTGTGTGCAACGGATGTAGTGGCGTGGCACCGTGCCAAATCTGCCTGACGTAATTTTCGATGGTGCTATGGCGCCGGCGTTCGATTCGTCGCAATGAAGCTGCGCCGCCGCATGCGCGAATTCAGAGTCCGACACGTCGCCATAAAACGCCGCCTTGAGCAGCGATCTGTAGGCTTCGTCGGTTGATCCGGCATGGATCCTTGTCGCGCCAATGGCGATGGGGTCGCCCACGAACAGCCCAGGCGCCAGCGCCGACGATAGGGATTCATGCTGAAGCATCGCGAGCAACGGCATGCCGTTCGGCAGCATGAACCCGGCAAGATAGACGACCGCGAGAAGCAGGTCCGGAACCTGCTCGGCGACCGCCGAAATCGTCACCCCGCCAGCCGAGTGCCCGACCAGGATGACCTTGCCGTCGCTGAGTAACGCAGCTTCTTTTACCAACGTGACTACCGCTTGCGTCCGCTCCTCTTGCGTAACTCCGGCGATAAGCGATCGCTCGGAGGCGAACGCAGCGGGGTCGAACGGGCGAAGATCGAGCGACGTGGGTGCTATCGCGTTTGCTCCCGCGCCGGGAAGGTCCAGCGTCAAGGCCGCGAAGCCACTGGCTTCAAGTAATGGCGTAACCCTGTCCCACGCCGAATGGTTATGCCAACCACCGTGGACCAGGACAAAAACCGCTTTGGTTGCTGACATCGCTGAGCTCTCTTGGTCTGGTTTTTCGATCTTTACGATATGCATAAGCAGCCAACCCACCATCTCGTGATCATTTTGCCCCCTCGCTCGCCGAGACGAACAAAGTGGGATGGGCTCAAACTTCCCAGCTATCGAAAAGGAACATTTGAACGCCCGAGTCATCAGGCGCAAAAAGTCGACGATCTGCCCCAGCCGCTTGCCCCTCCGCGCTTGCAAACGCCCTCTCGATCGCCGCAAGGTCGTCGAAATGCAGCGTTCCGATCCTATGAACAGGGGCGGTTGGTACCGGCGTTGCGATGGGGCCATCGCTGACTTCGTATTTCCTGAGACCCGGAATCTTCTTGGCGAGGGGCACGTGGATGTTGAAGTAATGTCGGTCGAATGCCTCGACGTTCTTCGGTGTTCCGTAGATCACGACCATCTGGGCCATGGCGCTTCTCCTCTGTTCGCACTCACGGGGTTTCGTTCAACACTGTCGAGCCCATGAGCGAATCCAGGCTCGCCAGCGCGCTGATTTTCGGGAAATAGGCTTTCATGCGCGGATCGCTGCGCATCGCTTCGACGGCTGCGGGAGTCTCCCACTCGGAGTAGATGACGACGCCCGCGCCGTCCTTTGCCGCGATCAGCTGGGTCGCCTTCCAGCCGTGGAGCGTGCGGATCACCGCGTCGGTGTTCTGCTTCAAGAGCGCAATCAGCGCCTCCTGCTTCCCGGGTTGAACCTTCAGCAGATTGATCAAAATAACGGATTCATCGGACATGCCATATCTCCTTTTGTTTCGGACATACCAAGGACGAATCCAAAGAGGAAAACGGATCGCGACATCGAAGATTTTTTGAAAATCATCTCAATGGAGCGTGCGCTACCGAGTTTTCCAACGCCAATTGCACTGACGCAACCCCGCTTGAGTCGCTTTCACCTATGATGGGAGACGCGCCGTCGTTACCGGGGTGTTCCCAGGGAGTGCGTCTTTGTTTGTGCATGTCGAAACCCGTCGCCGGCCCCGTTGGCACTGGGCAACCCTGCTGATCGTCAGTGTCTGTGTGCTGTGCTTCGTCGGTTTGGCGCTGACACCGGCACCGCAACGGATTTCGTTCTTGCTGGAGTGGGGAACGGTACCGGCGAACATTTTCGACCCGCACGAGGCATTGTTGCCTCAGCTGACCGACCCTGCCCTGCTGCGGCTGTTCACGGCACTGTTCATCCATGTGACGTGGCTGCATCTGTTGAGCAACCTGTTGTTTCTGGCGATCTTCGGCTTGCCGGGCGAGCGCGCCCTGGGTTCGCTGCGGTTTCTATTGTTGTTCGTGCTCGGCGGGATCGTGGCGAACCTGATCGGCGCCTTGTCGCTGCAAGGCGTGCGGCTGCCGATCATCGGCTGCAGCGGTGCGGTGTCGGCCGTCGTGGGTACCTACGTGGCGCTGTTCCCGCGTGCCAAGCTCGGCCTCGTTTTGCCGCTTGGGTTGTATCTGGAATTCGTGCGGGTGCCGGCGTTTCTGCTGATCGGCATCTGGGTGTTGCTGCAGTTGCTCTTCAGTTACGCCGGCCCCAGCTACGGCGCGTACGTCTGGTGGGCGCACATCGGCGGCTTTCTATTCGGCCTGATATTTGCCCTGTTCTCACGCGATGCGGTGGCCCGCCGTTTGCGTGGATGAACGCATCAGCCCCATGCCGCGGCATTGGCCCAACCATGTTGATGGGCGAATTGCCGCAATAGCCGGCGCGCAACTGGCGTGGCGGCCACGTCGCTAAAGGTTTGCCGGGGATCCGTGCCTTCGCGTCGCATGTCGGCATGCTTGCGCTTGATGTAGGCGCGCATCACGTCGGCGTTGAACTCCGGGTGGAACTGCGTGCTGATCGCCTGCGGCCCATGCCGTAGCAACTGATGCGGATCGCGGGCGGAGCGGGCCAGCACGGTAGAGCCGCGCGGTGGTTCGAGCACGCTCTGTTCGTGGGTGGTATGCGCGCGGAAACTGTTGGGGAGCGTGGCAGCCAGCGGGTCGGCAGCCGCGCCATGCAGCAGTTCGATCGGCTGGGTGCCGATCTCGCGTCCGCCGGGCAGGTAATCGACGCGTCCACCCAGCGCATGCGCCATCAACTGATGGCCGTAGCAGACCCCAAACATGGGCAACTCGATGTCCATCGCCTGGCGGATCCAGCCGGCGGTGCGCTCGCTCCACGCGATGCGCTCGGTGACCATCGCGGCGGAGCCGGTGATGATGGCGCCGGCCACTTCCTGCGGCGGCGGCAGCGCTTCACCGGCGGCGACATCGACCACCCGCACTTGCTGCGGCAGCAGTCGGGTGCAGATGCGAAACCAATGCGGAAAGTCGCCGTGCCGGCTGCGGATATTGTCCGGTGCGCGACCGGTGCGGATGATCAGGACTGGTTTCATGCAAAATAGTTCGAGTACGTAATGGACGTCTTTAAGGCGGTGTGTCGTCGAAGGCTTCGATCGGTGGCAGGACGGTAAGGATTTCCTGCACAGTGGTCAGTCCGGCGGCGACCTGGTCGGCGGCCGAGATACGCAACGGGCGCAGGCCCTCGGACAGCGCCGCCTGACCGAAGTTGCCCAGATCAAGCTGCGCCGAAATGAGCCCGCGCAGCCGCGGCGACACTTTCATCATTTCATAGATGCCGGTGCGGCCGAGGAAACCGGTGTTGCGGCACTCCAGGCAGCCGACCGGCTGGAACACTTTGTCCGGCACGGGTATCGACCAGCCGTGCGTGAGCACGTTCCATGCCTGCGGATCCTGCGTTGTCGCCTGCTTGCAATGCGGGCACAGCGTGCGTACCAGTCGTTGCGCAACCACGCCGGTCAGGGTGGACTGGATCAGGTAATGCGGCACACCGAGGTCGAGCAGGCGGGTCACTGCGCTGGGCGAATCGTTGGTATGCAGGGTGGACAACACCAGGTGGCCGGTGAGCGATGCCTGCACGGCCATCTGCGCCGTTTCCAGATCGCGGATTTCGCCGACCATGATGATGTCCGGATCCTGTCGCAACAGCGTGCGCACGCCCGCCGCAAAATCCAGGTCGATCGCCGCATGCACTTGCATCTGGTTGAATTCGGGCGAGACCATTTCGATCGGATCTTCGACCGTGCAGACGTTGAGTTCCGGCGTAGCCAGATGCTTCAGCGTGGAATACAGCGTGGTGGTCTTGCCTGAGCCAGTGGGACCGGTGACCAGCACGATGCCGTGTGGGCGTTCCACCATGCTGCGCCAGAGGATGCCCTCGCCGGGGGAAAATCCGAGCTGGGCAAAATCCTTGACGACCAGGTCCGGGTCGAAGATACGCATCACCACCTTTTCGCCAAACGCGGTGGGCATATTGGAGATGCGCAGCTCCACTTCGCGGCCGGTGGCCGATCGCGTCTTGATGCGTCCATCCTGCGGCCGGCGCTTCTCCGCCACGTCCATGCGCGCCAGGATCTTGATGCGTGCTGTGACGGCAGTCATCACCGGCGAAGGCAGCTCGAACACCTTGTGCATCCTGCCGTCGATGCGGAAACGGATAAGCCCGGTTTCGCGGCGTGGCTCCAGATGGATGTCCGATGCGCGCTGCTCGAAGGCGTATTGCAGCAGCCAGTCGACGATGTGCACGACGTGGCGGTCGTCCGCCCCGACTTCGCCGCTTTTGCCCAGCTCGACCAGCTGCTCGAAGTTGAGGATCGCCGCCGAACTGTCGCTGGCTTTCGCATCCTGCGCCAGCTGGATCGAGCGCTGGACACCGTAGAACTCCTGCAGGTAGCGGTTGATGTCGAGCGGGCTGGACACCACGCGGTGCACGTCCCGCCGCAACATCTGCGCCAGATCCGCGGCCCATGCCGCGTCGAACGGTTCGCAGGTGGCAAACGTCACCTCGCCCGCCGCCGCTGCGACCGGCAGGATCCGATGGCGCTGGGCGTACGCATGACTCACGACCTGGGTCACCGATGAGGCGTTGATCTTCATCGGATCGATTTTCAAATACGGCAGGCCGGCATGGCCTGCCAGCCACTCGGTCAATGCTTCCAGTTTCAGCGGTCGCCCCGGCTCGCGCTGATTCGCCAGCTTGGCATTCGCGATCAGCACCAGTGGATGCAATTCCACGGTGCTGCGGCCCGCGCGTACGCCCATGCGCACCTGCTTGGCGTCATCGGCCAGCAGATAACCATCGACGACCAGCGCGGCCAGCAGATCGTCCAGTTCCAGCCGGCCGCGGCGGCCAAGCAGGGATGCGATTTGCGGTGATGCGGCCATCCAGAAGGGTCCCCCGTGATGCAGTTGCCGGCCTTAGTCCAGCGGGAAAGCAAGCTGCGGCTATACTAACGCGCTTTACCCAAGGTCACGGAAAACCATGTCCGCGCGCACCTTCCAGGATGTGATCCAGACCCTCAACCGCTACTGGGCGGCGCAGGGCTGTGTCTTGTTGCAGCCCCTCGATACCGAGGTCGGCGCAGGCACCTTCCACCCCGCCACTTTTCTGCGATCGCTCGGTCCGGAGCCGTGGGCCGCCGCCTATGTGCAGCCGTCGCGCCGCCCCACGGACGGCCGCTACGGCGAGAACCCGAATCGTCTGCAGCACTACTACCAGTACCAGGTGGTGATGAAGCCGAACCCGGAAAACATCCTCGAGCTATACATCGGTTCGCTGAAAGAGCTCGGGCTCGATCCGCTGGTGCACGACCTGCGCTTCGTCGAAGACAACTGGGAGTCACCGACGCTGGGCGCGTGGGGTCTCGGTTGGGAAGTCTGGTTGAACGGCATGGAAGTGACCCAGTTCACTTACTTCCAGCAGGCCGGGGGACTGGAGTGCCGCCCGGTGACCGGTGAGATCACCTACGGCCTGGAACGCCTGGCGATGTATCTGCAAAACGTGGACAACGTGTATGACCTGGTCTGGACGACCGGTCCGCGTGGCACCGTGACCTACGGCGATGTGTTCCATCAGAACGAAGTCGAGCAGAGCACTTACAATTTCGAGCACGCGAACGTGCCCGAGCTGCTGCGCTGGTTCGACGTATGCGAAGCGACCGCGAACCAGTTGATCGCCGCGAACCTGCCGCTGCCGGCTTACGAGCAGGTGATGAAGGCCAGCCACACGTTCAACCTGCTCGATGCGCGCCGCGCGATCAGCGTCACCGAGCGTCAGCGCTATATCCTGCGCGTGCGCACGCTGTCGCGCAGCGTCGCCGAAACCTATGTCGCGCAGCGCGAGAAGCTCGGTTTCCCGGGGCTGAAGAACACTCCTTCCATGAACGCGGTTTCCGACAGCAAGGAGCAGGCCCATGGTTGAGGACGCGATCAAGACCGGCAAGCCGCTGCTCATTGAGATCGGGACCGAAGAGCTGCCCATCCACGCCGTCGATGAACTGTCCAAGGCGTTTTTCGATGCGATCGTGAAGGGTCTGGAGAGCCGGTCCTTCGGCGTCGGCGTGGTGCAGCATGGCAAGGGGCGGCGCGCTTTCTGCTCCCCGCGGCGCCTTGCCGTGTATCTCCCCTGGGTGACCAGTTCACAGCCCACATTGAATTCGGAGTCGCTGGGGCCGGCGGTATCCGTTGGCCTGGATGCGAACGGTGATCCCACGCCAGCCTTGCTGGGTTTCGCCACCAAGAACGGGGTGAAGGTTGTCGATCTCGAGCGCATGCAAACGGACAAGGGCGAGCGCTTCGTCTGTCGCACGACCAAGCCCGGACAGCCGCTCAGTGTTTTGCTGCCGGAGATCGTCAACGAGGCTTTGAAGTCCCTGCCGATCCCCAAGCCGATGCGTTGGGGTGATCACGACTACAGCTTCGTGCGCCCGGCGCACTGGCTGGTGATGTTGCACGGCTCCGAGATCGTCGACGGCGAAGCGCTGGGTCTCAAAAGCGGTCGCAAAACGCGCGGCCATCGCTTCATGCATCCGCAACCGGTGCATCTGGCCGATGCCGACAGCTACCTGGACGCGATGCGCGCATCGAACGTGCTGGCCGATCCGGTCGAGCGTCGCCAACGTATCCGTGACGAGGTGGCCCGTGTCGCCAGCGAAACCGGCGGCGTGCCGCGACTGGATGATGCCCTGCTCGATGAAATCGCCAACCTCACCGAGTGGCCGATGGCGATTGCCTGCACGTTCGAGCGCGAGTTTCTCGCCGTGCCGCCGGAGGCGCTGGTCACCACGATGGAGACCAACCAGAAATTCGTGCCGGTGTTCGACGCAGCGGGCAAGCTGACCGAGCATTTCATCGGCATCGCGAACATCGACAGCAAGGATCCGGGCGAGATCAGCAAGGGCTATGAACGGGTGATACGCCCGCGCTTTGCCGATGCGAAGTTCTTCTGGGACGCGGATCTGAAGACGCCGTTGGCCGGCTATCAAGAGCAGCTCAAGACGGTCACTTACCAGCAAGCGTTGGGTAGTTTGTGGGACAAGAGCGTTCGCGTGGCCGAGCTGGCCCGCATCATCGCCAATCGCGTCGGCGTCGATGCCGGTGCTGCGACCCGGGCGGCGAGCCTGAGCAAGTGCGACCTGCTGACCCGCATGGTCGGCGAATTTCCCGAGCTGCAGGGCGTGATGGGACGTTACTACGCCAGCCATCATGGCGAGGCGTCGGATGTGGCGCAGGCGCTGGACAGCTATTACCAGCCGCGATTTGGCGGCGATGCGATCGCTGCCGGCAAGGTCGGCCAGGTGTTGGCCGTCGCCGAAAGGCTGGATACCCTGGCCGGCATCTTCGCCGTCGGCATGAAACCAAGCGGCAACAAGGATCCATTCGCGTTGCGTCGAGCCGCACTGGGGCTGGCGCGCACACTGATTGAAGCGCGCATGGAGATCGATCTGCGCGGCAGTTTTGTCGAGGCGCTGGAGCTGCTGCCCGATAGCGCGCTGACCTCGGGTCTGAAACCCGGCAAGGACGGCAAGCTGCCCGTGCTCAATGCGGGCCAGCGGCGAGCGATCCTGGTCGATGAGTTGTATGACTTCGTGCTGGATCGTCTGCGCGGCTACTACGCCGAACAGGGTTTCGACAACACGCAGTTCGAAGCCGTGCTGGCCGTGCAGCCGCGCAGCCTGGCCGATTTCGACCGACGCCTGCGTGCGGTGGCTGAGTTCGGCCGTCGCCCGGAAGCCGTCAGCCTGGCTGCGGCCAACAAGCGAGTGGCCAACATCCTGCGCAAACAGGCCGAGGAAGTCGGTGCGCCAGCGATCGGCCATGTGGTCGATCCCGTGCATTTCGAAGCGGATGCGGAGCGCGAGCTGGCCGATGCGCTGGCCTCCGCGCGGCGGGAAACGGCCGAGTCACTGGGAACGGGCGATTACGCCGCCGTGCTGGCCCGCCTATCGCAGCTGCAGGCACCGGTGGATACGTTCTTCGAGAGCGTGCTGGTGAATGCCGAGAATCCGGCCGTGCGTGCGAACCGGCTTGCCCTGCTCGGACAACTGAAGGCGCAGTTCAGCGCGATCGCCGATATCGCGTTGCTCTGATCGTCTGCAACAGAACAAAAGAAAGCGGCAGCCGTGAGGCTGCCGCTGCGTGTAGGAATCGAGGCGAGTCAGGCGGTGGCGGTTTGGCGACTTTGGCGAATCCGATCCGCCAGTCGGTGATTGAACGTCACCATGGCACGGGTATCCATGTTGTGACCACCGGGGCCGAGGATCTCGTAGAGATCGGCCAGCATGTCGGTGTTGTCGGCCAGCGTAAGATGGCTGTCCGCCAGTTCAAGCTCGGACTGCAGGATCTTCATCGCGGTGTTCAATCGTTGCCCATCCACACCGTTGCCTTGCGCGGGTAGTGCAGCGACCGAAGCCGAACTGAGCCTGGTCCGATGCCGCGCTGACACCGTGTCGGTGCTGTACTGATCGTCGCGCGTGTTTGTGCTGGCATCGACCTGGATAGCGCCTTCGCCTGCGACCAGCCAGACCAGCGAGATGCCGAGGGTGCGCGCCAAGGTGACGCAACGTGCGCGGGACGGGTCGGTATTGCCATCGCGCCAACTGCGCACCACGCCCTCGGAGAATCCGCACATGCGGGCAATCTCCGTCGCGCTTCCCACCCGCTGGATCAGCAATTTAATGCGATCGGAGAAGGTGCCCGTAGGCACGGAGTGAGCGGGTTGATGCATGTTCATGGGGATGGCCGCGGGAAGTGTGTAGGGGACGGATTACGTAAGATTATACGAAATTAGCTAAACCCAGCGTTACTCTAGGGTATTCAGCATTAATATATTGCGATATTGGCCTTATGTCGCAGGTAGTTACATATCTTTACTCGACAACGCGTTACAGGCCGATAGCCGCCGCGGCATGATCATGAAGAGACATCGGCAGGACGAAGGACTACAAGGCTCCGGATGCTGCGGCGCAATAAAACACGGTGTCTTTAAATAAAAGGTCAGTGGTTGTGGCGTAATCTTTGACAACGCGCTCGCCAGACCCCAGGTTGACTCGAGCATTTCAAGGGGCAGGCATGAGCCAATTCGCACTGTTGGGCAAACGGCGTTTCGCGCCGTTCTTCTGGACCCAGGCGCTGGGGGCGTTCAACGACAACGCGTTCCGCAACGCGTTGCTGGTGTTGGTGGCATTCCAGATGGGGCTGGACGACCACACGGTCTCGCTCTACACGAACCTCGCGCCAGCCTTGTTCATCATTCCGTTTTTCCTGTTTTCGGCCACGGCGGGGCAGCTGGCGGAGAAGTACGAGAAAAGCCAGATCATCCGCTACGTCAAACTATTCGAGATTGGGGCGATGGTGTTGGCGGCCATCGGGTTCTATACGCATCACACATCGCTGCTGCTGGTCGTGCTGTTTCTGATGGGCATGCACTCAACGGCGTTTGGGCCGATCAAGTACGCGATCCTGCCGCAGGCGCTGCGACCACCCGAGTTGGTCGGCGGCAACGGACTGATCGAAACCGGCACCCAACTGGCGATCCTGATCGGCATGATCGCGGGTAGCGCACTGATGAAGATCGCCGGCATCGGTACGCTGCTGGCGGGGGCGCTGACCATCACCGTGGCGGTCACCGGGTATCTTGCGAGCCGGGCGATTCCGGCTGCGCCGGCCACGGCGCCAGAGCTGAAATTCAACTGGAATCCGTTTAGCGAAACAGCGCGCGTGCTCGGCATCGTCCGGCAGGATCGGGCGGTGTTCAACGCGGTGCTGGGCATATCGTGGTTCTGGTTCTTCGGCACCGTGCTGGTCGCGCAGTTGCCGAACTACACCAAGCTCAACCTGGGCGGTGACAGCTCGCTCTACATCCTGGTGCTGACGCTGTTCTCCATCGGCACCGGTATCGGCTCGCTGCTGTGCGAACGCATGTCGGGGCGACGGGTGGAAGTGGGCCTGGTGCCGCTGGGTGCGTTCGGGCTTACCGCGTTCGGCATCGACCTGTTCCTTGCGCGACCGGGCGCCGCGTTGACGCACGGACTGAACTGGCTGGCGTTTCTGCAGGCTGCGGGCAGCTGGCGTGTCGCGCTGGACCTGACCCTGATCGGCATGTTTGCCGGCTTCTATGTGGTGCCGCTGTTTGCGTTCATCCAGAGCCGTACGCCGCGCGAACAGCTGTCGCGGGTGATCGCCGGCAACAACATCGTCAACGCGCTATTGATTTGTTGTGCCGCCGGTTTCGGCCTGGGGCTCGGTGCGCTGGGTCTGGGCGCGCCGCAGATCTTCCTCGCCACGGCGGTACTCAATGCGCTGGTGGCGTTGTACATCTTCACGCTGGTGCCCGAGTTCGGGATGCGTTTCATCACCTGGGTGCTGGTGAACACGTTGTATCGGGTACGCGTCGATGGCGCGCAGAACATTCCCGAGGAAGGCGCGGTGCTGCTGGTATGCAACCACGTCAGCTTCATGGATCCGCTGCTGCTGATGGCGAACCTGCGCCGGCCCGTACGTTTCGTGATGGATCACCGGATCTTCAACATCCCGGTGCTGCGCTTCGTGTTCCGCACGGCAAAGGCCATTCCGATTGCCGGGCACAAGGAAGATCCGCAAGTTCTGCAGCGGGCCTACGACGCGATTGATGAAGCGCTGCTGGCGGGTGAAGTGGTGTGCATCTTTCCCGAAGGCAGCCTGACCCGCGACGGCGAAATTGCACCCTTCCGACCGGGCGTGGAGAAGATCCTGGCGCGGCGACCGGTGCCGGTCGTGTCGATGGCGTTGCGCGGGCTATGGGGCAGCGTCTGGAGTCGGCGCGATTCGATGCTGCATCGCACGCGTCTGCCGCGGCGTTTCCGTGCTCGGGTGGAACTGGTCGTCGATGCGCCGGTGGCAGCGGATCAGACGGACGCCGGCATGCTGGAAGCGCGCGTACGTCAGCTGCGTGGTGAACTGGCGTAGCGCCCTGCTCTTCACGTCATTCGCCGCACCACGCCACGACGATCGCGTTTACGCCAGCCAACCGCCCAACACGATCAACGCAACGGCGCTCAGCCATGCCAGCAAGGCACGCAGCAGCGCGCTGCGCAAACGCACCAGTTCAACCAGGGGATCGCTGCGTTCCTCGGCATAGCCATCGCCGGCTTCAATGTCGGTGAGGATGTCGGCCTGCGCGGCGGCGCCCAGAAAATCGGGGCCGGAGGTGTACCAGCTGTTGGTTGTCGATTGCTGCTGCGAGCGGCGCCATGCGCCGATGACGGCCTCCCAATGACCCACCACGGCTAGCGTGAATACCAGCAACTGCGCCGGCAGCCAATCCAGTGCGTTCGCCAGATAACGCGCCGCGGTGCGGGCTGCCGTGTCCAGTCGCAGCGAATCATCGCGGCCCAGCGTCTGCGCCAACCGGTACAACAGCGCGCCGACCGGACCCAGCAGGAAAAGCCACAACAGCACAGCGAAACGACGGCGCAATGCGGCGTAGGCAATCGCCACGCCAAGGTCCGGCGCGTTCCATGCGATCGTGTTGCCATCGTCGGCGAGTGCCTGCGCCGCGGCTTCGCGGCGTGCGCCATCGGGGGCATGCAGGATCGCTTCCAGATCCGTCTCGAATTCGCGCGGACCGAAGCAATACAGCAGCACGGCGAGCGAGAACAGCATCTGCAGCAAGTCCGCCGGCGGCAGGTGGCCGAGCAGCCACGACAGCAGCAGACACAACCCCAGCGGCAGCAACAGGGCAAGCACCACGCGCCCTGCTCCGCTGGTATCGCCCAGCTGCGCCACCCAGCGCCGGAACAGGCCGTCATTACGCCAGCGCGCCAGTTGTGGCATGACGTGCAGCAGACCGAGGGCGATGAGGGCGGTAAGTAGGCGGATGGCCATGATGCGGACTCGCGGGCGATGTCCGCATTGTAAGCGAGTGTGTGATCTTCGAGCAGGCCGCGCGCTAGGGACAGGCTGTTGCGCGTCAGTGACCAAAGATCGCGCGATGGGCAACCTCATCCACCGCCGCATCGGCATCCGGATCCTCTCGATGCGGCCCGCATCCGTCCAGTTGGAGCGCGCGATCCATCAGCTGAGGTGTGCTGAACTGGTCGCGGCCGTTCTCCATCTCCAGTTGCTTATCCGTGCAGCGGATGTATTCGGTAACCGCGTGCACGCCCGCCTTGATGCTGGATCTTGCTTGCAGCTGGACGCCGCCGATCAGTGGTGTGGCGACACCGGGTATGTGATCGGCCATTGTTCGCTGCGCGTTTTGCAGGGCCGTCTGGAAATCGCCGGGCGCGTAGCTGCGGCGAAGATCATCGGTTGGCGGCACCGCATCGAGCAAGGTCTTGGCTGTCGGTGCTGCGACCTTCGGTGAGTAAGTGACAACGGCGGTCGAAACCCGAGGTGGCACGATCGCTGATGGCACAAGATTCACTCGAACCGGCATTCGCTTGAGAGCACGAACGGACAAAGATGGAGAATTTTCCGGCAACCGATCAAAGCTGAGCCGAAGCACATCAGCTTCATGCAGACGCCTCACAGGCTCAATCCGACGCCACGAGGGGTGCAGCACCAGCATGAGGACAACGAGATGGACTGCGAACACGCTACCGAGGATGGCTCCCCGTCGCACTGCGTCACGCCATGTCGATGCACCGGGGCGCCGCACAATGTGCGGGCGCAGTGGCGTATCCAAGCCGGTATCTACTATTGGATTGCCCCTGCCTGCCATCTCCGCTCCCTGTGATGTGCAGGAGCTATGACAGGCTGATCGACCTCAAGTTCGCCGACGACCGGCCGTCATGGTGACTCTCCCAGGCTTCAGCGCGAGTGGCTGCTGGCAACCAGCTCATCCAGATCCAGTCCCGCGCGCAGCCGCAGCCAGTGCGCCAGCAAGTGATAGGACACCGACAGCGCCATCGATGGCAGGAAGCTGCCGTCGGCCAGCCCCTCGACGATCTGCTGCGGCGTGAACCAGCGCGCGTCTTCGAGTTCGTGATCGCGCTTATTGATTTGGCGCGACACCGCGGTGGCGATGAAACCGACCATCAGCGAGGCAGGCATCGGCCAGGGCTGCGAGGAGTGATAGCGCACTTCGTCGACGATGACGCCGGCTTCTTCGGCCACTTCGCGGCGCACCGCGTCTTCCAGTGACTCACCCGGCTCGATGAAACCGGCCAACGTGGAGTAGCGGCCCGGCGGCCAGCCGGCCTGGCGACCGAGCAGGCATGCGCCATCGTGTTCGACCAGCATGATGACGGCCGCGTCGGTGCGCGGGAAATGCAGGCGGCCGCAGTCCGGGTTCGTGCATTGTGCGCGATGGCCGGCCGCGACCAGCTGCAATGGAGCGCCGCAACGGGCGCAGTGCCGCGTCTCGCGTTGCCAGTGCGACAGACCCTTGGCATAAGCGAACAGGCCAGCTTCGTCGGCCGACAATTGCAGGCCGGCGGCGCGCAGACCCACCCGGCGCGCATCGAGCGCGGTCTCCAGGGCGTCGATGCGGGTGGCATCGTCCAGCACCAGCATGAAGTAGGGTCGTTGGTTGGCGATGCCCAGCAGGCTCGCCGGTGTGTCGCCGAGCAGTTGTTCGCGCTCGTTCGCGTCGAGCCAGCGCAAGGCCTCGCGATCCTTTTGCAAGAACGCCTCGCCCGCCGCATCCAGCAGCAGATAACGCGCTTGCGCAGAGCGTGCCTGTTCAGCGATCCAGGCGGACTCTTCGCGCCGCTCGGCGACGCGGTCGAGGATCAGGCTCAGTCCGGCGAAGGTGTTGGGGCGCGGCAGCTTGGCCCGATCCATGGAAACGATCCGCTCAGGTGGAGAACGAGGAGCCGCAGCCGCAGGTGGTCTTGGCATTCGGGTTGCTGATGACGAACTGCGAACCGCTGAGGTTCTCGGCGTAGTCGATCTGCGCGCCGGTGAGGTACTGCAGCGACAGCGGGTCGCACAACAGCGTCACGCCTTCGCGTTCGATCGCAAAATCGTCCTCGGCCTGGGCTTCGTCAAACGTGAAGCCGTACTGGAAACCCGAACAGCCGCCCCCGGTGATGTATACCCGCAGTTTCAGCGCCGGATTGCCCTCTTCGGCAATCAGCTCATGCACTTTGTGCGCGGCAGCCGCGGTGAATAGCAGCGGCGTGCCACTGCTGCGGTAATCGGGAATGCTGACGAACGTTTCCATAGCTTTACTAGATGGGGCCGTGACGGACAAGCGCAAGCATACCGCTTCAGGCCGGTACGGCCTCATCCAGCGCATCGTGGGCAGGCGCGTCCGGTGCCGGCAGCTCGCGCCGAACTTCCTCGGCCTGGCGGGAGATCCGTCCGTTGACCTGCGCGCCGGCCGCCATTTCCAGCGTGTGATAGCGCAGGTCGCCGTCGATGCGTGCCTGTGGCGCCAGCTCCAACCGGGCGCTGACATGGACGTCGCCCGTCACATGGCCATTGATAACCGCATGCGGCACCCGGATCTCGCCCTGCACCTGGCCGTGCTCGCTGAGCGTAAACATCGCATCCTCGCCTTCGGCCAGCACGGTGCCCTCGATGCGGCCGTCCAGGTGGAGTGCGCCGCTGAAACGCAGGTCGCCACGGATCACCGTGCCGCGGGCGATCAGGCTGGTCTCGTGGCTGACGCTGCTGCGTTCGTTGCGTTTACGGTTGAGCATCGGAATCCCCCTGGGCTGTCGTAGTTATGTTGCCGCTGAGTGCGTCGCCCCACGCGACCGCTCGGGTCACCGGTTCGTCACCCGCGGGCTGAATGCTGATGCGCAGCCGGGTCGGACGGAAATCCGCCGGCAGCACGATGGTGCCGTGCAGCTGCTGAAAATACATGAAGTGGAACGGCAGGCCGTCCTTTTGCGCGGCATCGCCAAGCGCCGACCAGTCCAGTTGTACCACCTTGTTGCCGCGCAGGCCTTCCACGCTGACCAGCGCATTACCGGTAATGGCATCGTCGCGGCGGGTGCTCTGGGTCAGGCTGAGCGTGAGGTTCCAGCCGCGCGAACCCGCGATCGGTTGCAGTTTCACCTCTTGCAGCTTCAGGCCCTGGTGCTGGGCATCGCCACCGACCAGTCGCGAATAGAAGCCCAGATCAGCGCGCAGACCGTTGATCTCCTCCTCGCGCTGCGCCAGCGTGCCGCGCAGCGAGCGGGTAGCGACATCATTCACCTGATCGCCACGCTGCAGGTTCACCACTTGCTGCTGCAAGCCATCGATCTGTGCGCGCAGCGCGCGCAATTCCCGCTGATCCACGGCGGCCGGGGCGGTGCGCCGCGCGAGCAGTCCGACGATAAGCCCGGTCAACAGCAGGCTGCCCACCCACGCCAGGGCGAACCACAGCCGACGCTGACGGGTGCCCATGTCATCCTGCTTGCGCACGACGAAGCGCGGCGGCGGTCGTGAAGCCATGCGGACCTATCCGGGGAAAAGCGAAGGTATAGCCCTGCCGCGATCACAGCGTCAAGGAACGGGCGCACGCTTCGGCGGCGCAGCTGTCAGCCGGACAGCTGCATGCAGGCGAAACGGTTCAGCTCTGCATCTTGCTTTGCAGATAGCGCTCCGCGCCGATGTCCTTGACCAGGCTGAACTGGGTCTCCAGCCAGTCGATGTGTTCTTCCTCGTCATGCAGGATGTTCTTGAACAGATCGCGGCTGACGTAGTCGGCGATGCCTTCGCTGTGCGCGATCGCCAGGCGCAGGTCGACCACCGCGGCCAGCTCCAGATCCAGGTCGCCCTGCAATGCCTCCAGCGCGTTTTCGCCGATGCGCAACTTGCCCAGGTGCTGCAGGTTGGGCAGGCCATCGAGGAACAGGATGCGCTCGATCAGGTGATCGGCATGCTTCATCTCCTCGATCGACTCCTTGTATTCGTGCTCGGCCAGCTCCGTGTAGCCCCAGTCCTTGTACATGCGGTAATGCAGGAAGTACTGGTTGATCGCGGTCAGCTCGTTGTAGAGCACCTTGTTGAGGAACTCGATGACTTTTGCATCGCCTTTCATGATCGCTCTCCGGCAGGCCGACTGGGCAGCACACTATACAAACTCAGCGCACGTGCCGACGAAATGGGAATGGCTACGGTTTGGGCGCGGTTACCCGCACAGCGAGCTGTGTCGGGTGCAGGGGGGGCTGGGGTGCTGGGGTTGGAGCGAGGAGCGTTCGCTCAGGCCGCGACGGTCACGGGCATCTGGCCGAACAGGTGTTCGACGGCCTTGCTGAGGGTGGCGCGTGCTTCCTGCTCGCAGCAGCCGCAGCAGTCGGAACAACCGGTGCGTGCCTGCAATTCAGCAAAAGAATGCACGCCATCGGCCGCTTCGCGGCGGATGTCATGGTCGGTAACGGCGTTGCACATGCAGACGTACATGGTGCGTATGAGAACGCGAATGCGAATGATTGTCAACAATCAGCCAGCAATCGGTTCAGGTTCCGCTTCAGGCGGCCTCGCGGCCGTCGCCCGGGCCGGTCGCGGGACTATCGGCAGTATCCCGCGGCGGCAACGTACCGAGTTCCACACTGAACAGGCCCTCCACCAGCGGCGCAAAATGGCGCAACGCACGTTCGTAAACCTGCCGCTTGAAATTGACGACATGCGCGGCCGGGTACCAGAAATCCACCCAACGCCAGATGTCGAACTCCGGCTTGTCACAGGCATCCAGCTTCAGGGCGTCTTCGTCGCCGACCAGCTTTAGCAGAAACCACACCTGCTTCTGGCCGATGCAGGTGGGGCGCTGGTGGTGGCGTACGTAGCGATGGGGCAGGCGGTAACGCAGCCAGCCATGCGTAGCCGCTATGACCTCCACGTGCTGCGGGGCCAGCCCGGTTTCCTCCTCCAGCTCGCGGTACATCGCTTCCAGGGGAGTTTCATCAGAGCGCATGCCGCCCTGCGGAAACTGCCAGCCATCGCGATTGATCCGGCGCGCCCAGAACAGCCGGCCGTCTGCATTCAGCAGCACGATGCCTACATTCGGACGATAGCCATCAACGTCGATCATCCCGCCTCCTGGAGCCATACGGGTGCCATGCGCAAGGCAAACGCACCCAATCCTTGCCCCGATTCAACCACAGCGCGCAAACCAGCCGCAAGCATCAGACTTGAACGCGGGGGCCAGGACGACTAAACTTCCGCGCCCCGCCCGTATCGTTCTGATCCGGCATGGCGGGTTTCCCAATGGCTATGTAGCTCAGCTGGTTAGAGCACAGCACTCATAATGCTGGGGTCGGTGGTTCGAGTCCACCCATAGCCACCAGGAATGTAAAACTGCAACTACGTCAAAGGCTCGCTTTTCAGCGGGCTTTTTTCTTTCAAGGACTTACGTCAGTTGCCGCCCCAATGCGGATGATCCTCGTCCGGACACCGAATCTCAGGCCTCCTTAAGTTCTGGCTTACGCCCCACTTACAGAAGCCAGTCCGAGATGAGAACCACCCTTACTAAGCGTTTCGTCGCCGACGCCCAGCCTACAAACCGTCCCTACGAGCTTAAGGACGCTCAGGTGCGAGGCCTGCTGTTCAGAGTGCAACCATCTGGGCAGAAGGCTTGGATCGTCACCTGGGCGCATGGGAAGCGTCGCACTCTGGAGTCCGCTGGGCATCCTGCATTCGCTAAACGACCATCTGTGGGACCGCGTCGGCTAAGGCTTTCGTAGAAAGCTAGCTTGTGAGCCGAATAAACCACATAATCGGCTCATTCATTGAGCCAAATAAGTTGTTTAATCGGCTCACAGACCGGAGCATAGCGCTTGGAAAGCCCTCGCTGGATCTGGCAACAGTCGGACTGGCCGCATTTTCGCTGGCAAGCCGAGACGCTGGCGCCCCTGCTGCGTGCCTGCCAACAGGCGCAGGGCCAGCTGCTAGGCATGGCCGGTGCCATTGCGGGCGATGCGCAGGCCGAGGGGGAGCTCGATACGTTACTGCAAAACATCATCACTTCGTCGGCGATCGAGGGTGAGCGACTCAACGTTGCCTCAGTCCGCTCGTCGCTGGCGCGACGACTGGGCGTGGCCCCAAATGAGAACGCGCACACCACGCCGCGAAGTGAGGGCTTGGCCCAGCTAATGCTCGATGCCACTCAAGGCTATGACGCCCCGCTCGATATGCCGCGTCTATTGCACTGGCATGAGTGGCTGTTTCCGCGACAAGAGGCGCTGCTCGGGCATCCGATTCGCGTTGGCAGCTTGCGCGGCGAGGAGCCAATGCAGGTGGTTTCCGGGCGCATCGATCGTCCCACCGTGCATTTTGAGGCACCGCCGCTCAAAGGATTGGAAGAGCAGCTCAATGCCTTCCTCGACTGGTTCAATCGCAGTCATGACGATGCCGCGCTCGATCCACTGTTGCGCGCCGGCATCGCCCACTTCTGGTTTGTCACCCTGCATCCGTTTGATGACGGCAACGGTCGCCTCACCCGCGCCATTACCGATCTGGCGCTGGCCCAGGCTGAGCATCAGACCATCCGCTTTCACGCCATGTCGGCCAGCATCCTGGCCGACCGCGCCGGCTACTACCGAGTGCTGGAGTCCAGCCAGAAGGACGGCTTGGATATCACCCCCTGGCTGCACTGGTTTCTAACCACGCTGCAACACAGTTTGCAGGATGCCTTGCAGCGCATCGATCGCGTGCTAGCCAAGGCTCGCTTCTGGCAGCTGCACCAAAATCAGGGCCTGCTCGCCGAGCAGATCAAGGTGCTCAATCGCCTGCTTGACGGTGGCGAGCACGGTTTTGAGCAAGGCATCAGCGCAGCCAAATATCAGGCCGTGGCCAAGGTATCCAAGGCCACCGCCACCCGTCACCTCGCTGACTTGCTGGAGAGAGGCTGTCTGGAGCGCCTGCCCGGGGGCGGCCGTAGTACCCGTTATCAAATCAAAGCACCGGGCTGCGCCATACCGCTGCCGGTCAATCATTCCGTTACGAGCAGCTCATGAACTACAGCGATTACGTCACCGAGTTGGTGTTGCTGCTGTTCGTCAAGATGGAATACGAGCAGGTGCAGAACAATCCCAACTTCGAGCACAAGCTGCCCGAAGGTTGCCGCTGGCCCGACCTCACCAGCCAGTCCGGCCTCAACCTGCTCAACCATTAGCGGCAGATGCTGCTGGACTTGGGCCTGCCCGGAGACCTCTGTTTATGCCTGGATCAAGTTTACGGGGAGGCGACAGACGAGCTTGACCCGACGCTCGGTCAGAGCCGGTAGGACAGGGGCATTCAGTCCAGTGTTGCTTGGATGCTATAGCAGTTGATTTTTTGACTTATTTGTCAAATAGTAGCCAATAACTCTGTCTTTTAGACAAATACGTCAAATATGCAGACCTTGCTGGAAATGGGCGAAGCGGTGGCAGCGCGACGGCGATCACTCGGCTTGAAGCAGGGCGAGGTGGCCACACGCGCCGGCATCAGCCAGGAAATGCTTTCCCGTTTCGAGCGGGGCAAGTCGGCTGAGTTCGGCTCACGCAAACTGCTGGCCGTGCTGGCTGTGTTGGGTATGGAACTGCAGGTCATCGAAACGGTCGCATCCGGCTCACTCGATGAGCTTCGTCGCGAGCGTGGCGGCGCATGAGCCTGGGCATTTACGTGCTCGGCCGTGAGGTCGCCACACTCGAGGCCATCGGCGATTTCAAAAGTTCGATGACCTACCGCGCTGATGTGGCATCGGAAGACTTCGTCTCGCTGACGATGCGAGTGCGGCCGGATCCCTACCTTTGGGACGACGTGCTGCATCCCGTTTTCCAGATGAATCTGCCGGAGGGTTACCTGCTGCAGGTCTTGCAGGAGCAATTTGGCCCGCACATCGGCGCGAGCCCAATGGCGCTGCTGTCGGTAGTCGGCCGCAACATGATCGGGCGGATCCAGGTCGCCCCATCGGGTGCTGACTTGGAAGAGCCGCCAAAGCCGATCGATGTGGCCGGGTTGCTTCAGGGCGACAACTCGGAAGAGGCGTTCAACGAACTGGTGCGCCGGCACGCGACCAGCGGCGTTTCAGGCGTCGTTCCCAAGTTTCTCGATGGTGACATCGACAAAGTGAGCAAAGGGCCGCACAAGAAAGCCGCGCTGTTCACCCATCGGCACATCATCAAGGGCTCATCGCGGTTACTGCCGTTCGTGTCTTTGAACGAACATCTGTGCATGCAAGTGGTACGGCGGGTGATGCCTGCCGCCAGAACCGAAGTTTCCCGCGACGGTCAGGCGCTGGTCGTCCATCGCTTCGACGTGGATGAAAGCGGCGCTCGGCATTGGGGCATGGAAGACTTCTGCGCGCTGCTGGGCCTGCGTCCCGCGGCCAAGTACGAAACTACTTGGGAACGCATCGCCAAAGCCGTACGCGATCATGTGCCGGTGGCGAATCGGCCAACGACCTTTCGGCACATGGCGACCTTGTTGCTGCTGACTTATGCCCTGCGCAACGCGGACTGCCACGCCAAGAACATCGCGCTGCTGTACATGCGACACGATGATGTCCATCTGGCGCCGGCATACGACATGATCACCACCGCGGCCTATCCGGACTACCAGCGAAACCCGCCAGCGATCGCCTTCATGGGCAAGAAGACCTGGGACCCCGGCAAGAGCCTGCATACCTTCATCACGACAACGTTCGGCCTGACCATGCGAGACCAGGTCGAGATCATCGACCAGATCGCCGCTGCGATGATCGATGTCGGCCCGCTGGTGCGCGAAGCGATGCAGCTACACCCGGGGTTTGCCGAAATCGGCAAACGCATGCTGCTGGCGTGGCGGGAAGGGATTGGCGGGCTCCGCAGCAAGCATGTCTGTAGCTTTGGGTGATGCCGCCTTGGGTGAGACGTTCTCGCATCTTTCCGATCGAAAGCCTACAAAGCCGAAGCAGACCGTAATCGGTCGCTCTGATCTACTTGGGCGAAAGAAGTGACCGAAGTCAACGCAAGCCCTGCAATCTTTGGCAGTTCTCGAACCAGTGCGTGATCAGCCCGCTTCGGATAACTACCACAAAACTATAAGATACGAGCAGAAGTGCCACCGCTTCATGCGCTTGCGGCGTCATGCTCAGGACGGTGACCCGTCACTGTCAGATAGCTGGACGCCCGTATGAAGGATTCGCTCAGCTTTGCTGCTTACCCTGCCGATATCGGACCAGGATCGCAGAACCATGTTGAACAACAAAATATTGGGCGACAACCAGGCGCTGACCAAAGTGCCGCAGATCACTCTTGGCTTCTGGGCAGCCAAGATCTTCGCCACCACGCTCGGTGAGACCGGCGGCGATGCCGTGTCGATGACGATGGGGCTTGGCTATCTGGCCAGCACAGCGCTGTTCTTCGCGATCTTCCTCGCCTTCGTAACCGCGCAAATTCGCACGCAGCGTTATCACCCGTGGTTGTACTGGGCCGCTATTCTGGCGACAACGACGGCTGGCACGACCCTGTCGGATTTTCTGGATCGCACCGCCAACCTTGGCTATATGTATGGCTCACTGCTGATTGCCTCGGTACTCGTGCTGGTGCTGGTGACATGGCGACTGGCGTTGGGCCGTGTCGGCTTCCAACAGATTTACGGTGCGAAGGTCGAAGCGTTTTACTGGACGGCGATTCTTGTTTCCAACACGCTGGGTACGGCGCTGGGCGACTTCACCGCCGATGACAGCTCGCTTGGCTTCATGGGTGGTGCACTGCTGTTCAGTGGATTGATCGTGCTCGTTGCGCTGGCGTATCGCTTCACCAAGGTCTCGCGTGCGCTGTTGTTCTGGCTGGCGTTCGTGCTGACGCGCCCGCTCGGTGCAACCCTTGGTGACACGTTGACCAAATCGCACCAACAGGGCGGCCTGGCGTTCGGTACGCTGTGGTCGTCCGCGGTGCTCGCGCTGGTGATGGTGGGGCTGATCGTGTTCACATCGACAAAGTCGCGATCTGCGCAAGATGGCTAGACCGTGCCGCCTGGTTACAAAGCGCTGCATCACCTGTCTTGTTGTGGTTGTTGCGCTCTCCGCCGCCGCCCCGGTGATGGCGGGACCGCCGTATGTCACCGATGACCCGGAACCGACCAACACCGGTGGCTGGGAGAATTATCTTTACGTGACCGGTACAAACACGCCGGGCGACACCGAGGAGGAGGCCGGCATCGAGCTGAACTATGGTGCCGCACCCGACTTGCAGCTGAGCGCCAGCTTGCCGATCGACTACGACCATGTGGACGGCTATCGCTTCGGTGGGGGTGACATCGATCTGGGTGCCAAATACCGATTCGTACATCAGTCTCCCGACAGCTGGTTGCCCGACGTCGCCATTTTTCCATCCGTCAGTCTCCTCACCGCAGCGCGGACGCTTGGTCCACAACATCTGTCGCTTTTTCTGCCGCTGTGGATGGAGAAGGATTTCGGCGCCTGGTCGACGTTCGGCGGTGGCGGATACACGATCAATCCCGGGGACGGCAATCGCGACTATCAGCTGTTTGGCTGGGCAGTGGCGCGCACCATAACGTCGCGCCTGAATATCGGCGTGGAGGTCTATCACCAGACGGCGAGCGTCGTGCACGGCAAGTCGCTCACCAATATCGCACTCGGCTTCGTCTTCCAGATAAGCAAACACTTTGCGCTGATGGCGTCGGGCGGTCCAGGCGTTGAATCACCCGCCAAGTCGGAGCGGTCGGCGTTCTACGCAAGCATTCAGTATGTGAACTAGGTTCGCCTGGGCCCGAACGCTGGTCTCTGGAGCAAGCTGCGTGCATAAAAAAGCCCGCAGAGGGGGAGTCTGCGGGCTTTTAGGGACATCCATCTAGTTGCATGGCAGAGGAGGGGAGCCTAGCCATGCGATGGGAGCGATGTCTCACGACATGCACTTAATGTACCGCGTGGTTCGTTAATGAAACGTGACCGACGGTATCGCCGCTAAGGTGGAATGGGTGAACTTTTCCGATGATCGGCCAACTGTGCGCGTCGTGCGCGCCAGAGTCGTGCCGCTTCCCTTCGGGCAACCGGAACAGCGCCCGCCTCGATCGCTGCCTCACGCAGCTTGGGCCCGAGGTCGTAGTGGGGCGCGGCGATCTTGTCCTGGAACCACTCAGGGCGCATGCCGATGCTCTGCGCCAACGCGTGCAACTCGGCGAGATCAAGCGCGTCCGTGAACAGGTGGCAGTTTGGCGTCACCTGCCCATGGACTACCCAGCCGTAGTTATGGAGGCTGTCGACGTATACGGTCATCGCTTGAGCCTAGCCGCTATCGCTGGAGCTTACCTCTTGCGAAGGCCGCCATTCGATCACCGGATGCGGCCGGACAAGGGCCGTCGGGTACAATGATTCGACTCATCGGCGTGACCTTCCGCCGGTCCATCGTTGGCACGCAGGCGTCCGCCATGCATATCTTCAAAGTATTTCAGCTCGAGGCGGCCCACCGGCTGCCCAACGTACCGGCCGGGCACAAGTGTGCGCGGTTGCATGGGCATTCGTTCCGCATAGAAATCCATGTAGCGGGCGAACCCGATGCCCAGTTGGGCTGGGTGATGGACTTCGCCGACCTGAAGCTGGCGTTTGCGCCGCTGTACGACCAGCTTGACCATCACTACCTCAATGACATCGAGGGGCTGGAGAATCCGACCAGCGAAATGCTGGCGCGCTGGATCTGGCAACGACTGTTGCCGCAGCTGCCCGGGCTGGACAAAGTGGTGGTGCACGAGACCTGCACCTCGGGCGCCAGCTGCAGTCGCGACAGCTTTTGACGCGTCGCGATAATTACAAAACTGTCATAAACTGTCGTTTTATATGAACATTTGCAAACTGGTCTGATTCTTTCCGCAAAAATATATTGCACCGCACCAAAGTTGTTGTTAGAGTGGCTGCCACTACCCCAATCCTCAACGAGGACAACGTCATGACGCAGCAACTCAACAATCAGCTTTTCGCTTTCACCAAGCAGTTCACCGATAGCGCGTTCAAGGCGCAGTCGCTGGCGCTGAAGGGCCTGGAGACGGTCGCCGAGCTGCAGCTCAAGACGCTCGAGCAGCAGGCCAAGGTTTCCGCTGAATTCGTTGCCGAAGCGCTGGAAACGCGCGACGCCAACGGCCTGCGCAGCCTGTGGGAGAAGGGCAGCAGCCTGACCCGCGAGAACGCCGAGCGTTCGGTGGCTGTCTCGCAGGAAATCCTCGCGATCACGCAGAAGACTGCCGAGTCGTTGAATGCACTGGTGCAGGAACAGCGCCAGGCTGCCAACGAAGCCGCGAACGAGGCCGTTTCGGCTCCGATCGCCGCCGCCAAGAAGGCTGCCAAGTAATAAGTGGTATCTCTCGCGGTTCGCCGCGATAGAAGAGGGGCCGGACTTCATGTCCGGCCCTTTTTGTTTGTGCGCTGAAAAGTTCGAAAGCCGGCGGCGAAGCGAGCACCGGTGAGCAATTCTGCGTGCCGGGACGAGATGTCGCAGGTGGTGCGGCTTGTCGTTGTAATTGCCGCACTGCTATACTTTTATGGATTGGATCGTGGCCCGTAGCTCTATCGGTGCCGCCTGGTGTAAACCGCGCGGAGACGTTACGTGCTCAACAGTCTAGCCTCTGGTCGACGTCTCGCCTTGCGCATCGTGTTGCTGCAGTTCGCTGTGGCGGTCATTGTTGGCCTCGCTTTCCTGGCGCTGGGGCGTCGAGAAGCGGTGTCGGGTGCTGCAGGTGCCGTGATTGTGGCGCTGGGTACCGCGCTGATGTCGGCACGCTTTTTCAGTGGCCTGGGCGGAGGTGTTCTGGCGTTGAGCCGCTTGCTGATGGGCATGATCCTGAAATGGATCGTGATCGTCGGGGGGCTGATCATGATCCTGGTTCAATACAAGTTGCCGCCGCTGGCCGCCATTACGGGGTTGGCGGCTGCCCTCGCGGTTTATTTGCTGGCTTTCAGATTCAAGGGTTGAGACATGGCAAGCGAGTCGGGTGGCCTTACCGAATACATTCAGCACCACCTGACCCACCTCACGCCGCAGGCTAGTCCGGGCGGGTTTTGGGCGGTGCATCTGGACTCCGTGGCGGTATCGTTGGTACTGGGCGTGGTGTTCTGCCTGCTGTTCTGGTTGAAGGCGCGCAAGGCCACGGCCGGCGTACCGGGGCGGGGACAGGCCTTTGTTGAGATCGTGCTGGAATTCGTCGATGGTCAGGTCAAGGACGTGTTCCATGGCGATCGGCGCATCCTCGGGCCGTTGGCGCTGACCGTATTCATGTGGGTATTCCTGATGAATGCGATGGATCTGCTGCCGGTGGATCTGCTGCCGTGGATCACCCACAAGTTTGGCCTGGGCCACTTCCGCGCCGTGCCGACCGCCGACATCAACATGACGTTCGCGATGTCGCTGACGGTGTTCGTGCTGATTATTTTCTACAGCTTCAAGGCCAAGGGTGCCGGCGGCTACATGCATGAGCTGTTCACCGCTCCGTTTGGCGCGCATCCGCTGCTGTGGATTCCCAATTTCGCGTTGAACGTCGTTGAGCTGCTGTCCAAGCCGGTCAGCCTGGCCATGCGACTGTTCGGCAACATGTACGCTGGCGAGCTGGTGTTCATGCTGATCGCCGGACTGTTCAGTGCGGGCAGCGTGGCGCTGTACGGCCTGGGCCTCATCGGCTACACGGTGTGGGGCGTCTTCCACATCCTGATCATCGGCATTCAGGCATTCATCTTCATGGTGCTGACGATCGTGTACATCTCGATGGCGCACGATCACCACTGATTTACGCTTTTACGAATCATCTGTTTTAACCGTTTTGACCTTTTCAGTTTGAATTTCTCAGGAGACCGTCGTGGAACTCATCGCTCACATTGCTCAAGTGCAGTCCTTCACCGCCATCGCGCTGGGTCTGATCATCGGCCTCGGTGCACTCGGTGCCTGTATCGGTATCGGCGTCATGGGTTCCAAGTTTCTTGAAGCCGCTGCCCGTCAGCCGGAGCTGGTTCCGCTGCTGCAGGGCCGCATGTTCCTGCTCGCTGGCCTGATCGACGCGGCGTTCCTGATCGGCGTTGCGCTGGCGATGTACTTCGCCGTGGCGAACCCGCTGCTGTCGAAGCTGGCCGCAGGCTGAGTCCGTTGGCGGCGCTACGGCGCCGTCTGTTCGGCACGGGTGTCATAGCACCCGTGTCCGTTTCATCCCGTATTTACAGGTAACGCAGCGATGGATTTCAACGCGACCTTGATTGGCGAAATGCTTTCGTTCGCCATCCTGATCTGGTTCTGCGTCCACTTCATCTGGCCGCACATCAACAAGGCTATTGAAGAGCGGCAGGTGAAGATCGCCGAAGGCCTCAATGCCGCCGAGCGTGCGCACGCCGAACTGAAGAGTGCCGACGTCAAAGTGGCTGCCGAGATCAAGGTGGCCCGTCAGCAAGCCTCCGAGATCATCGACAAGGCTCAGCAGCAGGCCAATCAGATCATCGACAAGGCCCGTGGCGAAGCGATCGTCGAGATCAATCGACTGAAAGCTTCCGCGCAGGACGACATCGCCTCAATGGCCCAGCGTGCCCGTGACCAGCTGCGCGAGCAGGTGGGTGCGTTGGCCGTGCAGGGTGCCAGCAAGATCGTGCAGCGCGAAGTCGACGCGTCGACGCACAAGGCGTTGCTCGACCAGCTCGCGGCCGAGATCTGATCGATGGCACAGGCAATCACCCTCGCTCGCCCCTACGCTCGCGCCGCGTTCGAAGTGGCCCATGCGACCGGTTCGCTGGATGCGTGGTCGCAGTCGCTGGCTTTTGCCGCGGCGGTTGCAGTGGATCCGCGCGTGGCCGTGCTCGGCACTGATCCGCGCGTGCTGCCGGCGCAGCTGGTCGCGCTGCATCTGCCGGTCGGTGTCGCCGCCGATGCACCGTTTGCGCAGTTCCTCGGCGAAATGGCCGAGCAGCGCCGGTTGGCGTTGTTGCCGGAAGTGGCCGCGTTGTACGAGGCGTTCAAGCGCGAGTCCGAGTCGCAGCTGTTGGTCAAGGTGACCAGCGCGATGGCGCTGGACTCCGCCCAGGCCGAGCAGCTCAAGGTATCGCTGAAGCGCCGCTTCAAGCGCGAGATCGAACTGGAAACCCGGGTCGATGCCGCGCTGCTTGCCGGTGTGGTGATCGATACCGGTGAACAGGTGATTGACGGTTCCGCGCGCGGCCGCCTGGCGAAGTTGGCTAGCGCGCTGAGTCACTAAGTCCGTTTCGCGAAGAGCAAAACCGGCCGTCCATGGCCGGACTCTGAAGAAAACAAAATTTCAGGATAACGACCATGTCCAGCACCACATTGAATCCGTCCGAGATCAGCGAACTGATCAAGAGCCGCATCGAGCAGTTCAAGCTCGGCGCGGAAGCACGCAACGAGGGCACGATCATCAGCGTGTCCGACGGCATCGTGCGCATCCACGGCCTCGCCGATGTGATGCAGGGCGAAATGATCGAGCTGCCGGGCAACTCGTTTGCGCTGGCGCTGAACCTTGAGCGCGACTCGGTCGGCGCGGTGGTGCTCGGTGAATACCAGCACCTGCGCGAAGGCGATACGGCCAAGACCACCGGCCGCATCCTCGAAGTGCCGGTCGGCCCGGAGCTGCTCGGCCGCGTCGTCGACGCGCTGGGTAATCCGATCGATGGCAAGGGCCCGCTCGGTGCGAAGCTCAGCTCCGCGATCGAGAAGGTCGCGCCGGGCGTGATCTGGCGCAAGTCGGTCGACCAGCCGCTGCAGACCGGCTACAAGTCGGTCGACGCGATGATCCCGGTCGGCCGCGGTCAGCGCGAGCTGATCATCGGTGACCGCCAGACCGGCAAGACCGCGCTGGCGATCGACGCGATCATCGCGCAGAAAGATTCCGGCATTAAGTGCATCTACGTCGCCATCGGCCAGAAGCGTTCGTCGATCGCGAACGTGGTGCGCAAGCTCGAGGCGAACGGTGCGCTGGCCAACACCATCATCGTGGTCGCTTCGGCGTCCGAGTCGGCCGCGCTGCAGTACGTCGCGCCGTATTCCGGTTGTGCGATGGGCGAGTACTTCCGCGATCGCGGCGAAGACGCGCTGATCGTGTATGACGATCTGTCCAAGCAGGCCGTGGCCTACCGTCAGATCTCGCTGCTGCTGAAGCGTCCGCCGGGTCGCGAAGCGTATCCGGGCGACGTGTTCTATCTCCATTCGCGTCTGCTTGAGCGCGCTTCGCGCGTGTCCGAGGAATACGTCGAGAAGTTCACCAACGGTGAAGTGAAGGGCAAGACCGGTTCGCTGACCGCGCTGCCGATCATCGAGACGCAGGGCGGCGACGTTTCTGCGTTCGTGCCGACCAACGTGATCTCGATCACCGACGGCCAGATCTTCCTTGAGACCGACCTGTTCAACGCCGGTATCCGTCCGGCCGTGAACGCCGGTATCTCGGTGTCCCGCGTCGGTGGTGCCGCGCAGACCAAGATCGTCAAGAAGCTGTCCGGCGGCGTGAAGCTGGCGCTGGCGCAGTACCGTGAGCTGGCTGCGTTCGCGCAGTTCGCCTCGGATCTGGATCCGGCCACCCGTGCACAGCTCGACCGTGGTCAGCGCGTGACCGAACTGATGAAGCAGGCGCAGTACGCGCCGCTGTCGATCGCCGAGCTGGCGCTGTCGGTGTATGCGGCCGAGAAGGGCTACCTCGATGACCTGCCGGTCAACAAGGTGCTGCCGTTCGAGAAGGGCCTGCATGCGTTCATGCACCAGAACCACGAAGAGCTGATGAACAAGATCGTGGCGACCGGCGACTGGAACAACGACATCGAAGCCACCTTCAAGGCCTCGCTGGACGAGTACAAGAAGACCGGCAGCTGGTAATCATCGGTAACGGCGAATCGGAATGGGCATCGAAGGTGATGCCTGCTTCCCATCAGCGAGCATAACGAGCGGATAGAGCATGGCCAGCGGACGCGAAATCAAAACCAAGATCAAGAGCACGCAGAACATGCGCAAGGTGACGCGCGCGCTCGAAATGGTCTCGGCCTCGAAGATCCGCAAGGCGCAGGATCTGATGAAGGCCTCGCGTCCGTATGCGCGTTCGATGCGCAAGGTGATCGCGCACGTTGCCCAGGCCAGCACCGATTTCAACCATCCGTTCCTGATCCAGCGCGACAACGTGGCGCGGGTCGGCTACATCGTGGTGTCGACGGATCGCGGTCTGTGCGGTGGCCTCAATTCGAACCTGTTCCGTCGTCTGCTGCCGGCGATCGCCGAGTGGCAGAAGCAGGGCGTGCAGGTCGACGTGGTGGCGATCGGCCAGAAGGCGGTGTCGTTCTTCCGTCGCCTCAATGGCATCAACCTGGTCGGCAGCGTCAGCCATCTCGGTGAGAAGCCCAAGCTTGAACAGCTGGTCGGCGTGATCAAGGTGATGATGGACTCCTATACGGCCAATGGGCTGGATCGGGTGTTCCTCGCCTACAACGACTTCGTCAACACCATGACGCAGAAGCCGACGATCGATGCGCTGCTTCCGCTGCCACTGGTGGCGGCAGAAATGGAAACCCATCAGGCGGCCGGTGAATCGGCCTATGCCGGCGTCAAGCTGGAGCAGAGCCACGATTGGGACTACATCTACGAGCCGGATGCACAGACCGTGCTCGAGCACGTGCTGGGTCGCTACATCGAGTCGGTGGTTTATCAGGCGGCGCTGGAAAATCTCGCCAGTGAACACGCCGCGCGCATGGTTGCGATGAAGAGCGCGTCGGACAACGCGAACAAGGTGATCGACGAACTGACGCTGATCTACAACAAGGCACGTCAGGCCGCGATTACCCAGGAAATTTCGGAGATCGTCGGCGGCGCCGCCGCGGTCTGATTGTTATTGCAGCAAAACCCATTATTGGATTTCCGCCGCGGCGGGAATATCGAAGAAGATTCAAAAAGCTTTCGGAGCTATCAGCATGAGCCAGGGCAAAGTTGTTCAGATCATCGGTGCGGTCGTCGACGTGGAATTTCCGCGCGACCAGGTACCGCAGGTGTACGACGCACTGAAAATCGACGGCACCGCGATCACGCTGGAAGTGCAGCAGCAGCTCGGTGACGGCGTCGTGCGCACGATTGCGCTCGGTTCCACCGACGGCCTGCGCCGCAACCTGATCGCCCGCAACACCGGTGAAGGCATCAAGGTGCCGGTCGGCAAGCAGACGCTCGGCCGCATCATGGATGTGCTCGGCAACCCGATCGACGAAGCCGGTCCGATCGGCGAGCAGGATCAGTGGGTGATCCATCGCGAGGCACCGAGCTACGACGATCAGGCTGCTGCCAACGACCTGCTGGAAACCGGCATCAAGGTGATCGATCTGATCTGCCCGTTCGCCAAGGGCGGCAAGGTCGGCCTGTTCGGCGGCGCCGGCGTCGGCAAGACCGTCAACATGATGGAACTGATCAACAACATCGCGAAGGCACACGAAGGTCTGTCCGTGTTCGCCGGCGTGGGCGAGCGTACCCGCGAGGGCAACGACTTCTACCACGAGATGAAAGACTCCAACGTGCTCGACAAGGTCGCGATGGTGTACGGCCAGATGAACGAGCCGCCGGGCAACCGTCTGCGCGTAGCGCTGACCGGCCTGACCATGGCCGAGTACTTCCGCGACGAGAAGGATGCTTCCGGCAAGGGCCGTGACGTGCTGTTCTTCGTCGACAACATTTACCGCTACACGCTGGCCGGTACCGAAGTGTCCGCACTGCTCGGCCGTATGCCGTCCGCGGTGGGTTACCAGCCGACCCTCGCCGAGGAAATGGGCGTGCTGCAGGAGCGCATCACCTCGACCAAGACCGGCTCGATCACCTCGATTCAGGCTGTGTACGTGCCCGCGGATGACTTGACCGATCCGTCGCCGGCCACCACCTTCGCCCACTTGGACGCGACCGTGGTGCTGAGCCGTAACATCGCTTCGCTGGGTATCTACCCGGCAGTGGATCCGCTGGACTCGACCAGCCGTCAGCTCGACCCGAACGTGATCGGCCAGGAGCACTACGACGTCGCCCGCAAGGTGCAGGGCACGCTGCAGCGCTACAAGGAGCTGAAGGACATCATCGCGATTCTCGGCATGGACGAGCTGTCCGAAGAAGACAAGCAGGCCGTGGCGCGTGCGCGCAAGTGCGAGCGCTTCTTCTCGCAGCCGTTCCACGTGGCCGAAGTGTTCACCGGCTCGCCGGGCAAGTACGTGTCGCTGAAGGAGACCATCCGCGGCTTCAAGATGATCGTCGACGGCGACGTCGACCATCTGCCGGAGCAGGCGTTCTACATGGTCGGCGGCATCGACGAGGCGATCAAGAAGGCCGAGGACATGGGCGCCAAGAAGGCTGCGTGATCGACGGTAGCCTGATCGAACTATGGCGGCGGGCCAGCTGGCCCGCCCATCACGAAGCGGACATCCGTACATGAGTCAGACCATCCGTTGCGACATCGTCAGTGCCGAAGCCGAGATTTTTTCCGGCGACGCGACGATGGTCGTTGCCACCGGCGAGCTGGGCGAGTTGGGCATCACACCCCGCCACGCGCCGCTGATCACGCGCCTCAAGCCTGGTCACGTCGACGTGCTGCAGGCCAATGGCGAGCGCCTGCAGTTCTACGTTTCCGGCGGCATCCTGGAAGTGCAGCCGCAGGTGGTTACCGTGCTGGCCGATACCGCTGTTCGCGCGGCCGACCTGGACGAAACTGCCGCGCAGCGCGCCAAGAAAGAAGCCGAAGACGCGCTGGCGAACCGTAGCGATGCGATCGAGATCTTCGAAGCCCAGGCCAAGCTGGCCGAAGCGATGGCTCAGCTGCAGGCGCTCGAGCGTCTGCGCAAGAACCTCAAGCACTGAGATTCGCCAACCACGTCCAAGACGAAACGCCGGCCCAGTGCCGGCGTTTTGCCATCCGGGAAGCGCCTGGCAGCTGCCCGTCAACGCCATGCGAACATCCCGAGGATTAAGATGGGGCGACTCTCCGTGAATCGACCTCCATGAAGCCCCATCATCGCCGCCACCTGGGCTGGTTGCTGGTTGTCATCCTGCTGCTGGTGATCGTCCGCGCGATGCTGCCGTACGCGGTCAGGCATTATCTCAATGCACGCATGGATCGGATGGGCGACTATCACGGTCAGATCGCGGATATCAGCCTGCACCTGTGGCGCGGGGGCTACACCATCAACGGGCTGAGCATCGTCAAGACCGCCGGCAAATTTCCGGCACCCTTGCTCGACAGCCCACGCGCGGACATCGAACTGAGCTGGCTCGCGCTGAGCCATGGGGTGTTTCGCGGCAAGGTGAGTTTCTTCCAGCCCACGGTCAACTTTGTCCAGGGTCATGGCGAACAGGGCAGCCAGACCGGCAAGGGCGTGGACTGGCGCTCCAAACTCAAACTGCTCGCGCCGATGCGACTGGACGAGGTTAACGTGAGCCAGGGCACGGTCACGTTCCAGAGCTTTGTGTCGAACCCCCGCGTCGATCTCAAGATGACCGATGTCAACGGCACGGTGACCAATCTCACCAACATCCAGCGTCGCGGTGGCAATCGGGTCGCCGAATTACACGTCACGGCGAAGGTGCTCGACGATGCGCCGCTGAAGTCCGACGGCGTGTTCGATCCGCTCAACCATTTCGGCGACTTCTCCTATCAGCTCGAGGTAACCGGCATTCAGCTGACCAAGGCCAACGCACTCGCGCAGGCTTACGCCGGACTGGATTTCGCCGGCGGCACCGGCACCTTCACGATGGAGCTGGAAGCCAAAAACGGCCAGCTGGATGGCTACGCGAAACCGATTTTCCAACACCTGCAGGTATTCAGCTGGAAGCAGGATGTGGAACAGGACAAGAAGGGACCCGTCAAGCTGGCCTATGAGGCGCTGGCGCAGGGAGTGGTGTCGTTGTTCAAGAATCAGGCGACCGACCAGTTCGCGACCCGCGTGCCGATCAGCGGGCGCATTGACGACAAGCAGCTCGATACCTCGCAGGCGATCCTTGGTGTGCTGCACAACGCCTTCGTCAAAACCTACACACCGCAACTGCAGAAGCTGAAGCCCGCCGATACCCCTGCCTCGAACTGAGCCGCGATCTGCAAAAACTCGATGTATCCTGCGCGATCACTGACCCCGACGCGTGGTGCCGAAATGGAAACCCCAGCCTTGCACGTGATCATCCTGGCCGCCGGCGCCGGCACCCGGATGAAATCCAATCGGGCCAAGGTGCTGATGCCGCTGGCGGGCAGGCCGCTGCTGGGTCATGTGCTCAGTGCGGCGCGCACGTTGCAGCCAGCGGCGATCCATATCGTCTACGGTCATTGCGGCGAGCAGGTGCAGGCGGCATTCGCCCATCAGGCCGACCTGCATTGGGTGCTGCAGGCCGAGCGGCTGGGCACTGGCCATGCGGTGGAGCGGGCGCTCATGGGCATACCCGACGGCGTGCAGGTGCTGGTGCTGTACGGCGACGTGCCGCTGACCCGGGTCGAGACGCTGCAGCAGCTGGTGCAGGGGGATGCCGCGTTGCGCCTGCTCACAACCCGGCTCGAAAACCCATACGGTTACGGTCGCGTACTGCGCGATGGCAATGGCGAAATTCGCGAGGTAGTCGAGGAAAAGGATGCCAGCGTCGATCAACGCGCCATCAACCTGGTCAACACCGGCATTCTCGCCGGCGAGGCGCAGGCGTTGCGCGGCTGGATCAGCCGCCTCGAGCGCAACAATGCTCAGGCCGAGTACTACCTCACGGATATCTTCCGCATGGCCGCCGAGGAAGGGCGTGGCGCAAGCAGCGTCGAATGCGCCGATCCGGTGGAGGCCGCGGGAGTCAACGATCCGTGGCAGCTCACCGAACTGGAAGCGCAATACCGTCAACGCGCAGCCCGCGCGCTGGCCATGGTCGGTGTGCGCCTGGCGGACCCGGCACGCATCGATGTGCGCGGGGCGGTTAGGTGCGGTCGTGATGTCGAACTGGACATCGACGTGATCCTCGAAGGCAACGTGGTGCTGGGTGACGACGTGCGCATCGGCGCGTTCACCCGTTTGAAAGACGTGCAGCTCGCCGCCGGCACCGTGGTGCAGTCGCACTGCGATCTGGAAGGCGTGATCACGCATGGACCGTGCACGATCGGTCCGTTCGCGCGACTGCGTCCCGGCACCGAACTCGACAGCGGGGTGCATGTCGGCAACTTCGTGGAAACCAAGAAAACCCATCTTGGCGAAGGCAGCAAGGCCAACCACCTCAGCTACCTCGGTGACAGCGAGATCGGCCGCGGCGTGAACATCGGCGCCGGCACGATCACCTGCAACTACGATGGCATCAACAAGTTCGTTACGCACATCGGCGATGGCGCGTTCATCGGCTCCAACAGTGCGTTGGTGGCGCCGGTGAGCATCGGTGCACAGGCCACCATCGGCGCTGGCTCGGTGATCACCCGCGACGCGCCGGATGGCGAACTCACCGTGGCACGTGGCAGGCAGCAAACCTTTCATGGCTGGAAACGGCCGACGAAGAAATCATGATAAAAGGTGGGTAAGCATCACCCGATGCTTCGTTGGTTTGAATCAGTCACCCCAACGGGAATCGCCTGACGGCAAGGGAGTATGCAATGCGGCTTTTTCTTTCGATGGCCAGCGTCGTCGTTGCGCTGGTGCTGCAAGGGTGTGCTGGAACCGGTTCGGTCATTGCCCAGGCCGGGCCGCAATCGCTGCAGCTGTTCAATGCGGACTCAAGCCCGCGATTTACCTTTTACCTGGCGTGCACGAGTGAAGATGCCAGTTGCTCGACGGCCGAGAATACCTTCTCCGATTGGGCGAGCGAGCGGCATATCATTTTGCACCCGGCTGAAACCGACGATGCCGTGTTCACGAGCGGGATTCCGTCGTCCGGAAAAAACACCGATTTACCCTATCGCGTGGCCGTCCATTTCGCACCGCTGGTCATTCCCAGCTTCACCCAATTCAACGGGGGTGGCCAAGCGCAAGGTGGTTACACGCCGCCGAAAGTCGGCTACACCGCGACGATCTACGTGTTCGACTCCGCAACCGGAAAGCTGCTGCAGAAGCATCCTGCGCACGAGCAGCGCACAACCGACCCTCATGGTCAGGCAAACGGCTATATCCGTTCCGAGGTGAATGCGTTTATCGCGAGCCTGGATCCGGCCTACTCGCACAAGTGAAGCGACGTCCCTGTCTACCCGGATGAACGGCCAAAGGCCGGGGTCAATAAGTGACCGGCCGGGTTGGCGCGCCAGCCTCATGCATAGCGCCAGCCGTCAATTTCCACCAGCAGCTCACGGCGACAAATGTCGCCGTGCAGCAGCAGCACGGGCACGCCCGGCAGGCGGCGTTGCATGAACTCGCTTACGCGGGATGCATCGGTGGGATGGCGCACATAAGCCTTCAGCGGTGACTGGGTATCGAAGCCGGCGGCCATGTTGGCGCTGCCCAGCAGCGCTTCCAGATTGGTCAGGGTCTCGTCGAGCTGGGCATCCAGATCGTCCTGGTGTGCCGAGGCGTGACCGACCACGGCAGCCGTGCCCGAGATGGCCAGCGCATCTTGCGCTGGCAGCAACATGGCGCGTGCAAAACCGGGCGGTGTGCGGCCGTACTGGCGTGGGTAGCGCCAGGCACTCACCTGGCGCGGATTTTCCACCCGGGTGCCGGGCTGGTCGCAGGCCAGCAGATAGACCTGCAGCCGATGCGGCGCTCCATGATGGCCAATCGCGGTGGCGGCAGGAAAACCCTCCGCGAAGAAATGCCCCATGCCGGCGGCGCGGCCATCGCAGAATTGCTTGTAGTGCTCGGCATCGCCGGCGCCGTGATTGATCGCGTCGAGGTAATTCCAGACACGCAGCACATGTCGCGCGCTGTGCCCCGCGACGAAACGGTGCAGGTGCTCGTAGGCTTGTTGCGCGGTGGCGCTGGGGCCGCCGTGTTCGATTTCGTCCAGCTCGATCGCGGCGAACAGCCAGCCGCCACCGGTCGACCAGCGCAGGGCGCCTTCGACGCCATGGGTGACCGGTGCGTCGACCTGCCAGATCTCCAGCGGGGCGGGTGCGTCGAAACACTCCAGTGCCACCTGCAGGAAGCGCGGATCGTCCGACGCCGGACTGCCCGTGCCGAAACCAAACAGCGCCAACGTGCCGGCTTCGTTCAGCGCGGCGGCAGCGTCTGCCATGCGGTACGAAACGCGTGGCGCACGGCGCAGTTGGGGATCAATTTGCGGGTTTTCACATCCCTGAATCATTCGCTTGGAACCGGGAAGACAAGGACGCTATGTTACACTTCGCGACCATGCCGCCGGGGGGAGGCAATGAGTCAAGAGCACGGAATCGAGCATGGCAGAGCAGACAGCGGCACAGCACGAATTGGCCACGTTGATCGTGGAGTGCCTGAATCTCGAATCCGTCACACCGGAGCAGATCGACCCCGATGCCCCGTTGTTTGGCGGTGACCTGGGCCTGGATTCCATCGACGCGCTGGAAATCGCGCTGGCCGTATCCAAGCGTTACGGCTTCCAGCTGCGCTCGGACAATCCGGAAAATCGTCAGATTTTCACCAGCTTGCGCAACCTGTCGGCGCATGTCGAGCAGCACCGCGCCAGCTGAAGCCCATAGCGACCAGGTCAACGTCCGTCTCTCGTCACGCGATATTCAGCCGTCAGTGGCAGGCTTGCTACAGCCACCACGGAATCCTGCATGACGACTTCGCTCCAACCTGCTGAAAGCGCGACGCGACGCTATGTGTTGCCGTTGCTGCTGGCCTATCCGTTGCTGGCGGTCGCCGGCGCGCTGACGCATCGGCAGATTTTCCCGCTGGCGGCGCTGCTGCTGCTGCTGACCGCCGCGATGCTGCCCCGTCTGGCAGCGCGCCGGTTTGGGTCGTGGCTGCTGTGGCTGGGGTTGCTGCTCGCGCTGTCGCTGGTGTCGCTGTACGGGTTTGCCGGTCTGCTGCTGGAGGCCGTGCCGATCCTGATCAATGCCCTGTTGGCGTGCTGGTTTGGGCGCAGTTTGAGCACGCCCGAGCCGCTGGTGGCGCGCTTCGTGATTGCCATCGAGGGCAGCGGCCGACTTGCGCAGCCCGGTGTGGCGCACTACGCCCGTCAAGTCACCTGGTTCTGGACACTGTTGCTGGGAGCGCAAGCGGTGCTGTTGGCGGTGCTGCTGCTATGTGCGGAGCACAGCGGGTTGCTGGTTCGTTTTGGCGTCGCTTCGCCGCTGCCGATATCCGACACTTGGGCCGCGGCATGGCTGCATGTGGGCGGCTACATGCTGCTCGGCGCCGCGTTCCTGCTCGAATACGGCTACCGGCGCTGGCGGCTGCGTCACCTCAGTCATCCCGGCTTGCACGACATGCTGTTGCAGCTGGCGCTGCACTGGCCGCAGCTCTCGCGCGGCCACCGGGCGGCTTCGTCATGAACGCGCCGGTATTCGAACAGAGGGTATGCATCGACGCCGCGCATCCGGCGTTACCCGGCCACTTCCCGGGCGATCCGCTGGTGCCGGGGGTGATCCTGCTGGAGCAGGTGGCGCTCGCCGTGCGCGCGTGGCGCGGACAGCGGCTGGCGCGAGTGCTCGAGGCGAAATTCATGGCACCGCTGCTGCCGGCACAAACAGCCACGTTGCGACTCACCGAAGCGGCGCCGAACGGATTGAATCCGGGTAGCACGAACCTGGAAAATCCTGACATGCGGATCCGTTTCGAAATTCGCCGTGACGACAGCCTGCTGGCCCGTGGCATCGTCGAGGCAGCGACATGAACACGAACGAACACTGGCAGAGCCGACCCGAAGGCGGCGGCCGTTTCGCGATGTGGCTGATGCGCTCGATCGCGTTGTACGGCGGCCGTGGCGTTGCGCGGGCGTGTCTGTATCCGATCACGTTGTATTTCTATGTGCGCCGTGGGCCGGAGCGCGCCGCTTCCAGGCAGTATCTGCAGCGCGTGTTCGGTGAGGCGGTGATGCCATGGCACGTGTTCAAGCACCTGCATTATTTCGCCGCCACGCTGGTCGACCGGATCTACCTGCTGGCGCAGGGCGAGAAGCCGTTCGAGATCGAGACGCAAGGGCTCGAACTGCTGGAGCAGCGTATTGCGCAGGGCCGCGGCGTGTTGCTGTTCGGTTCGCACCAGGGCAGTTTCGAAGCGTTGCGGGCGCTCGGTGCGCGGCGTCCGGAGATGCCGCTACAGGTAGTGCTGGACAAGCAGAAGACGCCGGCCATGACCGCCTTGCTGGAGGCGCTGGCGCCCGGCGTGGGTGACAACGTGATCGACGCCGCACGGGATGGCACCTCGATTGCGCTGGCCATGTCCGAGGCCTGCGAGCGCGGCGCGGTGGTCGCGATGCTGGCCGATCGCGGCCGCGGCCACGAGGTGTTGCGGTATGCCTCGTTCCTGGGCTCGCCTGCACCGTTCCCGGTTAGCCCGTGGCTGCTGGCGCATACGTTGAAGGTACCCGTGGTGCTGTGCTTTGGCCTGTATCTGGGCGGCAACCGATATCGGCTGATTTTCGAGCCGATGGCCGACCGGGTGGATATTCCACGGCATCAGCGTGGCCCGGCGCTGGACGCGCTGATTGCCCGCTACGCGCAACGCCTGGAACATTATGTCCATGTCGCCCCTTACAACTGGTTCAATTTCTATGACTTCTGGCAGCAAGATCTGCGTGCTCCTGCTGTGCATGACGCTGCCCCTGTGGGCGAAAGCGTCGGCGCCTGAGGCGCCGTCAGCGGAATCACCGCCCGCGGCATCGTCATCCGCGCAAACCCTGATCTCCGCATTGGGCCAGCCCGCGCCGGCGCGTACCGCATTTGCCGAAGCACGCTTCATGCAGGTGCTGGATCGGCCGCTGGTGGTATCCGGCGAGCTGGCGTGGCTGGGTGGCGACCAGCTGCAGCGGCGCGTCGATCAACCGAACCAGGAAACCGCCACCATCGCGAACGGTGAAGTGACCCAGCAGCGCGCGGGCAAGCCTCCGCGGCACTTTTCGCTGAAGCGGGCGCCGCAGTTGCAGGTGTTACTGGACAGTTTCGTGGCGTTGCTCAGCGGTGATGCCGGACGGCTGCAGCAGGCTTTCGAGATTCGCTATACGGGTGTGGCGTCCGGGCCATGGGTGCTGGTCCTCACTCCGCGTGACGCGGCGGTGGCCAAGAGCGTTGCCAGCATCACGATCGATGGCGACGGCAAGCAGTCGCGCTGCATGCGCATGCAGGAGGCCGATGGTGATCTGGCGATCGACCTGCTCGGCCCGCTGGCCGCAAAGATGCCCGCGCAACCGACGCGCGAAGCGCTGCAGGCGCTGTGCCAGGGTGCCCGCTGATCGTGCTCCGCCCGGCAGGAGCGAGCGCGCGTGTGGTGCTGTTGATGGCATGGCTGCTGGTCCTGGCCGGGCTGGGCTGGATGGTCAGTCAGCGGCTGAAGGTCAGCACGGATTTGCGCAGCTTCATGCCGGCACCAACCACGCCCGATCAGCGTCTGCTGATGGAGCAGGTCGGCGATGGTCCCGGTTCGCGCCTGTTGTTGCTGGCGATCAGTGGTCAGTCCGATGTGCAACTGGCGGCGTTGAGCAAAGGGCTGGTCGGCGCGCTGCGCAGGGACCCGCGTTACACCCAGGTGCTCAACGGCAGCTTCGATCTCGCGGCGCTGGATCCCAGCCTGTTGCCGTACCGCTACCTGCTGTCGCCGACCCTTGACACGCAGCCACTGGATAAGTCGTATCTGGCCGATCAACTGCAACAGCGGCTGGATGACCTGTCCTCGCCCGCTGCCAGTTTATTGAAGGGCTTGCTGCCGCGTGATCCCACGCTGGAAATGCTGAAGCTCGCCGAACGCTGGACCCCGAAGAAATCACCCGAGGTGCGCGAGGGCGTGTGGTTCTCGACGCAACATGAAGCATTGCTGCTGGTGCAGACCAGCGCCGCAGGTTTCGACCCGGATGCGCAGCAGCGGGCTATAGATGGCATCCAGCATGCGTTCCATGCGTTGCCGGGCAGTGCCGGGGCGAAGCTCGAGTTCAGCGGGCCGGGCTATTTCAGCGTGGTGGTAGGCGCGCAGACACGGCACCAGGCCGACTGGATCGGTCGCATTTCCAGTGTGGGTTTCATCGTGCTGATGCTGCTGGCGTATCGCAGCCTCAGTTCGCTGTTGCTGTCGGCGCTGCCGATTGCCAGCGCGGCGCTGGCCGGGATTGCGGCGCTCACCGTGGCCTTTCCCGAAGTGCATGGAATCACCCTGGCGTTTGGTTTCACCCTGCTTGGCGTGGCGCAGGAGTATCCGATACGCGTGCTCAGCCACCGTCGCGCCGGCGAAGACGCGGTGCAAAGCGTGCGTGCATTGTGGCCGCTGCTGCTCACCGCGATTGCGTCGGCGTGCATTGCGTACCTGGCGTTCTATGCGTCTGGTGTGAACGGCTTGAAGCAGTTGGCGGTATTCACCATCGTCGGCCTGCTGGTGGCGGGTTTCAGCACCCGCTATCTGCTGTCGCATCTGTTGCCGGTGCAGGTTCGCGACGTGGCGCAGATGCCGTGGCTGGAGAACGCGCGTGCATTCGTCGACCGACTGCCGCGGCCGCGCTGGATTCCCGTCGTGGTGGCGTTGTTGATTGTGCTGATGCTGGCAGTCGCACCCGGCCCGTTCTGGCAGAACGACCTTGCCGCGCTGACCCCATTGCCGCGGGACATGCTGTTGCACGATGCACGCCTGCGCGAGGCCTTGGGCGCGCCCGATGTGCGATACCTGCTGGTGTTGCAGGTGCCGACCGAGCAGGGTGTCCTGGCGTTGTCGGAGAAACTGCAGCCGAAGGTGGACGCGCTGGTAGCGCAGCACGCCGTCGATGCGCTGGAGCTGCCATCGCTATACCTGCCGAGCATCGCGACGCAACGGGCAAGACAACAGCAGCTGCCGGACCGCAGCACGCTGCAGCGTGAGCTGACCCAGGCGATGCAGGGGTTGCCGTTTCGTCCTGATCTATTCCAGCCGTTTCTCGATGATGTCGAAACCGCGCGGTCGCTGACACCGTTGACGCCCGAGCGCTACGCACAGACCCCGCTCGGTCAGCGGCTCGCCGCGATGCTGGTACAGCGCGACGGTCATTGGCTTGGCCTGGGCACCGTCAGCGGCGTGCACGACGCAGCCGCACTGCATGCACTGGGCAAGGACAGCGAGGGCAGCGTGCGCCTGCTCGATCTGAAAGCGGCTTCGGAATCGCTGGTTGCCGCGTATCGCACGCGCATCCTGCAGGCGTTGCTCGCCGCCAGCCTGCTGCTGGTGCTGGCCATCACGCTCGCGTTGCGCAGCCTGCGCCGCGCCTGGCATGTGTTGGCGCCGATGACATTGGCGACGTTCCTGGTACTGGCGGTGGAGCGCATCGTCGGCATCGAGATCTCGCTGTTCCACCTGGTCGCACTGATCCTCGCCGGTGGCCTCGGGCTGCACTATGCGTTGTTCTTCGAGCGCGATACCGGCGACGTGGCTGAGCAGCGCCGCACGCTGCACGCGACGATCGTATGCGTGCTGTCGGCGCTGCTGGTGTTTGGCATGCTGGGATGGGCGACCATCCCGGTGCTGCGTGCAATCGGGCTCACGGTGAGCCTCGGCGTCGCATTCCATTTCTGCCTGTCGATCCTGATGGCGCCGCACGCCATCGGTCGACTTTCCGATCCTGGCGCGGAGGACTCGCATGCTCGCGAAGACTGATTGGGCCCAACTCATTCCGCATGCCGGCACCATGTGCCTGCTGGATGCCGTGCTGGCGTGGGACGAGCGCTCGATTCACGCGATCAGCGCCAGTCATGCCCGCGCAGATAATCCATTGCGCAGCCCTCAGGGTCTGAACGCCGTGCATCTGGCCGAATACGGTGCCCAGGCGATGGCCGTGCATGCGGCCTTGCTGGCCCGAGCCGGTGGTGTGGAATCGGCACGACCAGGCCGGCTGGTCAGCCTGCGCGATGTGCAGCTTTCAGAAGAATATGTCGATCATCTGGATGGCCGTCTGGACGTCCATGCCGAATGCCTGTATGCGGATGACTCAGGCGCTCAGTATGCGTTCCGCATCGAGCACCGCGGCCGGGTGCTCGCCAGCGGTCGAGCTGCCGTGATCCACCCCGAGTCCTGAGCCGCGGGACGGATGGTCGATTCAATCGTTGGATCAGACGTCCACGATGACGGGCGCACCGCGCGAAAGGCGGTGACTGGCCGTGACGTTGCCGTAGTGAAGGATCCGGCCGATGGTGTAGAAAGTGATGCGGGTAACGTCGCGCACCGGGTTGAAGTGACTGGGGCGGAATTCACCTTTGTAGCGCGATGCAATCGGTACCGAGACCACGCCGAGTTTCTTTTCGCGCGAGGCGGCAATCAGGATCGCTGCCTCGAACACGAAGTTTTCCGCCGGCAGGTCGACCAGGTCCAGTGCCGCCCGCGGGTACCAGCGCTGACCGCTCTGGGTGTCGGCTACCGGCTGCGCGCAGCCCCAGGAGATACCCCAGTCGGCGACTGCGTTCGCGCGGCGACGCCCCTTCGGCTGTTGCGCACGATCAAGCAGCCGCGCACCGATCACGACGTGCCCCGGGTATTGTGCGGCGGCCGCCACGATGCGCGGGATGTCGCTGGCCAGATGCTGGCCATCGCCGTCCATTGTCAGCACGGCATCGTAGCCCTGTCGCAATGCTTCGCGGAATCCATGGCGCAACGCCTCACCTTTGCCGCGCCGTTCGGTATGGCGTAGCAAGGTGACTGGCATGGTGGCCACGATCTCCGGCGTGCGATCGTCCGAACCGTCGTCGATCACGATGACCGGAACACCAAGCGCGAGCACGGATTCGACCACCGAACGGATCGCGACTTCCTCGTTGAGGCAGGGGATCAGCACACACCAGCGCACCGCAACGTTGTTCAAGCGAGGCTCTCCAGGTCGATCTGCAATCCCAGTGTAGCGGCGGCGTCGAGCAGGCAGTGGCCGTGGCCGCGAGCCAGCAGTGCCAGCAGCGGCAACGCATGGGCCGAAGGGTTGGCATCGCGCCAGCTGCTCAGTGGTTGCGGCAGTGATGTGGCCGGGTGGGCGGCGGTCAGGGTCAGCTGCAGTTGGGCCAGCGTGGTCGTACTAACTTGCGGCGCCAGCACCAACGCGCAGCCAAACGACTGCGTGCAGCCGGTGGCTTCCAGCAACGGTCCGCTGCCTCGGATGTCGCTACATACCAGCAACACTGGGCGCTGCTCGGCCAGCACTTGACCGACCGCTTCCAGCAAGCCGGCACCGAAACTGGCGTGCCGGGCGCACACCGCAGTGGAAGGAGCACGGCACTCGGTGGCGATGGTCCAGTAACCGGCCGCGGCGTTGTGTACCGAGTTGTGGAAGCGCGTCGGCGACAATTCGGTCGGTATCTGTGCCAGCGTGGCGCACATGTAATCGGTGATCGCCTGATCGCCCTGCGAGGAGGCGAAGACACTGGCCAGCGTGGTCGCGGTGCGACCGCTCATCGCCACTGCCTGGCCGGCGACCTCAACCGCCAGCAGCACGCTTTCCGGTGCGCGCCGGCCTTCGTTTGCCGGCAGCGTAGTGGCGGCCGGCCGCGGCCGCGGCGGCGGTGGCTCCGGCGTGCTGCCGGCAAGTACCGTCCGCAGGGCCTCGAAGTTGGCCAGCTGCGGTGACCACAGGCCGATGCCTTCGACGCAGCACTGTAAGAGTCTGTTCGTCGTCTTCATGCGCGAAACCCTGCGCGTGAAAACGCGAGGCAGGCGTTGTTGCCGCCGAAACCGAATGAATTGCTGAGTGCCACGTCGACACGTTGCTGTTCATTGCGCCACGCAAAGGACGGGCCACACAGGGGATCGGGCGTGCCGCCGCCGAGATTGCCGGGAATGAAGCCGTGTTCGAGCGCCAGCAGCGCAACGGTCGCCTCGACGATCCCGGCCGCGCCCAGCGTGTGACCGGTGAAGCCCTTGGTGGAACTGGCGCGCGTGCTGGATGGAAACACGCGATTGACCAGCGCCGCCTCAACTTCATCGTTCTTAAGGCTGGCGGTGCCGTGCAGGTTGATGTAATCGACCTGGGCGGCGTCAAGACCGGCCCGCAGCAGCGCATCGCGTAACGCCAGTTCGGCGCCGACGCCGTCAGGGTGCGGGGTGGACATGTGATATGCGTCGCTTGCCTCGCCGTAGCCGAGCAGGCGTGGCGCATCCGGCGCGGCGTCGACCCGTTCCAGCAGGGCGAAGCCGGCCGCTTCGCCGATCGAGATGCCGTCGCGTGCAGCGTCGAACGGCCTGCACGGCTCGGCCGACACCAGCTCCAGCGCGTTGAATCCGAACAGCACGCTATCGCACAGGCTATCCACCCCACCCACCACGGCCGCATCGACCAGCCCGAGACGGATCATCCGCTCGGCATTGGCAAATACCTTGGCACTGGACGAGCAGGCGGTGGAAATCGTCAGGCAGGGGCCTTCCAGCTGCAGCGCCTCCGTGACGAAGGCAGCGAGTGAATGCGGCCCGTGGATGGCTGGCCGCAGCATGTCATCGGCGAAGCCGCCATCGGGATTGAGCCGGCGATAGGCTTCTTCGGTAGCACCGATGCTCGCGGTGGAGGTGCCCAGCAACAACGCGATGCGGCCGGCGCCGTAGCGTTCGCGCGCGGCCTGGACCTGCTCGAGGAAACCATCCTGATTCAGGCCTACCCAGGCCAGTCGATTGTTGCGGCATTCCCAGATCGCATGGACTGCCGGCAGGGCAGTCTCTTCCACCCCGTCAACGCGGCCGATCCAGCACGCCAGCGGCGCGCTGCTGAAATCGTTTGGGCGCAGGCCACTACGGGCCTGGCGCAATGCTTCGAGGTGGGCCGCAAGACCGTGGCCGATGGCCGAGCTGGCGGTATACGCCGTGATCGCAATAGGTGTCATCGGAACGGGCATCACCAGAGCCTAGCGTTCACCTCGCAGCTTGCCTAGACGGCGGCCGGTTCAGCAACAGGCGGGCATTCATCGTCGTCGTGATCGCATGAAGATGCCGCGAACACCCTGTCCGGATACGCCATACCGACCCGCGCCACAAGACGCGACATGGACGGACCAGCGGCAGGAACACGCGACACCGCGCCGCAGCGGCTGATCCCGCGTCGCCTTGCTAAGCTCACGGTATTGAATTCATGGGCAACTCGATGAGCCAGCAAGCCGATCTTGCCGAAACCTTCCTGCGCAACCTGCAGGACCGCATCTGCGCCGCGATCGAGCAGGTTGACGGTGCTGCGCGCTTCGAGGAGGACGCCTGGCAACGCGCCGCGGGCGGTGGTGGGCGCACCCGCGTGCTGCGTGACGGCGCGGTCTTCGAACAGGCCGGCGTCAACTTCTCGCGTGTCTACGGCAATCAGCTGCCGCCCAGCGCAACCGCGCATCGGCCGGAACTGGCCGGCGGCAGCTTTATCGCCACGGGTGTATCGCTGGTGCTGCATCCGCGCAATCCACACATTCCCACCACGCATGCCAACGTGCGCTATTTCGAGGCGAGCAAGCCCGGCGTGGAATCGGTGTGGTGGTTCGGTGGCGGCTTCGACCTGACCCCGTTCTATCCGCATGACGAGGACGTGCGCCACTGGCATACCGTCGCCCGCGATCTGTGCGCACCTTACGGGGCGGACGTGTATGCCCGTTACAAGCAGTGGTGCGATGAGTATTTCTATCTAAAGCATCGCGACGAAACGCGCGGCGTGGGCGGGCTGTTCTATGACGATCTGAACGAGGGCGGCTTCGAGCGCTGCTTCGCGTTCACCCGCGCTGTCGGCGAGGGCTTTCTGGATGCGTACCTGCCCATCGTCGAACGCCGCAAGGACACTCCATATGGCGAACGTGAGCGCGAGTTCCAGCTCTATCGGCGCGGTCGCTATGTGGAGTTCAACCTGGTCTACGACCGCGGCACGCTGTTCGGCCTGCAGTCCGGCGGGCGCACCGAATCGATCCTGATGAGCCTGCCGCCACGGGTGCGCTTTGAATACGCGTACACGCCCGAGCCGGGCTCGGCTGAGGCGCAGCTGGGCGCTTATCTGAAGCCGCGCGACTGGATCTAAGAGCAGGGACGAGTAACGCGGGACGAGTAACGCGGGACGAGTAGCGGCGAGGAGCCAGTGACGCCGCTTGCGCATTACGCCCCTCGCAACTCGCCCCTGGCTTCTTACGGCATCGCGCCGCTGAATTTCACCGGGGTGGCGCCCTTGACCGGGCCGATCTGTGCGCTGTCGCTGACTTTCAGCACCACGTCGCGACGAAACTCCAGCGTGCCCTGAACCACCGCATGCGGGCCGATGATGATCACCGGCGCACGGCTGCTGTTCCAGTTGAACCAACCGCTGGGCTTGTCGACCAGGATGCCGCCCTCGACCCGCGAATTGGCGCCGACGGTGATGTCGCCGCTCACGGTGTCGATGCCGCCGGCAACATGCGCGGCGTCCAGCACGATCGCGCCATTGACGTTGCCCAGCTTGCCGCCGACGTCGGCACCTGGCGCCAGACGCAGGGCGCCATTGACGGCCGTCACTTCACCACTGACGTGGCTGGTGCCGCCCAGGGTAATCGAGCCGTTGACCGAGCTGATCTCGCTGGCCTGGGTCTTGTCGCCAAGATCCACTGAACCGTTGACAGTGCTGGCTTTGCGCAGGCTGGCGCCGTCGGCGATGCGCACCGCACCGTTCACCGTGCTGACATCGCCGACCTTCTGGCCGGCATCGACCTGTACCGAACCGTTGATCTTGTCGATATCGTTCTGCGCGACAGCGAGCGGCGGCAGGCCAAAGGCGACGGCAGCGAGAATGAAAACCGTCGAAATTCGACGCATGGCGATCTCCGTGAGTGAATAGTAGGACTAGGATGCCCACTTGATGCTGCTGGTTTACATGACCTTCGGCACAGCTTGTATTTGACGGCTGCAGGGCCGCCCTTCACCATTCCCGGTCTAGCTCATGCTTGATGACTTCGGCGACCCGCAACCATGCATAAACTTGTACTGATCCGTCACGGCCAATCCCAGTGGAATCTCGACAACCGTTTCAGCGGCTGGGCCGATATCGACCTGACCGAGCTTGGCGAGGCCGAGGCCGCTGCCGCCGGCAGCCTTCTGAAGGAGTCGGGTTACGCGTTTGACGTGGCGCACACTTCGTTGCTCAAGCGCGCCGTGCGCACGCTGTGGGGCGTGCAGGACGCGATGGACCAGATGTGGATCCCGGTGCTGACCGACTGGCGCCTCAACGAACGCCACTACGGCGCGCTGACCGGTCTGAACAAGGCCGAGGTTGCCGCGAAGTATGGCGACGACCAGGTGAAGATCTGGCGCCGCAGCTACGACATCCCGCCGCCGCCGCTGGAGCGCAGCGCGAACGAGTCGGTGCACGACCCGCGCTACGCCACGATGTGGCCCAGCGACATCCCCGACACCGAATGCCTGAAGGACACCGTGGCCCGCGTGATGCCGTACTGGCACGAAGTGCTGGCGCCGGCGATCAAGGCCGGCCAGCGCGTGCTGGTGGTCGCGCACGGCAATTCGCTGCGCGCGCTCGTGAAATACCTTGACGGGATCTCCGACGAGGCGATCGTCGAAATGAACATCCCCAACGGCATACCGCTGGTGTATGAATTCGATGAACAGCTCAAGCCGCTGCGCAGCTACTACCTTGGCGATGCGGCCGAGATCGAGGCGAAGATGGCCGCTGTCGCGAACCAGGGCAAGGCGAAGTAGGCTGGCGACATGACCAACATCAGCTCTCCGAAAGCGATCGCCGCCGCACTCACCGACTACTGGTCGCCACGCGTGGTCGGCGAGGTCGATGACAGCTACATCAAGGTTGCCAAGGTGTGCGGCTCGCTGTGCTGGCACAGCCACGACAACGAGGATGAACTGTTCCTCATCCTGCAGGGCCATCTGCGCATCGAGCTGGAGGACGCCGTTGCCGTCGAGCTGGACGAAGGCGAGATGTTCGTCGTGCCCAAAGGTGTGAGGCACAATCCGGTGGCTGAGCAGGAATGCCTGCTGATGTTGATCGAGCGCAAGTCGACCCTGCATACCGGCAATGTCGTGACGGAACGGACGCGTTCACTGGCGGAGCAGCTCGGTACCCGCTGAGCCCGTTCGCACTGTCTCCACGACAGGTGACAAACGTCAGTCGTCAGCGGCGGATGGCTCGATTAAGCTGGGCGTAGTCCAACCACTACGGCGACACCCATGCCTGCCCATCTGAGCAATTACCTGATCATGCTGCCGCTGCTGGCCTGGATCGTGTGGCTGCGGGTGGGCCGTTCGTTCGGGCGCCAGCCGATCCGGCGCAAGCAGATGATCGCCCGCATCGTGATTTTCGCGATCATCGGCGGCCTGCTTGCCCTCGCGGGTTTCCACAACATCCAGTTGGCCGAGGGACTGCTCGGTGGCGTGCTGATCGGTGGCGCGATCGGCCTGCTCGGGCTGCGCCTCACGCGCTTCGAAGTCGATCCGGTGCGCGGCGATTGCTATGTACCGAATCCCTGGATCGGCGCCCTGCTCACCGTGCTGCTGCTGGGTCGGCTGGCGTATCGCTTCATGGTGCTGTGGCCACAGATGCAGCCGTCGTCAGATGCGGCGACTCCGGGCGCGGCCTTCGGGGCACAAGCGTATAGCCCGTTGACCATGCTGTTGTTCGGCCTGCTGATCGGCTACTACATCGTCTATTTCTGGGGATTGCTGATCCATCATCGGCGTTTTCAGCGGACCCAGTTGCATACGACCGAGGCGTAAGTACGCGAGTCGGTCGCGAAACCGTTATCGCCTCACGGCGTAATGCTTACATCGATCTCGATCGGATAGCTGGTGCCTTGGCTCATCGGTGGTGCTGTTGGCGGCGCCGGCAGTGTCATCGAGGCGAACCAGCCGGTCAGGCACTTCGCCACGGGCGTGGCGGGCTCCGCCGCGACCCGGCCCGGCTTGCCATCGGACCGCACATCGGCGACGAGGGTAAACGGCGAAGTGTCCGCCGGCGCGTTGTGGGCGAGACAGGCTTTGAGGGCGACGGTCATCGGGTCGGTCAGCATGCCCCATAACGCCTTCTGATAGGCCGGGCCACCAGGGCTGGTCTCGACCAGCTTGCCCTGTGTCGCACGCGCAGCAAAAGTGTCATCGGCCTTGCCGCCAGGGTTGGCGACCAGCTGCAGCGCAATGGCGAGGATGACGGACATGCATGGCTCCGGTCGTGGTTCGCTTGGGGCAAGGTGGCCGCTCGCGTGTGCGGGCCTATTCGGGCTGGTGCTCCAGCGCCAGATATTCTTCGCTCTGCATTTCGATCAGGCGTGATTCGGTGCGGCCGAATTCGGCGCGCAGGCGTTCGCCGTCGTACAGCGCCATGATCGGTGCCGCGGCCGAGAGCACCAGCTTCACATGGCGATCGTAAAACTCATCCACCAATTGCACGAAGCGCTTTGCCGCGTCCTCGCTGTACACACTGAACTGCGGCACGTTGGAGATGATGATGGCCGGTCCCGCCTTCGCCAGCGCGATGTAGTCGGCGACGGCGCGCGGGCCCTCGCACAGCGCTTCGAAATCGAACCACAGGATGTTGTCGGCGCGCTTGCGATAGGGAATGTCGCGGCCGTTGATCTGCAACGTTCCGTCCAGCTGCACCGGGCCACTGGCCTGGCTGGAAAAGATCCGTTCCAGTGCGCGGTGCGCCTCGGCGCCCGGTGGCGTCAGGTAGACCCGTGCCTGCGCAAGTGCACGCAGTCGCCAGTCGTGCGACGAGGCCATCTCGACCACATGGCAATACCCTTCGATGAGGGCGATCGCTGGCAGGAAGCGGGCGCGCTGCAGACCATCCCGATACAGGTTTGCCGGTGCGGTGTTGGACGTGGTGACCAGCGCCACGCCGCGTGCGAACAGTGCTTCGAGCAGGCCGGCGAGGATCATCGCGTCGCCGATGTCGTTGACCATGAACTCGTCCAGGCACAGCACACGGCAGCGCTCGGCGAGTCCGGCAGCGACGTCGACCAACGGATTCTGACGCTCGCCCAGCACGCTCAGGCTTTCGTGCACTTCACCCATGAAGCGGTGGTAATGCCGGCGCAGCGCCATGTTGTGCGGCAGGCTGGAGACGAACAGGTCCATCAGGAACGTCTTGCCACGTCCGACGCTGCCCCACAGATATAACCCCGGCATCGGCGCGGCCGGTTCGTTGCCGAGCAGTGACTTCAGCCGTCCAAACAGGCCATTACTGGCACCGGGTACTGCGCACAGCGCCGCCTGCATGCGATCGAATTCGGGCAGCATCGCCAGCTGGGCGGGATCGGATTCCCAGCGGTGTGCGGCGACGCCTTCCTGGTAACGCGCACTGGGCGCAAGCAACGGGGATTCACTCATGGAACGAAAAGTCTTTGGGGTGGGGGAGAGCCGTGGAGCATCGGGCAAGGTGAATCAGACAACGCAAGCCCCGGCGCTCATGACTGGCGCTTGAGTGGCAGCCACTCAAGTACGGCATGCTTGATCGCGCCGCGCAGATCCATCAGCCGACGATGGAAGAAGTGGCTGGTGTCTGGCATGCGCACCAACTCGGGTTTGTGCTCCAGCGCATCCACCCAGTCGAACACTGCCTGCGGTTCGACGATTTCATCGGCTTCCCCCTGCACGATCAGCCAGGGGCAGGTGGGCAAGGCAATTTCCTCGAACTTCCATCGTCCGACCGGCGGAGCAATGCTGATCAGCGCGTCGGCATTCAGCCGCACGGCATTGCTGATGCTCACATAGCTGCCAAACGAAAAGCCGGCCAGCCACAGCGCGTCGTCCGGACGCACGTGGCGCACCCAGGCAACCACGGCAGCCAGATCGTCGCCCTCACCATGGCCATCGTCGTACTCGCCCTGCGAGGCGCCCGTGCCGCGGAAATTGAAACGCACGGTGTCGAGCCCGGATTCGCGCAATGCGCGCTCTGCCATCGTCACCACCTTGTTGTGCATGGTGCCGCCCTGCAGCGGGTGCGGATGGCATACCACCGCCACGCCACGCCGTGCGTCGGCCGGGAGGGCAATGTCGCTGATCGTTTCGAGCTTGCCGGCCGGGCCGTCCAGCATGAAACTGGCAGCCTGATCGGGAAAGCGGGTCGGGTCGGCGGGGAGCTCGATGGGGTTCATGCGTACGATGATAACCGCCCCCGGCTCTCCGCTGCCGATCGACCTCCCTTTACCGGGCCGACGCATCCCATCTCCCCACCTACCAGACCTGTGCGCACCCCATGACCAAGGCTTCCGATCTGCCCCGCTGCCACTGGGCCACCAGCGATGAACTGCTGCGCGACTATCACGACACTGAATGGGGGGTGCCGCTGCACGACGATCGCGCGTTGTTCGAGTTTCTGTGCCTTGAGGGCGCGCAGGCCGGGTTGTCGTGGCGAACCGTGCTGGCCAAGCGCGAGCGCTATCGCAAGGTCTTTCATGATTTCGAGATCGCCCGCGTCGCAGCGATGAAAGATCGCGAACTGGAAAAGCTGCTGCTCGATCCCGGCATTATCCGCAATCGCTTGAAAGTCACCGCGACACGCGACAACGCCAGCGCCGCGCTTCGTGTTATCGAGGAATTCGGAAGTCTGGACGGCTATCTGTGGTCATTCGTCGATGGCAAGCCACGGGTCAATCGCTGGCGTGACAAGAGCGAGGTACCTGCCAGCACGCCGTTGTCCGACCGCATGAGCAAGGAACTGAAGAAGCGCGGTTTCCGCTTCGTCGGCACCACCATCTGCTACTCGCTGCTGCAGGCCACCGGCATGGTGAACGATCATCTGGTGGGGTGCTTCCGGCACAAGGCTTGTGCCGGCAAGAAATAGGCGACGCGATGGGGATGTGCCGATGGCGAATGTCGCACCTGTCAGCCGGCAAGACTCGCCGCAATGCGCCCGACGTCGGCCAGCATGCGACTGCGAGCGTCGTCGTCTGCGGCGGAATTCACATAGTAGGCAGTGACCAACAGCGGCCTGCGTCCCGGTGGCCAGATAATTGCGATGTCATTGGACACGCTATGACCATCATTTCCGGTCTTGTCGCCGACCTTCCAGCCCGGCGGCACGCCGGCGCGCAGCTTGGCGTCTCCGGTAGTGGTTGCGCGTAGCCACGCAATCAGCTGCTCACGCGAGGCATCGGAAAGCGTATGCCCCAGCAGTATCTTTTCCATGTCACCGAGCGTGGCGCTTGGCGTCGTGGTGTCGCGCAGATCACCTGCAGCGCCGACATTGAGCTCGGGCTCGATGCGGTCCAGCCGGGTCAGTTCATCACCCACGGCACGTGCAAACGCGGTGACTGCCGACGGTCCACCGAGACTCGCCAGCAGCAGGTTGGCCGCTGTGTTGTCACTCACCGTGATCGCAGCCTGGCAAAGTTCGGCTACCGTCATACCGTGTCCACCGGTTCGGTGACTGGTGATGGGCGCGTAATGCAACACGGCGTCATCGCCGAAGACGATGCGCCGATCGAGCCGTTCTGCACCACGATCCACACGAGCCAGCACCGCAGCCACGAGCAACAGCTTGAACGTGCTGCACATCAAGAACCGCTCGTCGGCACGGTGCCCGGTGCTCCTGCCATTGCCGGTATCAAGGATCGCCACGCCCAGCCGCCCGCCGTGCTGACGCTCCAGAGCCGCCAGCCGCGCTTTGATATCGCCCACATCGGCGGCCAGTGAGAGCTTCGGACGAAAGGCCAGTGCTGCGGCACCGAGCAATACGCCCTTCAACAAGCTACGACGATTCATGGGACCACCTTTGTGAATAGATGCAGGATCAGGAAACGCTGTTTGGGTCGCCCGATCCTAACCGTCAGTGCGGAGCTTTCGCGGCAAAAGATGAGGCAATACCGGGGCAGTCAGTCTCCAGCGCACGGCAAGTGCATAATGTCGCGTGATTGCGCATGCTCGCTTAACCTGGACGCTTGGCTACAATCACTGCTTGACGTGAATGCATGCTGCCGAGAGCGGCGCACGATCACGTATCGAGGCCAGATGCCTGATTTCACAGCCCGCACCTTGCTTGAAACGCCGTCCGTGACGGTCCGGGACGTTTATTGCAGCGGAACGTGTCGGCACAAGAGTGGCGAGGAATGCACCAGCAAGACTCACCTCGTGTTTCCCTACCGGGGTACTTACCTGCGCCATGTCGGTGAAACCCAGGCGGTTGCCGAATCCAACCAGGTGCTTCTATTCAATGCCGGGCAGGGCTATCAGGTCAGCCATCCCGTTGGGGGAGGAGATGCGAGCCTGGTGCTTGCGCTGGATGAGGCGTTGCTGCGTGAGCTGGCACCCAGCACACTGACCTGGGACAAGGGCGCATTCACGTTTCGACAGCAGCAGTTGGGCATCGACCCGCGGGCGCAGGCCCTGGTGGCCCTGTTGCGCCATAGCCTGCGTGAAAACGTAGCCGAACGACTGGAGGCGGAAAGCCTTTCATTGACGCTCGCGCAGCGCAGCCTTGGCTCGAACACCGCGCACAAGGCAGGTGCGAACGCGGGACGGCAGCGACTCGCGGACCGTACCAAACTGATCCTGGCCAGCGACCTCTCACGGCGGTGGGCCCTGGCAGACATAGCGGCTGAAGTTGGCGTCTCCCCCGTCTATCTGACCCAGGTATTTCAACAGGTGGAAGGTGTACCCCTTTACCGTTATCAGCTACGCCTGCGCCTGGCCCGCTCGCTGGACTTGTTGGGTCAGTACGAAGATTTGAGCCAGCTGAGCCTTGAGCTCGGGTTCAGCAGTCACAGTCATTTCAGTGCGTCCTTCCTGAAGACTTATGGCCAAACCCCAACCGAATTCCGGCAGGCGGCACTCCGCCGATAGGCAGTCAAGTCGCTAAAGATTTTGACAGCGCCCGGCGCAGCCCACTGGCTAAATAGCCCCACCCGGACTTCGGGTTATCGAGGGCAAAGCCATGAATGAGAACACTTGTGCGGCATGTGACTGCGAACTGGACGACAACGCAGTATCCGTCACCTTGGGTGGAAAAACGGTCGAAGTCTGTTGCGATGAATGCGCGGCAAAGCTGAAGGAATCTTTCAGTGCTGCCGCTTTGTCGGGGACCACCTGATCGCGGCGGAAAATGCCAGTACCGAGCAACGGTTCACGCAAACCTCGTCCGGACACAGTCAATGAGTGGAATGGAGCTAGGCGCCGGAGCCGTCGCGCTCCTCGTGCACGGCATGGCTCTGAATAGCCATCTGCAGCAAGACCCAACAGGAACGAACATGAGCATGACCAGCGCATCACCTGACGCACAAAACAGAACCATCGCCGTGTACGGCGCCTACGGTCACACCGGCCGGTTCATCGTGGCCGAGTTGCATAAACGCGGTTGGACACCGATTCTGAGCGGGCGTGATCCGGTACAACTACAAACGTTCGCTGCCATGTATCCGTCGCTGGACGTGCGGCCTGCATCGATCGACGATCCGGATTCACTCGATCGTGCATGTGCTGGTGCCGTGGCGGTCATCAACTGCGCAGGTCCGTTCCTGGACACCGCAGCGCCGCTTATCGAGGCTGCGCTGCGCGCCAAGATCCACTATCTGGATCTGTCTGCCGAACAGGCGTCGGTGCTCGCCACGTTTGAAAACTACTCGGATGACGCTCGCCAGGCCGGGGTCGTGCTACTGCCGGCGATGGCTTTCTATGGCGGGTTCGCCGATTTACTGGCGACCGCTGCCATGGGTGACTGGACGAGCGCCGACGAGATCCAGATCGCCGTCGCCCTGGACAGCTGGCTGCCGACCAAGGGCACGCGTTTAACCGGTGAACGCAACACCGTGCCGCGCGTCGTCATATCCAAAGGAGTGATGGCGCCGTTGGCCAATCCGCCACCCACCCGCTACTGGGATTTTTCAGAACCGTTCGGGACTCAGGAAGTGGTTGCGCTGACTCTGTCCGAGATGATCACGCTCTCGCGTCATCTGCAGGTTCCTGAAATACACGCCTACATGAACCTGCATCCGTTAAAGGATCTCCGCGATCCGACAACGCCAGCACCTACCGCTGCCGACAACAGCGGACGTTCCGCGCAGACGTTTCAGCTGGATGTCGTGGTGCGCAAAGGTGACCAGTCGCGGCGTGCCGTGGCCACGGGGCGGGACATCTATGCCGTCAGTGCGCCGTTGATCGTGGAGGCCGTGGTGCGGATCGTCGAACATCCCGCCAAACCGAACGGTGCTGTTGCCCCCGGACAGATTTTCGATACCCGTGATTTTCTCCAGGCACTCACTCCAGAGCATTTCACCGTCGGAATCACATCCCATCGCGCGCTGGAAGCGGCGCACTGAAGCCACCTGGCAACGCACTCGGTTTCCCTCGTTAGAGCACCGCTGGCTGCGAGTGGTCCTTGCGCAGCGGACGGTCACGCGGCAATCTCTGGTTGTCCGCGTTACCGTGGCCGTGCTCGTCGGGAGCAGATTGAAAAACCGGGAGCTCCGTGATCGTGAGGTTGTCGCAAGTTAACTGCCCCGTGGGCCATGGGATTTGTGTACGCCATGGATGAGCCCAAATATGTTTCCGCCTGGGTGGGCATTGCATCCATTTCCCTGATTACCCTGCTCGCACTGGCTGCCCTTTATGCGCCGCGCCGCTCGCATCCCACGGTAAGGTCCAGAGTTATTCCGACGACGCATGCGACGATGCCCAGCATCGAGTTGTGGCTGAGTACAGCTGATCGAAGACTGCGTCTGGTACGGCAGCCCGACATTGAGATGAGCGTTGACGAGTCGTTACCCGTCGACGTGGACATCGATATCAACAGGAAATATCAATCCATCGTCGGCTTCGGGGCAGCCATGACGGACTCGTCGGCATGGTTGCTTCAGAACAAGCTGAGTGACGGGCAGCGGAGTGCACTGTTGCAGGAAATGTTTGGTCCGCCACCGAACCTCAATCTGAACATGATGCGGCTGACCATCGGCGCTTCGGATTTTTCGCTGCAGCAGTACACCCTGGACGATCTTCCGGTCGGCGAAGTCGATCCATCGCTGCAGCATTTCAATGTCGCCTCCAATTTGCGCGACGTGATACCGATGACGCGCGCGGCCTTGTCCGTCAATCCACAGTTGCACATCATCGCTACGCCCTGGAGTGCACCGGCGTGGATGAAGATCAGCGAAAACCTGCTGGGCGGGGAGTTGCTGGAGCAGTTCGAAAGCACGTACGCGGACTATCTCGTCAAGTACGTCGACACCTACCGCAAATACGGCATCCCCATCTTCGCGTTGACCTTGCAGAATGAGCCGGGCTTCATACCGCTGACCTACCCCAGCATGGATTTGCCGGTGTCCACCCGGGCGCGCATCATCGCGGAGTATCTCGGTCCGGCGTTGGCGATCCGCAAGCCAAAAACACTCATTCTTGATTGGGATCACAACTGGGATCAGCCAGACCAACCCTTGAGCATGTTGGCCAACCCGGATGTCGCACGCTATATCGATGGCGTTGCCTGGCACTGCTACGAAGGCAGCCCGTACGCGCAAGGCCAGGTACATCGTGCGTATCCGAAGAAGGACGCCTATGTCACCGAGTGTTCCGGTGGTGACTGGGAGTCCAGCAAAAACGGTGAACTGCTCTGGTTTTCGCGCGACCTGCTCGTCGCCGGACTCAGGAATTGGGCGCGCGGTGTCGTGTACTGGAACCTGGCACTCGACGAGCACCATGGCCCGCATTCTGGCGGCTGTGACGCCTGCAAGGGCGTGGTCACGATTGACTCAGGCACGGGTGCAGTGAGTCGCAACGATGAGTACTACGCGATCGCACACTTCAGTAAATTTGTCTTGCCGGACGCCGAGCGTGTGGGATCCAACGCCACAGACAAGGGACTCGACAACGTGGCATTCCAGAATGCTTCGTACGGGTCTGTTGTCCTGGTGATGGTGAATAGCAACCTGCAAGCGCGCCGCGTCGTCGTGAAGCAGGACGAAACCCGCTTCCAATACACGTTGCCACCGCAGAGCGTGGCGACTTTTGTCTGGGATCCGGATTAGACAGGCAAGTACATTGAGTGACAAATCCGTCGCCAATCGCGCACCGCTTGACTCGAACGTTGAATCCGCAAACTGGGACAGACGTTGTTGTTTGCCGAGGGTCTGCGAATTCAGCGGCGCCTCGATCCGCGCAGGCTGTCTACCGAGAAGCTGGCGATTTCACCGCCGTCGGCGCCACGGCGGCCCTGGCCATGTGGTGGGCCCCAGGCGTGGGCGGTGATGACTTCCCAGGTGGCGGGGATGCGATTGTCCACGCGCATCGTCTCGTAGGCGGCGAGCATGCGCTGATAACGGGTCTTGCCGAGCAGGCCGCGTTCGCGGGCGTGGTCGGCATTGGTGGCACCGAGGCCTTGCAGTTCCTGCAGCAGCTTGCGTGGTTCGCTGTAGGTTAGCGTGTAGCGGAATACGTCGAGCACCGGATCGCGCAGGCCGGCCGCAAGCATGGCATCGCCGACATCGTGTATGTCGAGGAAGCGGCTGACGTGCGGTTGCTGGTCGGCTTGCGCCCACGCGGCGCGCAGCTCCTTCAGTGTGTCCGGACCGAAGGTGGAGAACGCCAGCAGGCCGCCGGGTTTCAGCACGCGTGCACACTCGCCGAATAGCGCGGGCAGGTCAACGATCCACTGGAAGCACAGGTTGGAGTGCAGCACGTCCACGCTGTGGTCGGGCAAGGGCAGCGAGGTGGCTTCGGCGCACACGCGCTGGAAGGGCTTCAGCCAGCTCGCGTGTTGCTTTGCCGCGCGCAGCATCGGCAGCGCAAGATCGACGGCGATCACCTCGGCCTTGGGATAGCGCTGCTTCAGCTGTGCGCTGCCGCGACCGGTACCGGCGCCGACATCGACGATGCGTTGAGGCGTTTGCGTATAGAAGTCCAGACGCTCAAGCAGCGCAGCCTGCACTTCGCGCTGCAGCACGTCATGTTGTTCGTAGCTGGTTGCGGCGCGGCCGAAGTGACGGCGCACCTGATCCTGGTCGAGCTGAAACGTATCCATCAAATCGTATCCATCAGAACGTATCCATCAAATCTGGCTCATTGCTGGGTGGGCTTTTGCAAGCAGTGGCTGGAGTGCTTGTGCGACCACGTCGGCGTGCCCGAAGAACGGTGCATGGCCGGCACGTTCGATTTCCTGATAGCTGCCTGCGCACTGGCTCGCCGACCATTGCATCGCCTGCGGCGGCACCAGCCGGTCGCGTCGACCGGCGATCCATGCGCTGGGCACGGTGAGGTCGGGCAAGGCAGCGCGACGGTCGCCGGTTTCCAGGATCTGGATGCCCTCCTGCAACACGCGCAGGTCAGGTTCGCCGCGGGCAAACACCAGCGTGCGCAGATGACGCAATTCGGCGCGCGGATCGGCGCTGCCCATCGCCTCGAGCGCGAGGAAACGCTCGATCGTGGCGTGGTAATCGGTTTCCAGATCGGTGGCGAGCTGACGCACGAGCGTCGCCTCGTTGCCGTAGGGCCAGCTCGCATCGCGCACGAATTTCGGCGTCGCGCACAGCATCGCAAGGCCGCGCACCTGCTTCGACAACTCAAGCGCTGCGGTCAGCGCGATCAGTCCACCCAGCGACCATCCCAGCCAGATCGCCGGCGGCGTGACTGCGGCAATCGCGGCAGCACACGCGCGCGGCTCCAGCGGCAGCCCGCAATCACGCGAATAGCCGTGACCGGGCAGGTCCACCACGTACATCGTGCAGCGATCCTCCAGCGCCTCGACCAAGGGGGCCATTACCCCACCATGCATGGCCCAGCCATGCAGCAACACCAGCGGCACAGGACCATGCCCAACCCTGTCGACATGCAAACTCATGCCGATTCCTCCTCTCCCCCATGGGGAGAGGATTGAGGTGAGGGGCGGGTGCTCGCGGGGTCGTCGAGCAAAGCGGGCTCCGATGCAGCTTTACCGCAAGACTGTCCCCTCACCCCAGCCCCGTCCCCGAGGGGGAGAGGGGGCAAAGCTGGTGCGAGGCTGGCGTTCACCGCGCCGCGCTCATCGAACACGAAGCAGTCACCGTGCCAGTGCGCAGCGTCGGTGTGCTCCAGGTATTTCAGGATGCCGCCTTCGAGCTGGTAGACGTGCGGCATGCCAAGGTCCTGCATGTGCAACACGGCTTTCTCGCAGCGGATCCCGCCGGTGCAGTACGACACCACGGTCTTGCCCTCGTATCGCTCACGGTCGGCGGCAATCGCGGCGGGAAATTCGGTGAAGCTCGCGATGCGATAGTCCACGGCCTGTGGAAATTTGCCAACGTCAGTCTCGTAGTCGTTGCGGGTATCCAGCAGCACGACTTCACGACCGTCGTCGTCATGGCCTTGATCGAGCCAGCGCTGCAGTGTCGCCGGATCCACTGCTGGCGCGCGACCACCTTCGGGGCGGATCGTCGGCAGCCGCATGGTGATGATTTCCTTCTTCAGGCGCACCCGCATGCGACCGAACGGCACCGCGTCAGACGGCGACTCCTTCGGCACGATGTCGGCAAAGCGAGCGTCCGCGTGCAGCCAGGTGATGAAGCTGTCGATCGCGACGCGATCGCCGGCGAGGAACAGGTTGATCCCCTCCGGCGCCAGCAGGATGGTGCCTTTCAAGGCCAACGCCGTGCAGCGTTCGAGCATGCGCTCGCGCAGCGTGGACAGTTCGTCCAGGCTGACAAATTTGTAGGCGGAGATGTTGACGATTGACATGGCTGGCGGATGCTTGGAGCAACACATTATAGTGATGACGCGATGGCCCGGACTGGGTAACGGACCGGCGTTTCAAGCGCATCAATGATCGTGATCCATTGAAAACAGGGGACAACATGAGCGCGTGCAACAACTGCGGCAAGTCGATTCTGTTCGGTGGCCGCAAGATTGACAGGTACCGTTACTGTGGCACCGCATGCGCCAACCGCCATCCGCTGCTTCGGGCGGCCGAGCAGGTGCCTGCGCATGTTGTGCAGCAATATGCCGAGCAGTGGCGGGCGGGCGCATGCCCTCAATGCAAGAAGACGGCGGGTCCGATCGATGTTTATGCGCAGCATCGCGTGCATTCGTTCGTGCTGATGACGCAGTGGAGTACGCGGCGAAAGGTCAGCTGCCGTCGCTGTGGCCGTCGGAGCCAGCTGGCCGGGACACTGTATTCGGCCGCGCTGGGCTGGTGGGGTTTCCCTTGGGGTCTGGTGATCACACCAATACAGATAGCACGCAATATCGCCGGAATCTGTCGCGCGCATCCGGCACGCCCGTCGGCCGATTTCGAACGTGTGGTACGCCTGCAACTGGCCCAGAAACTGCGACAGAACGAACAGCAGACGCAGAGTGAACAGCCCATGCCACCGTTCTCCGCGCAACGATGATCGAGTAGCGCTGCTTCGTCGCCTATCCGATTGAGCTTTATTGGCATCGGAGGATGGCCAGAGCTTCGAGCAGCCGATCGACGTGCTCTTCCTCGTGCGCAGCCGACAGCGTGATGCGCAGCCGCGCGCTGCCCGCAGGGACCGTAGGTGGGCGGATTGCAGTGACCAGCAGGCCTTGCTGCTCCAGCGCCTCGGCTGCTTTCATCGCGGCCTGCGCATCGCCAAGAACGAGCGGTTGGATCGCGCTGGTGGACGACGACAGCGTGAGGCCGAGCTGCCCGGCACCTGCGCGAAAACGGCTGATCAGCGCACTCAGCTTTTCGCGACGCCATGACTCCGTCTGCGCCAGGCGCACGGCGGCGAGCGCAGCCGCGGCGAGCGCCGGTGGCATCGCGGTGGTGTAGATGTACGGCCGCGCGAACTGCATCAGACCGTCGATTAGCGCAGCCGGCCCGGCGATGAACGCCCCCGCACAGCCAAGTGCCTTGCCCAGCGTCGCCATCAGCACCGGCACTTCACGCTGACCCAGTCCTGCAGCGCGGACGCTGCCTGCCCCGTCTTCGCCAAGCACGCCAAGGCCGTGCGCATCGTCGACCATCAAGGTGGCGCGTTCGCGGCAGCACAGTGCAGCCAGTTCACGCAGGGGCGCGATATCGCCGTCCATGCTGAACACGCCATCGGTGGCCAGCAACGCGCCGGCTTCACCGCGCGCGGCCAGTTGGCGTGCGGCAGCGGCCACATCGGCATGCGGATAGCGCTTCAGCTCAGCGCCGGAAAGCTGCGCGCCATCCAGCAGGCAGGCATGGTTGAGCTTGTCCTGCACACACAGGTCGCCACGTGTCAGCAAGGCCTGCAGCACGCCGAGGTTGGCCATGTAGCCGGTGGAGAACAGCAGCACACGTTCGCGCCCGGTCCACGCGGCGAGCGCTTCCTCGAGCATCGCGTGTTCCGTGCGATGACCGCAGATCAGGTGCGCGGACGTGCTGCCCACGCCTTCGTCGTCGGTCACCCGCTTGAACGCCGCGATCAATTGCGGATGTTGTGCGAGTCCGAGGTAGTCGTTGCTGCAGAACGACAGCAGTCGGCGCCCGCCGGTTTCCAGCCACGGGCCGTCGGCGTGCTCGATCGTGCGCAGGCGACGCAGTAACTGTGCGCTTCCACGTTCGGCCGTCTGGATGGCCAGTCGATCGAGCAGATCAGGCCGCGGCGCTGCAGCCACAGCCTTGTCCGCAACTTGCCTGAGCGTTTCCTGCCGTGTCAGTTTCCAGGATATCCGCGTGCACGGTACCGGCTTCCTCGATGACCTGCAGCGGATGCAGGTCGAGCCGCACAAACAGTGCGCGGTCGTGTTCCACGTCGGGATTGCCGGTGGTCAGCAGCTTCTCGCCGTAGAAGATCGAATTCGCGCCTGCGAAGAAGCACAGCGCCTGCACCGCATCGTCCATCTGCTGACGGCCGGCCGACAGGCGCACCATCGAGGCAGGCATCAGCAAGCGAGCGACGGCGATCGTGCGCACGAACTCGAACGGATCCAGCGCTGCCGTGCCGGCCAGCGGTGTACCTTCCACCTGTACCAGCTGGTTGATCGGCACCGATTGCGGATGTTCCGGCAGGTTTGCCAGCGTCTGCAGCAGGCCGGCGCGCTGGTCTCGCGATTCACCCATGCCGACGATGCCGCCGCAGCAGGTTTTCATGCCGGCCGCGCGCACGTGGTCGAGTGTGTCCAGCCGATCCTGGTACTGGCGGGTGTGAATCACTTCGCCGTAGAACTCCGGCGCGGTGTCGAGATTGTGGTTGTAGTAGTCCAGCCCGGCCGCTTTCAAGGTGTCGGCCTGCGGACCGCTCAACATACCCAGCGTCGCGCAGGTTTCCAGGCCCAGGCCTTTGACGGCGCGCACGATCTCGGCAACCTTCAACACGTCGCGGTCCTTCGGGCCGCGCCATGCCGCACCCATGCAGAAACGGCTGGCACCGGCATCCTTCGCGGCCTTCGCGCGTTCCAGCACGGCTTCCACGCTCATCAACTTCTGCGCCTGCACGCCGGTGTCATAGCGCGCCGCTTGCGGGCAGTAGGCGCAGTCTTCCGGGCAGCCGCCGGTCTTGATCGAGAGCAGGGTGGATACCTGCACCGCGTTCGGATCGTGGTGTTCGCGATGCGTCGTGTGCGCGCGATGCAGCAGTTCGTTGAACGGCAGCGCAAACAGCGCGCCGACTTCGTCGCGGGTCCAGTCGTGGCGGATGGTGGCGTCGACCATGTAACAGCTACTCCCAGGCGTTAGGCCGGAAAGTGTGGAAGCCGCCCGGAATCGTGTCAACCCAATATTCATGTATCCGGTTGACGACGGGCCGCCGACCGAGGTGGGCTACCATCCAGTCAAGAGCCACGGATGGAGTGACCCGCATGGATGCGTTGATTGAACGGCTGTATCGATGGCAGCGATTTCTGCTGCCGCTGCGCTGCCTGCTGTGCGGCGCTGCCGGTGCACAGGGTGTCGACCTGTGTGCCGATTGCGCTGCCGAGCTGCCACGCAACCACAGTTGTTGCGCACGCTGTGCACTGCCATTGGCGACACCGGCGGCGTTGTGCGGCGAGTGTCAGCGACACTCGCCGCCATGGGACGCGGCGTGGTCGCCGTTTCGCTACGGTTGGCCGCTGGATCGGCTGGAATCGCGCTACAAATTCGGCGCCGATCTGGCCGCTGGGCGCGTCTTGGCGACGCTGTGGCAACGTGAGCCCTGTCCGGTTGCGCTACCGCAATGCCTGCTGACCGTTCCCCTGTATTGCCGCCGGCTGCGTCAGCGCGGTTACAACCAGGCGCTGGAACTGGCCCGGCCGCTGGCGCGCGCACTGGGCGTGCCGCTGCGCCACGAGGTGCTGCAACGTACGCGCAGCACCGAGGCGCAAACGGAGTTGGATGCGATCAGTCGCCGTCGCAACGTGCGCGGCGCTTTCGCTTTGCGGGCGGGCATCGAGTTGCCCGCGCATGTGGCGATCCTCGACGACGTGATGACCACTGGCGCCACGCTGGCCGAATGCGCGCGCGTTCTGAAGCGGGAAGGTGTGGAGCGGGTGGATGTATGGGCGCTGGCGCGGGCTCCATCGCCACGCGGATGAGGACATTGTCAGAACATGCCGGGTGTCTCAGCTATGGTGATCAATGGTGTCGAGAAATCGCGTGACGCGCCATGAGAGACGGCCGAGTGCGGTGAAATGCCCGGGGTCGAGATGGCCGTCGTTCTGTTCGATCTGCACGAGATCGAAGCCAGCCAGCGCCGCGCGTTTGAAGTCCTCGTAGTGCGCGATAGCCTCGGCAGTGAGTGCTCGATAGGCTTCCGGGACCGCAGTCAGCTCGTAGTGGCGCACCTTGCCGTGGTCGTAGTACTCATTGGCGTGGGCCAGTGGTATGCCCAAGGATTCTTCCAGTGCTCTGAACACCTCGGCATCGACCGCCTCGTGAAAAACGACATGCACATGCGGCAGGTTGCGCAGCATACGGATGAACAGCTGGATGACCACGAAATAGCCCTTCAGGACCTGCTCGAAGGTCGCGACCGTTCCTCCGTTGAGCTGCGCCAGGCCGCGGGTGGACATCAGCACATCCAGCGGATTGCGGAAGGTGAAGATGTAGTGCGAAGCGTAGAAATGTCGGCAATGAAAATCGAATATCAGCCGTGCTTCCTCTTCGGCATGCGCGGGATTGATGACGACCTTTGAGCCTACGTAGCGGTAGAGGTCGGCCAGACGTGCAAGATAGGCCTGCCAGTTGGCATCCGATTCGAACAACCTGGGACAATAGCTGCTCTTGTTTTCCTGATTGCCCCATGCGCGATGCATGCCGTTATAGCGCGTGGCAAAATCCGCGCTGTCGGGATCCTCGTGGAAGCGTGGTTCGCCGAACAGGAAAATGTCGTCGGAATTGTTCAGCGCATTCTGCAGAATGGTGGTGCCAGTTCTTGCCGCGCCGATGACGAAGAGGCCTTGCGGCTCGATATGGCGACAGGTGGTCGCCAATGGCGGTGCGGTGGCCGGATCGGCGGAGGTGGGCAGTGGTAGGGGCTCTGTCCGCCACACTCTTTGGAATAGCTTGTCGATGATCGATGGCAATGCTTGCTCTCGTTCGATGCTCAATCACGCGGGGTCATGGGCTATTCGCGCTGTCACCCCAGTTTCGCATGCTCCGACGCGGTACGCGAAGACTGGCACATGGCCTGGCCTGACCGTCTTCCGCTTTCCGCAAAGAGTCCAGAAGGCGGCTCAACGTACCGCCAGCGCAATCACGATACCGATCCAGACAGTCAGGCCGAGCCAGTTGTTGTGACGGAACGCCGAGAGGCAGGCGTCGCGTTGGCGGTCGCGGATCAGCCACATCTGGTAACCAAACAGTCCCGCTGCGACGAGTAGGCCAAGCCAGTAGGGCCAGCCGAGCGCGGCGCGCTGGCCGACGAACAGCATGGTCAGCAGGAACGTACCCATTAGCACGCCGAGGATCGGCAGGTCGGCATCGCCGAACAGGATCGCGGTGGACCGCGCACCTGCTTTCAAATCGTCTTCGCGATCGACCATCGCGTACTCGGTGTCGTAGATCACCGACCACAGGATATTGCCGATGAACAGCAGCCAGCCCATCGGCGGCACGCTGTTCGTCACCGCCGCGAACGCCATCGGGATCGACCAGCCGAACGCGGCGCCCAACACCACCTGCGGCATATAGGTGTAGCGTTTGGTGAACGGATACAGCGCCGCCAGCGCCGCACCGGCGAATGACAGCTCGATCGTTAGCCGGTTGGTGAACAGCACCAGCACGAACGCGAACACGAGCAGCGCGGCAAACACGACCAGGGCCTCGCGCGGCGTCACCCGGCCGCTGGCGATCGGCCGGCCGGCGGTGCGCGCCACCTGTGGGTCGAGCTTGCGGTCGGCGTAGTCGTTGATCGCGCAGCCTGCCGCGCGCATCGCAAATACGCCCAGCGTGAAGATGATCAGTGGCTTCCACGGCGGGAAGTCGCTCGCCGCCAGCCATAGTGCCCACCAGGTCGGCCATAGCAGCAGCAGCGCGCCGATGGGCCGGTCCATCCGGGTCAGTACCAGATAGTCCAGCGCCTTCTCGCGATAACGCGCGGGTAAATTTTGCAGAAGCCAACTCAGTACCCGTGTGGCGCGGGTGGAGCTGTCGGCCGGGCGCACCAGTTTTTTGACCGCGCTTTTGGCCGCGCCGGGATGCTGGCGCATGGCCGGGGTCGGCGTCGGTTTGCGTGGCTGGCGTTTGCGGGAGGAAGAGGCCATCCAACCAGTTTAGCGTGACCCGGGGCCGGTGGATGCGTGACGGGGCGCCCGAAACGATGTCATCGATTGAACACATATCTGGTGCGAAGATGAAGGGCTCCCCTTTCTGGATTCAGCGCGGAGTCTGCCCATGCCGAATGCCATCGACCATATCGCGCTGATGGTGCGCGATCCGGCCCGGACCGCGGCGTTGTACGCACAGCTGTTCACAGACGCCGTCATCACCCCCAGCCGGGATGTGGGTGATCATGCCAGCCTGGTGCAGCTCGGCGGCACCTGTTTCGTGCTGTCGCAGGGCGAGCCGCCGATAAAGTGCAACGGCGACCATATCGCGCTCTCGGTGAGCAAGGCGGAACAGCTGATCTGCGCAGCCAAGGTCAAGTTATTCGGTCTTGAGTGTCAATTTGCGCGAGGTGGCACCGCGCTGTACTTCACCGACTTCGACAACCACGTTTTCGAGCTGGACGCGGAAGGTGGCGGCGTAACAAATTAGCAGTCGGGTTACGCAAGAAATTGCTCAGCAGCGCAGCAGCAACCGATACGCCGGGTGCGCGCTCTCATCCACGTACGGATAGCCGAGCGTGGCGACGAAGCGCTGAAACAGCGGCTGCTCCGCGTCGGGTACCTGGATGCCGACCAGGATGCGCCCGTAGTCGGCGCCGTGATTGCGGTAATGGAACAGGCTGATGTTCCAGTCCGGGTGCAGCTGGCCGAGAAAGCAGGTGAGTGCGCCGGGGCGCTCGGGGAATTCGAAACGGTATAGCCGCTCATCCTGTGCAAGCGAGGAGCGCCCGCCGATCATGTGGCGCAGGTGCAGCTTGGCCAGCTCGTCATCGGTGAGATCAAGCACGCCGAACTGCTGCGCGTGGAAGGCGGCGACCAGCGCCTCCCGCTCACCGCCGCTGGCTGTCTGCACGCCGACAAAGATATGCGCCTGGCTGGCATCGCCGATGCGGTAATTGAATTCAGTGATGTTGTGCTGGCCCAGCGCGGCGCAGAAACGGCGGAAGCTGCCACGCTGCTCGGGAATGGTTACCGCGAACACCGCCTCGCGTTGCTCGCCAAGCTCGGCGCGCTCGGCGACGAAACGCAGGCGATCGAAATTCATGTTGGCGCCAGAGACAATCGCCACCAGCGCGCCGGGGCTGCTCGCGCCGTGGGCTGCGACGTACTGCTTCAGTCCGGCCAGCGCCAATGCGCCGGACGGTTCCGGCACACTTCGGGTGTCCTGGTAGATGTCACGGATCGCGGCGCAGATCGCATCGTTGTCCACGCGCAGCATTGCGTCGACATGCTGTTGACATAGCGCAAACGTCAGCGCGCCGACTTGCTTCACTGCCGTGCCGTCGGCAAACAGGCCGACCTCGTCCAGCACCACCCGCTCTCCGGCTTCCAGAGAACGCGCCATCGCATCCGCATCGGCCGCCTGCACGCCGATGACCCGCACTTCAGGGCGCAGCGCCTTGATGCACGCCGCCACTCCGGCCAGCAATCCGCCGCCACCGACCGGCACGAACACCGCATGTAGCGGGCCCGGATGCTGGCGCAGGATCTCCAGCGCCACCGTGCCCTGGCCGGCGATCACTGCCAGGTCGTCGAACGGATGCACGAACGTGGCGCCACGCTCGGACTGCAGCTGCGCTGCCGCAGCCTGCGCATCGCTGAAGGAATCGCCGACCAGCACGACTTCCACCATCGTGCCGCCGAGCCGGCGCACCGCGTCCACCTTCACTTGCGGCGCGGTCACCGGCATCACGATGATGGCGCGGATGCCCAGCTTCGCCGCCGCCAGCGCGACGCCCTGCGCATGGTTGCCAGCCGAAGCGGCGATCACCCCGTGCGCGCGCTGCGTCGCATCCAGCTGCACCATGCGGTTGTAGGCGCCGCGCAACTTGAACGAGAACACCGGCTGCTGATCCTCGCGCTTGAGCAGCACTTGATGACCGAGTCGCGCGCTGAGTAGCGGTGCCGGTTCCAGTGCGGATTCCTGGGCAACATCGTAGACGCGTGCCGTGCGAATGCGTGCCAGCAGATCGGCGGCCGCTGCTGCCTCGTCATCCGTGAGCAGCGCAGCGGCGGTGGTCACGCCGCCAGTGCCGTCGCCGGATGCGCTACCTGCAGCACGTCGACCAGCTTGCGCGTCTGCTGCAGGATCTGGGTGAGTGCGATGTCGTCGCACTGCAGGCTAAGGGTCAGACGCGAGACCGCCGGGTCATGCGTCGCCGCCACGGTGAGCGTGTCGATGTTGTAGCCGCGCGCCGCGAACAGCCCGGCCACGCGAACCAATGCACCAGCTTCGTTCTGCAGCAGGATGGAAAGGGTGTGGTTCATGGTGGTACCTCTCTTCACGTTCGTCATCCCGGCGCAGGCCGGGATCCAGGAGGCTGGCGCGTCGATGACACTGGATGCCGGCCTGCGCCGGAATGACGGTCAAAACATGTGCGATGTGTGAGCCCCACTCGTCGCTTCCGCAGTTCGCGAGGCGATGAAATCGCCGGTGATCATCTGCGCGTAGCTGGCACCGGGACCGACCATCGGATACACGCCGGCGTCCGGGTCGATCATCACTTCGAGGAAGGCCGGGCCATCGAATGCAAGGAAGGCGGCAATCGTCGCCTCCAGCTCGTCCGGACGTTCCAGCCGTTGCGCCCAGGCAAAGCCGTCCGCCTGTGCGGCGAGCACGAAATCCTTCTTGTGCAGACTCTTGTCGGAAGCGGCGAAGCGGCCCTTGAAGAACAGCTTCTGCCACTGCCGCACCATGCCGTCGCCGACGTTGTTGAGCACGACGACCTTTATCGGCAGCGCATACGTGGTGACCGTCTCCAGCTCGCCGATATTCATGCGGATGCTGGCGTCGCCATCGATGTCGATGACAAGCTTGTCGCGGTGGGCGAACTGCGCACCGATCGCTGCCGGCAGTCCGAATCCCATCGTGCCCATCGAGCCGGAGGTGAGCCAATGCCGCGGCGCGCGGAAGTCGAAATACTGCGCCGCCCACATCTGGTGCTGGCCGACGCCGGTGCTGATGATCGCGCGACCGTCGGTGTGCCGATTGATCGCCTGCAGCACGGCATAGGGCTGGATCAACGCGCTATCGCGGTCATAGTTCATCGCATGTGCGCGTTTCAGTTCCGCCACCTGCGCATGCCAGGCATCGAGCGACGGACTCAGGTCGTGCGCGCGGCCGTATGCGGTGAGCCGTTCCAGAGCGCGCGCCATAGGGCCGACGTGATGCCAGTGCACCGGCTTCACCTTGCCGATCTCGGCCGGGTCGATGTCGAGTTGCGCGATGAACTTCGCCCGTGGCGCGAACTTGTCCGGCACTCCGGCAACGCGGTCGTCGAAGCGTGCGCCCAGCGCAAGCACGAAGTCGCAATCTTCGACCGCATAATTCGCATAGGCCGTGCCGTGCATCCCGAGCATGTGCAGGGCCAGCGGGTCGGTCGTGTCGAACGCGCCCAGCCCCATCAGCGTGGTGGTCACCGGCAGCCCGAACGTATCGACGAACGCGCGCAAAGCCGCTGAAGCGCTTGCGGCAACCACGCCGCCGCCGGCGTAGATCAGCGGTCGTTTTGCCTGCATCAGCGCAGCGAAGAATGCGGCGCAGTCGGCGTCATCCAGCGTTGCCTGCTCGACGGCATGCAGCCGTGCACGGTAGCCGGCCAGCGCCAGTTCGCCGTTGCCATGGAAGCTCAGCGCAGTGTTCTGCACATCTTTTGGAACGTCGACCACCACCGGTCCCGGGCGACCGCTGCGGGCAAGCGTGAACGCAGTACGCAGGGTTGCTTCGAGCTGACTGGCATCGGTGACCAGGAACACATGCTTGGCGCAGGCGCCCATGATGTTGCTGATCGGCGCCTCCTGAAATGCGTCGCTGCCGATCGAGCTGCTGGCCACCTGGCCGCAGATCACCACGAGCGGAATCGAATCGGCCATCGAGTCACGCACCGGCGTGACCATGTTCGTCGCGCCGGGACCGGACGTGACCACCGCCACGCCGACCTTGCCCGAAGCGCGCGCATAGCCCGCCGCCATGAACCCCGCGCCTTGCTCATTGGCCGGTACGATCAAAGGCATCGGCTCGTCGCCGTTGGCCTTCAGGTGCATCGCGTTGTAGCGAAACACCGCGTCGTACACCGGCAGGATCGCGCCACCGGAATAGCCGAACATCACCTCGACACCCTCGTCGGCGAATACCTGCACGATCACGTCGGCTCCGCTCATCGGCTGGCCGGCGAGCGCGTGGCGATGCGTATCGGGTTCGGTTTTCAGTGGTTGCGCATTCACAAACAGGATTCCCTGGCATGGCGTGATGTGCTCCCTCTCCTGCTTGCAGGGGAGGGTTGGGGTGGGGTTGCTCTTGATCTCTCCGCAAGCTCGGACGACCCCCTCCCAACCTCCCCGTGTAAGCAGGGGGAGGAGCCAAAAGAGCTGAAGAGCATCAGCCCGCCTTTTTCAGCGGCGTGGCTGTCACCACCGGCGCAGGCGCGCTCTGCAACCACGGCATGCGCGCGCGCAGCTTCGCGCCTACCTGCTCAATCGGGTGATCGAGGTCGGCCTGCTTGAGGCGCTTGTAGTTCGGCAGGCCGGCCTTGTATTCGGCCGTCCAGTTGCGTGCGAAGGTGCCGTCCTGGATGTCGTTGAGGACTTCCTTCATGCGTTGCTTGGTGCCGGCGTCGACCACCCGCGGTCCGCTGACGTAGTCACCGTACTGCGCGGTCTCGGAGACGAACTCCAGCATGCGCGTGAGGCCGCCTTCGTAGAACAGGTCGACGATCAGTTTCAGCTCGTGCATGACTTCGTAGTAAGCGATCTCCGGCTGATAGCCGGCCTCGACCAGGGTTTCGAAACCCTTGATGACCAGCTCGCTGGCGCCGCCGCACAGCACGGCCTGCTCGCCAAACAGATCGGTCTCGGTTTCTTCCTTGAAGTCGGTTTCGATGATCATCGCGCGGCCACCGCCGATGCCGTCGGCGTAGCCCTTGGTCCTGGCCTCGGCCTGACCACTGACGTCCTGATGTACGGCCCAGATGCAGGGGACGCCGCGGCCGCGCTCGTACTCGCTGCGTACCAGCGCGCCGGGGCCCTTGGGGGCGACCAGGATCACGTCAATATCCTTGCGCGGATCGATCTGCTTGAAGTGCACGTTGAAGCCATGCGCAAACAACAGCGCTGCGCCGGGCTTGATGTTCGGCTCGATTGCGTCCTTGTACAGGGCAGGCTGCACCATGTCCGGGGTCAGCACGGCGACCAGGTCGGCACCGCGCACGGCGTCCGCCGGTTCGGCGACGGCAAAGCCTTCGGCTTGCGCACGCTGCCATGAAGGGCCGCCCTTGCGCAGACCGACCACGACGTCGAGACCGGAATCGCGCAGGTTCAGTGCGTGCGCGCGGCCCTGGCTGCCGTAGCCGAGCACGGCGATGCGGGCAGTTTTCAGGGTGTTGGTGGATGTGCTGGTGCTCATGCGGTGACTCCTGCGGGTTCAGTGAGGGTGGTGGCTGAGGTAGCTGGTGATGAGTTGGCTGTTTCTGTCTTTTGACGAATGGACGTCTGGACGTCCGTCGATTGATTCGTGGTGGCGCCATCGGAAGCTGAGCCGACCAGGCGCGCATACTTGGCGAGCGCGCCGTGGGTGACCTTCGGCACGCGTGGTTGCCAGCTGGCGCGACGACTTTCGATGTCTGCACTGGTGCGCAGCTCGCGATGTGCGGCATCGATCACCACCCGATCGCCGTCGCGCAGCAGGGCGATCGGGCCGCCGCGTGCCGCTTCCGGTGCGATGTGGCCGACCATGAAACCGTGGGTGGCCCCGGAAAAACGACCGTCGGTGATCAGCGCCACGTCGTTGCCAAGACCGCGACCGACCAGTGCGGCCGTGACGCCAAGCATCTCGCGCATGCCGGGTCCACCGGCTGGCCCTTCGTTGCGAATCACGATGACATCGCCGGCGCGGATGCGATCGCCTTGCACGGCGGCGAACGCTTCCTCCTCGCTCTCGAACACGCGTGCGGTGCCTTCGAAGTGGCCGCTCTCCATGCCGGCAAGCTTGAGGATGCAGCCGTCCGGCGCGAGATTGCCGTACAGGATGGAATAGCCGCCGCGCGGTTTCAGCGGACGACTCACGGGATGCACCACGTCTTGCTCCTCCGCGCGCGGCGCGGCCGCCGCTTCGGCAAACAGGCTGTGGCCGGTGACGGTGGGGGAGTCCTCCAGCATGCCGGCGGCAATCAGTTCCTGCGCTACGCGCGCGCTGCCACCGGCGCCAAACAATTCGACGGCGGTGTAGCGGCCCGCTGGCAGCAGGTCGGCGATGACCGGTGTGTGCACCGAGGCTGGCTCGAAATCCTCGAGTGTCCACTCGACGCCGGCCTCGCGCGCAATGGCCAGCAGATGCAGCACCGCGTTGGTCGAGCCGGCGGTGGCGGCAACCATCCGCGCGGCATTGCGGAACGCGGTGCGGCTGAGCAGATCCAGCGGCTTGCGTTCAGAGTGCAGACATTCCATCACCAGTTCGCCGCAACGAAATGCGGCCGCGCCCTTGGCCGGGTGCGTGGCGGGGATGTCGTTGTAGCCCATCGGTGACAGCCCCAGCGTGGTCAGTACCATCGCCATCGTGTTGGCGGTGAACTGGCCACCGCAGGCACCGGCGCCGGGACAGGCGTCGCGTTCGACCGCGGCGAGTTCCGCGTCGTCGATCTTGCCCGCGCCATGCGCACCGACGGCCTCGAACACTTGCTGGATGGTGATCGGATGGTTGTCGTGGGTGCCATGCGCGATGCTGCCGCCGTACAACGCCACGCCCGGGATATTCAGTCGTGCCAGTGCCATCGCCGCTGCCGGGATGGTCTTGTCGCAGCCGCACAGGACAACCATCGCGTCCAGGCAATGGCCATCCACTGCCAGCTCGATCGAGTCGGTGATCACCTCGCGGCTGATCAGTGACGCACGCATGCCGGAGGTGCCCATCGCGATGCCGTCGGTTACCGCAATCGTGTTGAATTCGATCGGCGTGCCGCCGGCGGCGCGGATGCCGGCGGCGGCCTCGACCGCCAGCTCACGCAGGTTGAGGTTGCAAGGGCTCACGTTCGACCATGTATGCACCACCGCGATGAGTGGCTTGGCGATGTCGGCATCGTTCAGCCCGGTCGCGCGCAACATCGCGCGGGCAGGGGCGCGGTCGGGCCCGCTCTTGATTTGATCACTGCGCATGCGGATTCAGCCTGGATGGAAAGAGAAAGCGCCCCATGCGCACAAGGGAAGTTGGCGGGGCGGACAGCAGCGGGCGACTTGGGAACGCACGCTGGCCATCCGCTGCCGAAAGAGGCACGCAGGGGGCGGCAGAAAGTACGGACACGTCCCTGTGTCCGCTGAAAAGACGGTTATGCATCAGCCGCATGCGCGCACTCCGCTGAAGAAGGCAGCGGCGGTGTCGACGTGATCGTCGATCGCGGCGAGTACCGCATCGCGCACGGCCGCGGTGCTCGCGCTGCCGCCGATGTCGCGGCTGTGCGGACCGTGCTGAAGTACCTGCTCGATGGCGCCCTCGATCGCCGAGGCCTCCGTCTCCAGGCCCAGCGAATGACGCAGCAATAGTGCGGCGGAAAGAATCGCGCCCACGGGATTGGCCACACCCTGGCCGGCAATGTCGGGAGCGGAGCCGTGAATCGGCTCGTACAGACCACGGCGACCTTCACCCAGCGAAGCGGATGGCAACAGGCCGAGCGAGCCGGCCAGTGCAGCAGCCTCGTCGGTAAGGATGTCGCCGAACAGGTTTTCGGTGACCACGACGTCATAGCTCGACGGCTGGGTCAGCAGCAGCATCGCCATCGAGTCGACCAGCTGGTGCTCGAGCTTCACGTCGGGATAGTCGGCAGCGATGCGCTGCACCGTGCTACGCCACAGCCGCGAAGTTTCCAGCACATTCGCCTTGTCCACCGAGGTAACGCGATGACGGCGACCGCGCGCCAGATCGAACGCACGACGCACCACGCGCTCGACTTCGGCGACGGTGTACTTGCATTCGTCGGTGGCAGTGTCGGCCGTGCGTGTTTTTGCGCCGAAATAGGCGCCGCCGGTGAGCTCGCGCACGAACAGCACGTCGACGTTCTTCAACTTTTCATTCTTCAGCGGCGACAGGTTGGCCAGCGCCGGATGCACTTGCAACGGACGCAGGTTCGCGTACACGCCGAGCGCGGCGCGCAACGCCAGCAGCCCCTGCTCCGGGCGCACCGGCGCGTTGGGATCGGACCACTTCGGACCGCCAACGGCGCCCAGCAACACGGCATCGGCAGCCTGGCAGGCGGCCAGTGCGGCGGGCGGCAGCGGCGCGCCGGTGGCGTCAATGGCGCAGCCACCGATCAGCTGCTCATCGAAGGTGAACGTGTGGCCATAGTGTGCGGCTACGGCTTCCAGCACGGCGACGGCTGCGGCAGTGACTTCGGGGCCGACGCCGTCGCCGGGCAGGGTGACGATGTGAGCTTTCATGCAGCCTCCTGTTGAGTCCGGGTACGTTGTTCGTAGGCGCCGATCGCATCGGCGTGTTGCAGCAGGTAGCCGAGCTGGTCGACACCGTTGAGGAGGCAATGCCGTGCGAACGGTTCCAGCTGGAAGCGGATGTAGCCGCCGTCGGGAAGCGCGATGAACTGCTCGCGCACGTCGATCACCAGCTCGATACCGGGATGCTTGAGCAGCCAGCGATGCTCGAGTTCGTCGATCACGATTGCCAGCAGGCCGTTCTTCAGTGCGTTGTTGCGGAAGATGTCCGCGATCTCGCTGCACAGCACCGCCTGCACGCCATAGTCGAGCAGCGCCCACGGCGCGTGTTCACGCGAAGAGCCGCAGCCGAAGTTGCGTCCAGCAACGACGATCGAGCAGTGCTGCGCCTGCGGTTGGTTCAGCGGAAAGGCGGGGTTGTCGCTGCCGTCCGTCTGGTAGCGCCAGTCGTGGAAGCACAGCTTGCCGAGCCCGCTGCGCTGCGTGGTGGTGAGGAAGCGCGCCGGGATGATGCGATCGGTGTCGATGTTCTCGTCCGCCAGCACGGCGGTGCGCGAGTGGATGCGGGTGATGGGGCGCATTAATAAAATTCCTCGCTGTTCGCATTCGCCTCCTCTTCCCATTGGGGAGAGGATTGAGGTGAGGGATGGGTGCTCGCTCTGGCTCCTCCCCCTGCTCGCAGGGGGAGGTTGGGAGGGGGTAGAGCTCTGGAGTTCGAGGCGAAGAGCACCCCGCCCCAACCCTCCCCTGCAAGCAGGGGAGGGGGCAGAGCAAAAGTCGAGAAGCTCATGCCGCCACCGACAGGTACTCGCGCGGATCGGCAATGCGCCCCGCCAGTGCGGACGCGGCCGCCGTAGCGGGACTCGCCAGCACCGTGCGCGCACCCTTGCCCTGGCGCCCTTCAAAGTTGCGGTTGGATGTGCTCACCACCAGCTGGCCCGGCTGTGCCAGATCGCCGTTCATCGCGATGCACATCGAGCAACCCGGCACGCGCCACTCAGCACCGGCGGCGGTGAACACCTGATGCAAGCCTTCGCGCTCGGCGTCGCGACGCACCGCTTCAGAACCGGGCACCACCAGCATCCGCACGCCTTTGGCGATGTGGCGGCCGCGCAACACATTGGCGGCTTCGCGCAGATCGGACAGGCGCGAGTTGGTGCAGCTGCCCACGAACACCACATCGACGGGCGTGCCCTGCATCGGCTGGCCGGGTCGACTCTGCATGTAGTCCAGCGCGCGACGTTCCTGCGCGTTGGTCGCGGCAGGTACCGGGGCGTCCATCGCTATCGCCATGCCCGGATGGGTGCCGTAGGTAACCGTGGGCTTCACTGCGCCGGCGTCGATATGCACTTGGTGGTCGTAGGTGGCGCCATCGTCGCTGCTCAACGCGCGCCAGCGTTCCACGGCGATGTCCCACGCGGCACCCTGCGGGACATGCGGGCGTCCTTTAAGCCAGGCGAACGTGGTTTCATCTGGCGCAATCAGGCCTGCACGCGCTCCGGCTTCGATCGACATGTTGCAGACGGTCATGCGCTCGTCCATCGACAGCGCCTCGATCGCAGCGCCGCGATACTCGAGCACGTAGCCGGTGCCGCCATCGACGCCGATCGTGCCGATGATGTGCAGGATCAGATCCTTCGCGCTGATGCCTTGCGGCAATTGGCCATCCACATGGATCGCCAGGGTCTTCGGCTTGCGCTGAAGCAGGCACTGGGTCGCCATCACGTGGCCGACCTCGGTGGTGCCGATGCCGAACGCCAGCGCACCGAACGCGCCATGTGTGGACGTGTGGCTGTCACCGCAGACGATGGTCATGCCTGGCTGGGTAGCGCCCAGCTCCGGGCCGATCACGTGCACGATGCCGCGGTCATGACTTTCCCAGCCATGCAGCTCGACACCGAAATCGCGACAGTTTGTTTCCAGTTGGGTCACCTGCGCCTGCGCTTCGGCGTTCGCATATGGACGGGTGCCATCGGCGTTCGTCGGCAGGGTCGGGGTGGAGTGATCCAGCGTGGCCAGCATGCGATCCGGGCGACGCAGCTGCAGGCCGCGTTCACGCAGTTCGCTGAACGCCTGCGGTGAGGTCACCTCATGCACCAGGTGCAGGTCGACGTAGAGGACTGCCGGCGTATCGGCGGTTTCGGGCACGACAACATGCGCGTCCCACAGTTTTTCGAACAGGGTGCGCGGACTCATGCCACGGTCTCCATCAGTGCGGGTATTTGGTGAGGGGTACGGCCGTGGGCGGGCGCTTCCTGAGCCTCGCGGTCAGCGATGACCGCATGGATGGAACTGAGCCAGCCCCAACGGTCTTCGGTGCGGCCGTCGAACAGGCCAAAGAAAGCCTGCTGCAGCGCGCGGGTGATCGGGCCCGGTTCGCCACTGCCCACCAGCTTGCGGTCGACCGAGCGCACTGGTGTGATTTCGACGGCGGTGCCGGTCATGAACACTTCGTCGGCGGTGTACAGCGCCTCGCGCGGCAAGTCGCGTTCCTCGACGCTGAGGCCCAGATTCCCGGCCAGCGTGATCACGCTGTCGCGGGTGATACCGGCCAGGATGCCGGCGCTGGACGGCGGCGTGAGCAGCTTGCCGCGCTTGACCAGAAACAGATTTTCGCCGGCGCCTTCACTGAGCAGGCCGTTGTGGCCCAGCGCGATGCCTTCGTCGTAGCCGCCGCGACGCGCTTCCAGTCCGATCAGCTGGCTGCTGAGATAGTTGCCGCCGGCCTTGGCCCAGCTCGGCAACGTGTTCGGCGCAGGGCGGTGCCACGAAGAGACGCAGACGTTCGCGCCTTTCTCCATCGCATCACCCAGATACGCGCCCCAGTCCAGCGCCATGATCGCCACGTCGACCGGTGCGCCGTCCTTCGGCAACACCCCTAGCCCGCCGGCGCCGCGAAATACGATCGGCCGTACGTAGGCCGATTGCATGGCGTTGGCGCGGATCAGCTCTACGCAAGCAGCGTTGATCTCGTCCTCGCTGTAGCCGATCTCGATTTCGTAGATTGCCGCCGACTCGAACAAACGGCGCGTATGTTCGGCCAGCCGAAAAAACATCGGGCCCTGTGGCGTGGCGTAGACGCGTTCGCCCTCGAACACCGAGGAGCCGTAATGCAGGGCGTGCGTGCTGACATGGACGGTGGCATCGGCCCAGGGTTTGATGCGGCCGTTGTGCCAGAGGAATGGCGTGCTCATGAAGGCTTCTCGCGATGACCGTTGGGTGGTTAGAGATTGGCGACGGCAACCGGCGTTGTGGCCGGCACCTGTCGCTCGATGCGGTTGACGATGGCGAGCGCCGCCTGTGCGGTCGCCTCGACGATGTCGGTGCTGACGCCGTGGCCGCGCCATTCGCGCGCGGCGTGACGGGCGGTAAGCTGGGCATGACCCTGCGCGTCGCCACCTTCGCTGACGGCGCGCACCTTGAAGTCGGTCAGCTGCAGCGCGTTGCCGGTGGCGCGCTCGATCGCACGCAGCACGGCATCGACCGGTCCGTCGCCGATTGCTGCCTCGCCGGCTTCGCGGCCGTCGTCGTGGCGCAACTTCACCGAGGCCGAAGCGCTGCCGCCCAGGTGCGTGCTGGTGTTGAGCTGCACCAGTCGCCACGGGCCAGCAGCTTCCGGGTCGAGACCCAGCGCGATCGCTTCGAGGTCCTCGTCATGCACTTCGCGCTTCTTGTCGGCCAGCGTCTTGAAGCGCGCGAAGATCACATCCAGCGCTGCATCGTCCGGCGCGTGGCCCAGTGCTTCCAGTCGCTGGCGCAAGGCGGCGCGGCCGGAATGCTTGCCCAGCACCAGCCGCGTCTCGGCGATGCCGACATCCTGCGGGCGCATGATTTCGTAGGTGCCACGATGTTTGAGCATGCCGTGCTGATGGATGCCCGACTCATGCGCGAACGCGTTGTCGCCCACGATCGCCTTGTTGCGCGGCACCGCCTGGCCGGTCAGCTGGGTCAGCAGGCGCGAGGTGGGATACAGCCGGCGCGTGTCGATGCGTGTGTCAACGCCGAAGTGCGGCGCGCGCACCTTCAGCGCCATCACGATCTCTTCCAGCGCGGCGTTGCCGGCGCGCTCGCCGATCCCGTTGATGGTGCACTCGACCTGGCGCGCGCCAGCACTCACGGCGGCCAGGCTGTTTGCCACCGCCATGCCCAGGTCGTCGTGGCAATGGCTGGAGAAGATCACCTTGTGCGCATCACGCACATGTTCACGAAGGTAGGTGAACAACTCGACGATTTCGGCCGGCGTGGTGTAGCCGACCGTGTCCGGCGCGTTCAGTGTGGTGGCACCGGCGGCGACCACGGCGCTGAACACCTCGACGAGGAACTCGGGCTCGGTGCGCAGCGCGTCCTCGGCCGAGAACTCCACCTCGTGGCACAGCCCGCGTGCGCGTTCCACTGCGGCCACCGCGGCATCCACCACCTGCGCCTTGCTCATGCCCAGCTTGTGTTCGCGATGCAATGGGCTGGTCGACAGGAATACGTGGATGCGCGCGTGTCTGGCTTGTTCCAGTGCCCGCCCCGCTACCTCGATGTCGCCGCTCTGGCAACGTGCCAACGCGCACACCGTGGTGGTTTTCAGCATGCGCGCGATTTCGGCGACGGCGGCGAAATCATCCGGGGACGCCTGCGGGAATCCCGCTTCAAGTACATCGACCCCAAGCGCTTCGAGCGCTTGTGCAATGCGCAACTTGGTGCGCCGGTCCATTGAAAATCCGGGCGCCTGCTCACCGTCGCGCAAGGTAGTGTCGAAGATGCGCACGCGATCGGCAGCAACGTGTGCGCCGCCGGATATTGTTTCGGTTGTAACCGATTTGGGTTTCATCGCTTAGCTCCGCTGATGCGAGCTAAGGGCAACAAAAAACCCCGCGCCGTTTCCGGTGCGGGGTTCTTTGGGAGTCTTCAGGTTACTGCTTGGTTACCTGGATACTTGCCCTCAGCCCGCACCTCCGTTGGTAATAAGGAGTACGAGTACAAGGGTAAGAAGGAGCGTGCCGCGAACCTGCAGCAGCCCGGCAACCGTCAGAAGGCGGTTGGTTTCGGCGTTGCGGCGGTAGTTGCTGCGTTGCGACATGTGATCGAACGTAAACCATGCGTTTGCAAGCTGTCAACAGTTTTCTTTATGACGAAAACTACTAAGCGGTTTTCTGTGATTCAGACGGCTATCCATCCAAATGGAAATACCAGTTCACTCGTGCGTGCGTTGCGTCCGCGCGAAAAAGTCAGTTCAACGTGGCTCGAAAAAGGCGCGAAGATAGAGCTGAAGCGCCTGCTGCAACTGGTTCAGTGCCAATTGACGGCCGCCCAGTCCGGGCTCTGCATTCAGCGCGACCGCGGCCTTCATCAGCTGCAATACCACCACCGCGGCTGCGCGCAGGTCGGCCGGTTCCTGATGGGGTGCGTTCCGGGCCAGCAGTGCCTGCAATTCCTCCCGCAGGTGCTCGCGAATCGCCATGCCGCGGATGGTCGGCAGCGGTGCAGTGGACTCGGCAAGCACGACAAACGCCGGATGACGGCGGCGAAACGCTACCAGCACGCGGATCAACTGCGTGCCGAGCTGGTCGCTGTCCCAGTCCAGCGAGTTGGCCGTCAACTTCTTCAGGCGCTGCTGCAATGCTTCCACGTAGCCGCCCATCAAAGCCTGCGCCAAGGCTTCCTTGGTCGGAAAGAACTGATACAACGAGCCAATCGCAGCGCCGGCTCGGGCAGCGATTTCAGTCATGGTGGCGGCTTCGTAGCCTTTCTCGACGAAGCAGGCAGCCGCCGCGCCCAGCAGTGATGCCACGCGCTCATGACCGCGCTGCCGCTGCGGCCCGCGTACACTTCCAATTGACTTTTGTGAGGTCATCCTCATAAATTCCAAAGTGAGAATAGCCTCACTTTCATGTCTGGAGAGTACCGTGGAAAAGTTGGATTCGCACAGCACTGCACTGGTGCTCATTGATTTGCAGAAGGGCATCGTGCCGTATGCCGGTGGCCCGCACACCGCGGCCGATGTGTGCGCGAGGGGTGGTGCGTTGGCGGCGCGCTTCCGTGCGCTCGGTGCGCCGGTGGTGCTGGTGCGCGTGGGTTGGTCGGCGGATTTCGGCGACGCGCTGAAACAGCCGGTGGATCAGGCGCAACCGGCCAGGGCGCTGCCGGACAACTGGCTGGAGCTCGTCGATGAGCTGGCTGAGGCGCGAAGCGATATCCACATCACCAAGCGTCAGTGGGGCGCGTTCTACGGCACCGAGCTTGACCTGCAACTGCGCCGTCGCGGCATCACGCAGATCGTGCTGGGCGGCATTTCCACCAACATCGGCGTGGAGTCGACTGCGCGTGCCGCGTGGGAGCATGGCTATGCGGTGGTGTTCGCCGAGGACGCGATGAGCGCGGCAAATGCCGAACAGCATGGCTTCGCGGTGGAAACCATCTTCCCGCGGCTGGGCCGTGTGCGCTCGACGGCACAGATACTCGACGCGCTGGCCTGAGGCCGCAGGTGCCCTCCCCGGAAAGCGGGGAGTCACCCATTGATCCGGCCTGCAAATAGTTTCCCGAATGCCCTTCGACTCCGCTGCGCTACGCTCAGGGCGAACGGTTCATACGTGGCATTTGCGGGCTGGATCCATCGGCGGTGACCTGATCGAGCAGCGAGTGGCGTAGCGCATCGTCATCCGCCGCCAGCGCTTCGGCTGAGGCAGGACGTGCCAGCATCGCCGCGAGCGATGCCGGCACCGCGACCGGATGTTCGACAAGTGGTTCCACCACGCTTTCAAACTTTGCCGGGTGAGCGGTGGCGACGACCGTCCAGGTCGAGCTGTCGCCTTGATCGCGCAGCTGGTCGAGCCGATGTATCGCGGTCGCCGTATGCGGGCAGAACACGTCGCCGCCGTCGCGGGCTTGGCTCGCGATGGTCTGCCGGATCGCCGCATCGTCGACGCTGTGCGCCTGCAGTTGTTCGCGCAACCCGGTTTCGCCCGGATAGGTCCAGCGCAGTCGCTCGAAATTGCTCGGTGCCCCAACGTCCATCGCATTGGCCAGCGTGGCGATGGCTTCCCTTGGCGCATACGGCGCTCCGGCAAAGTAATCGGGCAACGTGGTGTTCGCGTTGCAGGCGAGCTGCACCTGGCCAACCGGCAAGCCCATCTCGCGCGCCCACAGACATGCCATGGCGTTGCCAAGGTTGCCGGTGGGTACGATGAAGTTCATTGGCGCGTCGTGTGCGCGCCACCAGGACAGCGACGCGTGCGCGTAGTAGCTCATCTGCGGGAGCAGCCGGCCAAGGCTGATGCTGTTGGCCGAGGACAGCGGCCGCTGTTCTTGCAGCGTGGCATCGGTGAGTGCGGCCTTGACCATCCGCTGACAGTCATCGAAGCGGCCGGCCACGCGCAACGCCTGCACGTTGTCGCCGAAGCAGCCGAGCTGATGTGCCTGCCGCGGGGAAACCAGGCCATCGGGATACAGGATCACCACCCGTACACCGGGTTGGCGGTGGAACGCGGCAGCGACCGCGGCGCCGGTATCGCCGGACGTGGCGACGAGTATCGTGAGTGGTCGATCATCAGCGCGCGGCAGTCGGCGCATGCAGGCGGCGAGGAAGCGCGCACCGACATCCTTGAACGCGGCGGTAGGGCCGTGAAACAGCTCCAGTACATGCGCGTTCTGCTGCGGCAAGGCACGCAGCGGCGTGGCGAAATCGAGCGCCTCGCGGCAGATCGCCGGCAGCTCCGCCGCCAGTGGGTCGCCTGCAAAGAACGGTGCAAGCAGGGCTGCGGCGGTGTCGGCCAGCGAACCCTGCTGGTCGAATGCGGACGGGTCGAGCTTTGGCAGCATCTCGGGCACATACAGCCCGCCGTCCGGGGCGAGCCCGGCGGCGATAGCCTGGCTGATCGGCACCGCCGGACTGCGGCCGCGCGTGCTGATGTAGCGCATCGTTTCAATCATGCAGGCGCACCGTCAGTCAGCGCGTCGACCAGAGTCGCGGCCGGGCCGTCGATGGGTGCGACGAACGGGTCGCTGTCCAGTCCCGCTTCGGCGAATGCACTACGCATGGCAAGCGCGGCAGCTTCGGCATCGCGGCGTTGCTCATACCAGCCGAACACGCTGGGGCCGGCGCCGGAGATGCTGGCGCCGAGCGCATGATGATCGAGCGCGGCTTGCTTCACGCGGGCGAAATTCGGTACCAGCGGTGCGCGGCGCGGTTCTACCAGCACGTCTTTCAAACCTTCGCGCACCAGCGCTGCCTCGCCGCGATAACAGCCGGCCAGCACCAGGGCGAGGTTCGCGCTCTGTGCCACGAACTCACCCAGTGCGTAGTCACCTGCCAGCGCGGCGCGCGCCTTGCGTGTTTCCAGCACGAAGTGCGGATGCACCAGTGCGCAGTGCCAGTGGGCCGGCACCGGAATGCGCAGCAACCGGTCGTGGGTGGCCAGCACCAGACCGCCGAGCAGCATAGGACCCAGGTTGTCGCCGTGGCGGCTGCCGCTGGCGATCGCTTCGCCATCCAGCGCAAAACCATACAGCGCCTCGCGCGGCAGCGGCTTTTCGAGCAGCGCATTGGCGGCCACCAGCGCAGCCACGCAAGACGCCGCCGAGCCAGCCATGCCCGAGCCCAGCGCGATGCCCTTGTGCAGCGTCAGCTCGAAACCGTGCGACAGGCCGAGAGCCTTGCGCAACGCAAGCAGCGCCGTGCCTGCCGTGTTGCGTCCCGGATCGGTCGGCAGATCGGTCACGCAGCCGTGGATCGCCGCGATGCGTACGGTCGGCTCGTCGATGCGACGCACCTGCGCCTGGTCGCCGGCGCCGGCCATGCTGTGACCGAGGATGTCGAAGCCCACGCCCACATTGCCCAAGCAAGCAGGAGCGAAGGCGGTGGCGATCAGGGCGGGTTGCGGTGACATGTTTCTGGATTCCTGCAGTAGGGCGTTCATGCGCGCGGCTCCAGCGCTTCGGCGATCCGCAGCAGATCGGCGAACACGCCGGCCGCAGTCACCTCCGGTCCGGCACCGGGGCCTTGCACGAGTAAGGGATTGTCGCAGTAACGGCGGGTCGTGAACTGCACCACGTTGTCGGTCAGCCGCGTATGCGCGAACGGATGTGTGGAAGGCAGTACGGCCAGTCGCACGCGGGCATGGCCGTGGCGGTCGAGGCTGGCGACGTGGCGCAGCACACCACCGGCGGCGCGTGCGGCGCTCAGTTGCGCGGCCATCGGTGCGTCGAGCTCGTCCAGCCGCTGCATGAATTCCGCGTCGGACAAGCCGGTCATCGCTGTCGGCACCAAGCTCTGCACTTCCACATCGGCCAGCGACAACGCCCGCCCGGCCTCGCGCGCCAGGATGACCAGCTTGCGCGCCACGTCGAGACCGGACAGGTCTTCGCGCGGATCGGGTTCGGTATAGCCCAGCGCATGTGCCTGCTGGAGCAGCGCGGAGAACGGTTGCTGGCCGTCGTGCCGGTTACACAGCCATGCCAGGGTGCCGGACAGCATGCCGTCCACCGCGAGCAGTTCATCGCCGGTGTCGAGCAGGTCGCGCAGCGTCTGCATCACGGGAAGCCCGGCGCACACCGTGGCTTCATAACGAAAGCGCATGCCGTCATGACAGGCCGCGTGGATCGCGTGCCAACGTTCCAGCGGACCGCTACCTGCGAGTTTGTTCGGTGTGATGACGTGAATTCCGGCGGCGAGCCAGCCGGCGTACTGCGATGCCACCGCATCATTCGCGCTGCAGTCGATCAGCAATGCATGACGGCCATCGCTGCCGCGCACATGGGCGGCAAATTCATCGAGATCGCTGGGGCGCCACGTCTGCGCACGGTCGCAACGGTTGTTGAGTTCGGGGTCGTCGCTGTCCAGCCACATGCGCTTGCTGGCGGCGACGCCACAAAGCTTCAGCTCCAGTCCGCCGAGTGCCAGTCGTGACTGCGCGGTGCGTAGCTGAGCCAGTAGTGCGCTGCCGACACGACCGGGACCGATCAAGCCCACAGCCAGCACACGGCGACGTGCATGCGCCGCCGGCCGCGCAATGCTGGGCTGGTGGTGCCGGCTTGCAAGCGGTTGGCTTGCCGATTGAGATGCAGAGAGATTCACGATTGCCTCCGGTGGAGGCCCGTGCTCGCTGGCGATGTCGGTGTGTGCCGGCCCGCCTCTTCGAGGGCGGGGCCGTTGCGTGATGAAGCTATTCGCGCACGGACACCCACCCCGACCCTGTCGTGGTCGTGGTCGTGGTCGTGGTGGTAATCGTGGCGATGGACATGGTGCCCGCGCACAGCAGCATGCGCCCGGCAGTGACCGGGGCGAACGAGCTGTGGACTGGCATGAGAATCGATGACATGACCTGACCTTAAAGGTGATGCTGCACTGCAGTCAACAGATGCATTTGAAACTAAGGGTGGCGTGTGGCGGTTATATGGACCAGCGCGAATTCCAGAGATCGCCTACGGGGATTTGCCTGCCTCCCCATCGCGTGCTCGCTGGCGATTCCCTTCCGCTGCGGTTTTGCCGGCGACATTCTTCGCCGCTGCCGGTATCCGGTCCGCCAGAGTCAGCGTCGCCTCGCTGCTCTTGCCATCGCGCAGAAATCTGATGGTCAGCCGCGTATCAACCGGCATTTCGCGCAGTTGCTGGCGCCAGTCGGAAAGTGATTTTGCGGCGGTGGCCACGCCATCGATCGAGCTGATGCGATCTGCGATGTGCAAACCCGCTTGCTCGGCAGCACTATCTTTGGCGACGTCGATCACTTTCAGGGCGTCCCCGTCCAGAAGCAGCCACAGACCGCTGCGATCAAAGACAAAGGGTTTGCCGAAGTCTGTATTCGGTGCAAGGTAGATCTTCTTGTTGGCGTAATCGAGCGCCAGGGTAAAGCGGTGCAATACGCCGCCGCCAAGATTGCCTTGCCAATTGGGACTCGTCAGGCCGCCCTTGTTACCGGTGAAAAGATCGCCGGCGATGCCTTCGATATCGAGATCGCCCACTCGCAGCGCGCCAAAGCGCGCCGGCCGCGCGCGCATGCCGCCGTTGACGCCCCAGCCGCTCAAGGCTTCCGGCGACGCACTGTATTTCGTGATCAGGTCGTGCTCGTGCACGAATGGCGCACTCAGGGTAAGCGTGCCGCGGGATCCTGTATCGACGAGGAGTCGCACGGGCATGCCATCCAAGGTGGCCGGGATGATGGGATAACGGCCTTCGAGATCAAATGTCACGGCAGCAGCGCCTGGAGGCGGTGTGAATTTCTTTGGCTCGGAAAGCGTCAGCTGCTTCTTTGCGTAATCTATCGTTACCCCGAATCGTCGAAACATCTCGAAGCCGACCAGGCCATCGAGCGGCACACCCTCGACTTTTGGCAAGTCGCCAAGACTGCTCACCGCAAATACCGGGTTGGCGAGCGTTGCGGATCCGACGCGCACTTGCCTGGCGCGAGCGAAACCCAAGTCGACGAGTTGCTCGCCTGAACCACCCGTCGCAAGTTTTCCCTTGCTCGCGAGGCCCAATCTCTTGGCGGCTTCCGGCGTGAGGTGATTACCGGCGCCGGTATCGAACATCAAACGGACCGGCTTGCCGTCGACAGCGCCATCGATGTAAATATGGTTGTTGGCCAGGTCGAAAGACACGCGGGTGGTCCCGCTCGCATCATTGACGTGCGCAGTGGGGATCATGTCGGGCATGGCGAAATCACGATCGGACACCGCGGCATTTATGTTGGCGCGATCGACGAGCAGATCTTGATGATTGCGCGGATCGGTGCGACCGGCTGCGTCCGTGCCATCGTTCATGAAGTGAAATGGCAAGAGTACGCCGTCTATCTTGCGGTAGTCGCCCAGTACCGTCGTCGTGACCCCTCCGTCTTCTGTTGGGAGCACGATGCGAGCCAGAAGACCTGTATCGACAGCAAACCACAGCGTGACCGGGTCACCGCCCTCGGGTATGGCCTTGATCACGTTGAACCGTTTTCCGTCCAGCTCGTGCGTTTCCACTTTTCCGTACGTAGCGTGCATGCGCTGCGGATACCAGTATGCGCAGGCAGCAAGCCAAGCCTGACTGCGGGCATTTCGTATCGCTGCGGGAGTGTCTTGCGCAGACACTTCGCCACCGGTATCACGCCCCCAGGGATGGGTTCCGTCGTATCCATCGGCACCGTCAATGGGGCCTATCTGATAGCTTTCGCTGGAGCGACCGGTCAACAGATCCTGAAGCTGGTGGACCTCCCCGCTGAGGCCACCCACCTTCGTCTCGGCCGTGCTGTCCAGCGAATGCACGCTGTCCCACTGTGTGCCGCCACTGGCGGCCTTGAAACGCGCGAACACCGCATTCGCATCTTCGGCGTGCGCCTTCATGACAGGCAACAGCGTGAAGATGCTCAGCAGCGCCGATAGGGATAGTCTGCGGATCATGTGTGTCTCCGTTGTCGGGGTGCGGGGATTACGCGACAATCCGCTTGATTGAACAATTGCATAGAATTTCAACGAAGGCAATCCAGCTGATGGCGAAGAAATCTGCGGACGGCATCATCGAGGATGCAAAGAAGATCGCCGTGCTGGCCACGCCGATTCGACTCGAACTTGTCACAACGATTCAGGCATTGGGCGGTGCAGCGACGGCCGCCGAACTGGCGGTGCAACTCGGTCGACCCGCAGACGGGCTCTACTACCATCTGCGCGCGCTGGTGCGTGGAGGCCTGGTCGAAGAACGCGCCGAAGCTGGCGCACGGCGCTATCACTTGACGGTCCCAAAAGGAGAGCGCTTGAGCTTGCGCTACAAGCCGGGCGCGAGTGCGAATGCGAAAGCTGTTGCTCGTGTCGCGTCGAGCATGTCCCGCCTTGCACAGCGTGATTTTGCGCGAGCGCTGAGCCTGGTCGGCACCGTGGCCGAAGGACCGTCGCGTGAATTGTGGGTGGCGCGACTCAGGGGTTGGGTTGATCCGGCAGAGCTCGCCGAAGTGAATCGGCTGCTCCAGCGTCTGTCCGATCTGCTCTGCAAAACGCGACCGGCACGCACCGGCAAACTTATCGCCATGCATTGGATATTGGCACCCATTGATGCGAAGCCGGCACGGCGCAAATAAGCCAGCTTGCCGGCCGCGTGGCACCCATGACTCGCCCGGTGCTAACTTTCGTACGTGACCAAGTGCTGCCTGCTACTGCTCGGTGCTTTATTGATACCGCTGCCCGCGGCCGCCGGTGATTTGTCGGCGCGAACTGGGTCCACTGGTTTGCAGCGGGATGTTGTGTTCACCGACTACTCACCGTATTCGCGCAGTATGGAACTGGCGCGGCGTCTGTTGAGCCCGTTGAACGTGATGCGCGTCAACCAGGAGTCGGCGCGACCGGGGCACGGTGCGCTGGAGCAGTCGATCGACCTGGCAAACGAAAAATTTGCGGTCTATGTGCCCGCGGATGCACCGCCGCACGGTTATGCGCTGCTGGTGTTCGTGCCGCCGTGGCAGGAGGCGGCGGTGCCGCCGCGCTGGACGTCGGCACTGGACCGCCACGGCATGATCTTCGTCAGCGCGGCGAATTCCGGCAACGCCGCCGATGTCCTCGATCGCCGCGAGCCATTGGCCCTGCTGGCGGCGTACAACATCATGCGGCGCTATCCCGTCGATCCGGAGAAGATTTACGTCGGTGGATTCTCCGGCGGCTCGCGGGTGGCCATACGCCTCGCGCTCGGCTATCCGGATCTCTTTCACGGCGCGTTGCTCGACGCGGGCAGCGATCCGATCGGCAGTGCGCAGATCCCGCTGCCGCCGGTCGAACTGTTCCGTCGGTTTCAGGACTCGACGCGATTGGTCTACGCGACGGGCCAGCATGACGACGACAATCTCGACAAGGACGTGCACAGTCGCGACTCGATGCAGGCATGGTGTGTGTTTCATTTGAACACTGTGGCGATGCCGTGGGCTGGCCATGATCTGGCCGATCCGGCGGCCCTGAATCGCGCACTGGAAGCGTTGCTTGAGCCCGTGAAGCCCGATTCGGACAAGCTTGCCGCGTGCCGCGCACGCATCGACAGCGAAGTCGCCGCCCAACTGAAGCACGTGGAGGGCCTGCTGGCAGCTGGCGAGCACGATGCCGCGCAGGCATTGCTGGAAAAGATCGATGCACACTACGGCGGCTTGGCTGCGCCACGCAGTGTCGAGCTGGCGAGGAAAATCGACTCCACACACTGAGCGCGGGTCGTGGCGCAACATCGAGGGTTTCAACAGGGCCTGATGGGGCGTCGACGGGTCAGTCCGGGCATATCACCTGGGCCGAACAAGCGGTCTTGCAGTGCTTTCAACGGTAAAGGCTAAGACTCTTGTCACACATGGGAAAAGTAAAAAGCGTATAAGCCAAAAGCTCAGGGGGATGCCGGGGGCCGATCGTGGTGACGATCTCGACCTGCGTATTGCCCATGCCGAAGTCTGTGCCCTGCAGGGTTGAATCCCAACCCTGATTTGTCAGTTCGGCAGGCCATCTGTGAGGTCGCACTCCCATCCTCGTCCAAGTGAGAGGGCATGGAACATGGCCGACATCAATCTACTGTTCGTTGCAGACGGGATCTTTCAATTCGGTCCACAGATCGTGACGCAAGGCAGCCCCGACGTGCGCGACGACACGTTCACCGTTTCAAAATACCTATCGATCCTGCAAGGCAGCACGTCACCGACGATAGCTGTCACCACGGCACATCGTAACGGCGACCCGAACGCGACGATCACGACACCGTTCAATTTCGCCACGTCGGTACCCGACTTGTCGGTGTACGACGTCCTCGTGATGGTTGGCTATGAGGGCACGAACTACAACGCCGAGGTTGGCGGCCCCCTGCCGGGCAATCTCGTCTTCATCGAGCCGGCCGAGGTCTCGGCGATCAGCGAGTTCATGAATGGCGGCGGTGGCGTACTGGCGGCTGGCGATCACGAAGGGCTCGGCTCGTTGATGTGTGGCCTGCTGCCACGCGTACGTTCGATGCGCGCGTGGTTTTCCGGTGCCGACACCGATCCCACGATTCCTGCGGCCGCACCGCGTAACTGGCCTGGCGGTACCGATCAACGTGCCGACACGGTGCGGGCAGCCGTCGACGGAACCTGGCATTTCGACAATCAGTCCGATGACATTCCCCAACCACTCAGCTTCCCCGCCGGTACGTCGCACCCGATCCTGCAGGGTGCGCATGGGCCGATCAGCAGCTTCCCCGATCACATGCACGAAGGGCAGGTGATCCTGCCGTGGAGTTACACCGATCCACTGCTGCCCGGCGACCCACGCGACGAGTACCCAACGGTCGCCGGGCTTCAGCAAAAGCCGGTCATTCTCGCCACCGGCCTGACCATCGGCGGCCATCCGACACCGACCGATGGTTCGGCCTGCGAACAGGACAACTTCTACGATGAACTGATCGATACCCGTTCGCCCGGCTTTACCGTCAACGTGCTCGGCGCGTATGACGGCCAGACGGTCGGCGTGGGCCGTGTGGTGACGGATGCGTCGTTCCACCACTACATCGATCTGAACCTGGTCGGCGACCCATGTGCGCCGGCCGGTCCCCGGCAACTGGGTTTCACCACGGCGGCCGGCGCGCCGATCATGGCCGATCTCGAAGCGTTCTACATCCATACCATCGCGTGGCTGGCGCGCCGGGTGAAGTCCTGCTCGCTGCTCGTGCAGAACAGCACGTTCGGTAAGGACGAACTCGCCTCGATCGGCCTGCCGGTGAGTTTCGCGTCGGCATTCTGGGTGGTGATGGATGGTTTCCTGCCATCAGAACTGGGCATCGATGCCAGCGGCAACCTGATCAATCCGGCCAATCCACCGAAGGTCACGTTCACGATCGACGCGCCTGCGAGCAGCAACGCAACGGTAGTCAACGCGTTGCAGACGCAGCACCAGTTTCAGGTTGAGCCATTTACCGGTTCCGTGCTCACCGAAAGTCTGCCGCCGCCGCCGAATTCACCGCAGCGCTTTCTCTATCCGTTTACCGTCAAATTCACCGGCACCGATGGCTTCGTGCTGCCGTCGGAGTTGCTGACCATCACGGCGAAGATCACGGTCAACAGCACGCCATACACGGCGTCGGCGCAACTGGATCTCATCACCGCCGCCAATCCGTACGTGACGAATCCCGATGCGGGCAACGACTACACGTCGTGGCTCAGCACCGACCTGCGCGTCTTCCGGGTCGACGATGATGAAAAATTTTTCGGTGCGCACGTGAAAGATTTTTATCCGCCAGGCGCCACCGGTGTTTCCTATCCGGTAAAACCGGCCGCCGCGTCCGCTGCGGCGACCGCTTATATCGCACAGGTTATCCAGCAGTTGACGCTCAACAAGGGTCAGGTGGATGGCGATACCTTCGACAACAGCCTGAGTGAATCCGAAGACGCATCGCGCTCGATGCTTGAATATCTGCAGGTCGATCCGCGTACCAACAAGGCGGCGTTCAACTTCGCCATCTGCCGCGTGCGAATCCGCGGAACCACACCGACCGGACCGGGCACGACCCAGGCGACGAATTGTCGGGTGTTCTTCCGCGCCTTCCAGGCGCAAAACACCGTCTCGACGTTCAACGTCAATACGACGTATCGCGAAACGCCGATCGTGCCGAATTTCGGGCGACGCGTACCGCTGCTCGGCGTGCAGACCGATTCGATGGGCAAACCCGAGTACGTGACGCTGCCGTTCTTCGCCGTCGATCGCGTCAACCTCGCTGGCCCGACCGATCTCACGACCCAGCCCGCCGACACACCCAACGTGCAGACCATATCGCCGGTGACCGGGCAGGAAATCGACACTTATTTTGGCGTCTGGCTCGACATGAACCAGCCCACGCTACTGTTCCCGCAGTTCGCGCCACCCGGCGACTTCGACAACAAGAACGGTTCCTTCAACACGACGGGTTTCGGGATCCAGTCGATCAACGCGGCATTCAACCGGGCACTGCATCAATGCCTGATCGCTGAGGTCGCGTTCGACGAAGTAGTGATCCCGCCCACCGACGACAGCACCAACTCCGACAAGCTGGCGCAACGCAATCTCGCCTACATTGATGGGCCCAATCCCGGCGCGATCTCGTCGCGACGCATGCCGCATCCATTCCAGATCCAGTCCTCGTCGCAGACCGCACGGCATGTCGACGAACTGATGATCAGCTGGGGTAATACGCCCGCTGGCAGCACTGCATCGCTCTACCTTCCGGGGGTTTCTTCCGCCGACATTCTGTCGATCGCCAGTGAGCTGTATGCGGACAATCCGTTGACGGCGCAGGATCAGTACACGATCGAAGTGCCGGTCGGCCCCGTCACGTTCGTACCGATCCCGAAGGGCACCGGTTTGCTGGCCGGCCTGCTGACAGTGGATTTGCCACCCGGCGTAAAACGTGGCGATCTGTATTCACTGGTCGTGCGACAGGTGACCGATGCCAGCGCTGTTGGCCTTCGCGGAGTCACTGGCCGCAATGCCGACAATGCCGCCGCCAAACAAACCACATCGGCCTATATCGCGTGGCGTCGCGTGTCGGGCGCGTTCCAGATCAATATCCAGATAAGCACCAAGGAGCAGTTGCTGCTGCCCGAAGAGCGCCATCTCGCACTGTTCCGCTGGATCGGTGAAAACATCCTGCCCTACAACCGCTGGTATCCGGTCATGCAGCGATACATCGAACAGCTGGCCGGGCGCGTGCAGGGCTTCGGCGGCGATCCCGGCAGCATTCCGCCATCGCAAACCGGCAGCGTGCCGGGTCATCCGGTGGGCACGGGGCACGGCTCAGGACATGGCTCGGGGCACGGTCCTGGCCACACACATGGAAGCGGAAAGGACGAGCACCAGCATGAGGTCACCGGCAAGATCACCGGTATCGTGTATGACCATTTCGGGGATTTCGTCGGGTTCATCCTGGAAACCGATCACGCCCACGAGTGGCACTTCCGTAGCCGCGAGTTGCGCATCATGGAGCTCGTGCGCGTGGCCTTTGCCGACCGGACTCGAGTCAGCGTGATACGCGAACACGGTCACTCCGATACACCGCTGTCGATCGTCCTGCGCGGCCCGCCGCACTTTGAGGGTTGATCGGCGGCTTCCTGGTGTCTGTTTACGACCTCTATCTGATCATCATCCATCTCGCGCTTTTCTAGCGCGAGCGTGGTGACGAGCCGTCCACTCCGTACAAGTCGTGATACACCTGACTCACACGCTCCCCCAGCCCGCCATCTTGACGGCCCTTGTTGAACGCGTCGTTGAGCTGCTTCTCGGCAAGGTGGAGGCTGCGCAGGAATCGCCGGGCGTCGTTTGATAGAGCGAGCTCGGCCATCTGTTGCTCCAGGCTTGCATCGTCGCCTGCGGCCAGTGTCTGCTGATTTTCTGAGGTGGATTCGGTGAGCATGGGCGGTCTAGGGGTGGTGTCGTTCATGGCCACTAGCCAAGCAAGACACTTGCCAATGCAGTCTTGGCCTGGACAACGCGAAGGACCGGTAGGCCGCAGCCTCTTCAGTCCGCCCAAGTGCTCACGCGGCGCCTGATCGCGGGCATGCCGCGCAACCGACGACGCGCCAACAGGGGCACGCCATGGCCTGCTTCATTTGCCAGTTGACGGCGAAAATTGCCCTGACCTGACGTCCACGGTCAGAAAAAGCATGTGGCTGCCGCGTGGCCACGACCGGGAGCTGACAGGGCAGGCGTTACCTCGGCTGTTCTCCGAGCGAGCGCTTTGTCTCATCGGCCCCATGCAGGTGCCCGAAAGCCACTGACGGCAGGTCGATCCGCCGTGCTCATTCGTTAAATAGCTGTCTAGTTACCTTTTTGACTCGCACCCTTTAAGGTGTAGGTCATCCCAGTCATGCAAAGAACTATGCCCGCACAACTTCTCGAAACATGGCGCCGTGAAATTGCGGACGCCCTTCAACGTCATCAACCGCGTTTGCCATCGGGCCTTGACGACCTCTGCGATGCCTTGCGAGCGGTAACCGATGCAACCGATTCGCGGCGTGCGTTGGCAAGCAGGGCCGAGCAAGCGCGGACTGCCTATCGTCGCTGGCACGTTGCCGAAGGCGATGGATACTCGGCGATCCTTATCGGCTGGCCGCCGGGATACCACACGCCCGTGCATGACCACGACGGCCTTTGGGGTATCGAGCTGGTGCTATGTGGTGCATTGCACGTGGACGAGTTCCAGCTCGGAAACGGCAAGCCCAAAGAGGTGCGTGCGCTCGACCTGCAAAGAGATGGCGCGGCGATCTTCGACGATGCGGCCTATGCACATGCGTGCTCCAACCCGTCGGCCGATGTGCCTGCCCTCAGCCTGCACGTCTACGGTGGGCCGCTGTTGTCTTACGCTGTATATCCGCAGACAGCGGGCGAATCTCCCCAACGCAAGTCGACGGCGACCGAGCCGCTCTGACGCGCCTGTTCTTGGCGCGGCACGGCAGTGATGCCGTGCCCCGGGGCGTGGCTGAAAGTGGCAATGCGTTTCGGTGTCGCGCTGGTCAGGAAGTCGGGTCGTTGCCTCACATCGATGACTGGCAACCACCCGCCCGGCACATTTTATGGCGACTATTTTCAATGGCCGCCTAGATGGCCATATGGGTCGATGGACGTATCACGAAAAATCGATGTCATCCAAGCCCGATTCGGCATAAGCATATGCCGTGAACCATCACTTCGGGATATGCAAAAGGAAGATACGGGGACTTAACGATGGACATGATTGACTGCCACCAACACGAAAAGCGACATCGTGTGCCCTACCAGGGTTTGCGAATTAATTCTTTGCTTCATTGGGGATCGATTTCATGACGGATATCGCGATCATCGGTGGTGGCGCAGCTGGCGCCGCGGTCTTCGGGGAGCTTCTGCGACGCAATCCACCATGCACGATTCACTGGATCGTCAACCAGCGTTCGCTTGGTCGAGGGGTGGCCTATAGCACGCTCGATGAACGGCATCTGCTTAACGTACGCGCCGCTGGGATGGGGTTGTTCCTCGATCATTCGGACGACTTTTTAAAACACGCCAGCGCCGAGCTGGATCGTGTGAGCGGGTCGGACTTTCTTCCTCGTCGCCTGTTTGGCGATTTCGTGCAGGCGCAAATTGGAGCGCTTATTCAATCCGCGCGGCAACAGGGGCAGTCTTTCAAAGTACATAAAGCTGGCGCAGTGGGCATCAGTGCCGCTCCGCACAACGGCTACATCATTGCGTTGGAGGATGGGCGAGCCATAGAGGCTGCCCATGTGGTTCTCGCATTGGGTGCGTTGCCGCCCCGGCCACTTCGAAGTGTCTCCAGCGAAACGCTTGCCAGCGGCGCATACCAGCTGGATCCCTGGGCCCATGATGAGCAGCAGAAGCCTCCTCGTCGCGTCGTGGTGATTGGTACGGGGCTGACGGCCGTCGATACGCTGCTGTCGGCATCGACGCGTTGGCCTGCCGCGGATCTGGTGGCAGTATCCAGGCATGGCCTGTTGCCCTTCGTGCACCCGGAGCAACCCTTGGCACCGTTTCCATTTCAGAATGAGCTCAACGAAAGCCTTCTGGAAAGTGACGGTGTGCCCGCCATGATGCGACTGGTTCGCGAGGCGTTCGCAGCACACTCCGGAGACTGGCGCAGCATTGTCGACGGCATGCGGCCGATCAACGCGAGGCTTTGGCAAAAACTCAGCAACAGACAGCGCCGGCAATTTCTGCGACACGTCCGCTGGCTTTGGGAAGCGTCGCGCCATCGCCTGGCACCAGCCTCTGCACAGGCCATCGAGCAACTGCGTGACGAGGGGCGCCTTCAGGTGCAGGCGGCGCGGGTTCTGCGGGTTGAGGAGGTTTCACCTTTGCGGATCACGCTTCGCGGCCGGGCATCGCAACTGGTCAGCACACTGGAGTCAGATCTGGTCATCCAGGCGACGGGCCTGGACACCGCCGTTGCCTATACGGAGCACGAACTCCTTTGCGGCCTGCTCGAGCAAGGGCTTGCCATTGCGGATCCGTTGCAGATGGGAGTCGTGGCCCAGCCTGACGGGCAATTGATCAACCGCTCGGGACAGCCTCAGCGGGGGCTTTTTGCGATTGGGTCTTTGCTGCGTGGCAGTTTGTGGGAATGCACCGCGATGCCTGAAATCCGCAGGGCTGCGCATCACGTGGCGACAGTTCTAAGTCAGGATCTCGTCGGCGTGCCCACCGTCAGTAACGGTGATGGCGGCGCGGGCAACTGATGGCAGTCCGCCAGCGGTGGTTCACGTTTTCACTGGTCGCGGCCACGCTGTTGGGTGTTGCGGTGGGCTGGATCTGCAACCGCCATCTGACATCGCAGCAGGCGGTCGATGTTGCGGCAAACCTGTCGATCATCACTGACGCGTTCCTGCGGTTGATCAAGATGGTTATCGCACCACTGGTGTTCGCCTCGCTGGTAACGGCGATCGCGAGAATGGGAGGGGCTGCCGAGATCAGTCGTGTCGGCGTGAAGGCGCTGGCGTGGTTCCTTGGCGCATCCTGTGTTTCCCTGACGATCGGTTTGCTGATGGCGCGTTGGCTGCAGCCAGGCGCGGAGCTGCATGTCCTCGCACAGCCTCCGCTGGCATCAGCGTCAATCGCGAGCGGCGTGGATGCCGCAAACTTTACCGTTGCGGATTTCGTGACACACCTGATCCCCCGCTCGTTCGCCGAGGCCATGGCCGGCAACGAAATCCTGCAAATCGTGGTGTTCTCGATCTTCATAGGAGCGGCAGCGGCGGCACTCAAGGAGAAGGCGCTGCAGTTCGTGGAACTCGTCGAGCAGCTCGCTGCCATCATGTTCAAGGTGACCGACTATGTGATGAAGGTGGCGCCGCTTGCTATCTTCGCTGCACTGGCAAGCTCGATCTGCATGCACGGCATCGGCATCGTGGGGACGTATGCACGGTTCGTGGCCGGGTTCTATCTCTCGTTGGGATTGCTGTGGGGAGTCCTGATCGTCGCGCTCCTGCTCATCGTCGGCTCGCGCGGTTTGCGCCTGCTTGCTGGCGTTCGGCAGCCCGTGTTGCTGGCGTTTGCCACTTCTTCGTCCGAGGCGGCTTATCCGCGGTTATTGGAAGAGCTGGTCGCGTTCGGTATCCCGCGGCGCATCGCAAGTTTCGTGCTGCCGCTCGGCTATTCGTTCAATCTGGACGGCGCCATGATGTATTGCACGTTTGCGATTCTGTTCATTGCGCAGGCTTATGGAGTCGACCTCACGGTGACCCAGCAGATCACCCTGTTCGGCCTGCTCATCGTGACCACGAAAGGTGTTGCCGGCGTTCCACGCGCGGCGATCGCCGTGGTCGCCGTCACGTTGCACTATTTCAACTTGCCGGACAGCGGCATCGCGCTCGTTCTCGCGGTGGACCATGTGCTCGACATGGGGCGGTCCGCGACGAATATCGTGGGCAATTCCGTCGCCGCTGCGGTCGTTGCCAAGTGGGAAGGCCAAATCGGACCGACGTCGAATGCCGGTCCTTCGTGAGCCCCTGATCCCTCGCCAGTAAATGGTTGCCACCCCAACGGATGATGATTCCCCATGCCTGCCATTGCCTATCTAGAATGCTCCCGTTGCCACGCACGACTTTCCGCCGACACGCCGCAGACGCTCTGCACGCAATGCCCTGACCAGCCGGCCGGCGCGCTTTATGTGAGATACGACCTGACGCACCTGCAGGGTCGATCGCCGGAAGATGTCGTCGGCGACTCCGCAGCATCGCCATGGAGCGGCATGTGGCGTTACCGCGCCGTGCTGCCGGATGTCGAGCCGGTGACCCTTGGCGAAGGCTGGACACCGATGCTGCGCAGCAAGCGGCACCCCGGCGCATTCCTGAAGGAGGAGGGTGCCAATCCTACGGGATCGTTCAAGGCGCGCGGATTGGCGCTGGCGGTCACCATGGCACGGCACTACGGCATAAAAAAACTGGCCGTTCCTTCCGCTGGAAATGCAGCAGGCGCGCTCGCCGCGTACGCTGCTGCGTCCGATATCGAAGCGCATATTTTCATGCCACGCGACGTACCGCTCGCTAACTATGTCGAGGCCATGGCATACGGCGCGAACGTCACGCTCGTCGATGGCGTCATCTCGGATTGCGCCCGGATCGTCGGCGAACGCAAGCAGCGTGAGGGCTGGTTCGATATCTCCACGCTAAAGGAACCGTTTCGCGTGGAAGGCAAGAAAACCATGGGTTACGAACTGGTTGAGCAGCTCGGATGGGAATATCCCGACGCGGTGTTCTATCCCACCGGTGGTGGCGTCGGCCTGATCGGCATGTGGAAGGCATTCGAGGAGCTGGAGCAGCTGGGCTGGGTGAAGCCCGGCAAGCGTCCGCGCATGTTCGCGATCCAGTCTTCCGGGTGCGCGCCGGTCGTGCAGGCCTTCAATGACGGAGCTGCCGCAAGCCAGATGTGGCAGAACGCGGAGACTGCCGCCTCGGGCTTGCGCGTGCCGAAAGCCTACGGCGACTACATCATCCTGGACATTCTGCGTGCCTCCGGCGGCATGGCGGTTGCCGTTTCCGACGAGGATATCTTCGCCTCCCTGCGGGATTGGGCCGCCAACGAGGGCATCTTCCTGTCACCCGAAGGCGCGGCGGCTACAGCGGCCTATGACCACCTGCTGGCCACCGGCGTGCTGGATGCCTCGCACCGTGTCGTCCTGTTCAACACGGGTGCCGGTTTGAAATACACGGATGTCACAGCGGCCGCGCTGGGTCTCAAGCACCCTGGCGAAGCTTGACCTGGAGCGGCTGGCCATTTCGGTTGTCTTGTGGGGATGCATCGATCGGGCGAGGTTGCTTCGGTGCCAGAGCGATCATCCATACAAACGTGACGACGTTATACCGTTGTAGGGCTGGCCCTGCAGGGTTGTCAACGAGTAGCATCGCTGCGCCGATGTTCGTTTGAGGGTGCCATGAACTACGCCTCATCCGCCCACGAAATTTTTTCGCACGTTCGCGTGATCCTGGCGATCGTGCTCGGCTTGAGCATCTCGCGCCTTGTGACCGGATTGACCCGGTTCGTCCAGCACCCAAAGATCTACAAGATCTATCCGATCCATATCGGATGGGTGTTTTTCCTGCTGCTGGCGATCATCCATTTCTGGTGGTACGAGTACGCGCTGATCGATGTTCCTTCCTGGACCTTCGCGATCTACCTGTTCGTGATCACGTACGCGGTCATTTTCGTCGTACTCGCGTCGTTGTTGTTTCCCGATCGACTGGACGACTATTCGGGCTTTGCCGAGTATTTCGAGTCCCGCAGAAAGTGGTTCTACGGCTTCCTTGCACTGATGTTCGTCGTCGATGTCATTGATACGGCGATCAAGGGTGAGGGCTATTTACACTCGTTTGGCGTGGAGTACATTGTGCGCCAGGGACTGCTCGCAGCGCTTGCGGTGATTGCGGTCTTCGTTGCCAACAAACGATTCCAGCAAATCTTTGTACTCTTCGCGCTGGCGTATGAACTGATCTGGATATTTCGCATGTTCGAGAATATCCGCTGACAGCCGCCCAGCGATGGCACAGCTCGCGCAATCCAAAGATCCAGCTACGCGGTCCACCTCGACGAAGAGTGAGAACCATGCCGTGAACCAGGGTATCCGTGTCACGAATCAGCCACGTTCACCGTCGCAGCATCCGATGCCATCCATCACGCCAACCAGTTAACCGCTTCTGCTGCCAACAAGGAGATGTCCATGCGCTTCTTCCGGGTTTTGGGTTATGTAGCGTCGATTGTGATGACGGGCTTGCTGCTCAGCATCCCGGCGTCTTTCGCGGCAACCGCAGATTCGACACACGATGACAGCGCCTTGCATCAAGCTGGAAACACCCTGGCATCGATACAAAAGCATGGCGCATTGCGGGTGGGTGTTGCCATCAACGCGCCATGGGTGATGCGTGACAAGAGCGGTCAGTGGGTCGGGCTCGAGGTTGACTACATGAGGCAACTGGCGAAGGACATGCGCTGGAAGATCGAGCTGGTTCCCACGACCTGGTCGACGGCGATCGACGATTTGCGTGGCGGCCATTTCGATGTCCTCGCATCGGGTCTGAGTGTGACGCCACAACGCGCACTGTTGCTGAAATACAGTGAGAACTATGGCAGTTTCTCGCTGGGGCTGGTGGTCAATCGCAAGGCACTCGGTTCGGATGATCTGCAGGCGTTGGAGACCGGCAGCAAGCACAGGATCGGCGTGCTTTCCGGCACTGTGACCGCGGCGACCAGCAAGACCTGGCTCGGCAACAGCGACGTCGTGGAAATCAGCGATGAAAATCAGGCCCTGCAAGATATCCGCAACGGCAAGCTGGACGGACTGGTGGCCGAGCAACCTCTGCCGGACGCGTTTGCCCACGCCTATCCCGAACAATTACGCACGCTGGACGTAAGCGAGTTTGGCAAGACAGCGCATGCATTCGCCGTGCGCCGCGGCGATCAGGATCTGCTGGATGTGATCAATGCGTGGCTGGTCTATCAGCAGGCGGCGGGCTTTATCGCGGATCGGGAGAAATTCTGGCTGGAAAGCTCGGCATGGGTCGAACTGATGTAATCGGATGATTGGGTCCCTGGGAGGAAAGATCGATGCGGGCTTTCTTTGCCACGTCCCTCGCCACGTCGGTGCTGATGGCCATCGCACCCATCGCCGTCGCATTGGCGCAGGACTGCGCCAATGCAAGCAGTCAGATGACCATGAATGTGTGCGCCGACCAGGCCTATCGGAAGACGGATGCCGAACTGAACGCTGTCTACAAGCAGATCAACGATCGGCTGAAAGACGACAGGGAGGCGGCAAAGCTCCTGGTCAACGCGCAGAAAGCGTGGCTGGCCTTTCGCGACGCCGAGTGCACGTTCACCACCTCTGCCAGTGCGCAGGGGAGCGTCTATCCCATGCTTGTAACCCAATGTCGTGACGGTATGACCAGCAAGCGCATCGAAGAGCTCAAAACCTATCTGCGCTGCGAGGAAGGCGATATGGGTTGTCCCGTACCGTCCAGGTAGCTATCAAACATGGGTAGCCAGAGATTCATCAGGCCGTCGGGATGTTTCGACGGACGGCCAAACCGCTATGCCATGTGTCGAGATGCGCTCGTGGTCAATCACGAACGTTGCATTGCATGGGTCGTTAGGTCAGCTGGCCGAGCTCGCGGAAGCCGCAACCGGAGCATGGCTGGCAGCAACGTTCGATACGGGCGCCTGTGACGTGAGCATGGCACCAAGGGTCAGCACGCAGACCAGCAGGCAGGCGGCGAAAAGGCTGTGCAGCATCAGGGTTTCGAATTTCATGACGGTTCTCCGCGAGTGAGGTAAGAAGCTTTCAAGAGGTATATGGCAAGGCCCGTGCCAACCCTTCGAATCTCCTGCAACCCGCATTCCTTAGCCATTTTGCTCGTTACCGCCCTGACAAAGGCTATGTCCGCGGACGCCGCGGTATTGTCCGGACATGGTGCGGACAGCGGACAGTAGACTTTCGCTATCGAACCCGGACAGATGTTGATAAAAGTGGCCCAACCCGCGCCGCACCGTCACGTGACACATCAAGCAGTCCGATAACCTGGTGAAGCTCGAAGAACATTTCACCCCCCCCCCAGCGCGCTCCGCGAAATCGAACAATCGCGCGTACCCCCCAGTACGTATCTCTGGATGTTTCCCACAAGGCAGGTGGTCCATGGGCAAATACTATTTCGTAGGCAGTGGTATCGCTTCACTGGCTGGCGCGGTCTTTCTGATCCGCGATGGCGGTGTTTCAGGCTATGACATTGTGATTCTTGAGGAGTCGCATGAGTTCGGCGGCGCGTTCGACGCACATGGCAGTGCCGATACCGGTTACTACATGAGTGGAAGCCGGATGTTCGAGGCGATGTATCAATGCACGTTCGACTTGTTGGCGTCGATTCCCTCGATCAGCAATCCCAATATCTCGGTCAAAGAAGAAACCGACCTCTCGAACAAGGCGACGCCCTGGTACGACAAGGCACGGCTGGTCGATCGCGATGGCAAGATCCCGGATTTTCACACCATGGGCTTCACCGAGAGGGATCGGGTGGATCTGGTAAGAATAATGGCCGAGCCGGAAGGCATGCTCAACAGCAAGCGGATCGCCGATTGCTTTGAAGAGCACTTCTTCCAGACCAACTTCTGGTTTGAATGGTGCACATTGTTCGCCTTCGAGCGCTGGCACAGCGCGATCGAATTCAAGCGTTATCTGCAACGATTCGTGCACCACTTCTCCACCATCGACACACAGGAGAACATCTACCGCAGCCTATACAACCAGTACGACAGCTTTGCCGTGCCGTTGGTGCGTTGGTTGCAGGACCGACAGGTGGATTTTCGCTATCACGTACGCGTTGACGACCTGCACTTCAAGTCGGGAACCGATGCGATCACGGTGACCGGCATCGAATTTCGCAAGCAGGGAGTCAGCGGCCATATCGATGTCGGCGACGGTGACAAGGTCTTTGTCACCAACGGCTCGATGACGGCCGACAAAGTATTCGGTTCAATGACGCTGGCGCCAGTGATGGACCGTAGCAACAAGTCCGGTGCATGGCGGCTGTGGGAAAAGCTGGCCGAGGGCAGGCCGCATTTCGGCAACCCTGCGGCGTTCAACGGCAACATCGCTGAGTCGTCATGGATTTCCTACACCGTCACGGTTAGCGACCCGCTTTTCCTCGAGCTCATGGAACGCTTCAGCGGCAGCAAGCCCGGCGCCGGCGGCTTGATCACTTTCAAGGATTCCAGTTGGCTGATCACCATCTCCATCTACCATCAGCCATTCTTTCCCAATCAGCCCGAAGGCACGTTCGTGTGGTGGGGTTATGGCCTGTTCCACGACCGCCCCGGCGACTACGTCAAAAAGCCCATGGCCGAATGCACGGGTGCAGAAATCCTGCAGGAGGTGCTGGGGCATCTCCACTTCAGCCAGCAGGACAAGGACGCCATTATCGCCAGCTCAAACTGCATCCCCTGCACCATGCCGTATATCACCAGCCAGTTCATGGTGCGCAAGGCCGGTGACCGACCCGACGTAGTCCCGCGGGGTTCGACAAATCTCGCATTCATGGGTCAGTACGCCGAGCAGCCCGACGACGTGGTGTTTACCGTGGAGTACTCGGTGCGATGCGCGATGAGCGCGGTTTACACCTTGCTGAAGCTGGATAAGAAGCCGCCGGCCGTCTACAAGGGTTTGCACAGCCCCAAGGTCATCGTCGACGCAATCCGCACTCTGCATCGCTAGGTCATGAGCGCAGCTTCCCCAACCGACAGCTACCGCTGTTGGGTGAGCTGCGAAGCCCCCACGACAACAGGGTCAGCTTGAGTTTTTCATAACCAACCAGCCCGGGTCCCGCAATCTGGTTCGGAGTAGGAAGCCATGCACCATTCCCGCCTATGTGCGCTGCTCATCGATTGCAATACTCACGATATCGACGAGGCGGCCAGCTTCTGGGCTCAAGCCTTGGGGCGGCCGATCGATTTGGATCATCCGGGTACTCGCGGCAATTACCGCATGCTGGATACGCCGGACGACGAACCCATTGTTCAAATTCAGCGCGTCGCGCATGAGAGCAGGGTTCATCTGGACATTGAGACCGACAACATTCCGGACGAGGTGGCTCGTCTTGAGAAGTTGGGAGCTCAGGTCGTGGATCGCCTCGAGCGCTGGGTCGTGATGCAAGCGCCCACAGGGCAACGATTCTGTGTGGTGCGGGTGCAGCGTCCGGGATTCCCCAAGAATGCCAACCGCTGGGACTGACTTGCGTTGGGCCGAATGGGCGGCCGATGGTCGGCCTCCCCCATCAACTCAAATGTGCACCGACATCATCGCGACAGATCGATCACATATGTCGCGGTGCCGTCGCCGTGATCCTTGATCTGGCGAATGTGATCAAGCCCCGCTGCCTGCGCCACGTCCTGTTTTCCCGAGGCACCCTTGAACACGATGGTGCCATGCGTCTTCAGCGGCGCGAAGCGCCATGAGGTGGGTTCGAGATCCTTTGTGCCGAGCTGTTGATGCCGTTGCAGCCACCGCGCCAGGATTTCGCGGGTGCCATCCGGTGCGGTCAGCACGATGTTCTTGCCGTCAAGGCCGGGGAAATTTCCGCCGCCGCTGGCGCGGTAGTTGTTGGTGACGACGATGAATACCTGGGTCGGTGCGACGGGTTTGCCGTGCCAGGTCAGCGACGTGATGCGTTGACCCACGGGCTTCGACACGTCGATGACGTAATGGATGCCACCCTGGATCTGGTCGAAATTAAAGCCAGGGTAGTGGTCGTTGATCAGCGCCTGTTCGCCAGGCTTGGTCGGGTCGATGTGGTTGAAGCGTTCGGCGGATTTTTCCAGCCACGCCTTCAGGCCACTGCCGTCGATCTTCACCGCGGCCAGCGTGTTCGGATAGAAGTACAAGTCGGCGGCACTGCGCAGGGTTAGCGAGCCGGCGGCGACGTCGGTGTAATCGTCAGGGCCACCGAAGCCGGTGCGGAATGCGGCAGCGGACGACAGCACCGGCACCCTTGCGAGCTCGGGATGCAGGCGCGGCAATTCGGAACGCACGTAGTCGGCCTGAGCGGCGTTGATGGCGGCCAGTGCGGTCATGTTGCCTTCGTCGGCAAAGTAGCTGCTCATGCGCAGAGTGCCGTTTCCAATCGGTGTGTTGACGTACGCGATCGCCGCTTCATGCACGCCCTGCACCAGCGGCGCAATCGTGGGATCGACCGGCACGCATTGATTCTTCTGCGCACAGATCGGTCGCACTTCACTATGCGTGTTGTCGAGGTCGACCACCCAACGACCGTGCTGGCGATTCAGCACCAGCTGGATCACGCCCAGATCCTTGCCGAAAAAGCCGCCCATCACGGCAGGCACGTTGCGCACGAAGCCACGCCTGGCGTCGACGTCTTTCATACCCGCGTAGCGCGGGCCGGGAAACTCGGTATGCGCGTGGCCGAGCAGCAGCACGTCGATGCCCGGAACGCCGGCCAGATACCAGCCGCCGTTTTCCATCTCTGGCGTGTATGGCGCGGTATCCAGTCCGCCATGCAGGACCGCCACGATCACGTCGGGATGTTGTGCTTCGAGTTGCGGAAGATACTTCTGCGCGGCCTCGACCACGCCGCTGACGCTGACCTTGCCGGCCAGGTTCTGCTTGTCCCACTGCATGATCGGCGGCGGGGTGAAGCCGATGATGCCAATCTTCAAAGGCACCTCGACCTTGCTGCCGTCCTGCGTATAGGCCTCGATGGTTTTGGTGACCACGGCCCAGGGTTGGAAAATCGGGGTGCCGTCGCGCGCGCTGGCGACGTTGGACAACACCAGCGGAAAATGTGGGCCGGCGCAGCGGTTCGCATGTGTGCCATCCACGTTCATTGGCGTGCCGGTGACCTGCGACAGGAAGCCCAGGCCGTAATTGAATTCGTGGTTGCCGATGGTGCCGCCGTCATAGCCGATCGCATCCATCGCCTGATAGATGGCCAGTTCCTGTTCGCAACCCACGGGCTTCACGAGCGCCTGATAGTCGGCCAGCACGCTGCCCTGGATGGTGTCGCCACTGTCGAACAGGAAGGTGTTGGGAAACTCCGCGCGGGCGCGGCGGATCAGCGTGGCGGTGCGCTCTAAACCGAGTGAATCGTCCGGCTTGAGCTTGTAGTAGTCGAAGCTGAGCACGTTCGCATGGATGTCGGTGGTTTCCAGGATCGCCACGTTTGCGCGCGCGCCATCCGAAAGCTGGATCGGCTTGTGCGCCTGGCTGGCGCAGCCGGCGAGCAGGGCGGTTGCGAGGGTGACGAGGGGAATGGTCAACGAGGAGAGGCGAAGCGACATGGTGGTTCCGTGAGATGCGTATATGCCCTGAGCGTAAAAACTAGCAGATTGGGATGACAGACTCCTGTCTGTAATGACGCGTCACGTAGGTTGGGGTGAGCGCAGCGATGCCCAACATGGCGGCGAGGGAATGTTGGGCATCGCTGCGCTCACCCCAACCTACGGAGCTTGCATTGGGGGGTTTTCCGCGAGCACCCGCCCCTTATCCCAACCTTCTCCCCGAGGGGGAGAAGGGGCTAACGAAAACGCCGCCCGAGGGCGGCGTTTGGTTTTGCTTTATTGATGAGGGCCTTACTTCGCTTGGCCGACGATCCAGGTGACGGCGGCTTTGACCTGTGCGTCGGTCAAGGCGGGGTTGCCGCCCTTTGCCGGCATGAAGTTGCCGTCCGGACCGTGGTAACCCTCGGTGGCATGCTTGATCAGGGTGTCCAGACCCTGGGCGATGCGCGGACCCCACATGCTCTTGTCGCCCAGCTTCGGCGCACCGGCGACGCCGGCGGTATGGCAGCTGGTGCACAGGTTTTCGTAGATGGTCTTGCCGTCGGTCGTGCCGCCGTAGGCGACTTGCGACGCGGCGGCCTTGGCGGCGGCATCGGCCGCGGCCTGCATCGCGGCGCGACCGGTGTCGCCGGCGTACACGGCGCCGGCCGGGGCAATCCGCTCGGCGATCTGGGCCGATTCGTTCGGATTGGTTTCATGCGGCTCGTGCTGATAAATCTCGAAGCCGGCGAAGATCAGTACCAGTGTCAGCACAGCCAGGCCGCCGATCATCAGCGAAAGTTGGCGGATGGTTGCCTGGTCGGATTTGCTCATGGGACCGCTCACGCACGTACTCCTGTCAGTAGGTCAGCCGGAAGGCCACGATGGCTGCTCCGGCATGCCTGAATGCTTACTCTGTTGCACCGGTCTGGCGAAATCAGCCCGGCGTGGATTACCGCACCGCAGATGGGCGGTATCGATTGCCATGTTGCCGGCAGGCCCTGATTTTGGAGCCGGACAGACAACCAGTCGCGGATTATAAACGAAGCGCGCGGCAAGTTTCAGGCCCTTCCGCAGCTGGCTGCGGCGGCCTGACCCACCCGTGGCCGGCGTCATCGAGGTCGGCGTAGCCGCTCCGATGCGTCAAATACGCCTTGAAACCGGGGTTTCCCCTGCCATCGGTCATGCCTCACCCCTGTCAACCGGCATTGTTCAAGGTCGTTCAACAACCCCTATGCTTTCACCCCATGAGGAACCCGTCGGACGAAAGTTGCCGACGAGGGGAAGCCCCGACAAACTCCGGACACATCCGACATATAAATATATATATGCTGCGTTGTTGTGTGCGGGGTAGCCACACTGTTTAGCCAGGAGTTTTACATGTCGCGTTTTTGGAAGATCGCGTTGATCGTCGTTGCCGTGATCGTGGTGGCGCTTGTCGGTTTCCGCCTGCTGCACAAGCCGAGTGAAGGCGCGGCTGGCGAAGGCCGTCATCGGCATGGCGCTGGTCAGGGTCAGCAGTCTGCAGACAAGGACCAGCAGAGTGCATCGGACAAGTCGGCGAATGGCCAGGACAACGGCCCGGTGCCGGTCACGGTCGAACCGGTGACCAAGCAGAACGTGCCGGTCTATCTCACCGCGCTCGGCACCGTGCAAGCGCTGAATACGGTCACGGTGAACTCGCAGGTCGCCGGCCAGATGCTCTCCATCAACTTCAAGGAAGGCCAGCCGGTGACCAAGGGCCAGGTACTGGCGCAGATCGACCCGCGCACGTTCCAGGCTGCCTACGATCAGGCAGCGGCCAAGCAGAAACAGGACGAGGCCCTGCTCGGCACCGCGCAGAGCACGCTCAAGCGCAACCAGGCACTGGTCGCCAACGGCTATGTCGCTGCGCTGGACATGGATACCTTCCGCAACAACGTGGCCCAGCTCGAAGCCACCGTGGTCGCGGATGCGGCGAATGTCCGGTCCACGAAAGTGCAGCTGGATTTCACCAAGATCATCTCGCCGATCGACGGCGTTGCCGGCATCCGCAATGTGGATCCGGGCAACGTGGTGACGACCACCACCGCGATCGACACGCTGACCCAGATCCAGCCGATCTACGTGGTATTCAACCTGCCCGAAGTGAACCTGGAGATGGTGCGTGGTGCTACCACCAAAGGCACCGATCCGCTCGAGGTGATCGCGCTCGACCGTGCCGACGCGCACCCGCTCGACACCAGCGGCGTGCTGCAGGTGGTCGACAACCAGATCGACATCACGACCGGCACCTTCAAGCTGCGTGCAGTGTTCGCAAACCCGACCAGCAGCCTGTGGCCCGGCCAGTTCGTCAATGTGCAACTGAAAGTGCGCACGGTGGACGGTGGCCTGGTGGTGCCGGCACAAGCGGTGCAGCGAGGTCCGGATGGTGACTACGTCTATCTGGTGCAGAGCGACCAGACGGTCAAGATGCAGCCGGTCAAGTTGGCCGGTGAAGTCGGCGACAGCCACGTGATGATCAGCTCCGGCCTGTCCGTGGGTGAGCAGGTAGTGACCGAGGGCCAGTTCCGCCTCAAGCCCGGCAGCAAGGTCAATGCGCTCAAGCCGGGTCAGGTGCCGGCGACGCCGAGCAGCGCCGAACTGGACAAGGCCAAGAAGAACCAGAGCGGTGGCAAGCGCCGTGGTCAATGACGTCGGCGAATTGCTAGCCATGGGGTCGGCCACGCAATGGACGACTTCATCGCAGCGCTGCCAAGGACGACTTCGCCGCGGCTGTTTGCCGCCCCTGTTCCACTGAAGGTCGCCAGCGACCTCGCCTACTGACGGTTTCGACGCCCCATGGGATTCTCCACGCTCTTCATCCGCCGACCGATCGCCACCTCACTACTGATGGTGGCGGTGCTGCTGCTCGGCATCCTCGGCTACCGGCAACTGCCGGTGTCGGCGCTGCCCGAGATCGAAGCACCCAGCCTGGTGGTGAGCACCCAGTATCCGGGTGCCAGTGCCGCGACGATGGCTTCGCTGGTCACCACGCCGCTGGAGCGCCAGCTCGGACAGATCTCCGGGCTGTCGATGATGACCTCCGATTCGTCGGCGGGCCTGTCCACCATCGTGCTCCAGTTCAACATGGACCGCGACATCGATATCGCTGCGCAGGATGTGCAGGCGGCGATCAATCAGGCCCACGGTACGCTGCCCAGCACGCTGCCGTATCCGCCGGTGTACAACCGGGTGAATCCGGCCGACGCGCCGATCATGACGCTCGAGCTCACCTCGGACAGCCGGCCGCTGCGTGACGTCAACGACTACGCCGATTCGATCCTCGCGCAGAAACTGTCGCAGGTGCAGGGCGTGGGCCTGGTCTCGATTGCCGGCAATGTGCGGCCGGCCGTGCGCATCCAGGTCAATCCGGCGCAGCTGGCCAACCTCGGCCTGACCATGGAAGACGTGCGCAACGCGTTGACCGAGGCGAACGTCAATGCGCCCAAGGGCACGCTGAACGGCACCACGCAGTCCTACACGATCAGCACCAACGACCAGCTGGCCACCGCTGCCGAATACAAGAACACCATCATCTCGTACAGCAGCACCACCAATGCGCCGGTGCGCCTGTCCGATGTGGCGAACGTGGTCGACGGCGTCGAGAACGATCAGCTGGCGGCGTGGGCCAACGGCAAGCCGGCGGTCCTGCTGGACATCCGTCGCCAGCCAGGCGCGAACATCGTGCAGACGGTGCAACAGATCCGGCAGATCCTGCCGCAGCTGCGCAGCGTGTTGCCGGCCGATGTGCACCTGGGCATCTTCGCCGATCGCACGATCACCATCCGCGCCTCGGTCGAGGACGTGGAGTTCACCCTGCTGCTGACCATCGGTCTGGTGGTGGCGGTGATCTTCGTGTTCCTGCGCCGGTTGTGGGCCACGATCATTCCGTCGGTCGCCGTGCCGCTGTCGCTGCTCGGCACGTTCGGCGTGATGGCGTTCACCGGGATGTCGCTGGACAACCTTTCGCTGATGGCACTGACTGTGGCCACCGGCTTCGTGGTGGACGATGCGATCGTGATGATCGAGAACATCGTGCGCTACATCGAGCAAGGCATGGACGGCAAGGAGGCGGCAGAAGTCGGTGCGAAGGAAATCGGCTTCACCGTGCTGTCGCTGACCGTTTCGCTGACCGCCGTGTTCCTGCCGTTGCTGCTGATGCCCGGTGTCACCGGGCGCCTGTTCCACGAGTTCGCCTGGGTGCTGACCATCGCCGTGGTGATCTCGATGCTGGTGTCGCTGACGCTGACGCCGATGATGTGCGCCTACCTGCTGAAGCCCGATCAGTTGCCCGAGGGCGACGACGCCCACGAGCGGCATGCTGCCGCCGGCAAACAGAATCTCTGGACGCGCACGGTCGGCTTTTACGAGCGCACGCTGGACTGGGTACTCGATCATCGGCCGCTGACCATGATGGTTGCGGGCGCGGCGGTGGTGTTGACAGTCTTCCTGTACATCGTGATACCGAAAGGCTTGTTGCCCGAGCAGGACACTGGCCTGATCACGGGCGTGGTGCAGGCCGACCAGAACGTGGCGTTCCCGCAGATGGAGCAGCGCACCCAGGCGGTTGCCGAGGCGCTACGCAAGAATCCGAACGTGGCGGGCGTGGCGGCGTTTATCGGCGCGGGTTCGATCAACCCCACGCTGAACCAGGGGCAGCTCAGCATCGTGCTCAAGGACCGTGGCGATCGCAGCGGCCTGGATGATGTGCTGGCCAGCCTGCAAAACAACGCGGCGGATATTCCCGGCGTTGCGCTGTACTTGAAGCCTGTGCAGGACGTGACGCTGGACACGCGTGTTGCCGCCACCGAGTACCAGTACTCGATGTCCGATGTGAATTCGGACGAGCTGTCGACCTATGCCGAAAAGATGACCCAGGCGTTGCGCGATCTGCCGGAGCTGTCCGACGTCGACAACAACCTGGCCAACCAGGGCAACGCGCTCAAGTTGACCATCGATCGCGAGAAGGCCAGCCGACTCGGCGTGCCGATCCAGACCATCGACGACACGCTGTACGACTCGTTCGGCCAGCGCCAGATCTCCACCATCTTCACCCAGTTGAACCAGTATCGCGTGGTGCTGGAAGTGGCACCGCAATTCCGCACCAGCACCGCGCTGCTGAATCAATTGACCGTCAAGAGCAACGGCAGCGGCGCGCTGACCGGCAGCAATGCCACCAGTTTCGGTCTGGCCGCTTCCAGCAACTCCTCGACCGCCACCGGCATCAATGTCGCCAACACCGGCATCATCATCGGCAATGGCGGCACGATCCCGCTCGCCTCGCTGGCCGATTCCGTCAACACCAATGCACCACTGGTGATCAGTCACCAGCAGCAGCTGCCGGCGGTGACGGTGTCGTTCAACCTGGCGCCGGGCTACTCGCTGTCGCAGGGCGTGGACGCCATCGCCAAGGTGGAGCAGAGGCTGAACTTCCCGCCACAGGTACGCGGCCAGTTCATCGGCAAGGCGGCGGAGTTCTCCTCCTCACTGGGCAATGAAATCCTGCTGCTGCTCGCCTCGGTGATCGTGATCTACATCGTGCTGGGTGTGTTGTACGAGAGCTACATCCATCCGCTGACGATCATCTCCACGCTGCCACCGGCCGGCGTCGGTGCGCTGCTGGCGCTGATCATGTGCGGGATGAGTCTCTCGGTGGATGGCATCGTCGGCATCGTGCTGCTGATCGGCATCGTCAAGAAAAACGCGATCATGATGATCGACTTCGCGATCGAGGCGAAACGCACCGGCATGAACGCGCATGACGCGATCCGCCGTGCCTGCCTGCTGCGCTTCCGCCCGATCATGATGACCACCGCGGCGGCCATGCTTGGCGCGCTGCCGCTGGCACTCGGCACCGGCATTGGTGCCGAGCTGCGGCGACCGTTGGGCGTATCGATCGTCGGTGGTCTGCTGCTGTCACAGCTGGTGACGCTGTACACCACGCCGGTGATCTATCTGTACATGGAGCGATTCTCCGACTGGCTGGAGCACCGTCGCGAGCAGCGCGCACTGACACAGGCGCGGAGCACGACGTGAGTCGTGGAATCAGGTTCCTCGACGCAGCCAGCGATGGCGCGTCGACAAGGAGACTGGCAGGAAAGGGGCGGGCCCGCGGGCCGTCGCCCCTTTCGGCGTTTTGTCGACCGTGATTCAACACGGCGCCATGACTCGACGCGTCGATCCCGATTCAACGCTTTGGCGGCTGGTGCGTTGAGTCACCCATGAAGCGAAGCTACCCTGTCAATTCCCCCTCGTCGTGCGCGGGGGCTGGATCTGCCGCATGAATATCTCTGGTCCCTTCATCCGTCGCCCGATCGGCACCTCGCTGCTGGCGATGGGAGTGTTCGCCGTCGGCATCATCTGTTATCTGCTGCTCGGCGTGGCGGCGTTGCCGAACATGCAGTTTCCGGCGATCTTCGTCACCGCCAGTCAGGCAGGCGCGAGTGCTGGCAACATGGCGTCCACCGTGGCCGCACCGCTGGAGCGGCATCTGGGACAAGTGCCGGGCATCGATACGATGCGCTCGACCAGCTCGCTGGGCAGTACCCAGGTATTGCTGATGTTCGACGCCGGGCGAAACATCGATGACGCCGCGCGCGATGTACAGGCGGCGATCAACGCGGCGGCCCCTGATCTGCCGCCCGGCCTGAATAGCCCGCCGAGTTACGAGAAGGCCAATCCGAATGACGATCCGATCATCGCGTTTGCGCTGACCTCCGACACGCAGTCGGCGCGCGATCTCTACGATGTCGCCGATTCGCTGATGGCGCAGCGGCTGCGCCAGCTCAGCGGGGTATCCGAGGTGGACATTCTCGGCGCGGCGACGCCGGCGGTGCGGGTGGACGTGAATCTGCGCGCGCTGAATGCGATGGGACTGTCGCCCGACCAGTTGCGCAACGCGCTGACTGCAGCGAACGTCAGCGAGCCGGAGGGCTTTCTGTCCAATGGCGTGACCACCATGTCGGTGAGCGCCAATGATGCGTTGCACACGGCTGCCGATTTCGCGCAGTTGGTGGTCGCGACGCACAACAACGTCCCGGTGCATCTATCCGATATCGCGAAGGTCTACGACGGCCTGCAGGACGCTTACCAGGCGGCCTGGTTCCAGGGCAAGCCGGCGATCCTGATGTACGTCTACAAGCAGTCCGACGCGAACATCATCGCCACCGTGGATCGGGTCAAGGCCGAAGTGCCGACGCTGCGCGGTTTCCTGCAGCCGGGCACGACGCTGACGCCGTATTTCGACGACACGCCGACGATCCGTGCCTCGCTGCGTGAAGTGCAGCTCACCTTGTTGATCAGTCTGGCGATGGTGGTGATGGTGATGGCGCTGTTCCTGCGCCGGCTCGCGCCGACCCTGATCGCGGCAGCGGCTGTACCGCTATCGCTGGCCGGCGCTGCGATGGTGATGTACATCCTGGGCTTCACGCTCAACAACCTCACCCTGCTGGCGCTGGTGATCGCGATCGGTTTCGTGGTGGACGATGCGATCGTGGTGATCGAAAACATCATCCGCCACATCGACCAAGGCATGCCGCGCTTGCAGGCGGCGTTGACCGGTGCGCACGAAATCGGCTTTACCATTGTCTCGATCACCGCCTCGCTGATCGCCGTGTTCATCCCGCTGTTGTTCATGGGCGGCATCACCGGCATGTTCTTCAAGGAATTCACGCTCACCCTGGTGGCGGCGATCGCGATATCGGCGATCGTTTCACTCACGCTGACCTCGGCGTTGTGCGGACATTTCCTGAGTGGGCACGATGCGCCGGGCGATCTGGCAACGAGCAAGCCCTCGAAGCTGGCGGTCGCGCTGGATGCTTTCCATGAGGGCATGTTGCGGTTCTACAGCCGTGCGCTGGATTTTTCGCTGCGTCACGCCTTGCTGTTCTCGTTGACGCCGCTGATTCTGATCGGGATCACCGTGCTGCTGTTCACCCAGGTCAAGACCGGGCTGTTTCCGCCGCAGGACACCGGCTTGATCCGTGGTCGCGCCACTTCCGGTTCCACCGTGTCGTTCCAGGACGCGTCGAACCGCCAGCAACGCCTGATCGACATGTTGCTGAGGGACCACGACGTCGCCACCGTGGGTGCGCGCCTCGGCAGCAGCCGGCAAGGCGCCAGCGGTTCGTTCGACATCGAACTGAAAACCCACGCACAGGGCCGGCGGGACGACACGTTTGCTGCACTGGCGCGTTTGAGCGCCAAGGCCGCCAAGTATCCTGACCTCAACGTACGCCTGCGTCCGATTCAGGACCTGCCGAGTTTCGGTGGCGGCGGAACCAGCCAGGGCGCGCAGTATCAGATCTCGCTGCAGGGCGACAACCCGGATGAGCTGCAGGCATGGTTGCCCAAGCTGGTGGGCGCACTGAAGAACAATCCCAAGTTGCTGGACGTGGGCAGCGATCTGGACGATGCCGGACTGCAGCAAAACATCGTGATCGACCGCGACAAGGCGGCGCGTCTGGGCATCTCGATGGGCACCATCGACGGCGTGCTGTACGACTCGTTCGGCCAGCGCCAGGTCAGCACGATCTACTCCAATCTCAACCAGTACAAAGTGGTGGTGAATGCGCTGCCGAATCAGACTGCCACGCCGGCTGCACTGAATCACATCTACGTCCCGACCAGCAGTGGCACGATGACGCCGATGTCTGCCATCGCCCATCAGGTGGCGGGTCTGGCACCGACCCAGATCACCCACGAAAACCAGTACACCACGATGAGCATGAGCTTCAACCTCGCGCCCGGCGTGAGCATGGGCGAGGCACTGCAGATCATCCAGGCCACCGGCAACAACATGCGCATGCCGGGTGACATCAAGCTCAACGTGGGCGGCGATTTCCGCCGCTTCCAGCAATCGCAGAGCGGCATGCTGTGGCTGGTGCTCGGTGCGATCCTCACCGTCTACATCGTGCTCGGCATCCTGTACGAAAGCCTGATCCATCCGGTAACCATTCTGTCCACCCTGCCGGCCGCTGGCGTCGGCGCGTTGATGGCGCTGTGGATCACCGGCACCGAGCTATCGATCATTGCGCAGATTGCACTGGTGCTATTGATCGGCATCGTCAAGAAAAACGCGATCATGATGATCGACTTCGCCCTGGTCGCCGAGCGCGAGCATGGCAAGTCGCCTCTCGAGGCGGCGCGCGAGGCCTGCCTGGTGCGCTTCCGGCCAATCATGATGACGACCATGGTCGCCATCCTCGCCGCACTGCCGATTGCCATCGGCCTGGGCGAGGGCTCCGACCTGCGCCGCCCGCTCGGCATCGCCATGATCGGAGGCCTGCTGATCTCGCAAAGCCTGACCCTGCTCAGCACCCCGGCCCTGTACGTGATCTTCTCGTGCCTCGCCGCACGTTGGAAAAGCCGCCGCACTGTTCGCAGCGTTGCCCCCGCCCTCTAGCAGCGCCATGTGCCTGTTGGAGCGCACCACGGATCAAGTCCTTTGGATGATCTCGGATAGGCAACGAGATCCCGGCCGCCCTGTATCGAGAATCCAGCATGTTCCTACGACCAGCAACCGTACGTCACCCATATTTGACCTCTGGGTTATAGACTCCCACCCCATACTCACGATCAGTTAACCGTCATGTAGCTATGACTGGGAGCGTTCCGAAACGGAGCGCGCGTTCGATGGACCATAAGACCCGCCAGCCCTGAAGCAGGAGATGCCCCATGAAGATGACCCGTCAACCTTTGATTTGCGCCCTATCGCTGGCCGCCGTACTGGCCCTGAGTGCCTGTAGTGGCCATAACGACGAATCCGCTACGCCAACACCCGCGCCGGCTCCGAATACGGCACCTGCGTCCACGGCGATGACTCCGCCAGCAGCCAGCACCGCCATGACGCCGCCGGCAGCCAGCACTGCCATGACGCCGCCAGCCAGCAGCACGGCTGCCATGCCAGCGGCCAGCAGCACCGCCGGACACTGACGCTTCAGTTCGGTGAAGGGTTCCTTGAGCGGCAAGCAGGTCGCCGACAGGGGACTTGATTGAAGGAATAGCCCGCTGGCATCGGGGAACCAGGAATGCGGCCCTGTCGCGCTCCTGGTTCCCCGCGATTTATTGTGACTGTGCTGCTTGCTGTTCACGACTGGAGCAGCAACTCGCGGCGCCAAATCTCGTCAGTCTCTGGGCGCGCCGCGCCGCTTGCTCGACCTGGCTGCCAGGCCATGCCGCCCCGTCGCGTCCCCATGGTTTTGGGCGGCCAAGGTCGCATTCCGCAAGCCGGTCATTCTCCGCGCACGGCGCCACAGTACGCCGCTGTATGTCCCAGACATGGTCATTGCGCCCGGATGGGGCGAAAATGGGTGTCTTGTGTTTGTGCCGGGCGGTGCCATCTCCGTCCTGACTTTTTCCAGATCCCTGATTCCCAGCCGGAGATTTACATGTCTGACAGCAAGCCCACGCCGCCGACCGGTGGCAGCAAGATCACCATCGCCAACGGCAAGCTGCATGTGCCAAACCAGCCGATCGTGCCCTTTATCGAAGGTGACGGTATCGGTCCGGATATCTGGCGCGCCTCGGTGCGTGTGCTCGATGCGGCGGTGGCCAAGGCCTACGGCGGCGAGCGCAAGATCCACTGGATGGAGATCCTGGCGGGCGAGAAGGCCTTCAATGAAACCGGTAGCTGGCTGCCCGAGGAAACCGTCGAGGCCTGCCGTGACTATCTGGTCTCGATCAAGGGTCCGTTGACCACGCCGGTCGGTGGCGGCATCCGCTCGCTCAACGTGGCGTTGCGCCAGCAGCTGGATCTGTACACCTGCCTGCGCCCGGTGCGCTGGTTCAAGGGTGTGCCGTCGCCGGTGAAGAAGCCGGAAGACGTCGACATGGTGATCTTCCGCGAGAATTGCGAGGACATCTATGCGGGTATCGAATTTCAGGAAGGTACGCCCGAGGCGGCGAAATTCCTGGCCCTGCTGAAAGAGCATTTCCCGGACCGCTTCAAGAAGATCCGCTTCCCGGAAACCTCCGGCATCGGCATCAAGCCGGTCTCGAAGGAAGGTACCGAGCGGTTGGTGCGCGCGGCGTTCAAGTACGCGATCGACAACGATCGCCGCTCGGTAACGCTGGTGCACAAGGGCAACATCATGAAGTTCACCGAAGGCGCGTTCCGTGACTGGGGCTATGCGCTGGCGAAGAACGAGTTCGGCGCGGTCGACCTGGACGGTGGCCCGTGGATGACCTTCAAGAACCCGAAGACCGGTAACGAGATCGTGGTCAAGGACGTGATCGCCGATGCGTTCCTGCAGCAGATCATGACCCGTGCGAAAGAGTACGACGTGGTTGCCACGCTCAACCTCAACGGCGACTACATCTCCGACGCGCTGGCGGCAGAAGTCGGCGGCATCGGCATCGCGCCGGGCGGCAACATCAACTACGTCACCGGCCACGCGGTGTTCGAGGCGACTCACGGCACGGCGCCGAAGTACGCCGGGCAGGACAAGGTCAATCCGGGTTCGGTCATCCTGTCTGGTGAGCTGCTGCTGCGTCACCTCGGCTGGAACGAAGCGGCCGACGCGATCATCCACGCGATGGACAAGGTGATCGCTGCCAAGACGGTCACTTACGACTTTGCCCGCATGATGGAAGGCGCGAAGGAAGTGAAGTGCTCCGAGTTCGGCGATGCGCTGATTGCGGCGATGTAATTCGTCGTCCCTCTGGATGGCAGAAACGGGGCGCTTCGGCGCCCCGTTTTTTTTGGAAAGGAGGCTGTGCTGCGCATGCTCAGCCGTGCTCCCTCCCCTGCTCGCAGGGGAGGGCTGGGGTGGGGTCGCTCTTGATCTCTGTTCTTGATCCCTCAAGCGAAAGGCAGAACAGCGCTTACACTGCCGGGCATGGATGTCAGCCCACCGAATCGTCACCACGTCTCAGACTCACAGGCACAGGCCGCCGCAGCGCTGCTGGTAGATGCGTTTGCCGACTACAACGCACGTTTCGCCGACATCACCCGGCGTGCGCGGCGGCGTTTCGAGCGGCGCGACTGGCACGGCGCCGGCGCGGATGCTCGTGCACGCATCGATCTCTACGACATCTGCATTCGCGAAACGCAGGGGCGGCTGGATCTGCTGCTGGACGACCGCGTGCGGGCGCGAGCGCTATGGGCTGCGATGCGTCACGAGTACGAGAAGCTTGTCGCCAAGCTGGCTGACCGTGAGCTCTACAAGACCTGGTTCAGTTCATTGTCGCGGCGGCAATTCCACACACCCGGCGTAGCGCCGGAAATCGAGTTCGTGGCACTGGATCGCGAGCCCTATACCGAAGGCAGCGACGCGGCGCCGCACCGGCACTATGCGACGGACAACAACCTGCCCGAGCTATGCGAACAGCTACTGGCGGATACTGGTTTTACCTACGCCGACGCGGCCCACTGCGCAGAGCGATTGGCTGATGCACTGCACGTGCGGCTGGCTGAAACTGGCTTGCCGGCGATCGAATCGATCGACGTACTGAAGGCGGTGTTCTACCGCGAGCGACGCGCGTACCTGGTCGGGCGCTTGCGCGGCGGTCATCGTCGGCATCCGCTGGTGATTGCGCTGGTGAACGGCGACGGCGGTGTGCGGGTGGATGCACTTCTCACCACGCGCGAGCAAGTGTCGATCCTGTTCGGCTATGCGCGCAGTTATTTTCATGCCGACATCGACAATGTCGGCGCGGTGGTGGCGTTCGTGCGTGCGCTGTTGCCACACAAGCCGCTGGAGGAGTTGTACAGCGTCCTGGGTCGCGCCAAGCAGGGCAAGACCGAGCGCTATCGCCGCGTGTTCGGCCACCTGGCGATTCATCCGCAGGAGCAGCTGGTGCACGCCGATGGCAAGCGCGGCATGGTGATGGTGGTGTTCACCCTGCGCGACCTGCCGGTCGTGTTCAAGCTGATACGGGATCGCTTCGCGTGGCCGAAAGACACCGTGCGCAGGCAGGTGGAAGAGAAGTACCGGCTGGTGTTCCGCCACGATCGCGTGGGCCGTCTGGTCGATGCGCAGGAGTTTCGCCACCTGCGCTTTCCGCTGCGCCAGATCGACGCATCCCTGCGCGAAGAACTGCTCGCCGAATGCGCCGACACGGTGACCGTGGACGGCGATGAGCTGGTGATCGGGCACTGCTATGTGGAACATCGGTTGCGTCCGATGGATCTGTACGTGCGTGAAGTTGATGATGAAAGGGCTCGCCGTGCGATGCGCGACTACGGCCAGGCGATCAAGGACCTGGCCGGCAGCAACATTTTTCCCGGGGACCTGCTGCTGAAGAATTTCGGCATCTCGCGCAACGGGCGTGCGGTGTTCTACGACTACGACGAGCTGTGCGTGCTCGGAGACTGTCGGTTTCGCGCACTGCCGGTGTTGCACGAGGACGACGAGACGCGGCCGCTGCAGGATGCGGTGTACGCCGCGCCTGAGGATGTTTTCCCGGAATTGTTCGTCAATTTCCTCGGTGTACCTGGGCCACTGCGTGAGGCTCTGTGCGAGGCTCACCCGGAGATCTTTGATCCGGCCTGGTGGCGCGGAGTGCAGGCGCGGCTACGCGCGGGTGAATACGTTGACGTGCCGGCGTACCCGGAATCCTCGCGGTTGCCCGGCTGAGACGGCTGTTCACGACGGCAACCTCCGAGTCAGGATTGCCCTGACACAATGGTCGCTTCTGGAGATGGAGCATCACCGATGCGTCTGCTATCTGTTGCATGCCTGTTCGCTCTGAGCGGTCTCGCGCCCGTGTTTGCGCAGACGACAACAGCCGCGGCTCCGCCACCGCCGACGTCGGCAAACGTGGCGGAGCTTGCCCCCGTGGCGGTCACCGGCGTGCAGCCGGGACCGGGTATGTGGAAGGTGTCCAAGGGTGACCATGTGATGTGGGTGCTGGGTACGCTGTCGCCGCTGCCGCAGAACATGCAGTGGCAATCGCACGATCTGGCACGGATCATCGGCCAGTCGCAGGAGGTGCTGCTGTCGCCGTCGATCAAGGTCAAGATCGACACGGGTTTCTTCGGCAAGCTCTTCCTGCTGCCGTCGGCGTACAGCGCGCGCAAGAACGACAACGGCGAAACGCTGCAGCAGGTGCTACCCGCCGCGCTGTATGCGCGCTGGCAGGTGCTCAAGCAAAAGTATCTCGGTAGCAGCAACAGCGTTGAACGCTGGCGCCCGATCTTTGCGGCGCAGGAGCTCTACAAGAAGGCGATCAAGGCGAATGGCCTGAGCCCCTCCGGCGGCATCAGCAGCACGGTGGAAGCGCTGGCCAAGCAGTACGGCGTCAAGCAGACGGCGGTGGACTATCAGTTTGTTGTCGAGCAGCCACGCGAAGCGATCAAGACGTTCAAGAGCTCCGGTCTGGATGACACGGCATGTTTCAGCCACACGCTGGACAGCATCGAGCAGGACATGCCGACCATGACAGCGCGCGCCAACGCCTGGGCCGTCGGCGATCTGCAGGCCTTGCGCCAGTTGCCCGACAGCGAGCGCCGCGACACCTGCGTTGCCGCAGTGACTGGTGCGGCGTTTGCGCACAAGCTCGGCATCGACGATGTGCCGGCTCGATTGGAGGCGACCTGGCTGGATGCTGCGCATGCGGCGCTGGCCAGCAACGCGCAGACGTTTGCGATGCTGCCGATGAGCGAGCTGCTATCGCCCACCGGCTATATCGCCAAGCTCAAGACCCAGGGCTATGCGGTGGAGTCGCCGGAAGAGCAGGACGCAGAGCCCGCGTCCGACAGCAGCACCGCCACTCCAACGAATGCCGGCGCCGGTCAGCATTGATCAACCGTCGCTGGCTAGATCCAACGCGGCGATCTGGTTGGCGGTCAGTTGCAGTTTTGGCGCACCGAACAGTTCGTTGAGCTGCTCCACGCTGGTCGCGCTGGCGATCGGTGCGGTGAGACCGGGACGGGCGATCAGCCACGCCAACGCGACCTGCGCGGTGGTGGCGCTTTGTTCGGCAGCCACTGCATCGAGCGCGGCAAGAACTTGCAACCCGTGTGGATTCAGATATTTCTTCACCGCGCCGCCGCGTGCGGAACTCCTTGCCAGATCCGCCGCGCTGCGATATTTGCCGCTGAGGAAGCCACTGGCCAGTCCGTAGTAACTGATCACGCCGATGTTCTCCTGGCGGATCAGCGGTTCGAGTTCCTTTTCGTAGCCGGAGCGGCTGACCAGGTTGTACTCCGGCTGCAGCGCTTCATAGCGTGGCAGACCCTGCTGCTTCGATACGTCCAGTGCATCGGCAAAGCGATCGGCCGTGAAATTGGAAGCGCCGATCGCACGCACCTTGCCCGCCTCGATCAGTCGCGCGAATGCACCGAGCGTTTCTGCCACCGGCACGTCGGCGTCGTCCTGATGTGCCAAATAGAGATCGATGTGGTCGGTCTGCAGGCGCTGCAATGAACCTTCCACCGCCTGCAGGATGTTCACCGGCGACAACCCGGGGTGCTCGGCCCACTTCGCGACCTTGGTGGCGATCACCACTTTGTCTCGCTTGCCGCTGCGTTGCAGCCACTTGCCGATGATGGTTTCCGATTCACCGCCGCGGTTGCCCGGCACCCACGCCGAATAGACGTCCGCGGTGTCGATCAGGTTGAAGCCTGCGTCGACGAACGCGTCGAGCAGTTCAAAGGAGCGCTTTTCATCGGCGCTCCAGCCAAAGACATTGCCGCCGAACGCGAGCGGGGCGATCGAGAGTGGCGAGTTGCCGAGCGGGCGCAGTTGCATGGGAAACCTCGGATGGGCCAGGGGGTCACCGCGCACGGTGGCGGTGATTCATCCGAGGTGGTTGCGCGCACCGATGGAATCAAGCGCAAGCCGGTTTGCCGCAATCGCGTGACGCTGGCACAGCTGGCACCGCGTTGCCCTTGGCCCTGGCCTTAGCTTTGGCCTGCTCAAGCGCGATACCTAATCTGCGCGAATCGAGCCCATCGTTCGGCCGCCAAACCAGGTGGCTAGGGAGCGCGTGACCATGGAGCAAAAGCAGATCAGTCCATATGGAGCTCATGACGCACCTCATAGAAGGGTGGGGGAGTGTTTGCGTACTCAACATAACGCCACGACAGCCCACCAAAAAGCGATATATTCACAACCTAGCCTTGAGGAAATTTCAAGATGGGAAAGCTGCCACTGGGTCTGCTGCAACAGTTCGTGCTGGTCGCCCGGCAGGGCAACCTGTCGCGCGCAGCGGCGCAGGCCAATCTCACCGTCAGCGCACTCAGCCATCAGATGCGCCAGCTTGAGGAGCGGCTGGAACGACGCCTGTTTGCTCGTGGGCCGCGCGGGGTGACGCTGACCGTTGAAGGCTGTAGCCTGCTGGAAGCAGTGGGCGAGCATTTCGATGGCATCGAGCACGCGATGTCCCGCTATCATCAGCGCCGCCATGACGCGCTCACACTCAGTGCCAGCCCTGGCATCATGTCGAGCTGGCTGCTGCCGCGGCTGCCGCGACTGGTCGCGGCGCATCCCGAGCTTGAGCTCAGCCTGCAGTCGTCGTCGGCGCTGGTGAATTTCGAGCGTGAGCCGGTCGATGTGGGCCTGCGCTACGGCCGTGGCGAGTGGCCCGGTTTGCACAGCGAGCGTCTGTTCGGCGAATGGATCGCGCCGGTCGCCGCGCCCGAGTTGGTCGCACAGATGGGCGACGCCGATCCTTCCGATCTCTCGCAGTGGCCGCTGCTTGGCGATCCGCATCCGGCCAATCGCTGGCTTGACTGGTTCGCCCGCTTCGGTGGTACGCCGCCGAAACGCTACGTGGCGCATTTCGATACGGTCGATGCGTTGCGGCATGCCGCACTGGAAGGCCTCGGCGTGGCGCTGGGGCGGATGGTGACGTCGAAATCGCTGATCGACGCCGGTCGACTGGTGGTGCTGGGTGGCAACTATCTGCCGGTGGTGGACGCGTACTGGCTGGTGTATCCGCAGCGCTCGCAGGAACATCGCGGGCTGCAGGTATTTCGGGAGTGGCTGCGGGCCGAGGCGGAGGATTACTGCCAGCAGATGCCGGTGTTGTCGCATGATGACAGCGCCGTAAACTGATGCGGTTTCGCCAAGCGGCCGCGCGCGTCATGATGGTCGATCGTTGCAATCCGTCATCAGGAGTTGAGCCATGAAGTCACGCGCCGCCGTCGCCTGGGAAGCAGGCAAGCCGCTCACGATCGAGCAGGTCGATGTCGCCGGGCCCGAGGCCGGTGAAGTGCTGGTGCGCATCGTCGCGACCGGGGTTTGCCATACCGATGCGTTCACGCTGTCCGGCGCGGATCCGGAGGGATCGTTTCCAGTGATCCTCGGCCACGAGGGTGGCGGCATCGTGGAGGAAGTCGGTGCCGGCGTGACGTCGCTGAAAGTCGGCGACCACGTGATCCCGCTCTACACGCCCGAATGCGGCGAGTGCAAGTTCTGCCTCTCGGGCAAGACCAATCTGTGCCAGAAGATCCGCGTTACCCAGGGCAAGGGGCTGATGCCGGACGGTACCTCGCGCTTCTCGCTCAACGGCAAACCGCTGCTGCACTACATGGGCACCAGCACGTTCAGCGAATACACCGTGCTGCCGGAAATTTCGCTGGCGAAGATCAATCCCGCCGCGCCACTGGAGAAGGTGTGCCTGCTTGGCTGCGGCATCACCACCGGCATCGGCGCGGTGCTCAATACGGCGAAGGTCGAGCCTGGCGCATCGGTTGCGGTGTTCGGACTGGGCGGCATCGGCTTGTCGGTGGTGCAGGGCGCGGTGATGGCGAAGGCCGGCCGGATCGTCGTGGTCGACACGAACCCGGAAAAGTTTGTGATGGCGAAGGCACTTGGCGCGACCGACTGCATCAACCCGAAGGACTACCCGGACACAGCGATCCAGCAGGTGATCGTCGATCTCACCGATGGCGGCGTCGACTATTCGTTTGAATGCATCGGCAATGTCCACGTGATGCGCGCCGCGCTTGAGTGCTGCCATAAGGGCTGGGGTGAATCGATCATCATCGGTGTGGCCGGCGCGGGGCAGGAGATCAGCACGCGACCGTTCCAGCTGGTCACCGGCCGGGTCTGGCGCGGCTCCGCGTTTGGTGGCGTCAAGGGCCGCTCGCAGCTGCCTGGTTATGTCGACCGCTACATGGCCGGTGAGATCCGGATCGACGAAATGATCACCGAGGTGCTGCCGCTGGAGCGCATCAACGAAGCATTCGAGCTGATGCATGCGGGCAAGGTGATCCGCTCGGTGATTCATTATTGAGGTGGCCCGTAAGCCTGCTTCAGCATCGACCGGGGCAGCGGGAAGAACAAGGCACCGTGGCTGAGACCGCTCCTGCAGCCCCGTTGAGGCTTTAGAATCAGCGCACGCCAGGCGACGCGATCTGTAGGGACATCCCGAGGGGCAGCGGTCGGCGTGTCCAGGGCCGTTCTGAATACCGGGCCTACACACGGTGTTGTCCATATTGCGACATGTTGGGGATGGTCATCAGACCAGGGAGTAATCGATGAACTGTGGAACGGAAGCGGTAACAGTGGGAGCCATTCGTCGTCGTGCCACTCGTTGGAGCGCAGCGCTGCTGACGGCGTGCCTGGCACTGCCGATGGCAGCCATGGCCCAGGTGGCATCGGCGTCTTCGCCTGGTCAGGATCAGCCGGCCGGCGGGCTGGTACCACCGACCAGCGCCAGCGATTTCACCGCCAACCAGCTGGACAGCGTACTGGCCGGTAACTGGCGTTCGGCGACAAATAGCGCCCGCGACGTCTATCGCCATCCCAAGGCTACCTTGCAGTTCTTCGGCATCCAGCCGGATCAGACGGTGATCGAGATCACCCCCGGCACTGGCTGGTACAGCGAGATTCTCGCGCCGCTGCTGCATGACAATGGCCACTACATCGCTGCCGTGCAAATACCGGCCGGTGGTGGCGAGGCGCGTCGCGATGGCGATGCTCTGCACCAGAAGTTCGCCGCCGACGCGACGCACTATGGCAACGCAAAGTTTGTGGAGTTCGATCCCAAGGCGCCGGTATTCGGGCTGCCGGGGTCGGCTGATGTCGTGCTGACGTTCCGCAACGTGCACAACTGGGTCATGGCCGATACCGCGCCGGCGATGTTCAAGGCGTTCTATGCCGTGCTCAGGCCCGGTGGCGTGCTCGGCGTGGTCGATCACCGTGCGGACGATGCGGCGTCGCTCGCGTCGGTCAAGCAGAGCGGCTACCTGCCCACCCGCTACGTGGTGAAGCTGGCCACCGATGCAGGATTTACGCTGGATGCCAGCAGCGAGATCAATGCGAATCCGAAGGATACGAAAAACTATCCCAAGGGCGTGTGGACGTTGCCGCCTACGCTCACGTTGGGTGAGCAGGACAAGGCGAAATACCTGGCGATCGGCGAGTCCGACCGGATGACCCTGCGCTTCGTCAAGCCAGCGGTGCCAGCAGCCACAGGATCGGCTCACTGAGGCATTGCGCGCATACCTGACGCGGCGCGAGCCGAAACCGCATGCTGATCGCACTCAACAAACCTTACGGGGTGCTGTGCCAGTTCACCGATGTGGACGGTCGCCGAACGCTGGCCGACTTCATCCGGCAAAAGGACGTCTATGCGGCTGGACGGCTGGACCAGGACAGCGAGGGTCTGCTGCTGCTGACTGACGACGGGCGACTCGCCCATCGGTTGACTGACCCCGGCCACAAGCAACCCAAGACGTATCTGGTGCAGGTCGAAGGCGAGATCGACGAGTCAGCGCTGGGGGCACTGCGCCGCGGCGTGCTCTTGAACGATGGCCCGACCTTGCCGGCAATGGCGCAAGCTGCGCTCGAACCCGACTGGCTGTGGCCGCGTGATCCCCCCGTGCGCTATCGCAAGTCCATCCCCACCAGCTGGCTCAGCCTCTCGCTGCGCGAAGGCCGCAACCGCCAGGTGCGGCGAATGACCGCCGCCGTGGGGTTTCCCACCCTGCGGCTGATCCGTGTTCGCATGGGCGAGCACGCCCTGGATGGCCTGGCGCCTGGCGCAACGAGGGTACTCAGCGACTGACGGCTGGCGTGGCACGCGGCTAGCTCTCTCACTGCACGGTCAAAGTGATGTCGTCCAGCACGAACGAGGTCTGCAACGAGGCGTTTTCCTTGCCGGTGAACTTCAGGGTTATCGTCTGGCCAATATACGCAGCAAGGCTACTTGTGTGCACCGTATAACCCGGGGCGGCGTTGAGGTTCGAGTAAGTTGCCAGAGTCGAGAGCACCTTGCCTGAGCTGTTGAGTATCTGCACCTTCAGCGTGTCATGGGCCTGTGTTTTCGTGGTTTCCGCCGTGTCGATATGGAGGTAATACTGCAAGGTAGCTACGGTCTTGCCTTTCGGAATTGTCGCCGTCTGCGCCAACGTATCAGTATGAGTTGTGCCCCAGCCATTCAACCCTGCGTACCAAACGCCGGTATGCGCAACTTCAGGGCAGGTGCTGTCGCTGCAGTCGACACCACCGGTCATTGACCAAGGCGTGGCTACGCCGCTTTCAAAGCCGGTGTTGCCGAACAGCTGGGACGAGCCGGCAGTGCCTGTGACGGTCACAGACTGCGTCTCGGCGCTGGTCTTGCCGTTGACGCTATCGGTCACGGTTTCAGTCACGCTGTCGGTACCGCTCGCCGCATAAGTGTGGCTGGGGCTGGCCACGGTCGAGGTGCTGCCGTCGCCGAACGTCCACGCGTACGAACCGATGGTGCCGCCCGGATCGGTGGACGCATTCATGAAGGTCACCGTCAGGCCGCTGATCGTGTCGGTGAAGTTGGCGGTCGGAATGCCACCGGGGTTGGTGACGGTCACCGATGCCGTCTTGGCGCTGGTCTTGCCGTTGACGCTATCGGTCACGGTTTCAGTCACGCTGTCGGTACCGCTCGCCGCATAAGTGTGGCTGGGGCTGGCCACGGTCGAGGTGCTGCCGTCGCCGAACGTCCACGCGTACGAACCGATGGTGCCGCCCGGATCGGTGGACGCATTCATGAAGGTCACCGTCAGGCCGCTGATCGTGTCGGTGAAGTTGGCGGTCGGTGCGCCGCCCGTGCTGGTGACGGTCACCGATGCGGTCTTGGAACTGGTCTTGCCGCTGGCGCTGTCGGTCACGGTCTCGATGACGCTGAAGGTGCCGGCCGCTGCGTAGGAATGGCTAGGATTGGTCGCGGTCGACGTACCGCCATCGCCGAACGTCCATGCGTATGAGCCGATGGTGCCGCCCGGATCGGTGGACGCATCGGTGAAGGCAACAGTCAAGCCGCTAATGGTATCGGTGAAATTGGCCGAGAGTGACGAGGCGGATGCACCCTCGGTGAAGTCGAGCACGCCCTTGGGGCTGCTCATGGTCGTTCCACCAAGGCTCACAACAATGGTCTGCATGCTGCCGCTGGTGGTGGCCACAATCGTGTAGCCGGTGCTCGGGACCAAGTCCGTGATGATGTGACGCGCCGAGACCGCAGCCACGCTGTAGCCGATCGTACCGCTGATCGAAGTGCCGGCCGCACCGCTGCTGCTGACCACCACGCTGTTGCCACCACTCGCCGCCAGCTGCACACCGACGATGGCACCCTGGGTGATGGTCACCGGAAGGGCGGTGGCGACCGTTGCCGCCGATGACGACAAGTCAAACACCGTCAACCACTGCTGGCCGACATTCGTGTTGGCGGGACGAACCTGGATCTGCCAAGCCTTGACCGGCGCGGCGTCCGGATACAGGGGCAGATTCGTGATGGTCGAGTTCACCGGCAGTACCGTGGTCATGGCGCCGGCGTATTGACCGTTGTAAGTCACATCAAGGCGATTTTCGCCGCTCGGCGCCGTTCCCGCGATGGGGCTGGCCGGGAAATGCCAGGCAAGAAATTGATCGTAGCCCGCGCTGCCCGCGCTGCCCGCGGTGGTGCGGTCGTAGACCACGAAGCGATTCGGGCGCAGATAAACAATCTGGCGTGCCCAGGCCGCGACCGCTGGGCCGGCATTGAACGAGTAATACATATCTTCAAGATGGGTCGCCAGTGCGAGAACGTAGTCCGAACCGTCCTCAAACGACGTGATCTGTGTGCGCACCTGGTTGTCTTCGGTGGTGAACGCGGCTTGGCCAAACCGCTCGACCAGCGACGTGCCGTTCATGTGTCGCACTTCAAAAATGTTGTAGGGGCGGCGGTTGCCCTGCGTGGTGTCATTGGCAGTGAAGCTGCCGTAATTGTCGTTGTAGACATCATTCTCCCCGGCCGTACCGTTGGGAGCCCACACCTCCCACCCGGTCGCGTTGAGTAGCAAGGGCGTGCTGCCACGAACCAGAGCCAGACTCCCCTGATCGAAATACTCCTCGCCCTGACCGGGATTATTGATGTAGGGACCGGCCCGGAACGACATCCAGCTGGCGCCGGTACCCCAGTCGGAGCGTGCCGCCACGGCGCCCATGCCTTGCGCGAAAAACGACAGCGGCAACGTGTTGATCGGGGTCACCGCCGTGTTGGGATTCACTTCCAGAAAAACCAGCCAGGGATCGCCGGCACCGTAGAGGGAGTTCGCTGTGTTGACCGCCTGCATGTATTGGTTGAAGACACCGACTTCAGGAGATTTCCAGTAAGTCAGCTCACCCAGTATCTGTTGGTACATCGCCGACACCGTCGTGCCCGGGGGCTGCGTCGTGGAATTGGAATGATTGGTGTCGCGGTCATCGAAGTAGGCCAGCGAAGGCCAAGTGAAGTGCATCGCATAATTGGCAGCATCGAGCGGGTACGAATAGGGCGCGGCCGTATTGGTAGTCAGATTCTGCCCGGTGGCCGTCATCACTTCGCGTGCCGGCAGACTCATGTTGAGAATGCCAAGCGCCGCATAGTTGGCAAAGCCCTCCGGCCAGCCACCGCCGAGCAGGTGCAGGGCGTAATAGGGTTGAACCTTTACGGCGAACTCGTTGTTCAGCCAGTCGCTCCATTCCGCAGGCCCGCTGGGGTTTTCGTCGTAGGTGCCCAGAGCAATGACCGCCTTGGCATGGAAGTAACCCGCAAAATAGTTGCTTTGCGGATTCGCGAATTCAAAGGCCGCGCAACCGCCGGGGGCCTCAAACGCCGTGATCCACGCATTGCCGGCGGTATACACCTGCGTGCGCTGGGCCGGCGTCAGCAAGTTATAAAGCCAGTCGTAGCCCAGTCCAAAGCCGACACCGTAGAAGCGGATGGGATAACCGTCGTCGGTGCACGGATTCTCACCCTCATTACCACTCCCGGTCGTGTACGGCGTGGACATCGCCATCAGGATGGCCACGCCCTCGGCACCATAGGGGGCCGCCGCCGTCGGATTGCTCGACTGCAGCACCTGATAGCACAGAGCTTCTTCCATCAGCGCGGGTAGATAACTTTCGCCTTCGTAGCCCTGTCCGACATTTGGCAAATCGGGATAGGTCGCGCCGGTAGGGTAGTTCACCGTGCCCCCGATGTAGGAATTGCACGTGGCCAGCAGCGCTTGCCATTGCGGCGTATTGGCGCTCGCGCCCTGCCGAAGAGTAGTCAGCGTATTGGCATCAAGGATCAAGCGGGGATGTGCCGCCAGTGTCACCGTTGCCATAGGCCGTGCCGTGGTGGCGAGGGCGTGCAGTGTGAAGAGCGCCAGCAGCATGAAGCCGACAATGACGCGCAAGGTTTCAGGCAGGCCAAGGCGGTGCCGCGCGCGTCCGCCTAGCGAACCTCGGTCGGCTGGCGATGCTGAATGCAGGAAAATGTTGATGAACCGTGCCGACGAATGCTGCGCACGGTTTAGCTGGTCTCTCTCGACAGTGGACATGAGGTCACAACGCAAATTGAAAAATCAAATGGGCGCTGTGGTGAGCATTCGTCCCTGATCCTGCATGTGCTCTCATCTGGCGGAGGCTTGACAGGGCGCACCGTACGTGCTTGCGTGTGGACCTCCCGTGAACATGAACCGGATCTGAGTGCAAATTCGCATACAGGTGGTGCCTGCGCGCGGCAAATGACGCGAGACCACGACGGCGCACAGCAAAGCCATACGTGCTGCGTATCGCATCAGCGCGTTGCCTGTTGATTCGTGTTGCAATCTGTCAGTCACCAATAGGCGAATAGCCTCGAGTCATTACAACCGCTGACAGCAGTACTTCTCTTGACTCTGGTAACAAAACAGCAAGGAGTATCTCGGCTAAAGTTGCCCGCAGACTTTCGCTCGCGGGACGCATGCGCGCTCGATCCGTGAGTGCTCTCTATGACTGCAGTGGACCGCCTGTGTGCAAGCCGAAAAATGCGTGAGCAGTGGCTGTGCTGTTCGTCGCGGTGAGCTCCACCGGCTCGCCGCGGTCGCGGGCGATTTCTTCGCAGATGTGCCTGAGGTACATCGGTTCATTGCGTCGATGCGCCGGTTGCGGTCGCACCGTGCGCGGCAGCAGATAGGGGGCGTCGGTTTCGATCATCAGACGGTTTGCGGGAATTTCGCGCACAAGTTCGCGCAGATGGGTACCCCGACGTTCATCGCAGATCCAGCCGGTGATGCCGATATGGCAGTCCAGTGCAAGGTAGTCGCGCAACGCGTCGCCACTATCGGTGAAGCAGTGCACCACCGCGGCCGGCACCTTGTCGCGATAACGCCTGAGCAACGCGATGAAATCTCCATGCGCGTCGCGCTGGTGCAGGAACAGTGGCTTGCGCATGTCCACGGCGATCTGCAGCTGACGCTCGAACACCTGCAACTGCACGTCCTGGGGTGAATAGTTGCGGTTGTAATCCAGCCCGGTCTCGCCGATCGCCCGCACCGAAGGATCAAGCGCAAGTTCGCGCAAGCGCGCATCAGTAGCATCGTCATAGTCGATCGCGTGATGCGGATGTACTCCGGCGGTGGCAAACAGCGTGTTCGGATGCGCCTTGGCGAGCGCAAGTGCGTGCTTACTGCCATCGAGTGAGGCGCCGGTGACCATCATCCGGCTCACGCCTTGCGCGTGCGCGCGCTGCAACACGGCATCGAGATCGTGCTGGAACGATTCGTGGGTGAGATTGGCGCCGATATCGAGCAGTTGCATGATTTGACCAAGCATCAAAATTGAGCATTGTCCCAGAGGTCCGAGAACAAAGTGATCGCCAGCCGCCCCGGTTATACGGCCGCTGAATGGTTGACGGGCCGTTCACTTTTCATTCTCGAATCATGCACTCTCATTCATTCAGGCTGGGGCTTCCATCCCAGACAAGGAGAGCGGCTCATGGATAAGGTCTATTTGGTGCGGGTGTTCTACGAGGTCTATGGAGGGATGCGGGCCGACAAGCCGTTGCTATATCAATCGGAAAGCATGGCACGCCAGCGTGGCGAAATGCTCGCCAGGGATCGCGACGGTGTACTGGTTTACGCGCAGGCTGCCGATCCCGATCGTGGCGAATATTCGGAACCGACGATCCTTGCAAAATACGGCCATATTCCGAATCTGCAGGCGTGATCGGGCATCGAAGCGGCCTTGATCTTCGCTGATTCGAAGGGCGTGCCGCGGTGTGGCGGCAAGCCTTCCGCAGCCCTCTGGTTTCCATAGTGCGACATCCGTCGCTATCTCACTGGTCGCTATCTCACTGAGTTCTCCGCCTATTCCGCCCATGGGTGGTGCACGTCCGCCATGCCATTCCCGCCGGTCAGGCCATCGAGGCAGCCGTTGAAGAACGCCCAACGGAATCAAGACGTCGAAATTACTTGCGCACCTGGGATGTGCGTCATGGAGAGTCGCGAAGATTCCCGAGCGACGGATCTCCCCTTGGATCGACGCATGTCTCACAATGGGCGTTGATTTCGACTGGGTTCGATGAACGGGGACGGTCCCTGCTGTGGGCGATGTTCGCCTGTCGCTGGCCGGATGTGATAACTATGGCGTTTGCCGCCGCCACGCCGCAGGGCGAAGGCGGTTTTTAGTGCGTATTTGAGTGGGGTGGAGTATGTCGGCAGTCATCCAGCCGGCGACGGGCGAGGCGGGTATGGACGTGAACGACCGCGAAGCGGAAGTCTGCGCCTGGCTGGTCGCGCGCGGTCGTTTGAAGGACAGCGATCTGGGCCGGGCGCGCCGGTTGCACGAGGAATCCGCCGAAGGCACGCTGACCACTCTGATGGCTCGGCTCGGGCTGGTGTCCGAGCGTGATCTGGCTGAAGCCTGGGCGGACTTGTTGCAGGTGCCGTTGCTGGCGGCGCGGGATGCGCCTGAGCTGCCGCCGGCCGATCTCGAGTTGTCGCTGCGCTTCCTCAAGCAGCAGCATGTGGTACCGGTACACGACGACAAGGATGGTCTCGCGCTGATCGTGGCCGATCCCGCCGATCCGTACCCCCTGCAGGCAGTGATGCTGGCCGCCGGCCGACCGGTCGCTCTGCGGGTTGGCCTGCGCTCTGAAATCGACGGTCTGATCGAGCGCTATTACGGCAGCGGCCGCTCGGCGATGGGCACCATCGTGGAGAACCTCGACGGCAGCGCCGCGGAGGAAGACGATGTCGAGCATCTGCGCGATCTGGCGTCGGAAGCCCCGGTGATCCGGCTGGTCAATCTCATTCTGCAGCGCGCAGTCGAGCAGCGTGCCTCGGACGTACATATCGAGCCGTTCGAGAATCATCTGAAGGTGCGTTACCGCATCGACGGCGTGCTACACGAAGTGGAAGCGCCGCCGTCCAGTTCCACCGCGGCAGTGATTTCGCGCGTGAAGATCATGGCGCGATTGAATATTGCGGAACGCCGCCTGCCGCAGGACGGACGCATCCAGTTGCGCGTGCAGGGCAAGGAGCTCGACCTGCGCGTGTCCACCGTACCGACCAGCTTCGGCGAGTCGGTGGTGATGCGTATTCTCGATCGTGAATCGGTCGTGTTCGATTTCGCCTCGCTCGGCTTTACCGACAATTTCCAGCAGCGCTTCATCGACGTGCTCGAGCGCCCCCACGGCATCCTGCTGGTGACCGGTCCGACCGGTTCGGGCAAGACGACCACGCTATACACCGCGCTTTCCCGCATCAATACACCTGGCGTAAAGATCATCACGGTCGAGGACCCGGTCGAATACCAGCTCGAAGGTATCAACCAGATCCAGGTGAAGCCGCAGATCGGGCTCGATTTCGCCGGCGCCCTGCGGTCGATCATGCGTCAGGATCCGGATGTGATCATGATCGGCGAAATGCGCGATCTGGAAACCTGCCGCATCGCGATCCAGTCCGCACTTACCGGTCATCTGGTGCTGTCGACGCTGCATACCAACAGCGCTGCCGGCGGCATCACCCGCCTGCTCGACATGGGTGTGGAGGATTACCTGCTCGGCTCGACGATCAACGGCATTCTGGCGCAGCGGCTGGTGCGCCGGCTCGATCCGGAGACGGCGACGCCGTATGAAGCGCTGCCCGAAGTGATCGAACAGTTCGAGCTGGAGAAATATACCGACGAGCGGCCGATCCGCCTGTGGAAACCGGGTAGCAGCGCGGCGAATCCCACCGGCTATCGCGGCCGCCGCGCGATCATGGAATTTCTCACCATGAGCGACCCATTGCGTCGACTGGTGATGCAGCGCGCCGATGCCGGCGAGATCGAGCGCCAGGCGCGCGCCGAAGGCATGCGCACGATGTATGAGGACGGTATCGCCAAAGCGGTAGCCGGCATCACCACTCTGGAAGAGGTGCTGCGCGTGACGCAGGAAGGCTGACGTGGCGCAGTTCCGTTACAAGGCAGTCAATGACGCCGGCGAGATGCTGCAGGGGCAGATGGAGGCGAGCAGTGTCGAGGAGGTCATCGGCCGCCTGCAGGATCAGGGTCACACACCGCTGGAGGCTCGGGCGGCAGACGGCAACGGTGGTGGCAGCGGGTTGGCTGCGCTGTTCAAGCGAGGCCCGTTTACCGGTGACCAGCTTGCCCAGTTCACCCACCAGCTGGCGACCCTGCTGGGTGCCGGCCAGCCGCTGGATCGCGCGCTCAGCATCCTGCTCGATCTGCCCGAGGGCGAGCACGCGAAAAAAATGGTGGAACGCGTTCGCGATCGCGTTCGCGGCGGCAACACGCTGTCCTCGTCACTTGATGAGGAACATGGCGTCTTTCCCAAGCTCTATATCAGCCTCGTGCGAGCCGGCGAAACGGGTGGCTCGCTGGAGGAGACGCTGCGTCGACTCGCCGATTATCTGGAGCGCGCGCAGCAGATGCGCGGCAACATCGTCAATGCGCTGATCTATCCCGCATTCCTGCTGGTCGGCGTGCTTGGTTCGCTGGTGTTGTTGCTGGCCTATGTGGTGCCGCAGTTCGTGCCGATCTTCGCCGACATGCAGGTACCGATCCCCGTGATCACCCAGGTTGTGTTGGCACTCGGTGATGCGTTGCAGTCCTGGTGGTGGCTGATCCTGCTGGTGCTGGGCGGCGGTATTTTCTTCTGGCGTGCGCGGTTGCGCGATCCGCAGGTGCGGCTGGCCTGGCATGCCCGGCTGCTGGGTCTGCGGGTGGTGGGCCCGCTGCTGCTGAAGGTGGAAACCGCGCGGATCGCGCGTACGCTCGGTACCTTGCTGAAAAACGGCGTGCCGTTGCTGAGTTCGTTGACGATCGCCCGCCAGGTCACCAGCAATCTCGCGCTGGACGCGGCGCTGAGCCAGGCACACGAGCAAGTCAAGGGCGGCTCCGGTCTGAGTTTGGCGTTGGGGCAGTCAAAACTTTTCCCGCGGCTGGCCATGCAGATGGTGCAGGTCGGCGAGGAAGCTGGTCAGCTCGACACCATGCTACTGAAAGTGGCCGACACTTTTGAACTTGAGTCCAAACGCGCGATCGATCGTTTACTGGCTGCGCTGGTGCCGGCACTGACCATCGTGATGACCGTGATGGTGGCGTTCATCATGGCGGCGATCCTGATGCCGTTGCTCAGCCTGACCAGCAACATCCAATAGCCGCTGCGGTCCGCTGCACCAGACATATTCTGCCAACCATTTTGAGGTGACTCCCATGCAGTACAGGCAACCACGACGTATCGGCTCGAACGCCGGTTTTACCCTGCTGGAAATGCTCGCGGTCATCGTGCTGATCGGCATCATTGGTACGGTGGTGGTGACCCAGGTCGGCAAGAATGTCGACAAGGGCAAGTACGGCGCCGGCAAGGCGCAGCTGATGACGTTGAGCCAGAAGATCGACAACTACGCGCTCGACAATGGTTCGCCGCCGCAGCAGCTGGAAGACCTGGTGACCAAGCCGGCCAACGCACAGAACTGGCAGGGTCCCTACGCCAAGGAATCCGACCTCAAGGATCCGTGGGGTCACGCTTTCGGCTACCAGTATCCGGGCCAGCACGGCAACTTCGACCTGATCTTCTACGGTCAGGACGGCAAGCCCGGAGGCGATGGCTACAGCCTGGACGTGGGTAACTGGCAGTAAGCCGGCACCAGCAATCATCATGTTCGCCGTACTTCACCGCGTCGCATTCCGACCCTCACTTCTGCCCGCAGGGAGAGCAGCAGGGCGTGCACGCGGTTTCACCTTGCTCGAAATGCTGGCGGTGATCCTGCTGATCGGCATCGCTGCGGCTGCCGTGTCGATCTCCGTGACACAGGGGCTGGCGAGTGCCCGCATCAACGCGGCCAGCAGCGAGCTGGCCGGTGCGCTGCGGGCGACCCGCGCGCAGGCGATCGTGCGCGGGCAAGATCAGAATTTCGATGTGGACATTCGCGCGAACACCTATCGCAACGTGCAACAGCATGACGTGCGCCTGCCAAAGGGTCTGCGTCTGAGCATTACCAGCGCGAAGGAAGATCAGCCGAACGACCACACCGGACGCATCCGCTTCTTTCCCGATGGCAGTTCCACCGGAGGTCGCATCACGCTGCAGAGCGGGCGACGCGAGTGGCACGTCAATGTGTCGTGGCTGACCGGCGAAGTGGCCGTGGTCGGCGCGGTGGCTGCCCGATGATGCAGCTGCGCCCGGGACCGCGTGGTGCCCGATGGCAGCAGGGCTTCAGCCTGCTCGAAGTGATCGCGGCGATCCTGCTGCTGGCGGTCACCTTTACGGCCCTGATGAAGGTGGCCGGCAGCGCGATCAACCTGACTCAGAACGCGGCCGAACATAGTGAGGCGGCGATGTGGGCTCGCGGCATGCTCGACAGTGCGTTCGTGGGCGAGTCGGTGAAGCCGGGCAGCAGCTCGGGCCAGTTCAACACGAAGTTTCGCTGGCAGCTCGACGTGACACCCTGGACCCAGGCCGGCGCCGCGCTGCCGAATGCGCCGCTGCATCTCTACCAGCTGGATCTGGACGTGCTGTGGGGGCCGGCCGGACATCCGCGTTCGGCGCATTTTCGCACCTTGCGGCTGAGCGGTTCGGACGTTGCCGGTGGCCCCAATCCGTTGCAGCCTGGCCTATGAAATCCGCTGCCATCCATCCAGCTTTCGTCAAACCTGCCGCGGGGAAACCCGCTGTTGCGAAACGCATCGTGATGAAACGCGCTGCCGGTTTCACCCTGCTGGAAGTGCTCGCCTCGCTGGTGTTGCTGGCGCTGCTGTTGGTGGGGGTCTACTCGGGCTTGCGCACGGCTACCCACAGCGTGCGCTCAGGTACGGCAGCGGTCGCCCGGATCGACCAAATCCGTTCGACCCAGCAGTTTCTGCAACGCGAACTGGCGCAAAGCATGGCTCAGCCGATCAGCCACAATGATCGCGGCGAAAATATCTATTTCGAAGGCAACGAGCATGAGCTGCTCTATGTCGCCCCGCTGCCCGGCTATCTCGGCAAACTCGGGCCGCAATTGCAGAGCCTGAAGCTGGTCGACGACGGTCACGGCGATTCCAACCTAGTGCTCAGCCTCGCCTTGTTGCCGCCGGACGGCCAGCCGCCGCAGGCGCTGGGGGATCCGCAGGTATTGCTCGACCATATCCACGGTGGCAGTTTCAGTTATCGCGGCGTCGATGTTCAGGGCCGTGCCGTGCCCTGGTCCGCAACCTGGCCAGATGGTCGCCTGTTGCCACTGCTCGTGCGCGTGGAGTTGCGGCTGGCGGGGAACTATGGCTGGCCACTGCTGGAAGTCCCGCTGCGGGTCAATCCGGCGGCCAGTGGAGCGCAGAGCGGGCTGCAGCCGCTAGCTGCGCCCGGGCTGGGTGGACGATGAAGCGGCAGCAATTGGCCCAACGCGATCGCCAGCAGGGCGTGGCCCTGCTGCTCGTGCTGTGGGCATGCACCCTGCTGGCGATCCTGCTGGGTGGCTATGCCGCGTTGGCACGCACCGAAGGCCTGCAGGCGCGTTATCAGTTTGCTCAGACCCAGGCACATTACGCCGCCGAGGCCGGCATCATGCGCGCGTTCTACGGGCTGCAGGATCCACAGATCAAGAACCGCTGGATTGGCGATGGGCGGGTCTATGCGTTCCAGTATGGTGACGCCAAGATCAGCATTACGGCATTCAGCGAAAGTGGCAAGGTAGATCTCAATACCGCCACGCCGGAGGTGCTGCAGGGCCTGTTCCAGGCCGCCGGCATGGATCAGGCGCAAGCACAGACCTTGGCCGGCAAAGTCGTGGAGTGGCGCACTCCTAGCCTGCTTCCGGCCGATGTCAGCGCGCGCCGTGCCGCCTATGCGGCGGCCGGGCTCAATTATGGGCCGCGCAGTGCGGCATTCGTCAGCATCGAGGAATTGCAGCTGGTATTGGGCATGCCGCCAGCGATCTACCGCGTGGTGGCGCCGGATATCACAATCTGGTCCGGCAACGCGACTCCTGATACGAATACCGCGCCGCCGCTGGCATTGGCAGCGATCCCGGGCATGACGCCACAGCAGCAGAGCGCGATCCTGGCCGCGAGGGTAAAGGGCGCCAATGATTCCAGTATGGCTCTCAACAGCGGAACAACGCATAGTATCCGGTCGGAGGCCACACTGGCCGACGGCACGCACGCCGTATTGCGTGCAACGATGCGTTTGCAGACAGGGCAGACCGGCACGCAACCTTATGCGGTGTTGCGCTGGCAGGAGGGAGATACGGAATGAGTACGGCAACGCAGTCGCTGCGGCCGCTGTTGGACCGTGTACGCCATGGCTGGCGTGCTTCGCCGTTGCCGCGATTCTTCGGCTGGTGGGGCGGCGAGTTGCGTGCGTTGCTGCCGCCGCGCTGGCGGGCGTGGTTCAGCAGCGGCGCAGACTGGCATTTGCTGGAATGCGTGGACACGCAATGGTCACTGCGCCGTGCCGGTCGACACCAGCCGCTGGCCTGCTGGGACGACGGCGCCGACGCGCTGGTCCAGCAGGCCGAACTGGGCGCTGCGTTGCGCGGCGTGGATCGCGAGGATCTGCGGCTGGCCCTGCTGCTGCCCGCTGCCGCAGTGCTGCGGCGTACGCTCGCGTTGCCGGTGGCCGCGCGGGACAACCTGCAGCAAGTGATGGCGTTCGAGATGGATCGGCAGACGCCGTTCAACCTCGCGCAAGTGTATTTCGCCGCCCGGGTGTTGGCCTCGCCAGCGCCCGCGGGGCGCCTCAACGCGGAACTCGTGGTGGTCACGCGCAGCACGCTTGATCCCGTGCTGGCGCACCTGCACGCGCTGGGCATTTCGATCGACGCCGTGGATCTGGCGCGCGGCGACGATCGTCTCGGCATCAATCTATTGCCCGTGGAGCAGACGCCGCGCCGCTTGCGACCGCGCCTGCGTCTGAACCTGGCGTTGGCGGCGGGTTGTGTGTTGCTGTTGGTGCTGCTGCTGGGACAGTGGCTGCACAACCGGCAGGAACTACTGGCGCAGATGCAGGACCAGGTCGAAGGCATGCGTGGCGAGGCGCAGCAGGTAGCGGTGCTGCGCCAGCAATTGCAGGACAACGCCGGTGCCGCCGGCTTTCTTGCCCAGCGCAAGAAGAACACCGTAAGCATGCTCAGCCTGTTGCAGGATGCTACCGAGCGATTGCCGGACACTGCATGGCTGGAGCGTTTCAGCGTGGACAACACCGGCCAGATCGGCATTCAAGGCCAGAGCAAACAGGCGGCCAAACTGCTCGACGCGTTGAAGGACTCGACCCTGATCACCAATGCCAGCTTCCAGGGCAGCATCCAGCCGGATCCAGCCACCGGTAAAGAACGTTTCTACCTCACTGCGCAAGTGCACCAACCGTCGGCAGCCAAGCCACGCCCCGCTGTCGATACACCGGCGGCGGGCGGGGGTGCGCCATGAAAATGGTTCAACTCAAACCGCGCGACAGCCGCATCGCCGCCATCGCGTTGCTGCTGCTGGTGCTGTTGCTTGGCTACTTTGTGCTGCTGCACTGGTGGTTCGTCGCACCCTTGCAACAGATCCGAAGTGAAATGGTCGACTTGCGTGATACGCATAGCCGTTACGCCGCCGCGATTGCCGAAAAACCGGCGTTGCAGCAGCGCATCGCCGCCCTCGGCGCAGGGCAGGCTGCCAGCAGCGCGTTCCTGGCCGAGGATGATCCGAACACCGCGGCGGCCGATCTGATGCAGCGCGTGGTCGACGTGGTCGGCACCAGCACCCAAGGGGGCAGTTGCGTGGTGAGCCAGAAGATGCCGATGCCGAATCCGCCGGCGACGCCTGGCGAGCCCTATCGCAAGGCCGCTGTAAGCATCAGCCTGAGCTGCGACATCCAGCCGTTGGCGACGGTGCTGCAGGCGCTGGAGCAGGGCACGCCGTACCTGTTCATCGACGACCTCAGCATCTATCGCAACCCGGTGGCGGCACAACAGAGCAATGTGGCGCCGCTGGAAGTGCAGTTCACGCTATCCGGTTATGTGCGTCCGACGCATGCCGCGCCGTCCGCCGCCGCTGCCGTTGGCGCAGCTCCGTTGGAAGCGGGAGCTGCGCAATGAACGCGGCCAATCAACGTCAGCTGACCCCGGTCCTTGCCGTGATCGCCTTGCTGCTGGGCGCGCTGTTTTTGCTTTTGCTTGCCGGTATCGGCCGAAAGGTGTCCTGGACTGCGCCTCGATTGCCGGCGTCGCTGCCGGCCGCCAGCAGTCCCTCGGAGTTGCCGCGACCCGTGCCGCTGCAACAATTCGCGCTGGTCTGGCAAAAGCCGCTGTTCAGTCCCGATCGCAAACCGATAGCCCGGATTGCGAACGGCGGCAGCAGCCTGGGAGACTTTGACTTGACCGGCATCATCCTGACTCCCGGCTTGCACATGGCCTTGTTGCACGACAAGAACGGCGACCGACAGGTGCGTCTGCACGAAGGCGAGTCACTGCCCGATGGCAGCGTGACCCTGGTGGAAGTCCGGCCGCGCTCGGCGCTGTTCGATTCGGCCGGCGGGCGTACCGAGCTGAAGCTGCCGGCTGGTGCTCCGATCGACAGCCCGAAAGAGGGTGCCGCGCCTGACCCCGGCAACCGGAATATCCCCACAGACGCCGTGATGCGCATCCAGCCCGCGCCGCCGCCGGATGCGGGCAGGCCAGCGCCGTCGAACGATCAGACACCTGAGTCGCCGATTCAACGGCTCAGGGAAAATATTCAGAAGCGTCGAGCCGCACAGGCCGCTGCGACTCACGAAGGAGTACGTTGATCCATGTTCCCCAAGCTCACTCAGCAGCTCTTGCGCACCGGTACGCTTGCCGTGGTCGTGTGGCTGGCCGGCTGCAACACGCTTCCGCAGACGCATGATGACGGTGCCCTGCAACGCGAGGCGATGGCCGGCACGCAAAACCCGGTACCCGCGCCCTTGCCGTTGAACACCGGCATCAACAGCGGCAGCGAAGCGGCGGTGGCGCCAAAGATCAGCCAGGGCAGCGGCCAGTTCATAAAGCCAACCGCGTTGGGTACGCCTCGCCCGGCAGCGAGCGGCAATGGCGCGGTGACCTTCAATTTCGAAAATCAGCCGGTACAGGCGGTGGTCAAGGCAATCCTCGGCGACCTGCTCAAGCAGAACTACACCATTGTGCCGGGCGTGCAGGGCAATATCTCGTTCTCCACTTCCGAGCCGGTGGACAGCAGTCAGGCGCTGCCGATCCTGGAAACGCTGTTGTCGTGGACGCACAACGCGCTGGTCAAACGCGGCGACGGCTATGTGGTGTTGCCGGACAAAGACGCCGTGGCCGGCAACCTGGTGCCGAGCCTTGGCGGCACCGCACCCCAGGGCGGCATGCAGGCGAGACTATTTCCGCTGCGCTACATCTCTGCCACCGAAATGCAGAAACTGATCAAGCCGTTCGCGCGGCAGGATGCGGTACTGCTGGCCGACTCGGAGCGCAACCTGCTGGTGATGTCCGGCACGCCGGACGAGCTGGACAACTATCAGCGCACCGTGCACACATTCGACGTGGACTGGCTGCGTGGCATGTCGGTGGGCGTATTCACCCTGCAGCACGCTGACGTCGACGAAGTGATGCCACAGCTTGACCAGATGTTCGGCCCCAAGGGTGACACGCCGCTGGCCGGCATGCTGCGTTTCATCCCGATCAAGCGCACCAATGCGCTGGTGGTGATCAGCACCCAGCCGAACTACCTGGACGAAGTGGGTAGCTGGATTACCAAGATCGATATGGGCGGTGGCAACGATCCGCAGCTCTTCGTCTACGACGTGCGCAATATCAAGGCGTCGGAGCTGGCCAAGTATCTGGCGCAGATCTATACCAACGGTGCCGGCAACGGCAGTGGCAACGACAACGGTGGTCAGGTGGGCCCGGGGTTGGGCTCCAGTACGCTCGGTAGCAGCAGCAACGCGAGTGGCTCGGCAAGTGGCATGGGCAGCACTGCAGGCAGCTTCGGCAGTTCGACCGGTGGCGGTTTGGGTGGCAGCTCAGGCATCGGCTCGGGTGCGACCGGTATCGGCGGCGGTGGCCTTTCTTCGTCCACGGGCGGCGTCTCCGGGAGCACGGGCAGCGTAGGCAGCACGAGCCAGGGTGGCGGCGCGAGCGGCGCGTTCGGCAGCAGCAACAGCAGCAGCAATGCCAGCGGCGGCCAGTCTTACAGCTCGCAAGACGGCAGCGTGCGCATCAGTTCGGTCGACAGCAATAACCAGCTGCTGATACGCGCACGTCCGTCGCAGTGGGCTGAAATCCAGTCGGCCATCCAGCGACTGGACAACGTGCCGCTGCAGGTGCAGATCGAAACGCGAATTCTGGAAGTCGCGCTGGTCGGAGACCTGCAGTTCGGTGTGCAGTGGTATCTGCAAGGTCTCGCCGCCAGCACGCCCAACTCCTCGGGCATCGCGACCAGCAACTATCCCGGCGCACATCGGCAGATTGCCCTGGGTTCGGGCGGCAACCAGTTTGGCGGCCAACCGTTTTTCTATTCTTTCCTGAGCAGCAGCGGCAAGTTCCAGGTCGCTGTCAGTGCGCTCGAGACCGACAGCAATACCAAGACCCTGTCGGCACCGTCGCTGGTCGTGCTCAACAATCAGGTGGCGCACATCCAGGTCGGCGATCAGGTGCCGATCAACCAGACCAGCCTGCTGCCTACCACGGGTACCTCCACTACTCTGAATCAGGTGACGTATATCCCCACCGGCGTGATCCTCAATGTGCAGCCGCGGGTGAATCCGGGTGGCCTGGTGTATCTGAATATCGACCAGCAGGTCAGTTCGGCCGGCGCAGTCTCGGCCACGCAACCGAATCCGACCATTTCCCAGCGTGAAGTGGGAACGCAGATCGCCGTGCAGAGTGGTCAGACAGTCTTGCTCGGTGGTCTGATCCAGGAGCAGAGCACCGTCAGTGATACCGGCATTCCCGGCCTCAATCGCATTCCGGTTCTGGGCCGGTTGTTCGGCACCACGGACCATAGTCGCACCCGCACCGAACTGATCGTGCTGATTACGCCCAAGGTCATCACCAACAGCGAAGACGCCAGGCGGATCACCGACGATTACCAGCACGACTTCGAATCCCTGGCACCGTTGCGCAAGACGGCCTCGAATGCGAATACGACGACGACTACAACGACCACAACGACGACGACGGCTCCCGCCACGACTTCGGGCGTGACGACGACTCCCATCAAGCACTGAGTTACGGCTTTCGACCAGGGGCGAGGTGCAGGTCGCTGCTTCGCCCAGGTCATGCACCGGTCGTCTGGTGTTCGCAGCCGTGATGGAATCCAGCGCCGTCGCATGGCGGCCACTCAACGACAACGCGAGCCACGGGGGATCATAAACAGGCTCTAAGATGCGCGTGCATGACCAACGTTCCTACCCACGCGTTTCCGATCACTCCGCTACTGCCGCAGATCGCCGCGTCGCTTGCCGCGACGCCGCGACTGGTGCTGGAGGCACCGCCCGGAGCCGGCAAGACCACGCAGGTACCGCTGGCCTTGCTCGATGCGCCGTGGCTGATGGGACAGAAAATCCTGATGCTGGAACCGCGCCGAATCGCGGCGCGTGCGGCGGCACAGTTCATGGCGCAGCAGCTCGGCGAAGAGATCGGCCGCACCGTCGGTTACCGCATCCGCTTCGAGTCGAAGGTGAGTGCGGCGACACGGATCGAGGTGGTCACCGAGGGCATCCTCACGCGGCTGATCCAGGACGATCCGGAACTGTCAGGGATCGGGGCGATCCTGTTCGACGAATTCCACGAACGCCATCTGGCCGGCGATCTCGGCGCTGCGCTGGCGCTGGATATCCAGGCCACATTACGGCCCGAACTGCGGCTGCTGGTGATGTCGGCGACGCTGGATGGTGAGCGCATCGCACAGTGGCTGGACGCGCCGCGCATCTCAAGTCCAGGTCGCAGCTATCCGGTGCGCATCGACTACCCGCCGGCGCGCGCGCAGGAGAGCATCGAGCATCAGCTCGCACGCGTGGCGCGGCAGGCGCTGGAAGACAGCGATGGCGACGTGCTCGCTTTCCTGCCTGGCCGTCGCGAGATTGCGCGGGCGCAGGCCGTGCTCATGCAGAGTCTCGATCGCGATGACGTCGACGTGGTCGCGTTGCACGGCGAGCTGTCGCTGGCTGATCAACAGCTTGCGCTGAGCCCCGCTGAATCAGGCATGCGGCGTATCGTGCTGGCCACCAACGTGGCCGAATCCAGTGTCACCTTGCCGGGTATCCGTGCGGTGATCGACTCTGGCCTCGCGCGCGAGCCGCGTTTCGATCCGAACTCCGGCTTCACTCGCCTGGAGACGGTCAACATCTCGCAGGCTTCGGCCGATCAGCGCGCCGGTCGTGCCGGCCGCGTGGCGGAGGGCACCGCATACCGATTGTGGCCGCAGAGCAAGCGACTCGATCCTGCGCGCACCGCCGAGATCACCCAGGCAGAGCTGTCTGGCCTCGCGCTCGAGCTGGCGGCCTGGGGAAGTGCGCAACTGCCATGGCTCGATTCACCGCCGTCGGGTGCCCTGGCGCAGGCGCGTGAATTGCTTGGCAGTCTCGGTGCGCTCGACAGCAGCCAGCGCATCACGGCGTTGGGTCGTCGGATGTTGGAGCTCGGCGCCACACCGCGTCTGGGCGCGGCCGCGTTGCGCGCACCACTCGGGCTGCGTGCGTTGATCGCCGACTTGCTGGCGTTGATGGAAGCGCGTTCGCCGCTGCGAGGCGAGCAGGCGCGCAGCGATGATTTCCGCGCACGCGTGACTGCTCTGCATGCCTGGCGCGACCGTTCCAGCAGCGGCGCACGCGGCGGCGCGGACGCCGGTGCGCTGGCAGCGGTCGAACAAGCGAGCAAGGGTTGGCGTCGCCGTCTGGACGTCCGTAGCGCGGCGAGTGGCGTGCCGGATAGTCACGCGGTGGGTGACCTGCTGCTGCATGCCTTTCCCGATCGCATCGCGCGTCGCGACGACAACCAGCCGCTGCGCTACACGCTGGCAAACGGTCGTGGTGCGCGCCTGCACGAGAACACCGCGCTGTTGGGTGAGCCCTGGCTGGTCGCGCTGGACCTGCGCTTCGAGGCACGCGACAGCCTGATCCTTGCCGCCGCGCCCGTGGACTTTCGGGTGCTGGAACGCGATTACCCGCAGCAGTTCATGCGTGAGCGCACGCTGCGCTGGAACGATGATCGCAATGCCGTGGAGGCATTCGACGAACAGCGCTTTGGCGCGATCGTGCTGGAGCGACGTAGTGTCCCAGTGAAGGCGGAGGACGCATTGCCCGCGTTGCTCGCAGCAGTGCGTGCCAAGGGTATCGATGCGTTGCCGTGGAGCGAGCAGGCGCGACGCCTGCGCGCCCGCATGCAGGCATTGCGCGAGTGGATGCCGGAGCAGACACTGCCCGATGTGTCCGATGCGACACTGCTTGCCACGCTCGACGAATGGCTCGCGCCGTATTTGAACGGCAAGCGTCGGCTTGATGCGCTGGGTGCGGAGGAGCTTTCGCAGGCACTCAGCGGGCTGTTCGACTACGAGCAGCGACGGCTGCTGGACGCGCAGGCGCCGGACAGCCTCACGGTGCCCAGCGGGCAGAATCGCCGACTGGAATACACGCCCGACGGACCGCCCGTGCTGGCGGTGAAGTTGCAGGAGTTGTTTGGTCTGAGCGACACACCGCGGGTGGGCGGCGGCCGCATCCCGGTGACCTTGCATCTGCTGTCACCGGCGGGACGGCCGATCCAGGTCACGCAGGATCTCAAGGGCTTCTGGGAACGCACGTATCCGGAAGTGAAAAAGGAACTCAAGGGCCGCTATCCGCGCCACCCGTGGCCGGACGATCCGTGGACCGCGACGCCGACGCATCGGGCGAAGCCACGTACCTGACGTCGCAACGCCTCACCTGTGCCACGAGAATGCGGCAACATGGCCGGCAGGCTGACTGACGAGAGTGCACGATGAAGCTTGCTGACTCCATGAGGATCGAACCCGTCATCCTGCGCGGCAGTATCGTGCGGCTCGAACCGTTGACGCTCGATCACGTCGGGGCGCTTGCAAGGGTGGGCCTGGAACCCGCGCTGTGGCGCTGGGTGCCGAATCAGGTGCATACAGCCGAGGACATGCAGGCCTATGTGCTGACCGCGCTCGACGAGCAGCGACGTGGCGTTTCGCTACCCTTTGTCATCATCGATCAGGCCAGCGACGAGGTGATTGGCAGCACGCGCTACGCCAACATCGAGACCACTCACCGACGGCTCGAGATCGGCTGGACCTGGCTCACCCCAAGTCATCAACGCAGCGGCGCCAACACCGAAGCGAAGCTGCTGTTGCTGACACACGCGTTCGAAGTACTCGGGGCGATGCGCGTTGAGCTGAAGACCGATTCGCTGAATGAAAAGTCGCGCACGGCGATCGCGCGACTGGGTGCCGTGGAAGAGGGCACGTTCCGCAACCACATGATCATTCCATCCACCGGACGGGTGCGGCACACCGTCTATTATTCGATCATCGACTCCGAATGGCCGGCGATCAAGGCCGGATTGACGGAGCGTTTGCGCGGTGCCGCAGCGGCGCCTTGAACGTACCTGCGAGGCGCGAGCCACCACGGAAGGTGTCGCGCGGCATCGTTCGCCGCGCGACGAAACGTGCCGTCGACGGTACAGATTAGACTGCGCGCATGACCGCCACTGCTCCGCTCAACCGATATCAGCTGGCCGAGCTCGGTGCCTTGCTGGCCGAGCCGGCACGTGCGGCGATCCTGCTGGCATTGATGGACGGCAGCGCGCGTCCTGCTGGCGAACTGGCGCGTGCTGCAGACGTGGGTGCCGCTACGGCCAGCGCACATCTGAAACGGCTGCTGGAGGGCGGCTTGCTTGGTGTGCATGTACAGGGTCGCCATCGCTACTACCGGCTTGCCGACGACGAAGTGGCCGCGTGGCTGGAGTCGATGGCGCTGCCACGTTCACCACGTCCGCAACGAGTGGTTGCGGCCGACCCGGCATTTTGCCGTGCACGCACTTGCTACCGCCATCTGGCCGGTCAGCTGGGTGTGGCCATGTGCAAGGCGTGGCTCGACCGCGGCTGGCTGCAATCGAACAGCGATGGTCTGTGTCTGCTGCCGGCGGCGGTCGACGCGCTGATACATACCGGATGGGAGTTGTCTGCGGCGGAGCGCCTGCTGCGTCTGCGTGGCCGCAGTTGCCTGGACTGGACCGAACGCCGCCTGCACGTGGGCGGTCCGCTCGGCGTCGCGCTCACCGATGCGATGCTGGATGCCGACTGGTTGCGTCGCGTCAGCCACAGCCGTGCACTGCTGCCCAGTGCGGATGGCTTGCGTCATCTGGCAGAGTTGGGTGTGCGCATGGAGTAGCGGTTTGCACTCTTCGTTCGCCCTCCGGTCACCCCGTTCCCTCCGTCCTCTCCATCTTCTCTTCACTCTCCGTCTCTCCTCACTCCCTCTCCGTTCGCCCTGAGCGTAGCGGAGCGAAGTCGAAGGGCACTCGAGGCGCACCCTTCGACTTCGGCCCTGCGGGCCTACGCTCAGGGCGAACGGGGAGGAAACAGGAGGGCGAGCAGGAACGCGACCGGAAAGGGAGCGGAGAGACGTATGGGCGGTCCTGGCGCCACGAAAAAAAAACCGACCACGCGGCCGGGTTCTTGATGGGACTCACCGGAGCAGCTGTCTGCTCGGGTTGCCGTCAGCTGGCCTTCTTGCGATTGAACAGCTTGCGGAAAAATCCGACGATCGCCGCGATGCCGATGATGACGAATTTCTTCAGTGCCAACAGCATCAGTCCGAGCTTGGCGAACAGGCCGGCCTTCGCGGCGATGCCGCCAGCAACGAGCGCGGCGATGCCGTAGGCCGCGAGCTTGTCGGTCTTGCTGTCGTAGTCGGCGTAGCGTTCGCCGGTGTCGAAGTCGGTCATCGCCAGCACTTGCGGCATGTCGGCGCGTACCTTGTCGAGTTGGTCGATCGGAGCCACCGCATTGAGGGACAGATATCCGCGGCGTCCCAGCACGCGGATGTCGTAGTTCAGGGACTGGCCGACGATGGAACCATCCGCCTTGGTGAGCTTCAGGTTGCGTGCCCAGTACAGCTTGTGGGAGTCGGCGTCGTAATGCGGTGGCTCGGCCCAGCCGACCAGCTCCATCGCGTGATATCCCTGCTTGAGGCGCTCCGGATTCGACGCCTCGGTGGCCTTCTGCATTTTCGTGAGCAGGTCCGTGTAGTCGACTTTCGCGGCGTCGGCATCGGACACATAACCATCGCTGACATAGCTCACCACCACGGCCCAATTGTTGCCATTGAGCAATACGTGTGGATCGGTACCGGGCAGTATCATGCCCAGCACTTCAGGATGCGGCGGATTGCTCCAGAGTTGGGTAAGCACGCGCTGCGCATCCTGTGCCGGCAGGAAGCTGTAGCCCGGCGCGAGTTGCAGCGATGCCTTGGCCGATGGAATGGGAATATTGCCGGTGTCGAGATGCAATGAGCCGAGAAGATTCTCGACTTTGGCAGCGCGTGCGCTGGCCGCCGAGTCGTCGCCAGCGTCGGCATGCGCCGAAGCAATCAGTGCGACAAAGCCAAACGCCGCCAGCAGCAAGAGTGCCGGCCTCAGGGATCTGCGGGTCATGAAGAGTCCTTGGATATCGTCCGATGATGTGCGATGCATCGATGCATCGTGGCGAGTCACTCCCCCATGGCGTGCCCGCAACGCTTTTTAGCAGGCCAGCGGACTTTCATGCCAGTCTTTTGTTTCCACTCTGTTTTCACCTATGGCCTCTCCGCTCGCCCTGTCCCTCTCCGTTCGCCCTGAGCGTAGCGGAGCGAAGTCGAAGGGCACACTCGATGCGCATCCTTCGACTTCGGCCCTACGGGCCTGCGCTCAGGGCGAACGGAGAGGGACAGGGCGAGCGGAGAGGCCATAGGTGGAAACGCAGAGGCGCCGAAGAGGAAACGTAGTGCCAACCAATTAAAAAAGAGCCCGACCTTGCGGCCGGGCTCTTCATTCGAATCACCGGAGCAGCTGCCAGTTTGCGCAGCCGCTTATTTCCCCGGGTTTACTGCACGGTCAACGTCACATCGTCGAGCGTGAAGTCGGTGTTGCCTGAGGACGATGTTTCCTTGCCAGTGAACTTGATCACCACGGTCTGGCCAATGTATGGGGCAAGACTGGCCGTGTGCACCGTGTAGCCCGTGGCCGCATTGAGACTCGTGAAGGTCGCCAGCGTCGACAACACGGTGCCGGACGTATTCAGCACCTGCACGGTAAACGTGTCGGCTGCTGTCTTCTTGGTCGAGTCGATATGCAGGTAGTACTGCAAGGTCGCGCTGGTCTTGCCGCTGGGAATCGCTACCGACTGTGAGGCCGTATCGGTGTGCGCGGCACCATAGCCGTCAAGCCATGCGAACCATGTTCCGGCATGCGGGCTCTCGCTGCTGCCGCAGCTGGAGCTGGTGCAAAGCACGCCTGAGGACAGAGTCCACGGCGTTGCTTTGCCGGTTTCAAAGCCTGTGTTGACGAGCAACTGGCTCGGTGTGCCGCCACTGCTGACCGTCACCGATTCCGTCTTGGAGCTGGTGGCGCCGCTAACGCTGTCGGTCACGGTTTCGGAAACGCTGTAGGTCCCGGCTGCCGCATAGGTATGGCTGGGATTCTGGGCGGTCGAGGTGCCGCTGTCGCCGAAGGTCCAGGAGTAGCCCGAGATGGTGCCGCCCGAGTCGGTGGACGAATCAGTGAAGTTGGCGGTCAGACCACTGGTGGTGAAACTGAAGTTCGCCGCCGGCGTACCGCCCGTACCACCACCACCACCGCCAATGTTGGTGACCTCCTGGCTCATGATCAGGCTGCCGAAGCCGGTGGTGTAGTCCCAGCCCACGGCCGCCGTCTCGCCACTGTTGTTGCCCGAGGTGACGTCATGGAAGGTGCTTGCCGGCAACTTGTACAGCAGCGGCGCAGCGAAGCCGAGGGTGCTGCCCTTGGCCGCCAGCATGCGTGCCCACGAACCCACGAACAGCGGTGAAGCCAGGCTCGTGCCACCGACCTGCTGGTTTGCCTGGCCGTCCACGATGATCAGCGCGCCGCTGTCCGGGCTGGCGTCAAACGCGATGTCGGGTACGCCACGGGTGGTGTGACCGGCGTTCTGCCCTACGCCAACCTGCCAGCTCGGCATCGGCTCGAAGGTGCTGGGGCTGCCGCCGGTCGCGCCTTCATTCTCGCTGAGGTTGTTCCACACCGTCTCGCTGCCCCAGGTCGTCGCGCCGGAGGTGTACAGCTCGGTACCACCTGCCGCGACTACATACTGGGAGCTGGCGGGCCAGCTTGGAACCACACCGCCGGTGCCGCATTCATCCGCGCCGGAATCACCCGACGACACCGAAAAGGTCTGCCCCTGCGCCACGGCCTGCGCGAAGATCTGGTCTTCCGCGGTGGTGGTGCCCGCTTGCTGCGCATCGGTCTCGCATTCGCCCAGCGAGACGTTGATCACCTTCACCGCATTCGCGCTCACTGCCGCGTTGTAGTCGGCGGTGAGGTTGGCGTCAGTCAGCGAGGTGGTGTCATAGAAGACGATCTTCTGCACACCACCGCTCATGCCGACGATGTCCTGGCTGTCCAGGTCCCACTCGACGTCGCCGCTGGTATCGCTGCCGCCACTGCCGACGACCTGCGTCGTGACCGCGGCAAGGCCATTGGTCGACGCGAACGACTTCAGATCGCTGAGGACGTTGGTCATGCTGCCTTCGACGATGATGCCGACGGGAATGGTCGACGCTGTCGGCACACCGGTGCCACCATAGATCGTGGCGAAATTGGTCGGGTTGTGGCCTACGGCCGTTCCGGTCACCGCGGTGTGCACGGCGTTCGTATTCGCATAGCGCGCGAATGTGTGCGACAGGTGCACGGTATCCAGGCCCACTACCGACAGCACGCTGTCCTGCAACGATGCGGGGATCATGACGTCGCTGGTGTTGTGGTAGGCGTTGCGGCCGTCGTGGGTGTGCACACTCTCAAAGGTGGTGTTGAACGCGGCGCGAACCGAGTCGGCGGTGGCGTCGGCGGTGACCAGCAGCCGGTTCGGTGCGATGGTGACATTCCTGAAACCGGCCTGGGTCAGATAGTTTGCTACCGCCTGTGCCTGCGCCTGGGTCGGCGAGAACTGTGCGGCAAATTGCTCCTGACTCATCGAGCGCTGTGCGGTCGGCGTGCCAGGCTGTTGAGCCTTTGCCAGAAAGCTGTTCAGTTGCGACTGATTGCGCAACTTGAGCGAAACCACGATTTGCATCGGCTGCGAGAAGGCCAGTGGGCCGGCGGCCACGTCACCGCGATGCAGCGTGGTGGCGTGTTGCGAGGTCAGTGCGACAAACGCACTGGCATTGTTGGTAGAGGCGGCGCAGACCGACGTGGCAGCAGCGATACCGATGGCTGCAGCCAGCAGCTTGAGTCGAAAATGGCTTGGCATTGTGAACTCCCTAAGTTTTGAGGCCAAACGAAGCCCTGGGGCCGTGTAGACCTCATGAAGTGAGCGCCGCGGACAGGCACGACGCTATGGGTTTTCTTGGATTGCCCAGCGATCCCATGTGTCCCCCGCAGTTCGCCCCCCCTGGTTTATCCCTCAGGGTCCACGTGCAGGTTTTCCTCTTTCTATCGATAACGCCCCAATGCAGTCAGTGACGTTTTGAATGGGATCATTCATCAAACTCCCAATTGATGAATTTACCGACGGTAGGGTGCGTTTGAGTGAGCGTCAATAGGAGTTTTTGAAGTACCCGGTGATTTTGATCACAGAATCATCGAGTCAATGGAAGTGCCCATTCTGGTGATTATCTTTATTCACGCATTTGTGAAAACGACTCGATTGAATGGATTTATGCACGATCTAAATCGTCGCTTACTTGTGGATTTATCTAACGTAAAATCAATAGGTTATGAGGTGATACAGAGGCGTTCCGGCAAATGGGGGTGCGCGAGGCGATTTGATGAAATTATTACGAATTAGAACGATATAATCCCATCGGTAACGCTGGATGCTTCGGTTCGCCTGAACAGAATGAATGGCGTTTTATTCATGAATGTGATGATCGTTCAATTGACTCGGGTTACGTGAAATTCAGCGCATGCCCACACCAACTCGGGATTGCCCGCGCGCAATGTCCACGAGATGTCGCCAGACGGCGAAGGGATCGTCGGTAGCACGATGTAGGTTGGGGTGAGCGTCAGCGAAGCCCAACACCGTTGCTGCGGGGATGATGGGCATCGCTGGTGCTCACAACAACCTACTGATGGATCGCGCAGGTTCAATCGGCGCAAGTGACATGCGACCATGAGCGGATGAACGAGGCAGCCTCTCCCCGACTGACGATCATTGGCGGTGGGCCCTCCGGCCTGATGGCGGCCGAGGTGGCGTGTGCCGCCGGTGTGAGGGTCGATCTATACGATGTCATGGGTTCGGTCGGCCGGAAATTTCTGCTGGCCGGCAAGGGCGGGCTCAACCTCACGCATGGCGAACCATTCGCTCAGTTCGTCGGGCGCTACGCCGAGCGGCGCGGTGCGGTCGAACACTGGCTGCGCGAATTCGATGCGGACGCCTTGCGCCAGTGGGCGCGCGGGCTGGGTGTGGAAACTTTCGTGGGCAGCTCCGGCCGTGTGTTTCCGGCCGACCTGAAGGCGGCACCGTTGTTGCGTCGCTGGGTGCGGCGACTGCATGCGGGCGGCGTGTCGTTCCACATGCATCATCGCTGGCTCGGCTGGGCTGATGACGGCGCGCTGCGTTTTGCTGCGCCTGCTGGAGAACATAGCGTGAGCACGGACGCCGTGGTGCTGGCGCTGGGCGGCGCCAGCTGGCCACAACTCGGCTCCGATGGTGCGTGGGTGGGGCCGGTGACGGCAGCCGGCATCGATATCGCACCGTTGCAACCGGCCAACTGTGGTTTCGAGCTGACCTGGAGCGAGCATCTGCGCACCCGATTCGCAGGGGCACCGCTGAAACCTCTGGTGGCCCATTGGATCGACCGCCATGGCATCGCGCAGCATCGCCAGGGTGAATGCGTACTCAGCGAATACGGTATCGAGGGCAGCCTGGTCTACGCGATCGGTGCCGAGTTGCGCGAACAGATCACCGCGCGAGGCGAGGCGATGCTGTTTTTCGACCTGGCGCCGGGCTACACGCAAACCGTGCTTGCCGACCGGCTCGCCGCGCCACGTGGCAAACATAGCCTCGGCGATTGGTTGCGTCGGCGCGCGGGACTGGACGCGGCGAAATGCGCGCTGGTGTTCGAACTGACGGACAAGCCGACGCTCGCCGATCCCGTGGCGCTGGCCGCACAAATCAAATCGCTGCCGCTACGCCTGCGTGCACCGCGTCCGGTGGCCGAGGCGATCAGCACCGCCGGTGGCGTACGGCTGGAGGCGCTGGACGAGACGTTGATGGTACGCAAGCGCCCCGGAGTGTTCTGTGCCGGCGAGATGCTCGACTGGGAGGCTCCCACGGGTGGCTACCTGCTTACGGCATGCTTTGCCAGTGGGATGCGCGCGGGCCGTGGTGCGGCACGCTGGCTGGGTAGATAAGCCCGGGCACCGGCGAGCGGCCGGGACCATGGAAACCTCGAACAACCACCCCACCTCTCATCCCTGCGAAGGCAGGGATCCAGTGCCCTTGGCCCTACAGAATTACGAATGCTCGATGACCAGCTTCGCTGTTGAAATGCGCCTCCTGCCTTCGCAGGGACGACGAGCTACCGTTGTGCTCAGCGCTTGACGGTGGACTTCTGCGGGTCGACGAGTTCGCTGGCCGACCAGTCACCACCGAGATCGCCAATCAGCGACACCGTATCGAGCAATCGTTGCTGCTGCACATTCAACGCGCTCTCCTGGGTACTCAGCTGCGTCGCCTGAGCGACGGCCGCAGTGGTGTAGTCGACCATACCGGCCTGATATTCGTTGAACGCAATCTGCGCCCCGCGTGTGGCGTCTTGTACGGCGGAGTCCAGCACTGCGCCTTGCTGGGCGAGGATGCGCAGGCCGGAAAGGTCGTCCTCCACGTTCTGGAACGCCGTCAGCACAGTTCCACGATAGTTCGCCACCGTGGCCTCGTAGGCCGCCTTGGCGGCGGCAACCTGGGCGTGGCGTTCGCCGCCATCGAACACGGTTTCGCTCACGTCGGCGCCCAGCGACCAGACATGGTTGGCGATATGCAGCAAGCCAGCCAGCGGCGACTGCGAAAAGCCATCCGCCGCCGACAGCGAAAGGCTCGGGTAATAGGCCGCCACGGCGACACCGATCGCGGCGTTCTGTGCTGCCATCTGGCGCTCGGCAACAGCGATATCCGGTCGGCGTTGCAGCAAGGTCGAGGGCACACCCGCCGGAACCACGGGCAACGTCGGCAGCGCCGTGCTGTGGGGAATATCGAGTTCTTCCGGGTTCTTGCCGACCAGCACGGCAATGGCGTGGGCGTCTTTCGCGCGGGCAACACCGAGCGCGATCAGGCTGGCTTGGGCGTTCTCCAGCTGAGTCCGCGCGCCAATGACATCCGATGGAGCCGCGGTGCCGGCCGTGCCCTGGTTGGCGACGACACGCAGATATTCCGTGTAGGCATCGACGGTCTTCTGCAACAGGTCGATGTTCGCGTCCGTCACTCGCAGATCAATGAGAGCGGTCGCCAGGGCGACCTGCTCGGACAGCGTGGCGTTGGCCAGGGTGGCTTCGCTGGCTTGCGCCGTCGCCTTATTCTCTTCGACGGTGCGGCGCACCTTGCCCCACAGATCGGGAGCCCAGCTGACATTGCCTTCGAGGGAGCCGGAGGTGGTGATCGGATGAGCGCCTAGCGAGCTGCTGCCGAGGTTCCCACTGGCGCTGCGCTGCTTGTTTGCCGAGCCCGTGACACCGATGGTGGGGAACAGGGCGCTGCGCGCTTCCTGCACCTCGGCCAATGCCTCCTGGTAGTTCGCATAGTCCTGACGCACGGTCTGGTTGGAGACCGACACCATCGGCTCGAGCTGGTTGAGCAGCGGGTCATTGAACCCGGTCCACCAGTCAGCGCTGGGTGTGGCGGCCGCCGGCGTCGCCACCGTCCAGCCCGGTAGCTCCTTGTACTGCACCGGTGCGGTGACTTCAGGGCGATGGTAGTCGGGTCCGACCATGCAGCCGCCGAGCAGCAGCGTCAACGAGGCGGCCAACGTCTTGCGAGGAATGTTCATGTTCATGCGCTTGCGTCCGACTGTGTGTTCCACGGCAGCGTGGCGGACCACCTGGCGAGTCTTGCGCGCAGGCGGTCGAGGTAGAGATAGATCACCGGTGTCGTGTAGAGCGTGAAGACCTGGCTGAGAATCAGGCCGCCCATCACGGTGATGCCGAGCGGCTGGCGCAGCGATGCGCCCTGGCCGATGCCGATCGCCAGCGGCACGGCGCCGAGCACCGCGGCTGCCGTGGTCATCATGATTGGGCGAAGACGGATCACGGCTGCGTCGTGGATGGCGCGCTGCGGCTCGTAACCTTCGTCACGTTGAAGATGGATGGCGACGTCGATCATCATGATCGCGTTCTTCTTGACGATGCCGATCAACAGGATGATGCCGATCATCGCGATCACCGAGAACGGTGTACCGAAGATCAGCAGCGCGAGCGTGGCACCAATACCGGCCGACGGCAGCGTGGAAAGAATGGTGATCGGATGCACGGTGTTTTCGTACAGGATGCCGAGCACGATATAGACGGCTGCAAGCGCGGCGAGGATCAGCAGCGGCATGGTCGACATCGACTGCGCATAGACCTGTGCGGCACCGGCGAAGCTGCCGTGGATCGAGGCTGGCAGTCCCAGTTCCTGCGATGCCTGATTGATCGCGATCGTCGCCTTGCTCAGCGAACCGCCGGGCGGCAGGTTGAAAGAAATCGTGGCCGCGACGAGGCCGCCCTGATGACTGACCTGGGTCGCCGTATGGTTGCTGATGTACCCGGCCAGTGATGGAAACGGCACCATGGTCTCGCTCGCCGTGCTATCCGCGCTGCCGCTTGAGCTGCCGCCGCGGGCATTGGAGATGGCATTGGTAAGCTGATTGGCCTCGGCGTTCGAGTTGAGCGCGTTGGTATTGGAGGCTGCCTGTGCCGCGCTGATCGCCGATATGGGCGTGACCGGCTTCACCAGCGCGCCGGACATCTGCGTCTGCTGCGTTCCGCTTGCGTTGCCGGCCGCAGTACTGAAACGCATCCGGTCGAGCATCTGCGGATACTGCCAATACTTCGGCGCAACCTCCATCACCACGTAGTACTGATTGAGCTGGTTGTAGACGGTCGATACGGTGCGTTGGCCGAACGCGTCGTAGAGCACGCTGTCGAGCTGGTTGGGTGCAAAGCCGTAGCGCGCGGACGTGGCGCGATCCATGTTGACGTAGATCTGCAAGCCGTTCTGCTGCAAGTCGGAGTTCACGTCCATCACCTGGCCGCGCTCCTTGGTCAGCGCAGCCACCAGCTTGGGTACCCAGATGTATAGCGCATTGGGGTCATCGCTGGTCAGCGTGTATTGATATTCGGCTGCCGACTGCCGTCCGCCGATATGCAGATCCTGTGCGGCCTGCAGGAATAATTTGGCACCGGAAACTCCGTTGAGCTTGGGACGCAGGCGATCGACCACTTGCGCTGCGGACAGTTTGCGTTGCGCCAGTGGTTTGAGCTCGATAAACACATTGGCCGTATTGAGCGCCCGCCCGCCAGTAAAGCCTGCCACCGCTTCGACGGCAGGGTCCTTCTGCACGATCGCCTGCAACTGCGCGAGCTTCTGTTCCATCGCCTGAAACGAGATGCTCTGGTCGGCGATGATCTGTCCCGTCAGGATGCCGTTGTCCTGCTCCGGAAAGAACGTCGATGGCACCAGCTTGATCAGGAACACGTTGAGCACGATCAGGCCGATCAGGGTCAATCCGACCAGCAGCGCGTGATCGAGCACGATCGTCAGCGAACGTGCGTACGCATTCTTGAAGCGCTCGAACTGCCGCTCGTACCAGAGTGCCCAACGGGCCTTGGAGTGCAGTGTCTTGCGGTTGAGCACATACGCCGCCATGGTCGGCGTGACGGTGAGCGAAATCACCAGCGACAGCAGGATCGCGATGGACAGCGTCACTGCGAATTCGTGGAACAGCAGGCCGACGATACCGGGCATCAACAGGATCGGCAGGAACACTGCGATCAATGACAGGCTCATCGAGATCACGGTGAAGCTGACCTCGGCACTACCGAGCAACGCAGCCTCGCGTACATCCATGCCCGATTCGACATGGCGCACGATGTTTTCCAGCACCACCACCGCATCGTCGACCACGAATCCGGTGCCGATGGTAAGCGCCATCAGCGAAAGATTGTCGATGCTGTAACCCAGCAGGTACATCGGTCCGAACGTGCCAACGATCGACAACGGCAGTGCGACCGCCGGCACCAGGATCGCGCGAGGCGACTGCAGAAAAATGAAGACCACGCCGATGACCAGCAGCACGGCGATGAACAACGTGCGCTCGGTGTCGTTCACCGCGGCGTTCACTGATTGCGATCGGTCCACGGCGATGCCGACATGAACATCGTGCGGCAAGGTCGCCTCGATCGACGGCAGCACTTTGCGGATCTGTGCGACCGTGTTGACGATGTTGCCACCGGGCAACGGGTAGACGATGACCAGTACCGCGGCCTTGCCGTTGTAGAGCCCCATGTTGCGGATGTTTTCGGCGGAGTCCTGGACATCGGCGACATCGCGCAGCAGCACCGGAGCGTTGTTGCGATAGGCCACGACCAGGTCGCGGTACGGTGCGGCCTTATTGATCTGGTCGTTGGACGTGACTTCGAAACGCTGATCGCCCTGGTCGATGTGGCCCTTGGCACTGTTCGCATTCGCGGAGCTGATCGCGGCGCGCACGTCTTCCAGGCCGATGCCGTAGCTGTTGAGCTGATCGGGCTCCAGTTCGACACGAACCGATGGCAACGCGCTACCGCCCAGCGTGATCTGGCCCACGCCGTCTACCTGCGACAGCTGCTGCTGGATCACCGAATCGGCGGAGTCGTAAAGCTGCGCCCGGGTCAGCGTGTTCGAGGTCAGTGCCAGCACCATGATCGGCGAATCGGACGGGTTGTACTCGCGATACGTGGGATTGTTGCGCAACGTGCTCGGCAGGTCGGCGCGTGCCGCCTGGATGGCGGCCTGGACGTCGCGGGCGGCGCCGTTGATATCCCGACTGAGACCGAACTGGATGACGATCGACGCCGAGCCGACGGAACTCGTCGAGGTAAGTTCGCTCACATCGGCGATCGTGCCCAGACGCCGCTCGAGCGGCGCGGCCACGGTCGACGCCATGATGTCCGGGCTGGCGCCCGCCATGCTTGCTTGTACGACGATGACCGGAAACGTGATGTTCGGCAGCGGTGCGACCGGCAGTTTGGTGTACGCCAGCATGCCGGACAGCAGGATGGCGACCGCCAGCAGGGTGGTCGCCACCGGTCGCCTGATGAATAGCCCGGGGATGCTCACGGCGTGTGCTCGGGCGCCGGCTCGTCAGTCGGACCGTTGGATGGCTGGGGAGCCTTGGGCTGGAAGCGCTGCGCGAGGCGATCAAAGTAGAGATAGATCACCGGCGTGGTGAACAGCGTCAGCATCTGGCTCAGCGCCAGGCCACCGATGATGGCCAGGCCGAGCGGCCGGCGCAGCTCCGATCCGGTGCCGGTGCCCAGCAACATCGGCAACGCACCAAGCATTGCCGCCAGCGTCGTCATCAGGATCGGTCGGAAGCGCAACAGCGAGGCTTCGAAGATCGCCTCCTCCGGCGGCTTGCCATGCTCGCGCTCGGCGACGAGCGCAAAGTCCACGATCATGATGGCGTTCTTCTTCACGATGCCGATCAACAGCACGATACCGATGATGCCGATCACGTCCAGATCGCTGCCGGCAACCATCAGTGCCAGCAACGCGCCGATGCCGGCCGAGGGCAGCGTCGAGAGAATCGTCACCGGATGGATGAAGCTCTCGTAGAGCACGCCAAGCACGATGTAGACGGCGACCAGTGCGGCAATCAACAGCCACACTTCGCTGGACAGCGAGTCCTGGAACGCCTGCGCGGCACCCTGGAACGAGGACGTGATCGAAGGCGGCAAATGCACTGCCTGCTCGGCCTGATTGACCTCTTTCACCGCCTTGCTCAGTGATGCGTCACTGGCCAGGTTGAACGAGATGGTGACCGCGGGGAACTGCGCCAGATGGCTGATCACCAGCGGTGACTTGGTGACCTGGATCTGGGCGATGGCGCTAAGCGGCACCTGGCCGCTGCTGGCGGTTTGACTGGGCAGGTACAACTCACCAAGCGACTGCAGTGTCGGCAGGCTCTCGGGCTTTGCGACCAGGATCACCCGGTACTGGCTGGACTGATCGAAGATGGTCGACACGATGCGCTGCCCCAGCGCATCGTAGAGCGCGTTGTCGATCGTCGCCGCCGTGATGCCGTAACGCGCGGCCAGCTGACGATTGACCTCGACATTCACGCTGAGGCCGTCGTTGTTCAGATCGCTGGTGACGTCGGTGATCGACGTGATCTTCTTCATGCGCGCGACCAGCGCCGGCACGTATTGCATGAAGGCCTGCTGGGTCGGCCCGCGCAACACGAACTGGTACTGGTTTGGCGAGATGGTGGTATCGAGGGTTAGATCTTGCTCGGGCTGCGCGTAAAGCTTGATGCCGGATATGTTCGCCACTTCACCCTGTATGCGTCGGGCGATGACGGCCGCCGTAGCCGAACGATCGTCGCGTGCTTTCAGGTTGATCAGGAAACGGCCGGTGTTGAGCGTCGTATTGGTGCCGTCGATGCCGACATACGAAGTCAGTCCGGTCACGTCGGGGTCCTTGAGAATCGCTTCCGCGAGCGCCGTCTGGCGCTCCACCATGGCTGTATACGACACCGAGTTGTCGGCGATGCTGATGCCCTGGATCACGCCCACGTCCTGCACCGGAAACAACCCCTTCGGGATCGTGATGTACAGGATCACGGTGAGTACCATGGTCGCAAGGAAGACCAGCAGGGTCAGCGTCTGGCGGGCCATCACGAAGCGCAGTCCGCGCTCGTAGGCCGCCAGGGTCTTGTTGAACAGGCCCTCGCTGATCCGCTCGAAACGGCTGGGATGCCGCTCTTTCTGGGCTTTTAGAATGCGCGCGCACAGCATCGGCACCAGGGTCAGCGAGACGATGCCCGAGAGCACGATCGTGACCGCAAGGGTGACCGCGAATTCGCTGAACAAGCGCCCGATTACGCCGCCCATGAACAGCAGCGGGATCAGCACCGCAATCAGCGAGACGGTCAGCGAGAGGATGGTGAAGCCGATCTGCCCGGCGCCTTCCAGTGCCGCTTCGAGTGGCGTCTTGCCTTCCTCCAGATAGCGCACGATGTTCTCGATCATCACGATCGAGTCATCGACGACGAAGCCGGTCGCGATGATCAAGGCCATCAGCGAAAGATTGTCGATCGAGTAATTCAGCTCGTACATCATCGCCAGCGTGCCGATCAGCGAGACCGGGACGGAAATGCTCGGGATGATGGTTGCCGGCACGTTGCGCAGGAACACAAAGATCACCAGCACCACCAGCACCACCGCGAGCACCAGCTCGAACGCGGCATCGGACACCGACGAACGGATCACGCCGGTGCTGTCCGAAACGATCTCGACCTTCATGCCCGCGGGCAGGGTGGACTCCAGCTGGGGCAGTACTTTCTTGATCTGGTCGACCGTGGCGATCACGTTCGCGCCGGGCTGGCGCTGCACGTTGAGCACGATCGCCTGCGTCTTGTTGAACCAGGCACCTTGCTCGGTGTTCTGCGCGGACTGGGTGACCCGGGCGACGTCGCGCAAGTACACCGGTGCGCCATTCTGGTAGGAAATCACCGTGGCCAGATAATCGTCGGGATTCTCGATCTGGTCGTTGCCGTTGATCGTGTAGTCCAGCTTCGGACCGTCGAAATTACCCTTCGGCTGACTCACGTTGACGTTCGCGATCAGCGAGCGCAGATCGTCGATATTGAGTCCGTACGCGGCCAGTTTCTGCGGGTCCGCTTCGACGCGCACGGCCGGCACGTTGCCGCCGGCGGGTGTCACCAGGCCAACGCCGGACACTTCGGAGATCTTCGCGCCCAGGCGGTTGTTCGCGACGTCCTGCAACTGCGGCAGCGACATCGAGTTGGAGGTTACCGCAAGCGTCAGGATGGGCTGGTCGGCGGGGTTTACCTTGGCATAAGTCGGCGGCGCCGGAAGGCCAGCGGGCAACAGGCTATTCGCCGCGTTGATTGCTTCCTGGACGTTCTGTTCGGCAATGTCGAGGTTGAGCGACAGATCGAACTGCAAGGTAATGATCGACGCCCCGGCCGAACTATTGGAGGTCATCTGTTGCAGGCCGGGGATCTCGCCCAACTGCACTTCCAGCGGCGCAGTCACCGTCGTCGCCATCACGCTGGGGCTGGCGCCGGGGTAGAACGTCTGCACCTGGATCGTCGGATAGTCGACGGCGGGCAGCGACGAAACCGGCAGGAAGCGCACGGCGACGAGGCCGACCAGCACGAGCGCGATCATCAACAGCGCTGTTGCCACCGGCCTGAGTACGAACAGGCGCGAAATATTCATCGGATTGCGTGCCTGCCGCTTACGAAATTTGTGAGGCGATGGCGGCGCCTGCTACCTGCTGCGCGCCCCGCTGCTGTGTGCTTGCCGACGACGTGGCGGGCGCCGGGGCGCTGCCTGCTGCCGCGGGCTTGCCCGACTTCGGCGCGGAGATCTTGATCTTGGCGCCGTCGCTCAAGCGGTCCATGCCGTCGGTAACCACCGTCTGACCGGCTGTGAGCCCCGACAGGATGACCGTATTCTTGCCGTCGCTGGGGCCCTGGGTCACCTTGTGCACGGAGACCGTCTGGTCGGCGTTGACCAGATAAACGTAGTCACCCGGGGCGCCGCTCTGCACTGCCGGCGTCGGTACCAGCACCGCGTGCTGCAAGGTGTCGACCAGCAGCTGTACGTTGACGAACTCATTCGGGTACAGCGACTCGTCGTCGTTCGGGAACGTCGCGCGCAAGGTCACGGTGCCCGTGCCGGTGGCCATCTGATTGCTGAGTGCGTAAAGCGCGCCGGTGCCGAGCTGCTTGCTGTTGTCGCTGTTGTAGGCGGTGACCGCCAGCTTGCCACTGGCAGTGAAGCGCGCCAGCACCTTGCTCAACGAGTTCTGCGGCACCGTGAATTGCACCGTGGTCGGCTTAATCGTGGTGATCGTCACGATGCCCGGTGACGACGACTGGGTGACGAAGTTGCCTGGATCGACCAGACGCAGGCCGACCCGACCGGCGATCGGCGCCGTGATATGGCAATACGCGAGATCGAGATCGAACTGCGCGATATTCGCCTGGTCCGCCTGCACGGCAGCTTCGTCCTGCTTGACCGTGAACTGCTGGTCGACAAAGGTCTGCTCGGCAATCGACTTTTGTTCGTGCAATTGCGTGAAGCGCGCGAGGTCGGCGCGAGCCTGGGCCAGGGTCGCCTGATCCTTGGCCAACTGGGCTTGCGCCTGCTGCTTGTCGATTTCGTACTGGCGTGGGTCGATCTGGGCGAGGAACTGGCCCTTCGTCACGTCCTGGCCTTCCTGATAGCCCACCGACGTCAGGTAGCCGCTCAACTGCGGCAACACATTGACCGTATTGATTGGGGTCACCGTGCCCAGCTCGTTCAAGGTCTCAGGCATGCTGCCCAGGGTCGCCTTGGCAGCGCTGACCACTTGCGCGGGCGTGCCGGTCTTGACCTTTTCGCCATTGAGGATATGGATCACGACCAGGATGATCACCGCGATGAGGACGACCCCGGCGATCAGCCAGCCACGTCGTTCGTGAAAGAATCCGGTGGCTCTCGAGGTGTCGGCACTCATAAAACATCTCCCACGTGTTCATTCCTCGTACTTAAGCACTTTCATTTGTCAAAACAGCGTCGTCCCGGACAGCAGGGGCGTCGTCAAGCATGACCGGCAGAATGTTTTCAACGTGCCGCCGGCGCATTCGGTTGACAGGATGGACGGTCAAGCGGTTTGCAAAGGTGCGCATAGAGAACACGAACAGGCTCCGAGAGCATGTGCCTCAAGGCATGGGTTGCTTCACCAGTTTGATTTCAAACATCTTCGGCCAGCACTTGCCGGTGACAAACAGCCGATCGTGCTGCGCATCGTAAGCAATGCCGTTGAGCACATCATTGCCGGGGTCGGGCAGCTTGCTGACGTCGAGCAGGCCTTTGAGGTCGATCCAGCCCACGACGTGACCGGTGGCCGGATCGATCCGTGCGATGCGCGTGGTCAACCAGATGTTTGCGTAGATCTCGCCCTTGACCCATTCCAGCTCGTTGAGATTCGTCACCGGTACGCCGTCGGCAGTCACCATGATGCTGCCGGTTGCGCTCAGTGTTTGCGGATCCAGGATGCGCAGCACGGACGAACCATCGCTCATATAGAGATGGTGATCGTCACGGGTCAGCGCCCAACCTTCGCCTGGATAGCTGAAGGTGTGCTGCAACTTGAAGCTGGCCAGGTCGTAGACAAAACCGGTCTGGTCCTGCCAGGTGAGCTGCACCAACTGGTTCTTCCAGTCGACGATGCCTTCGCCGAAGTATTGCGGCGGCACGTTGTAGCGTTGCAGCACTTCGCCGGTTTGCAGCTCGACTTTTCGCACTGTCGACGTGCCTTCCTCGCCCGTGCTTTCGTAGAGATAGCCGTCCTTGTAGAACAGCCCCTCGGTGTAGGCGCCCGTATCGTGCGGATAGACGTTCACTACCCTGTAGCCGTAGACAGGTATAGCCGCCTGCGCGGCCGTACTGGCCAGCAGCATGACGAGGGCGAGGAGCGGGGTCAGGCCGGGCGATCGGATCATCGGGTCAGCTCCTTGCGTAGGAGAGCGGTGGTACGAGGGAGTGGCTGGCCACGCACGTTATCAGCCTAGCGGTCGTACACGGAAGTTGCGGCCTTTGATCTTGCCGGCGCGCAATCGTTCCAGCGCCTTGTTCGCCAGCGAGCGGCTGATCGCGACGTAGGCGCGGGTGGCGAATACATCGATCTTGCCGATGTCGGTCGCGTTCAATCCGGCGTCGCCGGTCAGCGCACCAAGAATGTCGCCGGGGCGCAGTTTGTCCTGGCGGCCGGCATCGATCACCAGGGTCTTCATCGGTGCCAGGTGCAGCGTCTTGCCGCGCGACGGCGCGATCTTCAGCGGACGCCACGGCAGCGGGCTGCCGGACAGCTCTTCGATGTTGCTGGCCTTCGGTCGTTCGCGCGACGTGCACAGCGTGATCGCCAGTCCCGACTGCCCGGCGCGACCGGTGCGGCCGATGCGGTGCGTGTGGGTTTCCGGGTCGTGCGGAATGTCGTAGCTCACCACCAGCGGCAGCGCGGCAATGTCCAGCCCGCGTGCGGCGACGTCGGTCGCAACCAGCACGGCGCAACTGCGGTTGGCAAAGCGCACGAGTACTTCGTCGCGGTCGCGCTGTTCCATGTCGCCGTGCAAGGCCAGTGCGGAGAACCCGCGACGGTCGAGCTCCTGCGCGACTGCATCCACCTCACGGCGCATGTTGCAGAACACCAGTGCATGTTCGGCACGGTCGCCGCTCAGCAGCTGCGCCAGTGCATCCATCTTCTGTGCGGGTTCCACTTCGTGGAAGCGTTGCTCGATCGCCGGTTGCTCATCGACGGGTGCATCCACCGTCACCTCCACCGGGTCACGCTGCATGCGCTGACTCACCGCGCGGATCTCCTGCGGATACGTCGCCGAGAACAGCAGCGTCTGATGGTGCTTGGCGATGCGTCCCACGATGTCGTCGATCGCTTCGCTGAAACCCATGTCGAGCATGCGGTCCGCCTCGTCCAGCACCAGCACCTTGATGCCGCCGCCGTGCAGACTGCCGCGCTTGAGGTGTTCCTGCACCCGTCCCGGCGTACCGATCACGATATGCGGATCGTGCGTCAACGACGCCAGCTGCGGCCCCAGCGGCATGCCACCGCACAGCGTCAGCAGCTTCACGTTCGGAATGTTCGCCGCCAGCTTGCGGATCGCCTTGCTGACCTGATCGGCCAGCTCGCGGGTCGGGCACAGCACCAGCGCCTGCAACCGGATCGTGTCCGCATCGAGCGTCTGCAGCAGGCTCAGCCCGAACGCCGCGGTCTTGCCGCTGCCGGTCTGTGCCTGCGCAATCACGTCACGCCCAGCCAGCATCGGCGGCAGACTCTGCGTCTGTACCGGGGTCATTTCGGTATAGCCAAGCGTTTCGAGGCTGGCCAGTAGGGCGGGTTTGAGGGGGAGCGTGTTGAAAGCGGTCATGCGATATCATCGCACGACATGTTGTGAGATGAAGGTGCCACACCGGGATCTGCGAATGGTTGCACGCGGGTCGCCGAGTAATACGGTGCTGTCAATTGCCAAGAAAATGGGGGGTAAATGCGTAACCTGATCATTGCTGCCACGTGTGTATTGGCGGTATCTGCCTGCGCGACGAATGCGGTAAGCAACTCTTCCAAGCCGGTCGTTGCTCCCATCGCGCAGCAGGTTGAAGCGCAACCGGCAAACTCTTCTCTTACCTATGCCGCGGGCCCTCGGATCCAGCCGATATACCCGGGGTTTGATGCCATTTATGGCATCCAGGGTACTGCTGTTCTCATGTTATTGGTGACGCCAAACGGCCAAGTGACGTCGGTCAGGGTTGAAAAATCAGCGGGCGATCGACAGCTTGATCGCGCCGCAATCAATGCCGCGCGTCAATGGCAATTCATTGCAGGGCGCAAGAACGCAGTGGCGGTGCCAGGCTACGCGCGCATTCCCGTCAATTTCAGTGTGAACAGTCCCTCTCTGCCCAATGATTGGCCGGCCAACTATATTCATCCACGCTATGTACTTGATACTCAGGCAATGCCATACGCGTCAGTTGATGATGCGTTGCTATCAGTAACTGCAGGGCGCGCATCGATGTCGATCATTCCGAGTCGGGAAAGCCAGATGTTCGTTATTCGTGACGACAAAGGGGCGGTTCACGAATGGTGGATATTTACAGACATGGATACGGAATACGCCACAGCGTTGCGTTATACATTTACGTATACGGGCATGCCTGCGGTGCCGGAAATCAAGGTTTCTGCTCTCTGTAGAGGTGGCGCCTCGTTTTGTGACAGCAAGGCTTCGTGGTTGCTGAGAGGTCCACTCTTTGCAACAGGCCTGCAGTCGAGTGCTGAAAAATCACCGTAGCGCGTGATTCGGCAAGACGCGTTCGAACAGTGGATGCACTGAGACTGAGCATCCAGGCTTATCGCGTGATTGCCATCGCGGGGGGTCATACGACACCGGGACTTGCATCTCTGAGTCAGTCCATCGACCCTGTGCTGCTATAGCCTAAGTGATCACCCATCATGGACATTGTTTTCATCGAAGATCTGCGTATCGATACTGTCATTGGCATCTATGACTGGGAGCGGCGCGTGCGCCAGACCCTGTCGTTCGATATCGAGATGGCGTTCGACAATACGCGCCCGGCAGCCAGCGACGACATTGCCGACACGCTCAACTACAAAGACGTGTCCAAGCGCCTGATCGGCTATGTCGGTGAATCGAGCTTCGGTCTGGTCGAGACGCTGGCCGAACGCTGCGCGGCGATCATCCGCGAGGAGTTCGGTGTCAGTTGGGTGCGCCTGAAGCTATCCAAGCCCGGCGCGGTGCGCGGCGCGAAGGCGGTCGGTGTGCGGATCGAACGCGGCACGCGGCCGGGCTGATGGCACGGGTCTATCTGAGCCTGGGGTCCAACCGGGAGCCGCAGCGTTATCTGGTGGCGGCGATCGCAGCCTTGCGCGAGCGTTTTGGCGACATCACGGTGTCGCCGGCCTATCGCAGCAAGGCGGTGGGTTTTGCCGGTGCGGATTTCGTCAATCTGGCGGTGGGGCTGGATACTGATCTGTCGCCATCCGCGCTGAACGCCTGGCTGCACGCGCTGGAGGATCGCCACGACCGTCGTCGCGATGTACCTCGCTACTCCGATCGCACGCTGGATCTGGACATCGTGTTCTACGACGCGCTGATCACGCAGGGAGCGGGCCACCTGCAGATTCCACGCGAGGAACTCAGGCACGCGTTCGTGTTGCGGCCAATCGCCGACATTGCGCCGGATTTTCGACATCCGGTGAGTGGCTTGAGCATGGCTGAGCTGTGGGCGGCATTTCCGATCGAGCGTGAGCCACTGGTCGTCGAGTCGTTGCCGAACTGAGCTTGTGGGGACGACTTCAGTCTCGACGCGCTCTATCCCTTCTCCCTGTGCTTTAGCCCCCTCTCCCCTTGGGAGAGGGCTGGGGTGAGGGTTCGGTTTTCGCGGGAACGTTCATTGCTCGTCACCCCTGCGCAGGCAGGGGCCCAGCGCTCTTCGCGTGGTTCGTTGCGTTAGCGCGAGCTATTGTTGTTAGAGCGTTTCACCCTCCTGCGGAGGGCGAAACGCTCTGCACTACAAACCCACAGCAAGGCATCGCGACTGAGTTCGCTCCCACATATCGTGCGCAGCTCACTGGAAAATCTCGCCCGCGCTGCACTGTCGTGCGCTATCGGCTAGTGTTAGAAAGATCACTACACAAACCACAGGGCGGGGGGATACGCATGGCTGGGAAATTTGCACGTAGCTGGGCACTGATGCAGGCGAGCGCGACGGTGTTGCGTTCGGACAAGTCGTTGTTGATCTTTCCGTTGTTGTCGGGGCTGTGCTCGCTGCTAGTGGCGGCAAGCTTTCTGATACCGATTGGCATGACGTTATTCGGAAGCGTGCATGCCGGGCAGGATATGCATCAACGCATGTCGGCAGGTACCTACCTGGCGATGTTCATGTTCTATCTGGTGCAGTACTTCGTGATCATCTTTTTCCAGACGGCGCTGACCGGCGTGACGTTGGCCCATTTGAACGGTGAGCCGACGAGCGTGGCGGACGGCTTTGCGCTGGCGCGTTCGAAGCTGGCCAACATCCTGGGCTACGCCCTGATTGCCGCGACCGTGGGCCTGGTGTTGCGCATGGTCCAGGAGCGACTGGGCCTGATAGGCCGGCTGGTGGTCGGCTTCCTTGGTCTGGCCTGGACCGTGGCTACGTTCCTGGTGGTACCCATTCTGGCCAACGAGGATGTGGGTCCGGTGGACGCGGTCAAGGGCAGCGTGGAGTTGCTCAAGCGCAGCTGGGGCGAGAACCTGATCGGCAATGGCGGCATCGGCGTGGTGTTCGGTCTCATCATGGTCTTGGCGATGTTGTTAGCCGCCGTGCTGTTTGGTGCTGCGTTTGCGACGCATTCGATCGTGGCGATCGTGCTGGTGGCCGTCGTGGCGGTGAGCGGGTTTATCGTGCTCAGCCTGATTCAGGCGGCGTTGCAGGGTATCTACGCGGCAGTGCTGTATCGCTACGCAGACTCGGGCGAAGCAAGCATGGGTTTCGATGCCGCGTTGCTGGAGCAGGCGTTCCGCAGCAAGTAGAAGTAAGCAGGGTGAAGGCGCCCCTGCGAGGGGCGTCCTTACACCGACAGCGTGCGGCCGCCATCAACGCGGATGATCTGGCCGGTGACAAACGGTGCGTCGCGCAACAGCCATAGCACCGCGCCGGCGACATCTTCCGGGGTGCCTGCGCGTTGCAGTGGAGTGCGCGCCAGCATCGATTGTTGGTCGGCGTAGGGCTTGCCGTCGCTGGGCCACAGCACGGCGCCCGGAGCGACGCCGTTGACGCGTACCTCAGGGCCCAGTTCCAGCGCCAGTGAACGTGTCATCGCCGCCAGCGCGGCCTTCGCCATGCAGTACAGCGGATGTTCCGCCAAAGGTCGTTCTGCATAGATATCCAACAGATTGACGATGCCTCCACGCGCTTCGCGCAGCGCCGGAATCGCCGCCTGGCTAAGGAAGAATGGCGCTTGCGCGTTGGAGGCGAACAGTTCGTTCCATTGTGCGGGCGTCGCGCTGCCCAGGGGCGTGGGATAGAAAGTCGACGCGTTGTTGACCAGTGCGTCGAGCCGTCCGTAATGCGCCAGCAGTTGTTCGATCAGCGGCGGCAAGGTATGCAGCTCGGCCAGCTCGGCCTGCAGCAGCAAGGTGCTGCCAGTGCGCTGCTGCTCCAGCTCATCCGCCAGTCCGCGGGCGGCGTCCGCCGAGCGACGATAGTGCAACGCCAGATCGTAGCCGGCCGCATGCAGCGTGCGTGCGATCACCGCGCCGACGCGGCGACCGGCACCGGTAATCAGCGCGACGGGTCGGTCGTGGCGTGGCTTCATGCGTCGGCTCCTGCGGCAATCCAGCGGACAGCTTGCCGCAAAGCCCGCGATGCGTCACCCGCGGCGAGTGATCACTCCGCTTTCGGCTTGCGCGGTTTCCTGTTCGCGGCCTTGCGCGCCACCGCGGCGGTGACCTTGCGTGCGGTGCCAGTCACCGCCCGGTCGACCAGTTTGTTCACGGCGCGGCGAACCGAAGGCGCCTTTTTCCGGGCTGCCGGTTTGCTGGTTTCCACGGCAGCCTCATCGCCCGCGTCTTCCATCACGACGTCGCCGCTGAACAAGGCGATCGCGGTGCTGGCGACCTGTCCTGTGTCGTAATACGCATACGCGCCGACGCCTAGCGCGCCGATCACCGGCAGCCAGCGCGAGATGCCTTCGCTGAGGGTGCGCTGGGTGAGTTTGACGCCGATCTGCTTGGCCACGCGCTGCGCGACGCCATAGGACATGCGGCGAAACACCAGTCGATCGCCCATCTGCACGACCAGATCGCGAAACGCCTGAGCGGCGGTATGCCGGAACAGGCACCACAGCATCTGCTCGCGGCCCAGGCTGGCATTGCGGCCGTAAGCGGCGGCGATATCGCTGACCATCTGGGCCTGGATCTTCCAGATCGCGATCAACTCCGGCAGCAGAGTCAGCCAGCCCAGCGGCCCGGGCGGCAGCGCCAGCGAACCGGCGGTGAGTGCGGCGCGCTGGGCCGCACGGTTCGCCAGGCGGCGTGCTTCGGCGGCGGGGTCTTTACTGTCGCCCACCTTGCTTGGCGGCACCTGGCTGACGAAATCGAGGATGGCCTGGGTGACCCGGTTGTGTTCGACCGGCCCGCTCACCGCGAGGACTTGCTGGCTGTGCTTGGTCATGCGGGCTCCGTGATTGACTGCGCATCGCCGCATGCCATGGACAGCGCCGGCGTCCATACAGTCTAGGCGTGCTGTGTGAAGCCGAACTCAATGGCGCACAGGGCTGTTCAGGGATCCGCATCGAAAGCGCCGTCGCGCAGTATTGGGGACTACCGGCCGCCGCCTGTTTCATCCGCAAGCATGACTTCTGGCGCAGGTGCCATGGGACGAGGGTGAAGTAATGTTATAACATTACATACACAAGCTTCTTACCTCTGCTCCCGATGGAACCCCTGATGAAACGATCCATGCTGGCTCTCAGTCTTGCCATTGCCTTGGCCACTGCCACCGTCCACGCCACCGATACGGCGCCCGTGGCCGCCGCCGCGCCCGCGCCCACTGCCACGGCCACCACGACCGGTGATGACGCGCCAGACAACAGCACCAACGGGATAAAGCTGCTCAAGACGCAGGACTTGGGCGCCGTGAGCGTGACAGCAGCACTGGATCAGGCGCGCAATGGTTTGTCGCCAGACACGGGCAGCAGCCAGTACGTGATCACCCAGCAGGCCATCGCCGCGTTGCCGCTGGGCGATTCCACGCCGATGAACCAGGTGATGCTGCAGGCGCCAGGCGTGGTGCAGGATTCGTACGGTCAGCTGCATGTGCGTGGCGACCACGCGAATCTGCAATACCGCATCAACGGCGTGTTGATCCCCGAATCGATCGCCGGCTTTGGCCAGTCGCTGGATACGCAGACGATCCAGAGCGTGAAGCTGCTCGATGGTGCGTTGCCGGCACAGTACGGCGATCGCACGGCGGCCGTGGTGGACATCACCACCAAGAGCGGTACGGCGCTTGGCAATGGCGGCAGCGTCGGCGTTACCGCCGGTTCGTTCGGCACGTTCAACCCGAATGCCTCGTTCTGGGGGAGCAGCGGCGACTGGAGTTATTTCTTCACCGCCAACTACCTTCAGGACAATGTCGGTATCGAGAACCCAACGGCCAGTCGCACGCCGATCCACGATCACACCAACCAGGTGAAGGGCTTTGGCGATGTCACCTACCTGATCGACAACGACACGCGCCTGAGTCTCATGTTCGGTTTCTCCAACAATCGCTTCCAGATTCCGAACAACCCGGATGCAACACCGCAGTTTGGCTATCTGGATACCGTCGACTTCAACGCCGCCAATTTGAACGAGCAGCAGAACGAGCAAGCCCGCTTCGGTGTGTTGTCGTTGCAGGGAAAGTTCGGCGACACCAATTATCAGGTCTCGCTAGGCGAGCGCTATAGTGCTTTGCAGTACCTGCCTGATGACGTTGGTGACTTGATGTTCAACGGCGTTGCGGGACAGATCAACCAGGGTGACCGTGCGACCACCCTCCAGGCAGATTTTGCCATGCCGTGGGGTAACGGCCATACGCTGCGCTACGGCGTCTATGGCGACTTCGACCAGGCCTACACCAATACCAACTCGCTGGTATTCCCGGCGAATACTGACGGCACGCAGGCCAGCACCACGCCGTTCAATATCTACACGGGTACCAATATCACGGCCAGGACCTGGGCTGCCTACGTCCAGGACCAATGGAACATCGGTGAAAACTGGACGGTGAACTACGGTTTGCGTGGCGACGAATATGAAGCGTTCCGCACCGAGAGCCAGCTGAGCCCGCGGCTTGGCGTGGTCTGGCAGGCCACCGACAGCACCACCGTGCATGCCGGCTATTCACGTTATTTCACGCCGCCACAGACCGAGCTGATCTCCAGCGAAGCCATCCAGGAATTTGCGAACACCACCAATGCAGTGAAGAACTACGGCAATAACACGCCGTTGGCCGAGCGTTCCAACTACTTCGATGTGGGCGTTTCGCAGAACATCGGCTCGGCCTGGACCGTGGGTCTGGATACGTACTACCGCCAGGTCGACCGTCTGCAGGATGAAGGTCAGTTCGGCACCGCGCTGATCTATTCCACGTTCAACTACGCACTGGGCCGGGTCCAGGGCACCGAGTTCAGCCTCAACTACAACCAGGGCCCCCTCACGGCCTATTTCAACTTTGCCTATAGCAAGGCCGTGGGCAAGAATGTGATTACCAGTCAGTACAACTTCAGTCCGGAAGACTTGGCCTACATCGCCAACAACTACATCTACCTCGATCACGATCAGAAGTTGACCTCGTCCGGTGGCATCAACTACGCCATCACCGATACCACCAAGGTAGGCGCCGATTACCTCTTCGGCACCGGTTTGCGCGAGGACGGTCTGACGCCGAACGGCCTTTCGTTGCCGGACTATTTTCAGCTCAACCTCAGCGTGTCGCACGATTTTGACTTCGACAGCAGCATCGGCAAGCTTCATACGCAATTGGCGCTCATCAACGCGCTGGATCGTACCTACGAGCTACGCAGCGGAACAGGCGTGGGCGTCGGCGCACCGCAGTTCGGACCCAGGCGCGGCCTTTACCTGAGCCTGCAGAAGGATTTTTGACCGTAACTCCCTCTCCCCCTTGGGGAGAGGGTAGGGGTGAGGGGCGGGTGCTCGCGGGGCTGCTACGTCGGAGATGCAAGCTTCGCAGGAGCACCACCTCAAGGTTGCTATCCTTGCCCGACCCCTCACCGTTGAACCTTCATGCAGTCCCGACTTCCCGAACCCAGCGCCGACGAACGCGCGCATTCCGACCGCCTGCTGCAACTGCTGCGCGAGCAGATCGCCTCGCATGGCCCGCTGCCATTTTCGCAATACATGGAGCGTTGCCTGTATGCGCCGGGGCTCGGTTACTACAGCGCGGGCAAGGCCAAGTTTGGCGCGGCCGGCGATTTCGTCACCGCGCCGGAGCTGGGTGAATTGTTTGCGCGTTGCGTGGTGAACGCGGTGCAGCCCGTGCTCGCGATGCTCGGTGATGGAGCGGATTTCCTCGAGCTGGGCGGCGGTAGCGGCGCGTTCGCCGAAGCGGCGCTTGGCGCATTGGCGGCCGGCGGTACGCTGCCGCGGCAGTATCTGATCCTGGAACCCAGCGCCGACTTGCGCGAGCGTCAGCGCGAACGGCTGCGCATGAATCTTCCGGCCGAACTCAACGCCCGCGTGCAATGGCTGGATCGCCCGCCCGAACAGGACTGGCGTGGCGTGCTATTCGCGAACGAAGTGATCGATGCGCTGCCGACCACGCGCTTCACCGTGCGCGCTGGCGAAGTCTATGAGGAGTACGTGGCGCTGGATGGCGAAGGCCGCCTGCTGCGTATCGATCGTCCGGCCGATGCGCTGGTGGTGGGCGCCGTACGTCATGTCGAGCACGATCTGGGAGAGGCGTTCGCCGACGGCTACCGTTCGGAAATCCTGCCGCAGTTGCCGTACTGGATCCAGGCGGTGGCCGGTTCGCTCAGCGCCGGGTTGTTGCTCTTCGTTGACTACGGCTATGTGCGACGGGAGTTCTATCTACCCGAGCGCGATGACGGCACGCTGATGGCGCACTACCGTCATCGCGCGCACAACGATCCGCTGTATCTGCCAGGCCTCAACGACCTCACCGCGTCGGTCGATTTCACCGCGCTCGCCGAGGCCGGCAACCACGCCGGTTTCGGTGTGGCCGCCTATCTGCCGCAGGCACAGTTTCTGATCGCCAGCGGCCTGCAGGACGTCTTCGAGAATGCGCAGGCGCAGGTTGCTGACGAACACAGCCGTTACCGGCTGGCCCAGCAGGTAAAGAGACTCATGCTGCCCGACCAGATGGGCGAACGATTCCAGGCGATGCTGCTGGCGCGCGGTCTCGATGTGCTACCGCTAGCGGCGGAACTGCTGGCCGCCGATCAGGGCGGCCGGCTGTAGTTGCCGATCGGCGACGCCAGTTTGCCAGTTCAGTGAATAACCGCCGCGCTGCTGGCTGACGCAGGCGCCGAGCTGGCAGGTGCAGGTGCAGGTGCCGAGCTGGTCGGCACAGGCGTCGAACTGGCAGGTGCGGGTACCGACGATGCGGTAGCCGGCAACGGCAGCGGCTGCACTGGCGTCGAGTCAGTTGGCCTGCGCGCCAGCTGGCCATGCTTGAACAGGTCGCTGACCACCTGGTAGTAGGCCACCGCGTTGTCGACCAGCGTCTGGTTCACCGGCGTGATCGGTGTGGCATCGCCAGTGGTGTAGTTGGGCTTGAACTGCCCCAGCTTGCGCTGCGGTTCCAGCACGGTGAGCGTGTCGTCGCGCAGGTAGCCGAGCTTTTCGTAGGTGCCAGGGAACGCATGTTCGCGATCGGCCGGCAGCTGCAGGATGTCCTGGCCGAAGAAGCGCGTGCGGTAGCTGAAGTTGAGCATGCCCAGCAGGGTCGGCGGGATATCCAGCTGCCCCATCAACTGATGCACGCGCTGCGGCGGGAAGTTCTTCGGCGAATAGATCCACAGCGGGATGTGATAGTGGTTGATCGGCAGGCTGCTCTTGCCGGCGCTGGAGGCGCAGTGATCGGCGGTGATCACGAACACGGTGTCGTCGAAATACGACTTCGCCCGCGCACGTGCGATGAAGTCCTTGATCGACCAGTCGGTGTACGCCACCGCACCGGGACGTGACGGCGCGATCTGCGACACGCGGCCAGCCGGATAGGTGTATGGCCGGTGGTTCGACGTGGTCATGATGTGCAGGAAGAACGGCTTGCCGGCGGCATGCGCGTCATCCATCTGCTTCAGCGCAAGCGTGTACAGATCCTCGTCGGACACGCCCCATACGTTCTGGCTGTGGATCGGGGCGTCCTTCGGGATGTCGCCGCGGTCGATCGTGCGATAACCGTTGTGACTGAAGAAGTAATTCATGTTGTCGAAGTAGCCGTAGCCACCGTAGACAAAGTCCGACTGATAGCCGCGATCGTTGAAGATGTCGGCGATCGAAAAAAGATTCTCGTTGTTGTGTTCGCGGATCAGCGAGTCACCCGGCGTCGGCGGCACCGACAGCGACAGCGCTTCCAGTCCGCGCACGGTGCGAGTGCCATTCGCATAGAGATTGTCGAAAAATACGCTCTGGCCGACCAGCGAATCCAGGTACGGCGTGAGATTTTCCGTATTGCCGAACGTGCCCAGGTAGTCACCGGACAGACTCTCGACGCTGATCAGCACCACGTTGAGATGCTTCTCCGGCCCGACATGGTGGATCTCGCGGGTCAGGTCATGCAGATCGTTGCTGACGTAAGTGGCATCCGGCGTCTGCAGATTGTCGTGCAGGATGCGGAATGCCTGGTCCTGCGGCATCGTCTTGTAGAACTTCGCGTAGTCGAGGTGGCTGCTGCGGAACGCGGCAAAAAACTGGTAGATACCGTTGCCGGCCAGCTCATTGACGTAGGTGTTGCTGGTGCGATCCTTCATGCCTCCATTCACGGCGAACAACGAAACGACAGTCAGCACCAGCCAGAGCAACGCCAGCTTGCCGCGCTGCCAGAAGCGGCTGCCGCTGTCGCGCGTACGCAGTCCGCGACGGGTCAGTGCAAACAGCACCAGGGTCGCCAGCAGCAGCAGACCCACCCACGTGAAAATCGGATACGACTCGCGGATGTTGCCGATCACTTCGGTCGTGTAGACCAGATAGTCCACCGCGATGAAATTGAAGCGCACGCTGAACTCGTTCCAGAACACCAGCTCGCATGCTGCGATGAACAGCAGCCCGAACAGCAGCACCAGACCCATCACGTACATCCCCATCTGCCCGCTGCGTGCCGAATACGCGAGCGCCGGCATGGGCAGGAAGAACAGGAACAGTGCGATCAGCGGCCACGATTCATGCAGCGCAACATGCCAGCGCACGAACACCAGTCCGAGGCAGGCCGCGTAGAGCAGCGCCATGCCGATCAGATAAAGCAGCCATTGCCCGAGACCGGCAACGCGCGCGCGCCGTGCCGGCACCAGCCACAGGAACAGCACCATCGGCCACGCCACGTAGATGAACGTGATCAGGTCGTAGCCTAGGCCCACGCCAAACGCGTACAGGAGGTTCAGCGGGCCGTGCGATACCTCGTGGCCGGACATCACCAGCAGCGCAACGCGGGTGATGAAGGAGATCAGCAGGAACGTGATGGCCAGCCAGAGCAGCGGGCGAAAACGTTGACGCAAGGGCGAGATCGGGGCGAATGCGCGCGGCACGGGACACTCCAGCATGGGTGAAATCGATCAGCTCCCAAGCAGGGAGCCAGTCGTTCGAGCTTTATATAATAGGCGTGCTTAGCGAATGTGTAGCTTTCAACGCAGCAATGGCGCTGATACGAGCTGCTTCCATCGCGTTGCCGATCGCCGGGCCGGACAGACCTTGCTCGACAAACGCGCCAGCATCGACGGCGGCCGACACGGCGCGTGCTTCGCGCAGATAGGCGGCCTGCGGGTATTCGTCCTGTTCGTGGCCCAGCCGGCCACGTTTGTCGGCCTCGCAGGCGGCGAGGAAGACATCCAGTCGAGCGGGTCGGCGCAACGCATCCAGCGCACTCAGCAGCTTCAACACGGTGGCCGGTTTCAGCTCGAACGCGCGGTGCGCATTCAGATGCTCGCGGCACACCTGCTCGGCCAATGCGGCGTATTCCGTCGGTACCTTCAGTCGTGCGGTCAGCACGCGCAGCGGCGCCACACCGCGATGCTCATGACCGACATGGCGCGGCAGTTCATCGGCCGGCGTCAGCGCCTTGCCGAGGTCGTGCACCAGCGCGCAGAAACCGACCAGATCGTCGCCTGGCGCGATCCGCGCCGCCGTGTCCAGCACCATTTCCAAATGCACGCCGGTATCGATTTCCGGATGAAACTCGGCGCGCTGCGGCACGCCATACAACGCATCGATTTCGGGAAATAGTACCGCCAGCGCGCCGCTCTCGCGCAGCACGCGCAGGAATGCCGACGGCTGCGATTCGCCCAGCGCCTTGCGCGTTTCCGCCCACACGCGTTCGGGCACCAGATGATCCACCTCGCCATCACGGACCATCTGGCGCATCAGCGCCATGGTCTCGTCTGCAACAGTGAAGCCGAGCGGGGCGAAACGTGCCGCGAATCGGGCTACGCGAAGCACGCGCACCGGGTCTTCGACAAAGGCGGGCGAAACATGTCGCAGCACGCGCGCTTCGATATCACGGATGCCGTGATACGGATCGGTCAGTGCACCGTGCTCGTCTTCGGCGATCGCGTTGATGGTGAGGTCGCGCCGCGCCAGATCCTGCTCCAGCGTCACCGTCGCATCGGCCTGGAACACGAAGCCGTGATAGCCGTGACCGGTCTTGCGCTCGGTGCGCGCCAGCGCATATTCCTCACCGGTCTCCGGGTGCAGGAACACCGGGAAATCCTTGCCCACTGGCTTGTAGCCCAGCGCCAACAGATCCTCCGGCCGCGCACCGACCACCACGTGATCGTGATCGACCACCGGTCGCCCCAGCAATTTGTCACGGACCGCGCCGCCGACGAGATAGGTTTGCATAAGGGGATTCTGCCACGCGCAGATGGCTTATCGGAGAGTAGGTTGGGGTGAGCGCAGCGATGCCCAACATGGACCGTCATCGGTGTTGGGCATCGCTGCGCTCACCCCAACCTACGCGAGCACCGACGTTAACTGATGGAAGGACGGCGCGAGATCAGTGCCAGGCCGCCCGCGCCTCATCCAGTCGTCGTTGCAATGGCGATCCCTCAAGCAAGCGCGGCAGCCATGGTGTGAACGGTTGCGACACGATGCCGAGGGCGACGTAGCCGTCGGTCTTGCCGACGGAGTCGGTGCGCAGTGACTGGAAGTTGTCGAGCGAGAACGGTTTGCCGGGGAGCAGGCCGGCGACTTGAGACTGCAGTCGACCGAGGCTGTCATGCAGCGGGATGATGGGCGTGTGCAGTCCCGCGGCCTTGCGGATCTGGTGCACGATCTCGCCCAGCGTGAACACATCAGGGCCGTACAGCTCGAAACAGCGCCGCTGGCCGAGCTTGTCGCTGTCGACACAACGGGCGATCACTTCGGCAACATCGCCGACGAAGGTCGGCGCCATGCGTGACTTTGCGCGTGCCAGCGGCAGTACGGGCATGCGCCGCAGCAACGTGGCGAAGCGGCTGACCAGGCCGTCACCTTCGCCAAAGATGACGCTGGGTTGGTAGATCGTCCAGTCGAGCGCCGATGCCTTCACCAACGCCTCTGCCTCACCACGCGTCTTCAGGTACTGCGACAGGCCCTGGCCGGCTTTCAGCGAACTCATCTGGTGCAGACGGTTGACACCGCTGGCATGGCACGCAGCGATCACGCGCCGGGTCAATTCCACATGCGCACGCTGGAACGTGTGCGGACCATGTGTGTTCAGAATGCCGATCAGGTTGATGACCGCGTCGGCGCCGTCGAACTCGCGTCGCAGCACGTCGTCGTTGTAGACATCGGCGCTGCGGATGCTCACCGTCGGCAGCACGCCGAGTTCGCGATGCTGCTCGCGGTTGCGGCTGAGCAGCACGATGCGGTGGCCGTCGTCGGCCAGTCGCGGTACGAGATGGCTGCCGACGAAACCAGTGCCGCCTAGGATGACAAGTTGCTTTGCGGCCATACGGGTCGATCCTTGCATGTAGCAAATTCGGTGTAGCGGATTCAGGGTGAAGCACTGCGCGCCGTGGAAGGGGTAGCTGGTGGAGCGACCGGCGCGATGGCCGGGCAGCCAGCCGACTTGTGCACGGACGTGGCATTTGGCAGTCCATACGGCTGACCGATCGCGCTCAGGCGTGTCGTCAGCGGCACCGCTTTTCCGCTCAGGCGCCAGTCGTAGATTACGCTGAACGCCATCACCCGGGCGACGTATTCGCGGGTTTCCTTGAACGGGATGGTGGCGACGAACAGGTCCGGTGCCAGCGTGCCGCGTGCGGCCAGCCATTGATCGACGCGGCCCGGCCCGGCGTTGTACGCCGCGCTGGCGAGCCACGGCGCACCGTTATAGCGCTCCGCCATCTGCGCAAGATAGCGCGTGCCCAGCGTGATGTTGACGGTCGGGTCGTACAGCGTGTCGCCGCCGCCCCAGTTGAGTCCGTTACGCTTGGCGACCAGCTCAGCCGTACCCGGAAGCAGCTGCATCAGGCCGCGTGCGTCGGCACCGGAGTGGGCGTCGCTCATCCACGCACTTTCGGCGCGCAAGATGCCGTATGCCCACGCCGCCTCGATGCCCGACTGCTCGGCTTGCGGAACGACTCCGTCCTGGCTGGCCAGCGGAAAGCGCAGCTGATAGAGCCGCAAAGCGTCGCCACTGTTCAGCGTGAAGACGGCACGGTCATACCAGCCGCGCTTGTTCGCGAGATCGGCGGCCATCCGCAAGGTGTCCGGATCGGCGTTCTGCAGCGCCTGCGTCCATTCGCGTCGGGCCAGCTTGGGCAGATCGACCGCATACAGTTCGAACGCGCGTAGCAGGCCGGGTTGGTTCAGCAGGGCCTGCTCGCGTTGCGGGTCTTCAGCCAGTTGCAGTGGACAGATGGCATACGGCTGTTCGGTCTTGTCGGCGGCGAGAAAACCGAAGAACGTGGGTTCAGTGGCCAGCGAGCCGAGCTGCTGTTGCGCCTCGGCGTTGCGGCCCAGAGCGGCCAGCGCGCGGGCGCGGAAATAGCGCCACTCGCCGTCGAGCTTCTGGGTGTCGGTCATCGCATCGATGGCGGCCAGTACCGCTGGCCAGTTCTGTTCGGCCAGGGCAACACGCACGCGCCACTCGCGACTGGCATCGGTTTGCGCGGCGGGCGGCAGCGCGATCAATCGTGCCAGCGCGTTCGCGTCGAAATCGGTGGCATGGAACAACGCCAGCGCATGCAGGATCTGACCCCGCTGCGAGTCGCTGAAACTGAAGCGCGATTGCAGGCTTTGCCATGCCGTATCAGCGCTATCGGACTGACGACGCGCCAGTCGCGTAAGCGCGAGCGTAACCGCTTGCCGGGAGCGTTGGGTGTCAGGCCAGTTTGTCGCCGCCGCCACGGCGGCCGACGGGTCGCGCAAGGCCAGCGCCAGTTGTTGCGCGGCGACGCTGTCGTCCGTGGACAACCAGCCAGCGAGCTTGCTGATGGTACCGCCCTGGCCTACGTCGGCGGCCAGGTCGATGCGGGTCCACAGACGGTTGCTGGTCAGCAGTCCCTGATCATGCGCGGCGTTCAACACCGGGTCGCAGGCCGGGGGCAGGCTCGGCTTGTCCCACAACGCGGATAGATCCTTGTCGAAGTCCAGCGTCGTACCGCGCGCCAGCCGCCCCTGCAGGGCGTCGCAAGTAAGTGCATCGCCGAGGCCGGGCTGGTACAGCGCGAGAAAATCGTCCCAATCCTGGCGTCGTGCCAATTCAAGCAGGAAGTCGCGGCGCAGGTCAGCGGCGGGAATCAGGTCAGGGTACTGCTTGAGATATGTCTCCACGCTGGCGCGGTCGGTCTGCTGGATGTCGTGCTCGAGCGCTGCCGCCGGCAGATAGGGATACAACGGATAGTTGCGTAGCCCATCGGCCATGCTGCGCCAGCCGTCGCCACCTTGTTGTGCAGCGGCATAGGCCTGTTTGAACGCGGCGCGCTGGGCGTCGCTGGGCTCTGTCGCCTGCGCGAGCGAGGAAGCGATCAAGCAGCTGGCCGTCAGCAACCAGCAGAGTAGCGGGATGCGCCGAGGTAGAGCGTGGGCAGACATGGGAACTCCTGTGCGATCCGGTTGCAGTGTAGTTCATGGCTTCGTGGTGACTGAGTGCAGGTCACCCACCTGCTGCTCAACCTGCGTACAGGTCGGCCAAATTCCATGTTGCTGCGTTGACGCACCATGCCAGCGTGTTTGCAGGCGCCTGCTAAGCTGGGATGCTTCGTCTTCAGCAACTTGGCCTCTAGGGATTCGGTATGCCGTCAGCACCTTCGCCTATGTATCGCCGGCACGGGTTGGCATGGCTGTTGCTGCTTTCACTGGCACTGGTGGGTGCGTACTGGTGGTGGGCGATTGGCCGGCCGGTGGCGTTGCCGGATGCACCATCGGCGCGGATTGCCTGCGTGTCCTACTCACCGTTCCGCGGCAAGGGCCAGACCCCGCTCGATCCCGATGCATTCATCAGCCCGCAGCAGATCGATACCGACCTGCGGGCGTTGTCGCAACGCTTCGACTGCGTGCGGACGTACTCGCAAGGGCAAGGCCTCAGTGCGGTGCCGGAAATCGCCGGCCGCTATGGCATGAAGGTGCTGATGGGCATCTGGCTCCGAGGTGATCCCAAGTCGAACGAAGAACAAATCCAGTTGGGCATAGCCGCCGCGCGCAAGAATCCGCAGGTGCTGCGTGGGGTGATCGTAGGCAACGAAGTGTTGTTGCGCGGCGAATTGTCGTCGGCGCAATTGGCCGGCTATCTGCGCGAAGTACGCGCGGCGATCAGCGCGCCGGTGACGTACGCCGATGTGTGGGAATTCTGGTTGCGACATCCCGAGCTGGCCGATTCGGCGGACTACATCACCATCCATATCCTGCCGTACTGGGAGGACAAGCCCGTGCCGCCGGCCGATGCGGTACAGCATGTCGCTGATGTCTATGCGAAGGCGCAGCACGCATTTCCCGGAAAGCAGGTGATGATCGGCGAAACCGGTTGGCCCAGCGCCGGGCGTGCACGCCAGGCTGCCGACGCCAGCCTGGTCAACGAGGCGCGCTACCTGCGCGAATTTCTGCGTTACGCCGCGACGGTGGAGATGCCGTACAACGTGATCGAGGCGTTCGACCAGCCGTGGAAGCGCGAGCAGGAAGGCACGGCCGGTGGCTACTGGGGCATCTTCGACATGCATGCCCAACCGAAGTTTTCGATGGTTGGGCCGGTAACCGAGGAGCCTCGCTGGTGGGCCGGCTGGCTCGCGGGCGTGGCAGCGGCGGGGTTGTTCATGCTGGTCGGTGGCTGGCGTCGCTGGCAGGGTGGGTCGGCGCTGGCGTTGATGGGTTTTGCCAGTGGCTGCGCGCTGGCCTGGCAGTTCCGGCAGATGTGGTTCGCCTGTCGCGATCCATGGGAATGGACGGTGTCGTTGAGCGCCTGTGCGCTGGCGCTGCTGACGATGCTGTTGCTGGCACGCTGGATTGCGGCGCAGCTGGCCGGTGTCGCGCAGCAGCGGTCCGCGCCTGCCGCGTGGCAGCGACTGGGCTGGTTGTTTGTGCTGACGTATTACGGCCTGCTGCTGGTGTTTGACGGCCGCTATCGGGATCTGCCGCTTGGCCTGTTCGAGCTGCCGTGTGTGGGTTATGCGCTGGTCGCCTGGCTATCCGGACGCAGCCCATTCATGCCGCGGCTGGAGGAACGCTTCCTGGCCGTCTGCCTGCCCCTGCTGGGGGCGGCCGTGGTGTGGCAAGAGTCTGGACTGACGCCCGTGGCGTGGTTATGGCTGGGATTGAATCTGTTGATCGCGTTGCCGGTGCTGTTCGCCTGGTGGCATGCGCGGCAGGACCTCCGACTGCAGCCGCAGCAGGCGTAGACAACCGATCAGCAGTGCCAGTGCACCGGGCTCGAAGCAATACAGCTGCAGCGCGAAAACACCCAATACGGCGGCCAGCCACGCGATCCAGACATGCCTGGACCACAGTGCCAGCGCCGCTGCCATCAGGGCAGCGATGCCGTAGACGCTGACGTCATAGGCGTGATGCTGAAAACCGAGTATCAGCAGCTGCCGCGTTCCGCACCAGGGCGAATCGTGGCCACTTCCGCACAGGTCCGCTATCGCAGTGGATTCGATCAGGTCAAAGCGCAGGGCCGCTGCAACGAGCCCGAACGCCAGCAACAGCAGCCATGGCAGGATCAGTCGCAGCCAGTTTGTCCCGGTGCGGCTCGCGCTCATCGACGTGGACCTCGCGAGATGCTGGCGACGTGCGCCGGCAGGCGGATTTCTGCCGCCAGCGGAAGATGATCGGAGAATGCCTGGGGCAGCGTCCACACCTTGTCCAGCTGGATCGCGGACGACGTCAGGATGTGGTCGAGCGCGCGCCGCGGCTTCCAGCTTGGAAAGGTCAGCGTGGATTGCGCCGGTGGCTGCAGATTGCATTTGGTAAACAGCTGGCGCATCTCGACGCTGCCCGGTTCGGTATTCAGATCGCCCATCAGGATGGCGTGCGGAAAATCGTGCAGCAGCTCGGCGATGAATCCCAATTGGCGAGCACGCGCCGGCGCGCTCAGTGACAGGTGCGCGATCATCACCGCCAGCGCGCTGTCGCCTTCGCCGAACTGCGCCAGCAGCGCGCCGCGCCCGGGGATGCGGCTGGGCAGCTGGTAATCCAGCACCGAGTGCGGCTCCAGCCGACTGATCAGACCGTTCGCCGAATGCGCCACTCGAGCCATCGCGCGGTTCGGCTGGTGGCTCCAGAACGGCATGCCGGCAGTTTCCGCGAGGTAGCGGGTCTGGTTGAGGAAGCCCGAACGCAGACTGCCAGCGTCGGCCTCCTGCAGCCCGATCACGTCGAACTGCGGCAGCACCTCGGCAAGACGGTCGAGGTTGTCCATCTTGGTGCGCCCCGGCAGCACCGCATTGATGCTGCGGGTAACGTATTCGCTATACCTGCTCACACTGGCGCCGGCCAGGATATTGCAGCTGAGCAGACGCAGGCGGCGCTCGGCGGGGTCGGCTTGGAGGATCGCGGCGCGGGTCATTGCAACACACTACAGGGGAAGGGAATGCGGACGGGCACGGGGATCAATGCTCGGGCGGACAATGGCGCCGAGCATGATCCTGCAGATATGAACATCGCGTCAGCCTGGTGTGGCGTCGCGCGCAAGACCCTGTCGACAGCCTTATTTGCCGCCAAGTTCCCGCTTGGCCAGCCACAGTGCCACCGCGGCGAGCTCGTCCGGCGTCTGTACGTTGTTCACCCGATACTTGCCGTTGACCACCAGACTGGGTGTGCCATCCACACCCCACTTCTGAATCAGTGCCAGGTCGCTCTTCATCTTCGCGGTGGTTTCGTCGGAAGTTGCGATGCTCATGAACTGGTCCCGGTTCACACCCTGGCGGGCATAGAAATCGGCCAGCTCATCCATCGAATTGATCGGGTAATTCTGGGCAAACTTTGCATCGAACAGTGCCAGGTGGGTGCGCTCGGCCACACCGAGCTGCTTCGCTGCGTAATAAGCGCGCGCAAACGGCAGCCACTCGGCGCTGAACGGCGCCGGCATGAGTTTGAATACCACGCCCGGCGGTAGCTCCTTGCGCAGTTTTTCGGCGATCGGCGCGAAATGTGCACAGTGGATGCAGCCGTACGAAAACACTTCGACCACTTCCACCTTGCCATCGCTGCTGTAGCGCTGGTGCGGGCCGGGCAGCGTGACGTACTCACTGCCCTCGGTATACGGCGCCGGCGCGCCGGACTGCGCCGTGCAGGCCGTGGTCAGCAGCAGGCCGCCAAGCAGGGAAAGCACGTGCAGACGGGCAAATCGCTTGAACATGAGGTTTCTCTTCCAATGGGTGGCGGCGTGGCCGTAGTGGCCAGTCGTGGACGGCGTATTACTTGCCGGCGGCTTCCTTGGACACCAACCATTGCGTCAGTTCAATCGTCTGCGGCACGCCACCGGCCGAAATAATGGTGTAGCGATATTTGCCGTTGACGACGAGGGTCGGCGTGCTGTCGACACCGTAAGCCTTCATCAGATCGTCGGCGCGCTTCATCTGTGTGTTGATGCTGAACGAGTTGGCGACGCCGATGAACTGCTTCGGGTCGACGCCGTACTTGGCGTAGAACTTCGCAACATCGTCGAGGTTCGGCCATGCCTCGCGCGGCTTGGGCTTGCCGGCCTGCAGGTCATAGGTAGCCAGTTCGCCGGTTTTCCAGGCGGCATCGAACATCGCATCGTGGGTCTTTTCGACCACGCCCAGCGCCTGGGCCGTGTAGTACGCGCGCTGGAACAGCGGCCAGTTTTCGTCCGGACGGAACGACGCCGCCAGATAGGTGACGACCACATTCGACGGCATGCTCGCCGCCAGCTGATCCATGCTCGTGTGGAACTGGTTGCAGGCCGGGCAGGCGTATGAGAACACCTCGGTCACTTCGATCTTGTCGGGGTGGCTGGTCGGCTGCGCGGGATCGATCAGGAAGTAGTTCTTGCCCTCGACCCACTTGCCGTTGTCGACGAAGGGCGCGGCGGGTGGCGCGGTCGGGGCGGCTTTCGCGGTCGTGCTGCTGGCAGCCGGTGCCGGGCTGGCCGGTGCTGCCGGTGCGGCGGTCGTCGCGGCTGCCGGAGTGGTGCTGGCGGCCGGCGTCGGCGCTGTCGCGGTGGTGGTCGTGCTGGCCGGTGTGGATGACGGGGCAGCACTGTTGCCATTGTTCTGGCTGCATGCGGCGAGCGCGAGCAGGGCGGCACACAAGATTGGCAGACGCTTCAACATGGAACACCTCGACATGGAACTTCTCGAACGGAAGGGTGCAAAACCGAAAGCGCCGGCATGAGGCCGGCGCGTTATCGATCAGGGGGAAGCGGCAGGCGGCTGGTGATCCGCGTTATGCAGACCTTCGACGTAGCTGGCCAGCGCAGCGATGTCGTCGGCACTCAGCTTCTGCGCGATCGACGGCATGATCTGGGAATGCGCGTCGTCGCCCCAGGTGGTGCCATCGTGCCAGGCCTTCAGCGTGGCCTGGATGTACTGCGCGTGCTGACTGGTCAGCTCCGGGTACATTGCGCCCGGATTGCCGCGGCCATCGATGCTGTGGCAAGCCATGCAGGCGGGGATGTCACGCTTGGGATCGCCTTGACGGAACAGCTCTTCGCCGTGCGCGACCAGCGCCTGATCGGCCACGCCGGGCAGCGGAGTCTTGCTGGAGAAGTAGGCACCAATGTCGTGCATGTCCTGCTCGGACAGCGGCGTGGCCATACCCAGCATGATCGGGTTTTGCCGCTTGCTGCTCTTGAAGTTGGTCAGCTGGCGGACGATGTACTGTTCGCTCTGGCCGGCCAGCTTCGGGTATTGCGGGTCGTTGGAGTTGCCATCCAGGCCATGACAGGCGCCGCAGACGGCGGCCTTGGCCTGACCGGCCGTGGCGTCGCCCGGCTTGATCGCGGCCGTGGCTACCGGTTCGCTGGCAGCGGCAGGCGCTGCGCTGGCCGCTGCCGCTGGCTTGGCCGCGGTGCTGGCAGCGGCTGGGGCGGAGGTCTTCGGCTGGGCATCTTGTGCGATCAACACGCTGGTGGACAGCGCGAACACAAGGGCTACGGCGGATCCAAGAACAGCGGGCCGAAAACCAGCGGGCCGAAAACTCATACACTTGACTCCCAAAAGACTTGCTCACGACTTCCAAATACTGCCGTCGACTGCAGCCATCAGGCCCGCAGCAGGCAGAAACCGAAGAATTATCCCTGTGCCACCGTACCTTGGTCAAACCATCCCATGTCGAATCCGCTGCAAGGCGCGCAATTTGTGCTCGCCGCCCACCGCATCAGCCAGTTGCCCGCCGATCAAGGCGCCGAAGTCGCGTTCGCCGGCCGCTCCAACGCGGGCAAGTCCAGCGCGCTGAATGCGCTGACCGGTCACAAGGGGCTGGCACGCACCTCCAAGACTCCGGGCCGCACCCAGCAGATGGTTGCCTTCAGCCTGCCGCCACCGGCCCAGGTCGACGGCCAGCCGCCGCTCGATGTACGACTGATCGATCTGCCCGGCTATGGTTACGCGAAGGTGCCGCTGGAGATGCGTGAGCACTGGAAGCTTGAAATCGACGCGTATCTGCATCAGCGGCGCAGCTTGCGCGGGCTGATCCTGATCGTCGACATCCGGCATCCGCTGAAGGAGTTCGACCGGCTGATGCTGGAGTTCTGCTTCGCCACCCAGCTGCCCTGCCACCTGCTGCTGACCAAGGCCGACAAGCTCTCGCGCGGCCAGGCCACGCAGGCGCTGGCAACCTTGCTCAAGCAGTTTGCCGCCGAAGGACTGCACGCCACGGCGCAGGTCTTTTCTTCGTCCGCCGGTACCGGCGTGGACGAAGCGCGACAAGCGGTGATGACCCTGCTACGCCAGCCGCGCGAAGGATCCCACCAGGCCCGCGAGCGCTGAAGAGCGCACGTCGCTGGAACGTACTCGCTGCGAGAACTACCCCTCTCCCCACCGGGGAGAGGGCTGGGGTGAGGGACGGGTGCTCGCCGGACCGCTTATTTGCTCGCGGGAATGCTTATTTCCCCGCGGGATTGCTCATTCCCCGTCACCCCTGCGAAGGCAGGGGCCCAGCGCCCTTGCCCGTGACCTGTTGTTGATCTTGTCGCTCTTGTGGGAGCGACTTCAGTCGCGATGCTCTGGTTTGTGTTGTTGTTTTAGAGCTTAAGAGCGTTTCGTCCTCCTGCGGAGGGCGAGTTACTTCTCTTTTGCTTGTCCAAAAGAGAAGTAACCAAGAGAAAAAGACACCCCGCGCAGCGCTTTCTGGGCATCCTGCCCAGAAAGCGCGTGAGGTGCGGCCGGGCTTTTCGACAGCACATCCGTGTGCTGGCGAAAAGGAAACGACATCCATGTCGATTCCCCCTAGCGGGGCCTGTCGTCCTCACCTCACCGCCGCACAGGGGCCCCGGGTAGAGCGGCGCGCGTCCTGCGCGCACTATGTGTAGAAGCTGGATCAAAAGCAGGGCTGAGCAGAAGCAAAGCCAGAGCAGGAGCGAAGCCAGAGCAGGAGCCAAGCCAGAGCAGGAGCCAAGCCAGAGCAGGAGCGAAGCCAGAGCAGGAGCGAAGCCAGAGCAGGAGCGAAGCCAGAGCAGGAGCGAAGCCAGAGCAGGAGCCAAGCAAGAACATGGGCGAAGCCAAGCTCCAGCCAGAGCTCTACTAACTCCCTGCGCGGCAGAAGTGCTCCCTCCTCTGCTTGCAGGGGAGGGTTGGGGTGGGGTTGCTCTTCGCCCGAAGATCAAAAGCACCCCCACCCAACCTCCCCCTGCATGCAGGGGGAGGGGCAAAAGCGAAGCAGAAAGCAGCTGCACGCTTCACGCTCGCCAGCTCTCGCAGCCGCGCAGCGGCTGCGCGCCAAGTGGGGTGGCCTTTCCTCTTTGGTTACTTTCTCTTTGGCCTATCTCCTCGGTCTATACAGCCAAGCAAAGAGAAAGTGACTCGCCCTCCGAAGGAGGACGAAACGCTCTTAAGCTCTAAAACAACAAAGCCAAACCACAGCATCGCGACTGAAGTCGCTCCCACAAGATCAACAGCAACCTCCGAGCTGTCGTGCCTTGGCGACACGACAACAAAATCCTCAGCTGCCCACGGCCTCCATAAACACCGCACACAGCGCCTGCATTCCCACACGATCATCTTCGTCAAAGCGGTCGATGACCGGGCTATCGACATCCCACACGCCGAGCAGCGTGCCGTCTGCGTTGATCAGCGGCACCACGATTTCCGATTGTGAGGCGGCGTCGCAGGCGATGTGCCCGTCGAACGCATTCACGTCACGCACCAGCTGGGTTTCCCGCGTCTGCGCGGCGGTGCCGCAAACGCCGCGACCGAGGGCGATGCGGATGCATGCGGGCTTGCCCTGGAAGGGGCCGACCACCAGTTCGTTGCCGTCGTACAGATAGAAGCCGGCCCAGTTCACGTCGGGCAGGCTGTGATAGATCAGTGCGCCGAAATTCGCCGCGTTCGCGATCAGGTCGCGTTCGCCGGTGAGCAGGCCGCGTACCTGTTGCTGCAGGTCTTCGTAGTGTTCGTGTTTGCTGGCGTAAGTGTGTTCTTTCAGTTCAAACATGCCATGGTCCCGTGCCGCAAAGGTTGTATTGCAGAGGATCTATTATGCGCCGGGTCATCCGCAGGCGCGGTCGTGAATCGGAACAGGCATGAGGAACGGAATACGATGGATTGTTTACGTGGGTATGACCTGACATGAGGCGCGCCGTCTTCATCGCTGGCACCGATACCGGGATCGGCAAGACCCACGCCGCGTGCACGCTGCTGCATGCCTTGCGTGACTCGGGGTACACCGCTTGCGGGATGAAGCCGGTGGCCAGTGGCTGCGTGGAGACCCCGGAGGGATGGCGCAATGATGACGCGCTGGCATTGCAGGCGGCCAGCAGCGAATCGCCATCTTATGAGCTGATCAACCCGATCGCGTTGCGCGATCCGCTTTCGCCGCATTTGGCGGCGGCGCATGCCGGCGCCGAGATTTCGCTGACGCCGTTGCGCACCGCGTTCGACGCTTTGTGCAGTGATCATCAGCGGGTGGTGGTCGAAGGCGTTGGCGGCTGGCTGGTGCCACTGGCGCCGGGGCTGTTTGCATCGGATATAGCCAGGCAATGGCAGCTGCCGGTGATCCTGGTGGTCGGCATGCGGCTTGGCTGTCTCAATCATGCCTTGCTCAGCGCGCGGGCGATCGAGGCTGACGGGTGCCGGCTGCTGGGCTGGATCGGCAACTGCATCGATCCGGCGATGGCTGCGCTGGACGAAAACCTGGCGACCTTGCGCGAGCTGTTGCATGCGCCATGTCTGGGTGTGCTGCCGCATGGCATGGCGCCCCCGCAGGCGGCGGCTCAATTGGGTGCCGCCGTGGCAGTCTTGGGCTGAACTTCACACCCGTCGTGCTTGGATAGGCGCGTATCCCACCGCCGGAGGCATCATGGCCCGCAACCATTACTACCTTTCCATCGCCGACCTGGCCCACGCAAGCGGGCCTGATCCCCGCTTTGCTTACGCTGGCGCCGGTCCGAACGACTTTGCGGCTGAACTGCAGCGGTCGTTGCGTGACGACAGCCTGTTCGACCGCTGGCGCGCGGCGCAGCCGGATCCGGATGCCGTTGATACCAGCCTGGGCGCCACCGATCCCGCTGCGACGGTGAGTGCCCAGGTTGCCGATCTGCATACCGAAGTCGATCTGATCACGGAGCTGCCGATGAGCGTGGTGCGCCACCGGTTGTTCCTGCTGATCGGTGGCGCATGGAAATTGCGCGACATGCGGGCTGCCTGAGCGACACCCTCGCGGGTTGCCCGGACCAGGGCGCGATCGGAAGCATGACTTGTGGGCTAGGAGAAACCCCTGTTGAGTGGGTAAAGTCGAGAGTTACGACTTACCGCGTCCGAGCTCGGACGCGCCAATTGGGGAAAAACCAGATGTTCCGTCTCCGCCTTATTGTGATTGCTACCACGATGGCTCTTGCCGCCTGCTCGCAGCAGCCGAATGGCGCCGCTACCTCACCTGCGACGACCGCTTCGGTGGCCACCGCCAGCACGGCCGCACCAGCAGCGAACGCCATGACCAGCAATCCGTTCTTCAGCGCCAGCACCTTGCCTTACCAGGCGCCGCCCTTCGACAAGATCCATGACGCTGACTACCAGCCGGCGATCGAAGAGGGCATGAAGCAGCAGTTGGCGGAGATCCAGAAGATCGCCGACAACCCGGATGCCCCGACGTTCGAGAACACCTATGTGGCGATGGAGAAGTCCGGCGCCATGCTTTACCGCGTGATGATGGTGTTTGGCGCGGTGACTGGCGCCAACACCAACGACACGCTGCAGAAAGTGCAAGAGGATGAGGCGCCCAAGCTGGCGGCACATCAGGATGCGATCTATCTCAACGACAAACTGTTCCAGCGCGTCCAGACGATCTACAACCAGCGCGACACGCTGAAGCTCGACCCGGAATCGGCGCGCCTGGTCGAAGTGGTCTACAAGAATTTCGTGCATGCCGGCGCCAAGTTGTCCGAGGCCGACAAGGCGAAGCTGAAGGATCTCAACAAGGAAGAATCCACGCTCAGCACATCGTTCACCAACAAATTGCTGGCAGCCACCAAGGATGGCGCCGTGGTGGTCGACGACAAGACCAAGTTGGCCGGTCTTACCGACGCCGAGCTAGCTGCCGCCGCGCAGGCGGCGAAGGATCGCAAGCTCCCCGATGGCAAATACGTTCTCACCCTGCAGAACACCACCCAGCAGCCCTTGCTGCAGGATCTGAGCGATCGCGACACCCGCCAGGCATTGTTCGAGGCATCCTGGAATCGCGCCGAGAAAGGCGATGCGAACGACACCCGCAAGATCATCGTGCGCCTGGCGCAGATTCGTGCCGAACAGGCCAAGCTGATCGGCTTCCCGAACTACGCGGCGTGGAAGCTGGACGACCAGATGGCCAAGACGCCGGAGACGGCGCTCAAGTTCATGCAGCAACTGGTGCCGGCTGCCACCGCCCGTGCGCAGACCGAGGCGAAGGACATCCAGGCCGTGATCGACCAGCAGCACGGCACGTTCAAGGTGCAGCCGTGGGACTGGGATTTCTACGCCGAGCAGGTGCGCAAGGCCAAGTACGACCTGGATGAAAGCCAGATCAAGCCGTATTTCGAGCTGGACAACGTGCTGCAGAACGGTGTGTTCTATGCCGCCAACCAGCTGTACGGTCTGACCTTCAAGGAGCGCAAGGACATCCCGGTCTACCAGCCGGATGTGCGCGTGTTCGAAGTGTTCGACAAGGACGGCACATCGCTGGCGCTGTTCTATTGCGATTACTTCAAGCGCGACAACAAGGGCGGCGGCGCCTGGATGGACAACATGGTCGCCCAGTCCAAGCTGCTGGGTCAGAAGCCGGTGATCTACAACGTCACCAACTTCGCCAAGCCGGCCCCCGGCGAGCCTGCACTGCTGTCGATGGATGACGTGATCACCATGTTCCACGAGTTCGGTCACGGCCTGCACGGCATGTTTGCCGACGAGCAGTACCCGACCCTGTCCGGCACCGCGACCGCACGTGATTTCGTCGAATTCCCGTCGCAGTTCAATGAGCACTGGGCAACCAATCCGCAGGTGTTTGCCCACTATGCGAAGAACTACAAGACCAACGAGCCGATGCCGCAGGCACTCGTCGACAAGCTGAAGAAGGCCGGCAAGTTCAACAGCGGCTACAACATGACCGAGCTGGTCGCCGCGGCTCTGCTCGACATGGATTGGCACACGCTCGGTGCCGATGCACCGTTGCAGGATGCCGATGCGTTCGAGGCGGCGGCGCTGAAGGGTGACAAGATCGATCTCAGCTATGTGCCGCCGCGCTACCGCTCCAGCTACTTCCAGCACATCTGGGGCAACGGCTACGCGGCGGGCTATTACGCCTACCTGTGGACGCAGATGCTTGCCGATGATGCCTTCGCGGGCTTCGTGGAACATGGTGGCCTGACTCGCGAGAACGGCGACCACTTCCGCGCGATGATCCTGTCGCGCGGCAACACCGAGGATCTGGCGAAGATGTACAAGGACTGGCGCGGCCAGGATCCGAGCATCGAGCCGATGCTGGTCAATCGCGGCCTGAAGGACGCGCCGAAGACCGACGCGCCGAAAAAATAAGGGTGCATCCAGGCCGGGGCGATCGCCTCGGCGCATGGCAGATCAGGCCCGCCAAGTGCGGGCCTGATCGTTTCCGGCATTCGCGCAGACGCCGTCGGCATCGCGTGGGTGAAGATCACCGCCCGCACGGAGCATGAGCGCGTGGAATAATCGAGCCTCCTCCGACCGGAGTGGTCCGCGCGTGGACAGCCAACATTTTTTACAGACCGCGGTAGTGTTTCTGCTGGCGACGGTGATTGCGGTGCCATTGACCAAGCGCTTCCGGCTGGGTTCGGTGCTGGGCTATCTACTGGCCGGAATGGTGATCGGGCCCCAGCTGCTGGGGTTGATCAGCGACACCGCGGGGGTCGCGACGATTTCCGAATTTGGCATCGTGCTGATGCTGTTTGTGATCGGCCTGGAGTTGTCACCGCAACGTCTGTGGGTGATGCGCCGCTCGGTATTCGGTACCGGGCTGGTGCAGGTGTTGAGCTGCAGTGTGGCCATTGCCGCGCTCGCTTATTACTTATTTGGCCTGTCGGGCAATGCAGCGGCGATCGTGGGCGGGAGTCTGGCGCTGTCGTCCACGGCATTCGGCTTGCAGATCCTCGCTGAGCGCAAGGAGGCTGGCTCGGCTTACGGACGACAAGTGTTCTCGATCCTGCTGTTTCAGGATCTGGCGGCGATTCCGCTGATCGCCGCGGTGCCGTTGCTGGCGTCCTCGTCGACCGCGCACGGTTTTGACCTGTTTGGCCTGCTGCGCACGATCGGGGTGATCGTGGTGGTGGTCGTCGGTGGTCGCTATCTGTTGCGACCGGTGTTCCGCTTCGTGGCGCGTGCCGACTCGCTGGAGGTATCCACCGCCACTGCGTTGCTGGTGGTGATGGGCGTCGCCCTGATCATGGAATTGGCAGGAGTTTCGGCGACCCTGGGCGCGTTTCTCGCCGGTGTGCTGCTGGCCGATTCGGAATACCGGCACGAGATGGAATCGCATATCGAGCCGTTCAAGGGCTTGCTGCTGGGGCTGTTCTTCATCAGTGTCGGCATGTCGATGGACCTGTCGCTGTTGTTGCATCGGCCGGGACTGGTGTTCGCCCTGGTGGGAGCGCTATTGCTGTTGAAGGGAGTGCTGCTGTGGCCGCTGGGGCGGCTGCTAGGCGGGCTCAATCGCTCCGATACGCTGCGCCTGGTGGTGTTGCTGGCATGCGGCGGCGAGTTTGCATTCGTGGTGCTCAGGCAGGCAGCCGATCAACAGCTGATCAACGTCGGCCTGCGCGACACGCTAGTGCTGGTGATCACGCTGTCGATGGCATTGACGCCGTTGCTGGTGGTGCTGGCGGCGAAGCTGTTGAACGTGAAGCCGAAGAAGCCGACGCGCGAGTTCGACACCATCGATGCCGATACGCCGCGGGTGATCATCGCCGGCTTCGGTCGGATGGGGCAGATCATCGGCCGCGTGTTGCGCGCGCAGGGCATTCCGTTCGTGGCGCTGGAACATTCGGTCGATCAGGTGGATTTCGCGCGCCGCTTCGGCACCATCAACCTGTTCTTCGGCGACCCGACGCGACCGGAACTGTTGCGCGCCGCACAGGCCGACAAGGCCGAGGTATTCGTGCTGGCCAGCGACGATCCGGAAGCGAGCCTGCGCACGGCACGACTGGTGAGGCGGCAGTATCCGCACTTGAAGATCATCGCCCGCGCCCGCAATCGCCAGCACGTATTTCGGCTGATGGACATGGGCATCGAGGAGCCGATACGCGAGACGTTTCATTCCAGCCTCAAGATGACCTGCAAGACGCTGGAGGCGCTGGGGCTGTCGCACGAACTGGCCGTGGATCGGGTGAAACGCTTCCAGCACTACGACGAGGATCTGCTGATGAGGCAGTCGCTGGTGTACGACGACGAAGCGAAACTGATCCAGAGCACAATCGATGCACTGGCCGATCTGGAGCACTTGTTCGAGGCTGACGCCGAGCCTGGCGCGGAACGCGATCTTCTTCGCGAACCCGATGCCTTGCTGGGCCATGAGGACTGAGTGCGGCGCGAAGGGCTGACGCGGGGATGACCTGTAGGTTGGGGTGAGCGTTAGCGAAGCCCAACGCGGGGCGGCAGAAATGTTGGGCATCGCTGCGCTCACCCCAACCTACGTGCCGAGGACTGAGTGCGGCGCGAAGGGCTGATGAGGGGATGACCTGTAGGTTGGGGTGAGCGTTAGCGAAGCCCAACGCGAGGAGGCGGAAATGTTGGGCGTCGCTGCGCTCACCCCAACCTACGCACGGCGCGGGAATTCCCGGTTTCGAGGCCGTGGGTTGTCAACCGGAGGCCGTTCCCCACGTTGCTTGAAGTCATGTCCATGATTCAGAGCCCTGCAGAGATCAGCCCTGTCGTGATCCGGCTTGGCCGTCTCGGCGACACGATCCTGCTGCAACCGCTGCTGCGTCGGTTGCATTTGCGCTATGGGCGGCCGTGTCAGCTGCTGGCGCTGGGAGACTGGACACCGGTGCTCTATTCGGCCCAGCCCGAGGTAGCCGGATGCATCCCTTTGCGCAGCCAGTACGGGTCATTGCTGACGCAGCCGCAACGTTGGCGCGCGACGCTTGCGCTGCGACGCTTGCGGCAATCGCCGTTCTACATCTGCGAACCTGATCCGCGCGCACGTACCAAGGTGCGCCCGATGCTGGCGCTTGCGGGTGTGCCCGCCAGCCACTGTCAGTTCATCCAGGACATGACGATGCTGAAGGACGAGCACTGGATAGACTGGCTGTTGCGTTTCGGCGACACGACGCCAGCTGCCTTCCGCGAGACTTGTCAGCCGGCGCCGCCGTCGTCCTGCATCGCGCCACAGTTGCAAGTCAGCGCCGCCGAGCGGGCCGATCGCGATGCCTGGTTGCGTGCGCAGGGTATGCTCGGACGTCCGCTGGTGCTGTTGCAGCCTGCCAACAAACGCACGCTGCGCTGGAACGGTGTGCGTGAGGCCGACGATGACGACAAATCATGGCCGGCCCAGCGATGGGCCGAGCTGGCGCGTTCCATCAGCTACCGATTGCCGCAGGCGCAGATCCTTTTTTGCGGGTCGCCCGCCGAGGCCGGCTACCTCGAATCCGTGCTGGCGGTCAGCGACACCAAGTCGCTCAGGATCGACGCTGCCGCGTTGCCGATCGGCCGTCTGAAGGCACTACTGGAAACCGCCCACAGCATGGTGTCGGTGGACACCGGCCCGGCGCATCTGGCTGCGGCGGTGGGTTGTCCGCTGGTCGTGCTGTTTGGTAACAGGCCGCCGTCAATGTGGGCACCACGCAGCGCCAGCGGGAGTGCCGTGATGGTGGTCGGCGGATCGCCGGATCAACGGGTCGACGACATCGAGGTCGCGCAAGTGATGTACGCCTGGCGCGCGCTGCCACCACGTCCAGCAGTGGAAGCCACGCCAGATCGATCTCTTGGGTACGCTGCCGGTACGACCGATCAGTCGGCCGGCTGGGCGGGCTGACGCAAGGTCTGCCGCACGCTGGGGACTGATCCGACACGGGCCGTCAGCTCATGCGCGATATCGACATATCCCAGTTGCCTGGCTACATCGGCGGCGGTGCGACCGAACGCGTCGACGGCATGGCGATCAGCTCCGCGCGACAGCAGCACGCGTGCCGGCGGCAACAAGGCATGCATCGCGCAGGCATGCAGTGCCGTGACGCCGCGTTGGTCCGCGTGTTCCACCCTGGCCCCTGCATCGAGCAGCAGTGGCACCAGTGCGCCGATATGCGTGGCATCGCAATCGCTGCCGGGGTGTAGTTGTGCGCCCAGCAAGAGCAGCAGCGGCGTCTTGCCTTCGCTGTCGGCCTGGTTGATTTCGGCGCCATGCTTGAGCAATCCATCGAACAACCGGCGCGCCCGCAGGCTGTCGTTGTGTTCGAAGCCGAACTGCGCCGCGGCATGCAGCGCGCTGCGCCCGCCTGCATCGACCGCGTTGACGTCGGCGCCGGCATCCAGCAGCGCTTCGGCGATTTCCGGGTAACCCATCGCAGCAGCCACCATCAATGCCGTTGTGTCATTTGGCAGACGTTGATCGGTGGCGACCTTGCGCTCCAGCAGTAATCCGACGAGTGCCTCGCGCCGGGCAGCAACCGCCGCGGCCAGCGGCGTCACGCCGCTGCTCGCGGCCAGCGAGGGATCGGCGCCTGCATCGAGCACGCAGGCAGCAACCTCGCGATGGCCGGCACCGCAGGCACGCAATAGAGCGGAGGCGCCCTGATCGTCCCGGGTGTCGACCGCAAAACCCAGTTCCAGCAGCCGCTGTGCCGTGGCAAGTGCGCCGACGGCCGCCGCTGCGGGCAGGTCATCGGCACGCAGCGGGCGATGCGGCAGTGGCCAATCGCGCCAGTCCAGCCAGCGTTCCACCGCCGGATGCTCCAGCGCCAGGCCGAGTGGTGTTTCGCCATTCGCATCGGCCGCTTCCGGGTTCGCGCCATGGGCGATCAGCGCGCGCACCAGCGGCAGCGCCTGGGCGCCATGTTCCAGCGCGGCAAACAAGGGAGTACGACCATCGCGATCGCGGGTGTTCGGATCGCAGCCGCGTACCAGCAGCACCTGTAGCAACTCAGGCTGCATGTTGACCACCGCCAGATGCAGCGGGGTGCGATCACGTGCGTCGGGGCCGAACGGATCGGCACCGCGCTCGAGCAGGTTGAGTGGCAATGCAGCACTTTGTGCGGTGCCGTTCAGGCGCGACAGCGCCAACGCCAACAGACCCGCGCCGGCAGGGCTGGCGCCGGCCTGCAACAGGTCATCCAGTGCCTCGGTCGATGCCGGCAACTGCTGCAGCAAGGCATCGAACAGGCGCCGACCCATGGGTGTCATGGCGGGCGGTGTCGACGACTCGGTCGCTTCAGCATCGTCTGGCAGTTGCGCTGGCAGGCGCGTCTCTGCATCTAGCCCGTGTTCGAGCAACCAGCGGCGCGCGGCACCGAGACCGGGCGTGGTCAGGTCCAGATACAGCTGTGCCAGTTGTGCCTGTGGCCATTCGCCCACGCGTTCGGCAAAGCTCGACACGATCGCCCAGTGTCCGAAGCGCAGCGCGTCAAGCAGGTGTGCCGGGGTGTCCGCGCCTTCTTCCAACAGGTCCCTGCTGTGACTGGCCGGCAGCGGTGTTTCAGGATCGAGCAGCGCGACCAGGTCCCAGCGCCCGGCGGCCGCGGCGTGGTCGAGCGCACTGCGGCCATCGCTGCCGGGGGCTTTCGGTTCGGCACCCAAGGCAAGCAGCGCTCGCACCGTTTCGCCGTGCGCGTGCGGCGACTGGCAGGCCAGGGTCAGGGCGTCGCGGCCGTGGTTGTCGCGCAAGCGCGCATCGGGCTGTGATTCGGCCAACAATCGCACAATGCCGCAGGCACCGGCCCGTGCCGCTTCCATCAGCGCGGTGCTGCCGTGATGATCGGACAGGCTGACATCGGCGCCGGCCGCGCACAGCGCGCGGGCGATCTGCTCGTGGCCTTCGGCAGAGGCGGCCAGCAGCGCGTGCCGATGGCGGGCATCCACGGCATTCACCGCGGCGCGATGTTTGAGCAGCAGTTTGACTCCGGTGACGTCGTCATCGGCGATGCCGGTGGCAGCCACCAGCGCCGGTTCGCCGTCGGCTGGCGCCGGCTTCGCGCCTCGCTCCAGCAGAAATTTCACCAGCGGCCAGTTGGCGGCGCGGCAGGCAACGGCCAACGGGCTGATGCCTGCCTTGTTCAGTGCGTTGATCGGCGCGGCGGCGTCCAGCAGCATCGCGGCCACGCCGGGCTCGGCGCTGAGTACGGCGCCGTGCAGCGGAGTATTGCCTTCGGCATCGGCGACCAGCGGGCTGGCGCCGTTGGTGAGCAAGGTGAGTACCGCCTCGGCACGACCGTGCCAGCTGTCGCGAGTGGCGGCGAGCAGCGGAGTGATGCCGCCGCTGGCCCGGTTCACGTCCGCGCCCTTGGCGATCAACGCACGTAACAGGTGGGTATCGGGTAGCAGTGCAGCCAGCATCAGGGCCGGGCGTTGATCACGATCATCGGGGGTTGGCGCAGTGTTCGGATCGGCACCGGCTTCCACCAGCGCCAGTGCGCGCTCGATGTCACCGTTGCGAGTAGCGGCCAGCAGGGCTTTTGCCTGCTCCGGGGTACCGGCCGTGCGCTCCTTCTCGCTCAGCGGCGCCGTGACCAGCGATGCCGACTTGGTGGACGCGGGCGCGCTCGTATTCCCGATGACAGGTGAGCTGGTGGCGGCCTTGGCTTGCTTGCCGTGTCGCCCACACAACAAGGCGCGCAGCGTGCGGTTGGCGACGATCAGGCAACCCAGCGGCAACAGCACGATGCCGTACAGCGCCAATGCGGTGATACGCAATTCGGAGGGCAACACGCCATACAGTCCGGTCAGCGCGATCGCGCCGAACGTCAGCGCCAGGATGGCCAGCGCGGCGGGAAGAAAGTGGCTGAAGAAACGTTCTTCGCGCGACAGATGACGACCGAATGCGATGCTGCGCACGGTTGCCGTGAAGATCCATGAGCCATGCCGTTGCGTCGGGTAGGCGTCGTCCCATACGAACACCAACCCAAAGGCCGGCCAGAGCCGCCACAGTGCCACCAGCGCAAGCATCAACGCAGCGGTCAACTCCAGCACAACACCGAGGCTGGGCGCGTGGGTGAGCTGCAACATCGGCCACGCCACCAGCAGAAACACCAGCACCGTATATCCGGTGAACATCACCAGATGTGCCGCGCCACGGCGCAGCACGGTGCGGCCGAAGCGCGGCTCTGGATCGAAGCCGATCGCGTGGCAGATTGCCGCCATGGTCAACGTATTGGCCAGCAGCAACGGAATCAGCGTCAGCAGATGTGTGGCCAGGCCGGCGGCGGCGGTAGCGACCAACCCTGGGATGAACCAGGCGAGAGCTTGCAGGAAGGGTGGGCGGCGGCGCGATCTGGGCTGGGTCATGGCGACAGTATAGAAATCGTTGGACGAGCAGACGGTAACCTAGTGTTAACCGCTAGGGATGCTCTGGGTGGGTTGTGCATGCCGATGCGAGTGATTCACTCGTCGCGATCATCCCTGGTGGAATGCTTGTAGGCGGGATGATTGGCCGTGGCCAGCGTCTCCTTGGGCGGCAGTTGCAGGTGCCAGCCCTGGGTGCGCAGATGCTCAAGCACTTGTTCGGTGTCCTCGTTCGGCAGCTTGCGTTGTTCATCCAGCTGGACTTCCAGTACGAAGCGCAATTCGCCCAGCAGCAACACCAGCGACTCCGACAGCACCTCAAAGCCGTCGCGTCGGGCCAGCCACAGATAGCTGTCGGTTTTGCGCAGGCTCGCATAGACAAAACATTGCATGGCACGACTCTTTGAGGCTGTCTGCGTTGATGGGGCGAATGCCCGGGGTATCGGTGAGGGTACAGTGCCATCCCTCCCCGTGGTGAGGCAGTGAACCGCCGTGCTCGCTAGCTCAGCCAGCCGAATCCGCCGCGCGAACGCCTTGTATGAGCAGGTAAACTCCCGCGCAGCGACTTCAAACGATCGTATGAATCATAACATTCGCCGCCCCGCCATAAGCTGACCTGCTATTCGCAGGACTACGGCAACATGCTGAGCCTGTCGGCGCAGTACAAGTCCTGATCGCGGTGTCTGCAGCGACAGGAAACGAAAATCCCCGCATGAGCGGGGATTTTTTTCCACGAAGATATGCCGTGCGCAACTCAGCCACGCTTGAGCAGCAACTCCAGCATGTGGCGAAAACGTGCGCCGTACGGCGGACTCATCAAGCCGGCGCCGTTGAGGCGCGCCTGCCGGAAGACCGGTTTCAGGTGCGAAAACGTGCGGAAACCCGCCTCGCCGTGGTAACCGCCCATGCCCGATGCACCCACGCCGCCAAACGGCAGGCCATGCTGTGCGATGTGGTACAGCGTGTCGTTGACGCTGACGCCACCGGCTACGGTGCGTGCCAGCACGCTGTCGATCAGCCCCTGATTTTGCTCGAACAGATACAACGCCAACGGATGCGGATGGGCCGCGACGTAGGCGATGGCTTCGTCGATGGAGTCATACGGAACCAGCGGTAGCAGCGGGCCGAAGATCTCCTCCTGCATCACGCTCATGCCGTCGTTGACGTCGCTCAGCAGTTGCGGCGGCAGCAGGCGACGTGCTGGGTCTTCCGCCGCATCGCTTAATGCGTGCACGCGCGCGCCGGCGGCCAGCGCGCTGTCGCGCAAGGCGACGATGCGTTGGTACTGGCGATCGGAAGCGATGCTTGCGTACTGCGTGCTGTTACCGAGTTGCGGATACATCTTCGCTGCCACGCGTTGGGCGGCGTCGATGAATTCCGGCACGCGTGCTCTCGGCAGCAGCACATAGTCCGGCGCAATGCAGGTCTGTCCCGCATTGACCAGCTTGCCGAACAAGATGCGCTCCACCGCGTTGTCGAAGCGCGCACCGGGGCCGATGATCGCCGGCGATTTGCCACCCAGTTCGAGCGTTACCGGGGTCAGGTTGGCGGACGCCGCACGCATCACATGGTGGCCGACCGCGGTGGAGCCGGTGAACAGCAGGTGGTCGAACGGCAACCCTGAAAATGCCTGCGCAACATCGGCATCGCCGTTGACCACCAGCACTTCGTCGGCCTTGAAATACTTTGACACCAGGTCGGCAAACAATGCCGAGAAGCGCGGCGTGTATTCGCTCATCTTGACCATCGCCCGGTTACCGGCGACCAAGGCGTCGACCAGCGGTCCGATCGCCAGATAAAGCGGATAGTTCCATGGCACGATGATGCCGATGACGCCCAGTGGCTGCGGGATCAACACATTGCGCGCGGGCATGAAGGCCAGGCCCGCCAGCGAGCCGCGTGGGCGCATCCAGCGACGCCCATGGCGCAGTGCGTGGCGAATACCGGACAGGCTGGGGAAGAATTCCAGCAGGTCGGTTTCTTCTGTCGGCCGGCAGCCGAAGTCGGCATTGATCGCCGTGGCGATCTCGCTGCGGTGGCCCTGGAGCAGTGCCTCCAGGGCGCGCAGACGGGCGACGCGGGTGCTCCATGTCGGCAGCGGATCGCGCGACTGTTCGGTGCGCATGCGCTGCAGGTTGGCGGTCAGGTCGGCACTGGCTGTGTTCATGGCTACTCAGAATTTGGCGCGGAATTCCACGCCCCACACGCGTGGTGGCGTGATTGTGGCGTAAGGGGTGCCGAAGACATTCGTGCTGTCGTTGCCCTCGCTGACGACATAGCGATTGTTGAAGATGTTGTTGCCGAACAAGCCTACGCCCCAACTGTTGCTCGGAGTATGCCAATCCAGTCGTCCATCGGTGCGCTCGGTCGAACCGCCGATCGTGAAATACGGCGTGACCAGACACGTACCTTGCACCTGTGAATCGTCATTGCAGCGGGTGCGGCCGCGATACGCGTACTGTAGATCGAATTCCAGGTCACCGTTGTAAACATCGTGCCAGGTGTAGGCCAGGCCGGTGGTCGCCGAGAAATACGGCTCGCCGGTGGGTTGACCGGCCAGGTTGACGCCGGATGTCGAGGTGCCCTTGGTGTAGGTGTCGTCGATATAGGCGCTGGTGAAATTCAGCCGCAGTGCGTCGGTCGGCTGCCATTGGGCTTCCAGTTCCACACCCGTCGCTTCCTGGTTGCTGGTGCTGACGATATAGAACGGGATGCCCGAGCCGGTGGTGTTGGGATCCAGCACGGACGACTGCAGGTTGTAATAGAGGTAGTGATAGACCGAGGCGTTGAACAGCAGGTTGTATTGCGGCATCACCGTCTTGATGCCTGCTTCGTAGTTCCAGACTTTCTCCGGTGCATACAGCGAACCGACCTGCAAGCTGTTGTAGCCGCCGGCCTTGTAGCCCTTGGTGACCGACGCGTAAGCCATGACATTCGGCGTGAATTTGTAGTCGAGCACGGCACGCGGGCTGACGTCGTGCCAGTTATTGCTGGTCTGGACGGGTATGCCGACAGCGTTCGGGAAGATCACGTTGCTGCCAAACGCGGTCAACGCCTGCTGGGCAATCGGCGGCAACAGATCGTAGATCGGTATCCCGAAAATCTGGTTGGTCTTCAGCTCTTCGACGGTCTGATCAAACGCGGCTGCTTGTCGCGGCGCGTTGTACCAGGAGAATTGCTTCTCATCGAGGGTATAACGGATGCCGGTGGTCAGATCCAGGTTGTCGCTGAGATGCCAGATCACGTCGCCAAACGCGGCGTAAGCCTTGGTGTTGCCGTCATTGCTGATCTGTTCGCGCCACGGGTCGCCAAGCAGGTTGTAGGGCAGGCCCAGCGACTGCAGGCCCTGGCTGATCTCGGTCAACGGCAGGCCCACGCCGTCCACATTTTGCGCCAGCGTATCCAGGCTCTCGGTGTTGGTGTTGGTCTGGCTGGTCTGGCGTGCCTGCTCGTTGTAAAAGCTGACACCGGAGACCCAGTCGATGAGATCGGTATTGCCGCTCAGCTTGAATTCCTGGTACCAGCTGTTGTTGTGCTCGATATTGGCGGTGTCGAGGTAGGTGACGATGTGATTCGTGCCGTCGTTGTCCTCGTCGTTGAAGGTATTGAAGTGCCGCCAGGCGGTGGTCGAAGTGAAACCGCCCCATGCGAAGGAATGGTCGATCGTCAAGGTCGAACCATCGAATTGACGGTTCTCGGAGGCATTGATCGCATCGTTGTAGAGCGGTGCCGTCAATGGATTGACATAGGTGGACGGATCCGGTGGAAACGGCGGGCGCTGGTTGGTATCGGTCGACAGCGCAACCATGCCGAACGCCGGACGCGGCGGCTGGTCGAGTCGCTCGTGATCCCACGACAGCAGTACGCGTGTATCGGGCGTGATGTTCCAGCGGTAGACCATCCGACTGCCCCAGTCGTCGTTCTTGCCGTAATGCTGGCCATTCGCCTGATCCTTGACCCAGCCATCGCTCTGGTTGTCCAGCACGCTGACGCGCAGTGCCATGTCTTTGTTGATCGGTATGTTCAACAACGCGTTTTCGTAGTGCTCGCCATCGTTGCCGATGCGCGCGACTACCTTGCCCTCGAACTTGTCACTCGGTTCGTTGGTGACGATCGAGATCGCACCGCCCGCTGCATTGCGTCCGAACAGGGTGCCTTGCGGACCCTTCAATACTTCGATTCGCTGGATGTCGTTGAAGGCGAGCAGCGCTCCGCCGGATCTCGCCGCGTAGACACCGTCGACATACACGCCGATGGCCGGCTCGGTGCCGATGCCAAAATCGCTGGTGCTGATGCCGCGCAGTTGGTAGTTGGGTTGTGTCGGCTGACTGCCGTCCACCACCAGGCCGGGTACGAACAGCGACATCTTGCTGAGATCGGTCGCTGCCAGTGTCTCGATCTGTTTGGCGGTGATGATCTGCAGCGGAATCGGAACCTGCTCCATTTCCTGCGTACGGCTTTGCGCCGTGACGGTCACATTGCCCAGTTGCTTGGCTTTTTCGGGGTCGGGCTTGGTTGCCGGTGCGGGAGCGGTGCTGGTCGACGCAGCGGTGTCCTGCGGCAAGGGATCGGTAGCGAATGCCGGCAGCGTACTGCACAGCAGTACACCTGTCGTGGCGCCGATGAGCAACGGCCGCAGGCAGGCGGCTAGTGGTCGTTGAAGCATATTCATCCCCATGATCCCCTTGCGTTGATACGGACGGCTACATGGCCGTCTCTAAGTGTTTTGTCGCCTCAGTGGATCGCGACGCAGTTCCCCTGCTGCGCCGCGATCCACGCCCTGATCAGTGCAACGCCCTCACGGTGCACTGTGCTACGACCGATTTCCGGCATCATCACGCCCGGATCGCTGGATGCCATACGGTAAGGCAGGATCGAGTCGTCCGGTTTGCCGGGCACGATATCGAAGAAATGATCGCCGGTGCCGCGGCCGGCAGCGACCGGTGGCTTGCACAGGCCGATATGCCGGTCTTCGGCGGCGCTGACGTCAAGCGTGAGCCCGGTCGTGTTGGCTGCCCCTTTGGGGTTGTGGCAATGGCCACAGTTGATGTCGAGATAGGCGCGCGCACGTGCGTCGAGCGGAGCTTGCGGATCGGCCCAGTTCGCGTTGCGCGGTGCCTGCGCCGCGGCGGGTGCGCCGGTGAGGTAACCCACCTTCATCAACTCGTCGAGTTCGTTGCGCTCGCCGTCGGCGTAGCGATAGTCGCGATTGAGATGACGTGCTTTCGGGCCGATCGGATGAATCTTGCGGCTGATCCAGTCCTGCGCATGGCAGCTCACGCACTGGCTTTCGTCGGGCACCACGTAGTTGAACGCCTCACGCGCGCCATTGTCGGCGACCAGGGTCAACGGCAGCACGGCCCCGGTACGGGCCAGTTCGGCGTCGGTTTGCGCGTCGTTCCATACATAGGGAATGGCCGCCCAGCCGTCTACACGGCGTACCAGGATGCGTGTCTCGACCAGATGCACCTGCGACATATCCAGTCCCTGTCCGGCGAAGTCGCGCGAGGTGTCATAGGTGCGTGCCACCGCCTTGGCGTCGCGCTCGCCGCCTTTCGGCACGGGATAGAAAAAGGTCTTGCTGATGATGGTGCCGACCGGAAAATCGAAGGTATCCGTCGGGTCGTACTTCGCCGAAACGCCTTGCGGCATCCAGATCGTGCGCAGCTTGTGCGCGTAATCGGTGAACAGCGGCGTGTTGAGATCGTAGGGGACGACACCCTGATTGATCGTCAGCTTGCCATCGCGCACTTCCACCACATGCCAGTCGCTCAACTTCGGCGGCCGTCCGTCTGCGTGAAACGCCACCGGAGACATCTCGCGGTGGCAGCCTGCCAACAGCAACAGCGTGACTAGCCACAACACATGCTTGCAAAACATCATTCTCATCGTGCGCGTGCTGTGGGTGAGTCGAAATATTTATGGATGGAATTTTTCAAACTTTCGGTTCCGGGCTGAGCGTCACGGGCGGCAGTTTCGGCAGCGTGCACTGATAGGGCTTGGTGTCGGTGCTGGGAGTCTTGTAGTCGTGCGGGCCGTCGGCATTGAGCACGCCGACATTGCCGTTCTGCACACACAGGCGATCGTTCGCTGGCGGCAGTCCATCGACCAGGGTCTTGGTGTCGACATAGCCGTCCCAGAGCACGTCGGGAAAGCGACCATTGATGCCGTACACCGCGCTCTTCAACGTCTTCAACTTCAGGCCGTCCGGCGAATCACCGCCGCCCTTGAATCGGTTGTCGTAGATGAAGATGCCCTTGGGGTACGGGTTGTACTCGGGCGCGACACCGGCCTTGTTGTAGTAGTTGGTGGAGAAGTAGCTGGAGATGATGATGTTCGCGGTCTGGTTGTCGGCGATGTCGTTGTCGAAAATCTCCACGCGGTCATTCGAGTTCACCACCACGCCCGAACCGGCTGGCACGCTGGCCACAGCGGCACCCTTGGCGGCAAAGTTGTCGGTATTGTTGTCGAACACCTTGTTCTTGAACACGCGGCTGGCATGACCGGCCTGGCTGAGGTTCGGCATGTTGAACACCAAAATGCCGCCGGTGTTTTTCGTCGCGGTGTTCTCGTAGACGTCGGCGTTCACCGAATTCTCGATCTCGATGCCGGCGACGTTCCGCTCGGCATGATTGCGGCGTACCACGATGTTGTTGGACTGGCCGACGTAGATGCCCGCGTCGGATGCGCCGATCACGGTCGAATCCTCGACCAGCACGTTCTGTGTCTTCACCGGATACAGGCCGTAGGCGCCATTGGTGGTCTGCGGGCCGGCAGTCCACTCGATGCGCACGCCGTGGATCGTGATGTTGCGGCCCTGGTTGATCTTCAGTGCATCGCCCTTGGTGTCTTCGATGGCGAGGTTTTCGATGGTGAAGTCGTTCGCGTTGACCAACAGACCCTCGGGGCCGGAAACCTGGCCCTTGAACGAGAGCACGGTCTTGTCCATGCCGGCACCGCGAATGGTCACCCCGTCCGTGCGCAGGCTTAGGCCGCGCTGCAGGTGGAAATGACCCGCGGGAATGTCGATCACGCTGCCGGGCTTGGCGTCGAGCAGCTGCTCCTGCAGCTTGCTCTCGAAGGAGGCATCGCCCTGGCTCTGCTGCGCGGGTTCCTTGCCCCCGCAGGCACCCAGCAGCAGCGTTATGGCGATGACCAGGGTGGTCTTGTGCATCGTTGATTCTCCCCTCGCACCAGGCGGTACGGCGTCATCGCACTGTCACGCAAGCCCGGCGTCGGGGGGAGGGCTGCGGGGACGGCCCAGGGGGGGCAAAGCGGCCAGGATTCAAGAGCTGCAAGCCGCCCGCAACGGCCGCGGTCGGGTTCGATCCGCTCAGGCCGCGCTGCGCCTCGCATCCTGCGGCGGCATGCCGGTCCAGCGCTTGAACGCGCGGCGGAACTCGCGCGGATCGCTATAGCCGAGCTCGCTGCCGATCTCGGCCACGCTGAGGTCGCCGCGCAGCAGCTCCAGCGCACGCTCGGCGCGGATCTGGTCGTGGATATCGCGAAAGATGCGCCCGCTATCGGCCAGCTTGCGCCGCAGCGAGCGTTCGCTGAGGTTGAGGGTGCGTGCCACCTCGGTCAGTCGCGGGTGCTCGCGCAGGCGGCTGCGCAGAAGACGCTCCACCGAGCCGACAATCTCGGCATCGACGCCACGGATGTCCTTCTGCTGCTGGCATAGCGCGAGTGCCTGCCTGGAAGTGAGCGGGTTGTAGCCCGGCAGCGGTACGGCCAGATACTCGGCATCGACCAGGATGCGGTTCTGCGGCGCACCGAAGCGCACCTCGCATCCGAACACCTCGGTATAGGCCTCGGCCCAGGCGGGTGCGGCGTAAGTGAGTTCGAGCCGGCGCGGAGTCAGATCGGGCCCCACCAGCTCGCGCGCGATCGCAAGCGAGCTGGCGAAAAGTTCTTCGCACAAAAACGGCAGCAGCTCGCGTTCGCCAAACAGCGACCATGCCTGCACGGCGACGGTCTGGCCATCGACCGGGGCAAAGCCCACCTCGAGCAGGCTGCCGCAGATCTTGTGATTGTCGATGCCCGCCAGCATCGCCTCGCCGAACGTGCGCGAAGTCATCATCGTCAGGCCCAGCAGGCCGAAGCTGCCGATGGTCTCACTGCAACCCACCAGCAAGCCCAGCGAAGGCTCGCGCACGGCCTCGAGCGCGCGCGTCAGCACGGTACGTGCCTGCCGGTACGAAACCTGTATACCGGGATCGTTGATCTGGGCACGATTCAGTGCGAGCCCGGCGAACCACCCATCGACCGGAATGCCGCGTTGGGCTGCATATTCGACCAGATGCACCAGCACATTCGGCGGAATATTCGCGACCAGCGCGCGTGGGTCATCCATTGCCGCCGGCCGGCGCTGCGGCGCATCGATCCCGCCCGTTACCTGTGCCATACCCGCTATTCCGATGCCGACCCTCGCCAGCCACCCGCATGTTCTAGCACGTGGCGCCGCGCCATGGTTGGCGCGGCGCACAAGCGACACGCTGCTACTTAGCTGCCGCCGAATCTCGACGATCGCTTCAGAATTCGCGGGATACGGCTCCTCCCCCTGCTTGCAGGGGGAGGCTGAGAGGGGGTGCTCTGCCGGAGGTTGCAGATCAAGAGCTTTACCCTAACCCAACGCTCCCCTGCGAGCAGGGGAGGGAGCCAAAAGCCAGCCTGATTCGACGCTAATCAGGGTCTTCGCACTGTTGGCGGCTTATTCGCCGATGGTCAGCAGCGACGCGTTGCCGCCGGCGGCGGTGGTGTTGATGGTGAGCGTGCGCTCGTTCGCGAAGCGCAGCAGGTAGTGCGGGCCGCCGGCCTTGGGGCCGGTGCCGGACAGGTTCTCGCCGCCGAACGGCTGCACACCGACCACGGCACCGATCTGGTTGCGATTGACGTAGCAGTTGCCCACGCGCGCATGACCGGCGATGTAGTCGACGGTGTCGTTGATGCGGCTGTGGATGCCGAGCGTCAGGCCGTAACCGGTCGCGTTGATCTGTTCCACCACCTGGGCCAGCTCGCTGCCTTTCCAGCGGATCACGTGCAGTACCGGGCCGAACACTTCGCGCGTGAGCACGTCCAGGGACGGGATTTCGTAGGCACGCGGGGCGAAGAACGTGCCGTGGCCGGTGAGCGCGGGATCGAGCTTCACTTCGCCGATCTTCTTGGCCTCTTTGTCCATCCGTGCAGCGTGATCGACCAGGATTTTCCTGGCGTCCTCGTCGATCACCGGACCGACGTCGGTGGACAGCTGACCTGGATCGCCCACCTTCAGCTCGGCCATCGCGCCGGCGAGCATCGCGCAGACCTTGTCGGCGATGTCTTCCTGCACGAACAGCACGCGGGCGGCGGAGCAACGCTGGCCGGCAGACTGGAAGGCGGACGCGATGACATCCTTGACGATCTGCTCGGGCAGCGCGGAGGAGTCGGCGATCATCGCGTTCTGGCCACCGGTCTCGGCGATCAGCGCAGCGATCGGCGCGTTGCGCGCGGCCAGCGCGCGGTTGATCGCCCACGCGGTTTCGGTGGAGCCGGTGAACGCGACGCCGCTGACGCGCGGGTCTTTCGTCAGTGCCGCACCGACCGTGGCGCCGTCGCCTGGCAGGTATTGCAGCACGTCGACCGGCACGCCGGCTTCATGCAGCAGCTTGATCGCGGCGTGACCGATCAGCGAGGTCTGTTCGGCCGGCTTCGCGATGACGGCGTTGCCGGCGGCCAGCGCGGCGCTGACCTGACCCAGGAAGATCGCCAGCGGGAAGTTCCACGGGCTGATGCAGACGAACACGCCGCGGCCGTTGAGGAACAATTGATTGCTCTCACCCGTCGGGCCCGGCAACTGCTCGGGTTGGCCAAACAGGCGGCGCGCCATCGTGGCGTAGTAACGCAGGAAGTCGGCCGCTTCGCGGATCTCGGCGATGGCGTCGGGCAGGCTCTTGCCAGCCTCACGAACGCACAGCGCGATGAATTCGCCACGGCGTGCTTCGAGCTGCTCGGCAGCGTGCTCGAGAATGGCGGCGCGGCTGGCCGCCGGCAGGCGATCCCAGCCGTGCTGGGCGGCAACGGCATTGCTCAACGCCTTGTCGACAGTCGCGCTGTCGGCGCTGACGTAGCTGCCAACATTCTGGCGGCGGTCGGCCGGGTTGGTGACCTGCACCGTGTTGCCCGAGGCTGCAGCGCCTGGAACCAGTGGGCCGGCGGTCCACGGGCCGGCGTTGGCGTTGACCGCGTCGGCCATCGCCTTCAGTTCATTGTCGTTGGAGAAATTGACGCCCATGGAATTCTTCCGCAGTTCACCATAGAGATTCACCGGCAACGGAATGCGCGGGTGAGGAATCGAAGCAAAGGAACGCACCGTCTCGCACGGATCGGCGACCAGCGTGCGCACCGGCACACTCTCATCGACAACGCGATTGACGAAGCTGGTGTTGGCACCGTTCTCGAGCAGGCGGCGCACCAGGTATGGCAGCAGGTCTTCATGCGTGCCGACCGGCGCGTAGACGCGGCAGGGTATGTTCAAGTTCTGCGGGCCGATCACTTCGGCATACAGGTCGGTGCCCATGCCATGCAGGCGCTGATACTCGTAGGGCCGGCCCTGCGCGATATGATGCACGGCCGCGATGGTGTGCGCATTGTGGGTGGCGAACTGCGGGTAGATCAGCTCGCTGCCGGCGTTGAACAATCGACGCGCACACGCCAGGTACGACACGTCGGTGTTCGGCTTGCGCGTGAAGACCGGGTAGCCCGCCAGGCCGTTTTCCTGCGCGCGCTTGATCTCGGCATCCCAATAGGCGCCCTTGACCAGGCGCACGTACCAGCGGCGCTTGGCGGCGCTCGCGGTCTCGATCAGCCAGTCGATCACGAACGGCGTGCGCTTGGCATACGCCTGCACCACGATGCCGAGCCCGTTCCAGCCTTCCAGCGAGGGATGCGCGAACACGTCGCCGATGATGTCCAGCGACAGTTCGAGACGTTCCGCTTCCTCGGCGTCCACCGACAGCGCAATGCCGTACTTCATCGCCAGCTGCGACAGCTCGAGCAGTTTTTCGTTGAGCTGACGATGGGCGAGTTCGCGCTTGGCGACTTCGTAGCGCGGATGCAGTGCGGACAGCTTCACCGAAATCGACGGCGCCTCGGTGTGGTTCGCGAACGGGCCACGCGCGCCGATCGCGGCGATCGCGTTGCGGTAGTCCTGCTGATAGCGCTCGGCCGTTTCGCTGGTCAATGCCGACTCGCCCAGCATGTCGTAGGAATAGCGGTAGATCGCGTATTCCTTCTTCGCGCAGCGGTCCAGCGCCTCGTCGATCGTCTGCCCCATCACGAACTGGTAGCCCATGATGCGCATCGCCTGGCGCACGGCCAAGCGGATCGCCGGCTCGCCGGCGCGACCGACCAGCCGCTTCAGCGCACCGGCGAAATCGTGGCGGGTGTCTTCGGCCAGATTCACCAGATGACCGGTGAGCATCAGGCCCCAGGTGGAGGCGTTGACGAATACCGACTCGCTCTGGCCCAGATGTTTTTTCCAGTTCGCATCGCCGAGCTTGTCGCGGATCAGCTTGTCGGCGGTGGCCTTGTCGGGAATCCGCAGCAACGCCTCGGCCACGCACATCAGCAGCACGCCTTCCTCGCTGGACAGGTCGTACTGGCGCATGAAGGACTCGACCGCGCTCTGATCCTTGGCGCGTAGTCGCACGCGGCTGACTAGATCGGCGGCTAGGTCGATCACCTTCTCGCGCTCGACCGGAGGCAACGTGGCCTGGGCGAGCAGATCGTTGACCGCTTCGGTCTCATCGCGCAGCCATGCAGCGGTGATGCGTGCGCGGGCGGGAGTGCTGCTGGGGGGAAGTTCGGAGCTGAGAATGGGTTGGGTCACGGACTGGTCTGCCGATCCACTTCGATAAATCCGCTTCAACGCGGAGGGGAACGCGGGATTGTACGCTGGAGCGTGCGTCCAGGGCGCAGGTCCGGTGTCGCCAGCAGGCGATCTGCAAATGGGTCGAACGGCTCGCCGACCGTGTCGGCAGGCCGTTTGCCGGCATCTTCGGAGGGCTTGATGCAGACCATCGGGCTGCGACATTCTTGCCCGCTGCCTCGCCGCGGCCTATCATTCCGCCGTTCCAGGCACGCCGGATCCCCATGATCGTGCTTCGACCAGCTGTCGCCGGCCTGCCGTGCGTGACGATGTGGCTCAAGCCCAATCGTGCGCTCAGCCGACGCGGGTTGCGTCGATTGATCGTGGTTCTGGTGGTGCTGGCACTGACAACGGCAGGATTGGGTGCATGGCAGGGGAATGTTTTTGCTCCGCTGTTTGCCCTGGTCGAATCCGCCGCCGTGGCTTACGCCTTGAGCGTGGCTTGGCGGGCCGGCGATCGCAGTGAGCGCATCACCCTCGACGCGTCGTCGCTGGAGGTGCAGTCCCTGCCGGGCCGGCGCAGCATGAGTTTCCAGTCGTACTGGGTTCGCGTGTTGCTGGAACCGGGCAATGGGCGTCACCGCCTATTGCTGTCATCGCATGGACACGAATTGGAGATTGGCGCTTTTCTGGCGGATCAGGAACGCGTCGAGCTGTCGAAGAAACTCATGGCGTTGCTGGCCGATGTAAACGCCCAGCCGCGCAAATAGGTTCAACAAAGGTGCAAGACATGACATCTGGCGGCATCAGGCGATCATTCACGGCATGGGCAGCGCTCGCCCTTGCATCGTTCGGCGGCGTGGTTCATGCCAATCCGGAACCGTATCAGTTGAACCTGACGCGCGGTGCGACCACCTGGTCGCAGGTGCCGTACAACCTCAACACCATCTCGCTGGGCATCTGCGTGGTGATCGGCATCCTGGTGTTCGGCGCGATGTTCATCGCCATGTTCCGCTTCCGCAAATCGCGCGGTGCGGTGGCGGAGAAGTGGTCGCACAACACCACGCTGGAAGTCGTCTGGACGACGATTCCGGTGATCATCCTGATCACACTGGCCTACCTGGCCACCGGCGGTCTCACCTCGTGGGCTGATACCACCGGTTCGCAGATGACCATCAAGGTCACCGGCTATCAGTGGAAATGGCGCTACGACTACATCGATTACCTGGGCAAGCCGATCAGCAAGGTCGGCTTTATGTCCAAGCTCGACGACCAGAGCAATGCGACCCGTCAGCTCGGTTCGGGCCTCGACCCGTATGCGGTCAAGGTGGGCAACGAAAACACCTACCTGCTGAATGTCGACAAGCCGCTGGTGGTGCCGGTCGATACCAAGATCCGCTTCGCGATCACCGGTGGTGACGTGATCCATTCCTGGTGGGTGCCGGCGCTGGGCTGGAAGGTCGATGCCATTCCGGGCATCGTCAACGCGGCCTGGACCAACATCAAGGAGCCCGGTACCTACCGTGGCCAGTGCGCGCTGCTGTGCGGCCAGGATCACGGCTTCATGCCGATCGTGGTGGTCGCGATGTCCAAGCCGGATTTCGCCAAGTGGCTGGCGGACCAGCAGGCCAGCGCGGCCGCACCGGCAGCGGCACCGGCACCGGCGGCGGCTTCCACGGCTGCGGCAACGCCATCGCCCCCGGCTCCGGCCGAGGACAAGCCGGCTACGGGCAAGCAGGGCTGAGCCCTCGCTGTTCACGCTTTCATACAGTCGCATTCAATAACAGGTTAGAGGTTCAAGGCCATGTCCAACGCAGCCACCCATGATCATCATGATGATCACCACGGCGCGCCGAAAGGTTTCTTCCAGCGCTGGTGCATGTCCACCAACCACAAGGACATCGGCACGCTGTATCTGATCTTCGCGCTGACGATGTTCTTTATCGGCGGCAGCTTCGCGATGGCGATCCGCGCGGAACTCTTCCAGCCGGGCCTGCAGCTGATGCAGCCGTATTTCTTCAACGAGATGACCACGCTGCATGCGCTGGTGATGATCTTCGGCGCGGTGATGCCGGCCTTCGTGGGCCTCGGCAACTGGATGATCCCGATGATGATCGGCGCGCCGGACATGGCGTTGCCGCGCATGAACAACCTGTCGTTCTGGATCCTGCCGTTCGCGTTCACGCTGCTGCTGTCCACGCTGTTCATGCCGGGCGGTAGCGCGGCTGGTGGCTGGACCATGCTGCCGCCGCTGTCGCTGCAGAGCAGCTCCCTCGCCTACACCGTGTTCGCGATCCATCTGATGGGCATCAGCTCGATCATGGGCGCGATCAACATCATCGCGACCATCCTCAACCTGCGCGCTCCGGGCATGGAGCTGCTGAAGATGCCGGTGTTCGTGTGGAGCTGGCTGATCACCGCGTTCCTGCTGATCGCCGTGATGCCGGTGCTGGCGGGTGCGGTAACCATGCTGCTCACCGACAAGTACTTCGGCACCAGCTTCTTCAATGCGGCCGGCGGTGGCGACCCCGTCCTGTACCAGCACATCTTCTGGTTCTTCGGGCATCCCGAGGTGTACATCATGATCCTGCCGGCGTTCGGGATCATCTCGGAAGTGATCCCGACTTTCGCCCGCAAGCCGATCTTCGGCTACAAGGCGATGGTGTTCGCGATTGCCTCGATCGCGTTCCTCTCGTTCATCGTGTGGGCGCACCACATGTTCACCGTCGGCCTGCCGCTGGGCGCCGAGATCTTCTTCATGTACGCCACGATGCTGATCGCCGTACCGACCGGTGTGAAGGTGTTCAACTGGGTCGCCACGATGTGGGGCAGCTCGATGACGTTCGAGACGCCGATGCTGTTCGCGATCGCGTTCGTCATCCTGTTCACCATCGGCGGTTTCTCCGGCCTGATGTTGGCGCTGGTACCGGCCGACTTCCAGTACCACGACACCTACTTCGTGGTGGCGCATTTCCACTACGTGCTGGTCACCGGCGCGATCTTCGCCATCATCTCGGCTACCTACTACTGGCTGCCGAAGTGGACCGGCAATATGTACAGCGAGTTCTGGGGCAAGATGCATTTCTGGAACAGCGTGATCTGGGTGAACGTGCTGTTCTTCCCGCAGCACTTCCTGGGCCTGGCCGGCATGCCGCGCCGCATCCCCGACTACAACGTCGCGTTCGCCAGCTTCAACATGGTCAGCTCGATCGGTGGCTTCCTGTTCGGTGCCTCGCAGCTGATCTTCCTAGGCGTGCTGATCCACTGCGCGTTCTTCTCGAAGAACAAGGCGACCGACCGCGTGTGGGAAGGTGCCAAGGGCCTGGAGTGGACCGTGCCGTCGCCGGCGCCGTACCACACCTTCGACGTGCCGCCGGTGATCCACGACGATGAGCTGGCCCACGGCAACGTCAACGCATAACCATCCACCGGATCGCTACGGTCGCACGCGGCCGCAGCGATCTAGGTAAAGAATCGACATGATGCAGCAGACCACAGATCACGAAATCGCAAATCGCAGCAAGGGTGTACGGCTCACCGTGACCATCCTGGCTTCGCTCGCCGTAGCGTTCTTTCTGCTGTCGTTCCTGCAGATAACGATGATGAAATAGCCGTACCTGTCACCATACGTTTTTGCTCAACCGGCGAGGTCTGGCCGGCCAACATGCAGTTCCCCGTGCGACATGACGGGGCAAAAGTCATCAAGAGATATCCACGGGGTCTCACCATGGGTCAGCAGCACGACGCTTACTTTATTCCGACCAAGAGCTACTGGCCGTTCGTGGCCGCAGTGGTCATGTTCACCACCGTGTTCGGTGCCGCGCACTGGCTGAACGCGGAGCCCGGTGACGCCGGTTTCGGCAAGACCGTGCTGAGCATCGGCGTGGTCGGCGTGCTGGGCATGTTCTTCGGGTGGTTCCGCTCGGTCATCAACGAGTCGCTGGCCGGCGACTACAACCACCAGGTGGATGTCTCATTCCGCATGGGGATGATGTGGTTCATCTTCTCCGAGGTGATGTTCTTCGGTGCGTTCTTCGGCGCGTTGTTCTATATCCGCATGTTCTCGGTGCCGTGGCTGGGCGGCGAGGGCCATGGCGTGTTGACCCATGAGTTCCTGTGGAGCGACTACGCCGCATCGTGGGGCGCCAATGGCGGCAATGGTCCAGATCATGTCGGCGGTCCGTTCTCGACCGTGGCAGCGTGGGGCCTGCCGTTGCTGAACACGCTGATCCTGCTCAGCTCCAGCGTCACCGTGACCATCGCGCACCACGCGCTGCGCGCCGGGCATCGCGGCAAGATCCTGGTGTTCCTGGGCATGACCGTGCTGCTGGGCGCGCTGTTCCTGAACTTCCAGGCACACGAATACATGGAGGCCTACAAGGAGCTGAACCTGACCCTGCATAGCGGCGTCTACGGTTCGACCTTCTTCCTGCTCACCGGTTTTCACGGCCTGCACGTGACCCTGGGCACGATCATGCTGGCGATCATCTGGTTCCGCGTGCTGAAAGGTCACTTCAACAAGGACCACCATTTCGGCTTCGAGGCCGTGGCGTGGTACTGGCATTTCGTCGACGTGGTCTGGCTCGGCCTGTTCATGTTTGTCTACATTCTTTGAGCCGACAGCGTTGACTTGAGGAAACCCAAAAGCCCGCCATCTGGTTAATGCCAGTCAGTTAAGGTATTGACGCCGCCGGAATGACCCAAGAGGCTCATGGTTTTCCATGAGCCTCTTGCTTTGATCACTACCCTGCAGACCCACCTTGATGCGGTAGGCGACCTGTCTGCCG